>JAESGF010000017.1_pt1 | contig 373088 bp, 352 predicted proteins | sample 9269621 | NCBI WGS metagenome assembly JAESGF01 (sample SAMN14515066, study PRJNA621663) | algae metagenome | isolation source: Tolypothrix carrinoi HA7290-LM1 and co-occurring heterotrophs from dry rock... | place: USA: Makauwahi cave, Kauai, Hawaii | collected 2011-01-06
CGAACAGCTCGTTCGACTTGGCGCCGTCGTCCAGCGAGGCGACCAGCTCCACCGGCTCGCGGAGGTTCTCGAGATAGGCCTTCAGTTGGGTCTTCAGGGCGGCGTCGAGCATACGCGGGAACTCCGGCGTCGGACTCTCGGGCGAGAGCAGGGGCGAATTTCGGGGAGTAAGTAGCCGGCGCCGCCCGCTCACGAGCGGCGCCGGGTCGTTCGGGTGGTCCGGCTTAGATCTTGCCGACCAGGTCCAGCGACGGGGCGAGCGTCTTCTCGCCCTCTTCCCACTTCGCCGGGCAGACTTCGCCCGGGTGGTTGCGGACGTATTGCGCGGCCTTGACCTTGCGCAGCAGCTCGGCCGCGTTGCGGCCGATGCCTTCGGCGGTCACTTCGGTGAACTGGATGACGCCGTCCGGGTCGACCAGGAAGGTGCCGCGGTCGGCAAGGCCCTGGCCTTCACGCATCACGCCGAAGTTGTTGGTCACCACGCCCGACGGGTCGCCGATCATCGTGTACTTGATCTTGCCGATGGCCGGCGAGGTGTCGGCCCAGGCCTTGTGCGAGAAGTGCGTGTCCGTCGACACCGAGTAGATCTCGACGCCCAGCTTCTGGAACTCGTCGTAGCTGTCGGCGAGGTCTTCCAGTTCGGTCGGGCAGACGAAGGTGAAGTCGGCCGGATAGAAGAAGACCACCGACCACTTGCCCTTCAGGTCGGTGTCGCTGACGGCGACGAACTTCCCGTCCTTGTAGGCCTGGGCGGTGAACGGCTTCACCTCGGTGTTGATCAGAGACATGTACGGCTCCCGGTTGATGTCGAGGCGTTGAGGTAGTGGCTCCAGCCTCATAAGCAAATTGATTTTGTGAACCTCGCCCCATAGAGCGGTTCTATGTCCCTCGGAGCGGAGCGCCCCGGAGACTGGCTGCGGCGCGTGAAACGCGGATGGCGCCTCCCAACCCGGCGCCCGGCGCCGCGGTTCCAGGCGGTGCGTGCTAGCCGAGCGGCACGCCCGGGCCGTCCGGCAGGGTCGCCGCGCCGCCGTTCAGCGGCTTCTGCATCATCACGATGTCGACCCAGCGGCCGTGCTTGAAGCCGACGTCGCGAAACACGCCGGCGTCCTCGAACCCCAGCGCCCGATGCAGGCCGATCGAGGCCGCGTTGCCGGAGTCGCCGATCACCGCCACCACCTGGCGCAGGCCGAGGGCGGCGCACTGGTCGAGCACCGCGGCGAGGGTCGCGCGGCCCACGCCGCGGCCCACGGCGTCCGGCGCCACGTAGACGCTGTCCTCCACCGTGAAGCGGTAGCCCGGCCGCGGCCGGAACGGGCCGGCGTAGGCGTAGCCCAGCACCTTGCGACCCAGCTCGGCCACTACGAAGGGCAGGCCATAGCCCTCGATATCTCGTCGCTTGGCCGCCATCCACGCGACGCCCGGCGGCTGCAGCTCGAAGCTACCGAAGCCGTGGAGCACGTGATGGTCGTAGATCTCCGCCAAGGCCTCGGTGTCGTCCTCGGTGGCGGCGCGGAGGATCATGCCTGCTTCCAGCTTCCGTCGATGGCCCAGATGGCGAAAGCGTAGTCGAGGGCGATCTCCTTGAGGAAGTCGAAACGGCCGGAAGCGCCGCCGTGACCGGCTTCCATGTTGATCTTGAGCAGGATCGGCGCGTCGCCTGTCTTGTAGTCGCGCAGCTTGGCGACCCACTTGGCCGGCTCCCAGTAGGTGACGCGCGGGTCGGACAGCCCGCCGGTGGCCAGCACCGGCGGATAGGCCTTGGCCGCCACCTGGTCATAGGGGCTGTAGCTCTCGATCAGGTCGTAGGCCGCGGCGTCCTCGATCGGGTTGCCCCACTCGGGCCATTCGGGCGGCGTCAGCGGCAGGGACGTGTCGCTCATGGTGTTCAGGACGTCCACGAACGGCACCGCCGCGATGATCCCGCCCCAGAGGTCGGGCCGCAGGTTCGCCACCGCCCCCATCAGCATGCCGCCGGCCGAGCCGCCATAGGCCGCGATCTTGCCCTTGGTCGCATAGCCCTCGGCGATGAGGTGTTCGGCGCAGGCGATGAAGTCGGTGAAGGTATTGGGCTTCTTGTCCTTCCGCCCGTCCAGGAACCAGCCCCAGCCCTTGTCCGAGCCGCCGCGGATGTGGGCGATAGCCCAGATCCAGCCGCGATCGACGAGGCTCAGGTTGCGGATCGAGAAGCTGGGCTCCATCGCGTGGCCGTAGGAGCCGTAGCCGTAGAGCAGCACCGGCGCGGCGCCATCCATGGCCACGTCCTTGCGCATCAGCAGCGTGATCGGCACCTGCTCGCCGTCGGGTGCGGTGGCCTGCAGTCGGCGGGCGACATACAGCGCGGGGTCGTGGCCCGAGGGCACCTCCTGGGTCTTGCGCAGGGTCCGCTCGCGGCTGGCCATGTCGTAGTCGAACCATTGCCTGGGCGTCGTCGGCGACTGGTAGACGAAGCGGGTCTGGGTGGTGTCGTAATCGAACCCGCCCTCCAGGTGCAGCGCGTACGCCTCTTCGTCGAAGTTCACGATGTGTTCGCCGCCCGCCCGGTCCATCACCACCAGTCGGTCGAGGGCGTTCACCCGCTCCGCCCGCACCAGGTGTCCCGCGTACGCCGCAAAGCCCGTGATGTAGCGCCCCGGCTGATGGGCGACCCAGTCGCGCCAAGTGGCCTTCGCCGGCACCTCCGCCTCCGACGCCGACAGCTTGAAGTCGACCGCGCCGTCGTCGTTGGTGCGGATCACCCAGCGGTCGGTCCAGTGGTCCAGGGCGTATTTTACGCCCACTCGGCGCGGCTCGGTGACCACCGGCGCTGCGGTCGGATCGGCGGCCGGGATCATCCAGATCTCGGTGGTCTCCTGGTTGCCGACGTGGATCAGGACATAGGCGTCGTCCGACGTCACGCCGACGCCCAGGAACATGCCCTCGTCCCGCTCCTCATAGACCAGCACGTCCTCGCCACCCCGCGCCGGCCGGCGGAAGACCTTCGAGGGCCGGGCGTTCTCGTCGCGCCAGATCCAGAAGATCCACTGGCTGTCCGGCGAGAAGCAGAAGTCCCCATAGGCGCTCTCGATGGGCGCGCCGATCTCCTCGCCGCTGGCGAGGTCCTTCACGCGGATCTGGTAATACTCAGACCCCTGGTCGTCCGCCGCCCAGGCGAACAGCGCGTGGTCGGGGCTGTGGCTGGCCGCGCCGACCTGGAAGAACGCCTTGCCGGCGGCGAGTTTGGTCTCGTCGATCAGGACCTGCTCGTCGCCGCCCGAGCGGGGCTTGCGCGCATGGATCGGGTGCTCGGCGCCGAGGTCGTAGCGGACATAGTACTCCCAGGGCCCGTCGGGCGCCGGGACCGAACTGTCGTCCTCCTTGATGCGCCCCTTCATCTCGGCGAACAGCTTCACCTGCAGATCCTCGGTGCCGGCCAGCACGGCCTTGGTGTAGGCGTTCTCGGCGTCGAGATGCTCGCGCACGTCGGCCCGCAGCGCCTTCGGGTCGCGCAGCACCTGCTGCCAGTTGTCGTCCTTCATCCAGGCATAGTCGTCGGTGCGCGAGCGCCCGAGCTGTTCGATCGTGGTCGGGCGCTTGGCCGCGGCGGGCGGTTTGGGGAGGCTCATGCCCGGCTAAATGCGCCGCCGCCGTGCCAGTCTCAAGGCAAAGTCGCGTCGTTCTGGCGCGGTCGCTCACGCGCAAGTTTGCTTGTTGCGCGCCTCTGACTCTGATTCACTGATCGAACATCGAGATCGCGCAGAAGACGCGAGGGGCATCTAGTATTCGGGGACCGCCATGGTCATGGATCTTGCGGTTGAGCTGATCCACGCCACTGTTCAGCTGGAACAGCCGTTGGGCGACGGCACGCGCACCGTCGGCACGGGATTCCTCATCTCGACGCCCGGCGCCGACGGCCAGCCGCGGACCATCCTGGTCACCGCCAACCACGTGCTCGAGAAGATGCCCAGCGCCAACGCGCGCGTCGGTTACCGCATCGCCAACGCCGACGGCTCCTGGAGCTACTCGCCCCAGCAGCTGAAGATCCGCGACGGCAAGGGCGGCGAGCTCTGGACCCATCACCCGACCCGCGACGTCGCCGTGCTGGAGATCAAGGCCCCGGCGGCGTTCGCCAAGGCGGCGATCCCGCTGAACTACCTGGCCGCCGACGAGACGTTCACCAGCTACAACGTCACCGCCGGCGACGAGATGATGGCCCTGGGCTTCCCGCGCGGCCTGTCGGCCAACCAGGCGGGCTTCCCGATCCTGCGCTCGGGCAAGGTGGCGTCGTATCCGATCGCCCCCGCCAAGGTCTTCCCGACCTTCCTGCTCGACTTCTCGGTGTTCCCCGGCAACTCGGGCGGCCCGGTGTTCGTCAGCCGCGGCCATCAGCCCACCGGCATGACCCAGGTCGCCGACAAGACCGACCCCGGCTTCATCGCCGGCCTGCTGACCCAGCAGGTGGAACTGAATTCCGAGCGGCTGGAGATCGGCATCGTCACCCACGCGAAGTACATCCGCGAGACGATCGCGCTGCTCGCCAACCCGCTCGCGCCGTCCACCGTCGCCGACGGCGGCACGCTGGTAGGCGCCCGCGCCGCCTCCGCCGAGGAAGCGGCGCGGAACTAGCCTCTACGCGCCGTAGACGACGCTGATCGTCTCGGCGATGCAGGCCGGACGGTCCTGGCCCTCGATCTCGATCGTGCACTCGTTCTTGATCTGCATGCCGCCCGACTTGGGCTCGGCGCCGATCAGCTTCTGCCGCAGGCGCACCCGCGAGCCGACGCGCACCATGTTGGTGAAGCGCACCTTGTCCGAGCCGTAGTTGATGCCGCGGACCACGCCCTTGATCGGCAGCAGGCCGGCCGACAGGAAGGGGATCAGCGACAGCGTCAGGTAGCCGTGGGCGATCGGCCCGCCGATCTCCTTGGTGGCGCGCTCCACGTCCACATGGATCCACTGGTGGTCGCCGGTGGCCTCGGCGAACTGGTTCACGCGCTCCTGGCTGATCTCCAGCCAATCCGACACGCCCACTTCCTGGCCGATCATGCCGGGCAGGTCGTTGATCTCGACGGGGTTCATTCGTAGCGGCTCCCTCTAGCAGTTCGGGTCCAGCCTCTAGCATCTGGCGGTGCCGCCGCAAGGCGCCCGTCGCGTCAGCTCAACCGTCGGTGGGTTGGCAAATCCTTAGGGCCTTTCGCGGAATCCTGTTTTCGGACCTCCGGTACGGTGGCGGTCAGAAAACGCGAGTCGAAGATGCGATCGGGCCGACGCCGGGAGGCGATGCTTCCTTCGTCCTACCTCGCACAGGCTTACACGCCCGTGGTGAGCGGCGCCCTGCTGACGGGCGGCGTCTACTATGCGCTGATCGTCGTCGCCCACGCCGTCATCGAGCGCGGGCTCAACCTTCTGGTGCTGCTGCCGCTGGCGGCGGTGACTTCGGCGGCGCTGCTGCTCAGTTGCCTGCATCTGCGCCGGAAGCCCGCCCGCATGCTCCGGCTGGAGCTGGTGACGGTGGGCGCGTTCTGCCTGGTGAACGCCAACGTCGTCATCCACCAGCTGCTGCGCTTCGACGAGCAGCGGCTCGTCTATTTCACCTTCGTGGCCCTGGTGTCCGCGACCGCCGCGCCGACCCGCCGGGTGGCGATCATCGCCGTCGCCATGGCCATGGGCGGCCTCACCCTGACCGGCTGGCGTCTCGGCCAGGCGTTCTTCGACACCTACGCCTTCATGGGGCTCGCCGCCGGCTTCACGGCGCTTGGCGTCTCGGCCCTGATGCGCGGCGCGGTCTCGCGCGCCATCGACGCCCGGCTGGCGTCCGACCGGATGTCGGTGGAGGCGGTGGCCGCCAACCGGGCCAAGTCGGCCTTCCTCGCCACCATGAGCCACGAGATCCGCACCCCCCTGAACGGCGTGCTGGGCATGGTCCAGGTGATGGAGCGTGGCCGCCTCGCCGGACCCCAGCGCGCGCACCTCGCCATCATCCGCCAGCAGGCCGGCGCCCTGATGCAGGTGCTGAACGACGTGCTGGACATCTCCAAGATCGAGGTCGGCAAGTTCGAGCTGCAGCCGCAGCCCTTCGACCTCGGCGCCTTCGCCGAGGGCCTCCGACGCCTCTACGAGGTGCTGGCCGAGGAGCGGGGGCTGCATTTCCGCCTGGACCTCGAGGACCTGGGCCAGGGCCGGTGCGTCGCCGACGAGGCCCGCTTGCGCCAGGTGGTCTCGAACCTGCTCTCCAACGCCGTGAAGTTTACGGGGGCTGGCGAGATCGCCGTCAGCCTCGTCGCGGGATCCCGCGAACTCACCTGCACCGTTCGCGACACCGGCATCGGCATCCCCGCCGACCAGCAGGCGGCGATTTTCGACAAGTTCACCCAGGTCGACGACGGCGCGGCCCGCAGCTTCGAGGGCACGGGGCTGGGCCTGGCCATCTGCCGCGACCTGGTCCGCCTGATGGGCGGCGAGATCTCGGTCACCTCGGCGCCGGGCGAAGGTTCGGCCTTCACATTCCGGGTGCCCGTCACCCGCGTCGCGGCCGCCGCCGAGGCCGAGGCCCAGGCGGCGCCGGAGCCGTCCGTCCTGGCCGAGCGCGCGCCGCGCATCCTGGTGGTCGACGACAAACCCGCCAACCAGCTTGTCCTGCGCATCATGTTGGAGGAGCTGGGCTGCGAGTGCGGCTTCGCGGCCGACGGCGCCGAAGGCGTCGAGGCCTGGGCCGGCGCGCCATGGGACGTGGTGCTGATGGACGTCCACATGCCCCGCATGGACGGAGTGGACGCCGTGCGGGCGATCCGCGCACAGGAAGCCGCCGACGGCCGGCCGCACACCCCGATCGTCGCGGTCACCGCCAGCGTCATGGCGCACGAGGCCGAGGCCTACCGCGTCGCGGGCTTCGACGACGTGGTCGCCAAGCCCATCGAACTGCCGCAGCTGATTGCGCGCCTGGACGCGGTGCTCAGCGCCGCGCCGGCCGCTGCGGCCGCACAAAATGCGTCTCCGCGCCGCCGCGCCTGATCGTCGTCGCCATTATCGGCGTCAGACGATGCGCGAGCCTTCCTTGCCCCAATAAGCGTCGCGGATCAGCCGCTTGTAGAGCTTGCCGGTCGGATGCCGCGGCAGCTCCTTCATGAAGTCCAGCACGCGCGGCGACTTCACGTGGCTGAGGTTGCTGCGGGCGAAGGCCATCAGCTCGTCCCGCAGCGCATCGCCCGCTTCGGCCCAGTCGGCCGGCTGGATCACCGCGACCACCTGCTCGCCCATCTCTTCGTGCGGGCCACCGACGACCGCGACGTCCGCCACCTTCGGGTGCCCGATCAGCAGGTTCTCGATCTCCTGCGGATAGATGTTCACGCCGCCCGAGATGATCATGAAGCTCTTGCGGTCGGTGAGGTAGAGGTAGCCCTCCTCGTCGACCCAGCCCACGTCGCCCAGCGTCGTCCAGCCGTGCTTGTTGGTGCTCTCGGCGACCTTCTCGGGCGCGTTGTGGTAGGCCAGCGGCGGGCCGTTGGCGAAACAGACAAGGCCCTCGCTGCGCGGCGGCAGTTCGTCGCCGTCCTCGTTGCAGATCTTCAGCTCGCCCAGCACCGCCTTGCCGACCGAGCCCTTGTGGGTCAGCCACTCATTGGCGGTGATGAAGCAGAAGCCGTTGCCCTCGGTGCCGGCGTAGTACTCGTAGATCACCGGTCCCCACCAGGCGATCATCTGCTCCTTGACCGGGATGGGGCAGGGGGCGGCGGCGTGCACCGCCGACTTCATGGACGAGACGTCGTACTTCGCCCGCACCTCCTCCGGCAGCTTCAGCATGCGGACGAAGTGGGTCGGCACGAACTGGCCGCAGTCGATCTTATACTTCTCGATCAGCGCCAGCGCGGTCTCGGGATCGTACTTCTCCATGACGATCACCGTTCCGCCCATCTTCTGGACGCTCATGCACCAGCGCAGCGGGGCCGCATGGTACAGCGGCGCGGGCGACAGATAGGTGCAGCCCTCCTGGAAGCCGAACAGGCCCTGGGCCATCATTTGCAGGGCGTTGGGGCTGTCGATCGGCAGGCCGGTCAGCGCCGGCTTCACGCCCTTCGGCCGACCGGTGGTTCCCGACGAGTAGAGCATGTCCGAGCCCGCCGCCTCGTCGGCGATCCGCTCGGCCGGCTGGGCTTCCCTGGCGGCTTCCCAGCTCCCGTAGCTCGCCGGCGCCGGCCCATCGGCCATGTACAGCTTCACGCCCGGCAGCACGCCCGGCAGCTCGTTGACGACCGAGCCCACGCCCGGCGAGGCGATCAGCACCTTTGCGCCGCAATCCTCGACGATGTACTGCACTTCCGCCGCCGTCAGCTTCGACGAGATGCAGGTGAAGTAGAGCCCCGACCGCTGGGCGGCCCAGGCGATCTCGAAATAGCGGGCGTTGTTGTCCATGAAGACCGCGATCACGTCGCCCACCTTCAGGCCCAGCGAGCGGAACAGCTGCGCCCCCTGGTTCGAGCGGTCTTCTAGCTGGCGATAGGTCACGGTTTCGCCGCCGCCCGCCATCACATAGGCGGCGCGGTCAGGCTGAGTCTTGGCGTGGTGCGCCGGATGCATGCGGTCACTCCCAGGGGTCTCGGAGGCGGCTCGCGTTCGCCGCTCTGGTTCTTTCGACCGCACGATTGCGGGCCTTGACCTACGGTCCGTCAAGCTGACCGGAATGCGCCGCGACAGACGACGAAAGAGGAAACGCCCAGATGACCAAGCCTGCCTTCGAGACCATCGACTATGCGGTGGAGGACGGGATCGCCGTCATCACGCTGAACCGGCCCGACAAGCTGAACGCCTTCAACACCACCATGATGAAGGAGCTGATCGCCGCCTTCGACGAGACCGACGGCGACGACAATGTGCGGGCGGTGATCATCACGGGCGCGGGCCGCGCCTTCTGCGCCGGGGCCGATCTGTCGGCCGGCGCTCAGACCTTCGACTACGACGCCCGCGGCGGCCAGGATCAGGCGGCCCGCCAGCAGGACGGCGTCCATCGCGACGGCGGCGGGCTGCTGACGCTGCGCATCTATGAGAGCCTCAAGCCGGTGATCTCGGCCTGCAACGGCGCGGCCGTGGGTGTCGGCGTCACCATGCAGCTCGCCATGGACATCCGGCTGGCCTCCACCGACGCCCGTTACGGCTTCGTCTTCGCCCGGCGGGGGATCAATCCCGAGGCCGCCTCGTCTTGGTTCCTGCCGCGCCTGGTGGGCGTCCAGACGGCGCTGGAGTGGTGCTACACCGGCCGCATCTTCCCGGCCCAGGAGGCCCAGGAGCGCGGCCTTGTCCGATCGGTCCACGCGCCCAAAGACCTCCTGCCGGCGGCCAAGGCGATCGGGCGCGAGATCGCCGACAACACGGCTCCCGTCTCCGTGGCTTTGACCCGCCAGCTCATCTGGCGCATGGCGGGCGCGGCGCATCCGATGGAGGCGCACAAGGCCGACAGCCGCGCCATCCAGGCCCGCGGCCGCGCCGGCGATGCGCGGGAGGGCGTCAGCTCGTTCCTCGAGAAGCGCGCCCCCAACTACCCCGACAAGGTGTCCAGCGAGCTGCCCGACATCTGGCCGCATTGGGAGGCCCCCAAGTTCAGCTAAGCGCTGATATTCGTTAGACGAACCCGATCTTGCGGCGCCGCGGCATCCTGGTTTGCGGCGCCGCGAACTCGCGGGCCTGAGCAGCCGGCATGTTCCTCAGTTTCCATTTCTGCCCTTACTCGCTCCGTGAGATCGAAGCACTGTTGAGCCGATGCGATTATCAATTTTCGCATGTGAAGGCGTGATCAGCTCTATTTCGGTGTTGTACCGTCCTGACGTTCCAGATATTCACCGGCCAATCTTCTAGTGACTCAATTCCGGAACCTGCATTGGTTCGGATTTCGCGGAACGAAAGAATGGACGAGAAAACGGAAGTCATCGAGATGACGGCGGACATCGTTTCCGCCTACGTGGGCAACAATACGGTCGCCGCCGCCGACCTGCCCGGCCTGATCCAGAGCGTTCACCGCGCCCTGGCCGGGGTTTCGTCGGGCGCCGAAGCCGTCGAGGCCCAGCCGAAGGAGCCGGCTGTTCCGATCCGCCGCTCGATCACGCCGGATTACCTCGTCTGCCTCGAGGATGGCCGCAAGTTCAAGTCGCTGAAGCGGCACCTGCGCACCAAGTACAACATGAGCCCTGAAGAGTACCGGGCGAAGTGGGGTCTGCCGAAGGACTATCCGATGGTCGCCCCGAACTACGCCAAGGCGCGTTCGGACCTGGCCAAGCAGATGGGCCTGGGCCAGGGCGGCCGTCAGGCGCCGCGCAAGAAGCGCTAGTCGCCGACCGCTCCGCGCCGCGGAGCCGGCTATACAGTTTAGGGACGCCCGCCATTTTGGCGGGCGTTTCCTTTTGCAGTCTAGCTCAGGTGCTTTTCTTGGCTCGGGCCATCTTTTGGCCTTGCCGCCGATTCGCGCATCAGGCGATAAGTGATTCGTCGTGATTCCAAGTAGTTGTTAAGGAATCTGTTGATGGCAGCGCAGATCGGAGCCCCTGCAGCGGCGATCCGCGCGCATGAGGAGCTCTTCGCGTACTGGAGCTCCCTGCGCCGTGGCGCGGGCCTGCCCGCGCGCGCCGACATCCACCCCGGCGGCTTCAAACGACTGCTGCCCACCGTCAGCCTGACCGAGGTCGTCCGCCCAGCCATCGTCGGCGCGCCGCTCGACTACCGCATCCGCCTCGCGGGCACAGCGCTCTACAACGTCTACGGCCGCGAGATCACCGGCCGCCGCCTCTCCGAGGTCTACAACTCCGCCGCCGCCGACTACTGGCGCAGCGAACTGGGCAAGTTGGTGGCCGAGCGCCGTCCGGCCGTGGGCGTGCACAACCTCGCTTGGCGCGGCGCCTCGCACCTGTCCATCGTCTGGCTCCGTCTGCCGCTGTCGTCCAATGGGACCGACGTCGACCTCATCCTCGGCTACGACGCCGTCGTCGGCCTCAGCGCCCTGCCAACCGGCATCCGCGCGGCCTAAGCCGCCTGGGCCAGCTCGGCGTCGCGGCGGATCCGCGCCACCATCGACGCGAGGCCGTTCGACCGCTGCGACGACAGCGCTCCCGACAGCCCCAGCTGCTCAAACGCGGCCTTGGCGTCGAACGCCAGGATGTCGCCCGGCGCATGTCCTGAATAGAGCCGCAGCAGGATGGCGATCAGGCCGCTGACGATGTGGGCGTCGGAGTCGCCGCGGAAGCGCAGCGTCCCGTCGGCCTGGGGCTCGGTCACCAGCCACACCTGGCTCGCGCAGCCGCGGACCTTGTTGGCCTCGGACCGCTCGGCGTCGGACAACGGCGCGAGTTCCTTGCCCAGCTCGATTACATAGCGGTAGCGCTCCTCCCAGTCCCCTAGGAGGTCGAACTCCTCGACAAGTTCGGCGAGCGCGTCTTGGATGGCGGCCATGGCCGCGGACTTAAGGACCGTGCGCCCGCGGCGCAACCGGCTTCAGCCGGCGGCCAGTCGCACGCCGGCGGTCAGCCCCTTGCCCAGCTTGGAGGCCAGCGTCAGCCGCCCGCCCATGGCCTTGCAGGTCAGGTCGGCGATGGGCAGGCCGAGGCCCGCGCCTTCGCCGTGGCGGGTCAGCGCGTTCTCGCCCTGTTCAAAGGCGCCCATCAGCCGCGGCAGCTCGGCCGGGTCGACGCCGCAGCCCTGGTCGCGGATGACGATCTGCACGCCGTCGGCCAGCCGCTGGGCGCTGACGAACACGGTCCCGCCTTTTGGCGAGAACGAGGCGGCGTTCTGCAGCAGGTGGAACAGGACCGTGCGGAGACCGCGCGGGTCGGCCATCACGGCCGGCATGTCGCCGCGGCCGGCGATATCGACGCTCACACGTGAGACGTCGTCACCGAGGGTGGCCAGCACATCGTCCAGCGCAGCCTCGAGGGGCTCGGAGCGCAGGTCGAAATCCATGGCGTTGGCCTCGAGCCGGGCGATCTCCAACACCTGATTCACAAGTTTCAGCAGCTTGTGCCCGCTGCCGCGGATGATCTCGGCATATTCCTTGTACTGCGGGGCTCCGAGAGGCCCATACAGTTCCGAACTGAGGATCTCGGAGAAGCCGAGGATCGAATTCAGAGGCGTGCGCAGCTCATGGCTGGCCATCCGCAGGAACGATCGCTTCTGCTCGTCAAGCGGCGTCTCGCGACGGTCCGGCGCGCGCGGCGCGGCGGGTCGGAGTTGACGTGCTGGGGACATGAAGGGGCCGCTGGCCTCGGCTGGTTGGAACGCCACAGTCGCGCCTTGCGCTTACGATTTCCTTATCCGCAGGGCGCAGCCTGCGGATCGCCTGCCACGCGAGCGGGGTACCCGCTCCACGCACTGAAGGCTAAGCTTCGACTCACGTCCACCGGGAGAGGCCCGATCTAAACGCCCGTGCCGTACGTCCGCCACAAGACCAGCGCCAAGCGCCGCCGGCGCCGCGAGGCCGGGTTCGCCCAGGCCTGGCACGGCCTGTTCGCGCTCGCCGTGGCGGGTGCGGGGGCCGCGCTCCTGTGGGCCGGCGTGCTCGCGGCCGGCGTGGAGATCGCGGCGCTGGCCAGTCTTGTGGCCGCCGCCCTGTTCGGGGCCCTGCTCTCCGGTCTCGGCGCGCCGGGGAGGGCGATCGCCATCATCGTCTGGGCGGTTGCGGCGACCGCCGCCGTCCAGCTGACCGGCGGCGCGGGCGGCCCGCAGGCCGCATGGTGCCTCGCGCCTCTCGCCGCCGCCGCCGCCTTCCGCCGCGCGGGCCTGTTGGCCTTCGGCGCCGCTGCTGCGGTGGGCGTGGCCGGCGTCGCGGCCCTGGGCTCTGCCCTCCTGCCGCTTCCCCAGGCTACCGATGCGGCCGCCGGCTGGCTCAGCCTTACGGCGACCGTCACGACGGTGGTCAGCCTCGCCGCCGCACTGATCGGCCTGCAGGCCGCCGTCGCCGGCGAGATCCGCTTCCGCGACGAGGCTGAACTCGAGCTGCGCGAGGCGCTCGATCACCAGCCGCAGCTGCTGCTCACCCTCTATCCCAGCGGCCGGATCCTGACCGGCTACGGCGCTGATCTCCTCGGTCTGCAGCCCCGGCACATGCGCGATCGCCAGTTCGGCGACCTGATCGGTCTCGAGCATCAGGTCGTGGTCGACGAGGCGATGCAGACCGCCGCCCGCGACGGCTCGGCCCAGGTGTTCTTCGCCCCGGCGTTCGACCGGAACGGCTGGCTCGAGCTGACGCTGAAGCGGCTGACCGCCAATCGCCTGGCCGCCGCCGTCCGCGACGCCCGGCCCCAGCGCGCCCGCGAACTCGAGCTGGAACAGGCCCGCGCGTCGGCCGAGCAGCAGAACGCCGGCAAGTCGCGCTTTCTGGCCAATATGAGCCATGAGCTGCGGACGCCGCTGAACGCCATCATGGGCTTTTCCGACATCATGCGGCAGCGGCTCTTCGGCCCGATGGCCGACCGCTACACCGAGTACGCCGAGCTGATTCACGAGAGCGGCAGCCACCTGCTGGAGCTGATCAACGACGTGCTCGACATGTCGAAGATCGAGGCCGAGCGCTTCGAATTGGCGCGCGAGGAGTTCGACGTCCGCGACGCCGTGGGCGCAGTCGTTCGGCTGATGCGCGGCCAGGCCGAGCGCAACGGCGTCATCCTGCGCACGACGCTGCCGGCCGAACCGCTGGAGGCCGACGCGGACCGGCGGGCGCTGAAGCAGATCACGCTGAACCTGATCTCCAACGCCCTGAAGTTCACGCCGCGCGGCGGGACCGTGGCGGTCACTGCCCAGGCCGCGGGCGACGTGCTGGAGCTGATCGTCACCGACAGCGGCGTCGGCATCGCGCCCAGCGATCTGGAGCGGCTGGGGCGTCCGTTCGAACAGGCGGGCGATGCGCAGCAGCGGGCGGCGGGCTCGGGCCTCGGCCTGTCGCTGGTGCGGGCCTTCGCCGCCCTCCACGGGGGCGAGATGAGCATCGAGAGCGCCGTCGGCGACGGCACGACCGTGACGGTCAGGATGCCGGTGCTGGGGTTGGAGCCGCTTCCGGCGGCGCCGGCGGCCGAGGCCTAGCGAGCCGCCATCTGGACGAAGGCGCGGCCGGCCGCGAAGTCGCCAACCTCCACGTAAGCCGTCCGCACCCGGTCGCCGGGGAACAGGAACTGCACGGCCACCGCCTCGCGAGGGTCCAGGTCCGACAGCGAACGGACGGCCGCGCCTGGAAACCGGAACGCCCAGCCGGACCGCGCGCCCTTGGGCAGCAGATCCTCGCCCGCAGGACTGCGGGCCTCGGCGAGGAAGGCCTTCTGGCCGGCCGCCGGCGGCAGGCGGGTCGACAGCAGCTGGGCGCCGCCGGGCAGGTAGGGGCCTAGCGTCCGGCCGGTGTCGCGCAGCACGAGGCGTGCGCCATAGGGCTGGGCGCCGTCGGCGAACCGCGCCACGGCCAGCAGCGCGCCGGGGGCGTCTTTCCCGGCCAGGCCGAAGGTCATGCGATCGCGGCCGAAGCTGGCCTCCTGCGACAGCCGCCACCGGGCCTCGCGGGCCAGGGTGCGGTCGGCCCGCCAGGCGGCCTTGTCGCCGGGATAGTTCATCCGGGTGATCCGGGCGAAGCCCTGGTAGGCGTCCTCGATACGCCGCGCGGACTGGGTCAGTTCGGCCGACCAGCACTGGAGGCCCGCAGCGCGGGCCCGGGCGCGGATCTCGAGGGATTTCAGGGCGCGTTCGCGCATGCCCTGGCGCAGGGCTGCGCCACGGGCCTGGGCCGCGCCCGCGGCCAGGGCTGCGCCCACCTCGGGCGCCAACAGGTTGCAGCGTTCGTCCGCCGCCTGAAGCACGGCCCGCTCGAAGTAGAGGTTCACGGCGTCAGCACGCGCCGCGCTCGGAGCCGCGACCAGAGCCGCGCCCATCAACCCCAACCACCGAGACGCCGGCCGCGCGTTTGCACGCGTATCCCGCATCCACCGACTTTCATTCGCAGGCCCTTCTTCGCGGGCCTTGATCGCAACCTTTAGGCGAGGGGTGTTGAGGTTCGGTTAGCGCGCGGGGCATGGTCCGGCGATGCTGCTTTCCACCGACATCTGGGTCGGCGCCCTCATCCGCCGCGTCGAAATCGGCGGAGGCTTCGCCGTGGTCGGGCGCAAAGGCGATCCGCGCGCCGGCGCAGTGCTGGTGAAGGTGCTGAACCGCACCGATGGCACGGCGCGCCTCTACTCCGAAGCCACCCGCGGCGACGGCGAACGGGTGTGGATGCAGCCCGCCGCGTCCGAGCAGGAGCCGGACCTCGACCGCTACATCGAGCGCGCCGTGCGCATCGATCCCGACATCTGGGTGGTCGAAATCGAGGACCGCGAGGGCCGTCACTTCCTGGTGGAACCCGTCGAGCGCGCCTGACGCTCCTTTGGGGTGACCAAGCTCGCCGACCTGCCCGTTCCGCTCGACGTCGCTCCCATGGAGGCGAAGCTGGTCGAGGAGGTCCCCCGCGAGGCGGGTTGGCGGTTCGAACCCAAGTGGGACGGCTTCCGCTGCCTGGCCTTCCGGGCGGGCGATGAAGTCGCGCTCCGGGCCAAGTCCGGCAAGCCGCTGGACCGGTTCTTCCCTGACGTAGTCGAGGCGCTGAAGGCGCTGCCGGTGGAGCGCTTCGTGCTGGACGGCGAGCTGACCATCGAGGTCGACGGGCGCCTGTCGTTCGAGGCGCTGCAGATGCGGCTCCATCCGGCCGAGAGCCGGGTGCGGAAGCTGGCCGCCGAGCAGCCGGCGACGCTGACCCTGTTCGACTGCCTCCTCGACGGCAAAGGGAGATCGCTCTTGGACGCGCCGCTGTCCACGAGGCGGGAGGAGCTGGAGGCGCTGTTCAAGCGGTTCAAGGGCGCCGAGGTGATGGGGCTGTCGCCGTACACCGAGGATCGGGACCAGGCCTGCCGCTGGCTCGACGAGGCGGGGTTCGTGATGGACGGCGTGGTCGCCAAGCGGGCGGACGGCCCCTACGCCCCCGGCGAGCGGGCGATGCTGAAGATCAAGAAGATCCGCACCGCAGACTGCGTGGTGGGCGGCTTCCGCTATCAGCAGGGGACGAAGCAGGTGGGGTCGCTGCTGCTGGGCCTCTACGGGGACGACGGCAAGCTGCACCACGTCGGCTTCACCTCGACCATCACCAACGCCGAGCGGGCCGAGCTGACGAAGCGGCTGGAAGCGGTGAGGGGCGAAGGCTTCTCGGGCGATGCGCCGGGCGGCCCCAGTCGCTGGAGCACTGAGCGGACAGGCGAGTGGGTGGCGCTGAAGCCGGAGCTCGTGGTGGAGGTGCGGTACGACCAGGTGACCGGCGGCCGCTTCCGGCACGGGACGCGGCTGGTCCGATGGCGGCCCGACAAGGCGCCCCGGCAATGCACCTTCGAGCAGATCCGCCCCCCCGCCTGACCAAAAGCGGGGCGGCAGGGGGAGCTGCCGCCCCGAGTACGGGCTGCTTGGGGTGTGTTCGGGGCGCTCGTGCCGGGCGGAAGTTGGGGGGAACGTCCGGACCCATTGGCATCGAGCAACCCCGATGCGGTCCGACATCACGACTGCGTCTCGCGCAATCGCCAGAGGGGCCCGGCCCGCACCGAGACAGATGGCGGGCAACGGCGGCGCTTTCAAGGCCGCGACATCGAAAATCCTGCAAAACGGCCGGGGCCCCGCTATAAGCGCCGCCCGATGAGCACCTCCCCCGCCGCCGAGGCCCAGCGCCGCCGGACCTTCGCGATCATCTCGCACCCCGACGCCGGTAAGACGACGCTTACCGAGCACCTGCTGCTGGCCGGCGGCGCGATCCGCGCGGCCGGCGCCGTGCGCGCCCGCGGCGAGAACCGTCGAACCCGGTCGGACTGGATGAAGATCGAGCGCGAGCGGGGCATCTCCGTCTCGGCCTCGGTCATGACGTTCGACCACGACGGCAAGATGTTCAACCTGCTGGACACGCCGGGCCACGAGGACTTCTCGGAGGACACCTATCGGACGCTGACGGCGGCCGACGCGGCGGTGATGGTGCTGGACGCCGCAAAGGGCATCGAGCCTCAGACGCTGAAGCTGTTCGAGGTCTGCCGGCTGCGGGACATTCCCATCGTGACGTTCATCAACAAGATGGACCGCGAGGCGCTGGACCCGATCGAGATCCTGGACGAGATCGCCTCGAAGCTGGCGCTGGACCCGGCGCCGCTCTACTGGCCCGCCGGCTCGGGCGGCCGGTTCAAGGGCATGGTCGACCTCGAGGGCCAGCGGTTCATCCCGTTCTCCAAGCCCAGCGAGCAGCAGGACGGCCACCCCGACCCGGTGTCGCTGGAGGGCAATTCGGTGGCGGCGTTCCTCGACGAGGCCGAACTCGCCGAGGCGCTGGAGGGCGCGGCCCTGGTGCAGGAGGCCTCGAAGCCGTTCGATCGGCAGTCGTTCCTGGAAGGCCACATGACGCCGGTGATCTTCGGCTCGGCGCTGCGGCACTTCGGCGTCGACCAGCTGCTGGCGGTGATCGGCGAGTACGCGCCGCCGCCGAAGGCCGTGCCGGCGACGAAGTCGGCGGCGGAAGCCAAGGTCGAGCCTGGCGACAAGGAGGTCACCGGCTTCATCTTCAAGGTCCAGGCGAACATGGACCCCAACCACCGCGACCGGATCGCGTTCCTGAAGCTGTGCTCGGGGCGGTTTCAGCGGGGCATGAAGCTGAAGGTGCAGAACACCGGCAAGCAGCTGAGCGTGAACGCGCCGACCATGTTCTTCGCCTCGGACCGGGAGCTGGCCGAGGACGCCTTCGCCGGCGACGTGATCGGCATCCCGAACCACGGCGTGCTCAGGGTGGGCGACAGCCTGTCCGAGAGCGGGACGCTGAGGTTCGCCGGCCTGCCGAACTTCGCGCCGGAAATCCTGCAGCGCGTGCGGGTGAAGGACCCGCTGAAGGCCAAGCACCTGAAGAAGGCGCTGGAGAGCCTGGCCGAGGAGGGCGTGACCCAGCTGTTCCGGCCGCAGATGGGCGCCGACTTCATCGTCGGCGCGGTGGGCCAGCTGCAGTTCGAGGTGATGGCCGACCGGCTGGCCAACGAATACCAGCTGGAGGTCATCTTCGAGCCCAGCCCCTACGCCGAAGCCCGCTGGCTGTCCGGCGAGCGCGCCGACCTCGAGGACTTCGCCGGCAAGCACCGCAACGCCATGGCCACCGACATCGACGAACAGCCGGTGTTCCTCGGCAAGTCGGCCTGGGAGATCGGCTACGTCACCGAGCGCTTCCCGAAGGTGGCGTTCCACCGGGCCAAAGAACGGGCCTAGCCCGTCCCTCCCCTTCATGGGGAGGGAAGCTCGCGGCACGCGAGCAGGGTGGGGAGAGCGGCGTCATTCCCCACCCGGCTGCCGCTCCGCGGCATCCACCCTCCCCATGAAGGGGAGGGATTACTGCGCCAGGAACTCCCACAGTTCCTGCGCTTTACTGTGGATGGCAACGCTTCGTTAACCATACCGCAGAAGTTAATGACTTGTTAAAGCTCTCGGCTCCGGCTTTGCTGAACCCGTTCAGGGCCCTCACAGGCCGTCCCATCGTGGGACGGAAGGAGGGTCGGAGCGGGCCAATGTTCGAGCTGGGACGCGAGCTGAAGCGGCTGTTCGCCGGCGACCGAAATCCCGGCTCGGTCAGCCTGGCCCGGGGCGATGCGGCCCTGCTGGAACTGCTGGACCTCAAGCTGCTGACCGACGAGGCGCGGACCGCCGATGTCGCCGCCGGGCGGATGGGCGAGAAGGACAAGCCGGCCCGCAGGCTCGAGGCCGCCGTCGCCTGGCGCGAGGTGGCCCGCCGCACCGGCGACGCCGCCGCGCTGCGCAAGGCCGCCGCCCTGGCCGAGACCGCCGCCGCCGGCTTCGAGGGCGAGCGCCGCACCGAGGCCTGGGCCCGGGCCCGCTGCGAGCAGGCGTTCTGCGCCCTGCTGGGCGCCGAGCTGTTCGGCGATCCCGGCCTGGACGCCGCCGCCGAAGTGGCCTTCCGCGAGGTGCGCGCCGCCGTCCGCGGCGGGATCGCCGCCCCGCTGGCCGACATCGGCCTGGCCGCCATCGAGGCGCGCCGCAAGCTTTCCACGGCGGGCGCCGAAGAGGCCCGCGCGCTGGCCCATGCCTTCAACGCCCCGATCTTGGCGCTGGAGAACCAGGCCCGCCGCGCCACCTCGGTGCGTCCGCTGGCCGCCGAGGCCCGGCTGGCCCGCGCCGACCTGATGTGCGGCTGGGGCGCGCGGCTGAAGGACGAGACCCTGCTGCGCGCGGCCGTCGAGGACGCCGCCGCGGCGACGCTGCGGGTGGACGCCGCCTACGAACCGCTCACCTGGGCGCGCGCCGAGATCGCGCACGGCCAGGCGCTGGCCCTGCTGGGCGAGACGACCGGCGAGATCGAGCTGATCGCGTCGGGCGCCCGCCGTCTGGCCGAGGCGGTCGATCACCTGACCCGCGACCACAGCCCGATGGACTGGGCGCGAACCCAGGTGGCGCTGGCCCAGGCGCTGCAGTCGCTGGGCGAGGCGGCCTGCGACGAGCGCGCCTTCGAACAGGCGGTGAGCTGCTACGACCGGGCGCATCTGGTGCTGAAGGAGACGCCCACCCTGCCGCTGCGCGGCATGGCCGCCAGCGCCCGGGCCGTCTGCCTGGCGCGCTCGGCCGAGCTGACCGGCGACCTGGCGGTGCTGGACGTGGCCGAGGCGGCCATGAAGATGGAGCTGTCGGCCAAGTCGGCGCGCAAGGATCCGGTCGGCTGGGCCCTCGCGCAGCTGCACCTCGCCAGGCTTTACGAGACCCGCCTGTCGATGACCGGCGTCGACCGCGGCGAGCGGGCTTCGGCGACTCTGGCGCTGGACGCTGCGCTGGACGTGTTCGGGGAACATGGCTTGCGGTCGCTCAGCGTGCTGGCGAGCGATGCGCTGACGCGGCTGGCCGGCCAGACGGTGCGCGCGGCGGAGTAGGGTTCGGTCCGCGGGCCGCACGCACGGCTTTCTCCTCTTGTTGGTCGTCATGGCCGGGCTTGTCCCGGCCACCCAGATGCGCGGGCGTATGCCGGGTGCGCGCGGCGGGAGCCGCGGCCGGCTTGGCAGGGATCGGCGTGTCTGGGTCCCCGGGACAAGCCCGAGGATGACGAGCTGAAATGTGAGGGATGCGCGCCGAGGGATCAGGCGCTGCTCAGGAAGCCTGGGTTCCCGCATTCGCGGGGATGAACCCCGCCTGCGCAGCGATGAGCGGAGATGGGGCGCACCGTCCCGTCCGGGGTGATCTCGTAGCCGAGGCCGGCGATGACGCGGGCGACCTGGGTGACGAGGGGTTCTGAGAGGAAGGTGTCGGACACCGCCTCATCGTCGACAAGGGCGTCGAGGAGGTCGCCGAAGTCGGCTTCGGCCTCTTCGTCCATGCCGTCGGTCTCGCGCCAGACGAGCGCTTCGACGCCGGTGCGGAGACGGTGCTTCTTGAAGCGGGCCTGTTCGCGGTCGCGCTTATGCGTGGCGTCCGCCTCTTCGCGCTCGGCGCGCCTGGCGTCCCGGCGGAGCTTGGCACGGAGCGCATAGGTCAGGCGGACGGAGCGGCTGGTGCGCTCTAGCGCGACAGCCAGTTCTGCGGCTTCCGACGCGTTATCGGCCGCGTCGGCCAAGCGGTAGAGCTTCTCGGCCAACGCCAGTTGAAGCTCGGCAAGGCGCGCGAGACCCGTGTCCTGCACCTCCAGCATCTCGGCGTCGCTCACCATGAACAAAAAGAGAACATAGAAGCTGCGCGAGGTCAAGAACTTTCGTTCTTTCGCAGGTCCGGTCGCGGCGCCATTCTTGGCGCGACTTGGGAGGACTTCGACATGCGTGGAACGCTGCTCACCCTGATCACCGCCGGCGCGGCGTTCGCGGCCGGTGCGGCCGGCGCGCAGACGGCGGCGACATTCGTGGAGGCGCCCAGCCGCGAGCAGGTGGCGGCGGCGTTTCCGGCCAAGGCCAAGGCGGCCGGTCAGTCGGGCGCTGTGGACCTGAGCTGCACGGCGACGGCGGCCGGCGGGCTGAAGGACTGCAGCGTGATCGGAGAGAGCCCCCGCGGCCAGGGCTTCGGCCAGGCGGCGCGGCAGCTGGCCCGCGGGATGCGGGTGAGCGGTGTCGCGTCAGGCACGGAAGTGAAGGTTCCGGTCAACTTCTCGGCCGACGTGCTGAAGGCCGACTTCACCGCCAAGACCCCGAAGTGGTCGGCGATGCCGCAGGCGGCGGATTTCCAGGCGACGATCCCGAAGCATGAGAACGGCCCCAACGCGATCCGCGTGGTGCTGGTGTGCGACGTCCAGGCCGGCGGCAGCTTGAGCGGCTGCGCGGTCGACAAGGAGGAGCCGGCGGGCCAGGGCTTCGGCCAGGGCGTGCTGGCGCTGGCCTCGAAGTTCAAGGTGGAGCCGTGGTCGGCGGAAGGCCTGCCGATCGTGGGCTCGAAGGTCCGCGTACCGGTGCGCTACGACCTGAAGCCTGTGAGCCAGGCGGCGCGATAGGGCCTAGCGCCCGCGCCACCACCTGAGGCCGAAGCGTTCCAGCCGCTCCAGGGCGGCGTGGAGGGCGACGCCCATGACGCCGAGGACCACCAGGGCGGCGATCATGCGGGCGGTCTGCAGCTTGGCGCCGGCGTCCTGGATCTGCCAGGCGAGGCCGGAGACGCCGCCGGAACCCGCGCCGAACTCGGCAACCACGGCGCCGATGAGGGCGAGGCCCGCGCCCACCTTGTGGCCCTCCAGCAGGAACGGGACGGCGGCCGGCAGGCGCAGGCGGAGCACGCGCTGCCAGGGCTTGGCGCCATAGAGATCGAACAGGCGCTCCAGGTCCGGATCGGCGGCGCGCAGCCCTGCGACCGCGCCCGAGAAGATCGGGAAGAAGGCGACGACCACGGCCATGGCGACCAGCGCGCGCTCGGGGTGATCGAGGCCGGCCCAGATCAGCAGCAGCGGGGCCAGGGCGATCACCGGCGTGACCTGGACGACGGAGGCCAGCGGGCGGATGGCGCGGTCGAGCCAGGGGCTGAGCGCGGTGAGCACGGCGAGCGCCTGGGCGATGAGGCTGGCGACCACGAGCGCGACCAGGGCCGTGGAAAGGGTCCGCCAGGCGGCCGCGACGAGGACCGGCAGGTGCTCGGCAAGGGCCGCGCCGACGGCCGACGGCGGCGGCAGGAAGTAGGCGGGGACCGCCAAGGCGCGGCAGGCGATCTCCCAGCCCGCCAACAGGACTGCGGTGAGCGCGAAGGGCGCGAGGGCATAGGCGAACCGCCTCATGCGGCGACGCCGTTTGCGAGGGCTGCGGACACCGCTTCGACGGTGCGGCGGAAGCCGCCGTCCGTGCGGAAGCCGGCGGGGCGGGGCAGGGCGCCTTGCACCGCGAACTCCCCGGCGATGCGCCCGGGGCCGCGGGTCATGACCACGACGCGCGAGGCCATGTAGACGGCCTCCTCGACATTGTGGGTGACGAAGACGATGGCGGGTTTGGTGGCCGCCCAGAGCCGGAGCACGTCGTCGGCCAGCGCGCGGCGGGTGATCTCGTCGAGGGCGGCGAAGGGCTCGTCCAGCAGCAGCAGGCGGGGCTCGGTGACGAGGGCTCGTGCCAGGGAGACGCGCATGGCCATGCCGCCGGAGAGTGTGGCGGGCCGGGCAGTCTGGGCGCCGGCGAGGCCGACGCGGGCGAGGGCTTCATCAGCGCGGCGGCGGGCCTCGGCCGGGGCGATACCGGCGAGTTCCAGCGGCAGGGCGACGTTGGCGCGGGCCGAGAGCCAGGGGGCGAGCGTGGGGGCCTGGAAGACCACGGCGGTTTCGCCGCGGCCGGCGGCGCGGGTCACCTCGCCGGCGGTGGGGGCCTCGAGGCCGGCCAGCAGCCGTAGCGCGGTGGACTTGCCGCAGCCGGACGGACCCACGAGGGCGACCACCTCGCCGTCGGCGACGGCGAGGTTGATGGGGCCAAGGGCCGGCCCGCGGAGGTAGTCGACGCGGACGTTGTGGAGCGCGGTGCTCATGCCTGCCTCCCACGTCGCGAAGACGACGGGGGAGCGGGACCGCGCCCCGCAGAGGGCGTGGCGGAGGGGGCGGCTGGCTGCGCCTGAAGTTCCGCCGCGAGCCTGCGCACGCCGTCAGCCACCTCGGTGAGATCCTCGTAAACCGCTGATGCGCTCGTTCTGTAGACGGTGACGCCTTGGGTGCGAAGCCATGCGTTGCGGCGCTGATCGTGAGCGATCTGGCCCGCCTCGCCATGGGTGGCGCCGTCAATCTCCACCGCCAGGCGTACGGCAGGACAGAAGACGTCGAGGATGTAGGGGCCGAGGGCGTGCTGTCGTCGGAACACCAAGCCGTCGCCCTCTCGCCGCCTCAAGCGCGACCAGAGCATGATCTCGGGCTCTGTCATGGCGCGCCGGAGCGCCTTGGCGCGCGTCGAAGTCAGGATGGTCGATCGCATGGCTGTGCGGCTTTCGCCCCCTCCACCACCCGCTCATCGGCGGGCGGTCCCCCTCCCCCGTGAACGGGGGAGGTAGAAGACTACTTCGGCGCGAACTGGAGGGTGTAGGCGCGCTTGGGGTCGAGGGTGGCAGGGTAGACGCCTTGCGCCTTGGCGACGTCGGCGAAGGCGGTCCAGCGGGCGTCGGTCATGGCGCCGACAGCCGCCCCCTCGTCGCCCTCGACGATGCGGTAGGACTTCATCTTCGCGCGCGCCTGGTCGAGGACGTCCTGGGTCATCTCGGGATTGTCCTTGCGGATCAGGGCGTCGGCGGCGACGGGGTCGCCGTAGAGGTAGTCGCGCCAACCCTTGGCGGTCGCTTCGACGAAAGCCTGTACGGCGGCGGGGTTCTTGGCGATCAGGGCGTCGGGGGCGAGCACCATGGTGGCGTAGCCGGGGTAGCCCTCGTCGGCGAGCAGGAAGACCTTGGGCGCGAAGCCGGCCTGCTTCTGGATCGTGTAGGGCTCGGAAGTGACGTAGCCCTGCTGGACAGCGCGGGTGTCGGCGATGAAGGGCGCGGGGTTGAAGGTGTACTTGCGCACCTGATCGTCGGTGAAGCCGTACTTGGCCTTGAGCCACACCCAGAAGGCGGCGACCGAGGCGTCGGAGAGCAGGATCGGCCGACCCTTGAGATCGGCGATGCGTTCGGCGCCGGTATTCGGGTGGGCCATCAGGACCTGCGGGTCCTTCTGCATGTAGGCGGCGACCGCCTTCACCGGCACGCCCTCGTTGGCGAGGTTCATGACGATGAAGCTGTTGGAGCCCATGCCGAGGTCGACGGCGCCGGCGGCCAGGAGCTGAGGCACGTTCACGCCGGGGCCGCCCTGGACGATGCGGACATCGAGGCCGCGGCGGGCGTACTCGCCCGAGGCCAGGGCCTGGTAGAAGCCGCCGTGCTCGGCCTGGGCGCGCCAGTCGGTGGCGAAGCGGATGGCGGTGCGGCCGGCGGCCGCCTCGGGTGTGGCGGCGTCCTCCTTCGGGCCGGAACAGGCGGCCAGCAGGGCGGCGGCGGCCAGGGCGACAATGGGGGCAAGAGCGCGCAGGGCTTTCATGGCGCGGACGTTAGGGCGTGGCGGTGGAGCTTGTGAAGGCGGTTTTCCCTCCGTTGATGGGGAGGGACCGGCCAAGCCTGCGGCCAGGGTGAGGGCGTTTGGTGCGGGATCTGGGAGGTCGGGGAGGATCGACACTTCCCCACCCCGATCGTTTCGCAATCTGCCGCTCCCCTGAAGGGGAGGGAAAGCTACGCCCAAAATGCAAGAGGGCGGCGCTCCGGTCGCCCGGGGCGTCGCCCTCTCATCCAGATCCGTTGGGGGATCTGCGCCATCGAGGCCAGTTGTGAGTTCGGTTCCGGTTCACCCTTGCGGGCTAGTCCGTGGTTCTCCCTCACATCCGATGTCTTCGCGGGGTCCGTCTGTTCCGGGTCGCCCCGGTTCGTCTGGTCCGCTGGACACTCCGCTGCTTGGCTTTTGAAGTCGGCTGTCGCCAGCTTTCTTCGTGGGCCGCGCCGCAGTTCCTTTCGGCCTGTTGACGGTGCGCCCGAACCCTGTATGAGGCAAGCGCCCGAATGCGGCCCCCTGTGCGCCGGGCGTCAACAATCCGTGAAGAAACTGTTAACAACGCGGGGATCGCGCGTGTATTCGCGTGTAAGTTCAACGCGCTAGTCTTATCCACAGCAAAGCCGCGGTGAGGCTTAGCGGCCGGCCTCCAGGGCCTCGCGCCGCTCCTCCAGCGCCAGCCATTCCTCTTCGGCGGCCGCCAGCTGCGACCGGGCCGCCTCCAGGGCGCGGCCGTAGCGGTCGAAGGCCTGCGGGTCCTTGGCGTAGAGGTTCGGATCGGCCAGCGCCGTCTCCAGCGTGGCGATCTTGCCGGGAATGTCGTGGATGAGCCCGTCGAGCTCGGCCAGCCGGCGCTGTTCCTTGAAGCTGAGCTTGGCCGGGGCGGCGGCAGGCCGGGTCGGAGCCGCAGCCGGCTTCTCGGCCTTGGGCGGCGCGGCCTTGGATGTCCCCTGGGCGACCTGGCCGAAGAAGCCGGGGTTCTGGCCGATGAAGTCCTGCCAGCCGCCGGGGGTCTCGACGACGCGGCCGGCGCTGTCGAGGCCGATGGTGGAGGTCGCCAGGCGGTCGATGAAGTCGCGGTCGTGGCTGACCAGGATCAGGGTGCCGTCGTAGTCGGCCAGCAGGTCCTCGAGCAGGTCGAGGGTGTCCATGTCGAGGTCGTTGGTGGGCTCGTCCAGGACCATGACGTTGGCGGGATTGGCCAGCGCCTGGGCCAGCAGCAGGCGGTTGCGCTCGCCGCCCGAGAGGCTCTTCACCGGCTGGCGCAGCTGCATCTCGGTGAACAGGAAGTCCTTGGCGTAGCCGTTCACGTGCTTCGGGACCCCGCGCACGATGACCTGGTCGCCGCCGTTGGGCGTGAGCACGTCGCGGACGGTCATCTCCTCCTTCAGACCGGCGCGGGCCTGGTCGATGTAGGAGACGGTGAGGTTGGTCCCGAGCTTCACCTCGCCGCTGTCGGCGGGGATCTCGCCCAGCAGCAGCTTCACGAGCGTGGTCTTGCCGGCGCCGTTGGGGCCGACGATGGCGATGCGGTCGCCGCGGATGATCCGCGTGGAGAAGCCCTTCAGGATGACGCGGTCGCCGAAGGCCTTGGACAGGCCCTTGGCCTCGACCACCCGCTGGCCCGAGACGCCGGAGCTGGCGAGGCCCATGTTGAAGCTGCCGCGGGCTTCCTTCAGGCGCTCGGACTTGGCCTCGCGGAGGGCCATGAGGCGGCGGCGGCGGCCCTCGTTGCGGGCCCGGCGGGCGGTGACGCCGCGGGCTAGCCAGTGCTGTTCGCGCTCGATCTCCTTGTCGAGGCGGCGGGCTTCTTCCGCCTGCTGCGCCTCGATCTTCTCGACCCAGGCGTCGAACTCCCCGAAGCCGCGGTCGAGGCGGCGGACCTGACGGTGCTCGAGCCAGAAGCAGCGGCCTGTGACGCGCTCCAGGAAGGCGCGGTCGTGGCTGACGATCAGCATGGCCGCGCGACTGTCGGCGATCGCCTGTTCCAGGGTGGCGATGGCCAGGATGTCGAGGTGGTTGGTGGGCTCGTCCAGCAGCAGGACATCCGCGTCCTCGGCGAAGGCGCGGGCCAGGGCGGCGCGGCGGGTCTCGCCGCCGGAGAGACCTTGCGCCGGCTTTTGGGGATCGAGGCCGAAGGCTTCGAGCTCGGCCTCGGCGCGGTGGGCCGGGGCGCCGCCGGACGTGGCGTAGTCCAGCAGGGTTCCGCCGGCGATCTCCGGCTCCTGCAGCACCATGGCGACGCGGGTCCCCGGCGTGATGACGCGTTCGCCGCTGTCGGCGTCGATCTGGCCGGCGATGATGCGCATCAGCGTCGACTTGCCGGCGCCGTTGCGGCCGACCAGGCAGGCGCGGACGCGGGGCTCGAGGCCCAGGTCGACGCCGTCGAACAGCATCCGCGGGCCGTCGGCCAGGCGCACGTCCTTCAGGGCGAGGATGGGAGCTCTCATGGGGCGCGGGAGATAGAGGTTCGCGGCCCTGCGCGAAAGGTCGCTCTTCTATCGGGCGGCCGACCGGCCTATCTGGGCGCGATGGCGGGTGAACCCTTCTGGCGGCGCAAGACGCTCGAACAGATGACTGTTCCAGAGTGGGAGAGCCTCTGCGACGGATGCGGGCTGTGCTGCCTGGTGCGGTTCGAGGACGAGGAGACCGGCGAGGTCATCCCGACGCGGGTTCACTGCAAGCTGTTCGACGCCAGCGTCTGCCGGTGCAGCGACTATGCGAACCGCAAGCAGTACGTGCCCGACTGCATCAAGCTGACGCCGCACAACATCGAGGCGCTGGAGTGGATGCCCAAGAGCTGCGCCTACCGGCGGCTGCACGAGGGGCGGGAGCTGGCGGATTGGCACCCGTTGATCTCGGGCGATCCGGAGAGCGTGCACCGGGCGGGGATCTCGGTGCGCGGCCAGACGGTGAGCGAGAGCGCGCTGGCCGATGCGGAGGACGCCCTGGACTTCGCCGCCTGCGACCTGATGGTCGAGCGCGGCGACGACTAGCGCTGGGGAGACGACTAGCGCTGGGGAGGCGAGGGCGGCTCCCCGAAGCGGTTGGAGCCGGCGTCGCCGCGGACGGCGCCGATGGCGATGAAGAAGGCCAGCATCAGGATGGCGCCGAGCGCGAGCTCCGGCGGCAGGGGCTGCGGGCTCTGCGGGTTGAGCAGGCCGCGGGAGACGGCTTCGGCCACGACCATCAGGCCCAGCGCCGTGGCCGGGACCTGCCACCAGCCGGAGCGGCCAAGATCGTGGAGGCGGCGGGCGACGACCGCCCACTGGATCACGTTGGTGATCAGTCCGACCGGCAGGGCGATCAGCACCACGCCGGGGATGACCGCGGCCAACTGCAGCACGATGCCGAGGACGAAGAGGGTGGCGAGGATTCGCCAGTACTCCCGGCGCGCGGCGCGGCCGCGGAACGAGAAGAAACGGGTCCAGGCGGGCTTGTCGGCCATGTCCTGTCCCTAGCGCGGCCGGCGCGGAATCGTCTGTGGCAAAATTATCACAGACAGGCTTGCGTGACGGCGAAGCGCGGCCAATCTAGAAGTCGCAATCGTTGTAGGGCTTTGAGGCAGAGGTTCAGGAAGCTTTGGCGCGCGATCCCTATCAGGAGCTGGGCGTAACCCGGAGCGCTTCGGCGGACGAGATCCGCAAGGCCTTCCGCAAGCTGGCCAAGGCGAACCACCCGGACACCAACCCCGACAACAAGGAGGCCGAGGAGCGCTTCAAGCGCGTCAGTGCGGCCTTCGACATCATCGGCGACCCCGAGAAGAAGAAGAAGTTCGACGCCGGCGAGATCGACGCCGACGGGCGCGAGACCTTCCGCGGCTTCGGCGGCGGCGCCGGCGCGGGCGGTCCCTGGGGCGCGCCGCCCGGTGGGGGATTCGGCGGCCAGCGGCGCGGCGGCTATCGCAGCGAGACCTTCGAGGACGTCGACCTGGGCGACATCCTGGGCGAGATGTTCGGCGGCCGGGGCGGGCGCGGCGGCGCTGGCGGGGGCCAAGGCGGCGGCTTCGGCGGCTTCTCGCAGCGCGGCGCGGACGTCCGCGCGAAGCTCGAGATCGACCTGATCGACGCCATCCGCGGCGGCAAGCGCCGGATCGCGTTCTCGGACGGCCGCACGGTGGACGTCAGTATCCCCAAGGGCGCCCAGGAGGGCCAGACGCTGCGGCTGAAGGGCCAGGGCGCGCCGGGCCGCTCGGGTGCGGGCGACGCCTTCATCGAGCTGTCGATCGCTCCGCACGCAGTGTTCAAGCGCGAGGGCGAGGTGCTGGTCATGGACCTGCCGGTGACGCTGTACGATGCGGTGCTGGGCGGGAAGGTGGAGGCGCAGACGCCGGACGGCCCGGTGACGCTGACCATCCCAAAGGGCGCCAACTCGGGGGCGAAGCTGCGGCTGAAGGGCCGGGGGCTGGCCGACGCCAAGGGCAATCGCGGCGACCTGTTCGCGCGGCTGGTGGTCACGCTGCCGGACCAGGCCGATCCCGCGCTGGAGATGCTGGCCGAGGACATGCGCAAAGCCAGGCCTTATTCGCCCCGGCGGCGAACCTGAGTTAAGGGTGGCGTTCAGCCCGGGTTCAGTCCGGGCCCGCCATAAGGGCCGCATGAAACGCCTCTTCGCCATCGCCGTGCTGCTCGCGGGCGCCGCCGCGCCGGCGATGACGCACGCCCAGGACATGGGCCGGCCGGTGTTCGGCGCCGGCCGCGGCGACCAGGAGCAGGCGCGCGAGGGCGTGAAGTCGGGACGCCAAGTGCCGCTTTCGCGCGTTCTGTCGATGATCGCGGCCCGCAACGGCGGCCGCCACCTGAACACCATGCAGGGCGACGCCGGGGGCCGGCCCGCCTACTTCGTGCAATGGCAGCTGGAGAACGGCCGGGTGGTGGTCTTCGTGGTGGACGCCGAGTCGGGGCAGATCATCGGCCGCCAGGGTGGATAGCCCGGGTGGCTGACGAACTGGCTCTTCGAACTGACGGACAACAGAACGAAAGGACGCGGACTTGCGCATCCTGCTGGTAGAAGACGATCCGGACCTGTCGCGGCAGCTGAAGCTGGCGCTGACCGACGCCGGCTATGCGGTGGACCACGCCCCCGACGGCGAGGAGGCCCAGTACCTGGGCGAGACCGAGCCTTATGACGCCGTCATTCTGGACCTGGGGCTGCCCAAGGTGGACGGGGTGTCGGTGCTGGAGCGCTGGCGGCGGGACAGCATGGCGACGCCCGTGCTGATCCTGACCGCTCGGGGCGCCTGGAGCGAGAAGGTGGCGGGCTTCGACGCCGGGGCCGACGACTATCTGACCAAGCCGTTCCACACGGAAGAACTGCTGGCCAGGCTCCGCGCCTTGCTGCGGCGCTCGGCGGGCCATGCGACGCCGAACCTGTCGTGCGGCGGCCTGCGGCTGGACCCGCGGGCGGCGCGGGCCAGCGTCAATGGCGAGCCGCTGCGGCTGACGTCGCTGGAGTACCGGCTGCTGCACTATCTGATGATGCACCAGGGCCGGGTGATCAGCCGCACCGAGCTGGTCGAGCACCTCTACGACCAGGACTTCGACCGCGACTCCAACACCATCGAGGTGTTCATCGGCCGGGTGCGCAAGAAGATCGGCGCCGACCGCATCGAGACCGTCCGCGGCCTGGGCTACCGGCTGATCTGCCCCGAGAACGAACTCGGGGCCGGCGAGAAGGCCTAGAGGCCCTTGGACCTCGGGCGGGCGCTCCCGACCGCGCTTCGGCGGCCTTCGCTCGCCCGGCGGCTGGTGCTGCTGGCGGTGGGCTGGAGCTTTGCGGCCCTGGTCATCGTGGCGCTGGTGCTGGCGCTGCTGTTCCAGCAGGCGTCGCTGCGCCGGTTCGACGCCAGCCTGTCGGACCTGATCGACAACCTGATCGCCGGCTCCACCATCGAGAACGGCCAGGTGGTGGCCCCGGCGCTGACCGACCTGCGGGCGCTGCGAGCGCTGTCGGGGCGCTACTGGCAGATCGCCGAGGTCGGGCCGGACGGGCGGGCGCGGGCGTTAGAGGGGCTGACCTCCCGCTCGCTGTTCGACAGCGAACTCGAGGCGCCGCCGGACCTGGCGGCGCGACTCCAGGCCGATCCCGGCAAGCCCGTGGCGTTCGACGCGCAAGGCCCTCAGCCCGGCGAGCGCGTGCGGGTGCTAGCGCGCTGGACCACCTTCTACGGCCACGAGAAGCCGGTGATCTTCATGGCGGCCGAAGACCGGCGGCCGATCGACCGCGACGTACGCAACTTCATGGCCACGACCGCGGCGGCCTTCGCCCTGCTGAGCGCCGGGCTCATTGGAGCCATCGTGATCCAGGTGCGGGTGGGCCTGCGCCCCATCTTCCGCCTGCAGCGCGAGGTGGGCGACGTGCGGCGCGGCAAGGCCGAACAACTGAGCGCCGACTATCCGACCGAGCTGGAGCCGCTGGCCGAGGAGCTCAACGCCCTGGTGCGTCATAATCAGGAGACCGTGGAGCGCCAGCGGACCCACGTGGGCAACCTGGCGCACGCGCTGAAGACGCCGATCTCGGTGATGATGACCGAGGCCGAGCAGCGGCCGGGCCCGCTCGCCGAGGTGGTCACCCGCCAGACCCAGGCGATGCAGCAGCAGGTGGACCACCACCTGCGCCGGGCCCGCGCCGCGGCGCGCACGCAGGGGCCGGGCGAGCGGACCGACGTTTCGGAGGTGCTGGACGAACTGGCCCGCACGCTGGAGCGGATCTTCCGCGACAAGGGGGTCCAGATCGACTGGGACTCGCCCGACGACCTGTTCTTCCTGGGCGAGCGGCAGGACTTCATGGAAATCGCCGGCAACGGGATGGAGAACGCCGGCAAGTGGTGCAAGGGCCGCGTTCGGGTTCGCGCCCAGGCCGAGGGCGAGACCCACCTGATGCTGACCATCGAGGACGATGGCCCCGGCCTGCCGCCCGAGCGGCGTGACGAGGTGCTAAAGCGCGGCGCCCGGTTGGACGAGAGCGCGCCGGGCTCGGGCCTGGGCCTGTCCATCGTCGACGAGTTGGCCCGGGCCTATCGCGGCTCGCTCGCCCTGGGGGACTCAACCATGGGTGGGCTGATGCTGACGCTCCGGCTGCCCCGCGCGGCTGCCTGATCAACCTTAAGCTTCGGAAAACCTTAACCTCGGGGCGTGCAAGCTGGACCGTCGCGGAGCTGTCTCCGCCGGAGTCCTGAGGCCATGGGCGCGCTGTCGCCGCGCAAGATCGAGATCGTCCGCACGCTGGTCGAGGCGGCCCCCGACAAGATCGTGGGCGGCCTGCAGATGGCGCTGGCCGAGACGGGCGAGGACTCAGCCCTCAGCAGCGTGCGGCAGCTCGTCGAGGTGGAGGTCTATGAGCGCCGGCTGCGCAACACCGTGCTGCAGCCGGTGGCCCCGATGTGCGCGGGCGATGGTCGCGATCCGCGTATCCTGACGTTCCCGGCCCGCGTGCTGCCGCTGATGTGGCGAGGCCTGCGGGCCACCGCCGCCGACGAGGTGGACGAGGCCGAGGTCGCGTTCAGCGAATTCAATCCCGAGGAGATGTCGGGCGAGGCGTTCGACCACCTGGCGCGTATCGCCGCCTATGGACTGCGGTCCCGGGAATTCCCCGACTTCCGCGAGGCCGCGGAGCTGGCCGACGCCGCGCGTCCCGATGGGGCCGAGCAGCTGGCGGCGTGCCTGGAGCTGTCGCCGGTGGTGCGCCGCGCCGCCCTGCGCATCCCCGAATGGCTGGCCTCGTTCAGCGAGCAGTCCGCCGCCGCCGCGCGCCTGGCCTACAAGGACGCGGTGAAGATCGCCGACGACGCGGGGCCGCGGTTCTTCGAGATGATCGCCGCCCAGATGCCGCATCCGTGGATGGTGCTGCGGATCATCTCGGAGGTGATGGACAAGCCGAACGAGCGCTACCTGGCCGACAGCGAGATGGCCGGCTTCGGCGAGCGGCTGATGGACGAGATGGACCAATCCATGAAGGCCATCGCCAAGCTGGACCTGGACGGCGGCCCGGACGCGGCCCGCACCGCCGGCAAGCTGGTGGAGCTGATCACCCTGCAGGTGACCGAGCTCGAGACCTATATCGACCTGTCCCGCGATCACGGCTGGGGCCATCGGATCAGCAAGCAGAAGACGGCGCTGGCGGGCGTGGTCGAGGGCCGCATCCGCGACGCCGAGAAGTACTGCGCCCTGGCCCTGCCGACCGAACGGGCGAAGCTGCGCCGTATCCGCCGGCCGCAGCCTCGGCTGAGCCTGCCGCCGGACGAGACGCACGTGCGGCGGGCGACCACCCTGCTGGCCTTCGTCCAGGAGGTGCGCTCCAGCGCCAACTACGGCGGGTTCGCCGCCGCGCGCAGCCGGATGCTGGAGAGCGTCGGCGAGTACATGGACATCTATGTCGACGAGCTGGTGGACCTGGTGAAGACCGGCGACGTCGAGGACGAGGACCGGGCGCAGGCCTTCCTGACCGTGGCCGCCGACCTGTCGCGGCTGCTGCGTGGGGAGAAGGCCGCCGACCTGGTGCGCCGGCGTGCGATCGCGGCGTTGAATCCCGATGAGCCGGCGACGCACTTCGAAGACGACGACGAGGACGAGCCCGAGAGCGAGCACTGGGAGCGCTGGGGGTAAGGCCGCTACGAAAGGGCCGGCCGCCTTCCAAACCCGCATCCGGTCATGACTTCCCCACGCCGACCGCTGCGCGGTCTGCCCCTCCCCTGAAGGGGAGGGAAGGATATGTTTCAGGACGGTCTTAGACGCGTGCTCGCGCCGCGCATCGCTTTCGGCTAAAGGCCGGGCATGATCGTTTTCTGGGTCGCAGCGGGGGCGCTGACGGCCGCCGTCGCCGCCCTGATCCTGATGCGCGCTGCGAAGGCGGCCACGGCCGATTCCGCCGTAGATCCGTCGGCGGCCCTGTACCGGCGGCAGCTGTCCGAGATCGACGAACTGGCCGACCGCGGGCTGATGGGCGAGGCCGAGCGCAAGAGCGCGCACGCCGAGGCCGCGCGCCGGCTTCTCGCGGCGACCGACGCACCGAAGGACGAGTGGGCGGCTGATCCGAAGACCCGCAAGCGGGTGCTGCTGGCGGTGGTCGCCGTGCCGGCGCTGACGCTGGGCCTCTATCTGGGCATCGGCGCGCCGGGCTTTCCGGACCAGCCCTATGCCCAGCGGTTGGCGGAATGGCGGCGCGCGGATCTTGCGAACCTCAACCCGCCTGAAATCGCCGCGGTGCTGCGCGACGTGCTGAAGACCCGGCCGGACGACGCCGAAGGCTATCGCATGCTGGCGATGGTGGAGGCCGAGGCGCAGAACATGCCGGCCGCGGTCCGCGCGCTGCGCCGGGCGGTGGCCCTCGCGCCGGAGCGCAACGAGCTGCGCCGGATGCTGGGCGAGGCGCTGGTGTTCCAGAGCGGCGGCAAGGTCGAGGCCGACGCCGAGGCGGTGTTCGCCGAGCTGCTGCGGCGCGATCCGGGCGATGCGGCGGCCAGGTTCTACCTGGCCCAGGCCAAGGCCGAGCGCGGCCGGGGCGCCGAGGCGGCGGCCGACCTGCGGGCCTTGATGGCAGAAATGCCGGCGGGCGATGAGCGCCGGCCCTATGTGGAAGCCGCCATCGCCAAGGCCGAGGGCCGGCCGGCGCTGACGCGGGAGCCGTCGCCCGAGCTGGACGCGATCCGCGGCATGGTCGCGAGTCTGGCGGCCAAGCTGGAGCAATCGCCGGACGACGCCGAGGGCTGGGTGCGGCTGGTGCGGTCGTATTCGGTGCTGGGCGACACCGCGCAGCGCGATGCGGCTTTGACGAACGCCAAGGCGCGGTTCGCCGACAGGCCCGATGTTCTGAAGCAACTGGACGAGGCCGCCCGCGCGGCCCCCATGCCGTGAGCCGACGCCAATGAGCTGGTTGCCGAAATCCCCGAAAGCCCGCCGCCGCCTGACCCTGGTGGCCGCCATCGCCCCGGTGCTGATGCTGGCCGTCGGCCTGACGTTGTGGGGCCTGTCGGACTCGATCTCGTTCTTCTACACGCCGAGCCAGGCTGAAGCCGCCAAGCCCGAGCCCGGCCGCTCGATCCAGCTGGGCGGTCTGGTGGAAGCGGGCTCGGTGCTGAAGCACCCTGACGGCCGGGTGGAGTTCACCGTCACCGACCAAAAGGCTGCCGACCGGATCACCTTCCAAGGCGACCTGCCGGACCTGTTCCGCGAGGGCCAGGGCATCGTGGCGATCGGCACGTACCGCGCGGACGGCGTCTTCGAGGCCAAGCGCGTGCTGGCCAAGCACGACGAGCGGTACATGCCCCGCGAGGTGGAGAAGGCGCTGAAGGAACAGGGCGAGTGGTACGGCGACGGCCAGCGGCCTGAGCACATGGGCCCCAACTCCAAGACCGGGAGAAGCGGAACGTGATCGCCGAGATCGGCAGTTTCGCGCTGATCCTGGCGCTGGCGCTCTCCATCGCCCAGGTCGGGCTGTCGGCGACGGCGCGCTGGAAGAAATCCGTCGTACTGGCCGGGGCCGGCGAGGGCGCAGCGCTCGGCGCCTTCCTGTCGGTCGGCGTGGCGTTCGCGGCGCTGATGCACGCTTTCGTCACCTCCGACTTCTCGGTCGCCAACGTGGCGGCCAACTCGCATTCCGAGAAGCCGCTGCTGTACCGGGTGGCCGGGACCTGGGGCAGCCATGAGGGGTCGATGCTCCTCTGGTGCCTGGCGCTGACCGGCTTCGGCGCCGCCGCGGCGGGCCTCGGCCGCACCCTTCCGCGGGGCTTGCGCGCCGTGACCGTGGCGACGCAGGGGCTGCTGGGCGTCGTCTTCCTGGCCTACACGGTCTTCGCCTCGAACCCGCTGATGCGGCTGGCCGAGGTTCCGATCGAGGGGCGCTCGCTCAATCCGCTGCTGCAGGACCCGGCCCTCGCGGTGCACCCGCCATTCCTCTACGCGGGCTATGTCGGGATGTCGGTGGTGTTCTCGTTCGGCGTCGCGGCGCTGGTGGAGGGCCGCGTCGACGCCGCCTGGGCCCGCTGGGTCCGGCCGTGGACGCTGGCGGCGTGGAGCTTCCTGACCGTCGGCATCATGTTGGGTTCGTTCTGGGCGTACTACGAACTGGGCTGGGGCGGCTGGTGGTTCTGGGACCCGGTCGAGAACGCCAGCTTCATGCCCTGGCTGATCGCCGCCGCCCTGCTGCACTCGGCGGTCGTGACCGAGAAGCGTGGCGCGCTGCCGGGCTGGACGGTGTTCCTGGCGCTCGCCGGATTCACATTCTCGATGCTGGGGGCGTTCCTGGTGCGCTCGGGCGTGCTGACATCTGTGCACGCCTTTGCGGTCGACCCGACGCGGGGCGTGCTGCTGCTGATGATCCTGGGGGTGACCGCGGGCCTGGGCTTCGCGCTGTTCGCCTGGCGGGCGCCCAGCCTGCCGCAGGGCGGAGTGTTTGCGCCGGTGAGCCGCGAAAGCGCGCTGGTGCTGAACAACATCCTGCTGACGGCGGCGACGGCGACGGTGCTGCTGGGGACGCTGTTCCCGCTGATCCGCGAGGCCGCGACCGGCGAGGCGATCTCGGTGGGCCCGCCCTACTTCAACCTGACCTTCACCCCGCTGATGACGGCCCTGATGATCCTGCTGCCGGTGGGCCCCTTGCTGGCCTGGAAGCGCGGCGACGCCAAGGGCGGCGGCAAGCGGCTGTGGTGGGCGTTCGCGGCCGCGGTCGCCGTGGGCTGGGTGGTGTTCGCCGCCATCGCGCCGCGGCACGGCCTGGGCGCCGCGGGCGTCGCCATGGGGGCCTGGCTGATCGCCGGCGCCCTGGCCGAGATCTTCGAGCGGGTGCGGCTGTTCCGGGCGCCGGGCCGCGAGAGCTGGCGGCGGCTGTGGGGCCTGCCGCGCGGGGCATGGGGCATGACGCTGGCGCACCTGGGCCTGGGGGTCTTCGTGCTGGGCGCGGTCTTCGAGGTGACCTGGAAGGTCGAGGCCGCCGAGGCGCTGCCGGTGGGCGGGGCGCTGGACGTCGGCGCCTATCACGTGACGCTGGACCGCATCGAGGCGGTGGACGGGCCCAACTATGCGGCCGAGCGCGGCTTCGTGACGGTGACCAAGGACGGGGCGCTGGTCTGCACCGCCCAACCCGAGCGGCGGCTGTATTCGGCCGGCGGCCAGACGACCTCTGAGGTCGGCCTCTGCTATCGCGGCTTGAGCCACATCTATCTGGTGCTGGGCGAGCGGCGGGATTCGGTCGGCGCGCCGGTCTGGCTCGTCCGCGCCTACTGGAATCCGTGGGCGACGCTGATCTTCGTCGGCCCGCTGATCATGGCGCTGGGCGCCCTTGTCTCACTTTCGGACCGCCGGCTGCGGCTGGGGGTGGCCCGCAAGGACGTCCGCGGGGAGGCGCAGGCGTGAAGTTCCGCGCGCTGATCGCCGTCGCCTTCGGGGCGCTCTCGATCGCCGCGGCCTCGGACCCGGCCGAGCGGCTGCCCGACCCCGCGCAGGAGGCGAGGGCCCGCGAGATCTTCCGCGATGTGCGCTGCCTGGTCTGCCAGAACGAGTCGATCGACGACTCGGAGGCCGACCTCGCCAAGGACCTGCGCGTGCTGGTCCGCGAGCAGGTGGCGGCCGGCAAGAGCGAGGACGAGGTCAAGCAGTTCCTGACCGACCGCTACGGCGAGTTCGTGCTGCTGACGCCGTCGTTCAACGCCTGGAACCTGCTGCTGTGGATCGGGCCGTTCCTGGTGGTGGCGGCCGGTGTCGCCCTGTTGCTGACCAGGCTGAAGGCGCGGCAGGCGGAGACGGAGCTTTCCGAGGAGGAAATGCGCCGGCTGAAAAAGATCGCGGACCCTGAAACGCGCTGACACGTTTGCGCCAAAGATCAGACGCGAAGCTGATCGCAGGCTTGCCTAAACGTAACTTGAGGGGCGTTGCACTTCCGTGCATCGAACCTAGGTTGTTCGGGCGCGCCGCGATGTCTCGGTGTGCACAGGGAAATTGTAAGGCTGATGACCTCGAAGACGACGGGCAAGAAGACGGGTTACCTGCTGGGCGCCGTGGCCGGCGCCGGTGTCATGGCCGCGGCGGTGGCGGGCGCGGGGATGCGCATGCCCGAAGCACGCGCCGACGGATTCCAGGGCGGGCTCATCAAGGCGTCGACGGCGCCGATCTTCGCGCCGCCGCCGGGTGCGCCGATGTCGTTCGCCGACATCTTCGACCGGGTCTCGCCGGCGGTGGTGTCGATCAACGTGACCAGCCGGGTGAGCGCCGACTCGCTGCGCCAGATCCCGGGCTTCCCGTTCAACATCATCCCGCGCCAGCCGGGCGCCGGTGAGGACGGCGGCGACGAGGGCGGCCAGACCGAGCGCGGCCAGCCGCGCCTTCCGACCCAGCAGTCGGCGGGCTCGGGCTTCTTCGTCTCGGCCGACGGCTACATCGTCACCAACAACCACGTGGTCGAGAACGCCGAGAAGATCACCGTCGTCCTGAAGGACGAGACCGAGCTGGAGGCCACCGTCGTCGGCCGCGACGAGGCGACCGACCTGGCGGTGATCAAGGTGAAGGGCGGCCGCGGCCCCTATCCGTTCGTGAACTTCGAGAACGCCGCCCGTCCGCGGGTGGGCGACTGGGTGATCACGGTCGGCAACCCGTTCGGCCTGGGCGGCACGGCGACCGCCGGCATCGTCTCGGCCTATGGGCGGGATATCGGCGAGACCTTCGTCGACTTCATCCAGATCGACGCGCCGATCAACCGCGGCAACTCGGGCGGCCCGACGTTCGACGTCTATGGTCGGGTGATCGGCGTGAACACGGCGATCTTCTCGCCGTCGGGCGGTTCGGTGGGCATCGGCTTCGCGATCCCGGCGGAAGTCGCCGACGGCGTGGTCAAGCAGCTGATCAACGGCGGCCGCATCGAGCGCGGCTACATCGGCGCCACGATCCAGAACTTCACCAGCGAGATGGCCGAGGCCTCGGGCCTGGGCGACCTGAAGGGCGCGATCGTGGCCGACCTGACCGCCGGCGGCCCCTCGGCGCGGGCCGGCCTGCAGGTGGGCGACATCATCACCTCGGTCAACGGCCAGACGATCCGCTCGTCGTCGGAGCTGACCCGCCAGGTGGCGCGGGCGCGGCCGGGCGACAGCCTGCGGCTGGACATCATCCGCGACGGACGCCGCCAGAACGTCACCATCCGCTCGGGCGTGCGCCCCTCGGAGCGGGACCTGGCGGCCAACGACAACTCGGGCGAGGGCGGCTCGCGCACGCCGGGCGGACCGGGCGGCTCGGCCGCGCCGCAGCCGCCGGTGCTGGGCATGTCGTTCGGCGCGCTGGACCCGGCCGCGCGCCAGCGGCTGAACCTGCCGCCGGAGGTCCGCGGCGCGCTGGTCGAGAGCGTCGACCAGAGCTCGGACGCCGGTCAGAAGGGCCTGCGCCGCGGCGACGTCATCACCCGGGCCAACGACCGGGCGGTGGCCAGCGGGGCCGACCTGGCTGCGGTGGTGGACGCCGCCAAGAAGGCCGGCCGGACCAGCGTGCTGGTGGGCGTGTTCCGCGCCGGCCGGACGTCCTTCCTGCCGCTGAAGGTTTCAGGCTAGGCTCACCCCTTCAGATTCCGGGGGCGAGAATCAGATGCGGATCCTGATCGTCGAAGACGACCTCGAGGCGGCGGGCGTGATGGCCCGCGGCCTCACCGAGGCCGGCCATGCTTGCGTCACCGCGGCGGACGGCGAGGAGGGCCTCGTTGAGGCGCGCAAGGCCGAGGGCGAATTCGACGTGATGATCGTCGATCGCATGATGCCGAAGATGAACGGCGTGCAGCTGGTCGAGACCATCCGCCGCGAGGGCGACCGCACCCCGGTGCTGTTCCTCTCGGCGCTGGGCGAGGTCACCGACCGCGTGGACGGCCTGCAGGCCGGCGCCGACGACTACCTCGTGAAGCCCTACGCCTTCGCCGAGCTGATCGCCCGGGTCGAGGCGCTGGCGCGTCGGCGCGACACGGGCTCGGTGCAGACCCTGCTCAAGGTCGGCGAGCTGGAGATGGACCTGATCGCCCGGACGGTGCACCGACAGGGCAAGGAGATCGACCTGCAGCCGCGCGAATTCCAGCTGCTCGAGTTCATGATGCGCCACGCCGGCCAGTCGGTGACGCGCACCATGCTGCTGGAGAAGGTCTGGCACTACCACTTCGACCCGCAGACCAACGTCATCGACGTGCACATCTCGCGGCTGCGCTCGAAGATCGACAAGGGCTTCGACCGCCCGATGCTGCAGACCGTGCGGGGCGCGGGCTACCGGCTCGATGCGTAACCTGCCTCCCCCATTGATGGGGGAGGGGGACCGCTCGCCGAAGAGCGAGTGGTGGTGGGGGCGAACGGCCGCACAGCGAAACCTGCGCCCCCTCCACCACCGGCTCTCCGCTTCGCTCGGCCGATGGTCCCCCTCCCCCGCTGCGCAGGGGAGGTAGAATGCGCCTGCCGCGCCTCCTCCGCACGACGCCGTTCCGGCTGACGCTGCTGTTCCTGGCGCTGTTCGCCAGCGCGGCCTCGGCGTTCCTGGCCTACATCTATGTGGCGACCGCCGGCGAGGCGACGCGGCGGACCGACCAGGAGATCCGCCGCGAGATGCGGTCGCTGACCGATGTCTATGACCGCGCCGGCGTGGACGCGGTGAACCAGTCGCTGATCGAACGCGCCGCCAGCGAGCGGCCGTTCCTCTACCTCCTGATGACCCACGACGAGGCGCGGATCTCGGGCTCGATCGAGGAGAGCCCGATCGACGAGTTCACCGGCGAGCCGGCGTGGGCGACGTTCCAGGTCACCGACTACGACGTGCAGGGCCGCGAGGTGAAGCATCCGGCGCGCGGCCTGCAGCAGCGGCTGACCGGCGGCGAGATCCTGTTCGTCGGCGCCGACGTCGGCGAGGACGAGGCCTACGTCGGCAAGATCGTGAACGCGCTCTGGGGTTCGGTGGTGCTGGTCATCATCGTGGGCATCGCCGGCGGGGTGCTGGTGAGCCGCAACGTCTCGCGCAGCATGGCCAGCCTGACCGACGTCGTGGACCGCGTGCGGAACGGAGAGCTGGGCGTTCGCGCCAACGTGCGGGGCACGCGGGACGAGTTCGACGAGCTGGCCCAGGGCGTCAACGAGATGCTGGACCGGCTGGAGCGGTCGATGCAGGGCCACAAGCACGCGGGCGACGCCATCGCCCACGACCTGCGCTCGCCGCTGACCCGGCTGCGGGCGCGGCTGGAGGCGGCGTTCCTGGACGTGGAGGCCGGCAAGGGCGACCCGCAAGAGGCGCTAGCCCAGGCGCTGACCGACACCGACGGGGTGCTGAAGACCTTTGGCGCGGTGCTGTCGATCGCCCGGCTGCAGGCGGCGGGCCAGGCGCCGGACCCGGTGGTGTTCGATCCCGCCGAGCTCGGGGCCGACATCGCCGAGCTGTACGAGCCGCTGTGCGAGGACAAGGACATCGAGTTCGACGCCGAGTTCGCCAAGGACCTGACGGTGCGGGGCAACCGCGAGTTCCTGGCCCAGGCGCTGGCCAACATCCTGGACAACGCGGTGAAATACACGCCGGCCGGCGGCGCGATCATGCTGCGCGTGCGCCGCCGCTCGTCGGGCGAGGTGGAGTTCTCGGTGACCGACACCGGTCCCGGCGTGCCGGACGAGGACCGCGAGCGGGTGATCCAGCGGTTCGTGCGGCTGGAGAACAGCCGCAACGAGCCGGGCGCGGGCCTGGGGCTGTCGCTGGTGGCGGCCGTGGCCGAGGCGCACGGGGGCCGGCTTCAGCTGGACGAGGGGCCGGGCAAGGTGGGCGAGATGGGCCCCGGCCTGCGCGTGGCCCTCATCCTGCCGCGGGCGTGAGCCGCGCATCCGCCGCATAGCGGCCGGGTCCGACGGTCGCGAGCAGCAGGCCGATGACGACGAGCGACCAGGCGGGATAGGCGGCGCGGAGTCCCGCGTGCTGGTCGACCATGAGGATGGCGATGACGAAGTTAAGGGCGCACAGCAGGCCGGCCCAGCGGGTGGCGAAGCCTGCGATGAAGAGCGTCCCGCAGACGAACTGAACGGCGACGCCGAGCGGCGCCATGAGGTCGGGCGCGGGGAAGCCGAATTGCTTGAGGAAGGCGGCGAACCTGGCCATGTGCTCGGCGCTGGTGATGTTGTCCCACACGCCCCAGATCAGGAAGGCGCCGACGCTGAGCCGGGTCAGCAGAAGGGCCGCGTCCGACGCCCTGGAGAGTTGCGGCAAGGTGATCCAGCTTGCGATGCTCATGAACGGCCCCCGTGAGTTCAGGGGCGGGATGATGGACGCCGGATGACTGCGGGCAAGACCGAAAAGCTGGGCCATGGGCTGACGCCGTGCGGGCCCGTCGCCGACGCCAAGGCTGCGGAGCGCGCGCGGGAGATCATCGCGGACAGCGCCTGGACGCCGGCGATGGAACAGGCGTGGCCGGCGCTGGCGCCGGTGTTCGGGGCCGCGCCTTACCTGGCGGGACTGGCGCGGCGGGATGCGAAGCGGCTGGGCGCGCTGTTGGACAGCGACCCCGACGCGCGGCTTGAGGACCTGCTGGCGCGGACCGCGGCGGTCGCCGAACTCCTGCCCGACCAGGCGATGGAGCCGCTGCGGCTCTTGAAGCAGGAGCTGCACCTGCTGACGGCGCTGGCCGACCTGGGCGGCGTCTGGGACCTGGACCACGTGACGGGCGCGCTGACCCGCTTCGCGGATACGGCGGTGACGGCGGCGCTGTGGTCGGCGGCGCGCGGCGAGCTGGACTCCGGGCGGCTGGCGAAGCTGGGCGAAGGCGCCGGCGGCCCCGTGCCGGGGTGGTTCTGCATCGCCATGGGGAAGCAGGGCGCGTTCGAGCTGAACTACTCCAGCGACATCGACGTCTCGGTCTTCTTCGATCCGGAGGCGATGGCCGAGGTCCTGGCGGAGGATGTCGAGCCCCAGGCCTTCGCGGTTCGGTTGACGCACAGGGTCTCGGACCTGATGCAGGCCAAGACGGCCGACGGCTATGTCTTCCGGATGGACCTGCGGCTGCGGCCCGATCCGGCGTCCACGCCGCCGGCGGTGCCCGTCCCTGCGGCGCTCGAATACTACGAGACCGTCGGCCAGAACTGGGAGCGGGCGGCGTTCATCAAGGCCCGGCCGTGCGCCGGCGACATTCCGGCCGCCAAGGCGTTCCTGGGCGAGCTCGTCCCCTACATCTGGCGGAAGAACCTCGACTTCGCCGCCATCGCCGACATCCACTCGATCAAGCGGCAGATCCACGCGCACAAGGTGGACGAGCGCGTCTCGGCCAAGGGCGTCGACCTGAAGCTGGGCCGGGGCGGCATCCGCGAAATCGAGTTCTACGTCCAGACCCAGCAGCTGATCCTGGGCGGCCGGCATCCCGAGCTGCGGAGCCCCCGGACGCTGGATGCGCTGGCGGCGCTGACGCAGGCCGGTCACGTGACGCCAGAAGCGGCGGCGGAGCTGACCGAGTCCTACAAGACGCTGCGCGCGGTCGAGCACCGCATCCAGATGCTGGCTGACGAGCAGACCCACCGGCTGCCCGAGAGCGACCCGGAGCGGCGGCGGGTGGCGGCGCTCTCGGGCTACGACCGGCTGCAGAGCTTCGACGCGGCGATCACCCGGATCCTGAAAGGCGTGAACGCCCGCTACGGCGAGCTGTTCGCCGAGGAGGAGCCGCTGTCGTCGAAGTTCGGCAGCCTGGTGTTCACCGGCGTCGACGACGACCCCGAGACGCTGGCAACGATCCAGCGGATGGGTTTCTCGAACCCGGGGCGGGTGTCGCAGACGATCCGCGGCTGGCACCACGGCCACATTCCCGCAACGCGCACGGAGCGGGGCCGGGAGCTGTTCACACGTCTGGCGCCCAAGCTGCTGGAGGCGGCGCAGGCGACCGGCGCCCCGGACGCAGCCTTCAACCGGTTCGAGGACTTCTTCGCCGGCATTTCGACGGGCGTGCAGCTGCAGTCGCTGTTCCTGGCGCAGCCCCGGCTGTTCGAGCTGATCGTCCAGGTGATGGCCTTCGCGCCGCGGCTGGCTTCGACGCTGGCCAGGCGACCAGCGGCGATCGACGCCATGCTGGACCCGGCCTTTTTCCAGCCGATCGACGTGGCCGAGGACGAGGCGGTGATGGCCAGCGCGGTGAAGCGCTCCGGCGGCTTCGAGGCGGCGATGGACGTGGTGCGCCGGATCCACCGCGAGCAGGCGTTCCGGGTCGGCGTGCAGGTGATGAGCGGGGCGGCCAGCGCCGAGGTGGCGGGCAAGGCGTTCGCGGACCTCGCGGACGTCTGCATCCGGGCGCTGGCGCCGCCGGCTCTGGCCGAGGCTGAGCGGCTGGGCGGGGCGTTCGAAGGCGAGGTGGCGGTGGTCGCGCTGGGCAAGTGCGGTTCGCGCGAGATGAGCGCCAGCTCGGACCTCGACCTGATGACGCTGTACCGGGCCGCGGATCCGGCCGGGATGTCGGAGGTGAAGGGCTGGGACGCGTCGACCTTCTACGGCCGGTTCACCCAGCGGCTGATCGCGGCGCTCTCGTCGCCGACCGCGGAGGGCACGCTGTACGAAGTCGACATGCAGCTGCGGCCGTCGGGCACCAAGGGCCCGGTGGCGGTGTCGATGACGGCGTTCGAGCCCTACTACCAGGGCGAGGCGGAGACCTGGGAGCTGCTGGCGCTGACCCGGGCGCGGGTAGTCTGGGCGAGCTCCGACACTTTCGCCGCCGAGACGGAGGCGGCGATCGGAGCGGCGCTGCGCCGGCCGCGGGACCGTGGGGCGACGGCGAAGGACGTGCGTGAGATGCGGGCGCTGATGGAGCGCGAGCGGCCGCCGAAGGGCGACTGGGACCTGAAACTCTCGCCGGGCGGGCTGGTGGACATCGAGTTCGCCGCCCAGTTCCTGCAGCTATGCCACGCCGCAGACGGCGGGCCGCTTTCGCCGAACACCGCCGAAGCGCTGACCGCGTTCCGCGAGCGCGGGCTGGCGGAGGCCGAGCCGCTGGACGCATTGATCGAGGCCTGGCGGCTGCAGCAGGACCTGACGCAGCTGCTGAAGGTCGCGCTGGAGGAGAATGCGGCCGACCCGTCGGATGAGCCGAAGGCGTTCCGCGCGCTGCTGGCCCGGGCCGGCGGGGTGCGGGAGTTCCGCGGGCTGAAGAAGAAGCTGAGCGACGCGCAGGGCCGGGCGCGCAGGGCGTACCAGGCGGTGGTGAAGGGGTAGGCCATACTCCGCTCACCCCCGAAGGCGGGGGGCCAGGCGCTTTATCGAAGGGCGCCAGAGTTTGGGCATGGACACAAGAAAGTCTGGGTCCCCGCATTCGCGGGGATGAGCGGCTTCTCTGATGCCTTACGCCGCGTAGGCCGTGGCGCTCTGGCGGACGGGGAGGCTGAAGCTGGCGGTGGCGCCCTGGCCGATGCCGCCGCTCTTCAGGTCCAAGAGGCCGCCGTGCATTTCCACGAAGGCCTTGGTGAGGGCGAGGCCGAGGCCCGTGCCCTGCTGGGTCTTGGCATGCTGGGTCTCGACCTGTTCGAACGGCTTGGCGAGACGTTCGAGGTCCTCGGCCGAGATGCCGATGCCGGTGTCCATGACGCTGATCCGCACCCGCTCGCCGAGCGGATCGTCGCGGCGGTCGGCGCGGAGCGTGATGCGGCCGCCGCGCGGCGTGAACTTGATGGCGTTGGAGAGCAGGTTGAGCAGCACCTGCTTCACGGCGCGATAGTCGGCCTCCACGTCCGGCAGCTCGACGAAGTCGAGGATCAGGGTGAGTCCGGCGCTTTCGGCGCGATTGCGGACGAGGCGCAGGGCGTCCTCGGCGATCTCCTCCAGCGAGCACGGCTCGAAGCGCAGGCTCATCTTGCCGGCCTCGATCTTCGACATGTCGAGGATGTCGTTGATGAGGGCGAGCAGGTGCTGGCCGGAGTTCAGGATGTCGCGGCAGTAGTCGCGATAGCGGGCGTCGCCGAGCGGGCCGTACATCTCGCCGACCATGATCTCGGAGAAGCCGTTGATGGCGTTCAGCGGCGTGCGCAGCTCGTGGCTCATGTTGGCCAGGAACTCGGACTTGGCCTGGCTGGCGCCCTCGGCGCGGATCTTTTCGGCCTCGTACTTGCGGGCGAGTTCAGACAGCTGCTCCTGGCTGCGCTCCAGCGTGACGACGACGCGGCGCAGCTCCTCTTCCTTCAGGCGGCGCGCCTCTTCCTGGGCCTTGAGCACGGTGATGTCGGCGGCGGTGACCACGAGGCCGCCCTCGGCGGTCGGGCGCTCGGAGATCTGCACCCAGCGGCCGTCGGAAAGCTCGGCCTCGCGGACGCCGCGGCGGCCGCCGGGCGCGGGATATTCCTGGCGGATGGCGGCGCGAGCGGCGCGCTCGACCTGCTCGCGGCTGACGCCGGCGGTGAGCAGGACGGGCTCCAGGCGGAAGTAGTCCCGGAAGTTGTGGTTGCACATCAGCAGGCGGCCGTGGCGATCCCAGAGGACGAAGGCCTCGGACACGCTCTCGATGGCGTCGCGCAGGCGGCTCTCGGCCTGCTGGGCGCGGGCCTGGGCCAGGCGTTCCTCGGTGACGTCGAGGGCGACGCCGATGATGCGGGCGTAGCCGCCCTCGGGCGCATCGCCGAAGCCGCGGCCGCGGGCGTCGATCCAGACCGGCCGGCCGCCGGCGGGGCTGGGCACCCGGAAGCTGACGTCGAAATCGCCGTAGATGGCGGCGTTCGCCAGCGCCTCGCGCAGGCCGTCGCGGTGGCCAGGGCTGACACGGTCCAGCACCGCCTGGCCTTCCACGACGCCGCCGCGCCAGCCGAACAGGGCGGCGGTGACCTCGGACATGAAGATGCGGTCTGTGCTGAGGTCCCACTCCCAGATGCCGCAGCGGGCGGCTTCGACAGCCATGCGGAAGCGCTGTTCGCTGTCGGAGAAGGCAGCATGCGCGCGCTCGACGCGGCGGGATTCGATCAGCAGCAGGCCGCCGAGGGAAAAAGCGACGACCAGCGGGGCGATCAGCCAGACGAGCTGTTCCTGGGCGCTCTGAGGCCCGGCCTGCAGCCGGAAGATCGCGAAGACGGTGTAGACCGCCAGCAGCAGCAGGGCCGAGAGGATGCCGATGCGGGCGAAGCGCTGGGTCGGCGGGCGCGGCGGGACGAGCTCGGCCGGACGCGCGGCCGCCTTGCGCTTGCCTCCCGCCTTTCCAGCCCCAATGGCCAAGGCCCGACGCTCCTAAACCCCGCGCCGAAGCACCCTCGACGCAAATCAGGAGTCTAAGCGAAGTCGAGTCGCAGCGTAACCGTGGCGGATCGACTCGCCTTCGCCGTGAGGTCAGCCTTCGAGCGCGCGGGTGGCGAGCTCGTAGACGTTCTTGGACAGGCCGTCTTTGCCAGCGATGCGGGCGAGCTCGGCCTTCATCAGTTCGCCGAGTTCCGGCTTGTAGCGGCGCCAGCCGCCGAGCGGATCGACGAGGCGGGCGGCGGTCATCGGGTTGAAGCCGTCGACCGCCAGGATCTGGTCGGCCAGGAAGCGGTAGCCCGCGCCGCTGGGGTCGTGGAAACGGACCGGGTTGAAGTTGGCGAAGGTGGAGACCAGCGCCCGCAGACGGTTCGGGTTCTTGGCGTCGAAGGCGGGGTGGGCGGTGAGGCCCAGCACGCGGCCGAGCGCGCCTTCCGACGGGTCGCGGCCCTGGATGGCGAACCACTTGTCGACGACCAGGGGCTCGTCCTTCCAGCGGGCGTAGAAGTCGGCCAGCGCCGTCTCCAGCGGTTCGCCGCCGATGTGCAGCAGGGCGGAGAGGCCGCCCATGGCGTCGGTCATGTTGCCGGCGGCCTGGAAGTGGCCCAGCGCCAGTTCGGCGATGTCGCTGCGCGGGTTGGCGGCCAGCAGTTCGAGGGCGGCGTTGCGCAGCGCGCGGCGGCCTGCGCCGGCGGCGTCAGGCGAGAACTCGCCCAGGTCTTGCAGGCCGGTGTGCAGGCGGCGCAACTCCTCCTCGAGGTGGACCGACAGGCGTTCCCGCAGGGCTTCCCGCGCCTCGTGGATGGCGGCCGGGTCGGCGGGCGTCATCTGCAGGGCGAGATCCGGCTCGGACGGCAGGGCCAGCAGCAGGGCCTTGAAGGCGGCGTCCGAGGCCTGGTCGGCGAGCGCGCGGCCGACGGCTTCGGCGTATCGCTCCTCGTTGACCTCGTCGGGCTGGCCGGCGGCGCGGCGGCGGATCAGGTCGGCGGCCAGCTCCTGGCCGGCCTCCCAGCGGTTGAACAGGTCGGGGTCGGCGGCGAGCTGGACGTAGCGGTCCTTGGGCGGGGCGTCGGTCTTCAGGACGACCGGGGCCGAGAAGCCGCGCAGCGCCGAGACGACCGGGTCGCGATCGACGCCGGTGAGGGTGACGCTGAGGCTGGGCTTGTCGAGCACGATGACCGTCTCGTCGACCGCCTTGCCGTCGCGCTCGAAGGCCTGCACGCGGCCGTCGATGTCGAGCAGGCCGACGGTGACCGGGATGGGCAGAGCGCGCTTCGCCGGCTGGCCGGGTGTGGGCGGCGTCTCCTGGGTGAGGTCGAGGGTCACGGCGCGCGCCGTCTCGTCGTAGCGGGCGGTGAGCGTGACGCGCGGCGTGCCGGCCTGTTCATACCAGGCGAAGAAGTCGGAGAGGTCGCGGCCCGAGGCTTCCTCGAAGCAGCGGACGAATTCCTCGACGGTGGTGGCGTGGCCGTCCCAGCGGTCGAAGTAGAGGTCCATCCCCGACCGGAAGGCGTCGGGCCCGATCAGGGTCCTGAGCATCCGGATGACCTCGGAGCCCTTCTCGTAGATCGTGGCCGTGTAGAAGTTGTCGATCTTCAGGTAGCTGGACGGCCGGACCGGGTGGGCCAGCGGGCCCTGGTCCTCGGCGAACTGGCGGGCGCGCAGCGCCTTCACATCCTTGATCCGCTGGACCGCCTCGCTGCGCATGTCCGCCGAGAAGCTCTGGTCGCGGAAGACCGTCAGGCCCTCCTTGAGGCACAGCTGGAACCAGTCGCGGCAGGTGATCCGGTCGCCGGTCCAGTTGTGGAAGTACTCATGGGCTACGACGCTCTCGATGCGCTCGTAGTCGAGATCGGTGGCGGTCTCCGGGTCGGCCAGCAGCAAGGAGCTGTTGAAGATGTTCAGCCCCTTGTTCTCCATGGCCCCGAAGTTGAAGTCGCGGACCGCGACGATCATGAACAGACTGAGGTCGTACTCGCGGCCGAAGGCGTCCTCGTCCCACTTCATCGAGCGCTTCAACGCATCCATGGCATAGGTGGCGCGCGGCGCCATGCCGGGGTCGACATAGATCCGCAGGTCGACGGTGCGGCCGCTCATCGTCGTGAGCTTGTCCTCCAGGACGTCCAGCTCGCCGGCCACCAGGGCGAAGAGATAGCTGGGCTTCGGGAAGGGGTCGTTCCAGACGGCGAAGTGGCGGCCGCCGGCAAGCTCGCCGGCCTCGATCAGGTTGCCGTTCGACAGCAGATGGCGGAATGCCTTGTCGGCCTCGATGCGGACGGTGAAGCGGCTGAGCACGTCGGGCCGGTCGGGCCAGAAGGTGATCGTGCGGAAGCCCTCGGCCTCGCACTGGGTGCAGAAGCGGCCGCCGGACATGTAGAGGCCGGAGAGCGCCTTGTTGTTCTCGGGGTCGATCTCCACCTCGGTCTCGAGGGTGAAGGCGGCCGGCGGGTTGGCGATCGTCAGCCACTCGTCGTCGACCTGATACTCGGCGGCGGTAAGGACCCGGCCGTCGATGGCCACCGAGACCGGCTTCAGCCGCTCGCCGTTGAAGCGCAGAGGGGCGGCCTCGTCGCCGTTGCGGCGGACCGTCAGCCGGGCCTTCACGCGCGTGGCGTTGGGCGCCAGGTCGAAGGCGAGGAACACCTCATCCACGAGGTAGGCCGGCGGCCGGTAGTCGGAAAGGCGGATCGGCTGGGGCGTCTCTGTGCGCATGAAGGTCATCTAGGCGTTGGAAGGCTGCGGCGCCAAGGCGGGGCGCGGGAAGATCAGCGGGCGGCGGTGCGGCGCCTGCGCGGGCAGGGCCGTTCGGACCAGGCGCCCGTCTGCTCGCGGATCAGCAGATAGCACTGCAGCCCGGCGGCCTGGGCCTCGGCCGCGAGCGCGCGGGCGTGTTCGATCGCATGGACGCGGTAGGCGTAGGAGGCCACCTGGAACGCGTTGCGCTCGACCACCCACTTGTTGACCCGCCACGCCACCAGGATCTGCATGGCGGTTGGAGTTGCGGCCCTCATTTGGCAAGGCAACCTGCGGGAAAGCCGGCCGGTTCCGCTTTTCTGCCCTTCGGCGTCAGGAAGGCGACAGACGGGTGCAGGCGCGGGCCGCACAAGGTCGCCCGCGCATCGGGGGCTTTCAGTGGCGTCATACCGCATCTACCGCCTGGACGGCGGCGGCCGCCTGGGGCTGGGCGAAACGTTCGACGCCGCGAGCGACGGCGACGCCGTGGTCCGCGCCCAGGCGCTGCACCGCCATGGCGTGGCGTCGGAGCTGTGGGCCGGCGGTCGGATGGTCGGCCGGTTCTCCAAGCTGGGCATCTTCACCCGCGGGCCGGGCTGACCCTGCGGCCCTGGGGCCGATCGGGTCATTTTGACCTCGCGGGATGACGCGAGGTCATACTTTTCAGGGGCTTCCCCACGCGTATGCTCCCTCTCCTAGCGAGGAAGCCGGGGCCGGACATAACCGGCCGGATGGGGCCTTAGATGAATTTCGATTTTTCCGACGACCAGAAGTTCCTGAAGAGCGAGGCGCGCAAGTTCCTCGACGCCAACTGCACGACCCAGCGCGTCCGCAAGACGCTGGACGACGACGCCAAGCCCTATGACGAGGCCCTGTGGAAGCAGGTGGCCGAGCAGGGCTGGCTGGGCGCGGCGATCCCCGAGGAATACGGCGGCCTGGGCCTGGGCCACGTGGAGCTCTGCGCCATCGCCGAGGAGCTGGGCCGCGCCGTGGCGCCGATCCCGTTCGCGTCCACGGTCTATTTTCTGGCCGAGGCGGTGATGCTGGCAGGCTCGGAAGAGCAGAAGCAGGCGCTGCTGCCGAAGATCGCGGCGGGCGAGGTGATCGGCGCGCTGGCGACCTCGGAAGGTCCCGGGCCGGTGACGGCCGGGACCGTGCAGGCCAGCGTCTCGGGCGGCAAGCTCTCGGGGACCAAGATCCCGGTCACCGACGGCGACATCGCCACGCATGCGGTGGTGCTGGCCAAGGAAGGCGGCAAGCCCGGCCTGTTCCTGGTCGACCTGTCGGCCGGCGGCGTGACCCGCGAGGCCCTGAAGACGCTCGATCCCACCCGGGACGCGGCCAAGCTGACCTTCGACGGCGCGGCGGCCGAGCGGCTGGGCCCGGCCGGCGAAGGGCTCTCGCTGCTGGAGCAGGTGCTGGACCGCGCCGCGGTGCTGATCGCCTTCGAACAGTGCGGCGGCGCCGACCGTTGCCTGGAGATGGCCAAGGCCTATGCGCTGGAGCGCTACGCCTTCGGCCGGGTGATCGCGAGCTACCAGGCGATCAAGCACAAGCTGGCCGACATGTACGTGAAGAACGAGCTGGCCCGCTCGAACGCCTACTACGGGGCCTGGGCGCTGAACACCAACGCGCCTGAGCTGCCGGTGGCGGCCAGCGCGGCGCGGATCGCGGCGTCCGAGGCCTACTGGTTCGGGTCGAAGGAGAACATCCAGACCCACGGCGGCATCGGCTTCACCTGGGAGGTGGACGCCCACCTCTTCTACCGGCGCTCGCGCCAGCTCTCCCTCGTCGCGGGCGCGCCCCGCGTCTGGAAGGAGCGGCTGGTCAGCCACCTCGAACGCAGGAATGCAGCCTAAGCGCCGCGAATGAACATGGATCCCGGTTCGGCCTACGCGCCTTCGGCGCTCCGTTGACCGGGATGACGGAGATTACGGAATGGACTTCAACGACAGCCCCGAAGAAGCCGCCTACCGCGCCCAGGTCCAGGCCTGGCTGAAGGAGAACGCGCCCAAGAAGAACGAGGGCGGCGATCCCGAAGGCGGCGACACCATGGCCGCCTCGAAGGCCTGGCAGGCCAAGAAGGCCGCGGCCGGCTACGCCCAGATCACCTGGCCGAAGGAGTGGGGCGGGCCGGGCGGCACGCCGATCCAGCAGGTGATCTTCAGCCAGGAAGAGGCCAAGCACCCGATCCCGCCGAACCCGTTCCAGATCGGGTTGGGCATGTGCGTGCCGACGGTGATGACCTTCGCCGACGAGGACACCAAGAAGCGCTTCGTGGGTCCCGCGCTGCGCGGCGAGGAAATCTGGTGCCAGCTGTTCTCGGAACCGGCCGGCGGCTCGGACGTGGCCGCGGCCCGCACCCGCGCCATCCAGGCCGACGACGGCTCGGGCGACTGGATCATCAACGGCCAGAAGGTGTGGACCACCGGCGCCCAGTTCTCGAGCTTCGGCATCGTGGTCACCCGGACCGACCCGGACGCGCCCAAGCACAAGGGCCTGACCATGTTCTGGGTGGACATGAAGGACCCGGGCATCGAGGTGCGGCCGATCCACCAGATGTCGGGCGGCTCGGGCTTCAACGAGGTGTTCTTCACCAATGTCCGCGTGAAGGACAGCCAGCGGCTGGGCGCGGTCAACGAGGGCTGGAAGGTCAGCCTCGTCACGCTGATGAACGAGCGCCTGGCGGTGGGCGGCCCGACGGGCGCCGGCTGGAGCCAGTTCCTCGAGGCCGCGCGCAGCATCCCCGGACTGGACGGCGCGCCGGCCATCAAGGACAGCGCGCTGCGCGAGAAGCTGGCCGACTGGTACGTCCAGACCGAGGGCCTGAAGCACACCCGCAACCGGACGATCACCGCACTGTCGCGCGGCCAGACGCCGGGCCCGGAAAGCTCCATCGGCAAGGTGGTGAGCGCGCTGGGCATGCAGGACCTGGCCAACAGCGCCGTCGAGATGATGGATCAGTACGGGGTCATCAACGACGAGAAGCTGCTGCCGCTGAAGGGCGCCTTCCATTGGTCGCTGATGTACGCGCCGGGCCTCCGCATCGCCGGCGGCACGGACGAGATCCTGAAGAACATCATCGCCGAGCGCGTGCTGGGCCTGCCCGGCGACATCCGCGTCGACAAGGACGTGGCGTTCAAGGACATGCCGACCGGTCGATAGGGCCTCAAACCTCGTGTCATCCCGGAAGCCGCGTTAGCGGCTATCCGGGACCCAGAAGGTTCTGCAGTGCGGCGGCCCTGGGTCCCGGCTCTCCGCTTCGCTGCGGCCGGGATGACGGGAAAAGGTAAGCGCTACGCCGTCATCGCCAGCGGCGGCCGGGTGCGGCCCTGGACGAGGCCGGAGTAGAGGCGGGTGAGGGCTTCGAACGTGGCGTCCCAGCCGTGGCGGGCTTCGGCGCGGCGCCGCGCGGCGCGGGAGACCTCGGCGAGGTCGCGGGCGAAGAGGGCTTCGATGGCGTCGGCCAGGCCCTTGGCGTCGACCGTCTCAGCCGGCTGGCCCACGGTCTCGTCGATCAGCTCGCCGACCCCGCCGCGCTTGGAGCCGACGACGGGCAGGCCGGCGGCCATGGCCTCCAGCACCACCAGGCCGAAGATCTCGTTTTCGTTGGCGTGCAGACAGGCGTCGCACGACGCGATGATGGCGGCGAGCTTCACCGGGTCGCGCTCATAGTCGAGGCAGATGACGCGGTCCGACGGCGCCACGTCCTTCCCGGCGCCGACCAGCAGCAGCTTGTAGGGGGCGCCGAGACGCTCCACGGCCTCGACCATGGAATCAATGTTCTTCTCCCGCGCCGGGCGGCCGGCGAAGACCAGCAGGCGGGTGTCGGCGGACAGGCCGAGGCGCCGGAACAGCTTCGCGCGATCGCCGCGAACCGGGTCGAACAGCTCGGTGTCGACGCCCAGCTGCTGGATCGACAGGCGCTGGACGCCGGCGTCGGCGAGACGGGCGGCCATGTGCTGCGACGGGGCCACGACGTGGTCGAACCGCTGGTAGGCCTGGGCCCAGAAGTTGAAGGTCGGCTGCTCGGCCCATTCGCCGAAGTGCAAGGCCGCCAGCGCCGCCGCATCGGTGTGGCAGAAGCCCACGACCGGCACGCCCAAGGCCTCGCCGGCCTCGAGCGCGGCGTGGCCGGGCACGAAGACGTCGCCGGCCTCGATCACGTCGGGCTGCAGCAGGGTGAGCACCGTCTCCCATTTCGCCAGGCTGGCCGGCATGCGGTAGCCGTTGCCGAACGGCAGGCGGGCGGCGGCGACGGTGACAAGCCCGTCGGCTTCGGCGTGGGTGCGGCCGCCCGGCACCACCAGGGAGTGGCGGATGTCGGGGCGGCGCTTCTCGAGCCAGGCGCGCTTGGCCATCAGGTAGCGTTTCACGCCGCCCGACTTCGGCGCGTACATCATGGTGGTGTCGAGCAGGTGGAAGCCGACACTGCCCTCCACGCGCGGCGGAGTGGCCGCGACCGCGGGCCGGACTTTCTCCGCCAGTCTGAGGGCTGTGGCTTCGGACACTCGGCCTGCCCTTCCGTCGTTGATACTGTTGGACGCCGCCAGGAAGAGGGCGGCGGATTTCTCCCGACCGCCCGTTTCAGTGAGAACGCGCCTAGTGCCGATTGGGCTCGCTGATCTCTTCCAGAGCTTGGCCAGTGGTCTTGTCCTTCCCTTGCTGGGCGATGTCGCCCAGGGACACGATGCCGACCAGGCGCTGGTCGTGGTCCAGGACGATCAGACGTCGGACCTGAAGCTCGGCCATCTTATCGGCCGCGGCCGCGATGTCATCGTCCTCGTAGCAGTACTCGACGTCCGGCGTCATGACATCGCTCACCGGCGTCTCGAAGCTGCGGGCTTCGCTGACCGCGCGGATGACGATGTCGCGGTCGGTGACCATGCCGCGCACCTGGTCCCCCTCGCAGACCGGGATCACGCCGGTGTCGACCTCGCGCATCTTGCGGGCGACGTCCTGGATGGTGTCCTGCGGACGAGCGACCTCGACCTCGCGGGACATGATCTCGTTGATACGCATGGTGGGCTCCGGGGGTTCAGGCTCGCGCCCATAACCCCGGAAGCCGAACGAGGTTGCGCAATGAAGCGGCTCTCAAGGCCGCGAAGCGGCGACGGCGCTCTTAGCGACCACGGATCACACGGATGACACGGATGGGGCCGGCGCTCTCCGCGTGACCTGTGTGATCCGTGGTTTGATTTTCGCTGAGGCCCGCCACGGAGGCGATCAGCGCGGGTCGTAGGCTTCCGCGATGGCGTGTTGCTGGGCGACGCTCTTCAGGAAGTCGGGCTCTCGGCGGGCGCGGGAGTGCTGCTCGTAGGCGTAGCCCAGCCCCAGCAGCTTCGCCTCCGACCAGGCCGGGCCGAGGAAGGAGACGCCGACCGGCAGGCCGCCCGCCAGGCCCATCGGCACGGTGAGGTGCGGATAGCCGGAGACGGCGGGTAGGGTGGAGGGCGAGCCGAAGAAGCGGCCGCCGTTCACCGGGTCGACGATCGAGGGAGGCCCGCCGCTGGGCGCCACGATGGCCACGACCTTGGCTTCGGTCAGCATCCTGTCGAGGGCGGCGGCGGCGAGCTTGCGGGCCTCGGCGCGCTTGGCCTGCATGGCGGCGTCGGACGCGGGCGGCGTCTTGGCCGATTGCTCGAAGATCTCCTGGCCGAACAGGGCGAGTTCGCGGGGTTCTGCGGCGTTGAAGGCGATCAACTGGTCGAGCGTGCGGCTCTTCACGGCCGGCGGGGTCGTGGCGAGGTAGGCGTCGAGGGCGGCCTTGAACTCCCAGCGCAGCAGCTCGCCCTCGAGGCCGCCGATGCGACCGAGCTCGGCGTCGGTCGGGCCCTTGATCTCGACCAGTTCGGCGCCGGCGGCCTTCAGGTCGTCGAGGGCCTTCTGGAACGCGGCGTCGAGCACCGGGAGCTGGCCCTTGCCGCGGTTCCAGACGCCGATGCGCTGGCCCTTGAGCGCATCGCGGTCGAGCGCCTTGAGGTAGTCGGCCTTTCTCGCATCAGCCTGGGCGGTGGCCGGATCGGCCGGGTCGGAGCCGGCGATGACCGTCAGGACGGCGGCGGCGTCGGCGACGGTGCGGGTCATGGGCCCGGCGGTGTCCTGGGCCGGCGAGATCGGCACGATGAAGGTGCGCGAAACGAGACCGACGGTGGGCTTCAGGCCGACGACGCCGTTCATGGCGGCCGGACAGGTGACCGAGCCGTCCGTCTCGGTGCCGATCGCGACCGCGCCGATGCCGGCGGCGATGGCCGCGCCGGAGCCCGAGGACGAGCCGCAGGCGGTGCGGTCCAGCGAATAGGGATTGCGGACGAGGCCGCCGACGGCGCTCCAGCCGCTGATCGAGCGGGTCGAGCGGAAGTTGGCCCATTCCGAGAGGTTCGTCTTGCCGAGGATGACGGCGCCGGCGTCGGTGAGGCGCTTGACGATCGGGGCGTCGCGGCCGGTGACGTTGTCGGCCAGCGCCAGCGAGCCTGCGGTGGTCGGCAGGCCGATGTCGGCCTCGATGTTGTCCTTCAGCAGCACCGGCACGCCATGCAGCGGGCCGCGCAGCTTGCCGGCGGCCCGCTCGGCGTCGAGCCGGCGGGCCTCGGTGATGGCGCGCGGGCTGAGGGCGATGACGCTGTTCAGCTTCGGCCCGGCCCGGTCGATCTCGGCGATGCGGTCGAAGTAGGCGCGGACCAGCTGCTCGGACGAGACGCGGCCGTCCTTCATCGCCGCCTGCTGCTGGCCGGCCGAGGCGTAGGGGCTGAGGGCGGGCTGGGCGACGGCCGCGGACGAGAGCGCGAGCACCGCGACGGCGGCGAGAAGAGCAAGCTTGGACACGGCGAACACCCCCTGGAACTGCCGCGACTTAAGCAGAGTCCCTGGGGGCCGCGCCAGACCGATCAGAGCGTGACCTGGGCTCCGAGCTCCACGACCCGCGAGGGCGGGATACGGAAGTAGTCGGCCGCCCGAAGCGCGTTGCGCGACAGGAACACGAACAGCAGGTCCTGCAGGGCGCGGAAGCCGCGGCCGTGCCGGGGCAGGAGGCTGCGGCGGCTGAGGAAGAAGGACGTCCGCATGATGTCGAGCTTCAGGCCGTGGCGGCGGGCGAGCGCGAGCCCCTGGGTGACGTCAGGCGTCTCCATGAAGCCGTAGCTGAGCGTGACACCGGTGAAGCCGGGCGCCAGCTCGCGAACCGCGACGCGCTCGTGGTCGCCCACGCGCGGGCGGCGCACCGGCTGGACGTGCAGCAGGATCACCTGCTCGTGCAGAACCTGGTTGTGCTTAAGGTTGTGCAGCAGCGACGCCGGGGCGTGGACAAGGTCGGTGGTGAGATAGACCGCTGCGCCCCGCGCCCGGAGCGGCGGGCGATCGGCCAGCATCGCGGCGACGTCGGCCACCTGCACGCCGCGCGCCTCGGCCTGGGCGAGCCGGCGGGAGCCGCGCACCCAGGTGACCATCACGGCGATCACACAGGCCGCGAGGACCAGGGGCAGCCAGCCGCCATGGGCGACCTTGGCGAGGTTGGCGGCGGTGAAGGCGCCCTCCAGCGCAAGGAAGGGGGCGAAGGCGGCCAGGGCGACCCAGATCGGACGGCCCTTCAGGCGGTGGATGGCGACGACCGCCAGGACAGAGGACGTGATCATCGCGCCCACGACCGACATGCCGTAGGCCGAGGCGAGCGCGGACGAGGAGCCGAAGGCCAGGACGAGGACGGCGACGCCGACCATCAGCAGCCAGTTGATGGCCGGCACATAGATCTGGCCCTCGTGGTGCTCGGAGGTCTCCAGCAACCGGATGCGCGGCAGCAGGCCGAGCTGGACGGCCTGGTGGGTCATCGAGAAGGCGCCCGAGATCACCGCCTGCGAGGCGATGACGGTGGCGGCGGTGGCCAGGACCACGAGGGGGATCTGGAACCACTCCGGCGCCAGCCGGAAGAACGGGTTGTCGGCGGCCTCGGCGGCGTTCAGCACCAGCGCGCCCTGGCCCAGGTAGTTGAGGGTGAGGCAGGGGAAGACCAGCGCCAGCCAGGTGAGCTGGATGGGCTTGCGGCCGAAGTGGCCCATGTCGGCGTAGAGCGCCTCGGCGCCGGTCACCGTCAGGAAGACCGAGCCCAGAATGGCGGCGGCGGCGCCAGGATGGCGGACCAGCACGCTCAGGCCCTCGGCCGGGTTCAGGGCGGCGAGCACCTCGGGCGCTCGGGCGATGGAGGCGAGGCCCAGCGCGGCGAGCACGCCGAACCAGACGATGCAGATCGGCCCGAACCAGCGGCCGACCTTGCCGGTGCCGCGGCTCTGGACGGCGAACAGGCCGAGCAGGATGGCGAGCGCGATGGGCGCGATGAACGGGTCGAGACGGTCGCCCACGGCCTCGATGACCTTCACGCCCTCGACCGCGGACAGCACGGAAATGGCGGGCGTCAGCACGGCGTCGCCGAAGAAGAGGCCCGCGCCCAGCATGCCGATGAGCGTGATGGCCCGGCCGCCGCGGCCGGGCGCCTTAGCCGCCTTCTGCACCAGGGCCATGAGCGAGAGCGTGCCGCCTTCGCCGCGATTGTCGAAGCGCATCAGCACGAGGACGTACTTCAGCGTGACGATCACCATCAGCGTCCAGAACATCAGCGACACGACGCCGATGACGTCGGGTGCGTGCAGCGGCCCGTCGCCGCCCAGGTGCGAGATCGACTCCTTGAAGGCGTAAAGCGGGCTGGTGCCGATGTCGCCGTAGACGACGCCGGCCGAAGCCGCCGCGAGCGTGAGCAGGACGCGAAGGGACATTGGCTTGGCCGATCCGCCAGGGGCCGGATCGGCGAGGGCTTGGGTCATGGGAACAGGGTCCGCAAGTTTGAACGGCCCCGCTTTTCCGCCCGGCGGGCATAAGGATCCCATGTGGTTGTGGGGGCGCTTCGGCGATCCGGCCTTGCGCCGGCCGGCGGGCGGGCCTTCCTTCACGGCGAACACGAGGAGCGTGGCCATGACGGCCGATGCCGACCTGCTATCTGCCGAGCCGCGGTTCCTGCCGGCCGCGGCGGCCTATGGGATCTCGCTGGGACTCGTCGCGGCGGCGACTGCCGCGGCGCTCGGGATGGAGCAGGTGGCGCCGATCCCGAACCTGTCGCTTGTGTTCGTCCTGCCGGTGGTGATCGCGGCCGTGACGTTCGGCCTGCGGCCCGGCCTGGCGGCCGCGGCGGCGGGGATGCTGGCGTTCAACTTCTTCCTGCTCGAGCCCCGCTACACGCTGGCGGTGGCCGAGCCGGCGAACGTCTGGGCCCTGGCGCTGCTGGCGGTCGTCGCCGTGATCGCCAGCGGGGTGGCGGCCGAGGCCCGGCGTCGGACGGTGCAGGCGCGCGCGGCGGCGCGGCGGGCGCAGACGCTGCAGGGGCTGGCGCGGCGGCTGGTGGCCGCCCCCGACGTGGATGCGGTCGCCGGCGCGTGTGCGCCGAGGCCCTGTCGTCCCTGTTCGACGCGCCGGCCATGGTGCTGATCGAGGAGGACGGCGTCCTGCGGCTGCGGGCCCAGGCCGGCGGGACAGCGCCCGGGCCGTACGACCAGTCGGCGGCGGAATGGGCGCTGGCCGCCCGGCTGCCGGCGCGGGGCGGCGCCTATCCGCATACCAAAGCCGCCTATGACGTCTGGCCAGTGCTGGGCGCCCAGCGGCAGGGCGCCGTGATCGGCCTCGCCATCTCCGGACGCGAGGAGGGGCGGCCCAAGGAGCCGGAGCAGCTGACCGAGGTGGTGGGGGCCTATCTCGCGGTGGCGCTGGACCGGCAGGCCTATGCCGCGCAGGTGCTGCAGGCGCAGGTCGAGGCGGCGGGCGAGCGGCTGAAGACGGACCTGCTGGCGGCGGTATCACACGACCTGAAGACGCCGCTGTCGACGGTGCTTTTCACGCTGCAGAGCCTCGACCGCTTCGATCACGAGCCGGAGGACCGGGCGGCCCTGGTGCGGCTAGCCGAGGCCGAGGCGGAGCGGCTGGCGCGCCTGGTCGACGACCTGCTGGACACCAACCGTCTGGAAGCGGGCGCGGCCAGCGTGCGGCCGGCGGTCGCCGACCCGGCCGAGCTGGTCGAGGGCGCTCTGGCGCAGGCGGAGCGGGCGCTGGAGGGCCATGCGGTGGAGCGGGCGCTGCCGGCCCGCGCGCGGCCGCTGCTGGTGGACGCCGCCCTGTTCGAGAACGCGCTGGCCAAGGTGCTGGAGAACGCGGGGCGGCACACGCCACGGGGCGGGACGGTCCGCATCCTGGCCGGCGACGATGGCGCCATGGGCTGGATCGAGGTGCGCGACGAGGGGCAGGGCTTCCCCGGCGCCCCGGAGAGCTATTTCGAGAAGTTCGTGCGCGGCGTCCCGGGCGACGGGCGACCGCCCGGCCTGGGGCTCGGGCTGGCGCTGGCGCGGGGCTTCCTGACGGCGATGGGCGGGCGGATCGAGGCCGGCGGCCGCACGGATGGGCCCGGCGCCTGGGTGCGCCTCTCGGCGCCGCTGGCCAAGGCGGCAGAGGCGGCATGAGCGGGGCGGCCGATCCGGCGACGGTGCTGGTCGTCGAGGACGATCCCAGCCTGGGCGCGGCGCTCGCGGCGACGCTCAAGGCCGCCGGCTATCGCCCGGTGCGGGCGGCGACGGCGGCGGAAGGGATGCGCTGGTTCGCCCACTATGCGCCGGACATCGTGCTGCTGGACCTGGGCCTGCCTGACCGGGACGGGCTGACCGTGATCCGAGACATCCGCGCGAGGACCGCAACGCCGATCGTGGTGCTGTCGGCCCGCGATCAGGAAGCGGTGAAGGTCCAGGCGCTGGATCTCGGCGCCGACGACTATGTGCAGAAGCCCTTCGGGGTGGACGAGCTGATGGCGCGGCTGCGCGCCGGGCTGCGGCACGGCGTGCAGGCGCGGGGCTCGGAGCCGGTGGTGCGGACGGGCGACCTTGTGCTGGACCTGGGCCGGCGCAGCGTCACCCGGGGCGGGGCGGCGGTGAGCCTGACGCCCAAGGAGTACGATCTGCTGGCCGAGCTGGCCCTGAATCTCGGCCGGACGGCGCCGCACGGCGCGCTGCTGAAGGCGGTGTGGGGCTCTGAGCGGGCCGACGTGCAGTACCTGCGGGTCTATGTCGGCCAGCTTCGCCAGAAGGTGGGGCCGCTGATCGAGAGCCAGCCTGGCGTCGGCTACCGACTGGCTGAAAGGCCCGTCGCAAAATGAAAGGGCCGCGCGGCGGTCCGCACGGCCCTTCGATCGGGTCTGCGAAGGGCGATCAGTCCTTGGCGCGTTCCTGGTAGGAGCCGTCTTCCGTCAGGACGACGATCTTGGTGCCCGGGCCGATGTAGGGCGGGATCATGGTGCGCAGGCCGTTCGAGAGGATGGCCGGCTTGTAGGACGAGGACGCCGTCTGCCCCTTCACCGACGGCTCGGTCTCCACCACCTCGAAGGTGGCGAGGCGCGGCAGCTCGATGGCGATCGGCACGCCCTCGTGCGTCGACAGCTGAACCGTGCAGCCGTCGGTCAGGTAGAACTTGGAATCGCCGATCATTTCCGGCGTGGCGGTGACCTGCTCGTAGTTCTCGGGATTCATGAAGTGGAAGCCGTCGCCGTCCTCGTAGAGGAAGGTGTAGTCGCGGCTGTCCACCGTGGCGCGCTCGACTGTCTCGGTCGTGCGGTAGCGTTCCGACACCTTCACGCCGTCCGAGATGCGGCGCATGTTCAGCTGGGTGACGGGCGTGCCCTTGCCGGGGTGGATGTTCTCGGCGCTGAGCACGACGTAGAGCTTGCCTTCGAGATCGACGACGTTGCCCTTGCGGAGGGAGCTGGCGGAAACCTTCAAGTTCGGTCCTCGAGGATGCTTTGCGAGTTCTTGGCCGCGCTCGTATAGCGTTGCGCCCGATTTCGCCAGTCCTAGAGCGTCGCAGCCCCTTGTCCTCGCAAGCCCCTTCGCCCTGGTGGAGCCCTGAGCGCCACGCCGACCGGCGGCCGTTCCTGACGGGCCGGGGGGCGATCACGCGATCGGTCCGGACCTGGTTCGAGGGCCACGGCTTCACCGAGGTTGAGACGGCGGCGCTGCAGGTTTCGCCGGGCAACGAGGCCCATCTGCACGCCTTCGCGACCGAGGCGCTCACCACGGCGGGCGAGGCGCGGCCGCTGTACCTGCACACCTCGCCGGAGTTCGCCTGCAAGAGCCTGCTGGCGGCGGGCGAGGCGCGGATCTTCAGCCTGGGCAAGGTGTGGCGGAACCGGGAACGCGGTCCGCTGCATCATCCCGAGTTCACGATGCTGGAGTGGTACCGGGCGGGCGAGGCCTATGAGGCGATCATGGCCGACTGCGCAGCGCTGATGCGGCTGGCGGCCGAGGCCGTGGGCGCGCCGACGCTGACCTGGCGGGGCGAGACCTGCGATCCGTTCGCCGAGCCGGAGCGGCTGACCGTGGCCGAGGCGTTCGCGCGGTACGCGGGCGTGGACCTGTTCGGCGACCTGCCGGCGCAGGCGAGGGACGCCGGGATGCGGGTGGCCGACGACGACGTCTGGGCCGACGTGTTCTCGAAGATCATCGTCGAGAAGGTGGAGCCCAGGCTGGGCTTCGGCCGACCGACGATCCTGTGCGAATACCCGGTCAGCGAGGCGGCGCTGGCGCGCAAGAAGGCGGGCGATCCCCGGGTGGCCGAGCGGTTCGAGCTGTATGCCTGCGGGGTGGAGCTGGCCAATTGCTTCGGCGAGCTGACGGACGCCGCCGAGCAGCGGGTGCGGTTCGAGGCCGAGATGGCGGAGAAAAGCCGCGTCTATGGCGAGCGCTATCCCATCGACGAAGACTTCCTGGCGGCGCTCGAGCTGATGCCTGAGGCGAGCGGCGGGGCGCTGGGCTTCGACCGGCTGGTGATGCTCGCCACAGGCGCGCGGCGGATCGAGGACGTGCTCTGGACGCCGGTCGCGCCGTAGCGCGGAATGGTGTATGGGCGCGGCCGCAATGACCCGCCCGCTCCGTACAGCCGAAGACCTGGTGGCCGCCGGCCTGGCGCCGGCCGAGGCGCTGCCGGAACTCGCGCGGGTGGCGGAGCGCTACGCCGTGGCGATCACGCCGCCGATGGCGGAGCTGTCGCAGGCCTGCGAGGGCGTGGCGCGGCAGTTCGTGGCGACGGCAGCGGAGCTCGAGACGACCCCGGACGAGCGGGCCGACCCGATCGGCGACGAGGCCCATTCGCCGGTCGAAGGGATTGTCCACCGCTACACCGACCGGTTGTTGCTGAAGGCCAACCACGCCTGCGCCGTCTACTGCCGGTTCTGCTTCCGGCGCGAGATGGTGGGGCCCGACGGCGTGCGGCCGCTCAGCGCTGAGCAACTGGACGCGGCGATGGCCTATGTCGCCGGCGATCCGGCGGTCTGGGAGGTGATCGTCACCGGCGGCGATCCGCTGATCCTGTCGCCCCGGCGGCTGCGGGATATCGGCGAGCGGCTGGCGAGGATCGACCATGTGAAGGTGGTCCGTTTCCACACGCGCGTGCCCTCGGTGGACCCGGCTCGCGTGACGGACGAGCTGGTCGAGGCGCTGAAGGCCTCCGGCAAGACGGTGTGGGTGGCGCTGCACGCCAACCATCCGGACGAACTGACCGCAGAGGCGCGCGCGGCCTGCGCCAGGATCGTCGACGCCGGCCTGCCGATGGTCAGCCAGACGGTGCTGCTGAAGGGCGTGAACGACGACCCGGCGGTGCTGGAGGCGTTGATGCGCGGCTTCGTCGAGGCGCGGATCAAGCCCTACTACCTGCACCACGGCGACCTGGCGCCCGGCACGGCGCACTTCCGGACCACGATCGACGAAGGCCAGGCGGTGATGCGCGACCTGCGCGGCCGGCTCTCGGGCCTGGCGCAGCCGACCTATGTGCTGGATATCCCCGGCGGGCACGGCAAGGCTCCGATCGGCCCCAACTATGTGCACGGAAACCACATTGAGGATCCTGCGGGCCTGCGCCACGCCTATCCTCCGGCGTGCGACTGATATCCGTCAATTCGCCGTTCAGGCCCAATCGGGCAGAGACGGTGAATCGAAATGCCATTTCATGCGTTGAGGTGTGAGACGGCGTCCTAAGGGGAAGACTTTCAATGCGTTGGGCTTGGATGGCGGCGGTTCCGGCGGTGCTGGCGAACGCCGTGGCTGTGGCGCAGGAGCCGCCCGCCGTGAGCCCGCCGCCCGCGCCGCAGGTTCAGGCCGCGCCCGCTCCGGTCATCCAGCTGACGCCGGCCCAGGTGGAGACGGCGCTGAAGGCGCTGCGCGCCGCCGACCTGCACGGGCTGAAGCCGAAGGACTACCTGCCGGCCGACGAGGCGAACGCCGCGGAGGTGGCGCAGGGCCTGCTGCGCTACGCCCGCGACGTGAAGATCGGCCGCCTGGCGCCCGGCGAGTTCCCGGAGCTGTGGGCCATTCGCCCGCCGCCGTACGACCCGGCGCCGGAGCTGGCGAAGGCGGCGGCTGAGGACCGGCTGCAGCCGTGGCTTGATGGCCTGGCGCCCCGCTACGCCGGCTATGTGGCGCTGAAGCGCGGCCTGGTGCGCTATCGCGAGATCGCCCAGGCCGGCGGCTGGGGCACGATCCCGCAGGGCGGGCCGATGGGCCTGGGCTCCACGGACCCGCGGGTTTCGGCGCTGCGCCAGCGGCTGGCGGTGGAGGATCCGCAGACCCAGGCCACGGGCTCGGCCACCTTCGACCAGGCGCTGCAGGACGCGGTGGTCCGCGCCCAGAAGCGCTACGGCCTGAAGCCTGACGGCGTCGTCGGTAATGGGACGCTGGCCTATCTGAACCAGCCGATCGGGCAGCGCGTGCTGCAGATCATCGCCAACATGGAGCGCTGGCGCTGGCTGCCGGCGACCATGCCGTCGACGCGGGTGCAGGTGAACTCGGGCGCGGCGATCGTGACGCTGTTCCGGGACGACAAGCCGGTGCTGTCGATGAAGGCGGTGTCGGGCAAGCCCGGCGACGAGACGCCGATGCTGATGTCGTCCATCCATTCGGTGGTGATCAATCCGCCGTGGAACGTGCCGGCGAGGATCGCCCGCGAGGAGCTGTGGCCGAAGGAGCGGGCGAACCCCGGCTACCTCGCCTCGCACGGCTATCGGGTGATCAAGGTGGAGGGCGCCGAGCCGCGTCTGCAGCAGCGCTCGGGCGACGACAGCGCGCTGGGCCGCTTCAAGTTCGACTTCGACAACCCCTTCGCGGTCTATCTGCACGACACGCCCTCGAAGGGCGGCTTCGACCTCTATGCGCGGCAGGCGAGCCACGGCTGCGTGCGGATCGAGAAGCCGCGCAAGCTGGCCGAGGCGCTGCTGGCGGCAGACCCGGCCTGGGCGGACAGTGTGGCGTTCGACACCGCGCTGGGCGACGGCTCCAAGACCCAGCGCGTCAAGCTGCCCGAGCAGGTGCCGGTGATGATCCTGTATTGGACGGCCTTCGCCGGCGCCGACGGACAGATGCACTTCCGCGGCGACCCGTATAATTGGGACCGCCTGCTGCTCACCAAGGTCGGCGTGGTCGGCCAGATGCAGGCGAAGGCTTAAGAGGGGCCGATGCTGAAGAAGGTTCTGTGGATCGCGCTGGCCTGCGCGGTGCTGCTGGCGGCGCTGGCGATCAGCCGCGGCGTGGATTTCACCTCCGACGAACCCAAGGCGACGGCGCCGGTGACGGCGCCCGCCGCCGAGAAAGTGGCGATCCCCGCCGTCGAACAGGCGCCCGAGCCGCAGCCCACCGCGCCGATCGTGAAGACGCCGGACGATCTGCAGGTGGAGGAGGATGCGGCGGCCGTGGGCCTGACCACGATCGAGCCCGAGCCCGCGCCGGAAGACGCCGCCGGCGAGACGCCGCCGAACTAGGCGGCTACGACCCGCGCCACTGGCGGACGCGGCCGGTGTCGACGTGCACGAAGTCCGAGACCGGATAGTAGCCGACGCCGCCGGCGCCGACGGCCAGCGCCGCCTTGTGCAGGTTCGACAGCTCGACGCCCTGGAGGCGGACGTCCAGCGCCTTGCCCTGAGTGTGCTGGCTGGTCGAGGCCACGCCCTTGCTCTTGGCGTGCAGCATGGCGTTGGTCTTGGGCGAACGGTAGCCGGAGATGATCTGGAAAGGCGCGCGGGTCTCGAGCTTGCCCCCGATGGCGTGCAGGGCGTCAAACAGGCCCGGGTCCATGAAGTGCTCGTCGCCGGTGCGCCAGTCACGCAGCACCTTCTGGGCCTCGGCGAGCGCGTCGGGCAGATAGCGGCCGTTCTCGAAGTAGACGTCGTTGAAGGCGTCGCCGGTGTGCAGGTTCTTCAGCGCGGCGCGACGCGGCGCGTCGGCCGGGAGGGCCTTGGCCCAGGTCGGCAGCACGAAGGCGGAGAGGCCGAACGCGCCGGCGAGGCCAAGCGCATCTCGACGTCGGACTAGGGTGGGCATCCAACACATCCTGACCGGCGAACGGGTGGGGCCAAGATGGCGACGCAAGGCTTAGCGTCAACCTAACAACCGGCGCGGTGCGACGAGAGGTAGCCAATGGCCAAGGTCGGGGCGTCGCCGCGGCCGAGCTGCCTCCCGAGCTGCCTCCCAAGCTGCCTGCGGGGCGGAACCAAGGCCAAGGCGGCCTGTTCTGACTGTCGGGAAAAGCCAGTTGGATTGCGAGGGGTGATGGACGGCTCACAGGCTGTTTCGACGACCATGCGCGCGGCCGTGCTCTCGGGTCCGGGGCAGATGCGGCTGGAGCGCGCGGCGCTGCCGGAGCCCGAAGCCGGCCAGGTGCGGGTGCGGCTGGAAGGCTGCGGGGTCTGCGCCTCGAACCTCACGCCCTGGGAAGGCCCAGAGTGGATGACCTTCCCCACGGAGCCTGGCGCGCTCGGCCACGAGGGCTGGGGCGTGGTGGACGCGGTGGGCGAAGGCGTGACGGAGCTCGCTGCCGGCGACCGCGTCGCGGCGCTGTCGTTCAAGTCCTACGCCGAATACGACGTGGCGGACGCCTCGGCGTGCGTGAAGCTGCCGGCCGAACTGGATGGCAAGCCGTTCCCGGGCGAGCCGCTGGGCTGCGCCATGAACATCTTTCGCCGGGCCGACGTGCAGGCGGGGCAGACGGTCGCGATCGTGGGCATCGGCTTCCTGGGCGCGATCCTGACGCGGCTGGCGACGGACGCCGGCGCACGCGTGATCGCCATCTCGCGACGGCCGTTCTCGCTGGACGTGGCGCGGGCCTTCGGCGCCGCCGAGGTCGTGCCGATGGACGACCATTGGGCGATCATCGATGCGGTGCGCGAGCTCACCGGCGGCAAGTTCTGCGACCGGGTGATCGAGGCGGTGGGCAAGCAGTGGCCGCTGGACCTGGCGGCCGAGCTCTGCGCCGAGCGCGGCAAGCTGATCATCGCGGGCTACCATCAGGACGGCCCCCGGCAGGTGAACATGCAGCTCTGGAACTGGCGCGGCCTGGACGTGATCAACGCCCACGAGCGGGACCCGGCGGTCTATGCGGAAGGGCTGCGGGCGGCGGTGGATGCTGTGACGTCGGGCCGGCTCGACCCGTCGCCGCTCTACACCCACAGCTATCCGCTGGAGGAGCTGGGCCAGGCGCTGGACGCCACGCGCGACCGGCCGGATGGCTTCCTGAAGGCGTTGGTGACGCTGTGAACGACGTGCTGGAAACGCTGCGGCTCAGGGCCGCCGCCACGACGCGGCCGCGGATCGGCTTCCTGGGCGTCGGCTGGATCGGCCGGAACCGGATGCAGGCGATGGCCGACACGGGCGTCATCGAGGTGGCGGCGATCGCCGACCCTTCGGCCGAGATGGCTGAGGAGGCGGCCAAGATCGCCCCCGCCGCAGAGATCGTCGGCGGCCTGGATGCGCTGCTGGCCGCGGGCGTCGACGGCGTGGTGATCGCCACGCCCAGCGCGATGCATGCGTCGCAGTCGATCCGCGCGCTCGACGCGGGCGTTGCGGTGTTCTGCCAGAAACCGCTGGGCCGCACGGCGGAGGAGGCGGCGTGCGTGGTGGCTGCGGCCCGCCAGGCCGACCGCTTGCTGGGCGTCGACTTCTCGTACCGGTTCACGGAAGGGATGCGGCGGATCCGGGAGATCGTGCGCGCCGGCGAGATCGGCCGGGTGTTCGCCGCCGACCTCGTCTTCCACAACGCCTACGGGCCGGACAAGCCGTGGTTCTACGATCCCGAGCTGTCGGGCGGCGGCTGCGTGATGGACCTGGGCGTGCACCTGGTGGACCTGGCGCTGTGGGCGCTGGACTTCCCCGAGGTGGAGGACGTGCAGGCCGACCTCTACGCCGGCGGCGCGCCGCTCGCGGACCGGACCGACACCGTCGAAGACTATGCCGAGTGCCGGCTCCGGCTGGCCGGCGGGACGGTGGTGCGATTGGCCTGTTCGTGGCGGCTGCAGGCGGGGACCGACGCGATCATCCAGGCCGGCTTCTATGGCGCGGATGGCGGGGCGGCGCTGAAGAACCGCGACGGATCGTTCTACGACTTCGACGCCGACCGCTTCCGCGGCACGGCGCGGGAGAGCCTGGCCGAGCCGCCGGACGCCTGGGGCGGCCGGGCGGCGGCGGACTGGGCGCGGCGGCTGGCGGAGGGCCAGCGATACGATCCGGAGGCCGAGCGGCTGGTGGACGTGGCCCGGGTGCTGGACCGGATCTACGGCCGCTGACGACCAGTCGGACGTAAACCTGCCGCCTAACCCATGTTAGTCTCCAGCCGGACCAGCTGGAGACCACTATGCGCCTGAATGCTGCCGCCGCGGCCGTTGCCATGGCCCTGCTCGCCGGGCCCGCCCTGGCCCAGCAGACGCCTGGGGATGTCCGAGACCTGATCGGCGCCCGCGGCTCATCCGGCGAGATGGAGCTCGGCCGGCGCGGCTATGTGAACGTGGGCGGTCAGCAGGGCGACGATACCTCCTGGACCTACTGGTGGAACGAACGGCGCGGCGTGTGCCTGTCGGTGGCGACGTCGAACGGGCGCTACCAGTCGATCGTCACGACGCCGGCGCCCGACTGTCGGCGCGGGGGCGGACAGGCGCAGCGGCCTCCGGGTCGACCCGGCTGGGACGACCGCCCGGGCGGCGGCTATCGACCGGGCGGCGGGGGCCCGCCGGGCTCGGGCGAGGAGCACATCACCCTCGTCTGCTACGGCGAGGGGCGGCGCCCGGTCGCCGAGACCCGGCGCGGCTACGAGTGGGACGACGACAAGGAGCACTATGTGCCCCGCACCCGCACGGAACTGTCGAGCCAGGCGTTCGACGGCACGGTCATGGTCGAGTTCTGGGGCAACACCGGGCGCATCCGTCCCGCAAAGGCGCTGATCCCGCCGATCCACTCGGGCGGCGACGACGGCTGGTGGCCGCTGGCCGACGTCTCGGTCGGCCGGGACCGGATCACGGCCAACTTCCGCTTCAGCGGTCTGAACAAGCCGCGGGTGAGCGTCGACCGCAACAGCGGGCGGATCTCGGTGGACAACGGCCAGGCGGGTTTCCGCGGCTCGTGCGATCCGGTGGACGAGCGCGACCACCGCCGGTTCTGATCGGCCGTCAGAAGGCGAGGCCCAGCGCCAGCGCGACCGCGATGGTGAGGGCCGCCGCCTGCAGGAAGCAGCGCGCCGCGGTGAAGGCGGCGCGGGGCCAGCTTCCGCCGTTCTGGCGCAGCCAGGTGGACTGCACGGCGAGGTACCAGAGCGTCGCAGCGATCATGCAGGCGTAGCCGATCCGGCTGTCGCCGGCGGGCCAGGCCACCAGCGTGCCGCCGATCCCAAAGACCAGCGCGAAGACCGCGGCGGGATAGCATTCGCTGAAGAAGGGACCGCGGAGCGTCTTGCGGTTCAAGGGCTCGTCCGAGCGGCGCACCTCTTCCAGGGCGTACATCAGCGGGAAGGCGGCGAAGATCAGCGAGCGCACGATCACCAGGTTCTGGTCCGAGGCGAGAAGCTTGCCCGCGCCATGGGTGGCATCGGCGAACGGCTGCAGGCGGACGGCCATCTCGAACAGGTGCGAGATCAGCAGGGTGAGCATCAGGAACAGCGGAGCGCTGAGGCTGTCGCTGAACTGATCGTCCGGGGCCTTGTCCAGCTCCTTCCGGGTGTCGGCGAGGGTGCGGAGCGGATGCAGGGCGGTGCGCAGCAGGGTGCGCGGGTAGAACACCAGCCAGGTCATCACCTCGTAGAGGAACTCCTCCAGCGAGCGGATGATGCGGATGAAGTCCATGCGATCGCGGTCCTCGTGAGCTCCGCCATTGGTAGCGGGTGGGGAGCGCTTGGAACAGCTAGGTCCCGATCCGGTCCACCTGGGCGTCGATCTCGCGCAGGATGGTCTTCAGACGGTCGGCGTCCAGTTCGGCCCAGCCCATGGCGCGCAGAGCGACCGAGCGGGCGACGGTGAAGGCCGTGAGGCCGGAGATCAGGGTGAGCGCCTGGATCCGGGCGGCCTCGCTGGGCTCAGTCTCGGCGCGGGCGCGGGCGACCAACTGGGCGGTGAGCTCGACGCCCGGCGCCCAGACCTGGGCATAGAGCATGTCGAACGCCGGCCCCTGGTCGGCCATCTCGCGGAGCGCGAAGGCGGTCCAGAGCTCGGCCTCGCGATCGGTCAGCAGACGCTCGGCCAGCGCGCCGATGACGGCCTTGAGATGCGTCCGGGCCTGCGGCGGCGACAGCGGCTGGAGCAAGGCCTCGGCGGCGGCGTCGGCGGCCGGGCCCATCCGCGCAGCATAGCCGCCGGCGATCTCACGCGCACAAGCCAGGAACAGGCCCTCCTTGCCGCCGAAGTAGTACTTCAGCGCCGGCAGGTTCACGCCGGCCGCCTGGGCGATCTCACGCGTGGTGGCGGCCTTGAAGCCCTTCTCGCCGAACAGGCGGAGCGCCGCGGCCAGGATGCGGCGGCGCGCGGCCTCGCCGCGGCCCGAGCCGCCGTCCGCTTCCGGCGCAGCCTTCGTCTCTGACCCGTCCATGCACCGTTTCTGCGCGAAAGCCCGGCTTGCGGCAAACCCTGTCGAAGCGTAGATTGGCGAAAGTGTATCGATTGATACAGATGAGGATGTCGCCAGATGACCGAGATCGCCTCCTACATGGGCTGGAAGGTCGACTTCACCTCGCCGAAGGGCGCGCCGGCCTACCTCGAGCCGGATTCGATGTCGTGGCGGGTGTTCAAGAACCCGATCGCGCTTGGCGTCGGCGGCGTGGCGGCGGTGCTGCTGGAGTTCGCCGATCCGCGCATCCGTTCGGGGGTGTGGGACCACTCGACCTACAAGGCCGACCCGATCGGCCGCTCGCGCCGCACCGGCATGGCGGCGATGGTGGGCGTTTATGGCCCGCAGGCGGCGGCGCGGCGTGTGATCCAGGGCGTCACCAACATGCACGCGCAGGTGAGCGGCAAGACCCCGGACGGGCGGGCCTACAAGGCGTTGGACCCCGAGCTGCTGGACTGGGTGCACGCCACCGCCGGCTACGGTTTCGTCACCGCCTACCACCGCTTCGTGGCGCCGCTGACGCCCGCCGAGTTCGACGCCTTCTACCGCGAGGGCGAGCCGATCGCCCGACTGTACGGCGTGCAGACGCCGCTGACCTCGTCGGACCACTTCATCGCCATGATGGACAGCCTCGCGCCCGGCTTCGAGGCGCACCCGATCGTGCGAGAGTTCCTGGACATCATCTGTTCGGGCAAGGCGGCGCCGGGCGTGCCGAAGCTGTTCCACCGGGCGCTGGCCCGGGCCTCGGTCTCGCTCCTGCCGCCCAAGGTGCGGCAGATCCTGGAGCTAGGGCCTGAGTGGGACCTGAAGGCCACCGACCGCATCGCCCTGAAGCTGGCCGGCCGGCTGGCCGAGCGGGTCGGCAATCCGAAGTCGCCGCCGTGCCAGGCCAGCGTGCGCGTGGGCCTGCCGCACGATTTCCTCTATCGGAGCCGCGCCGAGCAACGGCGGCTGGTGACGGCCTGGCGCGCGCAGCAGGCGGCGCCGGCGCACGCCATGGCGGCGGAGTGAGACCGGGCCGAATGGCCAGCCTGACCGCCGCCCCGATGGCCGCCGGGCGCGCAATGTCATTCGCTAATTGCCAAGCCTGATGCGACCTGTAAGGACCTCATGACGAGGTCTGGGGAATGCATGCGCGCGTAAAGCAGGCGCCGGCCGGGATGAGTACTGCGCCGGCCGTCGATCGCCAGACCCGCGAACGCACCCTGCGTGCGCGCTTGGTGCTGCTGGTGCTGGCGCTGCTGATCCCGGCCCTGGTCCTGGCCTCGATCCTCACCTGGCACAGCACCCGGCAGGCCTATGCCGCACAGGAGCGGCAGCTGACGGTCAGCGCCCGGACCCTGTCGCTGATGGTCGAGGGCCGCCTTAACGAGCAGGCCGGCCTTCTCAAGGCGCTGGCGACCTCCGCGCGACTGCGGCAGGGCGACTGGGAAGGCTTCGACGCACAGGCGCGACAGGCGATCGGCGGCGACGGCTGGATCGCGGTGAAGGACCTCTCGGGCCAGCAGCTGGTGAACACCCGCGTGCCGTTCGGCGCGTCCCTGCCGCGGGTGACGCTGCCCCGGGTGCCGCAGAACGAAAACCAGCGCGACGACGGCCTGCGCATCTCGGGCCTGGCCATGGGCCTGCTGGCAAAGGAGCCGGTGCTGGTGATGGTGAAGGCCGTCCGGCTGGAGGACGGCCGGGAGGTCGACCTCAGCCTCGTGACCCCATCCTCGACCTACACCCAGTTGGTGAAGCGCCAGCAGCTTCCAGGCTCATGGCTGGCCACGGTGCTGGACCGGGACCATCGCGTGATCGCCCGCAGCCGGGAGGAGGCGCGATTCCAAGGCAAGCCCGCGTTGCGCCTGATTACGCGGCGTCTGGAGAGTGGTGGCGAAGGTGCGCTCTGGGCGAAGTCGTTGGATGGCGCTCCGATGCGGACCGCCTACGCGCCGATCCCCAACTCCGACTGGCACGTGCTGGTCGGCGTGCCGAGAGAGGAACTGGTCGGCCCCGCGCGGCGGACGCTGATCGTCGGCGCGGGACTGGCGATCGTCCTGCTGGCGGCGGGCGTCGCCCTGGCGTTGCGGACCGCCCGGGAGATCAGCCATGCCGTGGGACGGCTGCGGTTGGCGACCGCGCGGGGGGTGGACGCGGGTTTCGTGGCGCCGGAGCGGTCAGGTATCGTGGAGCTCGATGCGCTGGCCGGGGACTTCGAGGCGGCGGCGGCGCGCGTCGGCGAGCGCGAGGCCCAGCAGCGCCTCCTGATGAACGAGCTGAACCACCGGGTGAAGAACACGCTGGCCACCATCCAATCGGTGGCGAAGCACACCCGGGGTGGCGCGACGAGCGTCGAGCAGTTTCACGCCGCCCTTGAGGGCCGCATCCTGGCGATGAGCGGGGCGCACGAGCTGCTGACCCGCAGCGATTGGGCCAGCGCGGACCTGCAGGAGCTGGCCGAGGACGCGCTGCGGCCGTTCGCGGGGCCACGGCTGCGCATCTCCGGGCCAAAGGTCGGGGTCGAGCCGACGGACGCGCTGAACCTGACGCTGATCTTCTATGAGCTGGCGACCAATGCGGCCAAGTACGGCGCGCTGTCGGGACCGAACGGCGTGGCCGAGCTAAGCTGGCGCGCCGAAGCGGACGTTGTGCTGATCTCCTGGCGCGAACAGGGCGGACCGACGGTGAGCGCGCCAACGCGGCACGGCTTCGGCTCGCGGCTGATCGACCGGGCCCGGCAGAGCCTGCAGCCTTCGGACCTTGCCTACGATCCGACGGGCGTGCGCTGTACGCTGACGCTGAAGGCGCGCCGCCGAAGCTAGCGCCGCCGCTACCGCACGAGCGGCGGGATCTCGCCGCGGCTCACCGCGAGACCCAGCTTGAGGCTCTCGCCGATCATCTCGGCCTTGGCGATGAAGAGGTCGGCAGCTTCCGGGCGGCAGACCTTGCGGGCGGTGTCGGCCCAGAGCGCGAGCCAGTGGGCGAAGTGCTCGGTCTCGATGCCGGGGTTGCGGGCGTGCGCCGCCATCGGCGAGCCCTTGAAACGGCCCGTCACCAGCAGGACCGACGACCAGAAGTCGCAGAGCTTGGCCAGGTGCTCATCCCAATCGTGGATGGCGGCGTTGAAGATCGGGCCGAGAACCTCGTCCTCGCGGACGCGGGCGTAGAAGCTGTGCACCTGGGTGCGGATCACCGCTTCGGTCACGCCGGCGGCCACGCCGGGCCCGATGCGAGGGCCCCTTGGATGCTCGATCTGGTTCATTGCCCCCGGAGATAGCGCCGATTGCGCCGGCGCCAACTCCGGGCGGCTACGGAAGCTAGTGCTTAAGCGCGTCGCGGGCGGCTTCCTTGAGGCTGCCGACGCCCTTCTGGACCTTGCCTTCGACCCGGTCGGCCGTGCCTTCGGCTTCCAGGCGCTCATCGCCCGTCGCGCGGCCGGCGGTTTCCTTCATCGCGCCCTTGATGTCCTTGGCAGAACCCTTGGCTTCATCGCGGTGCATGCTGTTTCTCCTCGAGCTTACAGATCGCGAGGACAATCAAATGAGGAGCGGATTGTTCCTACGGCTCAGGCGGCCGAGGTGCGCTCGGTGCGATCGAGCAGGGCCTCGAAGGCAGCCTGGGCCGAGCGGCGCGCATCGGCGTCGCCCATGATCCGCCGGGCGTCGAGGTGGCCCAGCGCGAAGCTCTTCATCTGGAAATAGGCCGCCTGCGCCTCGGCCTCGGACAGCGGCGGCTCACGCAACTGCTGGAACTGGCGGATCAGGGTGCGCTTCCACTGCTGGAGCCGCTTCTGCAGCAGGTCACGGACGGGGCCAGGCTGGTCGTCCAGCTCGACGCTGAAGGCCATCAGGGGACAGCCGCCCTGGGCCCACTTCTTGTCCTCCCAGTCCAGCCACAGCTCGAAGATCCGCGAGAGGCGAGCATGGGCGGTGGGCAGGGGCTCGGCGGGACGCCAGACGAACTCCGTGAACAGCAGGGTCACGTAGTCGACGATCTCGAGCTCCATCGCCTCCTTGGATTCGAAGTGCTTGAAGAGCCCGCTCTTCGACAGGCCGACCGCGTCGGCGACGTCCGCCAGGCTGACCGCCACGAGGCCGCGGAGAGACGCCTGCCTGGCCGCCTCCTCGACGATCCGGATCCTGGTCGCTTCACCCTTACGCATACAAGGCCAAGCCTCCCGCTTGACAGAAAGTGACCGATCGTGCTCTTTCTGCGTTTAGCGACCGGTCGTGCTCTTTTCTATCGGAAGGATCACGAGAATGCAAAGTTTCAGGATTGTGGGGGCGATCGCGGCAGCCGTGTTCGTCTCGGGGGCGACCTTTGGCGCGGCCTATGCCCAACCGCCGGGCGCCGGCGAGTTCAACGGCCAAGCCACCTTGGCCGCGCCGGCCCAGGCCCCGCAGGAGGCGACCATCAACGGCGTCGCCTGGCGGTGCGAGGGCGACCAGTGCTCGGGCTATGCGGTCCGGCGCGCGGGCGTCGACGGCCTGGTGAAGGAGTGCAAACGGGTGGCCGCCGTCGTGGGGCCGATCGCCAGCTACAAGAGCCGCGGCCGTGAGCTGACGGCCGGCCAGGTGCGGGCCTGCAACCGCGGCGCCATCACCATCCAGACCGCCCGCAACTAGCCGTCCGGATGTTCGACCTCTAGGCGTCCCGCCGGGCTCGACGGCTGCGCGCCGCGTCGAGGTCGACAAGCTTGCCGTCGGCGTCGTCCTCTCCGGGATCCCCACCGGGGCCCTCCTTGGGGCCGAGGAGGACGCCGATGGCCCGGCTGAGCTCGGCCAGCTTGTAGGGCTTACGCAGGATCGGGAATTCGCCGCCTAGGCTCTCGGCGGCCTGGCTGTAGCCGGTGGCCAGAAGCACCGGCAGCCCCGGATGCGCGTCGCGGATGCGGCGGGCGAGGCCCAGGCCGTCGATCTCGCCGGCCATGACGATGTCGCTGAACACCAGGTCGGGCCTCGCGGCTTCGCTCAGGGCGGCCAGCGCCGCGTCGGCCGAGCCGACCATCCTCACCTCGTGGCCCAGCTGCTCCAGCATGGCGGCGGCCACTTCGGCGACCTCAGGATTGTCCTCGACCAGTAGGATCCTGGCGCTGGCCGCCTCATGCACCTCTTCCTCGGGCGACAGGGTTTCAGCCGCGACGCCGCTGCGGGGGAGGTAGAGGGTGAAGCGCGTTCCTCGCCCGAGTTCGCTCTCGACCTCGATACGGCCGCCCGACTGTTCGGCGAAACCATAGACCTGGGAGAGGCCAAGGCCCGTGCCCTTGTTCACCTCCTTGGTCGTGAAGAAGGGATCGAAGACGCGGGCCAGGATGTCGGGGGCGATGCCGGTGCCGGTGTCCTCAACGGTCACCGCCACGAAGTCGCCCTTGAGACCGTCGCCGCGGCGGTCGAGGCTGACGTTGGCGGCGTGGATCGCGAGGGTGCCGCCGCCCGGCATCGCGTCACGCGCATTGACCGAGAGGTTCAGCAACGCCAGCTCCAGCTCGCTGGGGTCGACCTTCACGGGCCAGAGATCCTCCGGCAGTGCGAGGTCGAGCCGGATCGACGCCGGCAGGCTGGTCGCGATCAGGGCGCGCAGGTCGTCCAGCCGCTCGACCAGCGAGATGGACATGGGCTGCAGCCGCTGGCGCCGGGAGAAGGCCAGCAGGTGGCGGGTGAGGTCCTCGCCCCGCTTGGCCGAGGCCTCGATGGCGTCCAGCGCCCGGAGCGCGCGGGAGTCGTCCGCCACCCGCCGGCGCAGCAGCTGGGCCTGGCCCGCCACGACCATCAGCAGGTTGTTGAAGTCGTGCGCGACGCCCCCGGTGAGCTTGCCCAGCGCCTCCATCTTCTGGGCCTGGGCGAGCTGCTCGTGGGCCTTCTGGAGCTCGAGCTGAGCCGTGCGCTTCTCGGTGATGTCGCGGGTGATCTTGGCGAAGCCCACGAGCGCGCCGGTCTCGTCGCGGATCGCATCGATGACCACGCTCGCCCAGAACAGGCTGCCATCCTTGCGGACGCGCCAGCCCTCGGCCTCGTAGCGGCCCTGCTCGGTGGCGGTCTGCAGGGCGCGGGTCGGCACGCCGGCGGCCCGGTCGCCCTCGGTGTAGAAGCGGCTGAAGTGGTGGCCGATGATCTCGTCGGAGAGGTAGCCCTTGATATGCTGGGCGCCGGCGTTCCAGCTGGCCACCACGCCGTTCGGATCCAGCATGTAGAGGGCGTAGTCGACCACGCCCGCCACCAGCAGGCGGAACTGGCGCTCGCTGTCGGCCAGGGCGTCCGCGGCCGCTTTCCGCTCGCTGATGTCGCGAGTGATCTTGGCGTAGCCGATCAGCAGGCCGTCGTCGTCGTAGACCGGGTCGATGACCACCAACGCCCAGAACCGCGTGCCGCCCTTGCGCAGTCGCCAGCCTTCCGCCTCGAAACGTCCCTCGGTCCGCGCGGCGTTCAGCGCCTTGGCCGGCAACCCCGCCCGGCGCTCCTCGGGCGTGTAGAAGCGGCTGAAGTGGGAGCCCACGATCTCGGCCGCGGTGTAGCCTTTGATCCGCTCGGCGCCGGCGTTCCAGTTGGTGATCGCGCCGTTCACGTCGAGCATGAAGATGGCGTAGTCGACGACGCTCTCGACCAGCAGGCGGAAGCGGCGCTCGCTCTCGGCCAGCTCGTCGCGTGACGCGCGGTCGGTGGTCATGTCGCGGGTGATCTTGGCGTAGCCGGTCAGCTCGCCGGACTCTGCGCGGACCGCATGCAGCACGCCTTCGGCCCAGAAGCGGGTGCCGTCCTTGCGCACGCGCCAGCCGCGGGTCGGCACGCTGCCGCTGCGGGCGGCCTCCCCCAGCAGGGCTTGCGGAAGTCCGGCGTCGCGGTCCGCCTCCTCGAAGAAGCAGGTGAACGGCAGGCCGATCGCCTCATCGGCGGCATAGCCCTTGAGGCGGCTGGCCCCCACGTTCCAGCTCGCCACCCGACCGTCGGGATCAAGCATGTAGATCGCGTACTCGGTGAGCGCGTCGATCAGGTGCTCATAGCCTTGCTGGTGGAATGTGGGCCGGGTCACAAAGCGCATCCGGTCTATCTATACCCGCTCGCGACGGTTGCGAGCGGCGCCGTGAAACTACGGCTGCAGCGTCTGGCGCTCATGAAGGTCGGCCCCCCGGCTCACCACCTACCAAACAGATGCAACGCAGCGTGGCCGTTGTGGTTCCCCTTCGAGCTTCCGCAGGCGCCGACATTGCGCCGAAAGGCCGGGGCCGCTATCTGCACCGGCGACTTTTCCGGACATATCAAAGCGAGAGCGCGGACGCCCCATGGCGCAGCAGTACATCTTCCAGATGCAGGGCCTGACCAAGGCCTATCCCGGCGGCAAGAAGGTGTTCGAGAACATCTGGCTGTCGTTCTACTCGGACGCCAAGATCGGCGTCGTGGGCGTCAACGGCTCGGGTAAGTCGACCCTGCTGAAGATCATGGCCGGGATCGACAAGGAGTTCTCGGGCGAAGCCAAGGCCGCCGACGGCGTGAAGATGGGCTACCTCGAGCAGGAGCCGCAGCTGGACGAGCAGCTGAACGTCTGGGGCAACGTGATCTCGTGGTGCGAAGAGAAGAAGATCTTCGACCGCTACAACGCCATCGCAGCCGAGCTGGGCGAGAACTACACCGACGAGCTTATGGAGGAGATGACCGCCCTCCAAGAGAAGATCGACGCCGGCGACCTCTGGGACATCGACAGCCGCATCGAGATGGCGATGGACGCCCTGCGTTGCCCGCCGAACGACTGGCCGGTCGACAAGCTGTCGGGCGGTGAGAAGCGCCGCGTGGCGCTGGCCCGCCTGCTGCTGTCGAAGCCCGACATGCTGCTGCTGGACGAACCGACCAACCACCTCGACGCCGAGAGCGTGGCGTGGCTGCAGCACCACCTGGAAGCGTTCCCGGGCTGCGTGATCCTGGTCACCCACGACCGCTACTTCCTCGACCAGGTGACGAAGTGGACGCTCGAGCTCGATCGCGGCAAGGGCATCCCCTACGAGGGCAACTACTCGGGCTGGCTCGAGCAGAAGACCAAGCGGATCGTGCAGGAGCAGTCCGAGAGCGAAGCCCGCCAGCGCGCCATGACCCGCGAACTGGAGTGGGTGCGTTCGGGCGCCAAGGCCCGGCAGGCCAAGTCCAAGGCCCGCCTGGCGCGCTATGACGAGATGGTCCGCGAGCAGGAGAACGCCCGCCAGGCGCAGACCACCGCCGCGATCCAGATCCCGCCCGGCCCCCGCCTGGGCAATGTGGTGCTCGAGGCCGAGAACCTGTCGAAGGCCTATGGCGACAAGGTGCTGTTCGAGAACCTGTCGTTCAAGCTGCCGCCGAACGGCATCGTCGGCGTCATCGGCCCGAACGGGGCCGGCAAATCGACGCTGTTCAAGATCATCACCGGCCAGGAGCAGCCCGACGGCGGCGCCTTCCGGCTGGGCGAGACAGTGAAGCTGTCCTACGTCGACCAGAGCCGCGACGCGCTCGATCCCAACAAGACCATCTGGCAGGAGGTCTCGGGCGGCCTCGACGTGCTGGCGGTGGGCAAGCGCGAGATCAACACCCGCAGCTACGTGGGCTCGTTCAACTTCCGCGGCGGCGACCAGCAGAAGAAGGTCGGCCTGCTGTCGGGCGGTGAGCGCAACCGCGTCCACCTGGCCAAGACGCTGACCGAGGGCGGCAACGTCATCCTGCTCGACGAACCGACCAACGACCTGGACATCGAGACGCTGCAGAACCTCGAGGAGGCGCTGGAGGAGTTCGCCGGCTGCGCCGTGGTCATCAGCCACGACCGCTGGTTCCTGGACCGGCTGGCGACCCACATCCTGGCCTTCGAGGGCGACAGCCACGTCGAGTGGTTCGAAGGCAACTTCGAAGCCTATGAAGAGGACAAGAAGCGCCGGCTCGGCGCCGACAGCCTGATCCCGCACCGCATCAAGTTCCAGAAGTTCGCCCGCTAAGCGACCAAGCTCTACCGTAACGGGCTAGCCGGACGAGGGCCGGCCCGGTATGCCTCACAACCTTGAGTGTTGTGGGGGTGTGGCGTGGCGTGGATTCTTGGGACCGGTGCGGCCGACACCCTAACGGGCGGCGCGGAGAACGACCTGATCATCGGGCACGGGGGCGCGGATCAAATCCGGGGCGGCGCCGGCGATGACAACATCGACCTTACCGCGGCCAGCGGGAACGGTGTCTTGGCGGACGGTGAAGACGGCTCCGATACCATCTCCAGTCTGGTGAGCGGCGTCCTGAACGGCGGCGCCGGCGATGACATCCTCCAGATCTACGGAGGGCAGACCACAGTCAACGGTGGGTCGGGGGACGACTTCATCGCCTTCTTCGCGCCGTCGCTCTCGACGGTGACCCTCGGGGAAGGCCGCGACGCCATCCAAGGCCACCTGCGGGCGGGCACGCCGATCACGGTCACCGACTTCCAAGTGGGCGACGCGGGAGACCGCATCTTCATTCAGCCGGGCGCGGTCAGAAACTGGGATGGCGCAAGCAATCCCATCGGCCTCGGCTATTACCGCGTGGTCCAGCAGGGCGCAGACACGACCTTCCAATGGGACGGTGACGGTCCGGCCAGCCAAGTTGGCTGGGTTGACATCGTGCGCCTCCAAAACGTCAACGCATCTCAGTTGACGGCCTGGAACCTCTACGGCTGGCCGACCGACGGCGGCTTCCCAATCGGCCAACTCCTAACGGGCGGCGCCGGCGGCGACAGCTTCATCGGCGATAAGGGTGCAGACACCTTCATCGGTGACGGCGGCGCAGACAGCCTCTCGGGCGGGATCGGCCACGACTCTCTGATCGGAGGAGCCGGCAACGACACCCTTTCCGGCTCCACCGGCGACGACCAACTGTTCGGAGACGATGGTGACGATTGGCTGACCGACAATGGCGGGTCGAATTTCATTCGCGGGGGCGCTGGTGACGACATCATCGACGCTTCGTCGGCATCGAATAATCCGCACGGGTTCAACGACCTCCATGGAAACACCGGCAACGACACAGTGGCTGGCGGTCGCGCAGGCGATTGGGTGGTCGGCGGTCAAGGCAACGACGAGCTTAGCGGCGGCGGCGAGGGCGATGTCGTCTATGGCAACCTGGGCGACGACACCTGCTACGGGGACACCGGCAACGACTGGGTCCGAGGAGGGCAGGGGAACGACAGCATCGTTGCCGGCGACGGCGACGATTTCATCGCCGGAGACCGTGGCGCGGACACAATCCGCGGCGGCTTCGGTGCGGACACCTTCCACACGTTCTCGGGCGCTGGCATCGACAGGATTATCGATTTCAACGCGGGCGAGGGCGACCGTGTGAACGTGCTGGCCGGGACGATCTACACGCTCCGCCAGGGGGGCGCGGACGCCATCGTCGACATGGGTAGCGGCGATCAGGTGGTGCTGGTGGGCGTGCAACTCTCGTCGCTGCCCGCCGGCTGGATTTTCGTGAGCTGAGCGCATGCCGACCATCGAAGGCACGTCCGCCGCCGAAGTCCTGCTCGGCGGCGCAGAGAACGACACTATTCTAGGCCGCGGCGGGGCCGATACGATCCGCGGCGGCCCTGGAGACGACTCCATTTCCGCCAACGGCGCGACCATCTCCGACAGCGGCGGAGGATATATCGACGGCGAGGACGGCGATGACCACATCCATGGGCCTGCAGCCACCATTCTGGGCGGCGCCGGCAACGACACGATAAGCGTCGAGTGGGGCGGCTTCATCGACGCAGGGCCCGGCGACGATGTCCTTTCTGTTTCCAGGGCCGTTGGGACGCGCGTCGTACTAGGACCAGGGCAAGATTTGATTGCCGCCTCGCCTGAACCGGGCACCTCTGCCGTCGTGATCACTGACTTCCAGCCGGGCGACGGTGGCGATCGGCTCGACTTCGAAGATTACCGCGACATCCACCCCTTCGCGGCTGGAATCCTCCGATTCGTGCAGCAGGGCGCTGACGCCGTGCTTCAGTGGAAAGGCGGGTACGCAACCGAGTGGGTCGACGAGGTGCGGCTGCTGAACGTCGACGTCAGGCTACTGACCCAGTTCAATCTCGGAGGGTGGCCGCTGGATGGATCGGCGCCGACGCCCGTCAGTCGTACCGGGGGGGACGCAGCCGAGCGCCTGACGGGTGACAATGGCAACGACCTTCTGCTCGGCGGCGGTGGCGCGGACACGCTCGAGGGGGATTCCGGCAACGACACGGTCCAGGGCGGGAGCGGGAACGACTATCTGCGCTCCTCGCCGGGCGACGACCAACTCTACGGGGACGACGGCGACGACTACATCCGGGACTGGTTCGGCTCGAACTACGTGCGCGGCGGGGTAGGCGACGACGAGATCGATGTTCTAGGCTCTGAAGAGTTTAACGATCTGCACGGCAACACCGGGAACGACACCATCACTGGCGGTTGGGCTGGCGACTGGGTGGTTGGCGGTCAGGGCAATGACGCGTTGTTCGGGCACTACGGGGGCGACGTCGTCTACGGCAACCTCGGCAACGACACCTGCGAGGGCGGCGACGGCAACGACTGGGTTCGCGGCGGTCAGGGTAATGACAACATCCGCGGTGACGCCGGCGACGACTTCATGGCGGGCGACCGAGGTGACGATACCATCTTCGGAGGCACAGGCGCCGACACGTTCCACACGTTCTCGGGGGCGGGGATCGACCGGATCTTCGACTTCAACGCCGCCGAGGGCGATCGGGTGAACGTGCTCGCCGGCACGACGTACACGCTGCGCCAGGAGGGCGCGGACGCCATTGTGGACATGGGCAACGGCGACCAGGTGGTGCTGGTGGGGGTGAACCTGGCCGCGCTGCCTACCGGCTGGATCTTCACCAGCTAGGGCCGGAACGCGGGCGCCGCCCGTGGGTTGTTCGGGTGAAAATCCGACAACCCGCGATAGGAGGCCAAGCCATGGCTGAAGGACGTTTGCAGGGACGCAAGGTGGCGGTGCTCGCCACGGACGGCTTCGAGCAGGTGGAGCTGACCAAGCCCGTGGAGGCTCTGAAGCAGGCCGGCGCCGAGGTGCATGTGGTCTCGCCCAAGAGCGGCCAGATCCAGGGCTACAACCACCACGACAAGGGCGACCAGATCCCGGTGGACCGCGAGCTCGCTCAGGCCGATGCGTCCGACTACGACGGCCTGGTGCTGCCGGGCGGGGTGATCAATCCCGACCAGCTGCGGCTGGAGGAGCAGGCCATCGACTTCATCCGGGACTTCGTCCGGGCCGAGAAGCCGATCGCCGCCATCTGCCACGGGCCGTGGACCCTGATCGACGCCGGCGGCGTGGACGGCAAGCGGATGACCTCATGGCCATCGCTGAAGACCGACCTGCGCAACGCCGGCGCCGAGTGGGTCGACCAAGAGGTGGTCGTGGACGGGGGCCTGGTGACGTCTCGCAATCCGGACGATCTGCCGGCGTTCTGCGCCAAGATGGTCGAGGAATTCGCCGAGGGACGGCATCGCGGCGGCCAGGCGGGAGACCAGGCCGGCGAGACGCGATCGAGCGTCTGACGCCGCCGGGCGGGAACCATGCGCGGCCAAGCCGGGTTCGCTGAACCTGAACAACGGAGGCCGCGCATGGGCATCTTCTCAGCCATCAAGGACAAGATCTTCGGCCACAAGCGAGCCGCGCCCAGCCCCGCCCAGCCTGCGCCGAGCCAGGCTCCGGCCGCTACGCCGGCCCCGTCGGCGCAAGCTTCGGCTGCGCCCGCCGCAGCCACGACGTCGTCGGTCGCGGTGGACGTCGAAGCCGTGCTGGCCAGCATGGCCGAGATGCAGGACGGCGGCGGCGGCAACTGGCGCAGCTCGATCGTCGACCTGCTGAAGCTGCTGCACATGGACAGCGGGCTGCAGGCGCGGAAGGAGCTGGCCGAGGAGCTGGGCGTCCACGCCGGCGAGCACGGCAGCGCCGAACAGAACATCGCCCTGCACAAGGCGGTGATGAAGAAGCTGGCCGAGAACGGCGGCCAGGTGCCCGCCAGCTTCTACACCTGACGCTAGGCGCAGCCCGCCGGCTCTGGCATCAGGTCTCCCGCTTGCGGGGAGATGCGGATGTCCGAGCCGGTGGTGATGCTGTCGCACGAGATGCTGGCGCCGGTGCGCCAGCCGCTGGAGGCGGCGGGCTTGCGCGTGGCCGCGCGCTGGACGCTGAGCGACGACGAGCGGCCGCAGGTGCGGGTGATCGTGCATGCGGGTGAGATCCCGCTGACGCCGGACTTCCTGACGACCTTGCCGAACCTCGGCCTGATCGCCTGCGTGAGCGTGGGCTACGACGGCGTCGACGTGCGTTGGTGCCGGGCCAACGGCATCGAGGTGACCCACGCCAAGGGGCTGAACGCCGACGACGTGGCCGACCACGCCATCGGCCTGGTGCTCGCCTCGTGGCGCAGCATCGTGGCCGGCGACCGGGTGGTGCGCGAGGGCGGGTGGCGCAACGACGACCGAGTGAAGCCGCGGCCGGGGCTGAAGGGACGCAAGCTGGGCGTCATGGGCCTGGGCGCGATCGGCGAGGCGGTGGCGGTACGGGCGGAAGCGTTCGGCATGCAGGTGGCCTGGTGGGGGCCCAACCCGAAGGCCGCGCGCTGGCCGCGGGCCGAGACCCTGACCGCGTTGGCGCAGGCCAGCGACATCCTGGTCGTGGCGTGCCGGGCCGACGAGTCGAACCGCAAGGCGGTGTCGCGCGAGGTGATCGAGGCGGTCGGGCCGCGGGGGCTGATCGTCAACGTGGCGCGGGGCTCGGTGATCGATGAGGACGCGCTGATCGCGGCGCTGAAGGATGGCCGGCTGGGCCGCGCGGCGCTGGACGTGTTCGAGGAAGAGCCGACGCCGGCGGCGCGATGGGCCGACGTCCCCAACACCGTGCTGACCCCGCACACGGCCGGCGGCACGGTGGACTCGATCCCGCGCATGGTGGCGCAGGCGGTGGAGAACGTGCGACTGTTCCTGGCCGGTGAGGCTGTGGCCAGCCCGGTCTCCGCCTGAAGCGGGCTTGACTTAAAGACATAAAGATATCTTTATATGGGCCATGAAGCTTTCGGCGGCCCAGGCTGTTGACGTGCTCCGCGCGGCGGGTGAGCCGACGCGGCTGCGCATCCTGGCGCTGCTCGCTCGGGAAGAGCTGGCGGTGCTGGAGCTGTGCCGGGTGCTGGACCAGAGCCAGCCCCGGGTTTCCCGACACCTGAAGCTGCTGGCCGAAGCCGGGCTGGTCGAGCGGTTCCCCGACGGCGCGTGGGTGTTCTACCGCCTGGTGCAGGAAGGCCATGCCGGCGAGCTGGCGGCCGACATCCTGGCCCGCGTCGACCTGGCCGATCCGGTGCTGATGCGCGACGCCGAGCGGCTGATCGCGGTACAGGGCGAACGGGCCTCGGACGCCGGCGAGTACTTCGCGCGCAACGCCGCGCGCTGGGACGAGATCCGCTCGCTGTACGTCGCCGAGGCCGACGTCGAGGCCGCCGTTCTGAAGGCGGCCGGCGAGGGCCCGTTCCGGCGCCTGGTGGACCTGGGCTCGGGCACCGGCCGGATGCTGACCCTGCTGGCGCCCCGGGCCGAGCAGGCGCTGGGCCTCGACCTGTCGCAGCAGATGCTGAACATCGCCCGCGCGCAGGTGGCTGAGGCCGGGCTGGAGCGTTGCGAACTGCGCCACGGCGACATCTTCGGCACGCGACTGCCCGACGAGAGCGCCGACCTCGTGGTGGTGCACCAGGTGCTGCACTACCTGGGCGACCCGGCCGCGGCCGTGAAGGAGGCCGCCCGGATCACGGCGGCCGGCGGCCGGCTGGTGATCGTCGACTTCGCCCAGCATGGTCTGGAGTTCCTGCGTGAGCAGCACCAGCACCGCCGCCTGGGCTTCTCGGACGCCGAGATGAAGCGCTGGCTGGGCGAGGCCGGGCTGAACCGCGTGAGCGTCGAGACCCTGCCGCCCGTTCGGGAAAAGGGCCTGACCGTGAAGATCTGGACCGCCGAGCGCGCCCGCCAGCCGCAAAGGACCGCCGCATGAGCCCCGCGAATTCCGCCCTGGGCCCCGTGGCCCGCGCCGGCGTGGGCGGCACGCCACGCCCGAACGTCTCCTTCGAGTTCTCGCCGCCGAAGACGCCCGAAGCCGAGGAGAAGCTGTGGGAGGCGATCCGCCGCCTGGAGCCGCTGAACCCATCCTTCGTCTCGGTGACCTATGGCGCCGGCGGCTCGACCCGGGACCGGACGCACCGGACCGTGCTGCGAATGCTGTCGGAAACGACGCTGAAGCCCGCCGCCCACCTGACGTGCGTGGAGGCCAGCCGCGGCGAGGTCGACGAGGTGATCCGCGACTACTGGGCCTCGGGCATCCGGCACATCGTGGCGCTGCGCGGCGATCCGCCGGGGCAGATCGGTGGGGCCTATACGCCGCGCGCCGACGGCTACTGCAACGCCACCGAACTGACGGCCGGCATCCGCGCCATCGGCGACTTCGAGGTCAGCGTCGGCCTCTATCCGCAGGTGCATCCGGAGAGCGTCGGGATCGACCACGACATCGACGTGCTGAAGGCCAAGATCGACGCCGGGGCGACGCGGGCCATTACCCAGTTCTTCTTCGACGTGGACGGCTTCCTGCGGTTCATGGACCGGGTGCGGAAGGCGGGCGTGACCATCCCGATCTCGCCGGGGATCATGCCCGTCACCAACTATGCCGGCATGAAGAAGATGGCCGGGCCCATCGGCATCGAGCTTCCGGCCTGGCTGGGCAATCTGTTCGAGGGCCTGGACAAGGACCCGGAGACCCGCCGGCTGATCGCCGCCTCGGTCTCCAGCGAGATGTGCGCCCGGCTGGCCGAAGAGGGCTTCGGCGACTTCCACTTCTACACGCTGAACCGCGCCGACCTGACCTATGCGATCTGCCGGATCCTGGGCGTGCGCGACACCGGACCCGAGCCCAAGGAGGCCGCGGCATGACCCGAACCGATCGTATCGCGGCCCTGAAGGCCGCCGCCAAGCAACGCGTGCTGATCCTGGACGGCTCGTGGGGCGTGATGATCCAGAAGCGCGGCCTGGCCGAGGCCGACTACCGGGGCGACCGGTTCAAGGACGCCGCCGGCGAGTTGCGGGGCAACAACGACCTGCTGTGCATCACGCGGCCCGACATCATCTCGGAGCTGCACGACGCCTACTACGCCGCCGGCGCCGACATCTCGGAGACCGACACCTTCTCCGCGACCTCCATCGGCCAGGCGGAATACGCCTGCGAGGCGGCGGTGTGGGACATCAACTTCGAGGGCGCCAAGCTGGCGCGCGCCTCGGCCGACGCCTGGACGACGAAGGAGCCGCACAAGCCGCGCTTCGTGGCGGGCTCGATCGGGCCGCTGCCGGTGATGCTGTCGATGAGCTCGGACGTGAACGATCCGGGCGCGCGGAAGGTGACCTTCGAACAGGTCTATGAGGCCTATTCGGAACAGGTGCGGGCGCTGCACGAGGGCGGGGTCGACCTGTTCCTGGTGGAGACGATCACCGACACGCTGAACTGCAAGGCCGCGATCAAGGCGATCATGGACCTGGAGGACCAGGGCTACGAGCCGCTGCCGATCTGGATCTCGGGGACGATCACCGACCGCTCGGGCCGGACGCTGTCGGGCCAGACGGTCGAGGCGTTCTGGAACTCGGTGCGCCACGCCAAGCCGTTCGCGGTGGGCCTGAACTGCGCGCTGGGCGCCGAGCTGATGCGGCCGCACATCGCCGAGCTGGCGCGGATCGCCGACACGCTGGTCAGCGCCTATCCGAACGCCGGCCTGCCCAACGCCATGGGCGAGTACGACGAGCAGCCGCACGAAACCGGCCACATGCTGCACGAGTGGGCCGAGCACGGTCTGGTCAACATCCTGGGCGGCTGCTGCGGCACGACGCCGGACCACATCAAGCACGTCGCCGACGCCGTGAAGAACGTCACGCCGCGGCAAATCCCCGACCGCCCGACCGCCATGCGGCTGGCGGGTCTCGAGCCCTTCGAGCTCGTCTGATGAGCCAGACGTTCGAACAGCTGGACGAGGAGCTGATCGGCTTCATCGCGCGACAGAAGATGTTCTTCGTCGCGACCGCGCCGCTATCGGGCGAGGGGTCCGTGAACCTGTCGCCGAAGGGCTATGAAACCTTCCTTGTGCTGGACGAGAAGACCGTCGCCTACCTGGACCTCGGCGGGTCCGGCGCCGAGACCATGGCGCACGTCCAGGAGAACGGCCGGATCACCTTGATGTTCTGCGCCTTCGACGGTGCTCCGAAGATCCTGCGGCTGTACGGCCGGGGGCGCGCCGTCGCGCTCCATGACCCCGAGTTCGCGGCCCTGCTGGCGCGCTTCCCCGGCTACGATCGGGCGCGGGCGGTGATCGTGGTCGAGCTCAGCCGCATCGCCGACAGCTGCGGCTGGAGCATCCCCTTCTTCGACTACCGCGGCGAGCGGGATCAGCTTCGCCGCTGGATCGATCACAGGCCGCTCGAGGAGTGGACGGCCCGTCGCTACGCCAGCAACGCCCAATCCATCGACGGGCTGCCGGCCCTTGTACGTCCTGAGGCAGATTAGTGCGCCCTATCTTCGTGAACGTCGGTGAGCGGACGAACGTCACCGGCTCGGCCAAATTCCGGAAGCTGATCGCCGAGGGGCACTATCCCGAGGCGCTCTCCGTCGCGCGCCAGCAGGTGGAGGCGGGCGCCCAGGTCATCGACGTCAACATGGACGAGGGCCTGCTGGATTCGGTCGCCGCCATGCGGACGTTCCTGAACCTGATGGCGGCCGAGCCCGACATCGCCCGCGTGCCCGTGATGATCGACAGCTCCAAGTGGGAGGTGATCGAGGCCGGGCTGCAGTGCGTGCAGGGCAAGTCGATCGTCAACTCGATCAGCCTGAAGGAAGGCGAAGAGAAGTTCATCGAGCAGGCCAAGGCCTGCCTGCGCTATGGCGCGGCCGTGGTGGTGATGGCCTTCGACGAGGTGGGCCAGGCAGACACCGAGGCGCGCAAGGTCGAGATCTGCAAGCGCGCCTATGACGTGCTGACGCAGAAGGTCGGATTCCCGCCGGAAGACATCATCTTCGACCCCAACATCTTCGCCGTGGCGACCGGGATCGAGGAGCACGACAACTACGCGGTCGACTTCATCGAGGCGACGCGGCGGATCAAGGCCGAGCTGCCGCATGCCCGGGTGTCGGGCGGGGTGTCGAACGTCAGCTTCTCGTTCCGCGGCAACGAGCCGGTGCGCCGGGCGATCCACTCGGTGTTCCTGTACCACGCCATTGCGGCGGGCATGGACATGGGCATCGTCAACGCCGGCGACCTGCCGGTCTATGACGACATCGAGCCCGAGCTGCGCGAGGCGGTCGAGGACGTGATCCTGAACCGGCCGCAGCGGACCGGCGTCTCCAACACCGAACGGCTCGTGGACCTGGCGCCCAAGTACAAGGGCCAGAAGGGCGAGGCCAAGGTCGAGAACCTGGCCTGGCGCGAGCAACCGGTCGAGGCGCGGCTTAGCCACGCGCTGGTGCATGGCATCACCGACTGGATCGAGGCCGACACCGAAGAGGCGCGGCAGAAGGCCGAGCGGCCCCTGCACGTCATCGAAGGTCCGCTAATGGACGGCATGAACGTCGTCGGCGACCTGTTCGGCGCGGGGAAGATGTTCCTGCCGCAGGTGGTGAAGTCGGCGCGGGTGATGAAGCAGGCCGTGGCCTATCTGATGCCGTTCATGGAGGCGGAAAAGGACGGCGCCGAGCGCAGCTCGAACGGTCGGGTGCTGATGGCGACCGTCAAGGGCGACGTCCACGACATCGGCAAGAACATCGTCGGCGTCGTGCTGCAGTGTAACAATTACGAGGTGGTCGACCTGGGGGTCATGGTCCCGGCGGACCGGATTCTGGACGAGGCCGAGAAGTGCGGCGCCGACATCGTCGGGCTGTCGGGGCTGATCACGCCAAGCCTGGACGAGATGAGCTTCGTGGCGGCCGAGATGGAGCGGCGCGGCTTCAAGATCCCGCTGCTGATCGGCGGGGCGACGACGTCGAAGACCCACACGGCGGTGAAGATCCAGCCGCGCTATCCGTCGGGCTCGACGACCTATGTGCTGGACGCCAGCCGGGCGGTCGGCGTGGTCTCGAACCTGCTCTCACCGACCGAGAAGACGCGGTTCCTGGCCGAGACGGCGGCCGACTACGAGAAGGTGCGCGAGCAGTTTGCGCGCGGGCAGGGCAATCGCGCCCGGGCGAGCCTCCAGGAGGCGCGGGACAACGCCTTCACGCCTGACTGGACGGCCTACGACCCGCCGAAGCCCAGCTTCCTGGGCACGCGGACCTTCGCGCCCTACGACCTGCCGGAGCTTCGGCGGCATATCGACTGGACCCCGTTCTTCGCGAGCTGGGAGCTGGTCGGGCGGTTCCCGGACATCCTGACGGACGACGTGGTCGGCAAGGCGGCGACGGACCTGTTCGCCGACGCCCAGCGGATGCTGGACCGCATCCTGCAGGAGGGGCTGCTGGAGGCGCGCGGCGTCGTGGGCTTCTGGCCGGCCAACGCCGACGGCGACGACATCGTGCTCTACGCCGACGAGACCCGGGAGACCGAGCTCACCCGGCTGCACACACTGCGCCAGCAGATGATCAAGACCGGCGACGCGGCGAATGTGGCGCTGGCCGACTTCGTGGCGCCGGTGGGGACCAAGGCCGACTACATCGGCGGCTTCGCGGTGACCGCCGGCCATGGCGAGCTGGCCCAGGCCAAGGCGTTCAAGGACGCCGGCGACGACTATTCGGCGATCCTGTTCACGGCTCTGGCCGACCGCCTGGCGGAAGCGTTCGCCGAGGCGCTCCACAGGAAGGTCCGCACCGAGCTGTGGGGCTATGCGCCCGACGAGCCCTTCGACATCGACGCCCTGATCGCCGAGAAGTACCGCGGCATCCGGCCTGCCGCCGGCTATCCGGCCCAGCCCGACCACACTGAGAAGGCGACGCTGTTCCAGCTGCTGTCCGCGACGGAGACGGCGGGCATAGAGCTGACAGAGAGCTTCGCCATGACGCCGCCGGCGGCGGTGTCAGGTCTCTACTTCGGCCATCCCGAGAGCCACTACTTCGGCGTCGGCCGGATCGAGCGGGATCAGGTTCAGGACTATGCCCGCCGAAAAGGCTGGGACCTGCGCACGGCGGAGCGTTGGCTGGCGCCGATCCTCAACTACGAGCCGGCGTAACCCCGTTCCCGACAATCCGCTTTGCGCGGAAGCTGCGGCTGCTTACGAATTTGGCCTCAAGTTCGGCTTTCGGGGGCTTATCGATGAAGCGGGTTCTTCTGGCGGCGGCGGCCGTGTTGGCGTTCGCGGGGCAGGCGTCTGCGGCCGAGCTTTCGGCGCAGGATCGCGCGCAGATCAAGGCCAGCGTCGACAAGGCGGGCCCGCGGCTGGGCCAGGTGGCCAAGCAGATCTGGGACTACGCCGAGGTCGGCTACCAGGAGCACAAGAGCTCGGCCCTGCTGCAGGCCGAGCTGAAGAAGGCCGGCTTCAAGGTCGAGGCCGGCGTCGCCGGCATGCCGACCGCCTTCGTCGGCAGCTTCAAGTCGGGCGACGGGCCGGTGATCGGCATCCTGGCGGAATACGACGCCCTGCCGGGCCTGGCCCAGGCGGCGAGCCCTGAGCGCAAGGCGGTCCCGGGCATCGCCGGCCACGCCTGCGGCCACCATGTGTTCGGCGCCGCCTCGGTGCAGGCGGCGATCACGCTGAAGGAGTGGATGGTCGCCAACGGCGTGAAGGGCGAGGTCCGGGTCTATGGCTCGCCGGCCGAAGAGGGCGGCTCGGGCAAGGTGTATCTGGTGCGCGGCGGCCTGTTCCAGGACGTGGACGCGACGATCCACTGGCACGCCGGCGACGCGAACGACGCCAGCCAGGGCGTCAGCCTGGCGAACATCTCGGGCAAGTTCCGCTTCGTCGGCGCCTCGTCGCACGCCTCGGGCGCGCCCTGGCGGGGCCGCTCGGCGCTGGACGGCGTCGAGGTGATGAACACCGCCGTCAACATGATGCGCGAGCACATCCCGGACGGCACCCGCATCCACTACGTGATCAGCGACGGCGGCCAGGCGCCCAATGTGGTGCCCGAGAAGGCGGAGGCCTACTACTACGTCCGGCACAAGGACCCGCAGGTGGTGCGCGACGTGATGGCCCGGGTGACGAAGGCCGCCGAGGGCGCGGCGCTGGCCACCGAAACCAAGGTCAGCTTCGAGCAGACCGGCGGCGTCTACAACATGCTGCCCAACGAAACCCTGGCGAAGGTGATGGATCAGAACCTGCGCGACGTGGGCGGGGTGGTCTGGAACGCCGAGGAGCGCGCGTTCGCCGAGGCCATGCAGAAGCAGCTGCCCACCAGCAACGCAAAGCTGGAGAGCGCGGCCGAGGTGCAGCCGATGAAGATCGGCGGCGACGGCGGCGGCTCGACCGACGTGTCGGACGTGAGCTGGGTGACGCCGACGGTGGGCATGCGCGCCGCCGTCTGGGTGCCCGGCACGCCCGCCCACTCGTGGCAGGCGGTGGCCGCCGGCGGCACGACCATGGCGACCAAGGGCGGCGTCGTGGCGGCCAAGTCGATGGCGCTGACCGGGGCGGCCCTGTTCCGCGACCCGGCGACGATCGCAGCCGCCAAGGCCGAGCTCGACAAGAAGCGCGGGCCGAACTTCCAGTACAAGGCGATGGTCGGCGACCGCCCGCCGCCGCTGGACTACCGCGGCAAGCCGGCCGCGGAGTAGCTGGGATTCCCCTTCTCCCCTTGCGGGAGAAGGTGTCGCCCGCAGGGTGACGGATGAGGGGTCGTGCGGCGTCCGCGAGGCCCTTCTTCGTTTGCGTACCGGCGCAACCCCTCATCCGGCCTGCTCCGCAGGCCACCTTCTCCCGCAGGGGGAGAAGGAGAGCGCCACTTCACGCGAACTGGCCGCTCGCGGAAGGGCGGCCGGCCTCCCATCTAGAGCCTTCAAGCTTTGCCGGAGGAGGCTCGCCCGTGTTCGATCATCTCTCGCTGGGCGTGCGCGACCTCGCCGCCGCCCGACGCTTCTACGACGCCTTCTTCGGGCCGCTGGGCGTGGCCGCGTCGCTGGTGAGCGAGAAGGAGCTGGCCTATGGGCCGGGCGGCGTGGGCGGCCACCTGTACCTGTATCCCGTGACCGGCGCGCAGGTGGCGGGGCTTGGAACGCACATCGCGTTCACGGCCGGCAGCCGGGCCGAGGTCGATCAGGCCTATGCGGCGGCGATGGCCGCGGGCGCCGAGCCGGTGCGGCCGGCGGGGCCACATCCGGACATCTCAGCCGACTACTATGGCTGCGTGCTGTTCGATCCGGACGGCAACAAGCTGGAGATCGTCGCCGGCACGATGCACTGATCTACCAGCGGCGGCCCCAGGCGGGCGGATAGCTGGCCTGCGGTTGCGGGTAGATCGGATAGCGCGGCTGGAACGCGGGACGGTAGTAGCCGCCCTGATCCTCTTCATACTCGCGACGCCGGGCTTCCTCGTAGTCGCGGCGGCGGGCGGCCTCGTAGTCGTATTGGCGCTGGTATTCCTGCTGGCGGGCCTCGGCGTAGAGGCGCTCGCGCTCCTGGGCTTCCTGGCGGCGCTGGCGCTCGGCCTCCTGCTCGACGCGCTGGCGCTGGGCGTCGGCGGCGGCGGTCTGGGCGCGGGCGGCCTCGAGCTGGGCCTGGACCACGGCCTGCCTGCGGGCGTCCTCCTCGGCGCGGGCCTTGGCCTCGGCATCGGCGGTGGCGCGCGCGCGGGCCTGGGAGGCGATCTGGGCGCCGCAGACCCGAAGGTCGGTCAGGCCCTGTTCCGAGCCGGCCAGCGTGGCCGAGACCGGCTCCTCCGACAGCCAGGCGATGTCGAGGGTCTTGCCCTTGCGCATGGCGGCTTCCGTCTCTTCGGACAGCACCAGCTCGCCGGTGACGCCGTCGGCGCGGCGCAGGACCAGGTTGGAGAATCGGTTGCGGTCCACCCGGATCGGCAGGAAGGCGCGCTCGGGCAGGTCGGGCTTGGCGAAGGTGAGGCTGACGATCTGGCCGTCCGAGGTCAGGGTCACGGGCGTCACGGCGCCGGAGCGGGCGACGAGCTCGATCTCGGTGCGGCAGGCGGCGTCGGCGGGGGACACGACCCAGAGCAGACCGGCCGGCCGCGACGGGGCGGCGGACGCAGCGGTGGCTACGGCGGCGAGCGCCGCGGCGGGGATGAGGATCTTGGTCACGTGACGCACTTGCAGGCTCCGGCTGACACGCGGGGGTAAGCGTAACTCAAGCGGGGCGCGTGAGGGGTGCGGCGCGGCCGCGCACCCCCGAACCCGCCGCCAGCCGGAGACTAGGGCGGAGCCTGCATGAACGGGGGATGAGCGCGCGCTGCATAGCCACCCACACAGCCGCGCTGCTAGGCTGCGGTCTGCGGCTTCGGGGGCCGCTCACGTCCATGAGACAGGAGCGGAACGATGACGGGTGTTTGGGACGGCGGCTGCCTGTGCGGCCAGGTGCGGTTCCGGGCAGCGGGGGCGCCGGCCTGGGTGGGGTGGTGTCACTGCGCGAGCTGCCGGCGGCATACCGGCGCGCCGGTTTCGGTGTTCGCGGCGTTCGAGGGCGCCTGCGTCGAGGTCACAGCCGGGGAGATCACGCGGTTCGAGTCGTCGCCGGGCGTGAAGCGCGGGTTCTGCGCACGGTGCGGCTCGACGCTGACCTGCGAGGGACCGGCGCGGCCCGGCGAATGGCACATCCACGTCGGCGCGTTCGACCGACCGCAGGACCTGGCGCCGACCTTCCACCTGTTCGCGGGCGAGCGCCTGCCCTGGGTGGCGGACCCCGGCTAGCGGGCCGCGTACTCCGCCATCAGTCGGCCGAAGTCCTCGGGCTGGGGGAAGCGTTCGAAGCTGTGTTTCGCCGGCGTGGTCGCCCACGGCAGCTTCTCGGCGGTCTGGGTCTCCATGAACGGCTCCATCCCGGAGGGGTCGTCGAGCAAAGGGCTGCGGACGTTGACGAGGGGGCCGATGGCGTCGGGCCTGGTGAACATCCAGCTCATGCACTTCGGGCAGAAGAAGTGGCGGAGCAGCGGGCTCCCGGCGCCGCCGACGACCGGTTCGCCCGCGGTGATCTCGAACCCGTCGGCGGGGACGAGGACGCTGAGCGAGAAGGCGCTGGCGCTCATCTTCTGGCAGCCTGTGCAATGGCAGGCTCCGGTCACGAGCGGAGCGGCGGTGAGGCGGAAGCGCACCTCGCCGCAGCGGCAGCCGCCTTGGCGGATGGAGTTTGCGGCGTCGGGCATGCAGTTCTCCTCTGCCGGCGAGAGTGGCGCAGCAGCGGGCGCGACGCCAGCGTGACCCGTTCCGGGTGACTGCGAGCTTGGCCGTAGTTCACATGCGGTTCAAAAGAACGCCGTCATTAGGCGCGCCCTTTTCGAGCCGCCTGCAAGAGGACTGCGTGCCGAGCTATCGCCTATACAAGCTGGCCCCCGACGGACACATCGTGGTGGGCGAATGGCTGGAGGCCGCCGATGTCGCCGAGGCCAAGGCGAAGGCGCTGGCGATGTGCGCGGGCCAGCCGTTCCGCTGCGAGCTTTGGCTGGGCGCGGAGCGGCTTGAATCGTTCAGCTGCGGCGAGGCCGAGGGTGGCGACGGGGCCCAGGGCGGAGGCGGGACGCGAGCTAGGACGCGGGGTTAGGTCGCGGGTGGCAGGGACGTCTCGGGCGTCTCGCAGTCGATTACGCCCAGGCGGCGATCCTGCAACCACAGCTCGACCCGCGGCGCGCCCGGCTGGCACAACTCGCGGGCCCGCTCGGCGGCTTCTTCGTCGTTGTCAGCCTCGATCCAGCGCCCGTCGAGGATGCGGGCGAGCGGCGTCATGAGATAGGCGCGGTAGGTCGGCATGATGCTCCCCCCAAGGGCGCCTTCGGCAGCGCCCACGGCGCCCCTTCGACCGACCATAACAAAGGACAAGCTTGGCCACGGTCCCCGTACTTCTACGGGCGGCCGCCTCAGGCGCGCTCGGGCGCGTCTGCGGGATCGGGCGAAGGCGACAGGGCGCCGAGCTCGCCGCGGGCGCGAGCCCGTCGACCGTACACCGCCTCGAACAGCGGCGAGGCCATGAAGGTGGTGACGAGCGCCATCAGCACCAGGATCGAAAACAGGGCCGGCTGGATGAGCCTCGCCTGCAGGCCGATGTTGAGGATGACCAGCTCCATCATGCCGCGGGTGTTCATCAGGACGCCGATGGCGAGCGCGGTGGGGTTGTCCTGGCCCGTGAGGCGCGCGGCGAGCCAGCCGGCGCCGATCTTGGCGACAATGGCGGCCAGGATGACGACGGCCGCGATCACGGCGAGCGCCGGCTCGGTGGCGAGGTCGAGGCGGGTGTTGAGGCCGGAGAAGGCGAAGAAGATCGGCACGAGGGCGGCGGCGGCGACCGGCTCCAGCAGGCCCTTCAGCCGGCGGGCGACGGGGCCGCGCGGCACGGCGAGGCCGGCGACGAAGCCGCCGAGAACCGCGTAGAGGCCGACGTCCGGGACCCCGCCGCTGGGCGAGCCCTGGGCGACGGTGGCGAGGACCAGAGCCAGGACGATCCAGGCGCCGATGTCGGCGAGCGCGCCGGCCGAGAGGCTGAGGGCGCCCAGCGGCGTATGGGTGAGGCCGCGCTCGTCGAGGATGCGGGCCAGCACCGGGAAGGCGGTGATCGAAAGCGCCGCGCCGAGGAAGAGGGTGGCCTGGGCGAGGTCGAGGTGGTTGGCGAAGAGGCCGGGACGGGCGACGAGCCAGGGGGCGAGCGCGGCGGCGGCGAGGAACGGCAGGGCCATGCCGGCCAGCGCCACGGCGCCGGCCCCGGCCGCCTGGCTGCGCAGGTGGGCGCGGTCAAAGCCGAGACCGACCAGGAACATGTAGAGGCCGACGCCCGCCTGGGCGAGCAGGTGCAGCGTTGGGCGCGTCTCGGCTGGGAATACGGTCGTCTGGAGTTCGGGGGCGAGGAGCCCTAGCAGGGATGGGCCGAGCAGCACGCCGGCCACCATCTCGCCCATGACGCGGGGCTGCCCCAGGAAGCGGCGGAACAGCCAGCCCGTGGCATGGGCGACGGCGAGGATCACCACAAGCTGCAGCACGAGGGCGGCGGTGAACGTCGCCGGCGTCATCCTTGGCCTCCCGCGTCTCGACCCTCTGTGGCCCTCTGGACGGGGCGTATCATTGTTATCGCTAACATGACCGGTAGGAGGCGCCTAGGCGCCGCTTGAGGTTTGTGGCCCCTTGCCCGGATGCAGACGATGGATCGCAGGACACTGCTGGGAGCGGCGGCGGCCTTGGCCGCGACCCCCGCCCTTGGGCAGGCGAAGCCTCGAGTATGGACCTTCAGCCGGCCGGACAAGGTGGCCGGGCTCAGGACCGAGGTGCTGGGCGCGCCGCGGCCGGCGCCTGGGCCCGGCGGCAAGGCGCTGCTGTTCGACGGGCAGGACGATGCGCTGGTCGTGCCCGAGCATCCACTGGCCGGCGCAGGTGCCTTCACCATCGAGGCGGTGTTCCGGCCGGACGGCGGCAGGTTCGAGCAGCGCTGGCTGCACCTGGCGCAGGACGCCCCAGATGAGGGCGTATCCGGCGGGACGCGCATGCTGTTCGAGATCCGGGTGGCGGAAGACGCCTGGTGGCTGGACACGTTCGTGAAGGGGCCGGGCTACAGCCAGGTGCTGATCGACCCGGCCAAGCGGCATGCGCTGGGCCGATGGGCGCATGTGGCCCAGGTGTGCGATGGGCGGCGGTATGCGGCCTATGTCGATGGCGTGCTGCAGGCGGAGGCGGAGATCGCGTTCCGGCCGCAAGGGCCGGGGCGAACCTCGGTGGGCGTGCGGATGAACCGGGTCGATTGGTTCAACGGTGCGATCCGGGAATGCCGGTTCACGCCGGCCGCGCTGTCGCCCGCGCAGTTCACCCGTCCGGCAGGGCTTGCCGGCTAGAAAATTACAGATGTAAGATGCGCTTCGGGACCGGGAGCGCAGGACATGACCGCAGGTTTGCGCGGAGGGCTGAGAGGGTCAAGGCTGACCTCGTGGCTGGTCGATCGGCTGCAGACGGTCGCGATGTTCGGCGTGGTGCTGCTGGTGGCCGCCGTGCCGCTGACCGACATCGCCAGAACGTGGTGGGCGGCGCGGATGGAGAAGGCCGCGTGGGACGGGATCACCGGGCCGGCATGCGCGGTGGTGGCGACGCCGCCGGCGTCCCGGCGGCTGCCGAGGACCTTCGCCTACGGGGGCGCGAGCTTCACGCGGCAACACGGACACGCGAGCTGCGCAGGCTTTCGCGAGGACGGCGCGGTCTATCGGATGTGCCAGTTCAACGCGCCGGGCTTCGTGGCGGTGACGACCGCGAAGGGGACGACGGTCTTCCTGCCGCCGCCGGTGCGGCGCACGACGGTCACGGTGCGCGACGGCGTGGCGACCTGCGTGGTCGGCGGCTGGTTCCGGAACTAGGCCAAAGATCAGGCGAGCGGCAGCGCGAGCGTGAAGACGCTGCCCTCGCCGGGTTCGCTCTCGACCGACAGCTCGCCGCCCATGCGCTCGGCAAGTCGGCTGGAGATGGTGAGGCCCAGGCCCGTGCCGCCGTACTTCTTGGCCACGGAACTGTCGGCCTGGATGAAGCGGTCGAAGATCTGGGCCTGACGGTCCTTGGGGATGCCGACGCCGGTGTCGGCGACGCGGGCGTAGAGGCGGTCGTCGTCGGCGGCGAGGCTGAGCGCCACGTGGCCGGCCTCGGTGAACTTCACCGCGTTGGAGAGCAGGTTCAGCAGGATCTGGCGCAGGCGGGCGGTGGGCGCGCGCACCTGGGGCAGGGCCTCGGGCGCCTCGAAGCGCAGGTCGAGGGCCTTGGCGCGGGCCTGTTCGGCGACGATGCCGACGGCGGCCTCGGCGATCTCGCGGACGTCGGCGAGGTCGGGGGCCTCGTCGTCGGCGCCGCTGTCGAGGCGGGCGAGGTCGAGGACGTCGTTGACGATGGCGAGCAGGGCCTGGCTGGCCGAATTGATCCGCTGAACGAAATGCTTCTCGCGGTCGGGCAGGTCCTGGGAGACGGCGAGGATGCCCGAGTAGCCGATGATGCTGGTGAGCGGCGTGCGCAGCTCGTGGCTCATGTTGGCGAGGAATTCCGAGCGGGCCTCGGCGGCGGCCTCCGCCTCGCGGCGGGCGAGCTCCAGGCGCTGGTTGGCGAGCCGCAGGTTCATCTCGCCGACGACCGCGGCGGCGAGGATCTGCAGGCGGCGCTGGTCCTTCTCGCTGGGCGCGGCGCGCGGCACGCGGTCGAGAATGCAAAGCGCGCCCAGGCGCGGGCCGCCGGGGCCCGGCACCTGCAGCGGAGCGCCCATGTAGAAGCGGATGTCGGGATCGCCCAGGACGTAGGGGTTCTCGCGGAAGCGGTCGTCCTCGGTGGCGTCCGGCACCACCATCACCTCGTCGGCGCGGATGGTGTAGTCGCAGAAGGCGTCCTCGCGGGTCGTCTCGCCGCGTTCCAGGCCATGGGCGGACTTCATCCACTGGCGTTCGGCGTCGATCAGGGTGACCAGGGCGATTGGAGCATCGAACAGCTCGGCCGCGAGTTCGGTGATGCGGTCGAACGCGGCCTCGGCGGGCGTGTCGAGGATGCCGTACTCATGGAGAGCGGCGAGGCGCGCGATTTCGGAGGGGCTCAAGAGGGTGGTTTCCGGAAGGATCGACCGGCGATCGAGGTTATGCCAAGGCAAGTTAAGGAAGATATCTCGCGATGACCCATTCCGACCCCCTGGCGGCGCTGAGGGCGCGGTTCCTGGCCCGGGCCGCCGACGACCTGGCCTGGATCCGGGCGACCGGCGGGTCGCCGCAGGACGAGTTGCTGGCGCGGGTCCATAAGCTGGCGGGTTCCGGCGGCGTCTTCGGCTATCCCGACCTCAGCGCCCTGGCCGCCGCCCTGGAAGACGACATCCGCGAGGGCCGCCCCGCCGACCTTACGACCCTGGCTTCGGCCCTGGCGGCGTTGCCGCCGCCGGGCTGAACCCTTTGCGCGTCATCGTGCCCCAGCCGTGCTGCTTGGTGAGGAACTGCCAGGTGCCGCGGATGCGCCAGATGTTGTTGATCTGCCGATAGCCGAAATTCTCCAGGATGGCGGCGAAGACGAGGATCACCAGCGACCGGGCGTCGGGGAAGCGGCGCAGCTCGACCTCCTCCAACGCCAGAGCGCCGACGCTGATCACCACGCCGTAGGCGAAGCTGACCGCCAGGAAGGCGTAGAGGTAGTCGGTGTTCAGCACGCCCAGCAGCCAGAAGGCCGGGATCAGCAGGTAGCCGAAGAGTTCGATGAACGGGCCCAGCACGTCGACAACCAGGATGTAGCCGAAGCCCAGGAAGCCCATCCGCCCGTAGCGCGGATTGAACAGCATGTCCTTGTGCCGGAAGAAGGTTTCGAGCGCGCCGCGGTGCCAACGGGCGCGCTGGCGGCCGAGGACCTGCAGGTCGTCGGGGCACTCGGTCCAGCAGACCGGCTCGTGGACGAAGACGACGCGGGAGGGCCGCTTCACCCGGCGGGCGTGCTTGTGGAGCTTGACCACCAGCTCCATGTCCTCGCCGACCGTGCCCAGGCTGTAGCCGCCGACCTCGAGGACAGCGCTGCGGCGGAAGAGGCCGAAGGCGCCGGAGATGATGGTCAGCGCCTGCATCTCGCTCCAGGCGATGCGGGCCATGAGGAAGGCGCGCAGGTACTCGATGGTCTGGAGCATGGCCACGAGGTTCTTCGGCACGCCGACGCGCGCGACGTGGCCGTGGCGGATCTCGCAGCCGTTGGCGATGCGGACCGTGCCTCCGACGGCGACGACGCGCTCCGGATCCTCGACGAAGGGCCGCACGGCGCGCAGCAGGGCGTCGGGTTCCAGCAGACTGTCGGCGTCCATCGAGCAGACGATCGGCGCGCGCGAGAGGTTGATGGCGGCGTTCAGCGCATCGGCCTTGCCGCCGTTCTCCTTGTCGACGACCAGGAGGCGCGGCTGGTTGGGGGCGACGTAGATGCCGCGGATCTGGGCGTGGGGCGCGATCGGCTCCCAGGCGCGGTCGGCCGGCTGCAGGTCGAAGGCCGCCTTCAGCGCCTCCATCGTCCCGTCCTTGGAGCCGTCGTTGACGACCACGACCTCGAAGCTGGGGTACTGCAGGGCGAGCAGCGACCGCAGGCTCTCGCCAATGGTCATCTCCTCATTGTAGGCGGGCACCAGCAAGGCGATGGGCGGCGCGGAGTCAGCGTAGCGCCGCCACAGCATGCGCGCCTCGACCACGCCCCGCTCGCGACGGAGCGCGTCGGCGGCGATGATCAGCTGCCAGATGTGGAAGACGTTCTGGGCCAGGCCGGCGGTGATCACGAGCACCGCGATGGCCTCGGCGAAGCCGGTCAGTCCGATAAGCGTCGACTGCACGGCGGCGCTGATGTCGAAGGGCAGGTCCATCAGACGGCGCCCAGTTCGGCCAGGGTCAGGGACGCCGCGCGCTGAGGGCCCGGATCGGGCAGGGCGGCGGCGGTCCGCAGGCGCTCAAGGCCCGCTTCGCCCAGCTTGCCGAGGGAGGCGGCGGCCTGGAAGCGCACCCGCCAGGCGTCGTCGGACAGCCGGTCGTAGAGCGCCGGCGCGAGCTTGGGCAGGCGCGCCTCGCCGGCCGCATCGGCGCCGGCGGCGCGGACCTCTGCGTCGGGGTCGTCTAGGGCGGCGGCGATAGCGGCCTGGCCGGCGGGGTGCTGCAGGCGGCCGAGGGCGCGGATCGCCGCGGCGCGGACCAGCGGCTCGGGGCGGGTGGCGTTGGCGGCCAGGGCGCCGATGGCGTTGTAGTCGCCGCTGCCGCCCAGCGCGTCGAGGACGAGGACGCGCAGGTCGGCGGAGAGGTCGGAGCGCTCGAGCGCCCGGGCGGCCCCGGCAGGATCGGCGGCGGCCTGCTCGCGGAGGAATTCGGCGAACCGGCCGGACAGCCTGAGGTCGCCGTGCGAGGCGGCGTCGAGGAGCTCTCCGACCGACACCTCGCCGCCGCCGCGGGCCAGGGCTTCCAGCGCGGTGAGCCGGGCCTCGGGTTGGCGGTCGGCCATCGACCGCAGCGCCGCTTCGGTCTCAGGCCCCGGGAAGGCCGCGAGCGCCTCGGCGGCCGCGATGCGGCCCGGCCAGCCGCCCGTGGTCAGGCGTCGCCGCAACTGTTGGGGGATGCCGATCGCCTCCAGGGCCTCGACGACGATCTCTCGGTCGCGGCCGCGCACCATGCCCATCAGGTCGAGCAGGGTCTCGGCGACCAGGCGCGGGTCGTCGCTGTAGGGCCGCAACGCAAGGGCGGCGTCTGCGCGGCCCTGCATCACGGCCAGCAAGGCCTGTTCGATGGCGCGGCGCCGGGCGCGACGGCGGCGCTCGAGCCTTGCGCCCACCAGCCGCTGGACGATCAGGCCGCCCATCCAGCCCAGCGCCATCGCCGTCATGCCCAGCGCGACCAGCCAGATGACGGTGAGCATGGACACGTCAGAAGCGCCGGGTGACGCCGAAGCTGACGAGGTCCTGATCGTACGCCGCGCGGTCCTCTCGAACGCCATCGAGGCGCAGGGTGAGGTCGTCGGAGACGTCGTAGGCCAGGCCGAGACTGGTCGCCTTCACCCGGACGGTGACGCCCTCGCTGGACTCCGGCGCATTGCTCCAGCCTGCCGAGAGCTGCAGGCGTGCGACGGGACGCCAGGCGCCGCGCACGGCGTATCCCATGCGATGTTCGTCGGCCTCGTCGATCACGTTGATCCAGCGGCCAGTGATGGAGAGGGCTTCGCCGCGCGCCAGGGTCAGCCAGGGCTGCAGGTTCCAGACGTCGCCGAGCGCGTAGCGGGCCCAGCCGCCGTCGACGCCCACCACGCCGGTCCAGCCTCCCATGGCCGGGCGCGCGTCGGACGCCAGGCCGGCCCGGACCGCGATCTCGGGCCGAAACGCGGCGTCAGGCGTGCCGCCGATGGCGACATAGCCGCGGCGGGTGGCGACCAGGCCTTCGAGGTAGGTGTCGGTCAGGCCGAACTGGCGCGCGTGCTCGATCGCGCCGCCGACGGTGAGCCCGTCCTTCGTGCGGCTGAGCGCCAGGTTGCCGATCTCGGTGGACGCCAGGCCGCGCGTGCGATCGCCATAGGTCGCGCCGACGTCGAGCCGCCAGCGGGCGTCAGGGTCGGTGTCGGGCGGGGCGCGGCGGGCGGCGGCGACCTGGGCCTGCAACGCCAGGGCGTCGGCGTTGGCCGGCTGAGCGGCGAGCGCCGGCGCCAGGCGGCGGTCGGCCTCGTCGTACTCGCCACGATAGAAGGCGACGCGCGCCCGGGCGACGGCGACGTCGGCGTAGGTCGGGGCGAGGCGCTGGGCCTCCGCGAGCGCGCGGTCGGCGTCGTCGAAGCGCCCCACTGCGGCGTAGGCGAGGCCGAGGTTCAGCCAGACGTCGGCGTCTGACGCCTGGGTGCGGCTGGCGGTCTCGAGCAGCGGGATCGCCTCGGCGGCGCGGCCCGAGCGGCGCAGCTCGGCGCCGGTCGTGAACGGGTCGGCCGCCGCCGGTTGGGCCAGCGCGGGCAGGGCGGAGGCGGCGAGAACGGCCGCGACGATCAGGTGTCTCAAGCCGACGCTCCGCGCAGACCGCTCATCAAACGGTCGAGGCGCGCGACCAGTTCGTCGGGATTGAACGGCTTGGCCACGTAGTCGGCGGCCCCCAGCTTGAGCGCGCTGACGATGTCGGCCTCGCGCTTCAGAGCGGTGAGCATGATAATCGAGACATCCGACAGCTTGGGGTCCTGCTTGAAGCGCCGGAGCGCCTCGAAGCCGTCCATCACCGGCATCATGGCGTCGAGCACCACGACCGCAGGGACCTCCTCGGCTGCGGCCTCCAGGGCGGCGCGGCCGTCCTCGACGCTCTTCACGGCATAGCCCGCCGCCTCCAGCTTGTGCTCGAGGATGGCGCGGAGAAGCGGATCGTCGTCCGCGATGAGGATGTACTGGCTCATCTCGAGGAATGTGGCCGCAGAAGGCGCCGGCTGGTCAAGGAAGGGAAGCCCTAACATCTAGCACACGGCTCCCTAAGGTCACGCCAGTCGCTTGGTCGCACCGGCGTTTCCACGGCCGGAATTGGCCGGTCGCGCCTCTCCTAGGGCCGCGCGCGGTGGATAACGACTATGGAATTGTACGGATAAGCGGTGGTCCCGGATCAGGCGCCGGCCAGTTCGATCCAGACCGGCGCGTGATCGGAGGTCTTCTCCCAGCTTCGGACGTGGCGTTCCACTCCGGCCGCCTTCAGGCGCGGGGCCACGGAGGGGCTCAGCAGCAGATGGTCGATGCGCAGCCCGGCGTTGCGGGCGTAGGCGTTTCGGAAGTAGTCCCAGAAGGTGAAGATCTGCTCGCCCGGGTGCAGGTGGCGCAGACTGTCGGTCCAGCCCTGGGCGACGAGCCGGGCATAGGCGTCGCGGACCTCGGGACGGAACAACGCGTCGTCCAGCCACCGCTCCGGCTTGTAGACGTCGAGGTCCGTGGGCATGACGTTGTAGTCGCCGGCGAGCACGGCCGGCACGTCCTTGTCGATCAGGTCCTGGGCGTGGGCCGCGAACCGGTCGAACCAGCGCAGCTTGTAGTCGAACTTCGGCCCCGGCGCGGGGTTGCCGTTGGGCAGGTAGAGGCAGCCGATCAGCAGGCCGTTCACGGCGGCCGCGATGTAGCGGCTCTGGACGTCCTCCGGGTCGAGGACCGGCAGGCCGCGACGGACCTCCACGGGCTCGCAGCCCTTGGCCAGGATGGCGACGCCGTTCCAGCTCTTCTGGCCGTGCCAGATGGCGCCGTAGCCGGCCTTCTCGATGGCGTCCCGGGGAAACCGCTCGTCAGGGGCCTTCAGCTCCTGCAGGCAGACGACGTCCGGCTGGGCCTCCTCCAGCCAGCGGAGCAGGACGGGCAGGCGGCCGTTGACGCCGTTCACGTTGTAGGTCGCGATCCTCATAGCCGCGGTTGAACGGTCGGAACGGCCGACCGGTTCGGGCTTTAGCTTGCGCATGGATGGATCGGCCAAGCTGAACGACCCGGACCTGATGCTCTCCGGCCTGCTCAACGAACTTGACCGGCTGGGCTACGACTTCACGCCGCCGACGCCGGCGACCCACCGGCGTGTCATCGCGCGCCGCGACACCGCGCGCGGCGGGGATCTACGCGACATCCTGGGCTGGAGCCTGCCGTTCAGCCTTGGCGAGGCGCCGGGGTTCCTGACCGAGGCGCTGCGGGCGGCGGACCTGCTTGCCGAGCTGGGCGACGGCTGGGCCAAGAGCCGGGTGCGGGCCTCGCGGCTGAAGGGCCGGATGCTGCTGCACTCCGCCTTTCCGACCGACGCTGCGGACTCTGTGTTCCTGGGCCCGGACAGCTACCGGTTCGCCGACTTCATCCTCAGGGAGCTGGACGCGGCCGAGACCGGGCGGATTGTCGACGTCGGGGGCGGCGCGGGCGCCGGCGCGCTGACCGCAGGGCTGGCCGCGCCCGGCGCGCAGCTGGAGATGACCGACATCAACCCGATGGCGCTGCGGCTGGCGCGGATAAATGCGGCCCACGCGGGCGTCTCGCTGGCCATGCGACGGACCAGCGGGCTGGACGGCGTGGCGCCTGGCGTGTCCGTAGTGCTGGCCAACCCGCCCTATATGGCCGATTCCGAGCAGGCCTACCGGGATGGCGGCGACATGCACGGCGGGCGCCTCTCGGTCGACTGGGCCGCGGCTGCCCTCGAGCTGCTGAATCCCGGCGGCCGGCTGCTGCTCTACACCGGCAGCGCCATCGTCGATGGCGGACGTGACGAACTGGGCGAGGCTCTTGCCAGGCTGGCGGAGGCGCGCGGCGCCGAGCTCGACTACCGCGAGGTCGATCCCGACGTCTTCGGCGAGGATCTCGAGCGCGAGGCCTACGCCGACGTCGAGCGGATCGCGGTGGTGACGGCGGTGCTCACGAAACCGCGGTAGGGCAGTTTTATGGGGCCGCGGGGTTGACCCGGCGGCCCCTGGCCTGCACCTCGGAAGCTCCCCGACAAGAAGGAGCGCGGATGCCGCACGACGACAGCCTGATCCTGATGCTCGTGGCCGGCTTCGTGCTGGCCTTCATCCTGGGCATGCTGGCCCTGCGGTTCAAGCTGTCGCCGCTGGTCGGCTATCTGCTGGCGGGGGTCGTCGTCGGACCCTTCACGCCGGGCTGGGTGGCCGATGCGGGCCTCGCCCAGCAGCTGGCGGAGATCGGCGTCATCCTGCTGATGTTCGGGGTCGGGCTGCACTTCTCGCCGAAGGACCTCCTGCAGGTGCGCAAGGTGGCCGTGCCCGGCGCGGTGTTCCAGATCGCGGCGGCGACAGCGCTGGGCTGGGGCGTCGGCCGGTTCTTCATGGGCCTGAACGACGCCGAGGCCGCGCTGATGGGCTTCTCGCTGTCGGTCGCCTCGACGGTGGTGCTGCTCCGGGCGCTGGAGGAGCGGAAACAGGTCAAGACCGAGACCGGACGGATCGCGGTGGGTTGGCTGATCGTCGAGGACCTGGTGATGGTCATCGCGCTGGTGCTGATCCCGCTGTTGGCGACGGCCGGCGCGGCGCCGGACGCAGGAGCCGATTGGCGCGCCGTGGGCCTGAAGATCGGCGGCACGCTGCTGTCGATCGGCGTCTTCATCGCCTTCATGCTGCTGGTGGGCGGGCGCGTGCTGCCCTGGGTGCTGGTGCGGATCGCCCACACCCGGTCGCGCGAGCTGTTCACCCTGGGCGTGCTCGCCATTTCGCTGGGCATCGCCTACCTGGCCTACGCCGTTTTCGGAGCCTCGTTCGCCCTCGGCGCCTTCATCGCCGGCCTGGTGCTGAACGGCACGCCGCTGGGCCACAACGCAGCCGAGCGGGCGCTGCCGCTGCGCGATGCCTTCGCGGTGCTGTTCTTCGTCTCCGTAGGGATGCTGTTCGATCCGCGCGTGCTGGTGGAGCAGCCGATCGCGGTCGTCCTGGTGGTGGCGATCATCGTGCTGGGCAAGTGGCTGGCGGCCCTGGTCATCACCAGCCTCTTCAAGCTGGAGCGGACGCCCAGCCTGCTGATCGCAGCCAGCCTCGCGCAGATCGGCGAGTTCTCGTTCATCCTGGCGGGCGTCGGCCTGAAGCTGGAGGTGCTGAGCCGCGGGACGCACGACCTGATCCTGGCCGGCGCCCTGATCTCGATCGTGGCCAACCCGTTCGTCTTCAAGCTTGCCGACAAGCTGTCGAACAAGCCGGCGAAGACCCCGGAGGCCGAGGTCCCGCCCGCGCCGTTCGGCTAGGCGCCGCGTTCCAAGACGCTCTCGCCAACGCCGCCGGTTTCGACCCTCACCCCGAGGAAGTGCATCTGGCCGTCGGCGAAGCTGATGTCCGACACCGCCAGCGACCGGTCACGCTTGAGGTGGTCGACGTCGGAATGGGTGAGCCGCAGGACCATCTGCTCGGGCAGGGCGCCCTCCGCCCGGGCGGCTTCGATCTGATCGCGCAGTCGCCGGGCGGCCGGGACGTAGCGAGGCGTGGGACGGGGGGCCGCCATCACGCCGCCGCCCAGAAGCCGTGTTCGCCGTAGACCCGCACCTGGCACGCGCGGCCTGCGTCCTGAACTTCACGCGCACGGCGGTTGGCGGCGGCGCGGGCGACGTCCTTGTCGCGGGAATGGCCGAAGACGTCGCCTTCGAGTTCGACGGCCCAGCCGCCGTCGCGTGGGAGGACGGTCAGAACCGCTCTGTCAGGTGTCATGCGCATAGCTCAAGATCTAGCACGACCATGGAATTTGGCCAGAAAATAGAAAATAAAACTTGGTGATCCATGGAATGAAGCTCATATTCGGCGGATCAAATATCGTTTTGGCTCGCACGCCATTCGGTCCGAAGATTTAACTTTGCGCCGAACTCGTCTTTCGACCCTATCCGAAAATTTGATCTCGCTGCCTGATTCTGGGCGCGAGAACTCATGTCCGAAAGGGACGATCAAATGAGCACCGGAACTGTGAAGTGGTTCAACGGCCAAAAGGGCTTCGGTTTCATCCAGCCTGACGACGGCGGCACGGACGTGTTCGTGCACATCTCGGCGGTGGAACGGGCCGGCATGGCCAGCCTGCACGAGGGCCAGAAGCTGAGCTTCGAGCTGGAGCGCGATCAGCGCAGCGGCAAGACCTCGGCCGCCCAGCTGCAAGGCGGCTGATCGCACGGGCGAGCGGGCCTCGCGGCCCGCTCAACCTGTGTCCGATCATTGCAGAGGAACCAGACCGTGGCCGACCTGATCCAATACGACACCCGACGGGACCCCCGTGGCTGGACGGTCTTCGACCGCTGGACAGGCGCGACGGTGATGCTGGGTCTGTCCGCCCAGGCCGGCCTGTCCTGGCTCGACGCGGACGATCTCGCAGACCGGTTGAACCGGCGCAGGCTGGTGGGCGACAGGACGATCCTGCAATGAGCCCCGACCAGGCCCACCGCTGCGAAGTCCGCGTCGGCCGCGACGGCGCCGCCTTCCTGGCGTTCTTTCCGGCCAGCGGACATGTGTCGTCCTACAGCAACTCGCTGTTCACGCTGGACCTGCGTCCCGGTGTCGACCGCCCGGAGGCCGACGCCCTCGCGTCCCACATCAACCGCCTGCTGCTCGGCGTTTCCACCACCGTCTTCTAGACGCGCGCTTCCCGTCGACCTGGGTTGACTCTTCCTGCTGCTCCGTATTTAACAAGTTCGCTAATTAACTAGAACGTTAAATCAGGTGGGAGTGAGCCATGCAGGCGCCGCCGATCGTCTCTTCCGAAGCTTGGGAAGCCGCCCGTCAGGCGCTGCTCGTCAAGGAGAAGGCGCACACCCGGGCCGGCGACGCGCTGGCCGCGGAGCGGCGGCGGATGCCGTGGATGGCGGTGGAGAAGGCCTACGTCTTCGAAACCGCGAACGGCCGCGCGAGCCTTGAGGATCTGTTCGAAGGGCGGCGGCAACTGATCGTCTATCGCGCCTTCTTCGAAGAGGGCGTCAGCGGCTGGCCGGAGAACGGCTGCCGGGGGTGTTCGCTGGTGGCCGATCAGGTCTCGCACCTGGCGCATCTGAACGCCCGGGACACGACGCTGTGCTTCGTCTCGCGCGGGTCGCAGGCGGACCTGGCGCGGATCCGGACCCGGATGGGCTGGATGCACATCCCCTGGCACACGATCACCGACGGCTTCGACGCCGACTTCGGCGTGGACGAGTGGCACGGCCACAACGTCTTCATCCGTGAGGGCGGCCGGATCTACCGGACCTACTTCATCAACAATCGCGGCGACGAGGCGATGGGCACGGTCTGGAGCTACCTCGACCTCGCGCCCCTGGGTCGGCAGGAGGCCTGGGAAGACTCGCCGCCCGGCTATCCGCAGACGCCGACCTACAAGTGGTGGAACTACCACGACCGGTATGAGCCCCAGGCGGCGCCCGATACCGAGTGGGTGAAGGTCTCCGACGCCGGCGAGAAGGCGTTCCGCGAGGCGAGCGCTGCGGCGAAAGCAGGCGAGGGCGCCGCGTGAACGTCGCTCAGGGCCTGAGCCTTGCAGCGGCGCCGACGTTCGCGGTCATGGCGGCGGTGAGCGCGATCGCCGGCGGGCCGGCGGCGGTGCTCTGCTCAGCGGAGCCGGCGTCGCCACTGACCGGGATGACGACGATGTACACGCTGATGGCCGCCTTCCACGTCTCGCCGTGGCTGAAGCGGTGGACTTCGGAGAGATGACGACGATGCAGGCCGACCCCCTGAGCGCCACGCTGTCGGCGCTAGCGGATCCGACGCGGCGGGCGATCCTGGCGCGGCTGGCGAACGGCGCGGCGACGGTGAACGAACTGGCCGAGCCGTTCGACATCAGCCTGCCGGCGGTGTCGCGGCACCTGAAGGTGCTGGAGCAGGCGGGGCTGATCAGCCGTGGCCGGGAGGCGCAGTGGCGGCCGTGCCGGCTGGAGGCGGGACCGCTCAAAGACCTCGACGGCTGGCTCGCCCACTACCGCCGGTTCTGGGAGGGCAGTTTCGACAAGATGGACGCCTACCTGGCGACGCTGACGAAAGGAGATCCGAATGGACCCAAGAACTGAGACGCGCGAGGGCCTCCGCGATCCGGGCATGCCGCTGCGCGACGACGAGCTGCTGATCGTCCGGCACTTCGACGCGCCGATCCCGCTGGTCTTCCGGATGTGGGCGGACCCCGTGCACCGGGCCAACTGGTGGGCGCCGAAGCACTGCCGCTGCATCCACTTCAGCCACGAGTTCCGCGAGGGTGGGAAGTGGCGGGCCGGCTTCACCTCCGACCGCTACGGTGAGAACTGGCATGAGGGCGTCTATCGCGAGATCGTCGAGGACAAGCGGATCGTCTTCACCTTCGCCTGGGACGACGGGCCGGCGAAGGGCGTGGAGACGACGGTGACGATCACCTTCGCCGAGGCCCACGAGGGGACCATCCAGACCTTCCACCAGACGCCCTTCACCGACATCGAGCGGCGGGACAGCCACATCGCCGGCTGGAGCGGGCTGCTGGACAAGCAACAGGCCTACGTCGAGGCCAAGCCGGAGGATCACGCATGATCACGCTTTATGCCTTCAAGTGGGTGCCCGACTTCGCGCAGGGCCTGGTTCGCGACCTGCGTGTGCGATGGGCGCTGGAGGAGGCCGGCATACCCTATACGACCAGGCTGCTGGGCCAAGGCGATCAGGACCAGCCGGAGTTCCGGGCGCTGCAGCCCTGGGGCCAGGTGCCGGTGATCGAGGACGATGGGCTGGTCCTGTTCGAGAGCGGCGCGATCGTGCTGCACATCGCCGAGCGGTCAGAGGTGCTGATGCCGCGCGATTCGGCGGGACGGGCCAAGACGATGCAGTGGGTGGTCGCCTCCCTGGACAGCCTCGACGCCTACATCGGCGGGCTATCGGACATCGACATCTTCCACGTCGGCGAGGCCTGGACGGTCGAGCGGCGGCCGCAGGTAGTCGAGACCATCAAGCGTCGGCTGTCGGCGCTGGCCAAGCGGCTGGGCGACAAGGAATACCTAGAGGGGCGGTTCACGGTCGGCGACCTGATGGTGGCCACGGTGCTGCGCAATCTGCGGGACACCGACTTCGTCACCGCCGACCCGGTGCTGGGTCCATACCTGGCGCGCTGCGAGGCGCGGCCGGCGTTCCAGCGGGCGCTGGAGGCGCAGCTGGCCCCGTTCCGCGAGAACGAGCCGGCGATGGCGTAAAGGCAGAGAGCCCCCGGTTTCCCGGGGGCTCCATTTCTTACCAGCCGTTGGCGACGACCTGGGCGATCAGGCCGGTGGCCAGGGCCATCAGGACGAAGTTGCCGTCGGCATAGACCCAGCGATGGCCGGGCGGCGGCGAGCGCAGGCCGTAGTAGCCGTAGTCCTGCACGTAGTAGTTCCGGTAGTTGCGCGGGACGTAGCCGCCGGTGCGCCAGTTGTAGCCGCGGTTGTAGCGCTGGTAGCCGTAGCCGGGGGCGTACCAGTAGCCCTGGCGGGCGCCGCGGTAGTCGCGCCACTCGCTGCGGCCGCGCCAGCTGTCGGCGCGGCGGCGGTCGTAGCGGGCCTCCCGGCGCGCTTCGCGGACGTCCTGACGCTCACGGTTGATCTCGCGGCGTTCGCGGTCGCTGACGTAGCCGTCACGGCGGGCGTCGCGGCGCTCGTCGCGCAGCTCGCGCTGTTCCTGCCGGACCTCACGCGGCTGAGCGGCCGCCTGCGAGGCGGCGAGGATCGGGCCACCGGCGGCGACCACGGCCGCGGCGACAAGGAGATATTTCTTCATCGGGTGCTCCAGCTTTGGTTCACCCCCCTCGGTGAACCGCAAACTACACCCCCCGCCTGAACCGCTACTGAACTCACCAGGCCAGGTTCGGTTCAGCTTGTTTTGCTGCTAGCGTTCGCCGAACAGCACTCCAGGGAGGCTTCCCAATGACCCGTAAGATCCTGCTTCCGTTCGTTTCCGCGCTTCTGATCGGCGCGGCCGGCGCGGCGCTGGCCCAGGCGGTCCCCGCCAACATCAGCACGGCGCTCTCCGACAAGGCCCGGCCTGCCTCCGACGTCAGCCGCGATGCGGCCCGCAAGCCCGGCGAACTGCTGGCCTTTGCCGAGGTGAAGCCCGGACAGAAGGTCGCCGACTTCATCATGGGCGGCGGCTACTTCACCCGCATCCTGTCGGCCGCCGTGGGCCCCACGGGGAAGGTGCACGCCTACCAGCCGGAGGAGTTCATCAAGTTCCAGGCGAGCTACGGCGAGAACCAGACGAAGGTGGTGGGCGACTACAAGAACCTCACCTCCAGCCGCGAGAGCCTGGCCGCGCTGGACCTGCCGGACGGCCTCGACCTGGTGTTCACCGTGCAGAATTACCACGACCTGCACCTGTCGAACTTCCCGAAGGGCGTCGCGCAGAGCGTGAACGCCGAGATCTACAAGTCGCTGAAGCCGGGCGGTCTCTACGTCATCGTCGACCATGTGGCCGCGCCGGGCGCGGGCCTGGAGGCGGCGACCAAGGTGCACCGGATCGAGCCTTCGATCGTACGGCAGGAGGTCGAGGCCGCGGGCTTCAAGTTCGAGGGCGAGAGCCAGCTGCTGCGCAACTCGACCGACCCGCATACGGCCAGCGTCTTTGCGCCGGAGATGCGCGGCAAGACCGACCAGTTCGCGATGAAGTTCCGGAAGCCGAAGTGACGTGAGCCCTTCTCCCCCTGCGGGAGAAGGTGTCAGCCGCAGGCTGACGGATGAGGGGTCGCACGGCGTGTGCGGCCCCTCTTCGTTTGCGGGTCAGCGAGACCCCTCATCCGACCGGCTCCGCCGGCTACCGTCTCCCGCAGGGAGAGAAGGCTAGCGGAGTCTCCGATCGAAGAAGTCCAGCGCCTGCATCGCCCGGTGCAGGCGGTTGGTGGGCGTCCAGCCGCCGCGGTGGCGCAGGCCGGGATAGACCATGGTCTCGAACGGCACGCCCCTGGCCTGCAGGTCGAACATCACCCGCGTCGAGTGGTCGAAGGTGACGTTGTCGTCGGCCATGCCGTGGACCAGGAGCAGGGCGCCGGGCTTCAGGCGATCGAGCCGGCGGACGACCTCCGAGGCCTCGTAGCCCTTCGCATTGTCCTTGGGCGTGCCCATGAAGCGCTCGGTGTAATGGGTGTCGTAGAGCGTCCAGTCGGTGACGGGCGCGCCCGCGACGCCGGCCTTGAAGGGGCTGTCCGGCGCGGTGAGCAGCAAGAGCGTCATGTAGCCGCCGTAGGACCAGCCGGTGACGCCGATCCGCTGCGGGTCGACATAGGGCTGGGCCTGCAGCCAGCGGGCGCCGGCGATCTGGTCGTCGACCTCGAGCTGGCCCAGTTTGCGGTCGATCGCCGTCTTGAAGGCCACCGAGCGGTTGGGCGTGCCGCGGTTGTCGAGCTTGAAGAGGATGTAGCCGGCGTCGAGCAGGATCTGGTCCTCCGGCGACTGCCAGCCCTTGAACACGCGGGCGCTGCCGGGGCCGCCGTAGACCTGGACGATCACGGGATACTTCTTCGCGGGATCGAAGCCGGGCGGGGTGCGCAGGGAATACCAGAGCGCGCTGCCGTCGGCGGCCTTGATGGTCCCGTACTCGGGCGTCCGCAGGCGGTCGGCGTAGGGCGCGAACGGATGCCCGGCCTTAAGCGCATTCTCTTCGATCCAGCGGACGCGGCTCCCGTCAGCCCGGTAGAGCGCGGTCTGCGGCGGGGTCTTCGGGTCTTCGTACGTGCCGACGAAGGTCCCGCCGGCCTTGGCCACCTCGGCGCTCCACCAGCCGCCGGCAGGCGTCAGCGCGCGGGGCTCGGCCGGCGCCTTGTAGGACACCTCGTAGAGGCGGCGCTCGACGGGGACGTCCTTGTTGGCGCTGAAGATCGCGACGCCGCGGGCCTCGTCGACGCCCAGCAACTCGGCGATCGGCCACTCGCCCTTGGTCACCTGGCGGACCAGCTTGCCGCCCGCGTCGTGCAGGTAGAGGTGGCGGAAGCCGCTCTTCTCCGACAACCACAGGAACGTCCCGTCGGCCAGCGGACGGAAGTCGTCGGTGAGGTCGGTCCAGTGGGGGCTGGTCTCGCTGAGGATCACCTTGCTCTTGCCGGTCGAGGGATCGACGGCGATCAGGTCGAGACGGCGCTGGTCGCGCGACTGGCGCTGGACGTAGAGCGTGCGGCCGTCCTTCGACCAGGTGACGCGGCCGAGATAGATGTCGGGGTTGTCGCCGAGGTCGACCTTCACGCGCTGGCCGGTGGCGACATCCTGGACGTAGAGGTCGACGACCGCGTTCGGGCGGCCGACGCGCGGATAGCGCTGCGCCACCACCTTCGCGCCGGTCGCGCCGACTTCCGGCCGGTCCACGACGTCGACGCCGGTCTGATCGACCAAGGCGATGGCGATGCGGCTCTCGTCGGGGCTCCACCAGTAGCCGGTGTGGCGGTCCATCTCCTCCTGGGCGATGAACTCGGCCGTGCCCCAGCTCTTCAGCTCCGTGCCGCCCTGCGTGAGCGCCTGCTCCGCTCCGCCGGCGGCCGGGGTGACGTAGAGATTGTCGTCGCGGACGTAGGAGACGAACCGGCCGCGGGGGCTGACCTTGGCGTCGATCTCGTCCCCAGGCGTGCGGGTGAGTTGGCGCACCTGCTTCGAGGCCAGGTCGTACACGTAGAGGTCGCCTTCGACCGGCGCGAGGATCAAGCGGCCCTGGTCGTCCCAGGCGTAGTCGACCACGCCGCGGGTGGCGACGCCGGCGCGCTCGCGGCGAGCCTTCTCGGCCTCGGAAAGCTCGCGCGCGTCGGGGGCCAGCTTCTTGCCGTCGATGAGCAGGCGCGGCTCGCCGCCGGCCACGCCGGCGACCCAGAGGTCGGTGACGGTGAGGTCGTCGGCGCGGACCTTGATGTAGGTCACCGACTTGCCGTCCGGCGACAGCTTCACGCCCCGGGCGCGCGGGCCGTTGAGGTCGGGGCTTTCGAAGATGCGTTTCGGCGGGAGCTGTTCGGCCATGGCGGCGCCAGTCAGGAGCGTGGCCGCGACGGCGGCGAGGATGAGCTTCATGACGCCTGTTGAACAGGGTGCCGGGCGGCTTGGCAACAGACCCACATTGTCATCCCGGAAGACGCGCAGCGTCTATCCGGGACCCAGGGGCGGCCGCACTGCAGAACCCCTGGGTCCCGGATCGCCTGCGGCGTCCGGGATGACGTCTATTGTTTCTGAGCGGCGATCCAGGCGGTGACGTGGGCGTCGAGGACGTCGAGGGGGATCTCGCCGTTCTCGAGGGCTGTGTCGTGGAAGGCGCGGAGGTCGAACTTCGGCCCCAGCTCCTTCTCCGCCTTGGCGCGGAGCTCCCGCAGCTTCAGCTCGCCGTGCTTGTAGGCCAACGCCTGGGCCGTATCGACCATGTAGCGGTTCACCTCGGCCTCGATGTTGCCGCGGGACAGCGCGGTGTTGTCGAGCATGAACTGGATGGCCTGGTCGCGGGTCCAGCCCTTGGAGTGGAGGCCGGTGTCGACCACGAGGCGGCAGGCGCGCCACATCTCGTAGGACAGGCGGCCGAAGTCCTTCTCGGGCGTGTCGTAGAGGCCCATGTCGATGCCGAGCCGCTCGGAATAGAGGCCCCAGCCTTCGGTGAAGGCGGTGAAGTTCACGGCGTACTTCCGGAACTCGGGCAGGCCCTCCAACTCGTCCTGGATCGACAGTTGCTGGTGGTGGCCGGGGACCGCCTCGTGGACGGTGAGCGCCGGCATCTCGAACAGCGGCCGCTGATCGAGCTTGGAGGTGTTCACATAGTAGATGCCCGGCTGGCCGCCCTTGTACGAGCCGGAGTTGTAGTAGGCCGTGGTGGTGCCGGGCGCGGTGGCGGCGGGGACCTCCTTCACGGTGTAGGGCGTGCGCGGCAGGCGGCCGAACAGCTTGGGCATCTCGCCGTCGATGCGCTTGGCGAGCACGCTGGCCACCGCCATCAGCTCGTCCGGCGTCTTCGGATAGTACTTCGGGTCGGTGCGCAGGTGCTGGACGTAGGCCGCGCGGTCGCCTGAGAAGCCCGAGCGCTTCACGACGGCGTCCATCTCGGCGCGGATGCGGGCGACTTCGGCGAGGCCCAGCTGGTGGATCTGGTCAGGCGTGCGGCTCGTCGTCGTCATCAGCCGGACGCGGTAGGCGTACCAGTCGCGGCCCTGGGGCATCTCCGAGGCGCCGAAGCCCTTGCGGCAGGCGGGCGCGTATTCGGCCTCGTAGAACCTCAGGAAGTCGCGATAGGCCGGGACGACGCCCGACGAGATGAGTTGCTTCGCGCGGCTGGAGAGCTCGGCCCACTGCGCGTCGGTGATCGCCGCGGGCTTCGGCTTCAGGAAGGGCGCGTAGAGGTCGGACCTCACCGGATCGTCGACGATCTGGTTCTGGATGCCGCGCTCGAAGCCGACCATGGCGGCGCACGGATGGGTGGCCTTGGCCTTCACCAGCGCGCGCGTCGTCTCGATGGCCTTGCGGTTGTAGTCGGGATAGGCGGCCAGGCGGGCGACGTAGCTCTCGTAGTCGGCGAGGCTGAACATCGGCATCCGCTCGCCCAGGCGCGCGAAGCTCAGGTGCCAGCCGCGGCGGTTGGAGAACAGGATGGCGCGCTGGATGTAACGGCCGCCTTCCACCTGGTTGGCGAGTTCGCGGCGCAGGATGTCGCGGTTCAGGCGGTCGGCGGGCGACAGGCCTTCGGCTGGGATGGCGTCCAGCCGCTTCAGGAAGACCGCGGCGTCGGCGGCTTCGCGGTCGATGGCGGCGAGCGACGGGTCGCCCAGCTCCTTGTCATAGGTGCGGACGCCCAGCGTGCTGGCCTGGACGGGGTTGTTCTTCAGGTACCAGGCCCAATGGTCGGACAGCAGAGCCCTGAACTGGGTCGACGCGTCCTGCGCGACAGCGGGCGCGGCGGCGAACAGGACGGCCGCGACGGCCAGACCCCGGATCATCATGCGAGAACTCCCCCAACAGCGGAGCGAACAGACGACGGGTCGGGCCATTTGGCAAGGCGGGGCGCCTTTGCGGCAGTCGTGCGTTCCGGCGGCATGGACGATGCATCGATGGTTCGGGCGCCGGTCGAACTGGGGACGCCTCAGGTTCGGCTGAACGGCCCGGTGGATGAGTACATGCTCCGGTTCTTCATTGACGGTCTGGCGATGCTGGAGAATGGCGGCGACCGGCCGCTGGTGCTGGAGCTGACCACGACCGGCGGCGACGCCGACATCGGGCGGCGGATCGCGGCGGACGTGCGGCTGTTCCGCGAGCGGACGGGCCGCCGGACGATCTTCCTCGGCAAGTCGGTGGTCTATTCGGCGGGCGTGACGATCATGTCGGCCTTCCCGCGGGAAGAGCGCTGGCTGAGCCGCGGCACGGCGCTGCTGATCCACTGCCGGCAGTTGAACAAGACGGTGACCTTCGAAGGCCCGCTGAAGGCGGCGCGGATGCGGGCCGAGGCGCTGCTGGGCGAGATCGACACCGGCCTGGACGTTGAGGAGCAGGACTTCGAGGACCTCATCGAGGACACCGACGTCGGGATGTCGGAGCTGCTCGAGCGGGCGCAGGTCAACTGGTACGTCCACGCCGACGAAGCCGTCGCTCGTCGACTGGTGGCCGGGCTCATCTGAAGCCACAGCTTGAAATGAGGGGCCGCTCCGTGCGACCTCGCGGGCCATGAGCGAGAAGACCGATACCCCGCCGGACCGCCTCTCCGTGGATCCGGACAGCCCCTACTATGACGCCGAGATGCTGGCGCGGAACGTGGGCGTCCGCTTCAAGGGCGAGGACAAGACCAACGTCGACGAGTACTGCGTCAGCGAGGGTTGGGTCCGGGTGACCGCCGGCAACGCCCGCGACCGCCGCGGCAACCCGCTGACCATCAAGCTCAAGGGCGAGGTCGAACCCTACTTCCGCGAGGGGTAAGGATCGGGCGGCTCCCTCCAGCGGGCGCGGCTGCGCGCCCGTGTCGCACACGTGCGACGCGAAATCCTCGCGCCTTCCCGCCGCCGATCCGGGATAACCGGGTTGGGCGAGGGGAGCCTTCGATGTTCGATCTAAGCGTGGTGGCCCAGGGCGGCCGCTGGATCCTGCAGGATGACGACGGCGAGGAATTGGGCCGTTACGAAAGCCGCGCGGCCGCGCTGGCGGCGGCCTTGGACTATGCGCGCGTCGACGAGGAATGCCGGGTGGTGCTGGTCTGTGACGCGGAGGGCGAATGGGACGAGGCGGTGGTGGAGCCGCCGCTCCTGCACTGATAGCTGCCCAAGACCGTCCCGCAATCATTACGGGACGTCCAAGTATTAAGTCCCTGTAATATTCTTACATCTGCGTCATTACCTCGTATTCACGGGAAATGGCGGCTGACCAGAAGTATTCGTATCCCTGTCGACGGGCGCAACGCCCGCCGCGCACCGCACGAGGGATCGAACCATGCAAAAGACCAGCCTCACCAGCCGCCTCGCCGGCCTCGCCACCCTGGCGCTCGCCGCCCTGCCGATGGCCGCCCTGTCCACCACCGCCCAGGCCGCGCCGGCCTCGGTCGCCGTGAAGGACCTGAACCTGCTGACCCATCAGGGCAACGCCGTCCTGAAGCAGCGCATCGACACCGCCGCCTTCCGCTACTGCATCGGCCGCAAGTCGAACACCGACCGCGCCGCCTGCCAGACCGGCGTCCGCGCCGAACTGAACCACAAGGCCGATGGGATCCGCCGGGCCCAGCAGGCCGCCCTGACCCACCACTACGCCGCCCGCTGAGCTCTCCCTTACCTAGCGGATGTGCGGAAAAGGGCCCGCGGCAGTGATGCCGCGGGCCCTGACCTTTAGAGACTAGGCCGCCGCGTCGACCAGGACGACTTCCGCGTCGTCCAGCGCCTTCACCGTCAGCACGGCTTCGTCGCGGATCGCGGCGCCGTCGCGGGCGTCGAGACGGACGCCGTTGACCTCCACCGAACCCACCGCCGGCACCAGATAGACGTGACGGCCTTCGCCCAGGGCGTACTCGGTCGTCTCGCCGGCCTTCAGCGTCGCGCCGGCCACGCGGGCGTCGGTGCGGATAGGCAGGGCGTCGTCATCGTCGGGCAGGCCGCTCGCCAGGGTGACGAACTTCCCGGCCCGGTCGCCCTTGGGGAAGGGCTTGGCGCCCCAGGCGGGCGCGCCGCCCTCGGTCTTCGGCATGATCCAGATCTGGAAGATCTTCGTCACGTCGTCCTCGAGGTTGTACTCGGCGTGGCGGATGCCGGAGCCCGCGCTCATCACCTGCACGTCGCCGGCCTCGGTGCGGCCCTCGTTGCCGAGGCTGTCCTTATGAGTGATCGCGCCCTGGCGGACGTAGGTGATGATCTCCATGTCGGCGTGCGGATGCGGCGGGAAGCCGGACTGCGGAGCGATCTCGTCGTCGTTCCACACCCGGATCGGGCCCCAGCCCATCTTCTTCGGGTCGTAGTAGTTGGCGAACGAGAAGTGGTGCCGCGCCTTGAGCCAGCCGTGGTCGGCGCCGCCGAGATCGGCGAAAGGCCTGCGTTCGATCATCTTGGTCTCTCCCAAACTGGGGCGGCTCGCCCGTTTCGAGTGCGCCGCCGCTTCGAAGGTCAAGATAGTTCTTACGACGCAGCGACAAAGCCGTGCCATGGCGGAAGATTGTTGCCGATATGGAAGAGGTGGGTGGGAACCGGACTGTGACTTGAGCAGGCGAGAACCGGGGCCGTGGACCGGCGTTAGGCGCTGACCGGCCTTTGGGAAGGAAACCGATGAAAACGACCTTGAAGACGCTCGCCATCGCGAGCCTCGCGCTTCCGTTCGCCTATGCCTGCGCCTCCGACGGCAATGCTGGCCCGCAGGCGTCGACGACGTCCAACGCGCCGTCCTCGGGCGGCACGGCTTCGGCCGGGACGACGACGGGCGGCGCGACCAGCGGCGGCACGACGACCGCCGGCGCCCAGACGGGCACGAGCACCAACACCTCGACGGGCAGCTCCTCCGGCGGCTCCTCAGGCGGCGGGGCGCTGGGCAGCATCCCGAGCCTTGTGAACGTGAACCTGCAGAACGTGCTGAACGACCTGTCGGTGCGGCTGCAGATCGATCGGGCCAACATCCCGGTCAACGCGCAGATCCCGATCAACCTGGCGGCCAATGTCTGCGGCGTCTCGATCAATGTGCTGTCGGTCTCGACCGGCGGCCAGGCGCAGTGCACGGCCAAGACGGCCCCGGCCGAGCTGGCGCAGGTGGTGCAGCAGCAGGTGGCGGCGGGCGGCTCGGTGGGCGGCGGCGCCCAGGGTGGCTCCACGGCGGCGACCGGCACGTCGACCCCGGCCTCGGGCACGGCCACCGGCGGCTCGACCGCAGGCTCGACCACGTCGTCGGGTACGACCGAGACGACGACCACGCCGCCCAACTGAGCGGCCCGGTGAACGGCGGATGAAGCGAACGCTTCAGCCGCCGTTCAGCACGGCCAAGCTTCCTTGGGCCCAACAGAGCTGAGGAGGCTGACATGACCAAGACGACGATCCTGGCGGCGGCGGGCGCCATCGCTGCGCTGGCCTGCGCAGGCGAAGCCGCGGCCCAGAGAGGCGGCGGGACAGCGACGCTCTACGCCCTGCCGAATTTCCAGGGACAGTCCGTGACCATCACGGACTCGGTCGAGGACCTGGGCCGCTGGCGGTTCAACGACCGGGCGCAGAGCGCGCGGTTCTCCGGGACCTGGCGCGTCTGCGAGCACGACGAATTCCGCGGCCGCTGCCAGGAGATCCGCGGCGACGTCGCGGACCTGACGCAATACGGCCTGATGGCCCAGATCTCCTCGATGGAGCCCGCGGGCTGGCAGCGCCCGCCGCGGCCGGGCCCCGGCCGTCCGGACGATCCGTGGGGCCCGCCGGGTCCGGGCGGGCGCGACGGCCGCGGCGTCGAAGGGACGCGCACGGTGTTCTTCGCCCGTCCCACGGTCCGCGGCATGGATCTCGCGGCCGGCAAGCACGGCGCCGACACGTTCTGCCGCCGCCAGGGCCTGAGCGGCTCGGTCTGGTTCGACTCCAGCGAGCGGGCGCGTCAGGCGATCGGGCCCGATGGCCAGATCACCGGCCGATCCAGCGTGATCCGCGACCTGCTCTGCGCGAAATACTAGGGCTCAGCGCCGGGCCGTGAGCCAGTCGCGCACCGTCCGGTTCACCTGCTCCTTGGCGTCGTGCTGCACGAAGTGGGCGGCGGTCGGGAACATGACGACCGTGGTGTCTGCGTCGACGTAGTCCCAGGTCCCGGAATGGCCGGCGGCGTTGAGGGCGGTGTCCTTCATGCCGTGGATCACGAGGGTAGGCGCCTTCACCCGGTTGTTCATCGCCATGGTCGGCGGCGCGGCTGTGGCCTGGCCCGTGCCGCGCGGATAGTTGGCGCGGTAGTAGTTCAGCATGGCGGTGAAGTCCGAGCGCTTGAACGCCTCGACGTAGGCCGGCTTCTCGGCCGGGTCCTTCACCCAGTTGGCCAGCCCCTCGGCGGTCAGGTTCTTCTCGAAGCCCGGCTGCTGGAAGTTGCGGGCGTACTGGCTGTTCTCCTGCTGGGCCTTGTTGGCGGCCATCTCGCGGGCGAAGCCGGCGGGATGCGGCACGCTCATGATCACCAGGCGGTTCACGAGGTCCGGTCGGTTCATGGCCACCTGCCAGGCGATGGCGGCGCCCCAGTCGTGGCCGACGACGACGGCGTTCTTCTGGCCCTCGGCGGCGATGACCGCGGCCACGTCGCCGATCAGGTTCGGCATGGCGTAGGCGGCCTCGCCCTGGGGCTTGTCCGAGAGGTTGTAGCCGCGCAGGTCCAGGGCGGCGGTGCGGTAGCCGGCCTTGTTCAGTTCGGCCATCAGCGGCTTCCAGCTGCCCCAGTAGTCGGGGAAGCCGTGCAGCATCACGACGAGGGGGCCGTTCCCCTCAACGGCGTAGTGGATCTTCACGCCGCCGTTGGTGGCGAACTTGTCCTGCGGCGCGGCCAGGGCGCCCGAGGCGGCGCCGACCAGCGTGAGCGCGGCCGCCATGGCCAGGAACGTGCGGATCATCGAAGCCCTCCCGTATTATTTACGGCGTAGACTAGCACGCCGGGCGGGGAGGGCGATCCTTGTTCGCTAGAATCTGGCGTGGCTCGCCTGGGCGGCGACAGCGATCATGCCGGCCAGCACCGCGAGCGCGATAAGCACGTGACGCATCGATCTCCCCCCTCGCGGGAGAGGTGGTCACGGTGCAGCTTGTTTGCAAGCGGATGGCGGCGGGCCTGCGCCCGCCGCCACGACGATCTACTTGTCGTCGGCCTTGCTGACCGCCGTGCCGACCGCGGCGCCCGCTGCAGCGCCGACCGGGCCGCCGACCACGGCGCCCGCGACCGCGCCCGTGGCGGCCTTCTGCTCGGTGCTGTGCCCGCAGGCGGAGAGGGTGAGGGCCATGCCCGCGGCGGCCGCGAGCAGGAGCGTCTTGGTCATGGGCGTAGCCTCCTTGGTTGCGTTGCGAAAACACCGCGGGGCAAGTTCAGTTCCGCTCAAGCTCCCTCTCGGCGTTAAGGTAAACGCGAACCCCGAATAGGACGCGAATAGCGCGCGGAAAGTCGTTGTTCCTGCGACGACTGACTTTCAACAGTTCTGGCAAATGGCCCAGAGCTTGCCGCCCAGGAATTGGAATGTATCGGAGCGGAACACCCATGGGTGCGGCCCCAAGTCCTATGCTGCGGTGCAAAAATGCTTGCCAGGGCCGGTGAGTTCATTCATACATCCTTCACCATTTGCCGTCGCCTGCCCCACTTACGGATCCGGGGCCAGGCCTGCCGGCGGGCGCTGCCAGCATGAGCAGGAGCGACCGCGGCGACAATTGTCGGGGGGCGTGTTGTCGCCCTCGCGGTCAGGGAACCGAGTGCTTTGAATTTTGGAACGCAGGCGCGCGCCGACTGGCGCATGCTGATGAGCGCCGCTTTGATTGGTTCGGGCATCGGCCTGAGCCTTGGCGCAGCCTATCTGGCGGGGGGCATGGCCCAGCACGCCGTCGACCACAATCGCGTGGAGCGCATCGCGATGGCCGCCGCCGGCGGCTATTCGAGCGCACTGCTGCAGGACGCCAACGTGCTGCGCCTCACCGATCAGCCGGGCGAGAGCCTGCAGGCGCGGCAGCTGTCGCAGCTGACGGAGCGGCTGGAGGCCCGGGAGGGCGACCGCAAGGTCACCGCCCAGCGCGATCTCGAGTGCCTGACCCAGGCGGTCTACTATGAAGCCCGCGGCGAGAGCCCCCAGGGCCAGTTCGCCGTGGCCCAGGTCGTGATGAACCGGGTGAAGCACCCGGCCTTCCCGAAGACCGTCTGCGGCGTGGTATTCCAGGGCTCGGGCCGCCGGACCGGCTGTCAGTTCAGCTTCGCCTGCGACGGCTCCATGCGCGGCGGTCACGAGACCAGCGCCTGGAAGCGCGCCCGCAAGGTCGCCAGCCGCGTGCTGGCCGGCGCGGCGATCGCCGACGTGGGCTCGGCCACCCACTTCCACACGACGGCGGTGGCCCCGGCTTGGGGGCCGCAGATGCGTCGCGTGGCCCAGGTGGGGATGCACGTCTTCTACAAGTTCAACCCCCGCAGGGCGATGCAGGCGGCCGCGCAGGCGCCGCTGGCCCCGGCGGTGCTCACGTCGGCCCCGCCGGAGACGCCGGTCGAGTACCGGCTGACCAACGCCGTCGTGGTCGAGAAGCCTTCCGACGTCGCGCCTCAGGCGCCGGCGGCCGAGGGCGCCGCAACCCCGGCGGTGGAAGCCAAGCCGGCGACGGCCACGCCCGTGAAGGGCGCCGACTCGGCGGCCCTGAAAGGTCAGCCGGCCTCGGACGCGGTGGTCTCCTAACAAAAGATCGGCTTGCCGGGCGATGTGAGTCCGCCGGATGCTCCGGCGGACTTCTTTGCGTGAGGGCTGCCAATGTCCGAGGACACCCGCCACCAGCTCGCCAAGGAGCTGCTGGGCGTCGCCTACGAAAACCTGACGCCGATCCAGCGCAGCGTCATCGATCTCGTGGCGACGGAAGCGCCGACGGCGGCGGATCCCGAGCTGAAGCTGGACGAGCGCACCGCGGGCCAAAGGCTGGCCGACAAGGTGGCGAGCGTCGGCGGCTCATGGGGCTTCATCATCGGCTTCGGGGTCTGCCTGGCGGTGTGGATGGGCTGGAACGCCTGGGGGCAGGGGCATGGCCTGGCCTTCGATCCTTACCCCTTCATCTTCCTGAACCTGATGCTCTCGACGCTGGCGGCCGTGCAGGCGCCGATCATCATGATGAGCCAGAACCGGGCGGCCGAGCGCGACCGCAAGGCCGCCGAGCAGGACTATGTGGTCAACCTGCGGGCCGAGCTCGAGATCATGCATCTCCACGACAAGCTGGACGCCATCCGGCATCGCGAGCTGATCGAGGTGATCAAGCGGCAGAACGAGGCGCTGCGCATCCTGCGGGGCGCCCACGGCAAGCCGAAGCGCGGCGACTAGGCTCGAGCGGCCCTGCGCAAGGCTTGCGGCGGCTGGCCGAACGCGCGGAGGAAGGCGCGGCGCATGCGTTCCGGATCGCCAAATCCCGCAATTTCTGCCACGCGGTCGATCGGCGTGCGTCCGGTCTCCACCTCGGTGCGGGCGGCCTCGAGACGTAGGCGCTCGACGGCCTTGGCAGGCGTGGTCCCGGTGTCGGCGGCGAAGGCGCGGGCGAAGTTGCGCGGGCTCATGCAGGCCTTCTCCGCCAGCTCCTCGACGGTGAGGGGCCGGCTGAGGTTCGTGCGCATCCAGTCCATCAGCTCGCCGAAACGGCCGGTGCGGCCGCCCAGATCGATCAGGGCCGAGAACTGCGACTGGCCGCCTGGACGGCGCTGATGAACGACCAGCTGCTGAGCCGTGCGGCGGGCGACCTCGACGCCGAGGTCCTCCTCGATCATGGCGAGCGCCAGGTCGATGCCGGCGGTGATGCCGGCCGAGGTCCAGACGTGGCCGTCGCGGATGAAGATGCGGTCGGCGTCGAGCTTCACGCGCGGGTAGCGGCGGGCGAAGTCGTCCGTGCGGCCCCAGTGGGTGGTGCAGCGGCGGCCGTCCAGCAAGCCGGCTTCCGCCAGCAGATAGGCGCCGGAGCAGACGCTGGCGAAGCGCGGCGCTGGCGTCTTCTTCAGCCAAGCCACGATTTCTGCCAAGGCGCTGATGTCGCGCGTCCCGTCGCCGCCGGACACAACGATGGTGTCGTAGGGGCCTGCGTCGAGCGGCTCGGCGGCAAAAGCGACGCCGGAAGAGCTTTCGACGGTCCCGCCGCCCGGGGCGATGACGGTGGCGCTGTAGGCGCCGGGCCGGTAGCGCTCTGCGATCTCGAACGCCGCGATAGGGCCGGCGGCGTCCAGCAGCTGGAAGCCGGGGAAGACCACGATGGCCAGATGATGAGTCATGGCAGGATATGCCGGATCAATGTCATTCCTGCCGCACACTGCGCCGCTTAGCCTGTTGTCGTCAACCCAAGGAGGACCAGGCCATGTCGAAGCTCAGCATCGTGATCGCGCTCTATCCGGGCGTCACCCACCTGGACTTCACCGGTCCGCACCAGGTCCTGAGCCGGGCGCCGAACGCCGAGGTCGTGGTGGCGTCGATGGGCGGGGCCGACATCGAGGCGGAAGGCCTGACCTTCACCAACCTGGCTGACCTGAAAGGCGTCATACGCTGCGACGTGCTGCTGGTCCCCGGCGGCTTCGGCTGCACCGACGCCATGGTGGACGAGGCCTTCATGGCCGAGATCCGCCGGCTGGGCGGCCAGGCGAAGTATCTGACCAGCGTCTGCACCGGCTCGCTTGTGCTGGCTGCGGCGGGGCTGCTGAACGGCCGGCGTGCGGCCTGCCATTGGGCCTGGCGCGACCTGCTGACCCCCTTCGGGGCGATCGTGTCCGAGGCGCGGGTGGAGCGCGACGGCGACATCATCACCGGCGGCGGAGTGACGGCGGGGCTCGACTTCGCCTTTACGCTGCTGGCCGAGCTGGCGGGCGACGACTACGCGGAGGGCGTGCAACTGGGCCTGGAATATGCGCCGGCGCCGCCGTTCCAGTCGGGCCGGCCGGAGTTGGCGCGGCCTGAGGTGCTGGCCCGGGTGCAGGCGATGATGGCGTCGAGGCTCGGCGGCCGGGCCGAGGCGGCGCAGGCGGCCGCCGCGCGGCTCGAGACCGTCTAGCCGGGCCTCTTCGGCGCGTAGGCGATCATCTGGATCTCGACGACGCCGGCCTCCATGAGCAGGCCCGTCGTGCCGACGGCGGTCCAGGCCGGATGAGGCGCCGGCATGAACTCGTCCTTCACGGCGCTGAAGGCCTGGAACTGCTCGTCGCGCGTGCCCTTGAAGTTCGGTCCGTCCCAGACGTGGAAGGTGTTGATCATCGTCACGTGGGCCAGGGTGAGGCCGTCAGCCTTCAGGGTCGCCTGGATGTGCCGGAAGGCGTTCCGGACCTGGGTCTTGAACGCCTCGACGTCACGACCGTCAGGACCGGCGCGGCCGGCGATCACGCCCGAGATGTAGAGGAAGTCGCCGGCCCTCCGCGCGGGCGCGAACCTGTACTCCTCCCAGGCGCGCTGAGCGCCGGGCGCGGGGATGATCGCGTAGCCGCCCGGGGCCGGGATCTTCTTCGGATAGTCCTTGGCCGCAGCGACGGCGGGGATGGCCAGCAGGGCGGCCGTGAGAGCGTGCAGCTTCAGCATGGCCCGGACTTAACCGCGGCGGGCCGGTCCCGGGCCAGTGAAGCCTGTGTAATGCGACGAGCGCCGCCGCCCTTGCGACCAAGGCCCGCAATCAGTGGGTGCGCGGCGGGGTCTCGTGCTTGGCCCGTTGCTCGCTGTTCTGCTGGCGGTCGGCCTTCTGGGCCGGGTCGTGGGAGTGGTGGCGGTCACGCTCGCCGCCGCCGCCCGACACGCCCGAGAAGGCGGTGTTGGTGGGCTCGCCGGGCTGCCGCGTCTGCTGGGGCTTGGGCTTGGGTTCGGTGCGGTCCTCGTGGGACGAGCCAGGGCCGCCGTAACGGTCGGTGTTGGGATGCTTGTCCGGCATGATCAACGGTCCTGCTGGTAGCCCTGGTGATGGGTGTTCTGGTTCACATTGCCCTGGCGGCCCTGCTGGTCGATGTTCACGTCATCGTCGCCGGGCTGGCTGGACTGGTTGCCGGTCACCGCATCACGACGGCCGACGTCGGACCCTTCGATGTGGGGCTTCTCGCCGGGAACGGCCTGTTGATCCGGCGGGATCGGGGGAGCTTTCGACATGGGGTGGAGCCTCCTTGTTCGGGAGGTTGAACCCCGGCCTTAGGGCTCGGTTCCTACGGCTCAGGCCCCATTCAGGCCGCGTCCAGGCCGATGTCGAGGACTTTGGCCGAGTGGGTCAGCGCGCCCACGCTGATGACGTCGACGCCGGTCTCGGCGATGGCGCGGACGGTCTCGAGGGTGACGCCGCCCGAGGCTTCGAGGGTGACGCGGCCGCCGACGATCTGCACGGCCTCAGCCATGTCCTCGAGGTTGAAATTGTCCAGCATGATGACGTCGGGATCCTGCGACAGCGCCTCGTGCAGCTGGTGCAGGCTGTCGACCTCGACCTCGACCTTCATGAGGTGGCCGGCGAAGGCCTTGGCGCGGCGCACGGCCTCGGCCACCGAGCCGCAGGCGGCGACGTGGTTGTCCTTGATCAGGATGGCGTCATCCAGGCCGAAGCGGTGGTTCACCCCGCCGCCGCAGCGGACCGCGTACTTCTCCAGGTGGCGGAGGCCCGGCGTGGTCTTGCGGGTGTCGGTGATGCGGGCGCGGGTGCCGGCGACGGCGTCGACGTAGTCCTGGGTCAGGGTGGCGATGCCGCAGAGGCGGCCGAGCAGGTTCAGGGCGGTGCGCTCGGCGGAAAGAACGGCGCGCGCCTTGCCGCGGACCTCGGCCAGGATGGTTCCGGCGGGGACCTGGTCGCCATCGGCCACCAGGGCGCGGAACTGAGCCTCCGGGTCGAGCTCGGCCAGGGCGAGGCGGGCGCAGGCGAGGCCCGCGATGACGCCGCCGCGCCGGGCCCCGAAGGTGCAGGCAAGCTCGGTCTCGGCGGGCACGCAGGCCTGGGCGGTGACGTCGCCGGCCCGGCCGAGGTCCTCGGCCAGCGCCTGGCGGACGGTCGGCAGGATCAGGAGGTCAGGGATCGGCTCGATCATTCGGCGGCGTACCTCGCGAAGTCCATCTGGCCTGCCCGTTCGACGTCGGGCAGGGTGACGAAGGTGCGGGCCGGCGCGACCTGGCCCTTGAAGTCGGCGCGGAAGTGGCCGCCGCGGCTCTCGCGGCGGGCCAGGGCCGAGGCCGCGACGAAGCGGGCGGCGACCAGACTCGCGCTGCGGCCGTAGGCGGCTTCGAGGCCATCGATCAGGTGGATCAGGCGGCCGAGTCCCTGGGCGTCGCGGACGACGCCGGCGTGGCGGCTCATGGCCTCGCGGAGCGCCTTCAGCCCCTCGGGCGGGAGGTCGGCGGCGCTGATCGTGCGGTCGACGACGCCGGCGCCCCGCTCGGTCGCCGCGGCGCGACCGGCGCGAGCGCCCAAGACCGCCGCCTCCAGCAGGGAGTTGGAGGCCAGGCGGTTGGCGCCGTGCACGCCAGTGGCGGCGCATTCGCCCGCGGCGAACAGGCCCGCCAGGGACGTGCGGCCGTCCGCGTCCGTGGCGATACCGCCCATGTGGTAGTGGCAGGCCGGCGCGACGGGGATGAGCTGGCGGCGCGGGTCGACCCCGCCCGACAGGCAGGCGGCGAACACCGTGGGGAATTCGTCGGGGAAGTGCTCGCCCACCGCCTGGCGGGCGTCGAGGAAGGCGCCGCGGCCGGCTTCGCGCTCGGCGTGGATGGCGCGGGCGACGACGTCGCGCGGCGCGAGCTCGCCGGCCGGGTGGTAACGGGCCATGAAGCGCTCGCCGGCGGCGTTGACCAGCAGCGCGCCTTCGCCGCGCAGAGCCTCGGTGGCGAGCGGGGCCGGATCGCGGCCGATGTCGATGGCGGTCGGGTGGAACTGGACGAACTCGGGATCGGCGATCACCGCGCCGGCCAGCGCGGCCAGGCCCAGCCCTTCGCCCTTCAGTTCGGCCGGGGTGGTGGTGACGGCGTAGAGGCCGCCGATGCCGCCGGTGGCCAGGACGACCGCGCTGGCGACGATCTCGGTCGATCTGCCGTCGAGCTCGGCGAGGACGCCGCGGATGCGGCCGTCCTGCGCCTGGAGCAGGCCGGTCAGCTTCGCGCCCTGGCGCACCTTGATATGGGGCGCCGCCAGCACGGCGGCGGCCACCGCCTGCATGATCGCGCGGCCGGCCTGGTCGCCCTTCACGCGGGCGACGCGCGCCTTGCCATGAGCGGCTTCCAGGCTCTGGGCGAACGCGCCGTCGGCGGTGCGGTCGAACGGCGCGCCGAGCCTGGCCAACGCGCGGACGGCTTCAGGGCCTTCTTCGGCCAGCAGGCGGGCCATCGCCTCGTCGACAAGACCGGCGCCCGCGGCCACCGTGTCGTCGGCGTGCAGGGCGGGGCTGTCGTCGCCGGCGAGCGCCGCGGCCATGCCGCCCTGGGCCCAGGCCGACGAGCAGCCGGCGTTCAGCGGGGCTTCGGTGAGCACCAGGACCGGCGTGGGGGCGGCGGCCAGGGCGGCGGTGAGGCCGGCCAGGCCCGCGCCCACCACGACGATCCCGTCGTGGCGGAGCTGGGCCATCAGATCAGGTCCACATCGACGTGGTGGCGGGCCTTCACAAGGTCGTAGCGGGCGGGCTGGGCCGGCGGCGGCAGGTCGACCATCCGCTGGACGGCGAGCCGCGCGCGCTCGGCGATCGCCGCGTCGACGGTCACCTCGTAGCGGTCATGCAGCAGGGTCTCGTAGATGTTCTCGAGCGAGATCATCTTCATGTAGGGGCAGAGGTTGCACGGGCGGACGAACTCGGTCTCCGGCGCGTCGGCGGCGACGTTGTCGGCCATCGAGCACTCGGTGATGAGCACCACGCGCTTAGGCTTCCGCTGCACGACATAGTCGTTCATCGCGGCGGTGGAGCCGGCGAAGTCGGAGACCTCCAGCACCTCGGCCGGGCATTCCGGGTGGGCCAGGACCTCGGCGCCGGGATAGGCGGCCTTGATCTCCAGGATGTCCTCGGCCGTGAAGCGCTCGTGCACCTCGCAGCGGCCCTTCCAGGCGATGATGCCGATGTGGGTCTGGCGGGCGACGTTGCGGGCCAGGAACTCGTCGGGGATCAGGATGACCCGATCGACACCCCAGAGCTTCGCAGCTTCCTCGACCACCTGCACGGCGTTGGCGCTGGTGCAGCAGATGTCGGTCTCGGCCTTCACGTCGGCGGTGGTGTTCACATAGGTGACCACCGGCAGGCCGGGATAGCGCTGCTTGATGAGGCGCACGTCGGCGCCGGTGATCGAGCTGGCCAGGCTGCAGCCGGCGCGCGTATCCGGGATCAGGACGCGCTTCTCCGGCGACAGGATCTTGGACGTCTCGGCCATGAAGTGCACGCCGGCCTGCACGATCACCTTGGCGTCCGAGCGGGCGGCTTCCTTGGCCAGGCCCAGGCTGTCGCCCACGTAGTCGCCGACGCCGTGAAAGATCTCGGGCGTCATGTAGTTGTGGGCGAGGATGACCGCGTCCTTCTCGCGCTTCAGCCGGTTGATCTCGGCGATCAGCGGAGCCTGGCGACGCCATTCCATCGGCGTGACGTGGCGCTTGACCTTCTCCCAGGCGAGGGAGGTCTGGGCCTCGACTTCCGGGGTGAAGTCGAACTGGAAACCGTCGGCGGCCATCTCATCCTCCCTTATGCTCAAAGTGAGCATTACTGAGGCCTTCAAAAAGCGCCGGGACCGTCTGATCCAAGCGCGGCGCACTCCTTTTGCTCATTTCGAGCAAAACCGTCAATGACAGATATAGCGCTGTGCGGCCAAGGCGCAAGGCTGATTCGGAAAGCTGCCGTGGGGTCGCGCTAGGGGTTCGCGCCCGCGCCGTAGCGGCGGGCAAGCGCACGCAGGGCGGCAGTGTATTCGGTCACGTCCGCACCGACGGCGACAAACCGGGCGCCGAGGTCGATGCAGCGACGGTTCAGCCCCTCGTCGAAGGTGAGGATGCCGGCGGGCTTGCCGGCCCCGGCGATGCGGGTGAGGGCGTCCTGGATCGCGGCCCACACCTCCGGCGTGTTGGGCTGGCCGGGGAAGCCCATGTCGGCGGCGAGGTCGGCGGGGCCGATGAAGACGCCGTCCACGCCGTCGACCGCGAGGATGGCGTCGAGATTGTCGAGCGCCGCGCGGCTCTCCGCCTGGACCAGGAGGCAGATGTTGTCGTCGGCTTTCGCAGCATAGCCCGGCACGGTGTTGAAGCGCGAAGCGCGGGCGAGCGCGGCGCCCATGCCGCGGACCCCGCGGGGCGGGTAGCGGACGGCGCGGACCAGGGCTTCGGCCTGGTCGGCGGTCTCGACCATCGGGATCAGCAGGGTCTCGGCGCCGATGTCGAGAAGCTGCTTGATCAGCCAGGTCTCGCCCATGGGCGGCCGGACGACGGCGGCGGCGCCGGCGCTCTCCAGCACCTGCAGCTGGGCCAGGATGCTGCGCAGGTCGTTGGGCGCATGCTCGCCATCCACCACCAGCCAGTCGAAGCCGGCCTGAGCCGCGAGGTCGGCGGCATAGGCGTCGGCCATGCCGAGCCAGAGGCCGACCAGAGGGCGATCCTGCGAGAGCGCGGTCTTGAAGCGGGTGGGGCGCATGGACTTAGGCGGGCTCGGACGCGGTTCGGGCGACGTCGGCGATGGCCTGGGCCAGCTGATCGGCGCCGTAGGGCTTGCGGAGCAGGGGCCAGGGCGCCCCCTCGGCGGCGTTGAGGGTTTCGCCGGTGTAGCCGGACGACAGGATCACCGGCAGGCCCGGGCGCAGGCGGACCGCCTCGTGCGCCAGCTCAACGCCGTTCATGTCACCCGGCATGACGAGGTCGGTGAGCAGGAGGTCGATGGGGGCCGAGCTCCGCAGCACCTCAAGCGCCTGAGCCGCGTCGGGCTTGCGGACGATGGCGTGGCCGAGGTCGGCGAGCAGCGCCTCGACCAGTTCGGCCACCTGGGGATCGTCCTCCGCCAGCAGCACGCGCAGCTTGGGGCCGCGGGCGAGCTGCGGGCGGGCGTCAGCCTGGTCCTGCGCCGCGGGCGCGTCGGTAAGCGGCAGGTAGAGGTGGACGCTGGCGCCCTTGCCGGGCGCGCTGTCGATGGCGGCGCCGCCGCCGCTCTGGCGGGCGAAGCCATAGACCTGTGACAGGCCGAGGCCCGTCCCCTTGCCGGGCGCCTTGGTGGTGAAGAACGGCTCGAACACCCGGGCGGCGGTGTCGGCGTCCATGCCGGCCCCGGTGTCGTGGACGGCGACGCAGAGGTAGTCGCCCGCCTCCAGCTCCTCGACCTGGCCGGCCTTCAGGCTGCAGCGGCGGGTCTCGACGCTGATCCTCCCGCCGGGCGGGGTCGCGTCGCGGGCGTTGACCACCAAGTTCATCACCGCGGCCTCGAACTGGCCGGGATCGATGTTGACGACCGCGCCGTCCGATCCGGGCGCGATCGTCAGAGTTACGGCCTCGCCCACCGCGCGGCGCAGCAGCGGCTCGGCGTCGGCCAGCAGTCCGTCGACGCGCACCGGTTCGGGCTTCAGGGCCTGCCGGCGGGAGAAGGCCAGCAGCTGCTGCGTCAGGCGCTCGCCTCGCCGGGCGGCGCCCAGTGCGGCCTCGATCATGCGGTCGCGGCGGGCGGCGTCGTCCGGGTGGCGCTGCATCATGTCGAGCGCGCCGATGACGACGGTGAGCAGGTTGTTGAAGTCGTGGGCGACCCCGCCGGTGAGCTGGCCTACGGCCTCCAGCTTCTGGGCGCGGCGCAGCGCCGCCTCGGCCCGGTCGCGCTCGGCCAGCGCATCCTCGATGCGCTCGGCGAGGATGTCGTTGATGCGCTTGAGGTCGGCCTCGGCGCGCTTGGCGTCCGAGATGTCGAAACCGACGCCGACGAAGCCGTCGAAGTCGCCGTCGGGCGTGTAGCGAGGCTGGGAGACCGAGCGGATCCAGCGGTAGTCGCCGGACGCGACGCGATAGCGGGCCTCGAGCGTGAAGAGCTTGCGCGAGCTCTCGCCGGCCACCTGCTCCTTGAGGATGCGCGGCATGTCCTCGGGATGCAGGATCTTGCGCCAGTCGAAGTTCAGGGCGGCGTCATAGGCCTCCCCCAGCCACTCCACGTAGGTGCGGTTGACGAACTCGCGCTTCCCGTCGGCGCGGCTCACCCACATCAGGATCGGAGCGCTGTCGGCGAGGACGCGGAAGCGGGCCTCGGAATCCACGGAAGCCTTGCGCGCCCGCTCCTGGGCCGCGTTGGCCTCGTCCAGCCGCAGCAGCGCTTCGCGCAGGGTGGCGGAGAAGACGAGGGTGAAGACGCCGGAGACCGCAAACATCGAGACCACGGCGGTGTTGGACGCGCCGTTCGGCTGGATGATGGGGAATAGGCCGCTGCCGAACAGCACTGCGAAAATCAGCGCGCCCCAGGCGAAGCGAGGGCCGGCGTAGAGGCAGATGATGATCAGCGCCGGCAGGGTCGTCGAACCAAGTCCGCCGACATGCTGAAGGCCCAGCAGCAGTCCGCGCAGGGACATGGCGATGCCGAGCGCCGCCACCGTGATGGCCAGAGCCATCCAGAGCGGCGGCGACCGCCTGGGGATTACGCGAAGCGGCCACTCCGAAGGGTGCATCGCAGAACTTACTCGGGAACGCGGCCCGCCCCGTGGGGCCGGCGTCACCATGCGGGGCCTCGCGGGGCGGCGCAACCCCGCTACAACCCCTGATCACATGGCGTAAGTTTAATCGCCCGGAACCACTTTTTTGCCCTGCAGGGGTCCAAAGAACGCCGGTCGAGGCCTATATGCCTCCCTCGATGCGAGGGGATCCCCTGAACACGCGCCGCGACATCCGCGCCGGATTTGTCGCCCTGGGCCTCACGGCCTGTGGTCTGGCCGTGGCTGCGTGCGCGCCGAACGCCGACCCGATCGGGCGGCCGCCGGAGGGGCTGGCGACGAACGACCTCTCGGAAGCCACCCTCGCGAAGTTCGCCTCGCACATGGATCCGGCGATGCGCGCGCTGGCCATCCGGCACGACCCCGGCCTGCGCCGGGCCGACCTGTGGAACCGGCCGGAAGGCTGGGCCAGCCTCGATATCGACGAGGTTCCGGACCTTGGCTTCGCGACCGAAGAGGGATCGACGGCCGAGGACCTGAACGAGCTGCGTCCGTTCTCCGACCTGCCGATCCGGCCGATGAAGCCGTTCGTGCTCAAGGTCGGGACCGAGGACCGGAAGCGCGCGCTGCAGTGCCTCAGCGAGGCGGTCTATTACGAGGCCGCGCGCGAGCCGGGCCTTGGCCAGGAAGCGGTGGCCCAGGTGGTGCTGAACCGCGTGCGCCACCCGGCCTATCCGAAGTCGGTTTGCGGCGTGGTCTATCAGGGCTCGGCCCGCGTCACGGGCTGCCAATTCACCTTCACCTGCGACGGCTCCCTGCGGTGGGCGCCCGAGGCGGCGCTCTGGCGCCAGGCCCAGCGCGTGGCCGAGCGGGCGCTGAGCGGCCACGTGGCCAAGCACGTGGGCTCGGCGACGCACTATCACGCGGCCTATGTGGCGCCGTACTGGGCGCCGACGCTGGTGAAGATGACCCAGGTGGGCGCGCATATCTTCTATCGCTGGACGGGCCCGTGGGGCGAACCCGCGGCCTTCACCGGACGCTATGCCGGGCGCGAGGCCTATCTGGCCCCGGCGATCCTCGGCGGCGTCGACAGCCGCACCCAGGGCGGCCTGCTGTCGCCGGAGAAGCAAGGGCTGCCGGCGGAGCGCAAGGTGACGCTCGCGGTCGCTGGCGAGGTGCGCACCTACACGGTCAGCGATCCCACGGCCAAGGGCGGCGAGCGCACCCGGGTGGTCGGGACGATCGCGTCGACGCGCCGCAAGGCGACCGCCGACGAGATCAAAGAGATCAACCAGAAGCTGGACGCGTACGACAAGTCGCTGACGGCTCCGGCGGCGGCGGCGCCGCCGCCCGCCTAGACGCGGTCGAAAGCGTCGGCGAACGCCGCGGTCATCGGCGCGTCGAACGCTCCGGGCTCCAGCGCCAGGGCCATGAACGCCGGGTTGCCCGCATAGCGGCTGCGCACCTGCCGCGCGGCCTCGGTCGAGAAGCCGAAGCGGGGATAGTAGGTCGGGTGGCCCAGCAGGATCACGCCGTGGACGCCGAACTCGCCCGCCACCTGCAGGGCGCTGCGGATCAGGGCCGAGCCCACGCCCGACCGCTGGATATCCGGTCGCACCGCTACAGGGCCGAGCGCCGCATAGAGGCCCTCGCGGTCGGCCCACAGGCGGCTGAACAGGATGTGGCCGTCGATCGTCTCGTCCGTCAGCGACACCAGTTCGAAGAGCACGTCGCCGTCCGCCCGGAGCAGGGCGACGAGCCGCGCCTCGGCGTCGCGGCCGAAGGCGTCGGCCACCAGGCGCTCGATCTCGGGGTGGTCGGAGGAGCGGGCGTAGCGGATCACGCCACGAGCTTAGGGCCTAAGCCTGGCCTTCGTCTCGCTGTTCCGTGGCGCGGAGCGCCCAGCGCGCGTCGCTGTAGCGGTGGCGTTCGTTGCGCACCGCCTCGGCGGCCAGCCGACGCCAGCCGTCCGCGATGTTCAGATAGACCTCGCGCTCGGCCTCGCTGCCCGCTTTGGCCGCCATGCGCATCACCGCCTCGGCCTGTTCCTCATAGCGTTCGCTGTTCCGCATTACCCGCGCCCAACATTTGAAATGCGGGCCGGGTTTCAGCGTGGCCGTTCAATTCGTGGTTGGAAACCTACCAGGCCCCGATTTTCTGGGCTTCCTGGTGGCTGATCGGGTGATGCGCCTTCCGGTGGTCTTCCTCGGCGAGGAAACGCACCGCTTCCAGCGCCGCCATGCAACCCATGCCGGCGGCGGTGACCGCCTGGCGATAGACGTCGTCGGTGACGTCGCCGGCGGCGTAGACGCCCTCGATTACGGTCGAGGCCGTGCCGGGCTTCACCTTCAGGTAGCCCGACGAATCCATCTCGAGCTGGCCCTTGAACAGCTCGGACGCAGGCGCGTGACCGATGGCGATGAAGACGCCGTCGGCATCGACCTCGCGGGTCTCGCCGGTCTTGACGTTCTTGAGCCGGACGCCCGTGACACCCAGCGGATCGGTTCCGCCCAGCACCTCATCGATGGCGTTGTCCCAGATCACCTCGATCTTCTCGTGGTTGAACAGGCGCTCCTGCAGGATCTTCTCGGCCCGGAACTCGTCGCGGCGGTGCACGACGGTGACCTTGGCGGCGAAGTTGGTGAGGAACAGGGCTTCTTCCACGGCGGTGTTGCCGCCGCCGACCACCACCACGTTCTTGCCGCGGTAGAAGAAGCCGTCGCAGGTGGCGCAGGCGGAGACGCCGAAGCCCTGGAATTTCTGCTCGGACTCGAGGCCCAGCCACTTGGCCTGGGCGCCGGTGGCGATGATCAGGGTCTCGGCAAGCCAGACCTGGCCGCTGTCGGTCTCCAGCCGGAACGGACGCTGGCTGAGGTCGGCCTTCAGCACGATGTCGCTCACGATCTCGGTGCCCACGTGAACGGCCTGGGCCTGCATCTGCTCCATCAGCCAGGGACCCTGGATGACGTCGGCGAAGCCGGGATAGTTCTCGACGTCGGTGGTGATGGTGAGCTGGCCGCCGGGCTGGATGCCCTGGATCAGCACCGGCTTCAGCAGGGCGCGAGCGGCGTAGATGGCGGCGGTGTAGCCGGCGGGGCCGGAGCCCACGATGAGGCAGCGGACGGAGCGAGGTTCGGACATGCGCTGCAATGTAGTGACGATTCCGGAAGGGTCGAAGGGTTAACGCGGCTTTCAGGGCCTTGCGGCGTAGAATGGCCGCATGTCGACTCGGCCTGAGGTCACCATCGCCGGGCGCCAGGTGGGCGCCGCGCACGAGCCGTTCGTGATCTGTGAGCTGTCGGGGAACCACAACGGCAGCCTGGAGCGGGCGCTCGAGATGATCGACGCCGCGGCCGCGACCGGCTGCGACGCCATCAAGATCCAGACCTACACCGCCGACACCATCACCATGGACGTGGACGCCCCCGCGTTTCGCATCCAGGGCGGGCTGTGGGATGGCCGCAGCCTCTACGAGCTCTACCAGGAGGCCCAGACGCCCTACGAGTGGCACGCGGCCCTCTTCGACCGGGCCCGGAAGTTGGGCGTGATCCTGTTCTCCAGCCCCTTCGATGAGACGGCGGTGGACCTGCTGGCCGACCTGGACGCGCCGGCCTTCAAAATCGCCTCGTTCGAGGCCGTCGACCTGCCGCTGATCCGCTACGCGGCGGGCAAGGGCAAGCCGCTGATCATATCCACCGGCATGGCGAACCTCGACGAGATCGAGGCGGCGCGGGATGCGGCGCTGTCGGCCGGCGCGCCGGGCGTGGTGCTGCTGCACTGCGTGTCCAGCTATCCGGCGCCGCTGGAGGACGCGAACGTCCGCACGGTGGGCGACATGGCGGAGCGCTTCGGCTGCCCCGTCGGCCTCTCGGACCACACGCCGGGCACGGCGGCGTGCGTGGCGGCCGTCGCGCTGGGCGCCAGCGTCATCGAGAAGCACTTCACGCTCGCGCGCGCCGACGGCGGCCCCGATGCGGCGTTCAGCCTGGAGCCGGCGGAGTTCACGGCGCTGGTCTCCGACTGCAAGGCCGCCTGGCGGTCGCTCGGCCGGGCGCAGTACGACCTGGTGGGGTCGGAGCGCGGCAATGTGCAGTTCCGCCGCTCGCTCTATGTGTCGGCCGACGTGAAGGCCGGCGAGGTTTTGACCAAGGCCAATGTTCGCTCGATCCGGCCGGGCGATGGTCTGCCGCCGGGAGAGCTCGACGCCGTGCTGGGCAAGCCGGCGGCCCGCGACCTCAAGCGGGGCGAGCCCCTGGCGTGGTCGATGGTGGGGAGCATGGTGGCGAGATGACCGTCCGACTGCGATCGGTGGAGCGTGCGGACAGCGAGCGGCTGCTGGCCTGGCGCAATTCGCCTGAGGTCGCGGCCTACATGTACACCGACCACAAGATCACCCAGGCCGAGCACGATCGCTGGTTCGCCGGCGCGTTGACGGCCGAGGACCGCCGCTACTGGATCATCGAGCTGGACGGCGAGCCGGTGGGCCTGGCCAACCTCGCCAGGATCGATCCGATCGTTCGGCGCTGCGACTGGGCCTACTACCTGGCCGAGCCCTCGACGCGAGGTCGGGGCGTCGGCGCGCAGGTGGAATACATCGTCCTGCGCCACGTCTTCGAGAGCATGGGCTACCACAAGCTCTGGTGCGAGGTGCTGCTGGACAACGAGGCCGTCTGGAAGCTGCACGAAAGCTTCGGCTTCAGGCGCGAGGCGACGTATCGCGAGCACGTCTGCAAGGGCGGCCGGTTCCAGGACGTGGTGGGGCTCGGCATGCTGAAGGCCGACTGGGAAGCCGCCAAACCGGCGATCGAGGCGCGGCTGGCGGAGAAGGGCGTGGACGCGGCAGGGCTGCCGGACGCGCCTTAGACCCGCGGCTCGTCGCCGTAGTTCGCGAGGTCGGGCCGGCTCGCCATGAGGGCGCGGATGTCATCCGAAGTGAAGGCGGGGTCCCCCGGATAGAGCGCCTCGTACACCGCGGTGACGAACTCGAAGTCGTCGGGGCGGTCGACGGTCCAGCGGACGTGGCCCCACTCGACGGGCGGTATGAGGCGGACGATGCGGTAGCGGTCAGCCCGGCTCCAGACGCCCCAGGTGACGTGCTCGCGCTCCTCGCGGGTCTCGGCCAGGTCGGCGGCTCGGCGCAGGGTGGCGGCGGTCATCGCCTCGACGTCCTGCCCCTTCGGATAGCCGACATCCTGGGTGCGGCAGTGGGCGTAGTCGGCCCCCGTCTGGCGCAGCATGTCGATGGTGGCGTCGATGACCTCAGGGTCGATCAGCGGGCAGTCGGCGGTGAGGCGGACCACGATGTCGGCCGGCCAGCGGTCCAGCGCGCCGATGTAGCGGGCCAGCACGTCGTCCAGCGGACCGCGGAAGACGTCGACGCCTTCGGCCTGCAGCGTCTCGGCCAGCGGGTCGTCGCTCGCGTCGACGCTCGTGGCGACCACGATGTGATCCAGCTGGGCGGCGCGGCGCATGCGTTCGATCTGGCGCAGGATCATCGGCCGGCCAAGCAGCGGCTTCATCACCTTGCCGGGCAGGCGGGTGGAACTGAGACGGGCCTGGAGGATGCAGAGGGTCATGGGGTCGCAGCGGGAGGGTGCGCGCGGGAGGGTAAGCTAGGGTTAACGCGACTCGTATGACGTGCAGGCTCGAGCGCGTGCGATCGGAGCCCTCATGAACGCCATGTCCCAACCGTCGGCCTGGAGCCTGTCGGACCAGGTGGTGTCGGACTTCATCCGTCAGGGCGCGCACCTCTTCGACGCCAAGGTGGACCCGCAGGCCGCCTCGGACCTGCTGGCGGCGATCCGCGCCACGCGGGCCTTCGACGAGAGCCTGTTCCTGAGCGAGGCCGAGTTCGACGCCGATCCGCAGTACACGGGCGTGAACCCCAAGCCCGGGCGCAACCTGCTGGAGACGTTCGAGGACCGCCTGGGCTTCGTGGAGCAGGCGCCGCACATCGTGGGGGCGCTCACCACGCTGCTGGGCGAGGGCTACGAGATCCTCAACAAGAAGGTGGTCTGCGGGGTGCCGGCCAAGAGCGTGCCGGACTGGCTGCGCGAGCGCATCCACGGCAATCCGGTGAACAACCTGGGCGCCTATGTGAAGCCGCAGAACCGGGACGTGACCTATTTCTACGGCATCGACTTCCACCAGGACCTGATCGACTACAAGGAGCGGGAAGCCGACTTCCTGACGCTCTACGTCTATCTGCACCCGGTGACGAAGGCGGACGCGCCGCTCTACCTGCTGGAGGGCAGCCACCGCCTGGGCGGTTCGGTCTTCCCGCACGAGCTGGAGCGGACCGGCGAGGAGAGCTGGACCTATCGCAACGGGCCGCATGGCGAGGCCAATGTCCGCCAGCGCATCCTGACCGGCGACACGGGCTTCGCCGCCATCTGGCACGCCTGCACCCTGCACGGCACGCAGCCGGACGCCGCCGACCACGAGCGGATTTCGCTGCGCTATCTGGTGGCGCGCGGCGCCGCAAAGCGCTCAGGCATGGACGCGGTGAACGCGACGCTGACGGGTCCCCTGAGCCTGATCGACACGCGCAAGGACCTCGACGCCTCGGGCGCCGCGGTCATCCGTCAGAACACCGTGCTGAAGGCTTAGGCCGAAGGCCTAGGCGCGAACCCTAGGCCGTCCGGTCGAGCCAGATCTGGAACATCCGCCGGTACTGGCCTTCCAGCTTGCGGGTGAAGCCGACCTCGTCCCGATAGGGCGAGTTGTCGAAGGCGGGACGGACGGTGGCGCGCAGGCGATCCAGGGCCTCGATGTCCGCCGTGAGCTCCAGGGCCTTGGCGACGTAAGCTTCCCAGCTGTCGGTCACCAGGTCGTCCAGGCCGCAGGGCAGCAGCAGCGGCAGCGGCGTGCGCGAGTAGAAGTCGTCGCCCTTCAGCACCAGCACCGGCACGCCGTTGGCGATGGCGTCGACGGTCGTGGTGCCGCCCGGCGCGGGCGAGGGGTCGAGGGCCAGGTCGATGTCCTGGAACTCGCGCGTGTAGTCGGCGCCCGTCGAATGGCCGCGGAACTCCAGTTGGTCGGGGTTCGCCCCATAACCGGTGAAGCGGGCCTGCATGACCCGGCGCAGAACCGGATCGTCGTAGTAGCCGTACTTCAGCACCAGCTTCGCGGTCGGCATGGCGCGGAGGATCGCGGCCCAGGCGGCGACGGTGGCGTCGTTCAGCTTGGTCGGATTGTTGAACGAACCGAAGGAGACGTGGCCGTTCTTCAGCGCCGGCGTCGGGACCGACGGCAGCCGCTCGGCGCTCGGCCGGTAGGGGGCCATGATCTCGCCGGTGCGCCAGATCTCCTCGGTGAAGTAGCGCTCGTCGCCGGGGACCTCCATGGAGTCGGCGTGCAGGACATAGTCCATGCAGTCGAGCCCGGTGGTCTGCATGAAGTTGATCCAGGCGATCTGGATCGGGGCCGGGCGCAGGGTGAAGACCCGCATGCGGTTGCCGGCGGTGTGGCCCCAGACGTCGACCAGGATGTCGACCCCGTCCTTGCGGATCAGGGCGGCGGCCTCGTCGTCCGACAGGTGGCCGATCTTGCGGACGGTGCAGTGCTTCGGCAGCGGCCCCTCCAGCGTCGGGTCCGGCGAATAGAGGAAGACCTCGACGGCCTCGGGGTCGTGAGCCTCGAACACGGGGACCGTGGACGGCGCGACCTGGTTCTTCGTGAAGCTTGGAGCCACGTAGCCGATGCGCAGGCGCCGCTCGGCGGTCCGCGCGTTCGGGAAGGCGGGCGGCGGGCCGGCCGGCTCGGGCGCATTCAGCTCGGCCCAGCGGCGGCTTTCGGCGGCGACGCTGGCCAGGCGATCCTCGGTATAGAACAGCGGGTAGATGAGGAGTTGCTGGAAGCCCAGCGCGCCCGAGACCTCGAGGCCGGCGCGGAACACGTTGATCGCATCCTCGACCCGGCCCGAGTGCAGCAGCGACTGGCCGTAGTCGGCCATCAGGCCAGCGTCGAAATCGTCGAAATCGAGCGCCCGCCCCAGGCAGACGCTGGCCACGGACATGATCCGCTTGCTGTAGAAGTAATGGCCCAGCTGCTTGCAGTAGGCCCTGTCGTCCTGGAACTTCGCCATGTCGGCGCCGCTGCCGCGCAGCAGGGCGTTGGCGTGCAGGGTGCGGGCCTCCTCGAGCACCAGGGCCACCTTGTCGCCGAGGCCCGCGGCTACCGCGGTGCTGTACAGCCAGTAGCGAGGCTCGAACTCGCCGGGCCTGGCCAGGGCCGCGGTCTGGAAATGGGCGATGGCGGCGGCGTAGTCGCCGGCCTCGAAGGCGGCGCGGCCCTGGGCGAAGGGATCGGAGCCAAGTCCCTGCAGTGCCGCCAGCGCGCTCATCCGTCTCTCTCCGAATCCCTCAAGGGGCCTTCAGAAGACAGGCTCGGCGAGGCGGATTGAGGATGCGTTAACCATGTCGGCAAGGATCAGGCGTCGCCGGGCGGGTCCTCCGCCGCGTCCCAGGCGGCGAGGGCCTCCGGCGGATAGCCCCGGCGGAAGTGCCGGGGCCAGGGGTAGGCGGCTCGCCCGCTACCGTCCCGCAGCTTGATCTCCTCGACCGACCGAACCGGCTTGGCGGGATTGCCCGACACCAGCATGCGATCGGGGACATCGCGCGAGACGGTGCTCATCGCTCCGACCACAGCGTGCTCGCCGACCGTCACGCCGGGCAGGATCACCGACATGGTGGCGATGACGGCGTAGTCCTTCAGCGTCGCGCCGGAGAGGACGTTGCTTGGCGGCGTGGGGTCGTTGGTCAGCACGCAGTACGGGAAGATCCAGACGAAATCGCCGATCCGCGAGCCCTTGCCGACGTGGACGTTGGAGTGGCTGCGGAAATAGTCGCCGATGACGCAATCGCCCTGAACGTCGGTGAGGGTGCCGAACTGCGCATTGCGCCCGCAGTCGATGCCTTCGCGAAGGGTGACGCGGTGGCCGGTCGTGAGGCCGTCGCCGAACGTGGAGCCTTCATAGAAGATGCTATGCGAGCGCATCACAGCCTTCGCGCCGATCGTGAGCGGCCGGCCCTTTGCAAGCGCAGTCGGCAGGCCGATCTCGCAGTGAGATCCGATCAGCGCGCCAGCGCCTATACGGACATTGGCGTGCACGATCGTGAACGGGCCGATCTCGGCGTCCGGTCCGATTTCGGCGGCCGGATCCACATGGGCGGTCGGGTGGACCTTCATGCGGCCTCGCTTCGCGGCAGGCGGCCCACGGCCTCGATGAGGTCCTGGATGGTCGTCGGGCCGGCGATCACCCGGGCCTGGGTGAACCATGGGAAACCGCCCGAGCCCAGCGTCGGCCAGGCCTGGGGCGAGGCCAGCAGGAGCGTCCTCGCGCCGACGCCGCCGGCCACGTAGGTGGCCACGGCCGGAGGGCCGACGACGGTGTCGAGGGCCGCGGAGATCGCGGCGAAGTCGTCGAGACCCAGGTAGTCGAAGCCGGACGGGGCGTGCATCCGAATGCCCGCGCCCTCGGCCTCGGCCGTCGCCTCCGGCCCCTGGAGGCTGACGAGCATGGCGCCGGTCGCCGCGAGCGTGTGGCCCAGGAGCGGCAGCGACGGGACCTCGCCCCCAGGCGCGCCGGGCTCCGGCCGCCACTGCACGCCAAGCTTCGGACCGTCGCCGAGGCCGGCCAGCCAGGCGCGCCAGTGGTCGACGCGGGCCGGATCGGGCCGCAGGTAGGGCGCGCTCTCGTCGAAATCGACCAGGCGCGGACGGTGGGCGGGAAGCAGGGCCCGAAGCGTCGTCCAGGCGCTGACGAGTTCGCCGCCGTGGACGTGCGGGCTGTCCAATCGCGGCGCAAGGCGGCGGACGCCGCCCGCTTCCTCGCGGAGGATGTGCGAGGTGATCGCCGCATCCGGGAAAGACCGTCGGGCCAGCGCGCCCCAGCGCGCGTCGAAGGCCAGCAGGAAGGCGGCGTCCGGGACCGCGGCGCTGGGCAGCACGCTCGCCAGCAGGATCTCGTCGGCGAGGTTCGGCTCGCCCATGACGACCACCCGTCCCCGGGCGGGCGCCCCGACCCACCAGGGCGCGGCCGCCACGTGCACGGCGAGATCGGGGGCCGCGGCCAGCGCCTTCCAGCCCTCCTCCAGCCGCCCCGCGGCGAGCAGCGCGAGCGCCCGGCGCTTCCCGTCTGGGCCGCCGAGGTGTTGCGGCTGGAGCTGGGCGGACATGGGACCTTGTTGGGCCTCGTGCTGAATCGTATCAGGCGGATGATCCGCTGAACCGGCGGCGAAGTCATCATCGGCCCCAAGTCGTGGCCCCGGGACGCGGAGCTCATGAGCCAGCCCCTGATCATGCCGTTCGCGGACGTGCGGGCCTATGCCGAACGGGCGGGGCTTTCGTCACGGACCGTGTTCGAGGCCGAGCGGGTGTCGACGCCGCCGCCGGCCGTGACGCCCCGCGAGGACGCGAGGTTCTTCGCGGTCGGGCCGAACGGCTACGACTTCCACGCCGTCACGGTCACCCCGATGCGGGACATCGTAGTGCGGTCGATGTCGAACCTGCTGACCGCGCCGGACGCCATCCTGCGGCACGACCTGATCAACATCACGACAGAGGGCACGCCCGAGCAGGCGTTGGGCAAACTGGGTCTCAGCCAGGACCGGACGAAGGCCGCATGGGCGGCGTACGACCCTTTCAAGGCGCACCACGTGCCTGAGGCGGCGGTGTTCACCGACGGCACGTCGTTCAACTACGCCCACTGGCTGACCGAGATCCTTCCGCGGATCGCGGCCTTCGTCGACGAGCGGGGCGCCGCGCCGGTCCCGCTGATGGTCGACAGCGATCTGCACCCCAACGTCCGCCGGTCGCTGGACCTGATCGCGCCCAAGGCCAAGTTCTACCGCATCGCCCCCGACAACGTGGTTCGCGTGAGCGACCTGCACTATGTGGCGGCCACGGGCTATGTCCCGTTCCGGTTGCGTCGGCAGCCGCTGGAAGACGTGTGCCACGGCGTGTTCGGCGCGAGCGCGCTGCGCCACGCGGTCGCCCGCCTGCGGAAGGCCGCCGCCTTCACCCGGGCGCCTGCGCGGCCGCGGCTGTACGTCCGCCGCACCACGCAGGTCCGGCGCCTGCTGAACGAGGCAGAGGTCGAGCAAGCACTCGTGGCGCGCGGCTTTCAGACGATCACCCCCGAGACGCTGAGCCTCGACGAGCAGATCTCGCTGTTTTCGCAGGCCGAGATGGTCGTGGGATCGACAGGCGCAGGGATGGCGAACCTGGCGTTCTGCGCGCCCGACTGTCCGGTCGTGGTCCTGATGCCCCGCTTCTTGGAGACCGCCTACTGGTACTGGCGGCGCATCTCGGCGGCGGCGGGGGCCGGCCCGGTGATCCACGTGAGTGGTCCGCAGGCGCAGGCGCTGGACGACGCGTTCGACCCCCGCGCGATCGCTCAGGACTATCGGGTGGAGATGAAGGACGTCATCAGCGCCGTGGACGAGGCGCTGGCGCTCAAGGCCTAGGGCCGAAAGAAGGCCTGCACCTGGGCGATGACGTAGTCGATCTCGGCCTCGGTGTGGGTCTGGTCGAGCGGCAGGCTGAGCACCGAGGCGGCGAAGGCTTCGGAGACCGGGAAGTCGCCCTCCTGCCACCGGCCGGTGTAGCAGGGCTGCAGATGGATCGGCGTCGGGTAGTGGATGTTCGTCCCGACGCCGCGCTCGGCCAGGAAGGCGATCAGCGCATCGCGGCGGCCGGGCGCGCGAACCGGGAACACGTGCCAGACGGGCTCTGCGAAGGCGCGGACGGCGGGCAGCTCCAGGCCGGGCAGGTCCGAGAGAGCCGCGAAATAGCGGGCGGCGAGATCGCGGCGCCGCGCGTTCCAGCCGTCGAGCCGCTCCAGCTTGGCGCCGAGCATGGCGGCCTGGAGCGGGTCGAGGCGGGAATTCCGGCCGACCAGTTCGTGGGCGTACTTCACCCTGGAGCCGTAGTTGCCCAGCATGCGGACTCGTTCGGCGAGCGCCGGGTCATCGGTGGTGAGCCCTCCGGCGTCACCCAGCGCCCCGAGGTTCTTGGTCGGGTAGAAGCTGAAGGCGGCGGCGTCGCCGAGCGCGCCGCAACGGCGGCCCTTGTAGCGCGCCCCATGCGCCTGGCAGGCGTCTTCCAGGATGCGGATGTCTCGCCCGGCGAGGACGGCCTTCAAGGCGTCGATGTCGACGGGCAGGCCATAGAGGTGGACCGGCATGACGGCTCGCGTGCGGTCGGTGATCGCCGCCTCGACCTTGCCGACGTCCATCAGGCCCGTGTCCGGCTCGACGTCCACCAGCACCGGGGCGGCGCCCACCTCGTCCACCGCCAGCGCCGTAGCGATGAAGGTGTGGGCCGGCATGATCACCTCGTCGCCAGGGCCGATGTCCCAGGCGCGCAGCGCCAGGACCAGGGCGTCGAGGCCGTTGCCGGCGCCGACCATGTGAGCCGAGCTGCAGTAGGCGGCGAAGCGGTCTTCAAACCTCTGGGTCTCGGGGCCGCCGATGAAGTAGCCTGAGCGCAAGACGCGGCGGGTGACCAGCTCAAGCTCCGGCGCCAGCTCGCGGGCGCCGCGGGCAAGGTCGAGGTAGGGGACGGTCGTCACCGGGGCGGCGTCGGCCTCCCAGCGCAGGAACTCGTGATAGGTCCGGATGTAGTCGGCCTCGTCGTACTCGTCCGAGGCGAGAACGATGACCACGGAGTCGGCCGAGAAGTCCGACAGGTCGCGCCAGCAGCCGGGCTCGACGACGGCGGCGACATCGGGCCGGTCGAGGACGACGGTCTCGATGCGGCCGCCGCGGGTGATCGACAGCGAGAAGCTGCCGCGCAGGCACAGGAAGGCCTGGCGCAGCGCCTTGTGGCCGTGGCCGCCCCGGCCCTGGCCGGTCGGAACGTCGCGGATGTAGTAGGCGCGGTGGATGGGAAAGCCGAGATGCTTCGACACCTCGGCGACGCCCAGGATGCCGTTCTCCATCGGGATGGTCTGTAGCGGGACCAGCCGCACGGCTTCGCTCATCCTGGTCTTCTTAGCCGCGGTCAGGCGTCGGCGCGAGCGGCGATGAGCTGCAGGAAGGCCTCCGCCACACGCCCCGCGCCGAGGCCGTCGCACACCTCCGCGCTGGCGGCCGCCAGACGGCGGCGGAGTTCGGCGTCCCGCAACAGGCGCATGATCGCCCTGTCGAAGGCCTCGTCGAAATCCGCCTGCGCGGCGTCGATGACGATGGCCGCGCCGCGGTCGGCGAGCGCCTGGGCTGCGGCGCGCTGGTTGTCGGCGAGCACGACCATGATCGAGGGCAGGCCCAGCGTGCAGCGCTCCCATGTGGAGGAGCCGGCGGCGCCCACGCCGATGTCGGCCTCAGCTGTGAGGCGGGCCATGTGCGGCGAGTCGACGTGCAGCATCAGGCGCGAGTCGCGCCGCGCGATCTTGGCCAGGCCCGGGATGCTGGGGGCGGAGGCGCCGATGACGATGTCGAGGCCGGCGTCGCCGATGCGCGGGCGAAGCTTCTCGACGACCCTTGCGGTAATGCCGCCGACGTCGGTGAGGCCCATGGCCACCAGCAGACGCTGGACCGGCTCCCCGCGCCAGGCCAACGCCGGCTCGCGCAGGGCGGCGAACTCGGGGCGCACCGGGGCGTGGGACGGCCCCAGGAGCAGGCGCGCGCCCTCCGGGATCAGGCCGTTGTAGTCGGCGGCTGTGCGTTCCGGGCCGGAGTCGAGAACGAGGTCGGCGCCGAGGGAACGGTTTGCAAGGTCGTCGATCACCAGCACAGGACGGCCCTGGGCCATCGCGCGGTGATCCCGTTCGCCAAGCTGGTAGTGGTCGAAGACGATGGCGTCGAACTGCTCGCGGCCGACGGCGGCGGCGAGGTCGCGCGGCTCGGCCGAGGCCGCCGACAGGCGCGGGATCTCGGGCGCGAAGGCCTCCAGCACCTCGTTGGCCGCGGGCGGGCCCAGGAAGCCGAAGGTCGCGCCGTGCGCCTCGAGCGCCTTGGCCAACGTCAGCGAGCGCATGACATGGCCGCCGCCGACCTTCTGGCCGGCGTCGACCACGAACAGGATGCGGGGACCGCTCGGGAGACTCATGGGCGCGGAGGAAAGGCCATCGCGCCCTGAATTGCAAAGGGCGTCAGGCGGAATTGCGGCCCGAAGCGTCGAAGCGCCGGAGCAGTTCGGCGGCGGCGCGGTCGGTCTCGGCGAGCGGCGGGTAGCTCCAGGTCTCGAGCCTGCCGTCAAACGGCCGGGCGACGCCACGGGCGCGAAGGTCTTCGTGGAAGCGCGCGAGCTTGGCGCTGTGGCCGCTCATCGGCAGGACGTACAGCGGCTTGCCGGTGGCTGCTGCGTCGGTGGCGAGGTTGGTGGAGTCTTCCGTGACCAGGATGACATCGGCGGCGGCCAGGAAGGCGAAGTACGGGTTCGGCGGCCGTTCGTCCCAGATCATACCCGGCAGGTCCTTCAGTCGCGCCGTCATGGCCTCCCGCGCGGCGGAGGGAGTCCGGCGGGTGAAGGACAGCATCAGCGCGCCGCCGGCGCCCCGGACGGCCTCGGCAATGCGCTCGGCGAGCGCGGCGGCGGCAGAGGCGGGCAGGTCGTGGGCCTTGGACTTGCCGCCGACGATCACCGCGACGCGCGGGCGGGGCAGGGCGGTGAGGTCCGGGAAGATGGCGAGCTCATCGGCCAACTTCTGCGGCGTAAGCCGGTTCGGCGCGCCAAGGATCGGAAAGACGTTCGCGCCGCCCAGCCGGTCGTGCACCGGCGGGACGATGAGGTCGAAGCGGTTCAGCGGGGCGTGCGGGTCCTGGGTCTGGACGACGAAGGTGCGACCCTTCAGGCGGGTCGAGAGCGGCAGGGTCGCGCGGCCGGCGGCGATCCAGACGTCGGGCAGCGGCGCGCCCAGGGGCTGAGCCAGGGCGGCCGGCGGGATCAGCCGCCAGGGCAGGCGACCCAGGCCGCCGCGCCAGGCGATGTGCTTCACCGAAATCTCGGCCGGACGCAGGCGCGCGACGGCTTCCGCCAGGCCCAGCGCCTGGGCCTCAATGCCGGCCCGGCCGTCCGAGACGGCCCAGATGGTCAGAGGTGGCGACGTCGCCCCCATCCGGAGTGGGTCAGACCCACTCCACCTTGAGGATCTCGTAGGCCTTCACGCCGCCGGGGGTGTTCACCTCCACGACATCGCCGGTCTCCTTGCCGATGATCGCACGCGCGATCGGCGAGGTGACGGAGACGCGGCCCGACTTCACGTCGGCCTCGTGCTCGCCCACGATCTGGTAACGGGCCTCTTCCTCGGTGTCCTCATCGACGAGGGACACCGTGGCGCCGAACTTCACCTGGGTGCCCGAAAGCTTCGAGACGTCGATCACCTGGGCGCGGGCCATCTTGTCTTCGATCTCGGCGATCTGGCCTTCGATCCAGCCCTGGCGCTCCTTGGCGGCATGGTATTCGGCGTTCTCGGAGAGATCGCCGTGCGAGCGCGCCTCGGCGATCGCGGCGATCACCGCCGGTCGCTCGATGGTCTTCAAACGCTTCAGCTCTTCGTCGAGGGCCTTGTAGCCCTCGGCGGTCATCGGGACTTTTTCCATAGAGGTGATGACTCGGGTTCGCCCTGGTGTTTCTGATCCGTAAGCCGGCCGCGGGCGCAGGCGTCCGGGGGCGGAGAGGTTAGGATTGTGCGGCGCAAAATACAAGACCAAGCCGCGAGCGGCGCTATTCGACCGTGCAAACTGGCCGCGCGCGGCCGGAGAGCTTAGCTAGGATGAATCCAGGAGACCTCCGCATGGCCGCCAAGCGCGGGATCACGCTGTACCACTCGCCGGCCAGCCGGGCTTTCACCGCCTACTGGATGTTGGAGGAGCTCGGCGTCGCGTTCGACGTGAAAACCGTCGACATCCGCAAGGGCGAGCAGAAGTCGCGCGAGTACCTGAAGCTCAACCCCGCGGGGAAGGTCCCGACGCTGACCGACGGCGATGTGGTCGTCAGCGAAAACCCGGCGATCGCGATCTACCTGGCGGACCGCTACAGCTACGGGGAGCTGGCGCCGAAGATCGAGGATCCGGATCGCGGCGCCTACCTGAAGTGGATGGTCTACGCGACCGCCGTGGTTGATCCGGTGTCGTTCCTCCATGGCCAGAAGGTCGAGATGTCGGGCTTCTCGGCCGGCTTCGGGAACTTCGACGACATGGTCGAGGTGCTGTCGTCGGTGCTGATGGAGCGGAAGTACCTGCTGGGCGAGCGCTTCACCGCCGCCGACGTGGTGCTAGGCGCGACCGTGTCGTTCCTGCTGCATCGCCGGGTGCTGCCGGAGCATGCGGCGCTGGTGGACTACAACGCGCGGCTCCAGTCGCGGGAGGCCTACCATCGCGCGGCGGACGCGACCTGGCCCGCGGCGATCTTCCAGTCTGTCTGAGGCGTCGGGCTAGTTGCTCTCGCTGACGATCGCGCCCTGGAGTTCGGCGCGTTCGGGGACCTCGAAGATGCCTTCGACGAACTCGAACATCTCCGGCGTCACATCGATCGAGAAGTTCTCGCCGCGCACGACGTTGCGCTCGGCCACGCGAGCGCGACGAACCTCGGTGGGGGCGGTCACGTAGTGGAACTGTAGGGTCAGGCCTGCGCCGTCGGCGATCTCGCGCACGCGGTCCCGGTCGGCTTTCCGCATCAGGCCGATATCCAGGATCACGGGGCGTCCGGCGGCGATCACCGCGGCGGCCGTCGACCAGATCTGCGCTTCGCAGCGCTGCACGCGCTCGATCATCCACTCGTACTCGATCGGATCGGGCATGTCGGGCGCAAAGAGACGCGCCATCCACTCGTCCAGGATGAGGGCGACGGCGCCTTCGCGGCGGGCGAAGGTGCGGGCGTAGGTGGTCTTGCCGGCGCCCGAAGGGCCGAAGAGGACGTGCAGGGTGGCGGACATGCGGCGGCTCTAGCGGATCGGGCGCGCCCCGTCGACTTGACGCCAGAAAATAACCAGATAGTTATGTAACCCATGAGTTATGAACAGCAGCTCGACGCCACCTTCGCCGCCCTGGCCGACCCGACGCGACGGGCGATCCTGGCCAGGCTGGCGACCGGCGAAGCCTCGGTGCAGGAGCTGGCCGAACCGTTCGCCATGAGCCAGCCGGCGATCTCCAAGCATCTGAAGGTGCTGGAGAAGGCGGGGCTGATCAGCCGCGGCCGCGATGCCCAGCGACGACCGGCCCGGATCGAGGCCGAGCCGCTCGGCGAGGCGAACGCCTGGATCGAACGCTACCGAGCGCTCTGGGAGGCCAACTACGGCCGCCTGGACGCCCTCCTCGACGCCCTCAAAGCCAAGAAGGACTGAGCCGATGCCCAAGCCCGTGCAGGTCTCGACGCCCAACGACCGCGAAGTGGTCGTCACGCGTGAGTTCGACGCCACCGCCCAGCTGGTGTGGGACGCCCATACCAAACCCGAGCTGCTGAAGCAGTGGCTGCTGGGGCCGCCAGGCTGGAGCATGCCCTATTGCGCGGTCGACCTCCGGGTCGGCGGCAAGTACCGCTACGTCTGGCGCAACGACGAGAACGGCGCCGAGTTCGGCTCGTACGGCGAGCATCTCGAGGTTACGCCCGTAGAGCGCATCGTCACCACCGAGCGGATGGACGGCCTGGACGGCCAGCCCATCGACCACGAGCGGCCCGTCGAGGCGGGCGAACCCTCGGTCAACACCCTGACGCTGGCGGAGCGGAACGGGCGCACGACGCTGACGATCGCCCAGGTCTTCCCGTCCAAGGAGATCCGCGACATGGCGGTGGGGTCGGGCATGACTGACGGCATGGCGATCAGCTACGACAACCTGGACGCCGTGCTGGACGGGCAGAAGGTCGGCTAGGGCATGCGAGAAGACCTCCAGGCGCGGGTGCAGGCCGCGCTCGCGGCCCTGGAGGCCGAAGCCTCGAGCGAAGTGCGGGACCAGATGGGGCCGCGGTTCGGCATCGTCACGGCGGACCGGACGCTGGGCGTGCGGATGGAGGCGATGCAGGCGCTGGCCAGGCGCCTGGGCCGCGACCCTGCATTGGCGGAGGCGCTATGGACGACCGGCGTCTATGAGGCGCGGATCACGGCGTCGATGGTCGCCGACCCGGTGGGGGTGACGCCCGAGCAGATGGAGCGCTGGCGGGCCGACTTCGACAACTGGGCCGTCACCGACACCGTGTGCCTGAAGCTGTTCGATCGCGCGCCGCACGCGGCCGAGAAGGCCTTGGCCTGGACGGCGCTGAACGACGAGTTCGGTCGAAGGGCGGGCTTCGCGCTGCTGGCCGGCATGGCGATCCATCGACGGGGCGACGCCGCGCTGTTCCACGAGGGCCTGCGTCGGATCGAGGCGGCGGCGACGGACGAGCGCAACTTCGTGAAGAAGGCCGTGAACTGGGCGCTGCGGGCCATCGGGCTGAAGGGCAACGACGCGCTGAAGGCCGAGGCGCGCGCCGTCGCCGAGCGGCTGGCCGCCTCCGACGACCGGACCGCACGCTGGGTCGGTCGCGATGCGATGAAAGCGTTCGACAAGGCCGACCAGAAGGTCAGCGGGCGGTGAGCCCGCCGTCGATCACCAATTCGGCGCCGGTGACATAGCGGCTCTCGTCCGAGGCCAGCCACAGCACGCCGTCGGCGATGTCCTTCGGATAGCCCTTCACCCCCAGCGGCACGAAACCGGCGCTGAGGACGTCGAGGTCCGGCGGCTCGTTCACGCCCGGCGTGCCGCCGACAACCGTTGTCCAGATGGGGGTCTCGATGACCCCAGGGTGGACAGAGTTCACCCGGACTCCGTCCTTCAGCGTGGCGCATTCCATGGCCACGGCCTTGGTGAACAGACGCACGCCGCCCTTGGTGGCGCAGTAGCCGCCCATGTTGGGCGCGCCGCTGATGCCGGCCACGGACGAGATGTTGACGATGCTGCCGCCGCCATTCGCGCGCATCAGCGGCAGGCTGTGTTTCACGCCCAGGAAGACGCCGTCGAGGTTGACGGCGATCTGCCGCTTCCAGTCGGCCAGCGTCATGTCGACGATTGGGCAGCCCAGGCCGATACCGGCGTTGTTCACCAGCACGTCGAGGCGGCCGAAGCGGGTCTTCACCTCGGCGACCACGCCGATCCAGGCATCCTCGTCCGTCACGTCGTGATGCAGATAGACCGCCGCGCCGCCGATCCCCCGCACGACCTCGTCGCCGAGGTGGTCCTGGATATCGGTGACGACGACCTTCGCGCCTTCCTGCGCGAGCCGCTCGGCGCAGCCGCGCCCGATGCCGCTGGCTCCGCCGGTGACGAGGGCCACCTTGCCGTCCACGCGTCCCGCCATGACGTCCTCCCGTGTCTGTTTGCCCTTACGGCTAACACGGGTTCCGCGACGTCCGCTAAGCGCGCGGTGAAGAGCCGTCCAGCAATGGCCCGCCGCTGGGCGCAAAGCCATCCAGCGCCCGTATCCGCGGAGGACGGGCGCGCTGGACGCTATCGACCGCCGCCCCGGATCAGGCCGGGGCGGTCGTCATGAGGTCACTGCAGGTAGCTGGGCGTGCCGCCGCTACCGCTCATGATCCCGTAGATGAGCCCGATGGCGAGCAGGACGACGACGATGATCATCGCCGTGCCCAGCAGCCCTTCGAAACGCTCCGCCAGGTGCTTGGGCTTGGTGTGGCGGACTTCGCCGTGATGCGGCTCGGTATGCATGACGCTTCCTCGCAAGCTGTTATGGAGCTCCACACTCCACGCCAGGCTGCGGCAGGCGCCGCTGGTCCGCCCCGAAGGCACTCACGCTTGGGCCGCCGGGGCGAGCCCTCAACGCCCAGCTCAACCGGGCGATGAGGCGAGCCTGCGCCCGCGTTGACGAACGGTCAATTAACGAGCGAACACGGGTCTGTGATCGTCGTCGCGCGTCAGGCGTAGCTCTGCAGGGGGCGCACCTCGAGGGGAGCCTCCGCCGTCGCCGAGATCGCCCGTGCCGCCGCCAGCGCCCCGGCCGCGGTGGTGAAGTAGGGGATCTTGCCCATCAGGGCGGTGCGGCGGATCTCGAAGCTGTCGAGCAGCGACTGCTTGCCTTCGGTGGTGTTAAAGACGAGCTGGACGTCGCCGTTCTTCATCGCGTCGACGATGTGCGGACGGCCTTCCAGCACCTTCTTGACCAGTTCGACGCTCACGCCCTGCTCGGCGAGGTAGCTCTGGGTGCCCGAGGTGGCGAGGACCCGGAAGCCCTGCTCCAGCAGGATGCGCACCGGCTCGACGATCCATGGCTTGTCGGCGTCCTTCACCGACACGAAGGCGCAGCCTTGCTTCGGCAGAACCGTGCCGCCGCCCAGTTGGCTCTTGGCGAAGGCGCGGGCGAAGGCGGGGCCTGGGCCCTCGCCGTCGCGGATCCAGTCGAGGCCCATGACCTCGCCCGTCGAGCGCATCTCCGGACCCAGGATGGTGTCGACGCCGGCGAAGCGGGCGAACGGGAAGACCGCTTCCTTCACCGCCACGTGGTCGTACTCGCCCACCGCCAGATCGAAGTCGGCGAGCTTCTTGCCGGCCATCACCTTGGCGGCGATGGCGGCGATCGGACGGCCGATGGTCTTGGCGACGAACGGCACCGTGCGGCTGGCGCGCGGATTGACCTCGAGCACATAGATCCGCGGGCTCTCGCTCTGCGGCTCCTCGATGGCGAACTGAACGTTCATCAGGCCGCGGACCTCCAGGGCCTTGGCCATGGCCTCGGTCTGGCGCTTCAGCTCAGCGATGGTCTCGGGCTTCAGCGAGTAGGGCGGCAGCGAGCAGGCGCTGTCGCCCGAGTGCACGCCGGCCTCTTCGATGTGCTCCATCACGCCGGCGACGAACACCTGGCCCGCGTCGTCGCAGAGCGCGTCGACGTCCACTTCGGTGGCGCGGGAGAGGTACTGGTCGAGCAGCACCGGACTGTCGCCCGACACCTGCACGGCGGTGTTGATGTAGCGCTCGAGCTGTTCGTCATCGCGGACGATCTCCATCGCCCGGCCGCCCAGCACGTAGGAGGGGCGGATGACGACGGGGTAGCCGACCTTGTGCGCGGCGGCGAAAGCCTCCTCGCGGCTGCGGGCGAGCGCGTTCACCGGCTGCGCGATCTTCAGCTTGTGCAGCAGCTGCTGGAAGCGCTCGCGGTCCTCGGCGAGGTCGATGGCGTCGGGCGAGGTGCCGAGGATCGGGATGCCCGCGTCCTCCAGCGGCTTGGCCAGCTTCAGCGGGGTCTGGCCGCCGAACTGCACGATCACGCCGATCAGTTCGCCGTTGGCGCGCTCGGTCTCGATCAGCTCCAGCACATCCTCGGCCGTCAGCGGCTCGAAATAGAGGCGGTCGGAGGTGTCGTAGTCGGTCGAGACGGTCTCGGGGTTGCAGTTGACCATGATCGACTCTACGCCGATCTCGTCGAGCGCGAAGGCCGCGTGGCAGCAGCAGTAGTCGAACTCGATGCCCTGGCCGATGCGGTTCGGACCGCCGCCCAGGATGATGGCCTTCTTGGCGCCCGACGGCTCGCTCTCGCAGTCCGGGATCTGGCCCAGCGCGCCGGTCTCGTAGGTCGAATACATGTAGGGCGTGTCGGCGCGGAACTCGCCGGCGCAGGTGTCGATGCGCTTGAACACCGGCCGGACGCCAAGCGCGCGGCGCTGCTCGCGGACTTCCTTCTCGGTGAGGTGGGTCAGCTTGGCGAGGCGGGCGTCCGAGAAGCCCTGAGCCTTCAGGCGGCGGAAGGCGGCGGCGTCGGTCGGCAGGCCGTCGGCGGCGATGCGGGCCTCTTCCTTCACGAGGGTCTCGAGCTGGCGCAGGAACCAGGGCTCGTAGCTGCAGGCGGCGTGGATCTCGTCGCAGGTCAGACCGTGGCGGAAGGCCTGGGCGATGACCCGCAGTCGGTCGGGCGTGGGCGTGCCCAGCGCGCGCACGATGGCCGCGTGGCCCATCTCCGGGTCGTCGGCGCTCTCGATGGCGATCTCGTCGAGGCCGGTCAGGCCGGTCTCCAGGCCGCGCAGGGCCTTCTGCAGGCTCTCGGCGAAGGTGCGGCCGATGGCCATGACCTCGCCCACCGACTTCATCGACGTCGTCAGGTAGGGCTCGGAGCCGGGGAATTTCTCGAAGGCGAAGCGCGGGATCTTGGTGACGACGTAGTCGATGCTGGGCTCGAACGAGGCCGGCATGGCGCCGCCGGTGATGTCGTTGGCCAGTTCGTCGAGGGTGTAGCCGACGGCCAGGCGGGCGGCGACCTTGGCGATCGGGAAGCCGGTGGCCTTGGATGCCAGGGCCGAGGATCGCGACACGCGCGGGTTCATCTCGATGACGACCATGCGGCCGTCGGCGGGGTTGATGGCCCACTGGACGTTCGAGCCGCCCGTCTCGACGCCGATCTCGCGCAGCACGTCGATGCTGCCCTTCCGCATCCGCTGATATTCCTTGTCGGTCAGCGTGAGCGCAGGGGCGACGGTGATGCTGTCGCCGGTGTGGACGCCCATCGGGTCCACGTTCTCGATCGAGCAGACGATGATGCAGTTGTCCGCCTTGTCGCGGACGACCTCCATCTCATACTCCTTCCAGCCGAGGACGCTCTCTTCGATGAGCACTTCGGTGGTCGGCGACAGGTCGAGACCGCGGGCGACGATCTCCTCGAATTCCTCGCGATTGTAGGCGATGCCGCCGCCGGTGCCGGCGAGCGTGAAGCTCGGGCGGATGATGGCGGGGAGGCCCACGAACTCCAGGCCTTCCAGCGCCTCTTCCATCGTGTGCGCGGCCTTGGAGCGGGGGCTCTCCAGCCCGAGCTTGTCCATGGCGTCGCGGAATTTCTGGCGGTCTTCGGCCTTGTCGATGACGTCGGCCTTGGCGCCGATCATCTCGACGCCGTACTTCTTCAGCGCGCCCGAGGCTTCGAGGGCCAGGGCGGTGTTCAGCGCCGTCTGGCCGCCCATGGTGGGCAGCAGGGCGTCGGGCCGCTCCTTCTCGATGATCTTCTCGACCATCTCGGGCGTGATCGGCTCGATGTAGGTGGCGTCGGCGACGTCCGGATCGGTCATGATCGTCGCCGGGTTTGAATTCACCAGCACGATCCGGTAGCCCTCGGCGCGCAGCGCCTTGCACGCCTGGACGCCCGAATAGTCGAACTCGCACGCCTGGCCGATCACGATCGGGCCGGCGCCGATGATCAGGATCGAGGAGATGTCGGTGCGTTTGGGCATCTTTTCTCGCGCGCAAGGACGGCCGCGCGGTTTGGCGCGCCCGACACCGGTTTGAACTGCAGGTTAAGCGGGCGATTTAGACGCCAAGGTCCGCTCACGCAACCGCCTGCGGCGAGATGAACGCTGAATCCTCCGGGTTCCCCGAAATTTATCTTTCGAATCACGCAACTAACTCCGGGCTGGAGACCTCTTTTGTTGAAAGCGCGCACCCCTACGCGCCGCAATCCATCGGAGTGCCCATGACCCTGCTCGATAGAATCCCCAGCCTCAGCGACGAGGAGGTCGTGAACCTTCTGGCCAATGCGCGCCGGCTGAGCGAGCGGGGCGACGAGAAGCAACAGGCCGCCGCCGCCGAACTCCTGCCCGCACTGGAAGACGAAGCCGAGAAGCGCCGCCAGGCGCGGCTGGAACGCACCAAGGCCAAGCGCGCCGCCGCTCGCAAGCCGCGCAAGGTCGCCGCCTAGTCATAAAGTGAAGCTTGGTTGTGGTCTCAGAAGAGGCCACAGCCAGGAATTGTTACAAGAAGTCGTAACAAAGATACCAGTGTTTATCTAAAGTAAAGTAACGGCGTTCTAGCCACACTTGCTCGACATAACGCTGTCGCATTTCCGTCAATGTATTGACGTCTCCGAAAATCGATTGGAATTCTCGCGGCCTAACGTTTCGGCGGGGCCGGGAATGATCGTGTTCGCACCCGATCCCCCACCGAACTGAGGGGATCGTATGACGTCCATCAAGACCCGCCTGCTCGCCGGCTCGCTGCTGAGCGGCGTGCTGGCGATCGCCGCGGCGCCGTCCGCCGCGTTCGCTCAAGAGGGCAATCAAGTCGAGGAGCTGGTGGTCACCGGCTCGCGCATCGCGCGGCCGAACCTCGAGCAGCCGACGCCCATCACCACCATCACCCAGCAGTCGATCCAGAACGCCGGCACCGCCAGCCTCGGTGACGTGCTGGCGCAGCTGCCGGCCCTGTCGGGCTACGGCACCGTGCGCGCCAATTCGGATTCCGGCGGCGAGGTGGGCGGCCTGAGCTTCCCCGACCTGCGCAGTCTCGGCACCGAGCGCACCCTCACCCTGGTCAACGGCCAGCGGCACGTGGGCGGGGACGCGGGCAACACCGCCGTGGACCTGGGCTCAATCCCGACCGCTCTGGTCGAGCGCGTCGATGTGATCACCGGCGGCGCCTCAGCCATCTACGGCTCGGACGCTGTCACCGGCGTGATCAACATCATCCTGAAGGACAACTTCGAGGGCTACGAGTTCAACATCCAGGGCGGCACGCCGCTCAACGGCAACTACGGTCAGAACTACTCGGTCTCGGGCACCGGCGGCTGGAACTTCCAGGACGAGCGCGGCAACGCCACCCTGACCCTCTTCGCCGACAAGCAGGAGCGGGTGCACGCCAGCAAGATCGACGGCCTGGCGGACTGGGGCATCATCCTCAATCCCGACGACACCGGCCCGAACGACGGGATCCCGGACACCATCTACCGGCCGTACATCCAGACCGAATACTTCCCGCGCTACGGGGCGCTGATCGCGGCGAGCTCCTTCGCCGCCGTCACCGGCTTCGACGCGGCCGGCAATCCGCAGCCGTTCCCCGCCCGCACAGGCGAGAACAACTTCTACTACGGCTCGTTCGCTGAGCCCTGCATCACCTGCTACTCGGGCGACAGCGAAACCACGATGGTGCCGCGCCAGACCCGCTTCGGGGCGGAGGGCACGTTCCGCTACAACATCACGCCGGCGCTGCGCTTCCGCGGCGACGTGAAGTTCGTGCAGAGCGACACGCTGGACACGTTCTCGTCGTCGTTCACGACGTTCGAGTACCTGCTGGATGCGGACAACGCGTTCATTACCCCGGCTATCCAGGGGATCCTGGACGCCAATCCGGGCGAGTCTTTCTACGTGAACCGGTCGAACATGGACATCGGCGGGCGCAACCAGGACACGCGCCGGCGGACGTTCCGCACCGTGCTGACGCTGGACGGCGACGTCGACGCCGGCTTCTCGGACGTGAAGTGGGACCTGACCTACAACTTCGGCCGCACGAAGAACCGGTTCGACAGCTTCAACGGCCTGATCCCGGGCAACTTCCTGGCCGCCGTGGACGCCGTGCGCGATCCCGCCAGCGGACAGATCCGCTGCCGCAAGGACGTGCCGTCGACCTGGTATGCGGGGTACGCCCCGCCGGATCCGTCGATCCTGACGAATGATACCTGCGTCCCGTTCAACCTGTTCGGCGCCCAGAACAGCCGCGAGGCGATCGAGTTCGTGACCTATGAGGCCACACGGACGCACACGATCACCCAGCAGGTGGCGACAGCGACCTTCGCCTTCGACACTCAGCGGTTCTTCAACTTCCAGGGCGGCGCCCTGGAGTTCGCGGGCGGCCTGGAGTGGCGGCGCGAGGAGTCGAAGAACATCAACGATCCCTTCGTGCAGTCCGGCATCACCGAGAACTCGCCGCAGCCGAACGCCAGCGGCGGCTTCGAAGTGCGCGAGGCCTTCCTCGAGGCCGAGGCGCCGCTGCTCCGGGACGCGCCGTTCGCCCACGAACTGACCCTGAATGCCGCGGTGCGTGTGGCCGACTACAGCCACGCGGGCAGCGCCACCTCGTACATGGTTCGCGGCACCTGGGCGCCGGTGCAGGATTTGACGCTGCGCGGGACCTTCTCGAAGGCGACGCGCGCGCCGAACATCGTGGAGGCGTTCCTGCCGGCCACGCCGGGCTTCGACGGCGTGTTCGACCCCTGCGACATCAACTCGATCGACGTCGATCCTGACCGGGCGGCCAACTGCGCCGCGCTCGGCGTCACTTTCGACCAGGCGCTGGACAACCAGTTCCCCGGCGTGACCTCGGGCAACGCCGACCTGCGCTCGGAGAAGGCGGAGACCTGGACGGTGGGCTTCGTCTACCAGCCCAGGTTCATCCCCGGCCTGTCGCTGACGGTCGACTACTATGACATCCAGATCGACGACGCGATCAGCTTCCTCGACCCGCAGGACGCCGCCGACAAGTGCGTCGACGGCCCCGAGCTGGCGCTGGAGTACTGCAGCCTGATCATCCGCGACCCGGTGTCGAAGCAGATCACCTCGTATCTCTCGACCTACCTGAACCGGGCCAAGATCGAGACGGCCGGCTACGACATCCAGGTGGCCTATTCGACGGGCGTGGCCGACTGGACCCAGAACTGGGGCGCGCTCAGCCGCCTGGACGGCCGCCTGACCGCCCAGCTCACGGCCAACTACACCGAGAAGCTCCGGCAGTTCGCCTTCCAGGACTTCCCGGACACGGTGGATCGCGAAGAGGGCGAGATCGGCGATCCGCGTTGGTCGTTCATCTCCAACCTGAGCTACGCGCAAGGTCCGGTGACCCTGACCTGGGAAAGCCAGTTCATCGACAAGTCGCGTCGCAATAAGGACCGGCTGCTGGAGCGGTACGACCGCCCCTACGTCGAGGCGGTTTGGTACCACGACCTGATCGCCCGCTATAAGTTCGACGTGGGCGAGGGCCTGGAGGTCTATGCGGGGGTGAACAACATCTTCGACAAGACCATCCCGGTGGGCCTGACCGGCAACGGCGCGGTCAGCGGCGACACCACCTATGACATCTTCGGCCGCTACCTGTTCGCGGGCGTGCGCGCCCGCTTCTAGGGTCGGTCTGATCCAACGAGATGGCGAGGGCCGGGGCGGTGACGCTCCGGCCCTTTCCGTTTGCGCGTTTGCGGCAAGCGTCGCCGTGGGTCATCGTCGGCGTATGCGACACGCAATCCTCGTCGTTCCGCTGATGCTGGCGGCTCCCGCCCTGGCGCAGCCCGCGCCCGTCACCAAGCCGGTGGCGACTGTCGACGCCACGCTTACGGGCCAGCCGATCACGGCGCCTTCGGGCCCGCTGCGGGTGACGGTGTCGGAGACGACGCTGGCGCCGGGCGGCAAGCTCGCCGCCCACAAGCATCCGTATCCGCGGGTGGTGCAGGTGCTGTCCGGCCGGTTGCGCGTGACGAACCTCGACACCGGAACGGTGTCCGAGCCGAAAGCCGGCGACTGGATGGTGGATGCGGTCGAGCAGTGGCACGAGGCGGTCGTCGTCGGCGACGAGCCGGTCCGCATCATGACGATCGACCAGGCGCCGCCGGGGGCGGCGGTGACCATCCCCCGGGCGGCGCCGAAGCCTTAGCTGTCGAGGAAGCTGCGCAGCTTCCTGGAGCGCGACGGGTGCTTCAGCTTGCGAAGCGCCTTGGCCTCGATCTGACGGATCCGTTCGCGGGTGACCGAGAACTGCTGACCGACCTCTTCGAGAGTGTGGTCGGTGTTCATGCCGATGCCGAAGCGCATGCGCAGGACACGCTCCTCGCGCGGCGTCAGCGACGCCAGCACGCGGGTGGTGGTCTCGCGCAGGTTCGACTGGATGGCCGCGTCGATCGGCAGGACGGCGTTCTTGTCCTCGATGAAGTCGCCCAGGTGGCTATCCTCCTCGTCCCCGATCGGGGTTTCGAGCGAGATCGGCTCCTTGGCGATCTTCAGGACCTTGCGCACCTTCTCCAGCGGCATGGCCAGCTTCTCGGCCAGCTCTTCCGGGGTCGGCTCGCGGCCGATCTCGTGCAGCATCTGGCGGCTGGTGCGGACGATCTTGTTGATCGTCTCGATCATGTGCACCGGGATGCGGATGGTCCGGGCCTGGTCGGCGATCGAGCGGGTGATCGCCTGCCGGATCCACCAGGTGGCGTAGGTCGAGAACTTGTAGCCGCGGCGGTACTCGAACTTGTCGACCGCCTTCATCAGGCCGATGTTGCCCTCCTGGATCAGGTCCAGGAACTGCAGGCCGCGGTTGGTGTACTTCTTGGCGATCGAGATCACGAGGCGGAGGTTGGCCTCGACCATTTCCTTCTTCGCCTGGCGGGCCTCGCGCTCACCCTTCTGCACCGTCTGGACAATGCGGCGGTAGTCGTCGATCGGCACGCCGGTCTCTTGGGCCAGGGCGGCGACTTCCGAACGGATCTCGCCGATCTGGCCAGCGTCGTTCTCGGCGAACTTCGTCCAGCGGACGCCCAGCTGCTTGACCTGGTCCGACCAGTCGGGGGCCATTTCCTGGCCGAAGTAGGCCTTCAAAAACTCGGCGCGGCTGATGCCGTAGCTGTCGGCCAGGCGCAGCAGGCGGCCTTCCAGCACCATCAGGCGCTTGTTGATCGCATAGAGCTGCTCGACGAGCGCCTCGATGCGGTTGTTGTTGAGCTTCAGCGTCTTCAGCTGCTGGACAATGGCGCTGCTGGCGGCCTGATAGGCCTTGCGATCGGCGTCCGAAAGGTCCTGGCCCTTGAGGCGGGCGGCGACCAGCTTCTCCTGCAGGAGGCGGAAGCTCTCGAACTCGGCGGCGATCAGGTCGAGGGTCGCCATGACGCCCTCGCGCAGCTCGGCTTCCATCGCGCTGATGGTCGGGCCCGCGCCGTCGTCGAAGTCGTCTTCGTTCTCGCCCTCGGCCTCACCTTCGGCCTTCTCGCCCTCGGCCTCTTCAGGCTCGGCTTCGGCCGGGGTCGGGGGAGCGGCGGGGTTCATGACGCCATAGGTCTGCTCGAGGTCGATGACCTCGCGCAGCAGGATGCGGCCGCCTTCCAGCTCCTCGCGCCACACCATGATGGCTTCGAAGGTCAGCGCGCTCTCGCACAGGCCGCGGATCATCGTGTCGCGGCCGGCCTCGATGCGCTTGGCGATGGCGATTTCGCCTTCGCGCGACAGCAGCTCGACCGAGCCCATTTCGCGCAGGTACATGCGCACGGGGTCGTCGGTGCGGTCGTAGGCCGGCTCCTTCGTCGTCTCGACGACGGCGCTTTCCTCGCGGACCGCGACCTCGCCGCCCTCGGCGTCCTCTTCGGACTCGACGACGTTGACGCCCATCTCGTTGAGCATCGCCAGCGTGTCTTCGATGGCTTCCGAGGTGACCTCTTCCGAGGGCATCACCTTGTTCAGCTCGTCCATCGTGACGTAGCCGCGGGCCTTGGCCTGCTTGATGAACTTCTTGACCGCGGCGTCGGTCAGGTCGAGCAGCGGGCCGTCGCCAGTGGTGGTTTCGGGCGTTTCGGCTTCAGCTGTGTTCGAGCTCATCTAGGTCTCCGGCGTGGGCTCCCGCCCCATGCAAGAGGCGGGCCCCAGATAATGGGCGACGGTCAAATGGTCAGGGGCCGCGACGTTACGACCCGGTTCCCGTCAAATTCGTTCCGTTCTGATCATGCGTTCGCAGGGTCCTGCTAAACCCGACATGGCCCAGCCACGTCCGAGCGACCGCGAAGGTCGCCCCCCGCAGCGCAAGCCCTGGGATCACCACGCATCGAGGGAGGCACCAGTTTCAAAGGTGGGCGCGCCCGAAAGGTCGCAGCGGCCCGGTGGATGCCTGTCAACAGCGCGCTAAATCCGCACGCCGCCAGATGGCGTGCTGACTCGCGCAAGTCAAGATGCCCCTACGATCACAAGGGGAATGATTTCGTTCGGGTATTTCGCGCAGGGACACTGCCAAGGCGGTTTTGCCGCAGCCGCTAGTGGGGGAGGACGGGCCTGTCGCCGCTCTCGTTCGCCCAGTCGGAGTTGACCAGGCGGCGCAGGTGATCGCGCTCGGCCTTGAGGTTCACCAGCGCCTGGTGGGCGCTGGGATCGCGGGCCATGTCGCCGACCGCGGACTCCACCGCGCGTTCGAGCGACTCCAGCTTCATCAGCAGGTCAAAGGCCTCACGCCACAGGGCGCGAACCCGGTCGCGGGCGGCTCCGGCGTCGAGGAAAGGCGCGGCCACGCCGGCGCGGCGGGCGTCCTTTTCCAGCTTCACCAGATCCTCCTGAGGCACGCCGCGGCTGCGCAGGCGGCGGACCACCGCGTCGAATTCGGCCTCGTCAGCCTCGTAGCGCAGGCTGACCAGCTCGCGGGCGATGCCGTCCAGCTTCTCGTCGCCGAAGCCGCGGGCGCCGACGAGTTCGATGGAGTCGTCGATCAGCGTCGGATCATGCAGCGCCGCCATGGCCAGCGCCGCGGCCAGCGGACGCGGCGAACCCTTGAGCGCCTGAGCGGCGCGCTTGCCCTCGTCGGTGGCGCCGGCGACGGCCGCCTTGCGCTTGGCCCAGCCATGCTTGGCGAGCGCCCGGCCCGCGGCCCCCGGCTCGTAGACGGGTGGCGCGTTGCGCGGCCAGAGCTGCTCGTAGCGGCCCAGCAGGTCGTCCTTGTAGGCCTGGGCGAGGTCGGTATCCCCGATCGTCGCGGCGAGCTTGCGCAGCCGCACCTTGAACGACGTCTTCCGCTCGGGCGTGTCGAGCGGCTCGAGGTCGCGCTCGCGGATGAACAGCGCCTCGGCGAAGGGCGTGGTCCGCTCGAGCTGGGCCTTCAGCGCCGCCGGCCCCTGTTCGCGCAGCACGTCGTCGGGATCCTTGCCGCCTTCCACGATGGCGAACTTGAAGCTCTTGCCGGGTTTGAGCAGGGGCAGGGCGCGATCGATGGCGCGGCCGGCGGCCTGGCGGCCGGCCCGGTCGCCGTCGAAGCAGAGCGTCGGCTCGGGATGGTGGCGCCACAGCACCTCCATCTGTTCCTCGGTGAGCGCCGTGCCCATCGGCGCGACGGCTGGGACGCCGGCCCGCTGGCAGGCGATGACGTCCATGTAGCCTTCGACCACCACCAGCGGCGGGGCCTCGTCGCTGCGGGCCGCGGCCAGGATCTTCCGCGCCTCGGAGAGGCCGTAGAGGTTGTTCCCCTTGTGGAAGACGACGGTCTCGGGGCCGTTCAGGTACTTGGCCCGGGCCTCGGGATCCATCGCCCGGCCGCCGAACGAAACCACTCGGCCGCGGACGTCCAGGATCGGGAAGATGATGCGGTCGCGGAAGCGGTCGTACGGCGCGCCGCCGTCCTCCGGCGCGATCAGCAGGCCGGCGTCCACCAGTTCGCCGGGCTTGGCGCCCTTGGTGACGAGGTAGTCCTTCAGCGCGGTGCGGCCGGCCGGCGAGAAGCCGACGCGGAAGCGGGCCCACTCCTTCTCCGGCAGGCCGCGCTTTTCGAGATAGGCGCGGGCGTCGCGACCCGGCGGCCGCTTCAGCTCGGCCTCGAACCACTGGGCGGCGAGCTCCAGCCAGTCGGCGAGCCCCTGGCGCTTCTTCTCCTGCTCGGCGCCGCGGGGGTCGACCGTCGGCAGGGCCATCCCGGCCTCTGCCGCCAACCGCTCCACCGCCTCGGCGAAGGTGAGCCGCTCAGTCTCCTGGATGAAGCTGATGATGTCGCCGGTTTTGCCGGACGAGAAGTCGAAGAACTGGCCCTTCTCGTCGTTCACATAGAAGGAGGGCGTCTTCTCCTTGTTGAACGGCGACAGGCCGACGTACTCGCGGCCCTGCTTGCGCAGCTTGACGCTCTTGCCGATCACGTCCGAGGGACGGAGGCGACCTTTCAACTCGTCGATGAAGCGTTCGTCGAAGCGCCCGACCATCCGGCAGCCATCACATCAAACCATCCGCCTCCGACACCCGGCGTTCCGTCGCATGCCGCAGACTCGTGTGGAGTGCGGGTCCGGACATGTTGGCGGCCTGTGGATAGGCTTTGGATAAATGATGCGTCCGATTCGGTCGTCTCAGACGACGTGGGCCAGCTTGTCCGGATTCCGCATAGCGTAGATGGCGGCGATGCGGCCGTCCTCGCCGGGCTCGAAGGCGATGGTCTCGGGACCGTCCGGCAGGTGCAGCAGCAGGCCCGGGTAGCCGTTGACGCGGACGGCCTCGAAGCTGCCGTAACTGGGGAAGCCTGCCCGCCAGCTGATCCCTTGGAAGAGGCCAATGATGTCGTCGCGGCCCACCATCACGCGCAGCGCCGCCTTCCGCTTGCCGCCGCCGTCGGTGACCATGATGGCGTCCTCGGTGAGCAGCGCGGCCAGCCGGCCGTAGTCGGCTTGCGCGGTGGCGATCATGAAGGCCTCGGCCAGCTCCTTGGCCCGGTGCTCGTCGACGGTGAATCGGGGCCGGGCGTCCTGCACGTGGGCCCGGGCGCGGCTGGCGAGCTGGCGGACCGCAGCCTCGGTGCGATCCAAGGTTTCGGCCACCTGGGCGTAGTCCTGGTCGAAGACGTCGTGCAGCAGGAAGACGGCGCGCTCCAGCGGCGACAGGCGCTCCAGCGCGAGCAGGAAGGCGACCGACACCTCCTCGGCCTTCTCGACAGGATCGTCGGTGAGCGGCTCGATCAGCGGCTCGGGAAGCCAGGGCCCGCGATAGGCTTCGCGCTCGGCCTTGGCGCGGCGCAGGCGGTCGATGCAGAGGCGGGTGGTGGCGCGGACCAGCCAGGCGGCGGGATCGTCGACCTTCTCCGCGGCGCGGGTCCAGCGGAGCCAGGCGTCCTGAACGGCGTCCTCGGCTTCCGATACGGAGCCGAGCATCCGGTAGGCCAGCCGGCGCAGGCGCGGCCGCTGGGCTTCGAAGGCGTCGGTGAGCCGGACGTCCATGAGCTCTACCTTACGCCGCCAGGCGAAGCGGCGCGACAGCCTCTCCGCCAACCGTGACCTTCGAACAGGCCTTGCCGTAGCCCAGGGCGTACTTGAGCGTCGGATACATCCGGGACGCCGTGATCGCGAGACTGATGGCGACCAGCGCCTTGTCGCCCCAGCGGCGGACGATCTCGTCGCGCAGCGGGTCGCAGGCTTCCATGTCGCGGGCCAGACTGGCGCGGGCGAAGCGATACGCCAGGGCGGCCGTGTCGCCCATGGCCGCCTCGTCGCCGGCGAGGACGGCCCGCAGGACGGCAGGGTCGACGCCGTTCTCCAGGGCGATGTCGCAGGCGATCTGGGTGCAGGGGCCGCAGTCCTCGGACATCGTGCCGACCAGGCCGGCGGCGATCAGCGCCTCGTGCGGGGCGGCGTTCACGTCGGCGGCCCGGGTGCCGAAGCCGAACTTCATCAGGCTGGCGGGGCTCGCGCGCAGCACATGGCGCATGTAGCTCGCGTCGTAGGCGTAGCGCTTCTCGAAGCCGTCGATCCAGCGCGAGAGGTAGGCGCGGAGCATGAGCGTGTTCTCCTCAGTCATGAGCCGGTTTTCGGAAGAGGGCGAGGGCCAGCGGAATGGCCGCGAAGAGGTAGACGCCGACGAAGTCGCGCCGCACGTCGGCCCAGGGGCTGGCGCTGCAGCTGGCGTCGTAGACGTGGATCGCGGCGTGGAAGGTCAGGAAGGCCGCGCCGGCCGCCAGCGCGGGCCAGCCTTCGCGCGGCGTCCAGGCGAACCAGGCGAGGCCAAGGGCGGCGACCAGATAGGCCGCGCCGATGTCACGTATGAAGTGGGCGTTGTAGGGTCCGGTCGAGGTGACGCCCGGGACGGCGCCGTACCAGGCCAGGCCGTTGAAGAGCATGGCCAGCGCATTGCCCGCCAGCACCAGCGCCAGCAGCGCCGCCACCCATCGATCCCAGGTCCGAAGCATGTCCCGCCCTCCATCGTTCGCCCCAAGGACGGACGGCGGAGCCCGGCTGTGACATCCGGCTGAAGATTTCTAGCTGAGACTGCGGACCCAGGCGGGCAGGTCGGTGATGGCCGGGAGTTCGGCGAAGCGGGGATGGTTCTCCGGAGCGTCGGCCATCTCGTGCTCCCAGATCAGCGGGTAGGGCACGTGGGCGGCGTACGCGCCGGCCTCTAGCGCCGGGAGGATGTCCGACCGCATCGAGTTGCCGCACATCACCGCCTGGGCCGCGCCCGTGCCGTGGCGAGCGAACACGCGTTCATAGGTGGAGGCGTCCTTCTCGGAGACGATCTCGACGGCCACGAAGAGTTCGCCCAGGCCCGAAGCGGCGAGCTTGGTCTCCTGGTGCAGGAGGTCGCCCTTGGTGATCAGCACGAGGCGATAGTCGTCGGCGAGCTCGGCGAGCGCCTGGTCGACGCCGGGCAGGGTCTCGACCGGGTGGTCGAGCATCTCGCGGCCGGCGGCGAGGATCTCGGCGATCAGCCGGCCGGGGGCATTGTTGTCGGTGAGCTCCATGGCGGTCTCGATCATCGAGAGCGTGAAGCCCTTTACGCCGTAACCGTAGAGGCGGAGGTTGCGCTTCTCGACCTCGCGGAGGCGGGTCTGCAGGGCCTCGCCGTCGGCATGGTCGGCCATCAGCGCCAGGAAGCGGTCCTGGGTCAGGCGGAAGATGCCTTCGTTGTGCCAAAGGGTGTCGTCGGCATCGAGGCCGACCGTTGTGATGCGCATGGTCCGGCTCTTAAGCGAGCCCGGCGAGTCCGCCTAGGCCGCGCAGGCTTTGTGAGGCTTCAGCACGCGTTCCGTAGAGGCCGGGTAGCGCGCGAGCGCCGCGGCCGGTCGGATCGGCCGTCGCACCAGTTCGCCGCCGCAGTTCGGACAGGCGCCGCCGAGGCGGGTGTCGGCGCAGTCCGCGCAGAAGGTGCACTCGAAGGTGCAGATGCGGGCGTCCGGGCTGTCGGGGGCCAGGTCGCGGTCGCAGCATTCGCAGTTGGGTCTAAGCGCGAGCATGGCGGGACGTTGCCTCAGCCGCCGGCGGAGCGACAGGCCAAGCTTCCCACCATTCCCGCCTATTCGCCGAAGCCTTCGCCGGGCTCGATCGGGCTCATGCGGATGAGGCGGCTGTCGGCGACGCCAGCCGTGCGGTGTTGCACCAGCTCGCGGTACTCGGGATCGCGGACCATGGCGATAAATGCCTCGGCGTTGGGATATTCGGCGATGAAGGCCAGGTCCCAGGCCTCGGAGCCTGGGCCGGTGAGGGTGACCTGCGGCTTGCCCGCCCAGACCTGCCGGCCGCCCAGGCGCTTGAAGATGTGCGCGGTCGTGCGGCCATAGGCGCGGTAGGCGTCGAGGCCGGTGAGCGGCTCGCCGTGGTTCGGGTGACCTTTCGGGTACTCGGCCGCCGGCTTCAGCTTGATCAGGTTCAGCATGTGGATCGGCTGGTCGCGCGGCAGGGTCTTGAAGACCTCCCAGGCCTCGCGTTCGGGATCGATATGCGCCATAGCGTCCTCGCCTGATTGACCGCGTGAGGCCGAGTCACTACCTACGCGCCCGTTTGCCGACAAGGAGCCACCCGATGACGACCCGCGACCTGCTGCCTGGCGTCACCGGAGTCCTGGTCCTGGCGGACGGGACGGTTCTCCAGGGGATCGGCGTCGGCGCGGTAGGCGAGGCGGTCGGCGAAGTCTGCTTCAACACCGCCATGACGGGTTACCAGGAGATCCTGACCGACCCGTCGTACATGGCCCAGATCGTGGCCTTCACTTTCCCGCACGTGGGCAACGTCGGCACGAACATCCAGGACATCGAGCAGATGTCGGGTTCGGCCGAGACGGCGGCCCGCGGCGCGATCTTCCGCGACGTGCCGACCAAGCCGGCGAACTGGCGCGCCGACAGCGATCTCGAGACCTGGATGAGCCGCCGCGGCGTGGTGGGCCTGGCCGGCGTCGACACCCGCGCGCTGACGCGGAAGATCCGCGAGCACGGCATGCCGCACGCGGTGATCGCCCACCATCCGGAGGGCAAGTTCGACCTGGACGCGCTGGCCGCCAAGGCGCGCGAGTGGAACGGCCTGGTGGGCCTCGACCTCGCCAAGGACGCGACCACGCTGCAGCCGTTCGTCTACGACGAAGGGATCTGGAGCTGGGAAGAGGGCTACGCCAAGCCGCTCGAGACGCCGAAGTACGAAGTTGTCGTGATCGACTATGGCGTGAAGCGAAACATCCTGCGGGCGCTGACCTCGGTCGGTGCGCGGGCCACCGTGGTGCCGGCGGGCACCTCGGCGGAAGATATCTTGAAGCGCAATCCGGACGGCGTGCTGCTGTCGAACGGCCCGGGCGACCCGGCCGCGACCGGCGAGTATGCGGTGCCCGAGATCCAGAAGCTGGTGGAGAGCGGCAAGCCGGTATTCGGCATCTGCCTGGGCCACCAGATGCTGGCGCTGGCGCTGGGCGCCAAGACGGTGAAGATGGAGCAGGGCCACCACGGGGCGAACCACCCGGTGAAGGACCTGACGACCGGCAAGGTCGAGATCGTCTCGATGAACCACGGCTTCACGGTGGACCGCGACAGCCTGCCGGCGCCGGTGGTGGAAACCCACGTCAGCCTGTTCGACGGCACGAACGCCGGGATCCAGCTGAAGGACAAGCCGGTGTTCTCGGTCCAGCACCACCCGGAAGCCTCGCCTGGCCCGACGGACAGCCTCTACCTCTTCGAGCGCTTCGCCGAGAACATGGACCGCGCGAAGGCGTAGGTTGGAACCACGGATTACACGGATCACACGGAAGTTAGAGCGCGAAGCGCTCGATCTTAGCTTCCGGCGCCGTCCCGAAGTTCACGAGCAAGGCGACACCGCGCCCGGATGCCCGCAGGTAGTTGATTGTTTGCGCCCGATGCTCGGGCGCGAGATCGCGAGCCGCCTTCAGTTCGACGATAACTTTGTCGAAGCAGATGAAGTCCGGTGAATAGCCCTGCCGTAGAGGTCTGCCGCGATAACTCAAGGCGAGCGCGGGCTGCGAGGCAAACGGGATGCCTCGATGCTCGAACTCAATGGCGAGCGCCTCCTGATAGACGGCTTCGAGGAAGCCTGCGCCCAGCGCATGGTGCACCTCAATGACTGCGCCGCGGATACGGTAGGTTTCGTCCTCACAAATGAGCCGTCCGTGTGATCCGTGTGATCCGTGGTTCATCTTCCAAGCTTAGCAGTCATATGGCGGGGAACAAGACGAGAACGTCTTCGCGGCTGGCGCGGGCGGCGCGGGCCGCCTAGAACCCCGGGAAAGTCTCGGGGAGTCTCCATGCGTTTCAAGATGTTCGCCGCCGCCGCCGTCGCGGTGCTTTCGTTCGCGTCCGCGTCTGCGGCCCAGACAGCGGGCGCCTCGTCGGCCGAGCGGATCCGGGCGCATATGGCGTTTCTGGCGAGCGATCTGCTGGAAGGCCGCGAGGCCGGCACGCGCGGCTATGACATCGCCGCCAGCTATTCCGCCGCCCAGTTCGCCCAGCTGGGCCTGAAGCCTGCGGGCGATGACGGCACGTTCTTCCAGAATACGCCGATGGTGTCCTATCGATCCGCCGATCAGGGAGAGGTGCTCCTGGCCCACGGCAAGGGGTCGGAGACCGCGCTAGTCGCCGGCCAGGACTTCATGGTCAGCAGCAACCCGAGCCAGGCCGAGCTGAAGGTCTCGGCGCCGGTGGTCTTCGTGGGCTACGGCCTGGTGGCTCCCGAGCGCGGCCGCGACGACTACAAGGGCCTGGACGTCCGCGGGAAGATCGTCGTGGCGCTGGATGGCGCGCCGCGGTCCTTCCAGTCGGAGGAGCGCGCCTACTACCGCAGCGGCCGGACCAAGCGGCTGGAGGCCGAGAAGCGCGGCGCCGTGGGCCTCATCTCGCTCTACACGCCGGCCGCCGAGAAGATGCGGCCCTTCGCGGAGTCGGCGAAGCACTGGCGCAACTGGAACATGACCTGGCGCGCGCCGCGCGGCGGCCCCTTCGTGGTGGCGCCGAAGACGCCGGGCCTTGGGACGCTCAGCGTGCAAGGCGCGCACAAGCTGTTCGCCGGCTCGAAGGTTCCGTTGGACAAGGTCTATGCCGCCGCCGCGACGCCAGACGGCGTGACGCCGCGGTTCGCCCTGCCGGCTCGGGTGACGATCCACAGCCGCACCGAGTTGGTCGAGAGCGAGAGCCGCAACGTCGCCGCCCTGCTGGAAGGCTCGGACCCGGCGCTGAAGGCCGAGACGGTCGTGCTGTCCGCTCACCTCGACCACGAGGGCGTCCGCGAGAACGCCAAGGCGGGCGAGGACCGCATCTACAACGGCGCTCTGGATAACGCCGGCGGCGTGTCGACCACCTTCGAGGTGGCGCGCGCCTTCGTCGAGAGCGGCCAGCGGCCGAAGCGCTCGCTGCTGTTCCTGCTGGTGACGGCGGAGGAGAAGGGCCTGGTGGGCGCGGAATACTTCGCCCGCAACATGGGCGGCCGCAACGTGGTGGCGAACGTCAACCTCGACATGCCGATCCTGACCTACGACTTCACCGACGTGGTGGCGTTCGGCGCCGACCGCTCGACCATCGGGCCGGCGGTGCGCCGGGCGGCCCAGCGGGTCGGCATCGCGCTGTCGGGCGACCCGCTGCCGGACGAGGGCCTGTTCACGCGCTCGGACCACTATCGCTTCGTCGAGGTGGGCGTGCCGTCGGTGTTCCTGATGACCGGCTTCCAGAACGGCGGTGAGGCGAAGTTCACCGGCTTCCTGAAGGATTGCTATCACAAGGTCTGCGACGACCTTTCCCAGCCGATCGACTACGCGGCCGGCGCCAAGTTCGCGAAGATCAACTACGAGATCGCCCGGGAGCTGGCCGATGGGGCCGAGCGTCCGGCCTGGAACAAGGGCGACTTCTTCGGCGGCAAGTTCGGCCGCTGAGACGCAGCATCACGTCTTCGGCGCCTGCGGTCATGGAAGGCCGCGGCCGCCGGGGGCAGGCTGCGGGGCGTGAGATCAGCGCCAGCCGTAGTTGAAACTGACCGAGACCCGCGGGGTCTTCGCGCGGTTGGCCGGCACCTCGTGCCGCAGCCAGCTCTCCCACATGTAGATCGTGCCGGGCTCGGGCTGCAGATAGACGAAGGGCTGGGCCTCGTCGGGCGCGTCGGCCCGGCGGGGCGGGGCGGCCATCATCAGTGGCAGGCGGGGATCCTCGATCTTCAGCGCGCTCGCGCCCTTGGGGATCTCCACATAGTAGGTGCCCGAGATCACGCTGTGGGGGTGGATATGCCCGCTGTGCGCCGCCCCGGGCTTCAGGACATTCACCCACAGGCTGTCGAGCTTCAGCCGCCCGCGGCCGAGGTCAAAGTTCAGCGCGTCGGAGAAGGTGCGGGCGTGCCGATCCAGCTTGCTCTTGAGGTCCGCGAAGGCGCTGACCCGCTGCGGCAGGTCGTCCAGCGAGGCGTACGAGGTGTAGCCGCCGTAGCCGTGCTCGCGGCACCAGGCGCGCCCGGCGGCGTCCTCTTGCGCCAGCATCTCGCAGGCCTCGAAAATCTCGGCATTGAAATTTTCGAAGCTTCGGTCTGTTGTAAGGCTGGCTTCGTAGATCGGGGTTACGAAGAGCGGTCGCAGGGCCATGCCGTCCGCTACTCGCCGGCGCCGGTCCTGTCAAAGCGTGGGCGCAAGCTGGCGCTACGACTGAACAGTGATTAGGCTTGATTCAAAGAAGGCTTCGCCGGTTCACCGAGCGGGCGACGGGGGAAACGAGAGCATGATCAGGATTGCAGCGGCGCTGGCGGTGGCCGGTCTGATGGTGAGCGGCCCGACGGCCGCGATGGCCCAGCCGAAGGCCAAGGCGGCCGCGACGTACAAGGCTCCGCGCCTGCCCGGCGCGAAGCTGCCCGACCTCAACGGCGTGTGGCAGGTGATGAACTCGGCCGGCTGGGACGTCGAGCCGCACGCGGCCCGGTCCGCGCTGCAGATGCGTCCGGGTCCGATCATTCCGGTGCCGGCCAAGGACGTGCTGGCGCTGGGCGCCGTGGGCGCCGTGCCCGGCGGCCTGGGCGTCGTGGAAGGCGGCGAGATCCCCTACACGCCGGACGCCAAGAAGATCCGTGACGAGAACCGCGCGAACTACCTGGAACGCGACCCCGAGGTGAAGTGCTACCTGCCGGGCGTGCCGCGGGCGAACTACATGCACCTGCCGTTCCAGATCTTCCAGTCCGACAAGTCGCTGATGATCGCCTACGAATATGCGGGCGCCGTGCGCAACGTGATGTTCGACGATCCGGGCCCGGCGCCGGTGGACAGCTGGATGGGCCAATCGGTGGCCAAGTGGGAAGGCGACACGCTCGTCATCACCGTCACCGGCCAAAACGACCGCACCTGGTTCGACCGCGCGGGCAACCACCACTCGGCCAACATGACGGTCGTGGAGCGCTATACGCCGACCGGCCCGAACACCATGCGCTACGAGGCGACGATCACCGACCCGGACACCTTCACCCGTCCGTGGAAGATGAGCATGAACCTCTACAAGCGGGTGGGCGAGGACGCGCGCCTGAACCAGTTCAAGTGCGTCGAGTTCGTGGAAGAGCTCATGTACGGCCATCTGCGGAAAGAGCCGCTGAAGTAGTTCGAGATCCTTTGGGGGCGGCCGTTCACCCGGCCGTCAGGGAAGAGACGTCACAATCAGGTACCGACATCCGGCGTTGGAGGCGCAAGATGGATAAGAAGCACTGGATCATTGGCGCCGTAGTCGGCGCGACCCTCGGTGGCGCGATCGCCGGCGGCGCGGCCGTGGCCCACCACGCCTTCGCGGCGGAGTTCGACGGCAAGGCTCCGGTCCTGCTGCGCGGCAAGGTCACCCGCGTGGAGTGGATCAACCCGCACGCTTGGGTGCACATCAACAACACCAACGCCCAGTACGCCGCCGGCGCCTGGATGGTGGAAGGCGGCACGCCGAACACGCTGCTGCGCGCCGGCATCGACCGCAACTCGCTGAAGCCCGGCACCGAGATCGTGGTGCGCGGATACCAGTCGAAGGACAAGCTCTGCAAGCCGGCCTGCAAGGCCAACGGCCGCGACGTGACGTTCCCGGACGGCCGCAAGATCTTCATGGGCTCGTCGGGCACCGGCGCGCCGAAGGACGGCGCCGACGCCACCGAGCGCTAAGCTCCGGCGCCATCACCGATACGGAGAGGGGAGCCTTCGAAGGCTCCCCTTTTTCGTGGCTATTTGCCCGCCTGCTTCTCGGCGTCGAGCACCGGGCCGATGACGTACTTCTCGTGGCAGGCGACGCAGACCTCGTAGAGACGGCCGCCGGTGTCGAACACCTTCTGCTTGTCCTTGGCCTCGGCCGCGGCCTTGGCCTCGAGGGCGCGCTCGGTCATCAGCTTGGCATAGCGGTTCCACTCGGCCTCGGGCGCGCGGGCGCGTCCGGGTAGCATCAGCAGGTTGCCGGCCTCGGCCACCGTGGCCGCGCCGTCCTCCACCACCTTCCAGCCTTCCTCGGTGGTGGGCGACAGGTCTCGCTCGCCGTCTTCGGTGAGTTCGAAGCCAGAGCCGCGCCAGAACTGGAAGGCCGCCGGATCCACCACGTGGATCATCAGCTCCTGCATATCGAGGCCGGAGTACTGGGCCTCCTTCTTGGGCTGGCAGCCGGCCAGCAGCAGCGCAGCGGCTCCGAAAGCCACGACGGGCGTCAGACGGTGCAAAGGCGTATCCCCCGACTTGCGCGATCCTTCTCGCCGCGCGACGGCGCGCATACTGCGCCAGGGCGAGGCTCGGGTCTATCGCCGCGGGGCGGTCAGCGTACCTGAATTTCGAGAAGCGACTTCCACATCTCGTCGGCGAAGCGGATGACCTGCAGGTTGGCCGAGTAGTGGTGCTTGGCCAGGGTCATCTCGACCATCTCATGGCCCAGGTCGATGTTCTCGTCACCCGACGCCTGGACGACGCGGGAGGCCGCCGCCTCGAAGCGGCGCTCGGCGGCGGCGAGACCGCCACGGGCGATGGAGAACGCGTCCATGCCAGCCTCATGCACCCATCGCCCTTAAGGCCTTGCTGAAGGACATGGTGAACGCCGGCGAGGGGCGTATCATCGGCAAAACACCCAGGAGGCTCGCATGCGCATTCCCGTCCTCGCCCTGCTGGCCGGGCTCGCGGCAGGCGCGGTTCAGGCGCAGCCGGCAAGCGAGCGCCCGCCCACCTGGACGATCCAGTGCATCGACGTGAGCGGCGACATCGTGCCGGCCCGCTGCGACGTGCCGGCCAGCCGGGTGGACCCGACCGAATTCCACTGCAGCTGCCACGCAGGCGGCATGCGGACCAAGGTGCCGATCTGTCCGCCTGGCGTGACCCCGCCGCCCGAGAACGTTGCCCTGAACCGCGCCCGCCGGGAGGCGAGCCGCGACGGCTCGCTGGAGGGCGACAAGGTCGGGGAGCGCCCGATCTGCGCAGCGCCCCGGCGGCCATGACGGCCTAGGCGGCGGCTACTTGCGCAGCGCCGCGTAGACCATCTTCTGGAACACCGGCAGGGCGAGACGGCCCGAGGGGCGCTGTCCCTGCATGGCGGTCACGGCCTCGGGGCCGAGCGGCATGGAGTCCTGGATCAGGAAGATCAGGATCATGTCCTCGGTCGGATCGGCCTGCCACCAGGTGCCGAAGGCGCCCGGCCAGCCGAACGCGCCTTCGCCGCCGGCGCCCATCCACTGGTGCTTCTCGGCGTCCATGATCATGGAGACGCCCAAGCCGAAGCCCTGGCTGAGCCAGAACGGCATGCCCAGGAACCCGTGGCTGCGCTGTTCCTCGGTAAGGCGGTTCGTGCGCATCAGCTCGAGGGTCTCTGGCTTCAGCAGGCGCACGCCGTCGACCTCGCCGCCGCCCAGCATCATGCGGGCGAACTTCAGATAATCGTCCGCCGTCGAGATCAGGCCGCCGCCGCCGGCTTCGAAGTCGAAGCGCTTAGGCGGCTCGGGCCAGGAGGCGTCTTCCAGCGCGCCGGCGTCGATCGGGGCCTTGTACAACTTGGCGATCCGCCCAGCTTTCTCGGGCGGCATCCAGAAGTCGGTGTCGTCCATGCCCAGGGGGCTGAAGATCCGCTCGCGCAGCACCTCGCCCAGCGTCTTGCCCTCGACGCGGGCGACCAGGAAGCCCAGCACCTCCGTGGCGTGGCTGTAGTGGAAACGCTCGCCCGGCGCGTAGCTGAGCGGCAGCGTGCCCAGCTTCTCCAGCCACCAATCCGGCGTCACGCCGTAGCCCAGGGGCGGACCCAGGGTCTTCTCGTGGGCATGCGCGATCGGCCCGACCGAGGTGAAGGCGTAGGCGAGGCCGGCGCGGTGGGTCAGCAGATCCTCGACAGTGATGTCGCGGGGCGCTGGATAGGTCTGGTCGATCGGGCCTGCGGGGTCCTTCAGGACCTGCATGTTCGAGAGTTCGGGGATCCACTTCGTGATCGGATCGTCCAGCTTCAGCCTGCCCTCCTCGACCAGCATCATGGTGGCGACGGAGGTGACGGGCTTCGTCATGGAGGCGATGCGGAAAAGCGTGTCCCGCTCCATCGGCGCCTTTGTCGCCAGGTCGCGGTGGCCCAGGGTGTTCAACTGAACGATTTCGCCGCGCCGCCAGACGAGCGTGACCATCCCCGACAACGCGCCCTGGTCGATCATCGCCTGCATGGCCGCGGGGACCTGCCCCAGAGCTTCGCGGTCGAAGCCGCTCGGAACCTGCGCGCCGTCCATGTGGAACCTCCCTGATCGCCTTTCGGCCATAGCGCCCGGATGACGCGGGGTCCGTCAAGGAGGGCGCGGGGCTCGTCGGCATTGCTGCACCGCACCGGAAATTCGAATCTTGGGAGCGCCATCCGACGGAAGCGCTGCCGACAAGGCCTTACGGCGTAAGGGCTTCGGCCCTTGCATTCCGTCACGGCAGCGTCGCTGCATTGCGGCATTGAACGAGGCGGGCATCGTGCGTATATGCGCGTCGCTTTCGATGCGGGCCCCAATTTCGGGTTTGGGCTTTGTGTGTGCCTCCCGCGGCTCACAGCGTTCGACGAGGACGATCACCGCATGCTGCTCACCCTGATGAAGTCCAAGCTGCACCGGGGCACGGTCACCCAGGCCGACCTCGACTACGAAGGCTCCATCGCCATCGACCGCGATCTGCTGGACGCCTCGGGCATCCTGCCGCACGAGCAGGTCGATGTGCTGAACATCACGAACGGCGCGCGCTTCACCACCTACGCCATCGAGGCGCCCCGGGGGTCGAAGGTGATCGGCGTGAACGGCGCGGCTGCGCGTCTGGTCCAGAAGGGCGACAAGGTCATCGTGGTGACCTATGGGATGCTCCCGGCCGAGGAGGCCCGGAACTATGCGCCCACCGTCGTACTCCTGGATGATGGCAACGAGATCAAGAAGGCCGCTTAAGGCTCTGCTGGCCGCCGCGCTCGTCGGCGGCCTCGTTTCCGCCTGTGCGCCGGATGCGCCGCCCGGCGTGGACAAGGACGCGTTGGACGCGGCCATCTCGCGGGCGATCGGCGATCCGAACACCTGCGTGCTGATCGCCGAAAAAAAGGGCGGCCGCACGCTCTATCGCTACAACACCGCCACAACCTGCGCGAAGCAGTACCCCTCGTGCGAAGGCGAGGGCGAATGGGCCGTGGGCGACCTGCTGGACGCCGTCGTGAAGGATGGCCGCGCCCGCTACCTGAGCTGCCCGACGCTCGCCGACCGTTCGCGCGGCGTCGGCTGGGCCGCCGGCCCCGTCCCGGGCAAGGACCAGGTCTATGCGGCAGTGATGGAAGGCGACCGCAGCTTTCCCGGCCGGATGATGGCCGATCGGCTGGAGGCCGCCTTCCGCCGCGCCAAGGTCTCCGCGCCCTAGCGGGTGAGCTCGTAGAGGCCGCTGACGTCCACGCGGACCTTCAGCTCGCCGCCCGATATCGAGGTGCCGGCGTCGGCCGCCTCCCGCTTCACGAACGAAGCCATCACCGGCATGGGCGGGGGCGCCGCGTAGCCGCCGCCCTCGCTGAGGCTCACCAGGCGCAGGACGCGGTGGCCGGTGGCGCGGGCGTAGAGATCGGCCTTGGCGGCGAGCGCCTTCACGGCCTCTTCGCGGGCGGCGTTCTCGGCCGTGGTCGGATCCTTCAGGCCGAAGCTTATGCCGTGCACCTGGTTCGCGCCGGCGTTGACCGTGGCGTCGACCGCCGGGCCGAGGCGCTTCAGGTCGTTCACCGTGACGGTGACATTGTTCGACACCTGGTAGCCGACGAGCTGCGGCGGCTGGTTCTCCTGATAGCGATACTGCGGGCTCAGGTTCAGGTTCGAGGTCTGGATGTCCCTGTCGGCGATGCCGGCCTTGCGCAGGCTGGCGACCACGGCGTTCATACGCGCCGCGTTGGCCTGCATAGCCTCGGCCGCCGTCTTGCCCTCGGTCATGACGCCCAGCGTGATGGTGGCCATGTCGGGGGCCACCTTGGTCTCGCCGTAGGCGGCCAGGTTCAAGGTGGTGGCGCGGAACACGCTGTCGGCGGCCGGCGCGGGGGCTTGCGCGAGAGCAGCGGGGGCCGCCGCGGAGGCGGCCAGCGCCACGGCGAGGGCCGAGGCGCGCATCAGGGTCTTCATCGAGGTCTCCTTGAGGTCCTGGGGAGGACGAACCTTGACCCTGAAACTCTCAAGCTGAAGCTGAACGCAAGCTTTAAGGCCCGTGCAGCCCGTGGTAACCCGCCCAACCGCTGCTGGGGCCTGTAGCTCAATGGTTAGAGCCGGCCGCTCATAACGGTCTGGTTGCAGGTTCGAGTCCTGCCGGGCCCACCAGCGACCGAGTTCGGCGGCTCGCGCGAACTCCGAGGCTTGCCCGGGAAGGGCATTTCCAGGACCATCCTCCGCGGGGGAGCGAACGATGCGCGGGACAGGACGGGCGGCGGGCTTGATCGCGGCCGCCTTGCTGGCGAGCTGTGCGGTGGGGCCGTCGGGCGGGCTGATCGACAGGTCGGAGCCAATCGGGGGGCCATGCGAGGTCGTGGCGATGCCGGGCGGGCCGGAGGACATCGCGGTCGATCCGCGCGGCGGCTTCTATGCTTCGGTTTCCGACTGGCGCGGGCGGCAGAAGGAACGTCGCGCGGGGCGCGGCGCGATCTTCCGGCTGGAGCGGGACGCCTCGGGGCGGATGCAGAAGAGCGAGGTGACGCCGGCCAGCCTCAGGGACTTCCAGCCGCACGGCATCGATCTCTGGACCGGGCCGGACGGCGCGCAGCGACTGTTCGTGGTCAACCATCCGCTGAACGGCCCGTCGCGGGTGGAGATCTTCGCCGTCACGCCGGAAGGCCTCATCGACACCGGCGAAGGCGGCGCCTGGAAGAAGCTGCACCGGCCCAACGATCTGGCCGCCTTCGGCCCCCGCAGTTTCTTCGCCACCAACGACCATACGATCCCCCGCGAAGGCTGGTTCGACCCCACGATCCGGGAAAGCGCCTCGGACATCGGCGGCGAAGGCAACGGCTATCTCGTGAGGGTCGACGACGGACGGTTGACGATCGTGGCCCGGCGGCTGTCGCTGGCGAACGGGGTCGCGCTGTCGCCCGACCGACGGAAGCTTTACGTGGCCGAGAGCACGATGGGCCGCATCCGCGTTTTCGGCGATCTGCAGGCGCCAAGCCTGCGCGAGCTCGATCGGCTGGATCCAGGCCCGGGCCCCGACAACATCACCGTCGATGCGGCTGGCGACCTCTGGATCGGCGCCCACAACAACGGGCTCGACTTCCTGCGTCACGCCATGAACGGCGAGCGCCCATCGCCGGGGCGCGTGGTGCGCCTGACGCCGGGCGGAGCGAAGACGATCGTCTATCAGTCCGGGCGCGAAGCGAACCGCCCTGAGACGCAACCGCGGCTTTGGAGCGTTTCGGTCGGCGCGCCCGACGAGGAGGGGCGGGTGATCGTCGGCGCGATCTTCCCGCACGAAGTCCAGGTCTGCCGGCTAGCAGATCGCCGATAGGCGGTGGACCAACTCCACCTGGTGGCCGACACCGACCTTGCCGAGGATGGCCTTGATCTGCGCGCGGACGGTGGAGACGGCGACGCCACGGCGCGTGGCGATATCGCGGGCCCGCGAGCCGGCGACCACGTCGAGCGCGACGACCGCCTCGGAGTTCGTCAGGCCGAAGGCCTCGCGGAGCAGGGGCGCACGATCGGCCGATGCGCCCTCTTCGCGCGGGACGAGCACGACCGCGGCGGGACGCAGCGCCTCCGGGGCGCGGAGCGCCGGGCGCACGTCCAGCACCTCGGGCTCCCCATCGTCCGTCAGCAGGACGCGGCGGCGTTCGCCGTCCCGCACGGCGGCGCGGATCGCGTCGCGCAGGGCCGTGTCTTCGGCGGCTTCGTCCGCCGCCAGGCGACCGCGGTGCAGCCGCAGCGCACGGCTGCGGACCGGATCCGAGGCCCCGATGACCCCGCCGCCCGGACCGCAGAACACGGGCGCGCGGCGGGCGTCGGACAACACCTCGCCGATCAGCCGCAGGATCTCGTCCTCCTCGGCCAGGCGTCGGCGGCAGGCGGCCTCCAGCGCCCGGCGTTCAGGCTCGGCGCGGTTCGGCCCGCCAGGCGAGGCGCCGAAGAGCGTCACGCGCAGATGCGCGTCGAGGCCGAGCGACACCTCCAGGGTTGACCTGAGACCCGCGGGCTCTCCGGCATGGGCCAGCGGCCAGGCCTCGGCGCCTTCAATCCAGTCCAGGGCCGCACCCGCGGCGCCGCTGGCCGCGAACAGAGCCTCGAAGGCCTCGCGCCACGCCGCCAGGCCCTGCGCCGCCGCCGCGTCACCGCCCTTCGAAGTCGGTCGAAGCAACATCGCGAACTCCCCCATCCGTTCGGGCGAACATGTTCCGCGAGCGGCGGGTTGGACCATGAATGCGATGTTGACAGCCGTGCAGGTTCCGCCGGTTACTGATGACGGGGAGGGACCGGCGCGGGGGGCGACCGGCCCCAGGGTATGACCCGCGTGGGGGCGCGTGCGTTGGTCGCCAGTCTGAGTATCGTGGTCGTCGAGGACGAGCCGCTGACGCGGGCGAGCCTCGTGGCCTTCCTGTCTCGCCAGGGCCACCGGGTCCGGCCGGCGAGCTGCGTGGCTTCGTGCCGTGCGGCGCTGCGCCAGGAGACGGCCGACATGGTCCTGCTGGACATCGGCCTGCCCGGCGAGGACGGGCTGACCTATGCGCGCGAACTGCGCAGTTCCGGAACCTGCGGCGTGATCATCGTCAGCGAGCGGGGTGAGATGGCCACCCGCATCGCCGCGCTGGACGACGGCGCCGACGACTATCTGACAAAGCCGGTGCACCTGGAGGAGCTTGCCGCCCGCATCGGCAGCGTCGCGCGCCGCAGGCGGCCGGCGGGCGAGCGGCTGACCTTCGCCCATGTGACGCTGGCGCCGGCCGCCCGCAGCGTCACGGCGGGGGATGCGCCGGTGAACCTGACCCGCGGCGAGTTCGACCTGTTGTGCAAGCTGGCCGAGGCCGAGGGGAAGATCGTCTCGCGCGAGGCGCTGAGCGAGACGGTGTCACGCGGCGAGGGCGACCTACGCTCGGTGGACGCGCTGGTCAGCCGGTTGCGACGGAAGCTGGCCGCGCCGGACGGCGCGTCCCTGATCGCCACCGCGCCGGGCTTCGGCTACCGCCTGGCCGCGCCCGTCCGGCGGGAGGGATGAGGCGCCTCCCCAATCGTGAGGATGCGGCCGGACGCGCGTGCGCGCTAGGCAGCACCGGATGATGGGCGGCGCAAATCCGGCCGGGGCCCCGCGCTTGTTTGGCCGCGAGCAAGATCTCGAGAAGGTCCACGCCGCGCTCGCCGACGCCGGCGCCCGCGTGGTCGTCGCCCGAGGGCCGGGCGGGGTCGGCAAGACGGCGCTGCTGCGACGCGTCCTGCAGGATGCGCGGTCATCGGGGGCGCTGTGCGGCGCCGGCAAGTACGGCGAGGGACATGCAGGGCGTGACCTCGATCCGCTGATCGCGGCGGTGGAAGGCGCCGTGGCCGCGGGCCTGGAACAACTCTACGACCCCGACGCCGGCCTGCGCGATCTGGCGCGGGCCGTCGGCGAGAACACCCATGTCTTCGCGAGCGTCGGCGGCGGCCTGTTGCGGACGCTGGCAGGCGGGTCGTCCGCGACCCCCATCACCGCCGAGCGAGCCGACGCCCAGCTCGCTCAGGCCCTGATCCAGGTGCTGCACTGGCTCGAAGGCTTCGGGGCCCCGGTGCTGCTGCTGATCGACGACTGGGGCCGCGCAGGTCCGCAGGCGCAGCGCACGCTTCGCCGCGTCGCGACCGATCCCGGCCTGTCCCGCACGCGCCTGCTGGCGACCGAGCGCGACGAGGAGGCGTTCGACGATCCGCCGTCAGGCTCCGCGGTGATCGCCGTGGGGCCGCTGTCGCCATCGGCGCAGCTGGAACTTGCGCGCGCCTGGCTGGGCGAGCGGGCGAGCGCCGCCGCAGACGTGCTGGCGCTGCTTGGGCGGGCGGGCGAGCGGCCGTTCGACCTCATCGGATCTCTGCGCGTGCTGGTGGCCACCGGGGCGATCACACCGCGCGGGCGCGGCTGGCGGATCGATCCAGCCCGTGCGGCGGTCGCCCTGTCAGGCCCGGCGGCGGGCTCCGTCGTGCGCCGGGGCCTGGAGGCCCATCCCAGCGCCGAGGCGGTGGCGCAGTTGCTCGCCGTGCATGGCGACGGTGCGCTGCCCGCCGACCTGGCGCGGGCCGCACGTTTGTCGGAGCGCGACGTCCGCGCGGCGCTGGGGGCGCTGGCGGAGGCCGGGCTCGTCCAGTGGACGGGCGAGGCGGCGGCCTTCGCGCACGATCGCCTGCGCGCCGAGGTGCTGCTGGCGGCGCCGCCGGCCGAGCGGCGACGGGTGTCTGGACAGCTGGCCGACGCGCTGCGGCAGGGCGGGGCCAGCCCGGGCGACGGCGAGCGCGGCATGGCGCTGCTGTGGCTTCGGCAGGAGGCCGGCCTGCAGGACCTCGACGGCGGGTGGTGGCGCGACGCCTTCACCGAGGGCGCGCTCAAGGCCCGCGAGATCGGCGACCATGCCGCCGCCGAGCGCTTCGTGGCCTCCGCCCTGCAGCTCGCGGCAGGCGGCGCTGGCTTTTCCTACGCCCTGCTGGGCGAGGCGGCTTTCGCGGCGATCACCCGGGGCGACCATGCCGAGGCCAGCCGTTTCGCCGACCGGATGGAGACCTACGCGGCGACGCCGGCCGAGCGGGCGGCGTCCGACGAAATGCGGGTGTTCGCGCGTCGCGCTTCGGGCGACCTCGACGCCGCCCTCGACGTGGCGCAGGAGGTGATGGCCCGCACAGGCATGCGACTGCCGCGGCGCGTCACACCGTTGAACCTGGCCTTGGGCCTGATCCGCGTCTTCCGCCTCGATCCGCGCAAGGCGGGGCGGAAGCTCACGGCCGAGGAACTGGCGCTCGAGGCGCCGATGATGCGGGCCATGAACGGGATCGGCTCGCTGCTGTTCGAACGGAATCCGCTGCTGGTCATCCTGCTGGTGATCCGCACGCTGAAGCCGCAGGTGGTTTATGGCACCGCATCGGGCGCGGGCACCTACAGCCTGATGTGCTGCGCCTTCGGGGCCTATCGCCGGGCCGCGGCCTGGGCCGAGGCGTCGGACGCGCTGCAGGGCCCCGAGCAGCCGCTCCGGGCGGTGGCGAAGCAATACTCCACGAACTTCGGCCATGTGTTCGTCCGGCCGCGCCCGGTGACCCGCACGCGCGGCGAGGAGATGGCGGCGCTCGCCTATGCCGGCGGCGATCTGGCGGTGGCGGCCTACGGCAACCGCGACACGGTGCTGGACGCCCTGTTCAGCGACGATCCGCTGGAGGCGACAGCCGAGCGCGCCGACGAGGCCATCCGCGTGGCGGAGCGGCTGGGCGATGCGCCCACCATCCCGCACGTCCGGGCGTTGAAGCAGTTCCTGGAGCAGTTGCGGAACGGCGGCCCCGAGGGTTGGCGGCTGGACGGCGCCGACTTTCCGCTGGCGGCCCAGCGGCAGGCGCTGCGCGACGAGGAGTTGGCCAACACCGCGCGCGGCGTGGCGGCGCTGGAGGCCCTGCTGGGCGTGCTGTTCGGCCGCTATGGAGAAGTGGCCCTGCTCAACGACCGCGACTGGCCGAAGTTCGGCGGCGCGCCATTCCAGGCCCAGACCCAGATCTGGGCGTTCGCCACGGGTCTTGCCCTGTACCGGACCGGCAAGGCGCCGTCGCGGCTCGCCCGCTGGAACCTGGGACGGCTGGCGAAGCTCAACCCCAACGACTTCAAGCACCGGGCCTGTCTGCTGGAGGCCGAGCACCTGCGCCGGCGCGGGCGGCGCCGCGCAGCCCTGGCGGCCTACAACGAGGCGGTGGAGGCGGCGAGCGTCTCGCGATGCCTCCTGGAGCACGGCCTGGTTGCGGCCGCCTCAGCCGAAGGCGCCGAGGCGCTGGGCGCCGCCGATACGGCGAGGCTCTGGCGGCAGGCGGCGGTCCGCGCCTGGCGCCGGCTGGGCGCCGACGCGCTGCTGGCGGCGCGGTTCGGCATCGGCTCGGCGCCCGATAGCGCGGAGGAGGCCGAGGCCGTGGCCGCCGCCCGCGAGGCGGCCGAGCGGGCCAACCGGGCGAAGTCGCGTCTGCTGGCCACGGTCGGCCACGAGCTGCGCACGCCGCTACAGGGCGCGCTGGGCCTGCTGGAACTCGCCGAAAGGCCCGGCGAGGCGCTGGACCTCGCCAACCTGCGCCAGGCGATCCAGCATCTCGCCGGCGTGGTGGGCGACCTCACCGACCTCGGCGCGCTGGAAGGCGGGGTGATCCGCCTGCGGCCGGCGCCGATGGACGCCAACGCCCTGGCCGGCTCGGTTGTGGCGCTGCACGCCGCCGCGGCGGAGGCCGCCGGGCGCTCGCTGGTGTTCCGGGGCGCGGCGGCGCCGGTCTGGGTAAGCGGCGACGAGGGGCGGGTGCGGCAGGTGCTGGGCAATCTCGTGGCCAACGCCCTGCGGCATGGACGCGGGGAGGTCCGGGTCGAGATGGAGCAGCGGCCCGGGTTGGTGGTCTATCGCGTCGCGGACGAGGGCCCGCAGCTGGAGCCCGAGACGATGCGGCGGGTATTCGAGCCGTTCGAGCGCGGCGACGGCGCGGCCGATCCCGCGGGGCTGGGCGTCGGGCTCTTCCTGGGCCGGCATCTGGCGCGGGCGATGGGCGGCGACCTGACGGTCACGCCGACCGCGACCGGCAAGGCGTTCGAGCTGCAGATCGCCGCCCCGCTGGCCCCGCCGCCGGCTGAGCTGGCGGGCCGCGGACTGGCCGGCCAGAGAGTGCTGCTGGCGGAGGACACCGAGCTCAGCCGGCGCGTGCTGGCCGCGCTGTTACGGGCCGAGGGCTGCGAGGTGACCGAAGCCGCCGACGGCGACCAAGCGGTCGCCGCCCTGGCCGATGCGCGCTTCGACCTGCTGCTGCTGGACCAGCGGATGCCCGGCCAGAACGGCCTCGAGGTGGCTGCGGCCGCCGCCGCGGGCGCGGAGCCGCCGCGCATGGTGCTGATGACGGCGGGCGTCGACCCGGATGTGGAAGGCCGCGCGGCCGCGGTTGGCATCGAGGCGGTGTTGCAGAAGCCCGTGGCGCTGGCCGAGCTCCGCCGGTTCGGGGCGGGCGGGCGACGGCCGGGTCCGGACCGGATCGAGGAACTGCGCCGGCATCTCGGCGCGGACGCGGAGCCGCTGCTGGCGGAGGTGCGTCCGGCGCTCGAGGCCGAACTGGACGCCTTGGCCGGCGCGATCGCAACGGGCGAGCCGGACGAGATCGCCGCCCAACTCCATCGCCTGCGCGGGCTTGCGGCCCACTTCGGCGTCGAGCCGGTCAGCGCCGTCCTGCATGTGGCGGGGCCGAGTGCGAGGCCGGAGCTTGTGGACGAGCTCCGCGCCGCCGCCGAGAGCTTCGACTGGGCGGATTGGGCGAAGGAGCCCGCGCCGGTCGCCTAGGCGAGGCGGTGGCGGACGAGCGCCTCGTAGTGCGGCTGCGCCTCGTCGGCGATGCGGCGCAGGGCGTCGGGCAGGGGCGGATAGGCGGCTCGGCTCGGTGTCTCGAACCCGGTCGAGCGCTCGACGCTGTCGTACCAGGCCGGCGCCCAGACGCCGTCGCTGTCCCGGGGGCCGGCCGGCCAAGTCAGCATGGCGGGGTCGAAGGCGATGCCGAGCGCGGCGCAGAGCTTCGCCAGCACGCGCGGCGGATCGGCCAGTACATCCGCGCCCCGGACGACCGGTGGCGCACGCTCTAGCCGGTCAGCCTCCCGCTCGAAGATCTCACGTTGCCGGACCACGCCGATGTCGGCCAGCGTCACCGCGCCTCGCTTCTGGACGTAGGAGGCGAGCACCTCGGCGGGGTCGCGGATCAGGAAGGCGTTCACACGGCCACCCGTCCAGTCGAGGCCCATGCCGTCCAGCATGTGGTGGGCCATTTGCTTCTCGTAGATCACCGGCGCGTCCAGCCGGTCGAGATCGTCCACGACCTCCCGCCAGTTCATCGGCTGGGACGCCAGGACCTCCTCGCGCATCGGGTGATCCAGGCCGGTCTGCGCCAGGTAGGCGGCGTAGAACGGTTCGTCGACCACCGCGCAGTCGGCGCGGTTCTCGAAGCTGCGCATCATCGCGGTCGAGATGTTGCGCGGCCCCGACCACATGGCGACGCGTATCGTCATAGGCCGGCGTCCCGATCCTTGAGGCGCTCGTACGCCGCGCGCAGCTGAGCAGTGACCGGGCCGGGCAGGACGGCCGGCAGGGCGCGGCCGTCGATCTCGCGTACCGGGGTCAGGCCCCCAAAGGTGCCCGTGACGAACGCCTCGTCAGCGGCGCGCGCGTCCTCGACCGCAAAGTCGCCTAGCACCAGCGGCAGGCCTTCTTCCTTGCAGAGTGCGATGACGTTGGCCCGGGTCACGCCGTTGAAGCAGTAGTCGCCCCTGGAGGTCCGCACCTCTCCGTCCTTGACCCAGAAGAAGTTGGTGGCGTTGCAGCTCGAGACGAAGCCGTGCGGGTCCAGCATCAGGGCCTCGTCGCCGCCCTTGTCCATGACGTCGATCAGGGCGCGGATCAGGTTCAGCCGACTGTGCGAGTTCAGCCGCATGTCGAACATCTCGGCGGGCGTGCACAGGATCGAGGACGTGACCAGCGACAGGCCGCGGGTGACGATCTGCGGTGACGGCTGCTTGTACTCGGCGGTGATGACGATGGTCGGCTTGCCCAGCCAGTTGCGCGGGTCCTGGTTCACCGCCGCCTTCTCGCCGCGGGTGACCATCAGCCGGAGGTGGGCGCCGTCCTCCATGCCGTTGGCGGCCAGCGTCCGCTCGATCTCGGCGGTGAGCTCGGCCGGGGTCAGGCCGATGTCGAGGGCGATGTCCTTCAGGCCGCGGTAGAGGCGCTCGAGGTGAGTCTCGAGGAACAGCAGCCGCCCCTTGTGTAGCCGCAGGCCTTCCCAGACGCCGTCGCCGAGCACGAAGCCGGCGTCAAAGATCGACACCTTGGCCTCCGACCGGGGCACTAGGGCGCCGTTCACATAGATCTTCAGGTCCGCGTTGCGCGGGTCGGCGGCGAAATCCTGGCTTCCGGGCATGGCGCACCCTAGAGGCAGCGCTAGAGTGCGGCCAAGAGGAGTTGCGCACATGAGCTTCATCGGCGGATCGACGGCGGAACGCGAACTGGCCGAGCTCAGGCCGTGGCGAAATCCGGCGCCGCCCATAACCCGTGACGAGCGCGAGGCCAGGCTCGCCAAGGCGCAGGGGCTGATGGCCTCCATCGGGGCCGACGCGATGATCGTCGGGGCGGGCGCCTCGCTGCGCTACTTCGCCGACGTCGCCTGGAACGCCACAGAGCGGTTGGTGGCGATGGTGCTGCCGCGCTCGGGCGAGCCGGTGATGATCTGTCCCCGCTTCGAGGACGGTTCGTTGCAGGCCTCGCTCGGGATCGAGGCGCGGCTGGCTCTGTGGGAGGAGCATGAGAGCCCCTACGACCTGACCGCCCAGGTGCTGCGCAAGCTGGGGGCGAAGAGCCTGGCGATCGATCCGGCGCTGGCCTTCTTCATGTTCGACGGGCTGCGCATCGCCGCCCCCGACGTAGAAATGACCAACGCCGCGGCCGTCATCGACGGCTGCCGGATGTGCAAGTCGCCGGCCGAACTGGCGCTGATGGCGCAGGCGAAGGCCATGACGCTCGAGGCCCATCGCCGCGCGGCTCGCATCCTGCGCGAAGGGATCACCACGGGCGAGGTCCGCCGCTTCATCGACCAGGCGCATCGGGCGCTGGGCGCCGACGACGGCAATTCGTTCTGCGCGGTGCAGTTCGGCGAGGCCTCATCCTATCCGCACGGCGTGCCCGGCGAGCAGAAGCTGGCCGACGGCGACCTGGTGCTGATCGACACCGGCTGTCGGGTGCAGGGCTACAACTCCGACATCACCCGCACCTATGTCTTCGGCCAGCCGACCCAGGAGATGGTCCGCATCTGGGAGGTGGAGAAGAAAGCCCAGGCCGCCGCCTTTGCCGCGGTGAAGCCGGGCGTGCCCTGCGAGGAGATCGACGCGGTGGCGCGGCGCGTGCTGGAGGCGGAAGGTTTCGGCCCCGACTACCGGCTGCCGGGCCTGCCGCATCGCACCGGCCACGGGATCGGCCTCTCGATCCACGAGGCGCCCTATCTGGTGCGCGGCGACCGTACGCCGCTGCAGCCCGGCATGTGCTTCTCCAACGAGCCGATGATCGTCGTGCCGGGCGCCTTCGGCATCCGGCTGGAGGACCACTTCCACGTCACGCAAGACGGCGCCGCGTGGTTCACCGAGCCGCAGCCGGCGATCGACCGTCCAGTCTGACCCCCGCAGCAACCTTCGCCTTGTTTCGGCGGCCCGTCCCCGACTAGCGTGGGGGCAATGCAGGCTGCCGATCGCAGCAGGGGAAGGAAGTTCATGGACCGTCGCGTTTTCCTGGGCAGCGCCGCGGCGCTGGCCGTCACGGGCGCCGTCGCGCCGCTTCATGTGCAGGCGGCGACGCCCGAGGATGCTCGCCTGCGGGCGCTGCTGGACGCGTTCTTCGAGGCCGACCTAGACGAGTCGCCGGGGTCGGCGACGGTTTACGGCCTGGACATCGGCAAGCGCGCCGCCCAGCGCAGTCAGCTGGATGACGTTTCCCGCGCCGGCCGCGCCCGTTGGATTGCGGCCCGCAAGGCCCGCCTGGCGCAGCTGTCGGCGATCGACGCCGCCAAGCTCTCCCCAGCCAGCCGCAACGACCTGGAGGTCGTGAGCTATGCCTACCGGACGGTCGTCGAGGGCGGCGAGCGCTTCACCTTCGGCGAGGCGGCGGCGGGATTCTCGTACGCGCCTTATTCGCCGTATGTGCTGAGCCAGCTGTCGGGCGTCTACCAGTCCATTCCCGACTTCCTGGACTCGGTGCATCCGGTGAAGACCGCGGCCGACGCCGAGGCCTACCTGGCGCGGCTGGAGGCGTTCGCCGGCCTCCTCGACGCCAACACCGCCGACTTCAAGGCCGACGCCGCACGTGGCGTGCTGGCGCCCGACTTCGCGCTGGACGCTACCCTGGCCCAGCTGAAGAAGCTGCGAGAGCCGGCCGCGGACGCCCACGGCCTGACCGCGGCGGTCGCGAAGCGCGCGGCCGAGGCCAAGATTCCCGGCGAGTGGAAGGTCCGCGCCGCGGCGCTGGTTTCGGGCAAGGTCTATCCGGCGCTGGATCGGCAGATCGCGGCCGTCACCGCCGCACGGCCCCAGGCCAAGCCCGATCCGGGCGTCTGGAAGCTGCCCGACGGCGACGCCTTCTACGCCGGCGCGCTGGCCTTCCAGACGACGACCAAGCTGACGCCCGACCAGGCGCATGAGCTCGGGTTGAAGCAGGTCGCCGAGCTGGAATCGCAGATGGACGCGCTTCTGCGCGCCCAGGGCCTTACCGCCGGCACGGTCGGCGAGCGAATGACCCAGCTCGCCAAGCGCCCGGACCAGCTCTACGCGAGCACGGATGCTGGCCGCGCCGAACTGCTGCAGGCGCTGAACGAGCAAACCGAGGCGATGCGCGCGAAGATGCCGCTGGCGTTCCGGACGCTGCCGAAGGCGCCGGTCGAGATCGTGCGCGTGCCGCCGGAGATCCAGGACGGCGCGCCCAACGGCTACGCGACGCCGCCGGCGCTGGACGGTTCGCGGGCAGGCCGCTTCTACATCAACCTGAAGGACACGGCCGAATGGCCGAAGTTCTCGCTGCCGACGCTGACATATCACGAGGCGCTGCCGGGCCACCAATGGGAGGGTTCGATTTCGCTGGCCTCCACCGAGATCCCGCGTCTGCGGCAGGTGTCGCTGGGCTTCGCGGCCTATGGCGAAGGCTGGGGGCTCTATGCCGAACAGCTGGCCGACGAGCTGGGAGCCTACGAGGGCGATCCGCTGGGCAAGCTGGGCTTCCTGCAGTCGCTGCAGTTCCGGGCGGTGCGCGTGGTGGTCGACACCGGCATGCACGCAAAGCGCTGGAGCCGCGAGAAGGCCACCGACTACATGGTCGCCAAGACCGGCTTCGTCCGCACACGGGCCCAGCGCGAGATCGACCGCTATGCGATCTGGCCGGGGCAGGCGTGCAGCTACAAGATCGGCCACACCGAGTGGGTGCGCCTGCGCGAGGAAGCCAAGGCGCGGGCCGGCGCGAAGTTCGACCTCAAGACCTTCCACGACGTGCTGCGGCGCGGGGCCATGCCTCTGGTGGTGCTGGAACAGGTGGTGAAGGAGACCTTCCCGGCGAAGGCCTAGGTTTCCGTGGCGGCGGGTCGTTAAGCAGGTTCGATGGTCGAGCGCGCGAACGACATCGACGCTCAGGGCGCCGCCTCGGCGCGGCGGGGACCCACCCGCCGCTTCGAGGCGCGGCGCAGCGCGATCATCCGCTCCGCCGTCGCCGAGATGAACCGCAAGGGCGTCCGCGGCATGACGCTGGGCGAGGTGGCCGCCAGGCTCGATCTCGTGCCCACGGGGGTCATCTACTACTTCAAGAACAAGGAGGAGCTGGCGTCCGCAGCCCTGCTGCAGGGGCTGGACGCCTTCGACCGGCTCGTGGCGGCCGGCGACGGCGCGGCGACGCCAGCCGATGCCTTGGCCGCGTTCGTTCGCGCCTGGTTCGACTACCGGCTTCGCCTCGCTTCGGGAGAGGCCGACGAGATCCCGGTCTTCAACGACATCCGGGCGCTGGACTGCGCCCCGGTCAACGAGGCGTTCGTCGAGCTCTTCCGGCACGTGCGGGAGCTGCTGGCCCCCGGCGCACGGCTACCGAGGGCGCACGCCAATGCGCGGGCCCACCTCCTGCTGTCGCAGATGCTCTGGGCCCAGGCCTGGCTGCGGCAGGTGGAGCCGGCGGACTATGGCCGAACGGCCGACCGCACGATCGACATCCTGACGAACGGCTTCCTGGCGAAGACCATAGCCTGGCCGCAGGTGCGGCCCCTGTCGCTGGAGCATGCCGGCGATCCGAGCGCCCAGGCCTCGGCCGAGCTCTTCCTGCGGGCGGCGACGGAGCTGATCAACGAGGAGGGCTACCACGGCGCCTCGGTCGAACGGATCTCGGCCCGGCTGAACGTGAGCAAGGGCGCCTTCTACCATCACATCGCCACCAAGGACGAGCTGGTGGCCGCCTGCTTCCAGCGCACCTTCGACATCATGTGGCGGGCGATCCGCGCGGCCGAGGCGGCCGGCGGCTCCGGCCTCGAGGTGCTGGCCGGCCTAACCACGGCGCTGATCGAGCGCCAGGTCGGCGGCGCGCCCCTGCTGCGCAGTTCGGCGCTGACGACGGTGCCGGAGACGCTGCGCGCGGGGTTCCTGGAGGCCTTCGACCGCATCTCGCACCGGCTGGCTTCGATCATCTGCGACGGCATCGCCGACGGTTCGGTCCGGCCGTTGGACGTGAACATCGCCGCCCAGACGCTGACGGCGGCGATCAACGCGGCTGCGGAGCTCAGCTCATGGGCGCCGGGCATCGCGCCGGAAGCCGTCGCCGAACTCTATGTGCGATCCCTCTTCGAGGGGCTCGTCTCACCGGCCGCCTAGAGGCCGGGCTCAAAAAACGATCGGGAGGAAGCGTTGAACAAGGAAGTCCTGCATCCACCCGGCCCGCCGCTGGATCTCGCCGCCAAGGTCGCGCCACAGCGGCTCAGCTTCGGCACCCGCATCTTCTACGGCTTCGGTTCGGTTGCGTTCGGGGCCAAGGACAACGGCTTCTCCTACTTCCTGGCGTTCTTCTACTCGCAGGTGGTCGGCCTGCCGGCCGCGAAGGTCGGCCTCGCCATCGCCGCGGCGTTGATCATTGACGCATTTATCGACCCCGTGCTGGGCCAGCTTTCGGACAACACCCGCTCGCGCTGGGGCCGGCGCCATCCGTTCATGTACGCCGCCGCCGTGCCGGTGGCGCTGTCGTACCTGCTGCTGTGGAACCCGCCGACCGGCTGGAGCGAGAACGCGCTGATCGCCTATCTGATCGTCACGGCGATCTTCATCCGGACGTTCATCAGCACCTACGAGATCCCCTCGGCCGCCCTGGCCGCGGAGCTGACGACCGACTACGACGAGCGCACGAAGCTGCTGTCGTACCGCTTCCTGTTCGCCTGGGTGGGCGGCCTCGCCACCTATGGCGCAGCGCTCGCGATCTTCCTGAAGCCGACACCCGAGCAGCCGGTGGGCCAGCTGAACGCCGCCGGCTATTCGAACTACGGGATCTTCGCCGCGGTGGTGATGTTCGTCGCCATCCTGGTCTCGGCGATCGGCACCCACCGCGAGATCAAGCGCCTGCGCGAGGCGCCGCACGACCACATCAGCATGGGCCGGTTCTGGCGCGAGATGGTCGGCACGCTGGCCAACCGCTCGTTCCTGATGATCCTCGCCTCCGCCTTCTGCCTGGCGATGGCGGTGGGCCTCGGCTTCGCGATCAGCCTCTATTTCGCGACCTACTTCTGGGAGTTCAGCTCGGGCCAGATCGCCGGCTTTACGTTCTCGAGCCTGACCGCCGCGGTGATCGGTTTCGTGGCCGCGCCGCCCGTCGCCAAACGGTTCGACAAGAAGCCGGCGGCTGTCGTGCTGGTGCCGATCGCGTTGCTGTTCGCCATCGCGCCGGTGTCGCTGAGGCTTCTTGGGCTGATGCCGGAGAATGGCACCACGGCGCTGTACGCCACCGTATTCCTGGCCAATGTCATCTCGGCCTCGACGGCGACGACCGCGGCCATCGTCTTCACCTCGATGATCGCCGACGTGGTGGAGGACGCCGAGTTGAAGACCGGGCGACGGCAGGAGGGCCTGTTCTTCGCGGCCGCCGCCTTCGTCAACAAGGCGGTCTCGGGGCTCGGCATCTTTGGCGCGGCGATGATCGTGGGCTTGGTGAAATTCCCTCAGGGCGCTGTACCCGGAGCGGTCGACCCGGAAATCCTGCGCAACCTGGGCCTCGTCTACGTGCCGGTGCAGATCCTGCTCTACGGGCTCGCCACCCTCCTGCTGCTGGGGTACGGGATCAGCCGGGCGAGCCACGGCGAGACCCTGCGCCAGCTCGCCGCTCGCGCGGAGGCCATCCGCGAGGGGCCGCTGAACGGGTAGGGAGTGGATCGTGGCCGTTGAGGAACTGCTGTCTCAGGACTTCGGAACCATCTCAGACGTGATCCGCGCCCAGGCGGCGGAGCTTAAGGACAAGCCGGCCCTCATCGACGCCGGGCGGACTATCTCCTACGCCGAACTCGATAACCTGATGGACCGCATCGCCGCGGCCTTGCAGCGTGACGGCGTCGGCAAGGCCGAGGTGGCGGCGATCTGCGCCACGACGTCCGTGGAGTACGGCGCGGTGTTCCTGGGCGTTCTGCGGGCCAGCGCCATCGTGGCGCCGCTTGCGCCCTCCTCGACGCCGGAGAGCCTGGCGCTGCAGCTGAAGGACAGCGGGGCCAAGGTCTTCTTCGTAGACAAGGGCGTGGCGGACGCGATGGCCGGCGTGATGGGCGAGGTGACCGCCAAGCGCGTGTCACTGGACGGTTCGGACGCCGGGATCCCGCTTGATCAGTGGCTGGCGCCCGAGGGCGCAAAGCCCGCGCTGCACGAGGTCGATCCCGACCAGGGCTTCAACATCATCTATTCGTCGGGCACGACCGGCGCGCCGAAGGGCATCGTGCAGCCGCACCGCATGCGCTGGGGCCAGATCCGGCGCGGCGTCTATCCGGCCGAAGCCGTCAGCCTGATCTCCACGCCGCTCTATTCGAACACCACTCTCGTCTCGTTCCTGCCGACCATCTCGAACGGCGGGACGGTGGTGATCCTGCCGAAGTTCGACGTCGAGCAGTTCCTCAAACTGTCCGAGAAGCACCGCGTCACCCACGCCATGCTGGTGCCCGTGCAGTATCGCCGGCTGATGGCCTATCCCGACTTCGACAAATACGACCTGTCGGCCTTCCAGATGAAGTTTTCGACCTCGGCGCCGTTCTCGGCCGAGCTGAAGGCCGAGGTGCTGCGGCGCTGGCCGGGCGGCCTGGTGGAGTACTACGGCATGACCGAAGGCGGCGGCTCGTGCGGCCTGCGCTGCCACGAGTTCCCGGACAAGCTGCACACGGTGGGGCAGCCGCTGCCGGGCCACGACATCCGGCTGATCGGCGAGGACGGCCAGGAAGTGGCCCAGGGCGAGATCGGCGAGGTCGTCGGCCGCTCCGGCGCGATGATGGTCGGTTACCACAACCAGCCGGGGAAGACATCGGAGGCCGAATGGTGGTCGCCGGAGGGGCTGCGCTACATCCGCACCGGCGACGTGGGCCGCTTCGACGAGGACGGCTTCCTCACGCTGATGGACCGCAAGAAGGACATGATCATCTCGGGTGGGTTCAACATCTACCCGAGCGATCTGGAGGCCGAGATCGTGCAGCACCCGGCGGTGCTGGAGGTCGCGGTGGTCGGCGTGCCGTCCGACCAATGGGGCGAGACGCCGGTGGCGTTCGCGGCCCTGAGGCCCGGCCAAGCCGTCAGCGCCGATGAGCTGAAGGCCTGGGCCAACGGTCGACTGGGCAAGACGCAGCGTCTGGCGGACCTGAGGATCGTGGACAGCCTGCCGCGCAGCCACATCGGCAAGGTGCTGAAGCGCGAACTGCGCGACGGCTACAAGGCGCCCGCGGGCGCCTGAGCCGCCGGCGGCAGGCTTAGGCCTCTTCCGAGACCGTGCGGACGAGCTCGAGGAGCTTGCGGCGCAGCGCCGGCTGGTTGATCCGCGGGAAGGCGGCCATCAGCTCCAGGCCTTCGCTGGTCAGCATGAAGTCCTGCGCGTCCTGGGCGGCCGGGACCGCGTCGTCGCCAGACAGACCTTCGTAGAAGTAGGTCACCGAGGTCTTCAGGGCCCGGGCGATTTCCCAAAGCTTCGAGGCGCTCACGCGGTTGGCGCCGCGCTCGTACTTCTGGACCTGCTGGAAGGTGATGCCGAGAGACTCGGCCAGCCGCTCCTGGCTGACGCCGATCTCCTTGCGGCGCATGCGGATGCGCAGGCCCACATGGCGGTCCACCGGATGGGGACCATCGCCCCGGCCATCCAACGCTTCGTCCATGGACACCAACGCCCCCACCATGTCGCTATGCAGCGGCTTGTTCATCACAACTTCTCCTACGGCCTTCCGCGAACGGATCGCCGCCAACCTCCCCCGAGGTACGTCCGGAGGTTGCGAGAAGATGCTGCGCTGCGGAAGCGCAACCCTACTCATTTTGGGGGGTGGCCGAGTTCCTGTTTTGATCGTGCGACGCCCGAGCGGAGCGGTCCGCCTCGGCGGAGGCCGGGCGGCCAAGCTCTACCTTGGGCGTGGGGGTGCGTCCGATTGTCTCGCAGTGCGGCGAGGTGGCGCAGGCGGGCGCGGAGCACAACTACAGATAGTTAATTCTCGGCCCGGCGCCGCCGGGCCGAGAAGCTGCTACGTCACTTGTAGCGGTCGAACCAGGCCAGGATGGCGGCCGCCTTGGCCGCCGATTGAGAGGGGCGGGCGGCGAGGCCGCCGTGGCCGGCGCCGGGGACGCGCACGAGGGCGGTGGGCACACCCTTGAGCTGTAGCGCCTGGTAGTACTGCTCGGCTTCGGACACTGGCGTGCGCAGATCCTCCTCGCCCACGACCACGAGGGTCGGGGTCGTCACGTTGCCGACGAGCGAGAGCGGCGAGCGCGCCCAGTACCCCTGCGGATCCTCCCAGGGCATCTTGCCGAACCAGTTCTGGGTCATGCCGACATAGCCGTCGGCGGTCAGCATCTGGCTGGTCCAGTTGATCACCGGCTTCTGGGTGGCCGCGGCCTTGAAGCGGTTGGTCTTGCCGACGATCCAGGAGGTCAGCACGCCGCCGCCCGACCCGCCGGTGACGTACAGCCGGTTCGGGTCGACGAAGCCCTTGGCGATGGCCGCGTCCACGGAGCTGATCAGGTCGTCGTAGTCGTTGCCCGGATACTTCTTGTCGATCTCGTTGGCGAAGGCCTCGCCGTACGAGGTGGAGCCGCGCGGGTTCACATAGACCACGACATATCCGGCCTGGGCGTAGAGCTGCACGTCCGTGGAGAACGCCGGGCCATAGGCCTGGTGCGGGCCGCCGTGGATCTCGAGGATCAGCGGGTACTTCTTCGCCGGGTCGAAGTTCGGCGGCGTCGCGATCCAGGCGTCAATCGGCTTCTGATCGAAGGACGAGATCACCGGCAGGTGCTCGACGCGGGCCAGCGCCTTGCCGGCGAACAGGCCGTCGTTCAGGCGGGTGAGGCGGGTGGACTTGCCGCCGCGCAGGACGGCCAGGTCGGCCGGGTGCTCGGGCGTGCCAAGGGTGTAGGCGATGACGCCGCCGCGACCGACCGAGAACTCGCCGCCTGCGTAGGGGCGGTCGAGGCCGCCGCCGGCCAGGCCCGACACCACCGTCTCGACGCGGCCGTCCAGGCTCGCGCGGCCCACCTTGGTCACGCCCTTGTCCACATAGTCGAAGTAGATGCTGCGGCTGTCCGCCGACCACTGCGGGACGCCGACGCTGCGGTCCAGGTTGGCGGCGAGGCGGCGGATGTTCCCGCCGTTCGCGTCCATGACGTAGAGGTCGTTGTCCTCATAGCTGCGGCCCGCGTCGTCGCTGGAGACGAACGCGATCTTCGAGCCGTCGGGCGAGGGCACCGGAGCTCCGTCTCCGCCCTTGCGGGTGGTGAGGCGCGTCATCTGGCCGTCGACGACGCCGACCCGCCAGATCTCGGACTCGTTCGGCTCGCGCTCCCAGGTCGGGTTGCGGTTGGAGCTGAACAGGACGCTGCGACCGTCGGCCGTGAAGTTGATCGGGCCGGCGCTGTCGAACTTGCCGAAGGTCACCTGACGAGGCTGGCCGCCGTCGGCCGAGACCACGAAGATCTGCCGGAAACCGGGCTTCAGATAGCCCTGGCCGTCGAAGCGGTAGGTGACGCGATCGATGACCTTCAGCGGCTCGGCCCACTTGGCCCCTTCCGGCTTCTTGAGCGGCGCGCCGAGAGGCTTGCCCTCGTCCAGCTCGATCATGGTGAAGGCCAGGATCTTGCCGTCCGGCGACCAGGCGATGTCGTCCGGCGCCTGCTCCAGGGTCGCGACCTTGGCCGAGCGGCCGGTGGCGACCCAGCGGACGAAGATCTGCGGGGCCTGGCCGGGCTGGGCGGCGACATAGGCAAGCCGCGTGCCGTCGGGCGACCAGCGGGGCGCGAAGCTCGCGCCGTCATCGACGACCAGCGGCGACTGCACGCCGGTGGAGAGGTCCGCAAGCCAGATCGAGCGCTGCGACCGATCGGTCATGATGTCGTTGCGGGCGCGGACATAGGCCACCGCGCCGCCGTCGGGCCGCACCTGCGGGTCGGAGACCTGCTGCAGGCCGAACAGGTCGCGAGCGGAGAAGGTGCGCGACGGCCCCTCCGCCACCTGCGCCGAGACAGTCGTCGCCGCGAGCGCCAGGATCGACGCCAGAACCGCTGCACGCATGTAGGTAGTCCCCCAAGAAGCCGGACACTGAACGAGGCGCGCAGAGAATGCTGCGCAGAGGGCTTTGTCCAGCCGCCCGGGCTCGCTACATGCGGGCCATGGCCGAAGCCTTCAACGACCTCGCCCTGCCGGCCGCCAAGGCCAAGCGCTATGCCGCTGTCGCGGAGGAGATCGCGTCCGTGCTGGACGGCGAGCCGAACGTCACCGCCCGAATGGCGACGGTGGCCTCGATGCTCGCGAACAGCTTCCCCGAGGACTACTTCTGGGCCGGCTTCTACGTGGTCGATCCGGCGAAGGCCGACGAACTGGTGGTCGGACCTTACCAGGGCACGCTGGGCTGCCTGCGCATCGCCTTTGGGCGCGGAGTGTGCGGCGCGGCCGCGGCGACGAGGCAGACGCAGCTCGTGCCGGACGTCCACGCGTTCCCGGGCCACATCGCCTGCGATAGCCGCTCGGCCAGCGAGATCGTTGTCCCGGTGTTCGACGCGAGGGGCTCGCTCATCGCGGTGTTCGACGTCGACTCCGAGCGGCCGGCGGCGTTCGACGAGACCGACCAGGAATGGCTCGAGCGGATCCTCGCGGAAACGTTCGGCCGTTAGCGCGCAAGCGCGCGAGAAGATTGGCGGGGTGATTGTCTTACGCTGCGTCGCCCTCATACATCTGTTTCGACGCGCCGGTTTTCGAAGGCGCACCTGAACGAACGGAGCTTTTGAGATGGGCGAGGCCTATATCGTTGCCGCGACGCGGACGGCCGGCGGGCGCAAGGGCGGCCGCGTGCGCGGCTGGCACCCGGCCGACCTGGGCGCGGTGGTCCTGAACGAACTGATCGACCGCTCGGGCGTGGCGCCCGACGCCGTCGAAGACGTGGTGATGGGCTGCGTGATGCAGGTGGGCGAGCAGTCCACGAATATCGCCCGCAACGCCGTGCTGGCGTCGAAGCTGCCGGAAAGCGTGCCGGGCACCTCGGTCGACCGTCAGTGCGGCTCCTCGCAGCAGGCGCTGCACTTCGCCGCCCAGGCGGTGATGAGCGGCACCCAGGACATCGTGATCGCCTCGGGTGTGGAGAGCATGACCCGCGTGCCGATGGGCCTGTCCGTGTCGCTGCCCTACAAGGAAGGCTTCGGCCATCCGAAGAGCCCGCGCCAGGAAGAGCGCTATCCGAACATCCAGTTCAGCCAGTTCATGGGCGCCGAAATGGTCGCCGAGAAGTACGGCCTGACGAAGGACCAGCTGGACGAGTACGGCTACCTGTCCCACCAGCGCGCCATCGCGGCCACCCAGGCCGGCGCATTCAAGGACGAGATCCTGGCGATCGACGGCCTGGACGCCGAAGGTAACTCGGTGCGTCACGACTCGGATGAAGGCATCCGCTACGACGTCAGCCTCGACGGCATGAAAGGCGTGAAGCTGCTGCGCGAAGGCGGCCGGATCACCGCGGCGACCTCCAGCCAGATCTGCGACGGCGCGTCGGGCGTGATGGTCGTGTCGGAAAAGGCGCTGAAGGAACACAACCTGACGCCGCTGGCCCGCATCCACCACCTGTCGCTGCTGGGCCACGATCCGGTGATCATGCTGGAAGCGCCGATCCCGGCGACCGAACGCGCGCTGAAGAAGGCCGGCATGTCGGTCGACGACATCGACCTCTTCGAGGTGAACGAGGCCTTCGCCTCGGTGCCGGTGGCGTTCCTGCAGAAGCTGGGCGCCGATCCGGACCGCCTGAACGTCAACGGCGGCGCCATCGCGCTGGGCCACCCGCTGGGCGCCTCGGGCACCAAGCTGATGTCTACCCTGGTCTACGCGCTGAAGAACCGAGGCAAGAAGTGGGGTCTGCAGACGATGTGCGAGGGCGGCGGCATGGCCAACGTCACCATCGTCGAGGCGCTGTAGTCGCGCTATAGCGGGGCCATCATGGCTCACCGCATCATCGCAATCACGGGCGCCGCCGGCGTCCTGGGCTCCGCCGTAGCGAAGGCTGCGGCGGAGCTTCCGTTTAAGCTCGCGCTCATCGACCACGCGAAGGACTGCCCGGGACCCGAGGGCGCCTTCGTCCAGACCGGCGTCGACCTGACCGACGCGGTCCAGGCCGGCGCGGCCATCGATGCGGTCGCCGAGAAGCTGGGCGGCCTGGACGTGCTGCTGAACATCGCCGGCGGCTTCCGATGGGAGACGATCGAGGGCGGCTCTTACGACACCTGGCCGCAGCTCTATCGGCTCAACGTCCTCACCGCCGCGAACGCCAGCCGCGCCGCCATCCCGCACCTGAAGCGCAGCGCCGCCGGCCGGATCGTCAACGTCGGCTCGGCCGCGGCCCTGAAGGCGGGGCTCGGCATGGGTCCCTATGCGGCGTCGAAAGCGGGCGTGCACGCGCTGACGCAATCGTTGTCCGAGGAGCTGAAGGCCGACGGCGTGACGGTGAACGCCGTCCTGCCGTCGATCATCGACACGCCGGCGAACCGCGCCGACATGCCGGATGCCGATCCCTCGGCCTGGGTCGCGCCCAAGGACCTGGCGGCGGTGATCCTGTTCCTGGCCTCCGAGGCCGCGCAGCCTGTCACCGGCGCGCTGATTCCGGTCACCGGCCGGGTGTGACGGCGGGACGCGCCCGCCTGTCATGACTCCTTATCAATTCCGCTCTACGGCCCCGCTTACGCATCAGGCGTAGGGGATAGTTCCATGTTCAAGTCACGCGCGCGGCTGCTGGCCGCGGCGAGCGTCGTCGTGCTGTCGGCCACGGGCGCAGCGCAAGCTCAGGACGCGGCGGTCGAGGAGATCGTCGTCACCGCCCAGAAGCAGCAGCAGCAGGCCATCGACGTGCCGATCGCGCTGACCGCCTACGGCAGCGAGCGGCTGGAGGAACTGGGCGTTCAGGACTTCGCCGACCTGTCGCTGTTCACCCCAGGCTTCGAGGTCCAGGACCAGTCGCCGAACAATCCGGGCTTCGTGATGCGCGGCATCACCTCGGACTCGACGGACGCCTTCGCCGAAGCGCGCGTCTCGGTGTTCCAGGACGGCGTCTCGATCTCCAAGGCGCAGGGCTCCTACGTCGAGCTCTTCGACCTGGAGCGGGTGGAAGTCGCCAAGGGCCCGCAATCGACGCTATTCGGCCGCGGCGCGCTCATCGGGGCGGTGAACCTGATCCAGGCCAAGGCCTCGACCCGCGGCGTCGACGGCTATGCCAAGGTGGAAGCCGGCGACTACAGCTATCGGATGGGCGAGGCGGCGTTGAACGTGCCGCTGAGCGATCAGCTGGCGGTGCGCCTGGCGGGCCGCATCCGCTACCGCGATGGCTATGTGGACAACGCCCTGGGCGGCGACGCCTTCCAATCGGTGGACACCAAGGCCGTTCGCGGCAGCGTGAAGTTCGAGCCGACCGACCGCGTTAGCATCGACCTGATCGCCAACTACCAGAAGGACGACCCGACCGGCACGGCCTTCAAGTCGGGCGGCTTCTCGCCGACCAACCCGCAGACCGGCGCCGTTCTCGGTGACCGCCGGCCGCAGACCGCGGCGGCGCTGGCGGCGCCGGCCGGCTTCCAGGGCGGCAAGAGCCTGGGCATCGACCGCGAGGTGTGGGGCGTCACCGGTTTGGCCAGCTTCGAGCTGACGGACAGCCTGACGCTGAACTCGATCACCGCCTACCGCGAGTACCACAGCGAGGAGGTTTTCGATCCGGACGGCGTCTCGCTGCCGATCCTCACCGGCCTCAACGACGGCGACGGCGAGCAGCTGAGCCAGGAACTCCGCCTGAACTACGACGCCGGCGGCCGCGTGCGCGGCTTCATCGGCGGGGGCCTCTTCAAGTCGGACGACAGCCAGCGCACGCCGATCCAGTTCGACGAACGCATGGCGCTGGCGACGGTCACCGGGCAGCTGAACGCCGGCGCCGCCGGCTTGGGCCTTCCGGCCACGACGCCAGCCCCGGCGACGGTGTTCGGCAACACGGCCTTCACCGGCGCGCTGCTGCGCGGCCTCGTGGCGGCCCAGAGCGGCAACCGCCTGGTCCTGACGCCGGCCCAGGCCACGGCCATCGCGGCCAACCTGCGCGCCAACCACGTCGAGCAGACGCTGGCCACCTCGGACCTCGACGCCTTCGACGTGTTCGCGGACGTCAGCTTCGACGTCACCGAGCGCCTCGAAGTGTCGGCGGGCATCCGCTTCACCCGCGACGAGAAGACAACGGGCTTCGGCTCCAGCGTCATCGGCGGGCGCAGCGTCCTGGGCGGCGCGCTTGGCGCGGCGCAACTGGCCGCCAGCGGCACGCCGCAGGGCCTGGCTCAGGCGCAACAATTGGTGACGCTGCTATCGCAGTCCAATGCGTCGCAGCTCGCCATCCCCGGCTTCCCGCTCTTCGGCCTGACCTTCCAGCCCACGACCAACAACGGCGACGTCTCGGAGCAGGACCTGAAAGACGACGGCGTCACCTGGCGCCTGGTCGGCCGCTACGAGCTGTCGGACGACGCCAACCTCTACGCCTCCTACGCCCGCGGCCGCCGGCCGGAGGTGCTGGCGGCGTCGGGTCCGGCGGCCCCTGGCACGGCGGGCCGGTTCGCCGCGGTCGAGGCCGAAACCGTGGACAGCTTCGAGGTCGGCGCGAAGGCGGCGTTCCTCGACCGCCGACTGCGCCTGGACGCCTCGGCCTACCGCTACGACTACGACAACTTCCAGACCGTCGAGCAGCGCGGCACGCTGTTCGTGACCACCAACGCCGGCAAGGCGGAGGCTTATGGCTTCGAGGGGCAGGCGGACTTCGCGGTCATGTCCAACCTCGACCTGCTGGCGACCTACGCCTACAGCCACGCGCGCTTCAAGACGGGCGCCTACGACGGCAACCGCTTCCGCCTGTCGCCCGACCACTCGTTCTCGGTGGCGGCGTCGTGGACGGCGCCGCTGGGCGACGGCGAGCTGGAGATCCGCCCGAGCTACACCTGGCAGTCGAAGGTCTTCTTCGACAACAGCAACGACAAGGCGATCTTCCAGCAGGTCCCGAACGTGTTCGTGGCCGACGCCGCCCAGGACGAGCTGCAGAAGGCCTACGGCCTGCTGAACCTGCGGGTGGCCTGGACGTCGAACGACGTGCCGGTGACGGTGGAGGCCTTCGCCACCAACCTGACCGACGAGGACTACATCATCGACGCCGGCAACACCGGCGACAACCTGGGCCTGCCGACCTTCATCGCGGGCGCGCCCCGCATGGTCGGCGCCGGGATCACCTGGCGCTACTAGGGCTCGAAGCCGGCGGCGGGGGCATCTCCCGCCGCCGGCCTTGGCGCCGCGCACGTCAACGCGGCTATGCTCCCCGCGGATATTCAGGGGAGGATTCCATGATCGGCTACGCCACCATCGGCTCGAACGACCTCGGCCGCGCGACGGACTTCTACGACAAGGTGTTCGGCGCGCTGGGCGGCCGGCGCACCTTCGCGATGGGCGACCGGATGCAGTTCTACGGCAGCAAGGAGACGCCCGGCATGATCGCCGTGTGCAAGCCGTACGACGAACAGCCGGCCAGCGCCGGCAACGGCAGCATGTTCGGCCTCATGGCGCAGAGCCGCGAGGCGGTGGACGCCGCCCACGCCGCGGCGGTCGCCGCGGGTGCGACGTGCGAGGGCGCGCCGGGGGCGCGGACCGACACCTTCTACGGCGCCTACTTCCGCGACCTCGACGGCAACAAGATCTGCGTCTTCAAGATGGGCTGACGGCGGCAGCCGCCGGCGTCGGCGCGGGTCCGGCGGGGGCGACCCGCCAGACGATCTCGCCCACGTCGTCGGCCACCAGCAGGCCGCCGCGGGCGTCCACGGCCACGCCGACCGGGCGCCCGCGCACCTTGCCGTCGGCGTCGAGGAAGCCGGTCAGGAAGGCCTGTGGCGGCATCTGCGGCCGCCCGCCCGCGAAGGGCACGAACACCACCTGGTAGCCGTTGAGCGGCTTGCGGTTCCAGGAGCCGTGCTGGCCGACGAAGGCCCCGCCCTGGTAGGGAGCCGGGAAGGCGGCGGCCGTATAGAACGCCAGGCCGAGCGACGCGGTGTGCGGACCCAGCGCATAGTCCGGGGCGATCGCCTTGGCCACGAGCTCAGGCCGCTGAGGCTTGACCCGCTCGTCCACCCGGCCGCCGTAGTAGCTGTAGGGCCAGCCGTAGAAGCCGCCGTCCCGCACGCTGGTCATGTAGTCGGGAACCAGGTCGTTGCCGATCTCGTCGCGCTCGTTGACGGTGGTCCACAACGCCCCGGTCGTGGGCTCCCAGGCTAAGCCGTTCGGGTTGCGGAGACCCGAGGCGAACAGCCGCAGCTTGCCGCTGGCGATGTCGTATTCGTGGATCGCGGCGCGGCCGACTTCCTCCTCCATGCCGTTCTCGGCGACGTTCGAATTGGAGCCGACGGCGGCGTAGAGCTTCGCGCCGTCGCGGCTGGCGATCAGGCTCTTGGTCCAGTGGTGGTTGCGGCCGGCCGGCAGATCGAACACCCGCTCGCCCGGGCCTTGAACGCTGGTCTGGCCGGCAGAATAGGGGAAGCGGACCACGCCGTCGTCGCGCGCGATGTAGAGGGTGTTCCCCACCAGGGTCATGCCGAACGGGCGGCGGATGCTGGGGGCGAAGACCGTCTTCAGCTCGGCCACGCCGTCACCGTTGGCGTCGCGCAGCAGCATCACCCGGTCGGGGCTTTTGGTCTGGGCGCCTCCCGACTTCTTCATCAGCAGGTTCTGGAAGAAGCCGCGGATGCCCTTGGGCGGCTTCGATTCCGACGAGGACTCCGCGACGAGGACGTCGCCGTTCGGCAACACCAGGAACCAGCGCGGATGGTCGAGGCCCTCGGCGAAGCGGGTGACGGTGAAGCCCGCCGGCGCCGCAGGCGCCTCGCCGGCGCCCCAGCCCTTCACCTCGGCGATCTTGACGGTCGGCAGCAGGCTCTTCTGTGGCGCGGGAAGGTCAGGGTTCGGGCCGTAGCCGATCCAGGGGTCGGTGGACCCCGACGTCGTGGAGCAGGCGACCACTGCGCCGCCGAGCGAAGCGACCAAGGCGAGCGCGAGCCAGGGGCGGGTCATGCGTTCCTCCGTTCTCAGGCGAGTATAGCTTACGTCGCGGCGCCGTTGCGCAAGCCCGAGAATGAGGCTCCGATCCGGCGACGGAGGAGACTATGGACCTGACGCTGACGCCGGAGCTCGAAGCGTTCCGGGACGAGGTGCGGGCTTTTCTCGAGGCGCATCGGTCTGAATACGCGGGCGGCCAGCCATTGGATGCCGGGGCCTGGCAGAGATTGCTGATCGAGAACGGCTACGCCGCCCGGACCATCCCCAAGGCGTACGGCGGGTTCGGCGCGGAGCCCGACCTGCTGAAGAGCCGGATCATCGCCGAGGCGTTCATCGCCGCCGGCGCGCCGCGAGGCATCGCCAACCAGGGCGTCTCCATGCTGGTTCCGACTCTGCTGGAGGTGGGTTCGGAGGAGCAGAAGACGCGCTGGATCGGTCCGACCCTGCGCGGGGAAGTCGTCTGGTGCCAGGGGTATTCGGAGCCCGGGGCCGGGTCGGACCTGGCGGCGCTGCAGACCCGCGCGGTGGAGGACGGCGAGGACTTCGTCATCTCGGGCAGCAAGATCTGGACGTCGACCGCGCACGCCGCGGACATGATGTTCTGCCTCGTGCGGACTGAACCGGAGAAGCCGAAGCACGAGGGCATTTCGTACGTCCTGATCCCCATGGACACGCTGGGCATCGAGGTGCGGCCGCTGAAGACCATGACCGGCCAGGCCGAATTCAACGAGGTGTTCTTCACCGAGGTGCGCGTGCCTCAGGCCAATGTGGTCGGCGGGCGCGGCCGGGGCTGGCAGGTGGCCAACACCACGCTGAAGCACGAGCGCGGGATGCTGGGCGATCCGAACGCCGCCGAAGCCAGACTGGCGGCGCTGATCGAGCTGATGAAGACCGAGACGGTCGATGGCCAGCGGGTGATCGACAACCCGATGCTGCGCGACCGGCTGATGCAGCTGCAGGGTCGCGTGCTGTCGATGAAGTTCAACGGCCTGCGGGTGATGACGGACGAGACGGCCGGCCTGGCGCGTCTGGTCGTGAAGCTGCAGGGCTGTGAGCTGAACCACCAGATCGCAGCCCTGGCCATCGACGCGCTGGGCGAGCTGGGCGTGCTCTACCACGACGGGCCCCACCTGCGGGCCGGCGGTCGCTGGCAATGGAACTACATGTTCGACCTGGGGCTGATCATCGGCGGCGGCACGGCGCAGATCCAGAAGAACATCATCGCCGAGCGAGGCCTCGGCATGCCCCGCGAGCCGAAGACGGTGGAGGCATAGCGATGCGGTTTGCGCTGTCGGAAGACCAGGTGCTGCTGCAGGACAGCCTGGCGAAGGCCATGGCCGAGCTCGCGCCGCTGGAGCGCGTGCGTCGTTTCGCAGATGAGGCCGAGCCCTCGGCTGCGGACATTTGGGCGGGTCTGACCGAGCTCGGCCTGCCGGGCCTGCTGATCCCGGAAGAACATGGCGGGCTGGGCCTGGGCATGGTGGAGGCCGCTCTGGCGGCCCAGGCGCTGGGCAGAGCAGTCGCGCCGACGCCGTTCCTGGGCTCGGCCGTGCTGGCGCCCCTGGCGCTGATGATCGCCGGCTCACCGGAGCAACAGAGCCGCTGGCTGCCACGACTGGCGGCGGGCGAACTGACTGCCGGCGTGGCGATCAACGAGCCGGTGGCGGGCGCGCGGGATGGCGCCGGCGTCACCGCAGAGGAGGGGCGCCTGAATGGCCGTACGCTCTTCGCCATCGGCGCGACAGGCGCGGACCTGCTGATCGTCGCCGATCGCATGGGCGGGCTGCACCTGGCGCAGCAGGCGGATGCGGTGGAGCCGATGGCCACGATCGACGCCACGCGCCGGGTCACCGAGATCGTCTTCCGCGACACGCCCGCCGAGCCCTTGGCGTCGAACCGGGCGCTCGAGCGGCTGCGCGACGCCGCCTGGACGATGATCGCCGCCGACACCCTGGGCGCCTGCGAGGCTATGCTCGAGAAGGCGGTGGCCTACGCCAAGGAGCGGCGCCAGTTCGGCCGGGTGATCGGCTCCTTCCAGGCCGTGAAGCATCTGTGCGCCGAGATGGCCGCCGAGATCGAGCCCGCCCGCGCGCTCGTCTGGTACGCCGCCTACGCCTTCGACCGCGCGCCGGACGAGGCGCCGCTGATGGCCGCCCACGCCAAGGCGCATACCAGCGAGATTGGCCGGTTCGTGGCCCGCACCTCGACGGAGGTGCACGGCGGCATCGGCATCACCGACTTGCTGGGCCTGCACTACTGGTTCAAGCGGATCGGCCTGAACCGGCAGCTGCTGGGTGGGCCCGAGCGCGTGCGGGAGACCGCCGCCCGGCTGCAGGGGCTCGCCGCCTAGGCGTGGATCGCCGGGATGCGGCCGGCCCAGGGCCTGGCGGCTTCGAGCTGATAGGCGAGCTGGAACAGCAGGGCCTCGTGCCCGACCCGGGCGGCGAACTGACTGCCGACCGGCAGGCCCGACGGGGTCCAGTTCAGCGGCACGCTCATCGCCGGCGAGCCGACCACGTTATGGTAGGTGGTGTAGCCCACGTAGTCGGTGAGGCGCGCGACCAGGGTGTCGAACGGCACGTCGGGGCCGACCATGCCCAGCGGCGGCGGCTCGGCGGCCAGCACCGGCGAGAGGACCACGTCAAACTGGTTGCTGACGAACCAGGGATCGTAGGCCATTGCCGCGGCGTGCAGGCGCTGCAGGGCGGCCTCCAGCGCGCCCGGCGGAGCCTTGGCGAACATCTGCGCCAGGCCGAGGCTGAACGGCTCCAGCATCGTTGTATCGGGCGCGCGGCCCGCGGCCCTGCCGATCGCCGACGCCAACTGCGCCGCGCCGGAGGCCCACAGCAGCAGGAAGTCGTTGGTGAACTCAGGCCCCGTCGGCCAGCGGCTCTCGACGACCGTGTGTCCGAGATCCTCAAGCAGCCGAGCCGTCGACAGCGTCGCATCCCGCACGGCGGGCGAGGGGGCGCGGCCGGCCATGCCCTCCATGACCAGGCCGACGCGCAGCCTGCGGCGGATCGGTGTGGAGACGAAGCCGACGCCCTGGTGCTGGGCGCCTTCGCCGTGGTCCTCGACCGAGGCGAACATCGCCGCGGCGTCCCGTACGCTGCGGGTCAGGACGTGATCGACGGCCAAGTCGCTGATCTTGGTGTCGAGCCGCGAGCCGATCATCCGGCCGCGCGACGGCTTCATGCCGAACAGGCCGCAGCAAGAGGCGGGGATGCGGATGGAGCCGCCGCCGTCGTTGGCGTGGGCGAAGGGCACGACGCCGGCCGCTACGGCCGCCGCCGCGCCACCCGAAGAGCCGCCGCTGGAGAAGGCGGGATTCCAGGGATTTCGGGTGGGTCCGAAAGCCGAAGGCTCGGTGGTCGGAAGGAAGCCGTACTCCGGCGAGGCAGATTTTCCGACGATGATGACGCCGGCGCGGCGGACGAAGGCGTCGACCAGTGGCTCGCTCAGCCTGGCGGGCGGGGCAAGGATGCCGGATCGGGAGCCCTGCCGGGTCGGCAGGCCTGCGTAGTCGTTGAGGTCCTTGATCAGGAACGGCACGCCGGGGAACGGGCCGGAGCTTGGTTTGGCGGCGGCCGTGGCCAGGGCCCGGTCGAAGTCGGAATTGACCAGGAAGTTGAGCTTGGGCTGCAAGGCCAGGGCGCGGTCGATGGCCGTCTGCACCGCCTGCAGCGGCGTCAGCTCGCCGCGACGTATGCGGGCGGCGGTCTCCGTCGCGTCGGCCCAGGCGTAGCTGGCGGCCGGGGGCGGCGTGGGCGTCGTCGCGCAGGCGGCGAGCGCCAGCGGCGCACCCGCGAGCGCGCGGCGGGTGATTTCGGACATCGGCTCCCCCCAAGGACTGTGGGGGAAGCTTGGCCTAACCGCGCCGGCTGCGCTAGCTGCGCGCGGCGTGCTCGGGCTTACCCTTGCGCTTGGTTGAGGCCATCTTCTCCAGCTCCTTCTCGGACATGGAATCAGCCATCGATTTCGACGCGCCCTTCAGCTTGCTCTTGGGCGTATCGCCGCGTTTGGCCGACAGCGCGGCTCCGGCGGCCTTCTGCTGGGCGGCGGATTTGGCAGGCATGACTTGTCTCCGGGCTTCCGCCGCGCCAGCGTGCGCGGCCTTGCGCATGAACCCTCAGCCTGGGCTTGGGGTTCATGACGACCGACGGGGAGACGAAGCTTGGCGGATCCAGCCCTCGATGCGACGCGACGACGGGGCCTGCCCCGACTGCGCGTTCGGCTGCGCGAGCTCTATCACGGCTCGTCGCCGCGGGCTGTGCGCTTCCGGCTGAGCGTCATCGCGCTGGACTTAGTGCTGATCGCCTTCTTCGTGGCCGCGCCGTTTATGCGCGACTACCCGGTGTATCTTGCCATCGACTATTTCGTCGCCCTGGTGCTGGCCGTCGACCTCGCCGCTCGGGCGTTGGCGCATTCCAGCCTCAAGGCGTGGTTCAAGACGGCGAACGTCTGGATCGACATCTTCGTCCTGATCACCCTGCTGTTCCCGCTGTGGCTGTTCAATCTGGCGTTCCTGCGGGTCCTGCGGCTGTGGTCGCTGTTCCACTCCGAGTTCTTCTGGGAGACGGTTGGCCGTCGCTATGACGACACCCGCTGGGAGGACGTCGCCAAGAGCGTGGCGACCCTCATCACCTTCGTCTTCGTCGCCACCGGCTTCGTCTACGCGAGCTTCGCCCGCGAGCATCCGGGCATCTCCGGCTATCTGGACGCGCTGTACTTCACCATGACGGCGCTGACGACGACGGGCTTCGGCGACATCACCCTTCCCGGCGCCTGGGGCAAGCTTCTCACGATCGTCATAATGGTCAGCGGCATCACGCTCTTCGTACGCCTCGCCCAGACCCTGATCCGTCCGTACAAGGTCCGATTCACGTGTCCGACCTGCGGCCTCATGCGACACGATGTCGATGCGGTGCATTGCAAGGCGTGCGGGGTGCTGCTGAACATCCCGAACGACGAGGCGTGAAGCGCGGTTTCGCTAAACTGTCACACACCAGTGTTAGCGCCCGTCTGGCCGCAGACCGGGAGCACGTCATGCGATTCCAAACCCTTACCGCCACCGCCGTCCTGATGACCGCGGCCGTCGCCCTGTCCGCGTGCGGACGAACCGAGCAAGCCTCCGCGCCCGCGCCCAAGGCGGCCGCCGAAGGCCAGGTGTGGGCCGCCGGCTCGTCCACCGTTTTCCCCTTCGCCACGCGCGTGGCGGAGACCGTCGCCCGTACGACCGGCGGCGCGCCCGCCAAGGTCGAAAGCCTGGGCACCGGCGGCGGCTTCAAGCTGTTCTGCGGCGGCGCCGGCAAGAACTTTCCTGACGTGGCGAACGCCTCGCGGGCCATGAAGAAGTCCGAGTGGGACGCCTGCCAGGCCAACGGCGTGACCGACATCCTCGAGATCAAGGTCGGTTACGACGGCATCGTAATCGCCAACGCCAAGGCGGCGCCCGCCTTCAACATCACGCGCGAGCAGATCTACAAGGCGCTGGCCCGCGAGGTCCCGCAGGGTTCGGGTTTCGCCGCCAACGGCTTCGCCAACTGGAGCAACGTGGCGCCGGGCCTGCCTAACGAGCGCATCGTGGCCTACGGACCGCCGCCGACCTCGGGCACTCGCGACGCCTTCGTGGAGCTCGCCATGGAAAAGGGCGCCGAGAAGGTCCCGGCTCTGGCCGCGCTGAAGAAGTCGGACGAGGATGGCTTCAAGGCCCGCGCTCACACCCTGCGCAGCGACGGCGCCTGGATCGACGCCGGCGAGAACGACAACGTCATCGTCCAGACGCTCGAGAAGACCCCGGGCGCGGTCGGCGTGTTCGGCTACTCGTTCCTCGAGAACAACCTGGACAAGGTGAAGGCTGCCCAGGTCGAGGGCGTGGCTCCCAGCCTGGAGACCATCTCCAGCGGCCAGTATCCGCTGTCGCGCTCCCTCTACATCTACGTGAAGAAGGCCAACCTGGGCGTCACGCCCGGCCTGAAGGAGTTCGTGAACGCCTTCGTGTCGGAAGCGGCCGTCGGCCGTGGCGGCTATCTCCTGCAACGTGGCCTGATCCCGCTGCCGGCCGACCAACTGACCGCCCAGCGCGAAGCCGTGAAGGCCGGCACGACGATGGCTGCGCCGACGAAATAGGCGGGGACTCCACCTGTCCTCAGGCCCCGCCGGTCCGCCGGCGGGGCTTTTTCGTCTGGCGAATGAGAGCGCTAACATTACGCTTGATTGGTCAGACCACTGCGGGCGACACTCCGACTCGAGCTCTGCAGCAGACGGAGCCGATGGAGGTGCGCCGTGAGATATCTCTCCCGTCGGGATATGCTGGCCGCGTCGGCGGCCGCCGTCGTAGGCGGCGGGGCCGCGCCGGCTGACGAGGGCGTCGATGCGATCGCCCGGAAGAAAGGGGTCCGGTTCGGCTCCGCTGTCGGGATGGGCCCCCCGGGCGCCAGCGCTTTCGACGATGCGGGCTATCGTCATATCGTCGCCCGCGAATGCGGCCTCATCGTCGCCGAGAACGAGCACAAATGGTACGTGCTGCGGCCCTCAGCGCAGGCCTACGACTTTAGCCGCGCCGATCGCCTGGCCGCATTCGCCGGCGAGAACGGCCTTGGGCTGCGCGGCCATACGCTGCTGTGGAACCGCGACGAGTATTCGGCCAAATGGCTGCTGAGCCACGACTTCGGGCCCCAGCCACGCGCGGCGGCCGAGAAGATGCTGACCGACCACATCGGCGTGGTCGCCCGGCGTTACCCGCAAGTGGACTCCTGGGACGTCGTCAACGAGACGATCGACCCATCAACGGGCGCGCTGCGCGAGACCCTGTTCGGGAAGCTGCTCGGTCCGGAGTTGATCGATCTTTGCTTCCACACCGCCAGGGCGGCCGCGCCGAAGGCGAGGCTGGTCTATAACGACTACATGAACTTCGGCCCCACGGAGGCGACACACCGGGCCGGTGTGCTGAAGCTTCTCGAGGGCCTGAAGGCCCGCAACGTGCCGATCGATGCGCTCGGCATCCAGGGCCACATCGGCGGCGGCGTGGACAGCCCCGATATCGTCAGGTTCTCCGCCGCAGACCAACGCGAGTGGCGGGCCTTCATCGACGAGGTGCGGGGCATGGGCCTCGACCTGCTGATCACTGAGCTCGACGTCAACGACAAGGCCATGCCGGCCGCCATCGCGCCGCGCGATGCGGCGGTGGCTTCGCTGACCAAGGACTTCCTCGACCTGATGCTCGACTATCGCGAGCTGAAGCAGGTGCTCGTCTGGGGCATGGTCGACAGGTACTCGTGGCTCCAGGGCACATCGCCTCGGCCTGATGGGCTGCCGAAGCGGCCGCTGCCATATGACGCCGACCTGCGCGCCAAGCCGATGCGCGACGTGCTCGCGGCGGCATTCCGTGCGGCGCCGGAGCGGCAGCCATGGGCCTGATCCGCGCGCTGGCCCTCGCGCTCGCGATCGCCGGCCCCGCAGCGGCGGGGGAGGCGAGGTTCGACTGGTTCGAGCTGTCCGGGCGAGACCCCGCCCCGGGCCTGGTCGGTCCCGGCGAGTACCGCAATCCCATCCTGACCGGCTTCTATCCGGACCCGAGCCTGACCCGCGTCGGCGACGACTACTATCTGGTCACCTCGACCTTCGCCTACTTCCCGGGGCTGCCGATCTTCCATAGCCGCGACCTGGTGAACTGGAGGCAGATCGGCAACGCCATCGACCGGCCGAGCCAGCTGGAGTTCGGAAGGCTGGGTCTGTCGCGCGCGGTGTTCGCGCCGGACATCACCTGGCGCGACGGCGTGTTCTACATCCTGAACACCTGCGTCGATTGCGGCGAGAACTACCTGCTCACCGCCAAGGACCCGGCTGGTCCCTGGTCGGACCCGATCTGGATCAAGGAGGTCGAGGGCATCGACCCTTCCTTCTTCTTCGACGACGACGGTCGCACGTACCTGCTGAATAACGGTCCGCCGGAGGGGACGCCGCTCTACGACGGCCATCGCGCCATCTGGATGCAGGAGTTCGACCTTGCCGCCATGAAGCCGGTCGGGCCGCGAAAGGTGCTGGTCAATGGAGGCGTCGACCTCTCGACCAAGCCGATCTGGATCGAAGGCCCGCATATCCTGAAGAAGGACGGCTGGTACTACCTGACCTGCGCCGAGGGCGGCACGGCGGAAGGTCACTCGCAGGTGGTGCTCCGCAGCCGCACGGTCTGGGGCCCGTACGAGCCTAACCCGGGTAACCCGATCCTCACCCAGCGCGACCTGCCGAAGGAGCGGCCGCATCCGATCACCTCGGCGGGTCATGCCGACTTCGTCGAGACGGCGACCGGCGAGTGGTGGGCCACCTTCCTGGCGGTGCGGCCCTATGGCGACGACCTCTACAACACCGGCCGCGAGACCTTCCTGCTGCCGGTCACCTGGAAGGATGGGTGGCCGGTGATCCTCGAGAACGGTCGCGAGATCCCGCGCGTGCAGCGCCGGCCGAAGATGCCCCGCGGCAAGCCGGGCGGACCGCCGGCGCGAGAGGAGTTCGACGGGGCAGAACTCGGGCCCGAGTGGATGACGCTGCGGACGCCGAAGTCCCGGTGGCATCGCCTGTCGGGCGGGGCGCTCTCGCTGACCGCGCGTCCCGAGCCGCTGGGCGCGCCCGGCCAGCCTTCGTACTTCGGCCGACGGCAGACGCAGCCGTACGCCACCGCCGCCACGCGCGTGACGTTCCGGCCGGAGAAGGACGGCGACCGGGCCGGCCTCGCCGCGCTGCAGAGCGAAGACTTCTTCTACCTCCTGAGCGTCACGCGGGACGCGGGGCGCAGCCTTGTCCGGCTAGAGCGCCGCGCCGGCAAGGCGGATCCCCTGCATGGGAGCGTGGTGGCGCAAGCCTCGATCCCGGCGGGCCAATCGGTGGACCTGCGCATCGAGGCGCGCGGAGATCGGTACGACTTCGCCTACGCGACGGCTCCTGGCAGGTGGACCAGCCTCGTGCGGGACGCGGACGGGACGATGCTGTCCACCAAGGTGGCCGGCGGTTTCGTCGGCGTGACCTTCGGCCTCTACGCCTATTCCAAGGATGGCGAATGACGATGCTGACCCGCCGGGACGTGGGCCTGGCTGCGGTGGCCGGCGCGGCGCTGGCCGCCACTGGCGCGAGGGCGGCCGACGGACCTGTGGCGGTGCGCGAGACGCCGTCGGCTGGATCGTTCGCCCTGATCCGTGGCGGCGTTCCGGCGGCGGTGCTGGTCGAGCCGTCCGCCGATCCCGCAGTGCGCCACGCGGCCGACGGCTTCGCGGCGGATCTGGCCCGGGTGAGCGGCAGGGCGCCGGCGCGGATCTCCGATCCCGCCCAGGCGACGGGCCCGGTCGTGATCGTGGGAGAGCTCGGCCGCAGCGCTGCGATCGAAGTCCTGGTCGCGTCGGGTAAGCTCAAGGCCGACGACCTCAGGGGCCAATGGGAGGCCTTTCGCCAGGCGGTGGTGGAGCGGCCATTCCCAGGTGTGGCGCGCGCCCTGGTGATCGTCGGCTCAGATCGGCGCGGCGCCGTGTTCGGCGCGTACGACATGTCGGAGCAAATCGGCGTCTCGCCCTGGCATTGGTTCGCCGACGCCCCGGCGCCGCGGAAGCGCGATGTTTTCGTCGCCGCCGGCCAGCGCCGCGATCAGCCGAAAGTCCGCTACCGCGGCTTCTTCATCAACGACGAGGCGCCGGCGCTGACCAGCTGGGCCGAGAAGCGGTTCGGGGGCGCCAATTCGCAGATGTACGCCCATGTCTTCGAGCTGCTGCTGAGGATGAAGGGCAACTACCTTTGGCCGGCCATGTGGCAGCCGCGGGCGTTCAACGACGACGATCCCCGCAACATGGTCCTGGCGGACGAAATGGGCGTGGTGATGGGGACGTCGCACCACGAGCCGATGACCCGCGCGCACGACGAGTGGCATCGCAACAAGGCCGGCGGCGTCACCGGCGGCCGCTGGGACTATGCGACCAATGGCGAGAACCTGCGAAGGTTCTGGCGCGGCGGCATCGAGCGGATGATGTCGAAGGGTGACGGCAAGGGCTACGAGGCCGTCGTGACGCTCGGCATGCGCGGGGACGGCGACGAGGCCATGAGCGAGGACACGGCCACCCAGCTGCTGGAAACGATCGTCGCCGACCAGCGCCGGATTATCGCCGAGGTGACCAGCCGCCCGCCGGAAGCCACGCCCCAGGTCTGGGCGCTCTACAAGGAGGTGCAGGATTACTACGACCGCGGGATGAAGGCGCCGGACGACGTCACCCTGCTGTTCGCCGACGACAACTGGGGCCAGATCCGACGCCTGCCGACGGTCGACCTCGGCCGGAGCGGCGGGTATGGCGTCTACTACCACTTCGACTACGTGGGGGCGCCCCGGAACTACAAGTGGCTCAACACCAGCCAGATCGAGAAGACTTGGCAGCAGATGGACCTGGCGTGGCGGCGCGGCGCGCGGACGCTGTGGATCGTCAACGTCGGCGACATCAAGCCGATGGAGTTCCCGCTCAGCTTCTTCATGGACCAGGCCTGGGATCCGGAGGCCATGACCGTGGAAGCGGTGGCCGACTATCCAAAGAACTGGGCCGTGCGGACGTTTGGCTTCGACGGGGCGGCCGGGATCGGTGATCTGCTGACCCGCTGTGCGAAGTATGCGGCCCGTCGGAAGCCCGAGCTGATCGACGCCGACAGCTTCCCGCTCGGCCACCGTGAGGGCGTCCAGGCTGAGCTCGATGGCGGCGAGTTCGGCGCAATGGTCGCCGAGTGGGACGCGCTCGAACGCGACATGCTGCGAGTGAAGGCCGCGCTGCCGCCGGCGGCCGGCGATGCCTACCTGCAGATCGTCGAGCATCCGATCGCGGCGATGGCCAATCTCTACCGGCTCTACTACGCGGTCGCCTGGAACCGCCGTCTCGCGGCGGCGAACGACCCTCGGGCCAACCTGTTCGCCGATCAGGCGGAGGCGGCGTTCGCTCGCGATGCGGAGCTGACCCGAGCCTACCACCAGGTGAACGGCGGGAAGTGGGACGGCATGATGAGCCAGACCCACATCGGCTACACCACCTGGCAGCAGCCCGCTCAGCAGGTGATGCCCAAGGTGGTGCGCGTCGAAGGCAAGGGCGCGCCGAAACCAATCGTCTTTGCACAGGCCGACAAGGCGCCGCCCGGCGTCACCGCAATCGAGGCGCCGGACTTCAGCCGTGCGGTCGACGGCGCAGGTCTCGCCTGGCGCAAGGTCGCGCACCTGGGCCGGACCAAGGGGGCGGTGCTGGCCTTGCCGCAGGGACGGGCGGCGACCACTCAGGCCGATGGCGTGCGGCTGGAGTACGACCTCGTCACCGCCAAGGGCGACCTGACGGTGCAGCTCATCCTGGCGCCGACGCTGGACACCACGGGGCGCGGCAGTCAGCGGATTGGGGTGTCGATCGACGACCTGCCGATGCAGGTGCTGGTCGACAAGCTGCTGCCGTCGCCGACGGCCACGACGCTGCAGGAGCAGGCGGCTTGGAACCGCTCGGTGCAGGATAACGCCCGCGTGATGGAGGCGGCCTTCCTCGACGTCGACGCCGGCAAGCACACGATCAAGGTCTGGCGCCTCGACGACAACGTGGTGCTGACGAAACTGGTGGCCGCGACCGCGCCGATCCCCATCAGTTACCTGGGGCCCGCGGCCGGGTCGGGCGCTAGATGGCGACCCGCTTGGCGATCTGGCTGCGGCGGGCCTTGCTCTCCAGCTGCGCCCGCTCGAGAGCCTCCGTCTCGGTCGCGTGCAGCAGATGCTCGATCACCCGCTCCAGGTGGTCTCGCATCGCCTGGCGCGCTCCAACGGGGTCGTGGGCCTTGAGCGCGTCAACGATCCGGCGGTGTTCCTTGATGCGAGGCTCCAGGCCGGCGCCGCGCGCGCGTGTCAGGATGTTGCGGGCCAGCGGAGAGCGGTTGCGCAGCTCCCAGAGGTTCTCGACCGTGGCGATGATCGCGCCGTTTCCGGTGGCCCGGGCGATCACCATGTGGAATTCCTTGTCGGCGTCCTCGCCCTTCAGCTCGTTCTCGTCGGCCATCAGGCCGAGGAGGCGATCGAGCTCGGCGAGCTGCTCGTCATCGATGGTAGCGGCAGCGAGCGCCGCGGCCTCGCCCTCGAACAGTCGCCGCGCCTCGATCAGCTCAAAGGCGCCGATCTCGAAATCATAGGACGACGCCGCCATCGGCACGCTGGCGCGCGTGACGTAGATGCCCAGCCCGTGGCGGGCCTCGATCATGCCCAGCATCTCCAGCGCGATCAGCGCCTCACGAAGGGTGGGGCGGCTGACGCCATACTGTTCGGCCAGCTCCCGCTCGGTCGGCAGGCGCTCGCCCACGGCGTATTTGCCGGCCTCGATCTCGGCGGCGATCGCATCCGCCAGCCGCCGGTAGAGCTTTCCGCTGACCGCCATGGTCTCCTGGCGCGTGATCCTGCCGCCCGGTGGGCGGCTTCCAGGCGTCATCATAGCCGCGCCGCCTGCGCCGCATAAGAGGTCAGACGTCTCACCAGTCGTGCATCGTTCCGTCAGGGAGCCGGGCGACCGGCAGGAAGGCGCGCTTGTACGGATATTTCGCGGCCTCGGCCTCGTCGATGTCGACGCCTAGCCCGGGCGCCTCGCCGGGATGCAGCAGGCCGTCCTCGAAAGTGTAGGCATGGGGGAAGACGGCGTCCGTCTCAGGCGTGTGGCGCATGTATTCCTGGACGCCGAAGTTCGGGACGGAGAGGTCGAAGTGCAGCGCCGCGGCCATGGTCACCGGCGACAGGTCCGTCGCGCCATGGCAGCCGGTGCGGACGCCATACAGGTCGGCGAAGGCGGCGATGCGGCGCAGGTGCGTGATGCCGCCGGCATGGACAACGGTCGCGCGGATGTAGTCGATCAGCTGCTCTTCGATCAGCTGCTTGCAGTCCCAGATCGAGTTGAAGATCTCGCCGACCGCGATCGGCGTCGTGGTGTGCTGGCGGATGAGCCGAAAGCGGGCCTGGTTCTCGGCCGGCGTCGGATCCTCCATCCAGAAGGGCCGGTAGGGCTCGAGATCCTTGCCCAGGCGGCCGGCCTCGATGGGGGTCAGGCGGTGGTGCACGTCGTGCAGCAGGTGGACATCCCAGCCCAAAGTCTCGCGAGCGGCGGCGAACAGCTCCGGAGCGGAGCGCAGGTAGGGCTCGCTGGCCCAAACGGTTTCGGTCGGCAGGTCGGAGTCGGCCGGCTCGTAGAAGAACTTGTCCTTCGAGACGCCGTAGGTGGACTTCAGCCCCGGCACCCCGGACTGAAGCCGGATCGCCTTATAGCCGGCAGCCGCGTACTCGCGAGCGGTCTCGACAGTGTCTTCGACGGTCTGGCCGTTGGCATGGCCATAGACCATGACGCCGGTCCGGCAGGCTCCGCCCAGCAGCTGATAGACGGGAAGGCCCGCGACCTTCCCCTTGATGTCCCACAGCGCCATGTCGACCGCGGCGATGGCGGTCATGGTGACGGGCCCGCGACGCCAGTAGGCCCCTTTGTGCAGATACTGCCAGATGTCCTCGATCTGGTGGGCGTCCCGGCCGATCAGGCAGGGGATGACGTGGTCGTCGAGATAGGCCCTCACGGCCAGTTCGCGGCCGTTGAGCGTGGCGTCGCCAATGCCGGTGACGCCGTCCGCCGTCTCGATCTTGAGGGTCACGAAATTCCGCCCCGGAGAGGTGACGAGGGTCTTGGCGGAAATGATCTTCGACATGGATCGGTTTTCCGTCGGGCGGCGCCAGTTGTCAATCCGGTGGTCAGACCACTACAACGCTATTGTCTCGACCATTCTGGAGATCACATGAAACGGCTCGCCCTGCTAGCCTCCGCAATGTCGCTGCTCGCGTCTCCCGCCTGCGCCGAAGACGGGTACGATTTGTGGCTCCGCTATCATCCGGCTCCCACCACGGCCGCCGAGGCTTACCGCGCCGCCGCCCGCGAGATCGTGGCCGAAGGCGGCTCCCCAACCCTCGACGTCGCCAAGGCGGAGCTGGAGCGCGGTCTCCGGGGCCTAACGGGCGCCACGCCGGTCACCGCCTCCATCGTGCGTGGCGACGGCGCGATCGTGATCGGCACGCCCGGAGCCTCGCGCTCGATCGCAGGCCTGGGGCTCCCGTTGGAGCGGCTCGGGCCCGACGGCTACCTGATCCGCAGCGTCGACCTGGGCGGCCGCCGCGCGACGGTGATCGCGGGAAACAGCGACGTCGGCGTCCTCTACGGAGCCTTCGAACTGCTGAGGCGGATGCAGGCGGCCCAGCCGATCGACGACCTGGACGTCGCCGACGCGCCGAAGGTGAAGCTGCGGCTGCTGAACCACTGGGACAACCTCGATCGCACCGTGGAGCGCGGCTACTCAGGCCAGTCGATCTGGGACTGGTGGCGGCTGCCAGATGTGAAAGACCCGCGCTACGTCGACTACGCCCGCGCCAACGCCTCCCTGGGGATCAACGGGACGGTCCTCAACAACGTCAACGCCAAGGCCGACAGCCTGACCGCGCCCTATATCGCCAAGGCGGCCGCGGTGGCCGATGTGCTCAGGCCCTATGGCATCAAGGTCTATCTCTCCGCCCGCTTCAGCGCCCCGATCGACATCGGCGGCCTCAAGACGGCGGACCCGCTGGATCCGGCCGTTCGCGCCTTCTGGAAGGCCAAGGTCGACGAGATCTACCGCGCCATCCCGGACTTCGGCGGCTTCCTCGTGAAGGCGAATTCGGAGGGCCAGCCCGGACCTCAGGACTACGGCCGCACCCATGCCGACGGGGCCAACATGCTGGGCGAGGCGCTGGCGCCGCACGGCGGGATCGTGATGTGGCGGGCCTTCGTCTATTCGCACGAGCAACCGGAAGACCGCATCAAGCAGGCCTACAACGAGTTCGTCCCGCTGGACGGGAAGTTCCGGGACAATGTCATCGTCCAGGTCAAGAACGGGCCGCTGGACTTCCAGCCGCGAGAGCCCTTCCACCCGCTGTTCGGCGCCACCCCGAAAACGCCGCTCATGATGGAATTCCAGGTGACCAAGGAATACCTCGGCTTCGCCACCCACCTTGTCTACCAGGGGCCGCTCTACGAGGAGACGCTGCGGGCCGACACCTGGCGTAGGGGCCGGGGGACGACAGTGGCGAAGGTCGTCGACGGGCGAGCGTTCGGTCACCAGCTCACCGGCATGGCGGGCGTCGCCAACATCGGCTCGGACCGCAACTGGTCGGGGTCGCACTTCGACCAGGCCAACTGGTACGCCTTCGGCCGACTGGCGTGGGATCCGGAGCTGTCGTCAAGGGCGATCGCGCAGGACTGGACGCGGCGCACGTTCTCGAACGATCCAGCTTTCGTTCAGCCCGTGAGCGAGATGATGGTCCGTTCGCGGGAGACGGTGGTCGACTACATGACCCCGCTTGGCCTGCACCACATCATGGGCCGCAGCCATCACTACGGGCCGGGCCCGTGGGTCGCCGGCGGCGAGCGCGCCGACTGGACCAGCGTCTACTATCACCGCGCCTCGCCCGAAGGGATCGGCTTCGACCGCATGGCGAGCGGCAGCAATGCGGTGGCGCAGTACGCGCCGCAGGCCGGCAAGGCCCTGGCTGCGGACGAGAAGAACCTGCTGTGGTTCCACCGCGTGGCCTGGGACCACAAGGTCGCGTCTGGCCGCACGCTTTGGGACGAGCTGGTGGTTCGCTACACCGACGGCGTCCGTCAGGTCACCGAGATGCGCCGTACGTGGGATGCCATGAAGCCCCATGTCGACGCCGAACGGCACGCCGAGGTGGCGTCCTACCTCGCCATCCAGGAACGCGAGGCCCAGTGGTGGCGTGACGCCTGCATCGCCTATTTCCAGCAGTTCTCGAAGCGCCCGCTGCCGCCCGGCTATGCGCCGCCGCCCCATCCGCTGAGCTACTACGAGAGCCTGAGCTTCCCCTACGCGCCGGGCATCTAGGGGCTCAAAAGAGAAGGGCGGCGCCCTCGTGGAGCGCCGCCCAGTTTGTCCGTTTCTCGAAGGGGAGGAGAAACGAGAGCTAGAAGCTGCCCCGGACGCCCAGGAGGATCGTGCGGCTGCCCTTGTAGAAGGTCTGGGTGGCGTTCTCCCAGACGAAGGTCTGCCGCTGGTCTTCCTTGGTGATGTTGATCACGTCGAGGGTCACGCGGGGCGAGGTCGGCAGCCAGTCGAACTCGTAGCTGGCCGAGAGGTCCCACTGGCCGGTGGCGCCGTTGCCGAAGCGGGCGGGAATCGCCGCGCCGCCGTCCGGGTTCGGGATGGTGATGCCGTTCTCCGGACCGTTCGAGCCGATCTGCTTGGCGTTGTAGACGTAGGAGACGCGGAGCGAGGCCGGACCCCGGTCATAGTAGCCGGTGATGTTGTAGGTGTAGGGCGAGACGCCGACGGCGATCGGCGGCGCGCCGGCGCCGGACGCGCTCTGATAGATGCGCGTGTAGTTGGCCTGGAAGCCCAGGCCGTCGAGCAGGAAGCTCAGCGGTTGCACCCAATTGGCCTCATAGCCCCGGATGGTGAGCGTGCCGCCGGCGTTGACCTGCTGGCGCACATTGACCGTCGCCGCGCCGGGGCCGCCGCGGTTGTTGATGGCGGTCTGCTGCAGGGCGGTGAGCGCGTCGAACGGGATGCCCAGCTGGCTGAACGGGATCGTGGTGACGCCGGTCTGGGTCCAGCCGGTGATCTGCTTGTTGAAGCCGACGATGCCGATGTAGCCCTCGGCGCCCGTGTACCACTCGGCCCCGATGTCGAAGTTGTTCGACAGGAACGGCGTCAGGTTCGGGTTGCCCTGAGTGGCTTCCTGCGCGGACGGATCCGAGAACGAGGTGCCGGGCAGCATGTCGGCCGGGTTCGGCCGGGTCAGCGTCCGCGAGGCCGACAGGCGCAGGTTCACGTCGTCCCGCACCTTCAGCACCGCGTTGAACGAGGGCAGGTAGGCGTCGTAGCGACTGTCGCGCGACTGGAACTCGGTCGACTGGACGCCGGCGATGGTGAAGGTCACCGGACCGGTGATGTCCTGTTCGGTCGAGATGTAGCGGACGCCGCCGTTGAACCGCAGCTCCCAGGGGCCGACGTCGGCGCGGCCGTTCAGCTCGGCGTAGGCCCCCAGGGTGTCCTCCTCGATGATGCCCGAGCGGGTGCCGGTGTTGGCCGAGGACGAGAACGGCGCGTTCGACGCGAAGGCCGAGTAGTTGGTGTCGCCAAAGAAGCGGTCGTAGTCGACGGCGACGAAGCCGTGCGGACCGGGCCGTAGGTAGCCCGCGAGGGCCGCGCTGGTGACCGCCGAGCCGGCCTGGCCGTTACAGGCGGGCTGGGGCGCCGGCGCCGGCTGGAACGTGCCGCCGCCGGCGCAGACGAGCTGCTGCCATTGGGCGCTGGCGTCCTGGGCCAGGATCGAGCGGCTGGCGTAGTCCCAGGCGCCGCCGATCTTGACGTTCATGCCCTCTTCTTCGCCGAAGGTGACGTCGAAGTGAGCGGCCTTGGTCTTGGTGACCCGGCGCTCGTTCTGGATGTTCACGCGGCCGCCGCCGGCCCACGTCCAGCCCAGGGCCGGGTTGTTGAGGTCGGCGTTGGTGACGATGTCGGGGAACGGCTTGCCGTCGTTTGTGTACTGGACGTTGATGCCCTGGTTGAGCGGGGTGTTGAACAGGATCGTCGGGCTTTCCCGCAGGAAGTCGCTCTTCGACATGTTGAACTGGCCGTCGACCTTGATGAAGTCGTTGTACCGCCAGCTGAACCCAGGGTTCAGGTTAAAGAAGTTGACCTTCTCGTGGTACGGCCGGGCCTCGAGGAAGAACTGCGAGTTCAGGAAATTGCCCTGGGTGACGACGTAGTTCTCGTCCACCTGCAGGCCCGTCGGGACCATGAAGTTCGAGTTCCGGCCGACCCAGTTGATGTCGACGCGGTCGAACTTGCGGATGCCGCGACCCAGCAGCGTATCGAAGTAGAAGTGCAGGTCCTCGCTCGGCTGGAACTCCAGCGAGACGAGCGCCGAGTAGCGGTCGCGTTGGCCGTCCGTGTAGGCTGGGCGGCCCAGACGCGGAATCATCGCGTCCGACAGCTGCTGCAGCGTCAGCCCGGGGTTCAACGCCAGCAGGTCGGCGTTGGTCAGGGGGGAGCCGACCGGGCGGCCAGCCAGGGTCACGCCGGCCGGCACCGCGCTGGCCCAGTTGAAGTTGTTGCCGCCATACAGGTTGCAGCCCGTGCAGGTCATGTTGGCGTTCGACCAGCCGATGGACTCGAACCCCTCGGTCTGGATGTGCGTCCGGGCGCCGGCCAACCCGATCAGGACGCCGAGCTCGCCGTAGTTCGTGTCGAACCGGTCAGACGCGATCAGCGCGCCGCGCGGCCCGATCTTCTCGGCCAGGCTGTTGTAGCTGCCCTGCAGCGAATAGGTGAGCTGCCGATCTGCGCTGTCGAATGGCCGGGCGCTGCGCATGTTCACGGTGCCCGAGACGCCGCCCTCCAGCATGCTGGCGGTGGGGGTCTTGTTCACGTCCAATCGGCTGAACAGCTCGGTCGGGAACATGTCGAGGTCGACTTCCCGGTTCTGGCTCTGGGCGTCCAGACGGCCCGTGGAGGCGACAGCGATCTGGTTGCCGTTCAGCAGGATCTTCGTGAAGTTGGTGCCAAGGCCGCGGATCGCGATGTTCAGGCCTTCGCCGGTGACTTCGCGGTTCAGCTGGACGCCAGGGATCCGGTTCAGGGACTCCGCCAGGTTGGTGTCCGGGAACTTGCCAATGTCTTCGGCGAAGATGGAATCCTGGATGATCGCCGCTTCGCGCTTGGCCTCGGTGGCCTGCTGCAGGCTGCGGCGATAGCCGGTGACGACAACTTCTTCGACGTCGCTGGTCGTCTGGGCGTGGACTTCGGTCGCGATACCGCCCGCGAGGAAGGTTGCTCCAAGCAACGCAGCCTTCAGGCGCGCGGACGTCTTCTCTCTTGAAGAGCTCATCGTTTCCTTCCCCGTGGTGTGCTCGAGGCACACGCTTTGATTATTTGGGCTGCAGCGCCGGCGGCCGTTCCCAGCCAGGCGGCGACTTGAGCCTTCCCCGCGACCGCTAGCCGAACGCTGAAATGATAGCGGTCACATTGACAGGCCTACTAGGTCAGTTCTTTGGTGTCAATACGGTCTGACCGCTTACCGCTATATAGGTCAGACCAATGCCGGCGCACTTGTGATGAACCCGGCTGTGCGCCAGAGAGAGACCGTTCGCGCCAGGAGGATGGATGCAGAAGCCCGCACGACGTCAGAAGAGCGCGCTCACGATCCATGACGTCGCACGCTACGCCGGCGTCTCGCCCATGACGGTCTCGCGCGTGATCAATGGCGAGAAGAACGTCCGCGATTCCACCCGCGAGGTGGTCAACGCGGCGATCCGCGAGCTGAACTATCAACCAAATCCCGCGGCCCGCAGTCTGGCGGGCGCGGACCTGATCCGCATCGGCCTGCTGTATTCGAACCCCTCGGCGGCTTACCTCAGCGAGTTCCTGGTCGGGGGGCTCGACCAGTGCAGCCGCAGCAACATCCAGCTGATCGTCGAGCAGTGTGACGAGGAACACGCGGAGGCCGCCGCCGGGCGCCTGGTGAACTCGGGCGTCGACGGGATCATCCTGCCGCCGCCGTTGTGCGATGCGCCGGAAGTGATCCGCGCGCTCGCCGCGAGCCAGACCCCTGCCGTGGCCGTGGCCACCGGACGCCCGCCTGCGGACGTCTCGGCCGTGCGGATCGACGACTTCGAGGCGGCGCACGAGATGACCCGCCACCTCGCGCAACTCGGGCATCGGCGCATCGGCTTCATCAAGGGCCACCCCAATCAGACGGCCAGCGCCCAGCGTCTGGACGGTTATCTCGCGGGCCTCTCGGAAGCCGGGATCGCCGCCGACCAGAGCCTGATCCAGCAGGGCTACTTCACTTACCGCTCGGGCCTCGACGCGGCTGAGCAGTTGTTGGCGCTGGCCGAGCCGCCGACCGCGATCTTCGCGAGCAACGACGACATGGCCGCGGCCACCGTCGCCGCCGCCCACCGGCGTGGCCTGGACGTGCCGCGCGATCTGACCGTCGTCGGCTATGACGACAGCGCGCTCGCCACGACGATCTGGCCGGAACTCACCACCATCCGCCAGCCGATCGCCGACATGTCGCGCCAGGCGGTCACGCTGCTCGCCGATGAGATCCGAAGCCGGCGGTCGGGCGAGAAGGCGCAGCATCCGCACGCCCTCCAGGCCTTCACCCTGATCCGCCGCCAGTCCGACGCGCCGCCCAAAGGGCCCTAGCGGCAGACCTGGTCGAGGCCCTCGACGCCCGCGGCCGGCGGCGGGTTGATCCCCCCGGCGCGGGCAGCGTCCTCGAGCGTCGCCGGCGTGGGGCTCGGCAGCAGCTCGCGGTCGGCGCGGTAGAACGGGTCCGCCTCGGCGGTCTCCAGACTGACGAAGGTCACGCCCTTGCCCGCGTAGAGATCGAGCAGGCGCGGCGTCATGCGGGCGCTGAACGCGCCGACGTGCATCAGCAGAACATAGGGGATGTCGCGACCGTAGAGCTGTTGCGACAAGCTCCTGGCGCGGTCGAGGCTCGCCTCAGCGGAGCCCATGAAGCGCTCCTCCAACGCTGCGATGGCGGCCGCGTCGGCCTTGGCGCGGCAACGAGCATAGGGCGCGTTGTACGCCCAGTCGCTGAAGTCGAGCGTGACGCTGGCGACGCGGTAGCCGCGGGCCTTCAGCACCTGGCGGCCATACGCGCGCACCTCCGGCCTGTCGCCTTCGGCAAGGAACGGGTAGCGGAACCAGCGCCATCCCCGCCCCAGCGGCTTCAGCAGGCTCTCGTTGCGCGCCACCTCGTCCGGGAAGGCGGCGGCGTCGGCGGCTGTCAACCGGCGGTGTGTCCAGGTGTGGTTGCCCAGGGGATGACCGGCCTTGCGCCAGAGCGCCAGGACCTCCGCGGTCGAGGGCTCGCGCTCCACGCGCGCGCCGTTGACGAAGCCGATGGCCGGCGCGCCGGCGGCCTTCAGCGCCGCCAGGATCGCGCGGCTCGTCTCCACGTGCGTCTCGCCCGTCGGCAGGGGATCGTGAGCCGGCAGATCATCGAAGGTCAGCGCCACATGCTGCGCGGCGACGGGTGTCGCAACGAGCAGCGCGGCCAGGAAGGTCGTCGCCAGCCTCACGGCTCGAAAAGGCCGAGCGGCACGGCGGCGGCCATGGCCCGGTAGCCGGCGATGGAAGGATGCAGGCCATCGCCGGAGTCCAGGTCGGGCCGCATCCGATCGGGGCGGGCGGGGTCGCGCATCAGGGCGTCGAAATCGATGACCGCGTCGAAGTTGCCGGGGGCCCGAATCCACGCGTTGATCGCCTGGCGGTCGGCCTCGGTCTCGGGCGGTGGCTTGTAGTAGCCGGACCCTGCGAAGGGCAGGATCGTCGCGCCGATGACCTTGACGCCCCGCTCACGGCCGCGCGCCACCATCTGGCGGTAGGCGCCGGTGATGTCGGCGACGATGCGGGCATGCGCCTCCGGCGGCGCGGGCCGCTCACGCGTGAGATTGCCGAGGTCGTTGACGCCCTCCAGGATCACGACATAGCGCGCGCCGGTTTGCAGGAGCACATCGCGCTCGAAGCGGGCGAGGGCGCTGGGGCCCAGACCGTCGAGCAGCACGCGGTTGCCGCCGATGCCGTGGTTGAGCACGCTGAGGTGGCGGGTCGCGGGATCGGCCTGCAGCCGTTCGGCCAGGAAGTCGGGCCAGCGCTCGTTGCGGTCCGGCCCGACGCCGAAGCCATCGGTGATGGAGTCGCCGAACGCGACGATGGCGGCGGACTTCCGCGTCGCCGGCACATCAATCGCGGCGAGCTGATACCAGCGCACCACCTGCGTGGCGTCCTTAGGCAGCTCGCGATCCGACACCCTCTGGCCGGGCGCCACAAAGGTGGTGGTGCGCGAACCGGGGTGGCCGGTCTGAACGGCCGGCGGCGCGGGCAGATGGTAGGTGACGGCCAGGCTGGTCAGCGCCGCAACGGGCAGCTCCACGGGATCAGAGACGTACTCTGCACCCGCCGGAACCGTCACGGCGGCGCCGCCGCTGAAAGTGACGGCGCGGTCGGTCGTGGGATCGATGGCGGAGGCGCCCGGCGCGACGGGTTTGGCGACCCTCACTGCCGAGAAGGCGAGCGGCGCGGTCCCGAACAGGTTTGAAACCCGCACGCGCAGCCGGCGACCGCCGGCCGTCACGCGAACCACCTGCCTGACGGTGGCGTCGGTCAGCGTCGCGGCGGGAAGGGCGTTGCGCTCCTCGGGAACCTGCTGGGACGCGGCCCAGGCGCCGACCCAGCGGCTGTCGTCCGCCGTCACCGGCGAGGCGAACAGCCCTAGCACCAGGGTAAGCGCGAGCGCGCGCCGAAGCGATGCCATACCGGGCCTCATCGCGTCGTTTCCTCGTCCTCGAACCGTCCGCGGTTCTTGAGCCGACCGCAGTTTCGAACGCGACCTTGACAGATCGCGCGCAAGATTGATAGCGCTACCAAAAATAGGGAGGTCTGACCATGGGCAGAGCCGCAACGCGGCCGGAAGCCTTTCTGCCCGAAAATTGGATGGACGCCGTATTGGTGGGCCGCGCCCAGTTGAAGGCCGGTCCGACCCCCGTGCTGGTCCGCAGCGGCCGGCTGTACGACGTCTCCCAAGCCGCCACGGTCGCCGACCTGCTGAGCCGCTGGCCGGACGCGCCGGCGGGGCGCGACCTTGGCCCTGTCGAGACCTTCGACTTCGAGGCCCAGCCATTGCTGGCGCCCGTGGATCTGCAGTGCGTGAAGGCGGCCGGCGTCACCTTCGCGGTCTCGGCCGTGGAGCGGGTGATCGAGGAGCGGGCTCGCGGTGACGCCGCCAAGGCCGAATCGATCCGCGCCGATCTGCGCGACCGCGTCGGCGCCGACATTCGCTCGGTGACGCCGGGCTCGGAAGAGGCCGCGCGGCTGAAGGCTGCACTGATCGCCGACGGGCTCTGGTCGCAGTACCTGGAGGTCGCTATCGGCCCTGACGCCGAGATCTTCACGAAGGCCCCGGTGCTGTCGTCGGTTGGGCATGGCGCGCTGATCGGCGTGCGCTCGGACAGCGCCTGGAACAATCCCGAGCCCGAAGTCGCCATCGTGGTCGATCGGCAGGGACGCCCGCTGGGCGCCACCCTCGGCAACGACGTGAACCTGCGCGACTTCGAGGGTCGCAGCGCGCTGCTGCTGGGCAAGGCCAAGGACAACAACGCCTCCTGCGCGCTCGGCCCCTTCATTCGCCTGTTCGACGGCAGATTCACGATCGACGACGTGCGGAACGCCCGCGTCGACCTGGTGATCGAGGGCGCCGACAACTACCGGCTCGAAGGCCACAGCTCGATGGATCAGATCAGCCGCGATCCACTGGAGCTGGTTCGCCAGGCGATGAGCGAGCACCAGTATCCGGACGGCTTCGTTCTGTTCTGCGGGACTCTCTTCGCCCCAACCCAGGACCGCGACGCGCCGGGCCAGGGCTTCACCCACAAGGTGGGCGACGTGGTTCGGGTCGCGAGCCCCCGCCTGGGCGTTCTCGAGAACGAGGTGACGACCTCGAAGGCCGCGCCGCCCTGGACCTTCGGGCTGAGCGACCTGATGCGTAACCTGGCCGGTCGCGGCCTGCTTTCGGCGGAGGCCGCACGATGACCGACACCCTCGCTCACTTCATCGGCGGGGCAAGGGTCGCCGCCGACGCGCCGGAGGAGAGCACCAACCCGTCCAACACCGGCGACGTCGTGGCGCGTGTGCCGCGGGGCGGCGAGGCCGAGGTCGATGCTGCGGTGGCGGCGGCGAAGGCGGCGTTCCCGGCCTGGTCCGAGGCCTCGCCGGAGCTGCGCTCGGACCTGCTGGACAAGGTCGGCGACACGGTGATGAAGCGCCGCGAGGAGCTCGGCCGGCTGCTGTCGCGGGAGGAGGGCAAGACCCTGCCGGAAGGCATCGGCGAGACGGTGCGCGCGGGACGGATCTTCAAGTACTTCGCCGGCGAGGCGCTCCGCCGCCACGGCCAGAACCTGGAGTCGGTGCGCCCGGGCGTCGAGGTGCAAACCTACAGGCAGGCGGTCGGCGTCTATGGCCTGATCACGCCCTGGAACTTCCCGATCGCGATCCCCGCCTGGAAGACGGCGCCGGCGCTGGCGTTCGGCAACACGGTGGTGATCAAGCCGGCTGGCCCGACGCCGGCCATCGCCGCGGCCCTGGCCGAGATCATCCATGAGGCGGCCGAGGCTCTGAACGCGCCCAAGGGCATCTTCAACATGATCTTCGGGCCGGGTTCGATGGGGGCGAAGCTGGTGGACCACAAGGACGTGGACGGCATCTCGTTCACCGGCTCCCAGACCGTGGGCGCGACGGTGGCCGAGGCCGCGGTGAAGCGGCAGGCCCGGGTCCAGCTCGAGATGGGCGGCAAGAACCCGCTGGTGATCCTGGACGACGCCGACCTCGAACGCGCCGTCATGGTCGCCCTCGACGGCAGCTTCTACGCCACCGGCCAGCGCTGCACGGCGTCGAGCCGGATCATCGTGACCGACGCCATCCACGACCGGTTCGTCGAAGCCCTGGCCGAGAAAGTCGCGGCCCTGTGCGTCGGCGACGCGCTCGATCCGAACACCCAGATGGGCCCCGCGGTGAACGAGGCCCAGATGGAGACCAGCTACCGCTACATCGACATCGCCAAGGCCGAGGGCGGGCGCGTCGTCACCGGCGGCGGCCGGCTGAAGATGGAGAACCCCGGCTGGTGGGTGCAGCCGACGCTGATCGCCGACACCCATAAGGACATGCGGATCAATTGCGAGGAGGTCTTCGGACCCGTGGCCAGCACCGTACGCGTAAAGGACTACGACGAGGCGCTGGCGCTCGCCAACGACGGCGACTTCGGCCTGTCGGCCGGCATCGTCACCACCTCCCTGAAATACGCCCGCGACTTCCAGCGGCGCGTGAAGGCCGGGATGGTGATGGTCAACCTGCCGACCGCCGGCGTCGACTATCACGTGCCGTTCGGCGGCATAAAGAAGTCGAGCTATGGCGCGCGCGAGCAGGGCTTCGCCGCGGTCGAGTTCTACACCCAGCAGAAGACGGCCTACTCGTGGGCGTGACGTCGGCGATCTATCCCAGCCTGAAGGGGAAGCGCGTCGTCGTCACCGGCGGCGGCTCGGGCATCGGCGAAGGCCTCGTGGAAGCGTTCGTCCGCCAGGAGGCCGAGGTGCACTTCCTGGACGTGCTGGAGGCGGAGTCCGAGGCGTTGGCCGACCGGCTTGCGCAGTCGCACGTCCCGCCGAAGTTTCACCATTGCGACCTGACCGACGCCGGCGCCATCGGAGCCTGCTTCGAGAAGATCGGGCCGGTGGACGTGCTGGTGAACAACGCCGGCAACGATGACCGGCACACGCTGGACCAGGTGACGCCCGAGTACTTCGACGACCGCATCGCGGTGAACCTGCGGCACATGATCTTCTGCGCCAAGGCCGTGGTTCCGGGGATGAAGGCCAGGGGCGCGGGCGCGATCATCAACTTCGGCTCGATCTCGTGGCACCTCGGCCTGCCCGACCTCGTGCTCTACGAGACGGCGAAGGCTGGCATCGAAGGCATGACCCGGGCGCTCGCCCGCGAGCTCGGCCCCGACGGCATCCGCGTGACCTGCGTCGCACCGGGCAATGTCCGCACCCCGCGGCAGATGAAGTGGTACACGCCGGAAGGCGAGGCCGAGATCGTCGCCCAGCAGTGCCTGAAGGCCAGGATCGAACCGGCAGACGTCGCCGCCCTGGTCCTGTTCCTGGCCTCGGACGACGCGCGCATGTGCACCGGACACGAGTACTGGATCGACGCGGGCTGGAGGTGAGCCATGGCCGGGGAGCCGGAATGCGTCCTCAGGGCTGACGCCGAGCTGGGCGAAGGCCCGGTCTGGCTCGCCCACGACGACGCCGTGTGGTTCGTCGACATCAAGGGAAAGCGGATTCACCGCTACGAGCCGGTGACCGGCGCGGCCTGGAGCTGGGCGGCGCCCGACCAGCCGGGCTTCATCGCGCCCGTGCAGGGCGGCGGCTGGGTGGCCGGCCTGAAGACCGGACTGCACCGGTTCGACGCAAAGACCGGCCGCTTCGACCTGATGACCGCGGTCGAGGACCCGAATCTCGACAACCGGCTCAACGACGGCTTCGTCGACGCCCAAGGCCGGCTCTGGTTCGGCTCGATGCACGACGGCGAGACCAATCTGACGGGGGCGCTGTATCGACTGGACGATCGCGGCCTGAAGCGCTGCGATACCGGCTACTGCATCACCAACGGGCCGGCGATGAGCCCGGACGGCAAGACGCTCTACCACACCGACACCCTGCAGAAGACGATCTACGCCTTCGATGTTTCGGGCGGCGGTGAGCTCTCGAACAAGCGCGTCTTCGTGAAAATCGAGGAGGGCGGCGGCTACCCTGACGGCCCGGCGGTCGACACCGAGGGCTGCCTCTGGACCGGGCTCTTCGCCGGCGGGCATGTGCGGCGCTATTCGCCGAAGGGCGAGCTGATCGAGAAGGTGAAGTTCCCGGTCGCCAACATCACCAAGATCGCCTTCGGCGGCGACGACCTGAAGACCATGTACGCGACCACGGCCTGGAAGGGGCTGAGCAAGGCCGAGCGCGAAGACCAGCCGCTGGCCGGCGGGCTGTTCAGCTTCGAGGTGGACGTGGCCGGGCTTCCGCAGCACCAGATGGCCCATGCCTGATCGCACGCCTGTCCGTCCGTTCCGCTCCCGCGAATGGTTCGCCGCCCCTGGACGCTCGGACATGACCGCGCTCTATCTCGAGCGCTTCATGAACTACGGGATCACGCCGGACGAGCTGCAGTCCGGCAAGCCGATCATAGGCATCGCCCAGACCGGCTCGGACCTGTCGCCCTGCAACCGCATCCATGTGGAGCTGGCGAAGCGCGTGCGGGACGGCATCCGCGACGCCGGCGGCATCCCGATGGAGTTCCCGGTCCATCCGATCTTCGAGAACTGCCGCCGTCCGACGGCGGCCCTGGACCGCAACCTCGCCTACCTCGGCCTGGTGGAGATCCTCTACGGCTACCCGATCGACGCGGTGGTGCTGACCACTGGCTGCGACAAGACCACGCCCAGCGGCATCATGGCGGCGTCGACGGTCGACATCCCGGCCATCGTGCTGTCGGGCGGTCCGATGCTGGACGGCTGGCACGAAGGCGAGCTGGTGGGCTCGGGGACGGTGATCTGGCGCAGCCGCCGCAAGCTGGCGGCGGGCGAGATCACGGAGGAGGAGTTCCTGGCCCGCGCCACCGCGTCGGCGCCGTCGGCCGGGCACTGCAACACCATGGGCACAGCCTCGACCATGAACGCCGTGGCCGAGGCGCTGGGCCTTTCACTGCCCGGCTGCGCGGCGATCCCGGCGCCCTATCGCGAGCGCGGCCAAATGGCCTACGAGACCGGCCGCCGGATCGTCGAGATGGCCTACGAGGACCTTCGCCCGTCCAAGATCCTGGACCGCGCCGCCTTCCTCAACGCCATCAAGGTGGTCAGCGCCATCGGCGGTTCGTCCAACGCCCAGCCACACATCGTCGGCATGGCCCGGCATGCCGGCGTCGAGCTGTCGCCCGACGACTGGATGACCCACGGCTACGACGTGCCCCTGCTGGTCAACATGCAGCCGGCCGGCAAGTACCTGGGCGAGCGCTTCCACCGCGCAGGCGGCGTGCCCGCCGTCATGTGCGAGCTGCTGCAGGCCGGCCAGATCGACGGCGGGTGCGCCACGGTCACCGGCCGCTCGATCGCCGAGAACCTGCAGGGCCGCGAGGCGACGGATGGCGAGGTGATCTTCCCGTACGCCGCGCCGCTGAAGGCGCGGGCGGGCTTCGTTGTCCTGAAGGGCAATCTCTTCGACTTCGCGATCATGAAGACGAGCGTGATCTCGGAGGATTTCCGCCGCCGCTACCTCTCCGAGCCCGGACGTGAGGGTGTCTTCGAAGCGAAAGCGGTCGTGTTCGACGGGTCGGACGACTACCACCACCACATCAACGACCCGGCGCTTGGCATCGATGAGCGGACGATCCTGGTGATCCGGGGCTCCGGCCCGCTCGGCTGGCCAGGCTCCGCGGAGGTGGTCAACATGCAGCCGCCGGACGCCCTCATCCAGCAGGGCATCTCCAGCCTGCCGACGCTCGGCGACGGGCGCCAGTCGGGCACCTCCGACAGCCCGTCGATCCTCAACGCCTCGCCTGAGAGCGCCGCCGGCGGCGGCCTGACGTGGCTACGGACGGGAGACGTTATCCGCATCGACCTGAACGCCGGGACCTGCGACGCCCTGGTGGACGAGGGCGAGATCGCGCGCCGCCGCACCGAACCACCGCCCTCGGTTCCGGCCAGCCAGACCCCGTGGGAAGAGATCTACCGCGAGAAGACAGGCCAACTCGCAGATGGCGCGGTGCTGGAGATGGCGCTGAAGTACCGCGGCGTGGCGGCTAAGACGCCGCGCCACAACCACTAGGCTTTGTGGAAGAGGTCAAACCAAGCGGCTTGACCATGATACCGCTATCATTAAGTCTGGCGTTTGAAGGCCCGTAAGAGGCCGGCGTCATCAGCGAGCGGGCAACGTCCCGCCAGGGAGGTTGAAGTGTCCACCACAGAGAGCGCGCCTGCGCGCGGGCTGGCCGAAGGCGGCGCGGTCGCGCGCGTCAACATGGCCTTCATTGGCGCCATCGTGGCCGTCGCCACGATCGGCGGCTTCATGTTCGGCTACGACAGCGGCGTCATCAACGGCACCCAGGACGGGCTGGAAAGCGCCTTCAACCTGTCGAAGCTGGGCACCGGCTTCAATGTCGGCGCCATCCTGATCGGCTGCGCGGTCGGGGCCTTCGCCGCCGGGCGGCTTGCGGACCGCCTGGGCCGCCGGACGGTGATGATGATCGCCGCGGTCCTGTTCGTGCTGAGCGCGATCGGCACCGGCGCCGCGAACTCCTCGATGGTGTTCATCATCGCCCGCTTCATCGGCGGGCTGGGTGTCGGCGCGGCCAGCGTGTTGTCGCCGGTCTACATCAGCGAGGTGACGCCGGCCTCGATGCGTGGACGCCTCTCCAGCGTCCAGCAGATCATGATCATCACCGGCCTGACCGGCGCCTTCCTCGCCAACTACCTGCTGGCGGCGACCGCCGGCGGCTCGACGGCCGAGTTCTGGATGGGCTATCCGGCCTGGCGCTGGATGTTCTGGATGCAGACCATCCCGGCCAGCATCTTCTTCCTCACCCTCATGCTGATCCCGGAGAGCCCGCGGTTCCTGGTGGTGAAGGGCCGCGTCGCCGACGCCGAGGCGGTGCTGACGAAGCTGTTCGGCGCGGCGGAGGCCCGCCGCAAGGTCGAGGAGATCCGCGTCTCCCTGGCCGCCGACCACCATCGCCCGACCCTGAAGGACCTGGTCGACAGGACGACCGGCAAGATCCGTCCGATCGTCTGGACCGGCATCGGCCTGGCTGTCTTCCAGCAGCTCGTCGGCATCAACATCGTCTTCTACTACGGCGCCGTGCTCTGGCAGTCGGTGGGCTTCTCGGAAGACGACGCGCTGAAGATCAACATCCTGTCGGGCTCGCTCTCGATCCTGGCCTGCCTGGCCACCATCGGCCTGATCGACCGCATCGGCCGCAAGCCGCTGCTGTTGCTGGGGTCGGCCGGCATGGCCGTGACGTTGGCGGTGATGACCTGGGCGTTCTCGACGGCGACCACGGCGGGCGGCTCGCTGCAGCTGTCGGATCAGGTGGGGCTGATCGCGCTGATCGCCGCCAACGCCTACGTCGTGTTCTTCAACCTCAGCTGGGGGCCGGTGATGTGGGTCATGCTGGGCGAGATGTTCCCGAACCAGATCCGCGGCTCGGGCCTGGCGGTGGCGGGTTTCGCCCAGTGGATCGCCAACTTCGCGATCAGCGTCAGCGTCCCGGCCCTGGCGGTGGGCCTCGGCCTGCCGATCACCTACGGCTTCTATGCCCTGAGCGCCTTCGTCTCGTTCTTCTTCGTCCGCGCGATGGTGAAGGAGACCCGGGGCCGTGAGCTCGAGGAGATGACGGGCTGACGGCGCTGAGCTGAGGCCGCGGCCATGCGCACGATCCGCGCGCTCCGGTGGTGGATCATCGCCCTCGTCATGCTGGGGGCGCTGCTCAACTACCTGACGCGGGCGACGATGGGTGTGGCCGCGCCGACACTCCTGACCGAGCTCTCGATCACCGAGCGCGAGTACGGCTGGATCACCAGCGCCTTCCAGGCCGGCATCATGCTGCAGCCGGCGGTGGGCTATGTGCTGGACACGCTTGGCCTGCGCACCGGCCTCGCGATCTTCGCCGGCGCCTGGTCGGTCGTGTCGATGGCGCACGGCTTCGCCAACTCATGGCAGGCGTTCGCCGTCCTACGGGGTCTGCTGGGTTTCGCCGAGGGCTCGGCCAACCCGGCGGGGATGAAGGTGGTCGCCACCTGGTTTCCGGCGCGCGAGCGCGGTTTCGCCGGCGGCTTCTACAACATCGGGGCGTCGGTCGGCACGATGCTGGCCCCGCCGCTCGTGGCCTGGGCGATCCTGGCGTTCAACTGGCGCGCCGCATTCGTCATCACCGGCTTGATGGGCCTAGTCTGGGTGGCGCTCTGGTGGTTCGGCTTCCGCGAGCCCGCCCGGCATCCGCGCCTATCGGCCGAGGAGCGCGCGCGGATCGCGGCCGGCCAGGAACCCGACCTGCAAGCCGATGGCGCCCGGCCCTCGATCCTACAGCTTCTGAAGCGGCGCGACTTCTGGGGCATCGCGATCCCGCGGCTGCTGGCCGACCCCACCTGGGGCACGCTGTCGTTCTGGATCCCGCTCTACCTGGTCCAGACCCGCGGCTTCGACCTGAAGCAGATCGCGCTCTTCGCCTGGCTGCCGTTCCTCGCTGCTGACGCCGGCTGCCTGTTCGGGCCGGCCGTGGCGGACTTCCTGCAGCGGCGCGGCGTCAGCCTGATCAACGCCCGGCGCGGCGCCTTCACGCTGGGCGCGGTGATGATGACCGGCATGATGTTCGTTGGGCGGGTCGAGAGCCCCTATGCCGCGATTGCGCTGCTGTGCCTCGGCGGCTTCGCGCACCAGACCCTGTCGGTGACCGTCATCACCATGGCCTCGGACCTCTTCAAGCGGAACGAGGTGGCGACCGTCGCGGGGATGGCGGGGACCTGCGGCAACCTCGGCGTCCTGATCTTCTCGCTGCTGATCGGCAGTCTGGTGGCGACCGTCGGCTACGATCCGTTCTTCTTCGCCCTGGGGCTACTCGATCTCGCAGGCGCGGTGGTCCTTTGGACCCTGGTTCGCGACCGGCCTGTGGCGAAGGCGGTCTCGGAACTGCCGGCCGCATGAAGGCGACCAATCCGATCCTGAGGGGCTTCAACCCCGACCCTTCGATCGTGCGGGTCGGCGAGGATTATTACATCGCCACCTCCACGTTCGAGTGGGTCCCGGGCGTGCAGATCCACCACTCGCGCGATCTCGTGAACTGGCGGCTGGCGGCTCGCCCGCTGCGCCGGCCCAGCCAGCTGGACATGCGGGGCGCGCCGGACTCCTGCGGCGTCTGGGCGCCGTGCCTGAGCTACGCCGACGGGCTGTTCCACCTGATCTACACCGATGTGAAGCGCTATGGCCGGACGACGGTCGGCGGCGCCGCGGGCGCCTCGCTGCGCGACTTCCACAACTATCTGGTCACGTCGGCGACGGTCGACGGCGACTGGTCCGATCCGGTCTATCTGAACGCCAGCGGCTTCGACCCGTCGCTCTTCCATGACGCCGACGGCCGGAAGTACCTGCTGAACATGCTGTGGGACCACCGGGCGGGCCGCAACCGTTTCGCGGGCATCGTCTGCCAGGAATATTCGCCGGCCGAGCGGCGGCTGGTGGGCGAGCGCCGGGTCATCTTCGAGGGCACGGCGCTCGGCCTGACGGAGGCGCCGCATCTCTACCGCCGCGACGGCTGGTACTACCTCGTCACCGCCGAGGGCGGCACCGGCTTCGGTCATGCCATGACCCTGGCCCGGTCTCACGATTTGTGGGGACCCTATGAGGTGCAGCCCGGCGGTCCTGTGCTGACCGCCCGGGATCGCCCGGATGCGCCGCTGCAGCGGGCGGGCCACGCCGATCTGCTGGAGACGCCGGACGGCCGAATGTTCGCGGTCTATCTCTGCGGACGGCCCTTGCCGAACCGCGGCCGCTGCGTCCTGGGGCGCGAGACGGCGATCCAGGAGCTGTTCTGGACCCATGACGGGTGGCTGCGGACGCGCGATGGGCGCGGGACGCCCGAGCTTCAAGTCGAGCTCCCGGACTTGCCGGCGGCGCCGCCCCAAGATCCGCCGGCTCGCCGTGACTTCTCGGGCCCAGACCTGCCGCCGGAGTTCCAGTGGCTGCGGACGCCCTATCCGGAAGAGATCTTCAGCCTCGCGGAACGGCCGGGCCACCTCCGCCTGCACGGACGCGAGAGCATCGGCAGCCTGTTCCGGCAGGCGCTGGTGGCGAGGCGGCAGCAGGCCTTCTACTACTCGGCCTCCACCCGTCTGGAGTTCGAGCCTGAGCACTTCCAGCAGGCCGCGGGCCTCGCCTGCTACTACAACGCCGCCAAGTTCCACTACCTGATGGTCACCCACGACGAGGCGCTCGGGCGCGTCATCCAGGCCATGTCCGCCTTGCCGGACTCGCAGCAGGCCGACGCCTTCACCAGGCCCATCGCGATCCCGGACGGGGCGGTCGAGCTGCGGGTCGAGGTCGATTACGAACGCCTGCGGTTCGCCTTCCGAGCGGAGGAGGGAGCCTGGACCTGGCTGCCGGAGGTGTTTGACGCCAGCATCCTGTCCGACGAGGCCACCCCGCCTGGCGCACCGAATTTCACAGGCGCGTTCGTGGGCATGTGCTGCCAGGACACGTCGGGCGCGGCGAAGGCCGCCGACTTCGCGTGGTTCGAGTATTCCGAGCGCGAGTACCGCGCGGATCCCACCGTCTGAAACAAGACCGGCCGCCTGGAGCCCAGGCGGCCGGTGATCGAGTTTGAAGAAGGAAGCCGGGCGAGGGGAGGATCGCCCGGCCGTCTTCGGGCGCTACATGCGGTAGCGGACGCCGAAGATGATGGTGCGACCGAAGTGGTTGTACTCGTAGTTCCGGTCGGCTTCCTTATCGACGTACCGGTCGCGGTAGTCGTCGGTCAGGTTGATGCCTTCCAGCGACAGCTCGATCTGGTCGGTGACCCGGTACTTGATCGAGGCGTCGACGTTCACGGTCGAGTTGTAGCCTTCGAAGATGTTGCCGGTGGCGCTGGCCGCGTCGATGAAGCCCGAACGATAGGCCACCGAGGCGCGGGCGCTGAACTTGCCATCTTCATAGTAGAGCGTGGCGTTGTACGCCCGCTTGGCCAGGCCATAGAGCGTCGCATCGACGTCGGAACCCGGGTTGCCGCCGCCCGGCGTCGTGGCCGGACCGGTGACGCGGTAGGTGACGTTGGAGTCCACGAACGTCGCGTTCGCGATGCCGCCGAAGTTCGACCAGAAGCCCGGCAGGAAGGTGAACGGCGCCTGCAGCGCGAGCTCCACGCCCTTCAGGCTGCCGCCCTCGCCATTCTCGATGCTCGAGATCGTCCAGAGCTGGCCTTCGACGTTGGACGCCGCCGGCGAGCTGGGATTGATGACCGAGGTCGGCAGGCCCGTCGAGGCATAGGTGCCCGTGCGGGTCACGCTGAGCGGGAAGCTGTCGATGTCCTTCTTGAAGAAGGCGACCGAGGCGACCGCCGACGGCGCGAAGTACCACTCGAGGCCGACGTCGTAGGCCTTGGCGCGGAAGGGATCGAGCTGCGGATTGCCGAAGCTGACGCGGTAGTTGAAGCCGTCGACCGAGCCGCCCGGCGTGACGTTCGCCAGGTTCGGGCGGGTCATGACCTTCGACGCCGCGGCGCGGATGATCAGGTCCTCGGTCGGGAAGAAGGCGATATTGGCCGAGGGCAGCCAGTCGTCGTACTCGCGGTCGACGGTGACTTCGACGCCGCTGTTCAGGCCCGTCGAGGACTGGTCGGTGACCACGTAGCGCAGGCCGGCGTTGGCGGCGAAGCGCAGGCCGGCGATCTCACCCTTGGCGTTGCCTTGCAGGTAGCCACCCGTGACTTCCTCGCGCACCGAGCGGATGTTGCTCGCTTGCGGAACGGCCGCGCGGTTGTACAGGCCGGTGAAAGCGGCGGCGGCGTCGATGTCCGGCACCACCCAGGTCGTGGTCGTGCCTGACGGCTGGCCGGCGTCACCCAGGTTGACGGTGCGGCTCAGGGCGCCGGTTCCGGCGTAGCCGTAGACGGCTGTCGGCCCGAACACGCTGGAGGGCGTGCAGTTGATGGTGCCGAGCACCGAGTCCGGCCCCGCCGTCGTCCGGGTGGGGCAGATCACCGTGTCGCGCGCCGACTCGAACACCGAGAAGTCGAAGCGGCGGTAGACGCCACCCGCTTCGAGGCTGATGTCCTCCGTCACGTCCCACTCGATCCGCGGGGAGATGGTGCGGAACTTGTTCGTCACGTTCGACGGACGGTCGCGCATCTCGGCCAGCTGGAAGTTGGCGGGATCCGAAACGCTCGTGCCGAACGACAGCAGCGGGCTGCGGGAGTCCGTGTAGTCGTAGCGGTAACCCTGCGCGTCGCGGTCGTCGTAGATGAACGTGGTTTCGACGGGGATGTCGGCGTCCGACTTCGAGAAGCCGGCCACGACGCTGCCGCGCAGGTTCTCGGCGAACTCATGCTCGGCGTTCAGGCTGAGCTGGTAGAACTCCGTCTGCGACTTGCGCAGATAGTTCTCGGTTCGCACCCAGGCATTGTTGAACGTGCCCGAGACCAGATTGTTGGTGGCGGGATCGATCGTGTAGTTGGTCACGTCGATCGAGCGTTCGTTCGAACGGAACAGCACTTCCGCCCACTGCTCGCTGCGGCTTTCCTTGAACCGCGAGAACAGGCCGTCCACCGAGACCTTGGTCTGCTCGGTCGGCGCCCACTGGACGCTGCCCGTCAGGCCCAGGCGCTCGCGGTCGTGACCGACGCGGCCGTAGCGCGGGATCCGCGGGTGGAAGGCGAGGGCGGCGGCGTCGCAGCCGGCGCTCGGGACGTAGGTCCCGCCGCTGCGCTGGGTGGTGAAGCAGTTCACGCCGTTCACCGAGTTGAAGCGCGCCTGCGCCCAGCGGACGGTGTTGTTGCCCAGCTCCAGGGTGTCCGTGCTGGTGTAGGCCGCCGACACGGTTGCGCCGAAGACGCCATCAGCCGAGCGGTACGACAGCAGGCCGGCGAGACGCGGGCCGATGTTGTCGCTGAGGTCGTTGTACTGGCCCTGGATCGAGGCCACGGCCGTCAGGCCGTCCTTTCCGGCCAGCGGGTCGCCGGTGTTCAGGTCGATGACCGCGCCCAGCGAGCCTTCGTCCAGCTTCGCCTCGGCGGTCTTGTGCACCACCAGCGAGCTGAAGAGTTCTGAGGCGAACACGTTGAAGTCGAACGACCGCTCGCGGTTCACGCTGGCGCCGTCAGTCGAGGTGGTGATGGTCTCCAGCCCGTTCACGCGGACGCGGGTGAACTGGCCCGACAGGCCGCGGACCGTCACGGCGCGGCCTTCGCCGCCGTCGCGCTGGATGGAGATGCCGGGGATGCGCTGCAGCGACTCGGCGAGGTTCTGATCGGGGAACTTTGCGATGTCTTCGGCGACGATCGCGTCCACCGAGGTCACGCTTTCGCGCTTCACGTTGATGGCGGCGTCCAGCGATTGCCGGAAGCCGGTGACGACGATCTCTTCAACCTCGGAGCCTTGGTTCGCCGGAGCCGTCGTTTGCGCCAGGGCCGGGGCGGCGAAGCCGCTCAGCACCAGAATGGACGCGCCGCAGGCCAGCGAGCGCAGGCGGGTTTCGCCCGTTCGCACCATCGAATTTCCTCCCCTACCGCCCTGTTATCGGGCGTCGCCGTCATCGCGGCGTTGAGCTTAGCCGAAACGGCGCCAAAGGCATTGACACCGGTGTCATAATTGCCTGAGAAAATTCGCGGGGACCGCAAACCCACCCAAACGCGGAGGAAACATGCCTTTGGCTGACACCGGTGTCAACAACGTGGCCGTGGCGATCGCGGGCTACGCTCGCCGCCCGAACCCGGTGTTCTCCAGTGAGTACGGGATCGTCCGTGAGGTGCTGATCGAGGCGCGGCGGCAGGCGGGACTAAGCCAGCGGGCGCTGGCGGCGCGGCTGGAGAAGACCGGCAGCCACGTGGCCATGATCGAGCGGGGCCAGCGTCGCGTTGACCTGCTGGAGTTCTGCCGGATGGCCGAGAGCCTGGGCCTGCCCGCCCAGGAGCTGGTGCGTCGGATCGAGGAACGCCTGCGCCGCGAGGCGGCTCAGGCCAACACCGACGCCGGATCGTTCGCCAAGGCTTCGTAGGCCCGGCTGACCGCATCGCGGAAGCGCCCGTCGGCCACCAGCGCCGGCGGAAAGACGCTGTCCAACGCCAGGAACGCGGCCACGGGGTCGCCGCCGGCCTGCGCAGTGCGCGTCAGGGCGTCGGCCAACGGGTCGACGATCGGGACGCCGGCCGCGGTCTGGCGGACGACGAATCGGATCCAGGCCGCGACGCCGACCGCCAGGCGATCCATGGGCCGCCCAGCGGCAAGCGCTTCAGACGCAGTCTCCAGCAGCCGGAATCTCAGCTTCTGCGACCCGTCCCAGGCGATCTGCGACAGCTTGTGGACGATGGCCGGGTTGCGGAAACGGTCGAGCACCTCGCCGATGTAGGCCGGCACGTCGAGCTCGGGCGCGTCCAGCGTTGGCGCCACGTCCTCGCGCATCATCCGCTCAACGAAGCGGGCCAGCACCGGCTCGCCCATCGCATCGAACACCGTCTCGCGGCCCAACGCGAGACCGACGTAGGCGAGGGTGGAGTGAGCCCCGTTCAGCAGCCGCAGCTTGGCGCGCTCGAACGGCGCCACCGCCCGCGCGACGGTCACGCCAGCGGCTCGGAAAGCGGCGGCGTCGGCGCCGAGCTGGTCCTCGACAACCCATTGCGTGAAGCGCTCGCGCTGGATCGGCCAGGCGTCGGTCAGGCCCAGCACCTCGGCGACTTGGGCCCGCAGCACGTCGTCGGTCGCGGGCGTAATGGAGTCCACCATGCTCGACGGGAAGCGGGCCTCGGCCTCGATCCAGCGGGCGAGGTCGCCCTGCCCCTGCGCCTCGGCGAGTTGCAGGACGGCGCGCCGCAGCTTCACGCCATTGTCCGAGAGGTTGTCGCAGCTGATGGACGTGAACGCTGGAAGGCCGCCTTGCCGGCGGCGGCGGAGCGCCTCGACGATCCACCCTGGAAGGCTCACGGGGCGCTGGGGCGAGGCGAGGTCGCGTTGCACGTTCGGATGGTCGAGGTCGAGCTCCCCGCCCGTGGTCAGGCAGTAGCCCTTCTCGGTGACGGTCGAGGTAACGTAGCGCACGCCCGGCGACACCAGCCGCTGGAACACCGCTTCCGGATCCTCGGGGGCCACCAAGACCTCGCGGATCGCGCCGATCACGCGGTAGGCGGGCTCGGCCTCCTTCTCCGCCAGAGTGTAGAGCCCGTCCTGCGGGGCCAGCGCGTCGCGTACGTCCGAACTGCGCAGCGACACGGCGCAGATGGCCACGTCCGGCCGAGCGCTCAGCATCTCGTCGAAATAGAAGGCCTGGTGCGCGCGGTGGAAGGCGCCCGGGCCGAAGTGGACCACGCCGACGGTCGTGGCGCCGCGGTCGTAGGCGGGCGTGCGAACGGGCTCGCGGACTTGCGCCAGCGTCGCGGCGGACAGTCGGTTCAAAGGGTGACCCCACGCTTCCAGAGGGCGATCTCGCGCTCGCCGTTCGCCTCGGCGCGGGTCTCGCGGCCCGACGCCGTGGCCAGCACCAGGTCCATCAACCGATCGGCCGCGTCGTCCATCGTCTCGCCGGCGACGATCCGGCCGGCGTCGAAGTCGATCCAGTTCGGCTTGCGCTGCGCGAGGCTCGAATTGGTGGCGATCTTCAGCGTCGGCGCCGGGAAGCCCAGGGGCGTGCCGCGGCCGGTCGTGAACAGGATCACCGTCGCGCCCGCGGCCGTCAGCGCGGTGGAGGAAACCGCGTCATTGCCGGGGGCCTCCAGCAGTACGACGCCGGCCTCGTGCGCCTGTTCGCCGTACCGGATGACCTCCGTCACCGGGCCTCGACCGGCCTTCTGCACCGCGCCCAGCGACTTCTCCTCAAGCGTGGTGATGCCGCCGGCGAGGTTGCCCGGCGAGGGGTTCTCGCTGACCGGCTCGCCATGGCTGACGAAGTAGGCCTTGAAGTCATTGACGGTCTCGCCGATGCCGCGGAACACATGCTCGTCGCTCGCGCGCGCCATCAGCAGGTTCTCGGCGCCGAAGATCTCGGGGATCTCCGTCAGGACCGCCGTGCCGCCGGCGCCGCAGACCTTGTCGGCGATCCGGCCGACCAAAGGGTTGGCGGTCAGCCCCGAGAGGCCGTCCGAACCGCCGCACTTCAGGCCGACGACGAGGTCTGAGACCGGGCAGGCCTCACGCCGATCCCGCTCGGCCACGGCCACGAGTTCGGCGACGGCCCTCAGGCCCTCCTCCAGTTCGTCTTCGGTCGTCTGGGCGGTGAACGCACGCAGCCGCGCACGATCGAGGTTCGGCGCTGACTCCAGCAGCGCGTTCAGCTGGTTGTTCTCGCAGCCTAGGCCCAGGATCAGCACGCCGCCGGCGTTCGGGTGGGCCGCGAGGGCCGCGGTGATGGCGCGGGTAGCGTCGAGGTCGCCGCCGAGCTGCGAGCAGCCGAACGGATGGGTGAGCGCATGCACGCCATCCACGCGGCCCGCGAACTCGCGGTTGGCGCGCTCGGCGATGCGCTGCGCGGTTCGGGCCACGCAGCCGACCGTCGAGAGGATCCAGATCTCGTTGCGGGTGCCGGCCCGGCCGTTCGCCCGGCGATACCCCTGGAAGGTCGCCTCCGTCCGTGGAAGCGTCTCCGGCGTGGCGGGCCGCCAAGCGTACTCTTCGCGGGCGGCGAGCGCTGTCGCCAGATTGTGCGTGTGGACGTGCTCTCCGGCTGCGATGTCGCTCCTCGCCCGGCCGATCGGCCAGCCGTACTTCCGCACCTCGTCGCCGGCCTTGATCGGGTGACGGGCCAGCTTGTGACCGGCCGGAATGTCGGAGGCCGCGGTCAGGCCATCGACCGTCTGGCCAGCCACGACGGTCCGCAACGCGACGGCCACGTCGTCGCGCGGGTCGATGATCAGGAGCTCGGCCGGAGCGGTCATCGCAAAATGGTAACCGGTGTCACTGAAAGCTCAAGCGGCGCTATGAGGCGCCCCGGCGGTTCCTCTGAGCGCACGTTCGACAACGTTTGCATTCGCCCGCGTTGCCGCTAGTGGTCACGCCAGGACAGACCGAGGTTTCGGATGAAGAAGGCGCCCAGCGCCCAGGACGAGACGTCCGAAACGCCCCGCCGCCGGCCGACCATCAACGACATCGCCCGCTTGGCGGGGGTGTCGAAGAAGACGGTCTCGCGGGTGATCAACGCCTCGCCGTTCGTCCGCGCCGACACGCGCGAGCGGATCGAGGCGGTGATCGCTGAGCTGGGCTATGCGCCGGACCCGCAAGCCCGCGGCCTCGCCTATGGTCGCGCCTTCCTGATCGGTCTCGTCTACGACAACCCGAATCCGCAGTACGTCGTGAACATGCAGCTGGGCCTCCTGGACGGCATGCGCGGTTCTGGCTTCGAGCTCGTGGTCCATCCCTGCGATCGGGAGAGCCCGACGTTCCTGGACGACCTGCGCGGCTTCATCGAACGCCAACGGCTGTTCGGCGTGGTGCTGACGCCGTCGGTTTCGGAAGACGAGCGTGCTGCCAAGCTGATGGGCGACATCGGCTGCGCCTATGTTCGCGTCGCCTCCGTGAGCCTGGATACGCCGGAGCACATGATCGAGACGCGCGACCGGCTAGGCGGCCGGGAAGCCGCGCGGCACCTGGCGGAGCTCGGCCACACGCGCATCGCCTTCATCTCGGGTCCGCCGAGCTTCCGGTCGTCGCATGAGCGCCGCTCGGGCTTCGAGGAGGCGCTGAACGAGGCTGGGCTGACGTTGACCAAGGCCTATGTCGCCGAGGGCGCCTACACCTTCGAGTCCGGCATCGAGCGCGGCCGGGAACTGCTGCAGCTCGAACAGCGGCCGACGGCGATCTTCGCGGCCAATGACGAGATGGCCGCCGGGGTCCTGCAGGCGGCTCGCCAGCTCGGGCTGTCGATCCCGGAGGATCTGTCGGTCGTGGGCTTCGACGACTTCCAGATCGCCTCGCGCATCTGGCCGGCCCTCACCACGATCCGCACGCCGACGCGTGAGATCGGCCGCCTTGCCGTCGAGCGGCTGCTGGGCCTGGAGGACGAGGAACGCGATCCGAAGGGCCGCCTGCCGGCCCTCGTGGTGCGCGACTCGACGGCGGCGCCGAAGGCCTAGTTCTTCGGCGGAACGGGATAGGAGACGATGAGGACCAGATCCTCTTCGCCGACCTGCGCGATGCCCACGTTGTTGCCGGTGTAGAGATAGGCCGCGCCGCCGGAGCCCAACCGCTTCGTCACGCCGTCCGACGTCACGTCGCCCTGACCCGACAGCACGTAGTAGACCTCGTCATGCTTCAGCGGGTGCAGGCCGATGGCGGCGCCTTTGTGCATGACGCGCTTGCGGAACTCCATCGTCCGGTTCGGCGCGACGTCTGAGATCCGGTAGGCGGTGCTCATGCCGCGACCGTTGTGCGGCGGCGGCTCCTGACGTACGACGTCCTTCTCGTCGACGAAGACCGCCTGGTTCTGGGCGAGCGCCGGGGTCGCCAGCGCCGCCAGGGTGAGGATCAGGACAGCCGCCTTCACAGCTTCACAGGCTCCATCTTCGGCGTCAGCAGATGCACCACGAGCAGGGCCAGCAGATAGGCCGTCGCCGCGATGATGAAGATCGGGGTGTAGGTGCCGATCCGCTCCAGGATGAAGCCCACGTACTTCGAGAACACCATGCCGCCGATGGCGCCCAGCATGCCGCCGATGCCGACGACGGAGGCCACCGCCGAGCGCGGGAAGACATCGCTGGGCAGGGTGTAGAGGTTGGCGGAGAAGCCCTGGTGGGCGGCGGTGGCCACGCCGATGATCAGGACGGCGACCCAGAGGTTCGAGGCGAAGGCTGCGAAGGCGACGGGCAGGGCCAGCAGCGCGCAGATCAGCATGGTCATCTTGCGCGCGCGATTGATGGACCAGCCCATGTGCATGAAGCGCGAGGACAGCCAGCCGCCGCCGACGCTGCCCACGTCCGACAGCAGGTAGATGGCGACGAGCGGCGGGCCGAAGGTCTTCAGGTCGAGGCCGTAGCGCTTGCCGAGGAAGTCCGGCAGCCAGAAGAGGAACATCCACCAGACGGGGTCGATCAGGAACTTGCCGATCGCATAGGCCCAGGTCTCGCGGTAGCGCAGCAGCTTGGTCCAGGCGACCTTCTCCACCGTGTCCGGCGGATCCTGCTCGATGTAGGCCAGCTCGCCGGCGCTCACCTTCGGATGCTCGCGGGGACGGCGATAAACCAGCAGCCAGATCGGCAGCCAGATCAGGCCCGCAACGCCGGTGACGATGAACGCCGCCTGCCAGCCCCAGGCCAGGACGATGGCCGGGACGACCAGCGGGGTCACGATGGCGCCGATGTTGGTGCCGGCGTTGAAGAGGCCGGTGGCGAAGGCGCGTTCCTTCTTGGGGAACCATTCGGTGACCGCCTTGATCCCGCCCGGGAAGCCGCCGCCTTCCCCCAGGCCAAGCAGGACCCGGGCGGCGACGAAGCCGCCGAAGGATGTGGCCGCCGCGGTCGCGATATGGCCGACGTGCCAGATGGCGTAGGCCAGGCCGAAACCGAAACGGGCGCCCATCCGGTCCATCACCCGACCCCATGTCAGGTAGGCGATGGCGTAGGCGGCCTGAAACCAGAAGACGAGGTCGGCATAATCCGTCTCGCTCCAGCCGAATTCCTCGGTCAGGTTCGGCTTGAGCAGGCCCAGCGTCTGGCGGTCGACGTAGTTGACGACCATCGCCGTGAACAGCAGGGCGACGACGACCCAGCGGTACTTGCCCGCGGCAGCCGACGGAGCCGCGGCGTCAGCCGGCGCGGTTGTGGTGGTCATCCGTGCTTCCTCCCGAAGCGTGGGGCGAGGCGATGACCGCTTCGCAGCGGATCTCGGCCACGTCTCCGAACACGATGCGGGCCGATTGTCCGGCCTCGATGTCATGAATGCCGCTGGCGGCGCCGGTCGTCACCAGCTGTCCGGCCCTCAGCGATCGGCCGCGCCGCGCCGCGGCGCCCAGCAGGAAGGCCAGCGAGGTGGCGGGGCCGCCGGGCACGGACGCGGTCGTTCCGCGGCCGACCAACTGGCCCTCGACATAGGCCTCGCAGGCCGGGACCTCGTCAGGGCGCTCGCGCCAGCGGGGGAAGACCGGGCCCAGGATCAGGCCCGCGTTGTTGCCGAAGTCCGAGGCGACGACCTTGGGGCCCAGCACATTGATGGTGGCCAGGGGGCTGCCGGCCAGCTCGACGCCGGCCAGCATCTCGTCGACGAACTCGACTGCCTCGGCGGCGGTCCATTCGAACTTGTCTGCGGGCGTGTCCCGCCCCATCCGGAAGACGTACTCGGCCTCCACCGCGGCGAACCCGCCGGGGATCACGGGCAGGCGGATCGCCTCGCCCGGCGCGGCCTGCCAGACGTTCCGACGGAACACCGGGCCCATGACGCGATCGGCGCCGAGCTCAGCCTGCACGTCGTCCGGGATGCGCCCAACCTTCCAGCCGGCCACCTCGTCGGGCCAGAGGCCAATGGCGAGCTCCTGCACGCCGTAGCCCTGGGAGAGGCTTGCGGGAATTAGTCCGCCCGGAAACCCGGGCAGGGGACGCGCAGCCAACCGCGCCGCCACGAAGGCGTCGGCGATGGAATGGGCGTCAAAACTTGTCGCGGTCTGGGCCGCCGGCGCGGTCACGTCCTGTCGTCCTCCGGCCGGTCCGTCTGAAGATCGCGGCTTGGTTCTGTTGGGCCGGCGCTCATGGCTCAGCCTGTGGTTCGGCCGCACATTGTGGCATTAGGTAACCGGTGTCAATTTGGCTCCTGGACCGCAATCTGCTTCACTGAACCCGGGCTGGGCCGCCGGCGGCAAATGGCTTGCGCCGTCCTATGACACCGGTTACCGGAGCCGCCAAGGGAGGAAGGCATGACAAGGCCGCTAAGGCTGCACCCGGACCGGCTGTTTCCAGCCGAACCCGAGACGCGCGCCGTCGCCCGCCGCCTCTACGCGGTGGTGAAGCACCTGCCGATCATCAGCCCGCACGGACACACCGATCCCGAGTGGTTCGCGGGCGACGAGCCCTTCGCCGACGCCGCCAGCCTGTTCCTGGCGCCTGATCACTACCTCTACCGAATGCTCTATTCGCAAGGGGCGCCCCTGGAGCGTCTCGGCGTCCCCTCAAAGGCCGGGCCCTCGTCGGCCGACCCGCGCGAGGCGTGGCGCATCCTGGCGTCCAACATGCATCTCTTCCGCGGGACGCCGTCGTCCATGTGGCTGAACCACGTGTTCGGGGAGGTGTTCGGCTTCGACGTCGAGCTGTCGGCCGAAACGGCGGACATGTACTTCGACCGCATCGGCGAGGCGCTGCAGACCGCGTCGTTCCGGCCGCGCGCGCTGTTCGAGCGCTTCAACATCGAGCTTCTGGCGACGACCGAAAGCCCTACGGACGAGCTGCTGCATCACAAGGCCATCCGCGCCAGCGGCTGGCGGGGCCGGGTGGTCACCGCCTATCGCCCTGACCCCGTGATCGACGCCGAGCACGAGGACTTCCGCGACAGCCTGAGGCGCTTCGGCGAACTGAGCGGCCAGGACGTGGAGAGCTGGTCGGGCTACCTCCAGGCTCACCGCCTGCGCCGCGCCGCCTTCATGGAGATGGGCGCGACCTCGACCGACCACGGCCACCCGACGGCGGCGACGGCGGACCTCTCGGACGCCGAGGCCGAGGCGCTGTTCCGGAAGCTGCTCAGCGGGAACTTCACGGCCCAAGAGGCCGAGCTGTTCCGCGCCCAGATGCTGACCGAGATGGCCAGGATGAGCCTGGACGACGGGCTGGTCATGCAGATCCACCCGGGCAGCTTCCGCAACCACAATGCCGGCATCTTCGCCCGCTTCGGCCGCGACAAGGGCGCCGACATCCCTACGGCGACCGACTACGTGCGGGCGCTCAAACCGCTGCTGGATCGCTTCGGCAACGAGCGGGACCTGTCGATCATCGTCTTCACGTTGGACGAGACCAGCTATGCGCGCGAGCTCGCGCCGCTGGCCGGTCACTATCCGGTGCTGAAGCTGGGCCCGTCCTGGTGGTTCCACGACAGCCCCGAAGGCATGCGCCGCTTCCGGGAGCAGGTCACGGAGACGGCGGGCTTCTACAACACCGTCGGCTTCAACGACGACACGCGCGCCTTCCTGTCGATCCCGGCCCGCCACGACGTGGCCCGGCGGATCGATGCGGGCTTCCTGGCGCGGCTGGTGGCCGAGCATCGCATCGCCGAAGACGAGGCCCACGAGACGATCGTCGACCTCGCGTACAACCTGCCCAAGCGGGCCTACAAGCTGGACGAGCCGGCCAAGCAGCCGGCGCTCGCCTGACCGGAGACAGCCTCGTGTTCAAGCGCACCTACCACGCCACCCATCCCGACATGATGGAGGGCGTCGACAACGAAACTTTGCGACAGCGCTACCTGGTCAACGGCCTGTTTGAGCCCGGTCAGGTGGTCCTCAACTACACCCACTACGAGCGCTTCGTGATCGGCGGCGCGGCTCCGGCCGGCGGGGCGGTGCGCCTTCCCGACCAGACCGAACCCGAGAGCGCGGCCGGTCATCCGTTCCTCGAGCGGCGGGAAATGGGCGTGATCAACGTCTCAGAGGTCGCCGGCAAGGTGACGGTCGACGGCGTCGCCTACGACATGGCGTCCAAGGACTGTCTCTACATCACCATGGGCGCGAAGGACGTGACCTTCGAAGGCGAGGGCGCGCGCTTCTACCTGGTGTCCACGCCGGCGCACGCCGCCTTCGAGACCAAGAAGCTGTCGATCGCCGACGCGGTGCCGCTGGAGCGCGGCGCGCTGGAGACCTCCAATGAGCGGACGATCTATCAGCTGGTGGTGCCGCAGACCTGCAAGTCGGCGCAGCTGCTGCTGGGCCTTACCATCCTCAACACCGGCAGCGTGTGGAACACCATGCCGCCGCACCTTCATGACCGCCGCAGCGAGATCTACTTCTACTTCGGCCTGGGTGAGAACGACCGGGTCTTCCACTTCATGGGCGAGCCCGACAAGCAGCGGCACATCATCATGGCCAACGAAGAGGCCGTGATGTCCCCGCCGTGGTCGATCCACATGGGCTCGGGCACCTCGAACTACGCCTTCATCTGGGCGATGGGCGGAGAGAACCTCGACTACACCGACATGCGCGTCCTCGACATCTGCCAGCTGAAGTAGATGAGCCAGAACCCCTTCAGCCTGGAAGGCCAGGTCGCCCTCGTCACCGGCGCGAACACGGGCCTGGGCCAGGGCATCGCCCTCGGCCTCGCGCAGGCCGGCGCAGACATCGTCGCCGTCGGGCGCAGCGCCCCGTCCGAGACCGCCGACCTGGTGGCCAAGGCCGGCCGCAGGCTGCACGCCGTCAGCGCCGACCTTTCCTCGCTCGAGCCGATCGGTCGGGTGGTGTCGGAAGCCTACGCCGCGGCGGGCCGCGTCGACATCCTGGTGAACAACGCCGGTATCATCCGCCGCAATGACAGCCTCGACTTCACGGAAGAGGACTGGGACGCGGTGATGGACACCAACCTGAAGACCACCTTCTTCCTCTCGCAGGCGGTGGCGAAGCGGTGGGTGTCCGACAACCGTGGCGGCAAGATCATCAACATCGTCTCGATGCTGAGCTTCCAGGGCGGCATTCGCGTGCCGTCCTATACGGCCTCGAAGAGCGGGCTCGCGGGCCTGACCAAGCTGCTCTGCAACGAGTGGGCCGCGAAGGGCATCAACGTCAATGCCATCGCCCCGGGTTACTTCGCCACCAACAACACCGAGGCGCTGCGGGCCGACGAGGGTCGCTCCAAGGAGATCCTCGGCCGCATCCCGGCGGGCCGCTGGGGCGAGCCCGGCGACCTCGCCGGCGCGGCGGTGTTCCTGGCCAGCCGTGCGTCCGACTACATGAACGGCGCGACGGTCCCGGTCGACGGCGGCTGGCTCGCCCGCTGAGCCGTCACGTCCCCGGCTGGACGTATGGGACCTTCGCGAACAGGCGCCGCTCGGCGCCGCGGGGGTCCTCGACCAGCTTGGAAGGCACGTCGAAGACCATCGTCTGTCGCTGCTCCAGGCCGAACCGGTCCCAGCGCGGGATCGCCCTGCAGTTCGGATCGCCGGTCTTCGCGAAGGCCAGGAAGGCCTCGCTCATCTGGTCGGCCATGATCTGCGCCTCCGGCCCGATGGCGGTCGCGCCGGGCTTGGCCACATTGTCGAACACGAACTGGATGTCGGAAGCGTGCGGCGCGCCGAACCGACCGCCATCCTTCGGCGTCGCCCAGTCCAGCTGGTAGGCCCAGGTCGGGTGACCGGCGCGGGCCCGTTCCTCCAACTCGATGATCGCGCCCCGCCAGGAGCGCGCGGCGGTCGTGGCGGCGAAGAGCACGTCGGACGGCGAATAGTGCGGATAGAGCCGTCGGTATTCGGCAATCACGGGCTCCGGCCGGATGTCGACGCGCATGTTGGGGAAGTTGAGCTTCTTCGGCAGCTCGTCCCAAGTCACCGTGAAGTTCGACGGGTCGTTGCCCAGGAAGGCGCGCGTCTCGTCGTGGGTGTTGCCGATGATCATGGGGATCGCCGCGCTCTGCGCCGGCGCGTCCGGATAGAAGGGGTGCCGCTGCAGCGAGCGCTCGTCGAGCACCGGCCCGAAGTAGAGGCCGCCGAAGCCCAACACGGGGTCCTCTACGCCGAGCGCCGCCACCAATCGTTCGGCGGGGAGGGCGCGTACATCCGCGGCCTGCTCCGGCTTGAGCTTCAGCGCCTCGAGGAACGCCTGCGTCCGCCGAGCCGCGTTGGTGGGACCGGAGGCGGTCACCTGCTGGCCGCTCATGGTCGCCACGCGATGGAAAAGGCCCGCCGCCGCCGGCGTGGCCATCAGGGTCGCGATCTTGGCGCCGCCGCCAGATTGGCCGAACACCATCACCTGGGAGGGATCGCCGCCGAACTCGGCGATATTCTCGCGCACCCACTGAAGCGCCAGGATGAGGTCAAGCTGGCCCGTGTTGCCGCTGTCGGCCAGCTCGGGGACGAAGGGCGCGAAGTAGCCGTAGCCGAAGACGTTGAGGCGATGGTTCACCGTGACCACGACGATGTCGCCACGGTTGGCCAGCCTCACGCCATCATAGAGCGGCGCTGAGCCCGACCCGTTCGAATAGGCGCCGCCGTGGATGTAGACCATCACCGGCCGCTTGGCTTCGTCGCGCAGCCCCGGCGTCCACACGTTCAGGAACAGGCAGTCCTCAGACGTGACGCCGGCGTCGCGGTCGCGCTGCGGCGAGCCGGGCCCGTAATCGAGCGCCGGCTGGATGCCGCGCCATGGCGTGGGCGGGGACGGCGGCTGGAATCGGCGAGGGCCGGCATCTGCGCCGTAGCGGATCCCGCGGAAGGCAAGGATGCCGTCGTCCACATAGCCGCGGACGCGGCCGTGACGGGTGCGCGCGACGGGCGACGTCGCGCCGAAGGCGGGCGCGGCGGAGAAGGCGAGGGCTGTCGCGACAGCGGCGCGGCGGGTCACGGAGAGGCTCATGGCTGCAGACTATGACACCGGTGGCAATCCGCGCTAGAACCTGCGCAACAACAGGAGGAAACCCGGCGTGCTGAAGGGGTTTGCGGCCATGGTGGCCGGCGTGTGCGTACTGGCCTCCGGCGGCCTCGCCGAAGCCCAATCCCGAGACCAGGTGCTGTCGACGATGAAGCGGGCGACCGGCTTCATGGTCAACAAGGCGGCCTACAACGGCGGCTACGTCTGGTCCTACACGCCCGACTTCAAGCGCCGGTTCGGCGAGCTGGAAGCCAAGCCCACGATGATCTGGGTTCAGCCGCCCGGCACCGGCACGATGGGGCACCTCTTTCTCGACGCCTATCACGCCACCGGCGACGAATATTACTACCAGGCCGCTGAGCGCGCGGCCGAGGCCCTGATCTGGGGCCAGCATCCCAGCGGCGGCTGGAGCTACTTCATCGACTTCGGCGGCCCGGCCTCGTCCAAGGATTGGTACGAGACCTACGGCAAGAACGCCTGGCGAATGGAGGAATTCCAGCACGACTGGGGGAACGCCACCTTCGACGACGCCGGCACGTCCGAGGCCATGCAGTTCCTGCTGCGGCTATACGTCGAGAAGCGCGATCCGAAGTGGAAGCCCGCGCTCGACAAGGCGCTGAACTTCGTCCTGGAGGCCCAGTACCCGATCGGCGGCTGGCCGCAGCGCTACCCCGTGAAGCCGCAGTTCGAGGGGGACTATACGGGCTACATCACCTTCAACGACGACGTCGCCGGCGAGAACATCAAGTTCCTGATCATGGCCTACCAGGCGCTGGGCGACGCACGGGTGCTGGACCCGATCAACCGGGCGATGACCAGCTTCATCGTCACCCAGGGCGGTCAGCCTCAGCCGGGATGGGCGCTGCAGTACACCTTGGACCTGAAGCCGGCCGCGGCGCGCAGCTACGAGCCGCTCGCCTTGCATACCGGGACGACCGCCAACAACGTCGCGCAGCTGATGACCTTCTACGAGCTGACCGGCGACACCCGTTATCTGGCCCGCGTGCCGGAAGCGCTGGACTGGCTCGAGAAGGTGAGGCTGCCCCAGCCGACGGCGGACGGCCGGACCCACCCGACGTTCATCGAGCTCGGCACGGACCGGCCGATCTACGTTCACCGCCGGGGCTCGAACGTCCGGAACGGCGAGTACTATTGGGACTACAGCGCTGAGAAGACCCTGGCGCACTACGGCGCCTTCCGGAAAGTGGACGTCGCCGGCCTCCGAGCCCGCTATGATCGCCTGAAGGCGACCCCGGGCGCGGAAATTTCGAAGAGTTCGCCGCTGAAGGCCCGTGGGATCGTGCCGCTGCCTCGCTATTATGCGACGCGGGACCTGGAGACCTCGGACCTCAACATCCGTGCGGCCGACGATGAGGCCAAGGCGGTGGAGCCCACGCAGGTGCGCCAGCTGGTCTCCGGCCTGAACCGCGACGGCTACTGGCCGACGCCGATGGTCGCGACCAGCAACCCCTATCGCGGCGAGGCCCCGCCGGCGCAGCCGGACGGCGACTATGCGACCACCCACGTAGGCGACCGGACGGACACCTCGCCTTACCCGGCGAAAGATCCTCAGCCCGGCATCTCGACGGGCGCCTATATCCAGAACATGACCGTGCTGATCGACTACCTGGACCAGCAGCGCCGCTGATCGGTCTTAGTGAGGCCAGACCTCCTTCAGGACGCTGGCCTTGCCGTCCTTCAGCATCACTTCGAGGGCGGGGGTCTCGGGCCGGCCCGGCGCGAAGAGTTCATAGACGATCGCGCCGTCGGTCTGCTTGCTCTCGATCACGCGAACCGGCGCCGGCCCCTTCCAGGACGGCCGAGCCGCCGTCCGCACGGCGCTGGGGGCCGCGGTCCACGCGATGTCGCGTTGGATCTCGACCACCTGCCAGCCTTGAGCCGTCTGCAGCATGTCGAGCTCGATGTCGGAGCCGTCGGGCAACACGCCCTCGACATCGTAGTAGCGGCGGCCTTCGCGCTCCTTCAGTTCGGCCTCGGTGATCTTCATGCCAGGCATGGCCTGCTTCACGGCGGTCGCCACGTCGGGCGGAACGTCAGCGGCGAGCGCGGCGGAGCCCAGCAGGGCGGCGGCGGCGGCGGTGAGCAGGATGCGCATGTGGGGTCTCCCTCTGCGGTTCAGGCGGCGAAGAGCTTGTGGCGGGCGGCCCAGGCCAGGAACAGGTCGGGCCATGCGGCGGCGGGCTTGCCCTGAGCCAGGCGGATGCCGAAGCCGTGGCCGCCTTCCTCAAAGAAGTGGCCCTCGGCGCGGACGCCTGCCTTTTGGAGAGCGGCCAGGTAGTCGAGGCCGTTGGCCGGGACGACCGAGTCGTCGTCCATCGCGTGCACCAGGAATGTCGGCGGGGTTGCAGCGTCGACGTGAAGGTGGGGCGAGTAGGCCGCCTCGCGCTCGGGCGAGGCCGCCGCGCCGACCAGCGTCTCGCGGGAGACTCGGTGGGCGTTCGGCAAGCTCATGTGGACGACCGGATAGATCAGCGCCGCGCGATCGGGCCGCGCGCTCTCGCTGTCCGCGGCGTCGACCCGCGAATAGACCGGCGCCGCATAGCGGGTGGAGAGCGACGCCGCGACGTGGCCGCCGGCCGAGAAGCCCATCACCGCAACCCGCCGCGCATCGATGCCGAAGTCGCCAGCGCGGGCCCGGATCAGGCGGATGGCGCGCTGCGCGTCCTGCAGCGGCACGTCGGGGGCGTTCGCCCACCCCTCGCCTGGCAGGCGGTAGCGCAGGACGAAGGCGGTGATCCCCGCGGCAGCCAACCGGCGCGCAGTCTCGAAACCCTCCTTGTCGACGACCACCCGGATGTAGGCGCCGCCGGGGATGATCAGCACGGCCGCGCCGTTGGCGCGCGCCGGTCGGAAGACGGTGATGCGCGGCCGGCCGATGCGGGTGACGATCCGGTCCTGGAAGCCAGAGGTCGCGAGGCGGTCGAAGACCTCGTCCTGCGGAAGGTGCGCCGGTGCGCCCGGAGGACGGCCGGGCCACAGATCCACCACTTCCGTGGGGTCCGCCGGCTCCTGGGCGGCCGCGAGCGCCGGTGTGGCGGCGAGGGCCAGGCCCACCAGGGCGCGGCGATCGATCCTGGGCGATTCCGGCATCATTCCTCCTATGACACCGGTAGCACGACGGCGAAGGAACGACATCCGCGGCGGAAGCGCTCTTATCCCCACTGCCTCGGTGGAGTATGGGCGGCGAATGAGCGTGGCTGAATCAGCAAGGGTCCCGACCGTCGCGGTGGTCGGCGGCGGTTTCAGTGGCCTGCTGACCGCGATCCACCTGCTGGCGCGCAGCGACGACGTCACCGTGCGCCTCATCGAGCGCGGTGACCGGTTCGCGGCCGGGCGGGCCTATGCCACAGGCAATCCGCAGCACGTGCTGAACGTGCGGGCGGCGAATATGAGCGCTTTCCCCGACCGTCCGGGACACTTCGTCGAGTGGCTGGCGGACCAGGGCGTCGCCAGCGGCCCCGACGCCTTCGTCAGCCGCGCCATTTATGGCGAGTACCTGCAGGATCTCCTGCGTGGCGCGGTGGGGAACGGCGCGCCTGGACGGCTGCTCTTGGAACACGACGAAGTCGTGAGCATCGTCCCGACCGGCGAGCGATACGACCTGACCCTCGGCATGGGGCGTACGATCACGGCTGACGCCGTCGTGCTGGCGGTTGGCGCCGGCCCCCCCAAGCTGGTCCCCGGCGCCGGGCCTGAGCTGGCCGATAGCCCCCGCTACGCCGCCGATCCTTGGGCGATCGACGTCGAGAGCTTCCCGACCGGAGAGATCCTGCTGGTCGGCGCGGGACTCACCATGGTCGATACCGTGCTTGCGCTGGCGCGCCAGGACCGACGCTTCCTCGCCGTGTCCCGCAGAGGTCTCGCGCCGCATCCGCACGCGCCTACGGCGCCCGCCCAACTGCCGGACGGTGACCTGAGCGGCGCGCGGCAGACCCTGCGAGCCATGAAGCAACTGGCGCGGGAGGCCGGTTGGCGCTCGGCGGTGGACGGCGTGCGCCCGATCACACCCGCCATCTGGCGCGGCTGGAGCCTTGCGGAGCGCCGCCGTTTCCTGCGGCATGCGCGCGCCTGGTGGGATGTCCACCGGCATCGGATGGCGCCGGATATCGCGGTACGGGTCGCGGAGCTCCGCGAGAACGGGCGACTGGAGATCGCGGCCGCCCGCATCGAAGACCTCCGCCCGGAAGCTTCCGGCGTCGCCGCCCGCATCCGCAGGCGCGGCGCAGCCGGAGTAGAGCAGATGCGCTTTGCGGCCGTGGTGAACTGCACCGGGCTGTCCGGCGATCTGACGGACGCGCCGTTGCTGCGCGACCTGGCGCGATCGGGCCGCGTGCGACCCGACCCGCTGCGCCTGGGCCTGGAGGTGGATGACAGCTTCCGCGCCGCGCGTGGCCTGTACGCCGTGGGACCCCTGGCGCGGTGGGCGCGGTGGGAGACTGTGGCGGTCCCGGATCTGCGCAGCCACACAGCCGAGGTTGCCGCGACCGTCGTGGCCGACCTCGGGCTCTAAGCGCCGGCCAGGGTGGTCTCGGGCGCTTCGTCGGCCCAGCCACCGTCGTAGGCTTCGCGGTCCAGCAGGCCCTGCTCCTTCGCCACGATCGTGGGCACGAGCGCCTGGCCGGCCACGTTCACCGCCGTCCGGCCCATGTCGAGGATCGGGTCGATGGCGAGCAGTAGGCCGGCGCCTTCCAGCGGCAGGCCCAGCGTCGACAGAGTGAGCGTCAGCATCACGGTGGCGCCGGTCAGGCCGGCGGTGGCCGCCGAGCCGATCACCGAGACGAAGACGATCAGCAGGTAGTCGGTGAGCTGCATCGGCACGCCGAAGAACTGGGCCACGAAGATCGCGGAAATCGCCGGATAGATGGCCGCACAGCCGTCCATCTTGGTGGTGGCGCCCAGCGGCACGGCGAAGGCGGCGTAGGCCGAAGGCACGCCGAGGCGGCTGGCCGTGACGCTCTCGGTCACGGGCAGCGTGCCGATCGAGGAGCGGGAGACGAAGCCCAGCTGCACCGCCGGCCACACGGCGCGGAAGAAGCGCGTGGGGCTGAGGCCATGCGCGGCCGGCAGCGGGTACACGACGAACAGGACGATCGCGAGGCCGACGTAGACAGCGGCGGTGAACTGGCCGAGCTGGGAGAGCGCGTCCCAGCCGTACTTGGCGACGGCGTTGCCCAACAGGCCGACGGTGCCGACCGGCGTCAGCCGGATCACCCACCAGAGCACCTTGCGGACCACGGCCAAGGCGGCGGCGTTGAAGGCGAGGAAGGGGCGTGCGGTCTCGCCGGTCTTCAAGGCCGCGACGCCTACGACGAGCGCGATCACCAAGATCTGCAGCACGTTGAAGTTCAGCGTCGTCGTCGCCGAGCCATCGGTGAGCTTGGTTGAAGCGGCCAGGCCGAGGAAGTTCGACGGCGCGAGCCCGACCAAGAAATCCAGCCACGTGCCCTTGGTGGCCGGCGCCTTGGCGGCCTCGGCGGCGACGGCGGTGTGCAGGCCTGGCTCGAGCGCGAGGCCCAGCGCAATGCCGATGATGACCGCGATCAGGGCGGTGACGGCGAACCACAGCAGCGTGCGCCAGGCCAGCGTTGCGGCGTTTTGCAGCTCGCCCAGGCGGGCGATGCTGGCCACGATGGCGGTGAACACCAGCGGCGGCACGAGCGCACGGAGCAGCTGGATGAACGTCGCGCCGATGATCCGCAGCGCTTCGGCGAGGCCGTGGCCTGCTTGGCCCTCATCGGCGCCTAGATTTCGCGCCAGGAGCCCCAGCAGCAGGCCCAGGACCATCCCAGCCAGCACCTGCAGTCCGAAGCCGCCGATGAAGCGGTCGCCGCCGGAAGCGGCTCCGCGGGCGCGCGTATGCGCAGCCGTCGCCATGATCGTCCTCAACTCTGCCCGGCTCTATCTCTACTCTTTCGGTAGAGAATGCGGCCCGGCGGAAATTCTAATCCGGGCTTCAGAACGCCTGGGCGCGTGGGCGGCTGCCCGATCAGGCGGCGGGGCGGCTGACGACGTAGGCGGCGACGCCGGCGAGGACCACGCCGACGGCCGCCGCGATCCATCCGTTGTGCGTGGTGACGGCGACGATCGCCCAGCTCACCGCCATCATGCTGACGGCCAGCACCTTGGCGCGGGTCGGGATCGCGCCGCGTTCCTCCCAGTGACGGATGTAGGGCCCGAAGCGCCGATTGCGCCGCAGCCGCTCCGCCCACTCGGGCGAACCGCGGGCGAACGCCCACAGCGCCACAATCAGGAACACCGTCGTCGGCATGACCGGCAACACGACGCCGATGGCGGCGAGGCCGAGCGCCAGAAGCCCGACCGCGCGATAGACCAGCGCTCGCCGGGGCGATCGGCCAGGCGGCGGCGCGTTCATTCGGTCAAGGTCCGCCACGCGAACTGCATCGGAGGAAGTGATCGGGGCAAACGCGCGGCGACGCAACGGTCTCGCGACCGGTTCTCAGAACGCGCAGGCCTCGGCTAGGCGGCGGGGCTGGATCGGCTTCGAGACCACCTTGGCTCCAGGCTCGCCGCGCAGCATGTCTGCATTGGCCGTCACATAGACCACAGGAAGCGGGCCCAGCTCGTCGGTGATGGCGTTCACGGCATCGATGCCCGTGCCGCCGATGATCCGGAGATCGGCGGTGATCAGGTCGGGGCGGTGGCCCAGGGCGCAGGCCAGCGCGCTGGGCGGGCTGTCAGCCCAATCGAACGAGTCGTAACCCAGATCACGCAGCAGCTGTTCAATCTCGAGGGCGATAAGCATCTCGTCTTCGATGATCAGCGCATGCATGACGGGCTCCAACCCTGGGTGGAATGTCGCGCGCAAGGTGAAGGTTCCGGGATTCGCCGCAGCCGTGGGAGCCCCGTAATGCTACGGGGCTCACGCAGCGTTCCCGCGACTAGTGCGTGGCGGCCGCCGTGCGGGGGGCCAGCACTGCGAGCGTCGCGCTGACCAACTGCTCCTCGGGCGTCGCGAACAGCGCCTGACGGCGGCTGCGGCGCGCGACATGGCGCGAGGTCCACACCGCGAGCGGGGCGGCGAACAGCAGCGGGAGAACGACGGGAGCGAAGCAAAGCGAAAGATCCGGGCGGAAGCAGAGGCCGGCCAGGAAAACCAGCCCCGTAACCATCTGCCACTGCATGGCCTTGAAAGCTACATCCCAGGGTAGTTCTTCGGCCTCGCGTTGCTGGGGCAGCCAGCCGGCGTCATGGCCGCGGAACGTCTGCATCACGGAGTGCGTGTTCGCCACCATCTGGATCGGCGCGAGGATTGCCGCCAGCAGCATCTCGAGGCCGACGCTCTTCAGGATCGCCCGCATGCCGCCGAAGGCGCGGCGCTCGCGCGGACGGCTGAGGACCAGCAGGACGCCCATGATCTTCGGGCTGACCAACAGAACGGCCGACAGCACGGTCGTCAGCATGAACGGCGTGAACTCGGGGTTCAGCAGGTACCAGAACGAGTTCCAGTCGATCGGGTACTGCAGCTGCATGGCCAGGCCGATCACCAGGGCGGCGAACCACAAGGGCGAGGCGAGGTAGGCCAGGCAGCCGAAGAACAGCTGCAGCCGGCTGATGGGGTGCAGGCCCTTGGCGTCCAGCAGGTTGAGGTGCTGCAGGTTGCCCTGGCACCAGCGCTGGTCGCGGCGCATGAAGTCGAAGATGGTCGGCGGCGTCTGCTCGCAGCTGCCGTCCAGGGCGGCGGTCAGGTGCACGGCCCAGCCGTTGCGGCGGAGCAGGGCGCCCTCGACGACGTCATGGCTCAGGATGTGGCCGCCGAAGGGCTTCGCGCCGGGCAGAATCGGCAGGCCCGAGCTTTCGGCGAAGGCCTTCACGCGCACGATGGCGTTGTGGCCCCAGTAGCTGGACTCCGCGCCCGTCCACCACGCGAGGCCGGCGGCGGCCACGCGGCCGTACATCTGGACCCCAAACTGCGACAGGCGGGCGAACAGCGTCTCGGCCCCCACGATGGCCGGCGTGGTCTGGATCAGGCCGATGCGGGGATTGCGCTCCATCGCGTCGACCAGGCGCAGGACGGTCTCGCCCGCCATGGTGCTGTCGGCGTCGAGTACGATCATGCACTCGTAGGCGGCGCCGTAGCGGCGCACCCAGTCGGCGACATTGCCGGCCTTGCGCTCGGTGTTCTCGGTCCGGCGGCGCAGGTAGACGTTGCAGTGGGCGTGGCTGCGCAGGGCGACGTAGGCCGAACGCTCCTCTGCGGCGATGTCCTCTCGGCGCGAGTCGCTCAGCACGAAGATGTCGAAGGCGTCGGCGACGCCGAGCCGGCCTAGCGCGCCGTCCAGAGCGCTGAGGCGTGCAAGGGCCGCGTGCGCGTCCTCGTGGTAGAGCGGCATCAGCAGCGCGGTGCGGGTGGTCGGCGCGCTCGGGTGCGGCGAGAACGCCAGATCGTCCTGCTCGCGGCCGGTGGCCAGCACGTAGAGACCCGCCACGGCGTTGCAGAACCAGATGCACATGGCCGCGCCCAGCAGCACGAACACGGCGAAGCCCATGGCTTCCAGCGGCTGCCAGCCCTTGCGGGCGTAGAGCACGAACGGGCCCCACAGCAGCAGGGCCGTGATCATCAGCGAGCCGCCGAACAGGACGGCGCGGCGCATGTTGATGTTGACGGGCGAGGTCGGGGGAGCAGATGCAAGCTCGGCCATCTCGGCGCGGCCGAGCGGCTGGCGCGGCATCGCCAGCGGCGCCTCGTCCGGCATCCAGGGCCGCCCGGGGGCTTCCTCCGGACGCCAAGGCGCGACGGGCTGGAAGAGACTCGCTACGCTGTTCATGTACCGCTCGCCCCCGACACTGCACCCGGTAGCGCGACCCTCGCGGAGCAGCGCACACCTAGCCTCAGCTGGATTCTCACCCCTTCAATCACGGACTCGTGATTAAAGCCAGTCTAACGAGAGCGTGATCGCGGTTTAGGCGCAATTTGCCTCAGGCGCCGAAGCGTTAGGCGGCCGGTGTCTTCAGCTTCCGGTCCAGCAGCCACGCGGCCACGGCGACCCACCCGACCAAGATCACGGCGTAGCTGCGTTCCCACCAACCGACATTGGCGTCGTTCACCAGACCCGGCATCAGCAGATGCTTGGTGATCACGGTGAGCAGGCCCATCGCCAGGAAGGCCGTGGCCAGGAACCACTTCAGTCGCGGCATGTCCGGGGCTGAGCGCAGCGACCAGAGCAGCAGCAGCGGGGCAAGTTGGATGCCCAGCGCGAGGTTGATCGCCAGGTGCCGCGGGTCGGGCCAGGGATAGATGGCGGACGATACCAGGCCGTAACCGGCGAGGACGAACACCACCGCCACCAGGGCGCTTGCGACGCGGGCGCCGGTCAGGCGCTGCACGGCGTGGCCGAAGCCGATGCCGGCGAGGGCCGCCATGAGGCCGGCGGCGAAGACGCCCAGGTTGAAGATCAGCGGCAGGGGCGCGGTCGCGCCGCCGAGCTCGCTCAGGTACTGCCGGGCGTGGTTGAAGTTGGGGTAGGCCAGCGTCGCGGCGATCACGGCGGCGGCGGCGAAGACTGGCGCGGCGACACCGAGCCTGAGCAGCGCGTGCCCGATGGGCAACACGGGTACGCCGGGCGCGGCGTCGAGCGGCTTCAGCCCCCAGAGCGGGCGCATGATCGGCATACGACGAACGGCCTCATAGACCAGCAGACTGCCGCCGAAGGTGACGGTTGTCAGGATCAGCGCTTCGGGGACGGCGGGCAGGCCCGCGGGCTTCAGCAGGAAGACCGCCGCCACCAGGATGGTCTGGTGGGCGAGATAGCAGGGGAAGATGCCGTCGTTGAGGTAGCTTAGGACGGGAGAGTTGGCGCCGCGCAGATGGCGGCTGCCGAAGCCCAGGATCGCCGCGATGGTCATCCACTGGGCTACGCCAAACACCGCGTTGCGCGGGACGTCGAAGAACGCGCCGCCGCCGGGGTGCCAGGCCTGGAGCATCACCAGCGAAAGGCTGCTCGCCGACAGCACCAGGAAGGTCCAGCGCCGCTGCTCCAGTTCGCGCCAGACGCTCTCGCGGTGAACGACGACGAAGCCGAAGGCGAACGCCCCCAGCGACAGGGCGTGGTTGTACCAGTCCCAGGACAGCTTGTTGGTGACGCCGAACAGCGGGAACAGCGTCAGCCGGATGACCACCAGATAGGCTGCCGGAACCCAAAGCGCCCGTGAGCCGGAGAGCGTCCGCTGGAGGAAGTCGCCGGCTCGCGTCATGAGGTCGGGCCGCGCCATTAGCGGCAGGATCGCGAGGGTGTAGGCGGTCAGGTAGACGAGGAACCAGAGGTGGTTCACCGGCACGCCGTTGGCGAGACCGGTCAGGCTGAATTCGCGGCCCATCCAGGGCAGCAGGCCGTCCTGCCAGTAGCCCTTGTCGACCGCCTCGATCCAGGACTGCAGCGGCACCAGGGCGACGACGCCAAACAGCAAAGGCGGCAACAGGCGGGCGATGCGGCTCGAGGCCACCTCGGCCGTGGTGCGTCGCTGAGCCATCAGGCTAAGCGCCGAGCCGGCCACAAGGAACAGGAGGGTCAGCCGCCACGGGCCGGTCAGCAGGATCGCTTCCCGGATCCATTCGAAGCGATGGGTGCTGCGGATGTGCCAGTCGTAAGGCGCATAGACGAGCGCCACGTGGAACAGGATCAGCAGACCGAAGGCGCCGACGCGGATCCAGTCGAGGTCGGCCCGCCGCTGACGCGCAGGCGCTCGGACGCCCTCGGAGCGGGCGTCCCGCTCCGGGATGGCGATCCCGGGAACCGTCGCGGTGGCTGTCAGACTCATGGCTACTCCCGACACCGCGGCAGGAACCTCATCACGCGTTCGTGTGCAACGGGAAACCGAAGCGCAGCCATCACGTCGCAGCAGGTGCGCGGTCGCTGAGCGGTCGGCGCCGGGGCTCAGATGATCCCGGCGGACGCCAGCTTCTGGAGCGCCGCAGCGTCCAGGCCAAGCCGTCCGCCCAGGACCTCGGCGTTGTGTTCGCCCACCGTCTGAGGGGCCATGGCGCGCACGCCGCCCGGCGTGGCCGAGAACTTCGGGAACGGGCTTTGCATCTTCAGGCCCGGCCAGCGCGGATGGTCGGGCATCTCGATGATCGCCTCACGCGCCGCGAAGTGCGGATCGGCCAGCATGTCGGCCGGGCCGTAGATGCGGCCGGCCGGGACGCCATGCTCCAGCATCGCGGCCTCCAGATGCTCGACGGTCAGCGTCCGGGTCCAGGCGGCGATCAGGTCGTCCAGCTCGGTCTGGCGCTCACCGCGGGCGGTGTGTGTGGCATAGCGTGGGTCGGTCGCCAGCTCCGGCCGGCCCATGGCCTCGCAGAGTCGCGTAAAGACGCCGTCGCCGTTCGCGCCGATCAGGTACTCGCCGTCGCTGCACGGATAGACGTTGGACGGTGCGATGCCCGGCAGGATCGCGCCGCTGCGCTTCCGGGAATGGCCGGTCGCAACATACTCGGGGATCAGGCCTTCCATGACCTGCAGCACGGACTCATAGAGCGCGCAGTCGACGACCTGGCCCTTGCCGGTGGCGTCGCGAGCCCGGAGCGCCGCCAGCGCGCCCATGGCGCCGTAGGTGGCGCACAGCGAGTCGCCGATGGAGACGCCCATCCGCGAAGGCGGCCGGTCCGGCTCGCCGACAATGGCGCGCCAACCGCCCATGGCCTCGCCGATGCCGCCGAAGCCGGCGCGCTGGGCATAGGGGCCGTCCTGGCCGTAACCGGACATGCGGACCATGATCAGGCCGGGGTTCTTCTCCTGCAGCCGCTCCGGTCCCAGGCCCCAGCCCTCGACGGTGCCGGGCCGGAAGTTCTCGATGAAGATGTCGGCCCCGGCGATCAGCTTGCGGGCGATATCCTGGCCTTCGGCCTTCCGGAGGTTCAGCGACACCGACTTCTTGTTGCGGGCGATGACCTCCCACCACACCGGGGCGCCCTGACCCCACTGGCGCATTGGGTCCCCGGCGCCCGGCGGCTCCAGCTTGATGACGGTGGCGCCCATGTCGCCCAGCAGCTGGCCGCAGAACGGGCCGGCGATCAGCTGGCCGGCTTCCACGACGACAAGCCCTTCGAGAGGACCGGTCTGACCGGTGAAGGCGGACGGCTGGGTCATGAGCGCTCCCCTGAAACTCGGGCGAACCTAGCGCGCCTCCATAAAGCGTCAAGTAAACTGACAATTTCCGGTGCGCTGCGGGCGTCCTCCTCATTGCATACCGCGGCTGCGCGCGACATGCTTAGATTTCAAATGATCGAGCCGATCGGATACGCCCGGGAAGATGAGGAAGCGCAACCGCCGCTGCTGTTCGCGCCCTATCGCTCGACCATGCTCCGCGCGCCGAGGCTGCCGCCGGTTCGGATTCCTCAGACCTTGACGGAGACGACGGGCCCGGTGGGGTCTTGGGAGACGCTAGGCGGTCCGATGTCGGCGGACCTCACCCGGCAACATGCCGGCGAACCGCTGGGCCAGCGCATCGTCATGGGCGGTCGGGTGCTGGACGAGGCGGGCCGGCCCGTCCCTCGCACGCTGATCGAAGTCTGGCAGGCCAATGCGGCCGGTCGTTACGCGCATGCCCGCGACCAGTGGGACGCGCCGCTCGATCCGAACTTCACCGGCGCCGGCCGGCTGATCACTGACGATGAGGGGCGCTACCGGCTGACGACCATTCGTCCAGGGGCCTATCCGTGGGGCAACCATGAAAACGCCTGGCGGCCTGCGCACATCCACTTCTCGCTGTTCGGGCCGGCGTTCGCGACCCGGCTGGTCACCCAGTGCTACTTCGAAGGCGACCCGCTGATCGCCATCGATCCGATCGCCGCATCGGTCTCAGAGGCGGCGCGCGACCGCCTGACAGCGCGGTTCGACCTCGGCCTCACCCAGCCCAGCTTCGCGTTGGGCTATGTGTTCGACATCGTTCTGCGCGGACCAGGCGGCACGCCGATGGAGGAGCCCGCGTGAAGCTGGGGCAGACCCCTTCGCAGACGGTAGGGCCGTTCTTCCACTACGCTCTGCCATGGCCGGGCTGTGGCGACGTCGCCGGCGGGGGCGCTGAAGCCGTCGGCTGCCGCTTGGACCTCGTGCCGGACGCGCATCGCCAGTTCGCGATGCGGGCCGGTGAGCCCCAGACCGGCGAAGTGATCGAACTTGTCGGCCGGGTGCTCGATGGCGCGGGCGCACCGACGCCCGACGTGCTGATCGAGACCTGGCAGGCCGATCCCGACGGTCGCTATGACGCCCCGGGCTTCCGTGGTCTGGGCCGCGCGGCGACCGCCGACGACGGGGCCTTCCGCCTGCGGCTTGTGAAGCCGGGGCGCTCGGCTGGGCCAGGTAATAGCCTCCAGGCGCCGCATCTCGCCATCGGCATCCTTGGCCGCGGCCTGCTGAAACGGCTGGTGACCCGCGCCTACTTCGAGGGCGACGATGGTCTCGACGAGGACCCGGTTCTGGCGTTGGTCCCCCTCGAACGACGCGCGACGCTGATCGCCCGCCGGGAGGCGCCCGGCCGCTACCGTCTCGACATCGTCCTGCAGGGCCAGGACGAGACCGTCTTCTTCGAGTTCTGACGGTGGCGTCCCGCATCCGCGATCTCGCCGGCGGCACAGCCGAGATGCTGGACACCTTCGGGGACGAGGCCCTGATCGCACATGCTCTGGCCTTCGAGACGGCGCTGGCGCGCGCGCAGGCAGCGGCGGGCCTGATTTCCGCAGACGAGGCGCTCGCCCTGGCGCGAGCTTGTGAGACGCCGTTCGACGCCGCCGCGCTGGCGGAGCAGGCGGCCCATGCCGGAACCTTCGCCATACCGCTCGTCGCCGAACTCAAGGCTCGCGGGGCGGCCAAGGCGCATCTGGGCGCCACCAGCCAGGACGTGGCCGACACGGTCCTCATGCTGCAGGCCAAGGCTGGCCTGGCGCTTCTGGACCGCGACCTGTCACGGATCGTTGCGGCGCTCGAAGCCCTGACCCGGGCTCACGTCCGGACGCCGATGCTGGCGCGGACGCTGCTGCAGCCCGCCCTGCCGACGACCTTCGGCCTAAAGGCGGCGCAGTGGCGGCGGCTCGCTGCGGACGGTCGCCAGCGCCTCGCGCGGGATGGCCAGGCGGCGCTTCAGCTGCAACTCGGCGGACCCGCGGGAACGCTGAGCGGGATGGACGGCAGGGCCGGCGAAATCGCAGCCGCCGTGGCGGCGGACCTGGGACTGGCTGTGACAGAGCCATGGCACGTGCGGCGGGACGCCATCGCCGGGCTGGGCGCGGCGCTTGCGATCGTCGCTGGGGCGCTGGCGAAGATCGCCACCGACATCGCGCTGCTGAGCCAAGCCGAAGTGGGCGAGGCGTTCGAGCCCCGCGAAGCGGGGCGCGGCGGATCCTCGGCCATGGCCCACAAGCGCAACCCGACGGGTTGTCAGATCGCGCGCTCGGCGGCAGTGCGGGCGCCGCACCTGGCCGCGACGCTGCTGGCCGCCATGTCTGGTGAACACGAACGGGCTCTGGGCGCGTGGCAGGCTGAGGCACCGGTGCTGACCGACCTGTTTGTCGTCACCCACGGGGCCGCGGCCGCTCTCGCGTCGGTGCTCGAAGGCCTGGAGGTCGACGCCGCGGCCATGCAACGGAACCTGAAGGCCGCTGGCGTAAGCGACGACATCGGCGCGGCCGTGGACCTGGTCGAGCGTCTGCTCGCAGGTGAGCCGTGAAGCGCCTGGCTGCCTCGGACGGCTGCGGACTGGCCGTCGAGGTCGAGGGCCCCGACATCGGGCCAGCGGTCTTGCTGCTGCACTCCATCGGCTGCGATCATCGCCTGTGGGACGCTCAGGCCGCCGCGCTGGTGAAGCGCCGCTATCGCGTGATCCGGCCGGACATCCGCGGCCACGGCGCATCGGACGCGCCCCAGGGCGACTACTCGCTGGACCGGCTGGTCAAGGATGCGATCGAACTGCTGGACAGCCTCAAGAGCCAGCGGGCCCACGTCGTCGGCCTGTCCCTTGGCGGGGTTGTGGCGCAGGGCGTGGCGCAGCAGGCGCCCGAACGGCTGGTCTCGCTGACCCTCGCAAACACCCTGCCGAAGATCGGCGACGCCGCGGGCTGGACGGGCCGGGCGGAGCTCGTCCGGGAGAGGGGCCTGGCGGCCATCGCCGACATGGCCATGGCCCGCTTCTTCTCGCCGGGCTTCTGCATCTGCGCACCGGGCGTGGTGGCCGGGACGCATGCGACGCTGCTTGCCGCGAACCCGCAGGGCTACGCCGGCTGCTGCGGCACGCTACGTGACGCGGATTTGCGCGGCTCGCGTCCGGGAATTCCCACGCTCGTCGTCGCCGGCACCCGGGACGTCTCGACCACCGCGGAAGCGATGGCGGAATTCGCCGCTACGCTGCCTCACGCTCGCTTCGTCGAACTGGACGCCGGGCACCTCTCGAACCTCGAGCAGCCGGACGCCTTCAACGCGGCGCTGCTCAGCCACCTGGAGGCCAACGATGGATGAGGCTGAACGTCATCGTCGGGGCATGGAGACCCGCCGCGACGTCCTGGGGGCGGCCTATGTCGACCGCGCCCAGGCCCGGACCACGCCGTTCACGGCCGAGTTCCAGGATCTGCTGACCCGCTACGCCTGGGGGGAGATCTGGACGCGTCCGGGTCTCGACCATCAGACGCGGCGGCTGATTACCATCGGCATGATGGTGGCGCTGGGCCGCGAGCAGGAACTGCGCCTGCACATCAAGGCCGCGCTCGATGGCGGCGTTTCGGCCGAGACGCTGAAGGAGGTGCTGCTGCAGAGCGCCATCTACTGCGGCGTGCCGGCGGCCAACGCCGCCTTCCACGCCGCCTCCGAAATCCTCGCCAAGCGCGCCTGAGGTCGCATCCATGGACAACCTGGCCGCCGAACACCTCTGTGACGTCGACATCCGGCTGGAGGACGGCCACCCGCTGGTGTTCGGCCGGTCGCCGTGGCGGAACCGCCGGCTCAGCGTCATCTCCGGCGGGACGGTCTCAGGGCCGCGACTGTACGGCGAGGTGCTGGCTGGCGGCGGCGACTGGTCGGAAGGCGGGGCCGACGAGAACGGCGACGCGCTCACCCTGGTGGACGTGCGCTCGGCGTGGCGGACGGACGACGGCGCGCTGATCCACGTGACCTACCAGGGGCGACTGGTGATCCCGGCTGACGTGCTGGAAGACTTCCGCGATCCGGCCCGGGTCGAAGCGCTCGCGGTCGACCGCTACTACTTCCGCATCCAGCCGCTGTTCGAGACCTCGGACGCCCGCTACGGCTGGCTGAACCGCACAGTGGCCGTCGGCTTCGGCCACCGCACCGGCGCGGGCGTGCGCTACCGCATCTACGGCCTGCTCTAGATCCGCGCCCTAGAGCCGTGCCCGCGCCCAGTCGGCGACCAGCGAGGCCGCGGCGTTGCGCACCTCGGGTCCGTCCTCGAAGTAGTGGGCGCCAGGGATCAGCTCCAGCGACTTGTCCTTCGAGCCGAGGAAGCTGTGGATGTCGCGCGCGTCCTGCGGGAAGACGCCGGTGTCCGCGGTGCCCTGCACGACGAGCGCTGGCTGCGTGAACTTCTGCAGGTGCGGGCGGCCCTGGCAGTTGGAGGTTTCGAGGCTCCACATCGACAGCCAGGTTTTGAGGTTGTTGGCCCGGCCGATGGAGGGCGTCTTGTTCGCCACGGCCGGATGGCCGCGGTAGCACATGGGCGTCGCGCGGTCGGACGGATCGATCGTGCCGTCCATCATCCGAAGGTCGCCCCAGCAGCGGAACAGCGGGAAGACGCGGTCGGGGATGCCGGCCTCGTTCAGCCGCTTCAGTTCGGCCTTCGCCCAGTCGGTGATCCGCTGGTTCCGAGCGCGTTGCGCGGCGCGATACTTGGCGATGAACTCCTGAGTGTAGGGCGGCTTGTTCGCCTCGCTGAACGGGTCGAGCTCGGGATCGGTGGCCACGGGATCGAACTCGTCGATGACGGACGCATCCATCCAGTCCGTCAGCACTTCCGGCCGGCCCTGGTGGGCGTTCAGCGAAACGTAGAGGTCCGCCTTGGGCAGCGCCTGAAACTGTTCCTGGGCCGCGCCGGTCAGCAGGTGGGCCATGGTCGGCGCGATAGCCTCGCCCTGGTAGGCGCCCATCAGCGAGCCGCCGCCCGAGTTGCCGAGGATGATGATGGTTTCGACGCCAGCGACTTCACGCAGCCACTTCATGCCGACGCTGATATCGAGGATGGCGTGTTCCAGGAGGAACTGGTCCTCGAAGCCGCGGTAGCGGGTGTTCCAGCCGAGGAAGCCGAAGCCGCGCGTGGCGAGGTACGGCGCGATGTAGTGCTCCGAGAAGTCGACGTTGTAGTGGGTCGCGATGAAGGCCGCCTTCGGCTTCTGGCCCTTGGGCGTCCAGTAGATGCCCTGGCAGGGATGGCCGCCGGCCTGGATCCGGGGGGCGGTTGGCGAGGGAAAGCCCAGGAACTGGGTATCCACCTTCGCCATCAGCTCGCTCAAGCCTTCCATCGACGCGTCCCCTCATCTTATAGTTTGGTATCTAAGCAATAATGGTGGGAGGGCCTGATGCAAGGCCTCATGCAGGACATTCCGCTCACGCTGGACCGGATCATCGACCACGCGGCCCGCTGGCACGGCGCTCGCGAGATCGTCAGCCGCGACGGCCAGGGGCAGATTTCCCGCACCACCTACGCCCAAGTCCACGCCCGCGCCAAGCAGGTGTCGAACGCCCTCAAGGCCGAGGGCATCGCGCCCGGCGACCGGGTCGGCACGCTGGGCTGGAACGGCTACCGTCACTTTGAAGCCTGGTACGGCGCGATCGGAATCGGCGCGGTGCTGCACACGCTCAATCCCCGCCTGTTCCCTGAGCAGATCGCCTACATCGCCAACCATGCCGAGGATCGGATCCTGCTGGCAGACCCGGCGTGCCGGCCGTTGGTGGAACAGCTGGTGCCGCAATGCCCAACGATCGAGAAGGTGATCTATCTCGACGAGGCGTTCGACGCGTGGATCGCGCCGCATTCCACGGACTGCGCCTGGGGCGGCTTCGACGAGCGGACAGCGGCGGGGCTCTGCTACACCTCCGGCACGACGGGCAATCCAAAGGGCGTGCTCTACGGTCACCGCTCGAACTACCTGCACTGCCTGATGACCCTGCAGTCCGACGCGCTGGCGCTGTCGGCCCGCGACACGGTGCTGCTGGTGGTGCCGATGTACCACGCCAACGCCTGGGGCGTGATCTACTCGGCCCCGATGGTCGGCGCGAAGCTGGTGATGCCGGGCCAGCGGATGGACGGCGCCTCGATCCACGAGCTGATCGAGACCGAGGGCGTGACCTATTCGGCCGCCGTGCCGACAGTGTGGCAGATGCTGCTGACCCACCTGAAGGAGACCGGCGGCAAGCTGTCGACCTTGCAGCGGGTGACCATCGGCGGCTCGGCAGTGCCGGAGAGCCTCGTCCGCACCTTCCACGACGACTATGGCGTCGACGTCGTGCAGGGCTGGGGCATGACCGAGACCTCGCCGCTGGCCACCATCTCCCAGCCCGACGCGCGGATCGCGGAGCTGAGCTTTGAGGAGCAGGTCCCGTTCAAGCTGAAGCAGGGGCGGCTGCTGGGCGGCCTCGACTTGAAACTCTGCGACGATGCGGGCAACAGCCTGCCGCACGACGGCAAGACCTTCGGCCGGCTGATGATCAAGGGGCCGACCATTGCCTCCGGCTACTTCAAGGGCGAGGGCGGCCAGGTGCTGGATGACGAGGGCTTCTTCGACACCGGCGACGTCTCGACGATCGACGCCGACGGCTACATGCAGATCACCGACCGGGCGAAGGACGTCATCAAGTCTGGCGGCGAGTGGATCAGCTCGATCGACGTCGAGAACGTGGCCGTGGGCCATCCCGCCGCGGAGCTGTGCGCGGTGATCGGCATCTCACATCCGAAGTGGGACGAGCGGCCGATCCTGCTGGTCAAGCTCAAGGCTGGCGCGACGTGCACGAAGGACGATGTGCTGCGCTACCTGGAGGGCAAGATCGCCCGCTGGTGGATGCCCGATGACGTGCTGTTCGTTGACGACATCCCGCTGGGCGCGACGGGCAAGATCGACAAGAAGCTGATCCGGCAGCGGATGACGGACTACAAGCTGCCGTTCGGCGAGCCGGTCCGCTAGTCCGGCGTTCCTACGCCTTCAGACGCTCCGCCAGGAAGATCACCCGCTTCACCATCAGCGGAAGGAGCTGCTTGGGCATGGCCTCGGTGAGCTCCGGGCCGTTGAAGGCCTTGTCGGCGAAGGGGACCAGGACCTGCTCGGTCGCGACGATCGTCTGGATGGTGGCGAGGATCTGACGCAGCGCCAGCAGACCGCGCAGGCCGCCGAACGGACTGATCGAGGCTGACATCAGGCCGGCGACCTTGCCGCGGAAGGCAGGGAGAGCCACGAGGCTCTCGCCCTCCCGCGGCCGTGACGCCCAGTCGATGGCGTTCTTCAGCACGCCAGATACCGAACCGTTGTACTCGGGCGAGGCGAACAGGAAGCCATCCGCATCGATGAAGTGCTGGCGCAACTCGTTCGCGATGGCCGGGAAGGCGTTCGCCTCCAGATCGCCATCGTAGAGCGGCAGGTGCAGGTCGCGCAGGCTGATCGAGGTCACCTCGGCGCCTTCGGCCCGAGCGATCTCGACGGCCACGTTCAGCAGTCGCTGATTGAAGGAGTCGGCCCGGGTGCTTCCGGCCACAGCCAGCAGTCTCGGCATTTGCGTCCTCCAGCCCGCTTTGATTGCTTAGCTATCTATGCGTTCCCGCTGGGGCAGCCAAGCTCAGACCGGGGCATCCAGCGGCGCGTCGTCGCCCTCGGGACCGAGGTTGCGGCCGACGTGCTGCAGCAGGCGGCGCAGCGTGGCCACCTCGTCGTCATTGAGGCCTTGCAGAGCGATCTCGTTCACCTCGGCGACGCACGGCGCAAGCGTGGCCTGCAGAGCCCTGGCCTCGGCCGTCAGGAAGACGTGGGTCTTGCGGCGGTCCTCGGCGCTCTGCTTGCGGGTGACGAAGCCGCTGCGCTCCAGGCTCTTCAAAGCGGTGACGGTGGTGGGCTCGCGCATGCCGACGCGGCGAGACAGCTCGCGCTGGGTCAGACCGTCCTCACGCCACAAGACCCGCAGGAAGCGCCATTGGCCGGCGGTGACGCCGTGGGGCAGGGTGCGCTTCTCCAGCGCGCGCGAGAAGCTGCGGAAGGCGATGCGCGTGAGGTAGCCGATGCTGTTGTTGGGATCGGCGTAGAAGTCCGTCGGACGGGCTTTGCTCATGGCCGTTCCTTCGCATCCAAACCGTAGCTCTGCAACGGGAGGGCGAGCTCAGGCGGCGCCGAACCATTCGGCGAGCAGGCGCGCGGTGGTGACCGGCTTTTCCAGCGTTGTCAGGTGCCCGCAGTCGTCGATCGTCTGAAGCCGTGCGCCCGGGATGCCGCCAACGATTTCGGCGGCGTGCTGCTCGGTGGTGATGCCGTCCTGGCGCCCCCAGACCACCAGGGTCGGACAGTGGATGTCGGCGAGCCCGGGTCGGCTGTCGACGCGGGCCATGATCGCGCGTTGCTGGGTCAGGAAGGTCTGCGCGCCTGTATCCTCGGCCATGCGGCGCACGACGCCGAGCAGGGGGCGGTCCTCGCGCCGGGCGGGATGCACGAGGATCGGGATCCGCTCCTCGACGACGTCAGCATAGCGGCCGTCCTCCACCAGCCGGATGTAGCCCTGGCGGCGCTCGGTCTGGGCCGGGCCGTCGTTCGGCGCGAGCGTCGACAGGAGCGCGAGGCGGCGGACGCGCTCAGGCGCGCGGCGCAGGACCTCGAAGGCGACGAAGCCGCCCATGGCCTGACCCACGAGGTCGAACTGCGGGGGCGAAGCGGCCAGCAGCCGTTCAGCCATGCCGCCGATAGTGTCGTCGCGCGTGTGGTCGGCGAGGATGACGTCGTGCTGCGCCTGAAGCGCCGACAGGCTGTCGCCCCAGACGTCGAGGGTCAGGAGCTGGCCGGTGACGAGGACAACCGCCATCAGACCACCTGGTTGTTCAGTGGTCGGCCGTCGCGGAGCCGGCGGCCGTTCTCGAAGGCCGCTTCGAGGCTGCGCGAGAGCGTCTCCGGCGTCAGCCAGGCGACGTGCGGCGCGACTACCACGTTGGGCAAGGCGAACAGCGGGTCGGTCGGATCGACCGGCTCGCGGGCGAAGACGTCGAGGCCTGCGCCGCGAAGGCGGCCCGAGGCGAGAGCGGCATGCAGGGCCGGCTGATCCACCAGCTCGCCGCGGGCGGTGTTGATGAGGATTGCGCCGGGCTTCATGCGGGCCAGGGCGTCGGCGCCGATGACACCGCGGGTCTCGTCGGTGAGCGGCGCGTGCAGCGACAGGATGTCGGCGGTGGCGATCAGCTCGTCGAAGCCCACAGCCCGGCCCATTGCCTCCGGCTTCACCGACCGCGCCGTGTAGATGACGTCGGCGCCCAGCGCCTTGAAGACGGGCGCGAGCCGGGCGGGGACGCCGCCGTACCCGAGGAAGCCGACCGTCCGGCCGGCGACTTCGCCACTGGCGTCGATGACCGCGAGGTCCGGCGTCCAGCCCTCGCCGGCGCGGACCAGCGGATCGAAGTAAGGAATGCGCCGCAGGACCGCGAACAGCAGCGCCAGGGTCATCTCGGCCACGGCCTGGCTGTTCGTGCCGGGCATGTTCGAGACGGCGATGCCCCGCGCCCTGGCCGCCTCGAGGTCGATGGTGTTCACCCCGACGCCCAGCTTCTGGATCAGCTTCAGATTGGGCGCCTGGTCCATCATCGCGGCGGTAACGGGCTTCAGGACGTGCAGCAGCACTTCGGCGTCAGCGATCTCGCGCGCAAATCCCGCCTCGTCGGTCTGGTCGACACAGGCCCAATCGAAGCCGTCGGCGGCGGCGCGCCGCTCCAGCTCCGCGATGAAGCCGGGGCTCGCGCGGTACTGCAGGACCGCCTTCACGCGTGCGCCGCCGCGACCGACGCGGGCAGGGCGCCATAGCCGGCGTACTCGGCGTCCGCGCCCATCTGCTCCTCGATGCGCAGAAGTTCGTTCCACTTGGCCATGCGCTCGGAGCGGGTGAACGAGCCGACCTTCAGCTGGCCGGCGTCCCAGCCGACCGACAGATGCGAGATGCTGACGTCCTCGGTCTCGCCCGAGCGGGCCGAGACGATGGCGCTCCAGCCCAGCTCGCGGGCGGCGTCGAGGGCGGCCTTGGCGCGGCTGACGGTGCCCGCCTGGTTCACCTTCACCAGCACGGCGTTGCAGGCGTCGTTCGCGGCGGCGCGGCGGACGCGCTCGGCGTTCGTCACCAGGAAGTCGTCGCCGATGAGCTGAACCGTCTGCCCGAACCGCTGCGTCGCGAGCGCCATGCCGGCCATGTCGTCCTGACTGACCGGGTCTTCGATGGAAAGGATCGGGTACTTGGCGGTCCAGACGGCCACCCGCTCGACGATCTGTTCGGAGGTGAGCTCGGCCCCGTCCAGCGGCAGGCGGTAGCCGTCGCCGTGCGAGAGTTCGTTGGCCGCCACGTCGAGCGAGATGAACACGTCGTGCCCGGCCTTGTGGCCGCTGCGGTCGATCGCGCGCGCCAGGGTCTCCAGGGCCTCCTCGTTGGAGGCGAACAGCGGCCACCAGCCGCCCTCGTCGGCGACGCCGGCCAGGCGGCCGGTCTCCTCCATGATCGCGCCGGCTGCGCGGTAGACGTCGGCGGTGATCTCGAAGGCCCGGCGCACGGTCGGTGCGCGCGGACACATGACCATGAAATCCTGCACGTCGGTTCGGCGCCCGGCGTGGGCTCCGCCGCCGAAGATCTGGATCTCCGGCAGAGGCACGCGGACCTTGCGGCCCTCGGCCAGATAGCGCCAGAGCGGTACGCCCTCGGCGGCGGCTGCCGCGTGGACCGCCGCCAAGGAGGTCGCGACCGCAGCGTTGGCGCCAAGCTTTGAGAAGGCGGGCGTGCCGTCGAGCTGTTCGAGTACCGCGTCCAGGGCTGCCTGGTCGCGGACGTCCCGGCCGACCAGCGCCTTGGCGATCTCGCCGTTCACCGCAGACGTGGCGCGCTCGACGCCGTAGCCGCCGAACGCCTCCCCGCCGTCCCGTAGGTCGATGGCCTCGTGGGCCCCGCGCGAAGCGCCGGCAGGCGCCATGGCGCGGCCCACCGCGCCGCCGGCGATCTCGATCTCGGCCTCGACGGTCGGGCGTCCGCGGCTGTCCCATAGCTGCCGGGCCCGGACGGCGGTGATCGTGTGCTTCATCGGCTCCCCAAACTCTCGAACAGCGCCCGTCGCACGTCGGAGAAGCGCGCAATCTCTCCGGCCAGCAGGTCTCGGGCCGCTTCGCGGACCAGCGCCTTGTCAGCCTCTGCCGTCAGGTATTCCACCGGCGACTTGCCGTCGATCCTGGCCAGCAGCAACGCCGCCAGCAGCGGCGCGGCGCGGGCTTCCAGAACGGCCGCCGGCTCCCAGTCGACGCCTGACAGATAGCCGGCCGCGAGCGCGTCGAACGCCTCGGCAAAACGCGCGGCGTACGCCGGCTTCCACGCGGCCTTGAGCAGCAGATGGTTAAGGCAGAACGCGATGTCGAAGGCAGGATCGCCGTACCAGGCGCACTCGGCGTCCAGCAGCACCGGTCCCTCGGGGCCGACGAGGATGTTCTTCGGGCTGACGTCACCGTGGACGAGGGCGACCCGCGTCGTCCGCGTGATCTCGGCGATGGCGTCGATGCGCGGCGCAATATCGGGGTGCGCCGCCGCCGTGTGCGTGAGGTAAGGCTCCAGCCGCAGGGCCTCGAACATCGCGGTGGTGTCGAACGTGGCGGCGATCTCCGAGCGACCGGCCGTCGCCGAGTGGATGCGCGCGAGGCCTGCGCCAACCGCGGCCGCAAAGCCGGCGTCGATCCGGCCGGCGGCCAGTTCGGCCTTCCACACCGGATGGTCCGCCGGCTCGAACCAGCTCATCGCGAAGATATGCCGGCCCGCGTCCTCGGCCAGCACCTGAGGTACGGCGAGCCCGCCTAGGCCGGCCACCGCCCGGAGGTAGGCGGCCTCGTTGGCCGAGCGCTCGACCGGGGCGCGCCAGTCGGCGGCGACGCGCAGCTTGTCCAGCGCGGCCTTGACGCAGATTGGGCCGCCGCTGAGCCCGACGCGGAACACGTCGCTGGAGACGCCGCCAGTCAGCGGCGCGATGGCCGGCGCCTCATCCGGCGCGGCCAAGCCCGCCTCACGCAGCCACTCCAGGATCTCGGGATACGCCCCCATGGGGACGTCAGAACGTCTGGCGGAAGACCGCGACGTGGGCGCTGTCGATGTACTCGTCCAGCCGCGCGATCCGGCCGTCGCGGAGCTTGACGATGAGAGCTGCCGGCAGGCTGACGCGCTTGCCGTCCTTGCGGGTCCCGCGGAGCACGTGTTGCTGGACGAAGCCGTCGGCGAACACCTCCAGGCGGCGGTTGTCGTACACCCGGTCGCTGATCCGGCCGACCATCCCGGTCAGGGTGGCGAGGTTATCCTCCCGGGTCTGCACCAGGTCGTCGAAGTTGTGCCAGATCTCGACGTCAGGATTGTAGCTGTCCTTGACCGTCTCGATGTCGCCCTGTTCGACGGCGTCGAAGAAGCGCTTGGCGAAGGCGCGGATCGCGGCCTCATCCATAGGAGTCCCTCCAGGTTCTTTGGATCGCCCGCTCTATTCGGCGGGTTGCAGCTTCCGGCGCTTCACGAGCGGGACGATCACGCTCTCGTCGCGGACCCCGTCCGCCTTCATCGGCGCATGGGCGACGTCGTCGTCGTTGAACGGCCGACCGACCCATGACGCGAACTCCAGGCACACGCCGTCGGGATCGAAGAAGTAGACCGAGCGCACGAAGACGTCGTCGGTGACTTCGGCGCTGGAGCCGGTGTCGGAATTGTCGTGGTTGAGGATCTGCGAGACCGCGATCCCCTTGTCCTTCAGCTTCTGGACGTACTCGTCGAACTTCTCCTCCGGCACGTCGAAGGCGATGTGGTTCATCGAGCCGTGGGCGCTGACGAACGACCCTTGCGTCGGCAGGGCGCTGGGCGAGGCATGGCCCGGCTGGGCCTGCGGGGCGTCCTTGAACCAGAAGAAGGCCAGGCTATCGCCGTTGCCGATGTCGAAGAAGAAGTGCTGTCCCATGTCGCGGGGCAGATCGATGGTCTTGGTCAGCGGCATGCCCAGGACGTCGCGGTAGAATTTCACCGTCTCGGCCATGTCCTTACAGACGAGGGCGAGGTGGTTCACGCCGCGGATCTCGAATTCGCTGTTCGGCTTCGCCATGGCTTCCTCCGTCGCCGTCTCTGCGGCTCAGCTCCGGTGTCCAGAAAGGACGATACCGGCCTTGCGCCGCGCGCACAGCGGCAAATGGGTTCGGGTCGATAAGAAATCTAAGGATCACGCCGGAAACGTCAACTTGCTTGATGTTCCCGGCGATCACGCTTGCGGGATGCCTTAGCGACGCGCCCCGCTCAGGAAGTCGGTGGCGTTGAAGCCTTCCGGCGCCGCGACCTCCACGATCGGCTCTTCGCGGTTGTCGTATTCCATGCGCAGCGCACGGGTGATCACCGCGTGCATCGCATAGAGCGTGGTGATGTAGGTGAACTCGAAGATCTCCTCGTCGCCCCAGAACGTGCGGAGCTTCTCGAAGACCTCCAGGGGAACGCGGCCATCGGCGAGCGTCAGGCAGTCGGTGTAGGCGAGGACGGCGCGCTCCTGCTCGTTGAACACGTCCGAGACGGTCCAGTGGGCGATGGCGGCGATCTTCTCGTCGGATACGCCCAGGCCGCGGAGCGACTTGCAGTGCTGGGAGAAGACGAACTGGCTCTCCTTGACCCAGCCGGCGCGGGTCTGGCCGAGCTCGCGGAGCACGGGATCGATCTTGCGGTCGGGGTGGCGGTAGACCGCGAAGCCGTCAACCGCGTGCTGGAAGATGTCGGGCGCCAGCGCATAGACGGTCCACCAGTCGCCCGGCGTGCCGGTGGCGGTGCCCGGGTCGGCCACCGGGTCGCGATCGGGACCGAAGAGGCGGTCGTAGTAGCGGGTGACGACCTCGGCGGTGACTTCGGCGCGGGGAACCTGGCGCAGGACGGGCATGGTTTCGATCCTTGAGGTGTGATCAGGAGGCGACGCCGGCAGTCATCCGCCGGGCGCCGTTCGCGGCGACGAGACCTTCCAGGTCGTCGCCGGCGTAGCTGGGGTCGGCGGACTCGCCGAAGGCCGCGAGAAGGTCGGCGAACTGCGCCTCGGCCAGCGGTTTCCACTCGGGGTGGGTGAAGATGTAGAACTCGCCGGCCTCGATAGCGCGGGCGACCCGCTCGCCGACCTTGTCGGGGGACATGCCGGAGGCCAGCACCGAGCCCATGTTCTGGGCGGTCTGGGCCGCCTGACCTTGTTCGGACACGCCCGGCCGCAGCTTCTGCGTGGTCTCGACGATGCGGGTGGCTGACATGCCAGGGCACAACACGGACAGACCGACGTTCGTGTCGGCGAGCTCGTTGCGGAGGCCGAGCGCGATGCCCAGGGTCGCGAACTTCGAGGAGATGTAGGCCACCGAGATCGGCGGCGGGACGATGCCGACCATCGAGGCGGTGATTGCCACGTGGGCCGGCTTGCCGCTGGCCTTCATGGCGCCCAGGAAGGTGCGGCAGGCGTAGAGGTGCGCGTGTGCGTTCACAGCGTAGGCCCAGCGCCAGACATCGGTGTCATAGGTCTCGAAGCTGCCCGAGCCGCCGCCGACGCCGGCGTTGCTGAACAGGATGCGGACCTCGCCGAAGTTCGCCGCCGCCTCGCCGGCCGCGGCCCACTCGGCCTCCTCGGCGACGTTCAGGCGGACGGCGAGGGTGTCGGCGCCTTCCTCGCGCAGCTCCTTCGCTGCGGCTTCCACACGCTCGGCGTCGAGGTCGGCCAGGATCAGGCGTGCGCCACGGCGGGCCAGGGCGCGGGCGGTGGCCAGACCGATGCCGCTGGCGCCGCCGGTGATGAATGCGGTTTCGCCTCGGATGTCTTTCATCGTCCGGTCTCCTCGAGAACCTTGCGGGTGTCGGCGTCCACCACCCGCGCCAGGAAGGCGTAGAGGAGCGCGGAGACCAGTGCGATGGGGGCAGCCGCCATCAGGGCGAGCTTGAGCGGCTGAGCTGCGCCGCCGGCGGCGAAGGCGTCGCTCATCATGCCGATCGCCAGCGGGCCGCCGCCGGGCCCCAGGATGTTGAAGGCCAGCAGCAACAGCGAGGTGGCGGTGGCGCGGGCGGCGACGGGCGACAGGTTCTGGACCAGCGCCAGGGCCGGCGCGACGTACATGGTGCAGCAGACCATCGGCACGCACATCAGAAGCAGCGACGTCTGCCAGGAGGGCGCCATGCAGGCCAGCACCAGCGTCGGCGCGGTGAGCAGCATCGAGAGGCCGGGAATCCAGGCGTAGGCCTTGGGACTGCGGGCGCCCGCCCAGTTCACCAGCGCGCCGCCGCCCCAGATGCCGATGCCCATGCAGAGACCGGCGGCCGGGCCGAACCAGCGGGCGACCTCGGCCAGTGGCATCTCCTGGACGCGCATGAGGTAGGCCGGGATCCAGTTCAGCATGCCTGTGCTGACGAAGGCGGCGAGGCCGCTGGCCAGCAGCAGGATGCGCAGGGTGGGCTTCGAGAGGAAGACGCGCGCCGACGCGGACAGGCTCATCGCCGGCGCGGGCTTGGCGGCGTGGCGAGGGTCGAGCCCGCCGCGGACCGGCTCGCGGACCAGGAAGACGAGGAGGGCAGCGGCGATCAGGCCGGCGCCGCAGACCAGGAAGAAGGCGCCGCGCCAGCCGAACTGGATGGCGGCCCAGCCGCCGACGGTGGCGCCGAGGAATACGCCGATCGGGCCGTTGACCGTGAACAGGCCGATGACGGCGGGGCGCTTCTCGGGCGGGAAGTAGTCGGCCAGGATCGAGAGCGACGGCGCGGTCCCCCCGGACTCCCCGAGTCCCACGCCGCAGCGGGCGACGGCCAGGTGCCAGAAGGTGGTGGCGAAGCCGCAGGCGCCGGTGAACAGGCTCCAGATGGCGCAGGCGCAGGCCACCAGCTTCACGCGGTTCACGCGGTCGGCCAGCATGGCGGCGGGGACGCCGAGCACGGCGTAGAACAGAGCGAAGCTGAGGCCGGTGAGCAGGCCGAGCTGGGTGTCGGAAAGGTGCAGCTCTCGGCGGATAGGTTCGGCCAGCACCGAGAGGATCTGGCGGTCGAGGAAGTTGATGGCGCCGATGGCCGTGAGCACGGCCAGGGCCACGTGGCGGCCCGGTCGGCCAAGCGCCGGCGCGGCGGAATTCAAGGCGGCGGCCTCGGCCATTCTCACTCCCTTCGGGCGTCTGTCGCGCCTTGATCCGAAGGGTCCGGCGGGATAGCCATGATGTCAAGAAAGTTTACGGTTCGGCCGGGAGGAAACGAGCATGGACATCGCGGGACGCACCATCGTGGTGACCGGCGCGGCGGCGGGGATCGGACAGGCGACGGCGCTGCTGTTCGCGGAGTTGGGCGCGGCGCGGATCCACCTGGCGGACGTGGACGAGGCGGGGCTGGCCGAGACCGCCAAGGCGATCGGGCCGGCGGCGACGATCCACCGGATCGACCTGGCGGAAGTGGCGCGAATCCCTGCCTGGCTGGACGGGTTGAGTGGTTACGACGTGCTGTTCAACAACGCCGGCGTCGTCGCGGGCGCGCCGGCGTTCCCGGAGGCGCCGCTGCCGAAGCTGCAGTGGATCGTCGACGTAAACCTGACCTCGATGGTGGTGGCCACCCAGACCGCGGCGCAGGCGATGCGGGCGCGCGGCGGCGGGGTGATCGTCAACACCATCTCGACCGTGGCGCTGGGCAAGGGCTTCAGTGACACGATGTATGCGGCGACCAAGGCCGGCGCGATGATGTTCACCCGCTGCTGCGGTGGGCTGAAGGCGGAGTGGAACGTCCGGGTGGCCGGCGTGCTGCCCGGCCTGGTCGACACGCCGATCCTGTACAAGACCGGGGCCGACGGCGCGGCCCCGTGGATGGAGCCGATCCTGGCCAACAACGAAAAGGCCTCGCCCCGCGATATCGCCGAGGCGGTGGTCGACCTGGTGCGGGACGACAGCCTGGCCGGCGGCGACTGGGTGGCGGTGCGCCGCATCGGCGGCCGCGTGGAGCGCCAGTGGGGCCATGACGAGCCGGCCTAAACGTCGACGCCGGCGCTCTTGAGCATGTTCTCGCCGAACAGGTTGGACCATTGTTCGGGCGTCAGCACCGGCCGGGCGCTGGAGAGGTTGGCGGCGTTCTTCACCTCGGTGCCGCGCTGGACCGCGGGCCGCGCGGCGACCGCCTCGAACCAGCGGTTCACGTTCGGCCATTCCGCGGGGTCGAGGCCGATGGCGCGGATCGCCCGCGTCCAGGGCCAGGTGGAGACGTCCGCCACGGAATAGGCGTCGCCAGCCAGGTACTCGGCCTCGGCGAGACGGCGGTCGAGGACGGCCAGCATGCGCCGCGTCTCGTTCATGTAGCGGCCCACCGGATAGTCCTGGCCCTCGGGGGCGTAGCGGACGAAGTGGTGCGCCTGGCCCTGCATCGGGCCGAAGCCGGCCATCTGCCACATCAGCCACTGCATCGCGACTGAGCGGCCCTTCGGATCCGACGGCATAAGCGCGCCGCCGGCCTTTTCCGAAAGATAGAGCAGGATCGCGCCGGACTCGAAGACGCAGAACGAGCCTGGGCCGCCACCGAGGGGATCGTGATCCTCGATGGCAGGCAGGCGTCCGTTTGGATTGATGCGCCGGAATTCGGGCTTCAGGTGATCGCCCGCCAGCATGTCGTAGGGGAGCAGCCGGTAGGGGAGGCCGACCTCCTCCAGCATGATGCTGACCTTGTTCCCGTTCGGCGTGGGAACGAAGTGGACGTCGATCATGCGGGCCTCCTGAAAAGGAAAGCGGCGCGCCCCGATCAGGAACGCGCCGCCCTCGTCCGTTTCGTCAGAACCGCAGGCCCGCTTCGAGCGAAATGGTGCGGCCTTCCTCGAGGTAGAGGATCGCCCGCGGCGCCGCGGTGATCGGCGACGGCAGCATGAAGCTGGAGCCGGTGGTCAGCTCGTCCGTCAGGTTCTTGCCGACGAAGGCGACGTGCCAGCGCTCATCCTCGGGGCCGTACTGAACCCGCAGGTCGATCTTGGTGTAGCCCTTCTGGACGCCGTAGGTCGGCGACTGGTTGTCGGAGTTGAAGAACTTCGACCGGCCCGACGCGGCGAAGCGCCAGTCGACCATCATGTCGTTGTCGAGTTCGATCTTCTGGTGGACCTGCAGGGTGCCGCTCCACTTGGAAGCGTGCTGCAGCGGCGCGCCGGCGATGTTGTTGGCCGCGATGCTGGCCGGGACCGCAGGGTTGCACGCCGTGATCGGCTGCGAGGCGAGGCAGGCTGCGCCCGGATAGTCGTCGTACTTGGCGTCCTGGTAGGCGGCGGCCAGCGTGATGTCGAAGTTCCGCATCGGGAACAGCGAGAGTGAACCTTCGACGCCCTTCGAGCTGGCGCTCGCCGCATTGGTCGTCTGGTAGGTCGAGATGGTCGGGTTGTAGACCGAGACCTGCAGGTCCTTGAAGCTGGTGTCGTAGGCCGAGAGGTTCAGCACGACGCGGCCATCGGCCAGGGTGGACTTGATGCCCACCTCGTAGTTCTCAGACTTCTCGGGGCGGTAGACGAAGGTGGCGTCGGTCGTGCCGTAGGTGTTCGACACGAAGCCGCCCGACTTCGAGCCCCGGCCGTAGGTCGCATAGACCATGATCTGGTCGGTGATGTCGTACTGGCCGGTGATCGAAGGATCGAGGTTGTCCTCGCCGTCGATCTCGCCGTTGGCCGTGGTGTTCACCGGCCGCAGGGCGAACGGGCCGTACCGCAGGCTGCCCCAGAACGCGCCGCGCTTATCGATGGTGGTGTAGCGCAGGCTGCCGATCACGCGCAGGTCGTCGTTCACGTTGAACGTGCCCTGGCCGAACACCGAGAAGCTCTCGGCGCGCTGGCGGAATTCGGTGTTCAGGAGGCCGAAGTAGTTCAGCGCGGCGATGTTGAAGCCGCCCAGCTGGGTCAGCTGGTACAGCGACTGATCGTAGTAGGCGCCGATGATGTACTCGAACCGCTGGCCCGTGGGCGACAGCAGCCGAACCTCCTGCGACCACTGGCGGAAGTGCTCGGGGTAGCTGTTGTAGACGCTGTTGGCCGTGAACCCGCCTGCCGGCACCGACTGGTCGAAGTTGTTCACGATGTTCGAGCGGAAGAACGAGTAGCCGGTGATCGACGTCAGCGTGAAGTCGCCGATGTCGAAGTTGCCGGTGGCCGACACGAGCCAGGACGTCGCCTTGGTGCCTTCCGGCCCAATGGCGTTCTGGGTGCTGTAGCGGGTCTTGTCCGGCTGCTGGGCGGTGGTCAGCGGGCTGGAGACGTTGACGCCGCCCGCCACATCGCGGTTCGCGTACTCAACCTTCAGGGTGTAGTCGATCGTGTCGGTCGGGTTCCAGGCCAGGGTCAGTCGGGCCAGGGCCTGCTCGTTCTGCGGCTCGCGGCGGTCGAGGGCGAGATTGCGCAGGAAGCCCTTGTTGTCGGTGACCTTCACCGCCAGGCGCGCGCCCAGGGTATCGGTGATCGGCCCGGAGACATGTCCCCAGACATCGTAACCGCGGAGGCTGAAGTTGTAGAGGCCGTTGACCTCGCCCTCGAACGCCGAGGTCGGGCCGGCCGAGACGATGCTGACGGCGCCGGCGGGCGTGTTCTTGCCGAACAGTGCGCCCTGCGGACCGCGCAGGACTTCCACTCGCGCCAGATCGAAGAAGGGCGACTGGGCCTGGCGGTTCCGGCCGGCATAGACGCCGTCCATATAGAGGCTGACCGCCTGGTCGAACGAGAAATTCGACGGCGGCGAGCCGAAGCCGCGGATGTAGATGGTGTCGTTGCCGGCGGTGGTCTGTACGGCGACGTTCGGCGCGAACGAGACCAGCTGCTTGAAGTCGTTGGTGTTGAAGTCCTCGATCTTCTCGCCGGACACGACCTCCATCGAGATCGGCACGTCCTGGAGGTTCTGTTCCCGCTTCTGGGCGGTGACGACGACCTCGCCGAGCGTTGAGCCGTCAGCCTCGGCGGTCTGAGCGAACGCCGAGCCGGCGGCCAGGCTGACAAGCATGGTGGTGCAAAGCAGAACCCGGGCGGTCATGGCCGTCCTCCCCCTGTGATTTTGATCTGTGCGTCCGTTGGCCGGACTTTGATCGGGAGAGTGGCGCCGTTCTGCGAACTGTCAATTCACTTGACGCTTAGATGTCGAAGAATTGTGACCCTAGGTGAGCCGTTTTGTCGAGTCTTCTCGCCGTCTTCGCAACGTACGGCTGAGCTTCATTGGGCGGCGCCGCTCAGGGTTGCCGGGCGGCGATCTCGCGAGCGCGGGCGAAAGCGTCCTGGAAGGCTTGGGCGCCGTTCTGGTGGCCGATGAGCTGGAAGGCGGCCTTGCGGATGCGCCAGCCGTCGCCGGTGCGGACGAACTCGTGAACGTAGGCCCCGCAGGCATGCGCGACATGGTCTGTGCCGTCGTCTGCGAGGAAGTGCAGCGCATTGACGTATGAGGTGCAGACGGCCGCCGTGCCGTCGACCTCGATGCGGAAGTTGGTGACGACGTGCTGGGTAGCGTCGAAGCCCTTCAGCGTGTTCAGCCGCTGGAGCCAGGCGTTCACCGCGAGGGTCTCCCGGATCGAACCCATCGAGCTGTAATCGATCTCCACCGGATCCATGAGCAGGCTGCGCATCAGCCCCCAGTCGCGCGCGTCGAGCGCCGTGGCGTAGGCGACGACCATGTCGGTGAGTTCGGTGCGCGTGGCCGGATCCAGAGGCGAGATCGACATGTGAAGAGGGTCGCCAGTGGAGACCATTCCGTCAACAAGATTGACGCTCAGCTCGCACAAGTTGGAGGGCGGCTTACCCCGTAGATCACCTGATGGCGGGCGGGCGCGCGGGCCGCTCAAGATCACCGTCGCTCGCGTCCAACGCGAAAGGGACCCGTCATTCCGCAGCGAAGCGAACCCACGGCTGCCGGGTCCCCTCTAAGCCCGCTCGCGATGCCTGCCGGCGCGGAGGCGAGCCGCGAGGCTGGCGAAGCGGCTCCCGGGCCCTGCTCGGGTCGGGCGTCGCAGGAGAGCGAGACGGTCGAGCTGGCCTACGCCATCGAGCGGGCCCTGATGGATGCCGACCGAACCATGCTGCAGATCATCGCCACAGCCCTTTCGATGATCGGCATGGGCGTGACGATCTATTCGTTCTTCACGGGGGTTGCGACGCGCTTCGCGGGCGGGGATGACGTTCTCGCGCGCCGCATCGGTCTGGCGCTGCTCAGTCTCGGGCTGGTCCTCCTGATCACAGGGATCGGCAGCCAGGTCCGCTACCGCTTCGCCCTCATCCGCCAGCACAAGGTGTTGCGCCGGCTGGTGGGAAGGTCGGCGACGCCCCGTTACCGGCCGCAGCCCACGTTCGCGATCGCAGCGGCCCTGCTTCTCATCGGATCTTTCGCGCTGGCGACGATCCTAACCCAGCAGGCCTGACGAGCAGCCCTCACGCGTCCGAGCCTGCCTGTCCGCTGCATGGACCGTGCGGCGGCGACGATTTATCCGCCATCCGCCAACTCAACTCGTAAACCACACGAAAGCCGTCGTGGTCCGACAGCTTCGGGCTGTCGGGGCGCCCGTCGAACATGGTCTGCACCCGGACCGGACGGATCGAGACGACGGAGCCATCCTCGAAGAGTTGCAGATCCTGCGTATCCATCCACGGCGCGTCGCCGTCCCAGGAGGTCTCGACCTGACAGCCGGTGCGCGGATCAATGCAGTGGCGTTGAACCACCTTCATCGGCAGGAGCGCGTCGAAACCTTCCCAGCGGACCTCGGAGCCCCGCATGTTGAAGTCGCCGCCCAGGACCTTCGGCCGCCGCGGGTCTGCGTGCGCATCGATGAAGGCGGCAAGCTCCGCCGTCTGGATTGCGTGGGCGGCGGTCGTCCGGGTGATGGACGCCTTAGACGCCTTGCGCGAATTCATGTGGGTGTCGAACAGATCGACCGGGACAGGAACGCCGGGGACCACGATCTGCGCATACAGCGCGCCCTTGTTGCTGAGGCAGTCCAGACCGGCGCAACCGCGCCGATTGAACGGCTCATCGGCGCGAGCGACGATGGGATAGACACTGGCGATTGCCAGGCCGCCGGTGGCCAGTCGGAAGCGGACTTCACCCTTGCGGACCTGGGGACGGCCAGGCGTCGCGCCGGCCGCCGGCAGCGTGCGACGTGCCGAGTGGCTGGGTCCGGCGACGAGCGACGGGTAGTCCGCCCGTTCGACCGCCGTCACCGCCGCCCCTGAGAACATCTCCTGGAACAGGACGACGTCGGGGCTCTGACCTGCGTTTCGCAACGCGCCGAGCCTCCGGCCGATCTCGTCGAGGCTTGGTTTCCGCGCCGTCCGCGCCGGCCATCCTAGGCCTTCGATGTTGTAGGTCAGGATATCCAGATGGGTTCGCGCCATCCGGCCGTCTTCGGAAACCTCAATCCGCGGCGCTTTCGCGCTTTCACAGGAATGCGTGCGTTCCGCCGGCAGAGTGCTGCAGGCGCCGGCAAGGGCGCCCGAAGCGGCGAGCGCTGCCACGGCGCCGCTTCGCCAGCCGCGAACCAGGGCCCGAAAGGCCGCCACGCTGATCATTCGACGATCTTAGCGAACTCTACCGAAGGCTATACCCCCGACCGCTGAGGCAGGCGGCGCGGGCGCGCCCATAGGCGCCCTGACCCGCCGCCGACTGGGCCGCCATGGCCTGGGTCTGGGCGTTGGCTTCCCGCCGATTGGCCGCACGCCGCGCGACGCCTCCAGAAACGGCCCCGATCGCCGCCCCTTCTCCAGCGTTGCCGCTGAGAGAGCCCAGGCCGGCGCCTACCACGGCTCCGCCTACACGCGCGCCGCTGCCGGTCACGGGCTTCGGCGCGACCGCAATGGGCGCGGGTGCTGTCGCCGGATCGTATCCGCTCTGCCGGACCGCCCACGTATGACATTCCCCTTCGTCGGCCGCCTGCTGCTCCGGGGTCTGGCCCTTGGCGGGGTACACGAACGGCGCAGCCGCCTGCGTGATCCACAGGGTGCTGACGGCAAACGCCGCGCCGACGAGCAGGCTCTCGGAAGGCATGATCCCGTGACTCCACCGGACGACCGCCGAATTGAGGTCGCTGACGAGACATCACAGGCACATCCACACCACCGTTCATATCGGGCCGGTCCCGGAGGCAGGGCGGTGGAAGACCCGTTCCGCGCGCAGGCAAGTCCCGCCGCCTGCCGGCACGGCGGCCCGGCTTAGGGTCTGATGCGGAGTCTCACGCCCCAGCGCTCGGGCGGATCCCTGATGTCCACATCGACCGGGGCCGTGGTTTCAAGTCACGTTCAAGCGACAGGAACTGGTCATGCCGAACGGAAAGCCGAACATCCTGGTCATGTGGGGCGACGACATCGGGCAGTCGAACCTGAGTTGCTACTCGTTCGGCGTGATGGGCTACACCACGCCCAACATCGACCGGATCGCCAACGAAGGATGAAATTCACCGACTATTACGGTGAGCAGAGCTGCACGGCGGGACGTGCGTCGTTCATCACCGGGCAGGCGGGCATGCGAACAGGCCTGACGAAGGTTGGTATGCCGGGCGCCAATCTGGGCATGCGCAAGGAGGATCCGACTATCGCCCGGGCGCTCAAGCAGCTGGGGTACGCCACCGGTCAGTTCGGCAAGAACCACCTTGGCGATAAGGACGAGCACCTGCCCACCATGCACGGCTTCGACGAGTTCTTCGGCAACCTCTACCACCTCAACGCCGAGGAGGAGCCGGAAGACCGCGACTATCCGTCGGAAAAGGATTTCCCCCACTTCCGGGAAAAGTTCGGTCCGCGTGGCGTCCTGCATTGCTGGGCCGACGGCGAGGGCGGGCAGAGGATAGAGAACACCGGGCCGTTGACCCGCAAGCGCATGGAAACGGTGGACGAAGAGTTCCTGGAAGGCGCCAAGGCCTTCATCAGGAAGGCGCATGAGGCGGGGGAGCCGTTCTTCGTTTGGTTCAACACCACCCACATGCATTTCCGCACGCACGCGAAACCGGACAGCCTCGGCCAGTCGGGCCGCTGGCAGTCCGAGTATCATGACGTGATGGTCGACCATGACCGCCACATCGGCGCACTGCTCGACTACCTGGACGAGCTCGGCATCACGGACGACACTTTCGTCCAGTATTCCACCGACAACGGGCCGCACTGCAACTCGTGGCCCGACGCCGGAACGACGCCGTTCCGGAGCGAGAAGAACACCTGCTGGGAAGGCGCCTATCGCGTGCCGGCCCTAGTGCGCTGGCCGGGCAAGATCAGGCCCGGATCGATTTGCACCGAGATCGTCAGCCATCTGGACTGGTTCCCGACCTTCGTCGGGATCGCCGGAGACCGCGACGTCGCCGAGAACCTTCGGAAAGGCGTCACCTGGCAGGGATGCCGTTACCGGGTCCATCTGGATGGGCATGACCTGACGGACCTGCTCACCGGCAAGGCGGCCGAAGGCCCACGGAAGGGGTTCATCTACTTCAACGACGACGGCGATGTGGTGGCGCTCCGTTACGACAACTGGAAGCTCGTCTTCCTCGAGCAGCGGGCGCCAGGCACTCTCCGGGTGTGGGCTGAGCCGTTCACGCCGTTGCGCGTGCCGAAGATGTACAACCTGCGGACCGACCCTTACGAGTTCGCCGACGTCACCTCGAACACCTATTACGACTGGATTTTCGAGCACGCGTACCTGGCGATACCGGCGCAGAGCATCGTCGCGCAGTTCCTGGCCACCTTCCAGGAGTTCCCGCCCCGCCAGAAGGCGGCGAGCTTCTCGATCGATCAGGTGGTCGAGAAAATGACCGACATGACGACCGCGCAGCGCTGATCGGAAGGTTCGATCAAGGCCCGTCTCACGGCCTCAGCCTCAGGCATGGGGTGCCACATGCGCAAGCTCATCGCGCTCTGCATGGCCGCGGGGCTGAGCGCCGTCACGGCAGCGGGGGAGGTCCGGGCGCAGGCCCCCGACGCAGCGGCGACAGGTCCGCCCGTCGTTCCGCCCGCCGCGGCGCCTGCTGATGGCTGGGAGTTCTCCGCGACAGCTTATGCTTGGGCCAGCGGGCTTGAGGGTGACGTCAAAGCCTTCCCGGCTCTGCCGTCCGTGGCGGTCGATCTCTCATTTGGAGACGTGGTCGAAAACCTCGACTTCGCCGGCATGGTCCTCCTGCAAGCTCAGAAGGGCCGGTTCGTGGCGCTGGCCGACCTCAGCTATGTCGACCTCAGCGCATCGCGAGACGTCGCCGTTCGCGATCCCCTGGTCCTGAATGCGGAGCTGGACACCTCGCTGGTGATATCGACGGTCGCCGCCGGCTATCGGGCCGTCGACCAGGAACGTCTCTCGCTCGACGCGTTCGGCGGCGTCCGCATCATGTCGGTCGATACCCGCGTGTCGCTTTCGTTTGCGGCGGCCGGAATCACCCGCAAGACTTCGGAAACCTGGGTCGATCCCGTCCTCGGACTTCGGCTGCGCGCGCCCCTGGCGGAACGCTGGACGATGGTCGCGTATGGCGACGTCGGCGGCTTCGGTGTCGGCTCCGACGTGACCTGGCAGCTGCTGGGCGGGGTACAGTACGAGCTCGGCCGGAAGACGTCTGTTGCGCTCGGCTGGCGCCACTATGTGGTCGACTACGAAAGCGAGGCCTTCATCTACGACGTCTCACTGACGGGTCCGGTAATCGGCTTCACCGTGACGTTCTGACGGCCGGACCGGCCTCAGACCCTCAGCGCCGCTAAGCGTCTGACCCCGCCAGGCCCGGCCCGAAGGTGAGGGCGGGACCCCAGGCGCGGTTGAGGATGCGGGCGAGCTGACGGAAGTCGTCTTCGCCGAGGCGGGCGATCAGTTCGTCGGCCTGGATCATCATGGCCTGCTGGGCGTCGACGCGCATGGTCTCGCCGAGCTTGGTGGGCGTCACGATCTTCACACGCCGGTTCACCGGGTCATCGGCGAGGGCGACGATGCCGCTCTCGATCATCTGGTTGATGGTGGCGTGGATGGCCTGGCGGCTGACGCCCATGTTGCGGGCGATGTCGGAGGGGCGGTTCACGCCCAGCACGATGTTCGCCATCACCATCGACTGCGGGCGGGTCACCTCGGGCCAGCCGCGCGAGCGCAGGTAGTTCTGCAGGCTCTCGTCGCACCAGTAGAACGCCTGCAGCAGCGACAGCAGCAGAGGTTTCAGGTTTTCCTGCGCCGCCACCGTTACGCCCGTCCCAAGATCCGGCCGACAAAAGCCCCTAAAATCCAGTGGAGCGCTTCACTCGGATTGTCAAAACCGTTGACACCTTTGCCGCGGCTGAGCGCAAATCGCTTCGACATCTAAGCAATGAAGCGGCGAGGACACCGGCAGATGACCCCACCCGAAGGCGAGACGCCGGCCATCAAACTCGCCGAGACGACGCGGGAGGCCCCGAACGAGGCGTACGGCTTCTATGTCGTGGGCGTGCTGATGGTCGCCTACATGTTCTCGTTCATCGACCGGACGCTGCTCAGCCTGGTGATCGACCCGATCCGCAAGGACCTGGGCCTGACCGAGACCCAGATAAGCCTGCTGGTCGGCTTCGCTTTCGCCGCCTTCTACACCCTGCTGGGCCTGCCGTTCGGGCGATGGGTCGACACCCGGGGGCGGCGCAACCTGATCGCCATCGGCATCGCGCTCTGGAGTGTGGCCACGGTATTCTGCGGCCTGGCGACCAGCTTCTGGCGGCTGTTCTTCGCCCGGATGGCGGTGGGTGTCGGCGAGGCGACGCTCTCGCCGGCGGCCTATTCGATCATCCCGGACTATTTCACGCCCAAGCGGCTGGGCTTCGCCATGGGCGTCTATTCGTGCGGCGTGACGCTGGGCGGCGGTCTCGCGATGCTGGTCGGCGGGCTGGTCGTTCAGTGGGCGACGACGGCGCAGCCGGTGCTGCCGGTCGTGGGCCAGGTGGCGGCCTGGAAGATCCCGTTTCTGGTCGTCGGCATTCCGGGTCTCATCGTCGCGCTCGTCGTGCTGACCACCGTGCGCGAGCCGCCGCGGCGACTGGAGAAGGGCGGGGCGGCCTCGACCGCGCCGAAGATCTCGGAGGTCGTCGGCTACCTCTGGAGCCACAAGCGGGTGTTCGCGCCGCTGTTCGCGGGCTTCGCGGCGATCGTCATCGCGGGCTACGCCTTCAACGTCTGGGGGCCGGCCTATTTCATGCGGGTGCACGGCTACACGCCGGCGGGCGTGGGCGTGATCTACGGCATCGGCTTTGCGCTGTTCGGCACGCTGGGCGTGCTGAGCGGCGGGGCGATCTCGGACCGCCTTGCGGCGAAGGGGGCGCTGGATGCGCCGATCCGGGTGTCGCTGTGGTCGGCGGTGATCCAGGCGCCGCTGTTCGTGGGGGCCTACCTCGCGCCCGCGCCGCTGGCGGCCGCGGCGCTGTTCATCGTCGCGCTGTTCTTCGGCAGCATCTACGGCGGCCTGCAGGCCGCGGCCATCCAGGCCCTGACGCCGAACCGTATGCGCGGCCAGGTGGCGGCCCTGTACCTGACCACCGCCAACATGATCGGCCTGGGCTTCGCGCCCACCTGGACGGCGTGGATGACCGAGCACCTGTTCGGCGGGCCGAAGATGGTCGGAGTCTCGCTCGCGGTGACGACGGTGGTCTCCCTGTCCGTCGGCGTGCTGCTCCTGGCGCTGGCCATGAAGCCGGCCCGGCGGCAGATGGAGAGCCTGCTCTAGCGGCTCACAAAAGCTTAGTATTCTATGTAATTGGGTGTAGCCTCCTTCCCAACAATGCTCCGCGCCCAGAGCGACGGAGCGAACATGGGGAGGACTGCAATGACTGCGCGTTTCGCGTACGGCGCTTCCGTGGCCGCTATGGCGGCCGTGCTTGGCGCAGCCTGGCCGGCGCTTGCCCAGACCGGCTCCCAGGTCGAGGAGATCATCGTCACCGCCCAGCGCGTGGAGGAGAACCTCCAGGACGCCCCGGTGGCGGTCACCGCCTTCAGCGCCGCGGCGCTCGAACGCTCGAACGTCGAGACCCTGGACGACGTGGCGATCCGCACGCCCGGCTTCAGCATGGGCAAGGTCGACCCGATCCAGCAGAACTTCGCCATTCGCGGCATCGGCTCGGCCCAGGGGATCAGCCAGAACGCCGGCGGCGACCCGTCGGTGGTGCTGTTCGTGGACGGGATCTACGCCGGCCGCGGCGGCGCGCCGGACCTGGACGCGCTCGATCTCGAGCGGGTGGAAGTGCTGCGCGGGCCGCAGGGCACGCTGTTCGGCAAGAACACCATCGGCGGCCTGGTGCAATTCGTCACCCGCAAGCCGGACGACGAGCCGGCGCTGCGCATCCAGGGCCAGCTCGGCAACTACGACCGGCGTGCGATCAACGTGCGCGGCAATCTGCCGATCAACGAGACGCTGGCCTTGGCGGGCGGGGTTTCGATCAAGAAGCGCGACGGCTATGAGTTCAACGAGACGACCGGCAACCGGGTCAACAACGAGGACCTGAAGACGGCTCACGCCGCGCTGCGGTTCACGCCGTCCGACACGCTCGACGTCGTCCTGGCCTTCGACGTCACCGACCAGGACCAGAAGGGCAATCCGCGCGACAACGTCTGTCCGACCAGCTTCAACAACGGCGTCCACTGCGTGGGCGTCAATCCCGACCCGCGAATCACCAACGCCTACACCGACGGCGTGATGCGCCGGCTGCTGAAGACCTACCGGGCCGAGGTGAACTGGGAGACGCCGATCGGGACGCTGACCTCGCTGACCGGCTGGCGGGACGTGAAGCTGAACTACGTCACCCCGTTCTTCGCCAACCCGGTGAACCCGCCGACCCAGATCGAGTCGACCGAGACCGGCTACGAGAAGGACCAGCAGTTCAGCCAGGAGGTGCGGCTGGCCTTCGACCTGATGGACGAGCGGCTGCGCGGCCAGGTCGGCGCCTACTTCCTGGTCGAGGACATCAACCGCACGGCCTGGCTGCTGCAGCAGTTCCCGGCCCCGGCGCAGACCGGCTTCGCCACCTATCCGCAGGACGTGGAGTCGAAGAGCACCGCGCTGTTCGGCCAGCTCAGCTACGACATCCTGCCGAACCTGACCGCCACGGTCGGTGCGCGGATGACGTGGGAGGAGAAGGAAGGCCGCTTCATCGGCCAGAAGATCAGCGGTCCGGGCCGGCCGCCGCCGCTGGGCGCGGTCGACTACGATGTCACGGCGGACGAGAAGTGGGAGGCGTTCACGCCGAGGTTCGCCCTGGACTGGAAGCCCACCGACGACATCCTGCTCTATGCGTCCGCCGCGCGCGGCTTCAAGAGCGGCGGCTTCCAGGGCACGGCGGGAACGGCGGCCAGTCAGTCGACGCCGTATGATCCCGAATTCGCGTGGAGCTACGAGGCCGGCGCCAAGACCCAGTGGCTGGACAACCGGCTGCGGCTCAACCTCGCCCTGTTCAAGACCGACTACAAGGACCTGCAGGTCAGCCAGCTGGTGCCGCTGTGCTGCGTGGTCGTCGGCAATGCGGCGACGGCGAAGATCGAGGGCGCGGAGCTGGAATTCGTGGTCCGCCCGTTCGACGGCTTCCAGATCGACGGCAGCTACGCCTGGCTGAACGCCAAGTTCGAGAGCTTCGCCAACGGCGCCACGGCAAACTTCAGCGGCAACCGCCTGCCGCGTTCGCCCGAGGACAAGGTCAACATCGGCGTTCAATACGACACCGAACTGGCCGGCGGTTGGGGCGTGCTGGCGCGCGTGGACTATTCGAACCAGTCGAAGATGTACTTCGAGGCCTCGAACATCCCGCAGCAGAAGCAAGAGGGCTACATCAACTGGGACGGCCGGATCGCGGTGAGCTCGCCGGACGACCGCTGGGAAGTGGCGGTCTGGGGCAAGAACCTCTCGGACGAGCTGGTGGCGACCTACGTCACCTACTTCGGCCTCTTCCGGCAGACGCTGGTGCCCTACCAGCCGCCGCGGACGTACGGCGTCACGCTGACCTGGAAGATGTAACCGGCGTGCGGAGCCCGCCGGCGGCTTGGAAGATGTGAGTCGGCCTACTCGGCGGCTTCGGTGCGGCGGGCGTTCCGGGTCGTGAACGTCCGCCAGTCCGAGGTCTTCGGCACCACGCCCTCGAACGAGGCGAGATCGACCTGCCGGGTCGCCGAGGTCGTGCCGATGGCGGGCTCGCCCGCCTGGACCGCCTTGGCGGCGGCGACCATCTGGCGGCGGAACTGGATGATGGCCACGTCCGACGAGCCGAGGTGATCCTCTGAGCGGTCGGCGATCGGCCCCATGCTTTCCCACATCGCCATGTCCTGGGCCGGGATGCCCTCGATGCCGGTGAAGTCGCCGGCGGCCATGGCCGCGCGGTCCTGCAAGAAATTGTTCTGGAGGTTGCGGACCTTGGTCCAGTCGGGGTTGAGGTCGACGCCGGGGACGGCGGCGCAGAACCGCCGCCAGGCGTCCTGGCCGATGCCGCCGGTCGGATGCCAGGCGATCCAGTAGAACATGCAGTTCACGTCATCGATCGGCACCAGCATCTGGGCCAGGTTGTACTTGTCGTTCGGCGGGATCAGCACCGTGAACGGCGCGATGAAGACCGTCGAGCGGACGTAGACGTGGGTCTCGGGATCGCGGATCGGGCGGCGCAGGGCGGCGTAGTGGAAGCCGTAGTCGGTGACCTCGGCCTCGAGGCGCGGCGCCTTGTCGTTGGACGGGCGCAGCCAGGCGGTGTCGGTGGCGGTCGAGCCCTCGACCTCGGCCGTCGGCATGTTGGTGGAATGGAGGCTGGACGAGTGGGCGCTGTCGATCGAGCCCTCCAGCACCTGCGCCCAGTTGCAGGCCGCGTGCATCTTCACGATGGCGATGTTGGTGTCGGGCGAGGGCGCCCAGGCCGGCGTCTCGAAGGGGCGGACGGCTTCGACGTCTCCCAGCCAGGCCCAGACGAAGCCGCCGGCCTCGTGAGCGGGGTAGCTGCGGGCGCGCAGGTTGCGCATGCGGCTGTCGGCCGGTTCGGAGGCCATGTCGACGATCTCGCCGTCGGTGGCGAACTTCCAGCCGTGGTAGAGGCAGCGCAGCCCGCACTGCTCGTTGCGCCCAAACGCCAGCGACGCGCCGCGATGCGGGCAACGTTCGTCCAGCACGCCGACCACGCCGTTGGTGTCGCGGAACGCCACAAGGTCGACGCCGACCAGCCGGCTCTTCACCGGCGCGCCGTCGGTGACCAGCTCCTCGGACATGCAGACGGGCAGCCAGTGCTGGCGCATGATCTTGCCCATCGGCGCTTCGCCTTCGACGCGGCAGAGGAGGTCGTTGTCGGCTGGACGCATGGGAGCTCGGCGGCGGCGTTGCAAAGAACTTAGAACTCGAAGTATTTAATCAGTCGGGGTCCGCGGAGTCCAGAAGGGCGTTGGCGGGCGAAGGGAGCGCATGGCCGACCGCATCGTCCGTTTCGGGGTCCTGGGACTGTCGCGCGGGTTCGTCCTGAGCCGTGCGATGTTCGCCGATCCGCGGGTGACGGTGGTGGCGGCGGCCGACCCGCGGCCCGAGGCGCGGGCGGCGTTCGAGGCCGAGTTCGGTGGGCGGGCCTATGCGGATGCGGACGCCTTGCTGTCGGATCCGGACGTGGAGGCGGTTTACATCGCTTCGCCGCATGGCTTGCACGCGGAGCAGGCGGTCGCGGCGGCGCGGGCGGGCAAGCAGGTCCTCGTCGAGAAGCCGATGGCGCTCGGCCTCGCCGATTGCCGGGCGATGCGGACAGCGGCGGAGGCGGCGGGCGTCGTCCTGCAGGTCGGGCCGAGCCACGGCTATGACCCGCCCATCACGGCGGCGGCGGAGCTGATCGCCGGCGGCGCCTACGGGCGGCTGCGGATGCTGACGCTGACCACGTTCACCGACTTCATGGACCGACCACGGACGCCGGAGGAGCGGGCGGCCGGCGTGGTGCTGAGCCAGGCGGCGCACCAGGTCGACGTGGCCATGCGGCTGGCCGGAGGGAAGGTCGCCAGCGTGCGGGCGCAGGTGGCGGACGGCCTGGGCGCCTACCAGGCGTTCCTGACGTTCGAGAACGACGTCTCGGCGTCGCTGACCTATTCGGGCCACGGGCGCTTCGACACCGACGCGCTGATGGACTGGGTTGGCGAGGTCGGTCAGGCGCGCTCGCCCGCGGACTATGGCGCCGCGCGCATGCGGCTGGCCGGTGGCGACGAGGCCGAGCTGAAGCGACTGCGGGCCTACGGCGCGGCGCCGCAGCCGGAGTTCGAGCGCGTCGGCCACGAGCACTTCGGCTTCGTGCTGGCGAGCTGCGAGCGCGCGGATCTGCGACCGACGGCGCATGCCGTGGAGATCTATGGCGAGGTCCGCGAGGTCTTTCCCGTGCCGCCGACGGCGTTCCCGCGCCAGGGCGTGATCGACGAGTTCTGGGGTGCGGTGGTCGAAGGCCGGCCGCCGCTGCACGACGCAGCTTGGGGCGAGGCCAGCCTGGCCGTCTGCCTGGCCATGATCCGATCCAGCGAGGAGGGGCGCGAGATCGCCCTGGGAGAGACCCGATGAGCCGCCTGAACCTGACGCTCGCCTGCTGGGACTACGACCGGACGCGGGCCCTGGCTGACGGCCGGGTGCAGCCGGAGGGGATCGACCTCAACCTCCTGCCGCTGCACGTGGAGGAGACGTTCTTCCGCATGCTGCGCGGACGCGAGTTCGACGCCTCGGAGATGTCGCTGTCGTCTTACTGCGTGTCGCTGCAGAAGGACGATCCGGCGTTCATCGCCATTCCGGTGTTCCCGTCGCGGTTCTTCCGCCACTCCTGCATCTTCGTCTCGGCCAAGAGCGGCATCCGCGAGCCGAAGGACCTGGTCGGCAAGCGGATCGGCGTGCCCGAGTACCAGATGACCGCGCCGGTCTGGATCCGCGGCATCCTGTCGGACGAGTACGGCGTCGATCCGGCGAGCGTCGAGTACTTCACCGGCGGCGAGGAGGAGCCCGGTCGCGACGAGAAGCTGAAGCTGAGCCTGCCGGCGCAGTTCAAGGTGACGCCGATCGGGCCGCATCAGACGCTGTCGCAGATGCTGGCCGACGGCGAGATCGACGCCCTGCACACGGCGCGCACGCCGTCGACGTTCTACTCGCGCCCCGACGACGTGAAGCGGCTGTTCCCGAACTTCGTCGAGGTCGAGAAGGACTACTTCCGCCGCACGGGCTTCTTCCCGCCGATGCACGTCATCGCGCTGCGCCGCGACGTCTATGAGCGGAGCCGCTGGATCGCGCGCTCCCTGCTGAAGGCGTTCGAAGAAGCCCAGGCGATCGCCTACGAGAACCTGCGGGTGACCTCGGCGATGATCTCCATGCTGCCCTGGCAGGTGGCGGCGGTGGAGGAGGCGGTGGCGACCCTGGGCCCCAACTGGTGGCCGTACGGCGTGGCCGACAACCGGGCGGTTCTCGACACCTTCCTGCGCTACCACCACGAACAGGGCCTCTCGAAACGCCGCCTGAGCGTCGACGAACTGTTCGCGCCCGAGACCTTCGAAGCGTTCAAGATCTGATGGATGTGAAGCCCGAAAACAGCCTGGGCTTCCAGGTCCGCCGCTGCCACCGCGCCTTCGAGCGGGTGCTGAACGAACAGCTCGCCGGCCATCGCGTGTCGGCCGGCTTCTGGGGCTTCCTGCGCGCGCTCTGGCAGGAGAACGGCGCGACCCAGAAGCGGCTCTCGCAGCTCAACAACGTCACGGAACCCACGGCGGTGACGACCCTGAACGGCATGGCCAAGGCGGGGCTCATCCACCGCGAGCGCAACGCCGACGACCGGCGCAAGCAGAACGTCTATCTCACGCCGGACGGCGAGCGGCTGAAGGCCGACCTGCTGCCGATCGCCAGCCGCATCAACGCCATCGCCGCCGACGGCATCGATCCAGAAGAGCTTCGCATCACCCTGCGTGTACTGCGGCAGATGAGCGAGAACCTGTCACGCGACACCAGCGAGGAAGCCGCATGATCACCTTCTACGGCGGGCCGACGCCCAACGGCCGCAAGGTCTCCATCCTGCTGGAAGAGCTGGGCCTGGAGTACGAGTACCGGCTGGTCGACATCCTGGCGGGCGACCAGTTCAAGCCGGAGTTCCTGAAGCTCAATCCGAACAACAAGCAGCCGGTGATCGTCGACAGCGACGGCCCGGGCGGCGAGCTGGTGCTGGCGGAGTCCGGCGCCATCCTCTGGTACCTGGGCGAGAAGCACGGCGGCGGCTTCGTGCCGACCGAGCCCCGGGCGCGGGCGATCTGCCACCAGTGGCTGATGTTCCAGATGGCCAGCGTGGGCCCGATGTTCGGCCAGAACGCCCACTTCAGCTTTTACGCCAAGGACAAGCACCCCTATTCGATCGCGCGCTACGCCAACGAGGTGAAGCGGATCCTGAAGGTGTTGGACGAGCGGCTGGCGCAGAGCCGTTTCCTGGCGGGGGAGAGCTATACCGTCGCCGATATCGCCACCTATCCGTACGTCCTGCGCCAGATCGAGCTGCGGCCCGACGAGCTGTCGAACCTCGCCCGCTGGGCCAAGGAGATCGGCGCGCGGCCGGCGGTGCAGCGGGGCATGGATGTCGGCCGCTCGGACCTGCGCAAGGAGACGATCGAGGGCGGCCTCTCTGGCCTCTCCGACGAGCAGCGCTCGATCCTCTTCGGTGATCGGCAGTACGCCCGACGCTGACGGGCGGACGGACCTTGCGGTTCATCCGCCGCGCCGCAGGCCGCCTAGAAGGTCACCCCGACCCGGGCGTAGTAGAAGCCGCCCTGCCAGTCGACGATCATGTCCGATCGGTAGATCCGGCCGTTGGTCGCCGACTCCCCGATCTTGTCGCGGTCGGGGAAGTTGTCGAACAGGTTCCGGACGCCCAGCGTGAGCGTGGTGCTCTCGGTCACGTCCCAGCAGCCTTCGAGGTCGAAGAAGATCTCAGGGTCCCACTTCTGGACGACGCCGTTGAGGGTCTGGCTGAACATGTTCCGGTAGGGGCCGTAGATCGACGCCCGCGCCACGACGGAGAACGGGCCGGCCTTGTGCACACCGGTGACGACGCTCCGCCAGCGCGGGTCGAAGTGCTTGAAATCGTAGACGTATTCGCCGTCGAAGAAGGTCCGGGTCACGCCTGACGGATCGACGATGGTCTTCACCTTCGTCACCACCGGCATGTTCCAGTTGAAAGAGGCCGTCAGGTTGGTGCTCTGGCCGTTCTCCCAGAGGTGGGCGTAGGTGGCGACGATGTCGACGCCCTGGATCTCGGCGTCGAAGGCGTTCTGGAAGAAGTTCACCTGGCCGATGGTGTCGGCCCCCGGAACCCCGGCGGCGATGAGGGCGGCCTGCAGGGCCGGCGTCACGGTGATCGGCGTGACCGCGTAGAACATGTCGTCGATCTTGATGAAGTAGGCGTCGGCCGAGATCGTCAGGCCGGGCAGGGGCGTCGCCGTGATCCCCAGCGAGAAGTTCTGCGAGGTCTCCGGCTCCAGCGGCTCGGCGCCCAGGAACTGGGCGACGGGGTTGGTGGCCGGGAACAGGCCCTGGGCCACCGGTTGGCCGTTGTTCACCACGGTCGAGACGATGGTGGTGAAGTTCTGGCCGGTCGTCGGCGCGCGGAAGCCCGTGCCCACCGAGCCGCGAACGGCGAAGACGTCGTTGATCTCGAACCGGCCGGCCACCTTGTAGTCGATGGTCGAGCCGAAGTCGGAGAAGTCCTCGGCGCGAAGGGCGGCCTGCAGGAAGAGCCGGTCCGTCAGGTCGGTCGACACGTCGGCGTAGACGGCCTTGGAGTTGCGAGTCAGACGTCCGGCGTACTGCGGCGAGAAGCCCGGAGCGCCGTTCGAACCCACGCCCAGCACGGCATAGACCGGGTTGGTGAAGGTGCGGCCGTCGATGACGACGGTGGACTGGTTGCAGACGATGCCGGCGTTCTGGGGCGCACTGGGGCGCAGGGTCCGGGCCGCGACGCTCGTCTCGTTGGTGCAGAAGTCGTAGGGGTCCTGCACCGCATAGGGACCGGCGGCGTAGGCGTTCACATCGCCGGACCGGATCTCATAGCCCTCCTTGCGATACTCGGCGCCGAACGCGATGGCGATCGGCTGGGGCGTGAACCCCTCGAGGCCGTAGGTGAAGTCGGCGTTGAAGGCGATCTCGTCGGCGACCAGGTCGCCCTGGTGGAATTCGGTCGGGCTCTTCTCCCCGAGGGAGAAGTTGATCGTCTCGCCCAGGTCATAGCGCAGCTTGTCGTAGCCGTAGCGGCCCGAGATGTCGTAGCCGAACGGCCCCATTTCGCCGCGGTAGCCGCCGACGAACGAATAGTCGGTGACCGTGCCGAAGTACTCGGGCGTGAAGCCCAGCGGGAAGATCTGGTTCGCGCGGAACAGCTGGCCGTTCTGCATCCGGACGTAGTCGTCGAGGTTGTTGGTGGAGGCGCCGACGTCGACCGGGTTCCGATAGTTGAAGTCCTCCTTCATGTGGCTGCGGCCGTAGTTGCCGAAAGCGTAGAGCTCGCCAGCGCCCAGCTCCATCTCGGCGTTGACGAAGGCGCGGAACGCCTCCGCCTCCGGCTGGCCCCACTTCTGAGGCGTGCGCTGGTAGAGGCCGAGGTAGTTGACCTGCTGGGCGTAGGCCGCTGTGTAAGCGGTCCCCGGATTGGCCGCCGTGCCCGCCGTCTCGCTGGCGAAAACAGGGATACAGAAGCCCGCCGACTGGTTCGGGATGTTGCGGTTGCAGAACGTCTGCGCCCGGGAGCTGGGCTGCTCGGTGATGTACTCGAACGAGGCGTTGATGAAGCCGTTGTTCGGCAGCGGCAGGCCCTTGTTGCCGCTGACGATGATCGAGTCGCCGTCCTTCTCGTAGTATTCGCCGGCCTGGACCTGCAGGCTGCCGCCGTCGGGGCCGTCCTTCAGGATGAAGTTGATGACGCCGGCGATGGCGTCCGAGCCGTATTGCGCGCCCGCCCCGTCGCGCAGCACCTCGACCGACTTCAAGGCGGCGGCTGGGATCTGCGCCGCGTCCTGGGCCTGCACGCCGGACCCGCCCGTCACGACCAGGGCCGAGCGGTGCCGACGCTTGGAGTTCACCAGCAGCAGCGTCTTGTCCGAGGGCAGACCGCGGAGCGACGCCGGCCGGATGAATGTGGCCCCGTCGGAGATCGGCTGCCGGGTCAGGGTGTAAGACGGCACCAGGGTCTTGAGCAGGTCCTGGGTGTCGGTGACCGAGATGGCTTCGATGTCCTCCTGACTGAAGGAGTCGACGGGAACCGGCGACTCGATGGCGGTGCGCGGCGCGGCGCGCGAGCCGGTGACGATCACCTCGTCGACGGCCGCCTGAGCCCAGGCCGCGCCGGACGTGGCGGCTGCGAGGACGGCCACGCCGGCCAGAAGGAGCCGGCGATAGGTCTTGGATTGCATAAGAACACCCCCGTGTCTGTTCTGCAGAGAGATCTGTCGTTGTTGATCAAGCGCAGGCACGCGGGTGCGCACGGTGTCTTCCCGTGCGCCGCTCTGTCGGAAGACGTTTCAAAGTAGGATGTCGACCGACGCGCATCTGCACTCGCCCCAGTAAAGCAGCCCCCAGGTCGGATGCGTCACCGATCCCCAAAGCAATCGGCGCGCGATAATCCGACAATCGGACGTCGAGGTCCTACATTCGTCGCCGATTTGCGAAGGCATGACCTGATGTTCCGAGAAAGCGAGTCAACAAGATAGATGGCGGAGTCGGAATGGTGCCGGGGATTTCATCAAAGTGTCGCATCGTGAGTGAAAATAGTGCACTCGCCGAATGCTGACGGCAGAGTCGATTTGACTCCACTGTATGAAAACTGAGGCACTGTTTTTGAATGCCGCGTCAGAATGTTCAGATGCTGAGCCAAGGCGCCCATCGATTGTTCGAATCGACAGCTGTTATCCGTCCGTCATAGCTCGCGGCTTGAAGCGGCGCGGCCGGACGCGCGGTGCTTTGCGGGTCGCGGGGTGCGGCGTGGTCGTGGAGGGCGTGATGGGGGTCAGCCGCAGGTCGTTTCTGCATCGGATAGGCGCGCTGGGCGGGTACGGCGCCGCCTATTCGGCGATGATGGCTATGGGGTTGATGGCCAGTCCAGCGCGGGCGCAGGCTCCCTCCTTGGGGTCGGCCGCCGGCCGCGGCAAGAAGGTGCTGGTGCTGGGCGCCGGCGTCGCGGGCCTGACCGCGGCCTACGAGCTGGAGCGGGCCGGCTTTTCGGTCACGGTGCTGGAGGCCCGCGACCGGGTCGGCGGGCGCACCTGGACCCTGCGCAACGGTTCGAAGATCGAGATGGTGGGAGAGGAGACCCAGACCGTCAGCTTCTCGGACGGCGTCTACATGAACGCCGGACCCGCGCGGATCCCCAGTCATCACGACGCCCTGCTGGGGTACTGCACGAAACTGGCGGTCCCGCTGGAAGTGGAGATCAACTCCAGCCGCAGCGCCTACATCTGGGACGGCGACTCCAACGGCGGCAAGCCGATCCAGATGCGCCAGGGCGTGAACGATACGCGGGGCTACATCTCAGAGCTGCTGGCCAAGGCCCTGAACCGCGGCGCGCTCGACCAGGATCTCACGGCCGAGGACAAGGCGCGGCTGGCGCCCTTCCTGCGGCGCTACGGCGACCTGGACGACCAGATGCGCTTCACGGGGACCGAACGGTCCGGGTTCTCGGCCTATCCCGGCGCCGCCGACCAGTACGGCGCCAGCCGCGCCCCCCTGCCGTTCAAGGACCTGCTGGCCAACGACCAACTGGCCGCGACTCTGTTCGAAGACCAGTTCTACATGCAGGCCACCATGTTCCAGCCCGTCGGCGGGATGGATCGCATTCCGGTCGCATTCCAGCGGGCGCTGCTGAGCCCGCTGATCCTGAACGCGGAGGTGCTGGAGATCCATGACCTGGCGGCGGGCGTGGCGGTGGCCTGGCGCGACCGCGTCAGCGGGCGGCGCGAGGTGGCGCAAGCTGACTACGTGATCGTCACCCTGCCGCTGAACATCCTGGCCAAGGTCGAGACCAACTTCGCGCGGCCGGTGAAGCAGGCGATCGCCAGCGTGCCCTACGACTACTCGAACAAGATCGGCTTCGAGGCCCCGCGGTTCTGGGAGAAGCAGCAGATCTTCGGCGGCATCTCCTTCGTGGGAGGCGAGACGACGCTGGTCTGGTACCCGTCCAACGACCTGCATGCGGCGCGCGGCATGCTGCTGGCGTGCTACGGCTCGGGGCCGCGGGCGCGCGGGTTTTCGCAACGGCCGCTGGAGGAGCAGATCGCAGTCGCCCGATCGGTGGTGGCGCGCCTCCATCCCGGCCATGAGGGCGACCTCGAGAAGCCGACGGTGGTGAACTGGAACAAGATCCCCTTCAACCTCGGCCCCTGGCCCGCGTTCGGCGGCCGCGGCGGTCAGGAGGGACACATCGACGACCCGGCCTACAAGATGCTCAACCAGCCGCAGGGCCGCGTCTATTTCTCAGGCGCCCACCTCTCGCAGATGCCGGGCTGGCAGGAAGGCGCAGTGCTTTCGGCCTGGCGCGCGGTGGGCTTGATCGCCGACCGTGTCAGCCAGACGGTGGCGGTCGAATCCGGCCGTCGCCCGGCCGCCGCCTGATTTTGCACGGAGACCCCATGAACAAGATCGTCCTCGCCGCCCTGGCCGCCACCGTGGCGCTCGCCTCCGCGGGCGCCGTCCAGGCGCAGAACGTCCACGTCAATCCGTCGAACAGCTTCATCTCGCGGGCCGTGAAGGTCCCGGCCGGATCGGAGATGCTGTACGTCAGCGGGATCACGCCCAAGGCTGACAATCCGCAGGCGCCGCGCGACCAGCAGACCTTCGGCGACACCAAGACCCAGGTGACCTCGGTCCTGGGCCAGATCGGTGAGATCCTAAAGGGCCAGGGCTATGGCTGGGAGGACGTGGTCATGATGCGCGTCCTGCTGGTGAAGGATCCGGCCAAGGGCGGCCGCATGGACTTCGCCGGCATGATGGAGGCCTACAACGCCGTCTACGGCCCGCTGAAGAACAAGCCCGCCCGCATCACGTCCGAGGTGGCGGGCCTCGTCGCGCCGGGCATGCTGGCCGAGATCGAAGTCCAGGCGGCGAAGGCGCCCTGAGCCGGCTCAGCGGGCGGCGGCGCGCGCGCGCTGTGGGACGGCGGCCGTCGCGCCCGCCGCGTCCAGCGCGTCGTCCATGGCCTGGGCGTAGCAGTCGGTGGCGCGCACCGCGCGCTGCTGCTCGCGGACGCTGACGTGCGACCCGCCGCAGACGGCGAGGGCGGCCTTGTCGAGGCGCCGCAGCAGGCGCTGCGTGTCGACCGGACGGTCCAGGGCGAGGTCGCCGGTGCGGACGGCGACGCTGGCGTCGCGGGCCGAAGCCGCCGTGGGGGCGACGAGCGCCAGCATCGCGGCGCCAAGCAGAAAAGCCTTCATCTCGTTCCTCCGCGCTCTTGTCGCCGACAGGATAGGCGCCTTTCGGGGGCGCTTGCCACAATCATGGGCGCCGAGGGCGTCGTGACACGCGGGCCGTAGGCGCGAATTAGGCGAGCGTAAGGGACTGATCCCGCTGAATGCCGCCGCGCTGCGCGCGTGCATCCCGGGGGCGAGGCGAGATGAACGAAGTCCGGAAGCTGTTCGTGGGGTTCGGCGCGCTGTCGCTGATCGCCGTGGCGGTCGGCGCCTGGGTCTGCGTCCAGAACGACGTCCCGGCAGTCGTCTGGGGGCGCAACCTCGGGGCCTGGTTGGTCGGAGCGGTCGCCGCCTTCTCGATCGCCCGATGGGCCGGCGCGCGGGTCTTCGCCGCCATCCTGCTGGCGACCATGCTCGGCCTGGCCGGCACGCTGGTCAGCGCCGGCCAGTTGGGCGTCCATCGCTGGGTCGCCTTAGGTCCGCTCGCCGTCAACATGGCGATGCTGCTGGCGCCCTCCGCACTGGTGTCGATCGCGGCGATGCGGGATCGGCTGTGGCCGTGGCTGGCGGCCCTGGCCGGCCTGGGGCTGCTCGTCGTTCAACCCGACGCGTCGCAGGCGACGGCCTTCGCCGCCGCCCTGGTCGCCCTGGCGCTGCGCGGCGGGGAGGGCGTGCCGAGGCGACGCGCGATCGCCGCCCTGGCGGCGGTGCTGGCCGCGGCAGCGTGGCTGCGCCCCGATCCTCTGGAGCCGGTCCCAGAGGTCGAGCTGATCCTGCAACTCGCCTACGCGATCACGCCGCTGGCGGCAGGGCTCGCCCTGGCCATCCTGCTGGCGGCCGCCGCGACGCCTGGCGTCCTGGCGCGGACCTGTGGCGGCGACGCCCGGGCGGCCGGCCTTGCGCTCAGCGTGTATCTGTTGCTCACCGCAGCGATGCCGTTCCTCGGCGCCTTCCCGACGCCGCTGGTGGGCGTGGGCCTGAGCCCGGTGCTCGGCTGGTGGCTCGCCGTCGGCGCTCTGGCCGCAGTGGTGCGGCGTAGCTCTTGCGCCGACCACCGAGCGGCTTAGCCTCGCGCGTGAAGCCGCCGGCCGGCTCTACGGGGAAGCTGTGGCCTCGATCACCATCCATGACGTCGCCGAGCGCGCGGGGGTCTCGATCAAGACCGTCTCGCGGGTTCTGAACAAGGAGCCGAACGTGCGGCCGGCGACGCGCGACCGCGTGCTGGCGGCGGCCGAAAGCCTCCGCTACCGGCCCAACGTCTCGGCCCGCAGCCTGGCGGGATCGCGCAGCTTCCTGATCTGCCTGTTCTCGGACAACCCGAGCGCCAACTACATCAGCGACCTGCAGCGGGGCGCCGTCGGCCGCTGCCGCGAGGACGGGTACCACGTGGTGCTGGAGCCGCTGGATTCGGCCACGCCCGCCGCCGCCGAGATCACCCGCAGCACCCTGCTCACGCTGCGTCCGGATGGGGCGGTGCTGACGCCGCCGGTGTCGGATCGGCCCCATGTGCTGGATGCGCTGGACGCCGCGGGCATGCCCTACGTCCGCATCGCCCCGGACATCGATCCCGACCGCGCCGCCAATGTGCAGATCGACGATCGGCAAGCGGCCTATGAGATGACCCAGCACCTGCTCGACCTGGGCCATCGCGACATCGGCCTGATCGTCGGGCACCCGGACCACGGGGCGAGCCACAAGCGGCGGGACGGCTTCCTGAGCGCGATGGCCGACCGGGGCGTCCCGGTACGCGACGACCTGGTGGCGCAGGGCTTCTTCTCCTTCCAGTCGGGCTACCAGTGCGCCGACCAGCTGCTGGGCCGGGCGGACCGGCCGAGCGCGATCTTCGCCAGCAACGACGACATGGCGCTGGGCGTGCTGGCGGCCGCGCACCGCCACCGCCTGGCTGTTCCGGAGGATCTTTCGGTCGTCGGTTTCGACGATACGCCCGCGGCGGTGAGTTCGACCCCGGCCCTGACGACGGTGCGCCAACCGATCCTCGAGATGGCGGCGGCTGCGGCCGAGATGCTGATCAACGGGGAGTGGGACCCTAGCCAGCCGGGCCTGCCGCCCTCGCGCCTGCTGCCTTTCGACATCGTGATCCGCGAGTCCTCGGCCCCGCCGCGCGGCTGAGTTCTGCTCTTTTCAAGAGAGCGTAGCCGTGGTTTGGTAGCGCTACCGAAAAACAATTGACAGCGCTGTCAGGGATCGCGCACAGTCAAGCCAACGAAAAGGCCGAGCCAACGAGCCGGCCGGGAGGAAACTGATGACCTGCCGCCGCTCCGCGCAGCCTGCGCGCGCGCCTGCCACCCCATTCCGGGCACCTGACCCTTGCCGGATCGGTGCTCGTCGGGGGCGCCCTCGGGGCCGAGATCGACGAGATGGATAGCGGCCCGCAGCCGCTCCGAAGGACCGACGCGCGTCCCTCGCAGCTTGCGGAGCAAGCGGGCCGCGGTCCCCCGCAGTGAGCGGCGGGACCCTCGCTCCACGCCAGGCGGCCCGCCCTGTAAGCCGCCCCCTAGCTGCGCCCGCCGCCCATTCGGGCAGAGAACTCATCATCTGACGGAAACGCGCGTCACCCGCGCCGCTAGGCTTCTGCGAAAGGAGCGGCTCGCATGAGAAGGCGAAGTGAGGCGCCAGCCAGTCGACGCCGGGTGATGGCGGTCGCGTCTGCCGGCGGGCATTGGACCCAACTCATGCGGCTGACGCCCGCGCTGGATGCGTGCGAAACCATTTTCGTCAGCACGCTCGCCCAGTCCCCACTGCCGCAGGGCGCCCGTTTCCAGCGCGTCCCTGATGCGAACCGCAACGACTGGCTGGGGATGATCCGTCTTATCCTCACCATGGGATGGGTCGTGGTGCGCGAGCGACCCGACGTGGTGATCTCGACGGGCGCCGCCCCCGGCTATGTGGCGCTGCGGTTGGGACGCATGCTGGGAGCTCGCACGGTCTGGCTCGACAGCATGGCCAACGTCGACGAGCTGTCGATGTCGGGACGTCTCGCCGGGCCCCACGCGGACCTGTGGCTGACGCAATGGCCGCATCTGACGACGCCGAACGGTCCGCGGTTCTTCGGGAGCGTGCTGTGATCTTCGCGACCGTCGGCGTCCAGCTGCCATTCGATCGCCTGATCCGCACGCTCGACGAGTGGGCGACAAACCGGGGGCAGGGAAACGTCGTCGCCCAGGTGGGGGCGTCGCATTATGTGGCGAAGACCATCCAATGCCATGCCTTCATGGCCCCGGAGGTTTTCCGGTCGATGGTCGAAAGGGCCGAACTGGTCGTCGCCCATGCGGGCATGGGCTCGATCCTCACGGCTTTCGAGCTTGGCAAGCCGATCATCGTCCTGCCGCGCCGCGCCGCCCTGGGCGAACACCGCAACGACCATCAGCTGGCGACGTCGCGGCGCATGTCGGCCCACGCGACGCTCAGCGTCGCCGCCGACGAACACGACCTGGTCCGGATGCTGGATGAGTTCCGGCCGGCCGAGGTGAGCGCGGCCATTGCCAGTCACGCCAGCGACCAGCTGCTGGCGGAACTCGCCAGCTTCATCCACCGCAGCGGCAGACCTGGTCTCGCGAGGTAGGCAGGGTGCGGTGCGCCCGTGGCGCAGGCCGGGCTCGGCCCCTTCAGACGCCGTTCGCCAGGCCGGCGTAATGGTCGGCGATCCCGTTGGCCACGACGCCGGATTCCCAGAGCCGCCAGGCCTTTTCGCGGTTTCGCGCCGAGATGTCCTCGGCAAGCTGAGGCTGATCCAGGTAGCGGCGGATCTCCTGCTCCAACTCCGCGGGGTCCGGCGACCGAAGGAGCGTCCCGTTCGCTCCGTTCTGGACCACATCGGGTATGCCGCCCACGGGCGTGGTGATGATGACGTCGCCGGCGGCCATCGCTTCGAGCACCGCGTTCGGCATGCCCTCCGGATGGGTCGTAGGCAGGACGAAGACCTGCGCCCGCGCCAGGAGCCGCATCTTGGCCTCGCCAGCGACATAGCCGGTGAACTGGACCTTCGCGTGAAGCCCCAGCTGATCGACGAGCGCTTCGAGGCGCGGCCGGTCTGGCCCTTCGCCCGCCATGACCAGGCGCGCCTGGGGATGATCGCGCGCCACGCGGGCGAACGCCTCGATCGTCTCCGCGCCGCCCTTGGCCGGCAGGAACCGCGCCATGAAGACCACCAGCTCCGGCTCTTTCGAGGTCACGCCCGCCAGCACGGGGCGCAGCTTGTCGCCCTCGAACATGGTGCTGACGACGTGGATCTTCCGGCCTGGAACGCCTTCCGCGACGAGCGCGGACTTGAAGGCGGAAGAGAGCAGCAGCACCCGGTCGACCCGCTTGTGGGAAGCGAGAAACAGCGCGCGCTTCCAGGGCGAGGCCTTGATGGCCTCGAGGGCCGTCCAGTCCCAGCCCCGGTAGAAGAGCAGCACCTTGGACGTCGGCTGCAGCAGTTTGGCCAGCCAGGCGAAGAGCATCTCGCGTGGCATCGAGGAGAGGTCCAAGGTCGGATTCAGATGGACGACGTCGAAACGCCGCCGCAGCAGCAGGACGGCGAAGCGGCCGTAATCATAGCCCAGCCGCCTCAAGGTCGCCGCCTTGCCAACCTCCCCATGGCGACGGCCGTTTGCGAAGCGCAGAGCGTCGACTCGCCGGCGCATCTTCACACGCATGATCCGCAGGAAATTGTTCACGCCGCCCATGGCGCGGGCGTCGTGCGCCACGATGAGGGCGCGGAGCCGCGGCTGCGCCGCGGCTCTGAGCCGACCGGACCGTCCCCGCGCGATATCTAGCACTTCGTCAGTCACGGGATCTGCGCTCCGCTGTTGGGTTGCCTCGGGTGCGAACGCAGCGCCGATGCTCCGGCGAACTATTCGGTGAAATAGAGCCTGTAGCGATTGCTGTAATAGGCCGGGTCGCCGTAGCCGCTTCTTGACTGCTGCTTCATGTCGACTTGACTGAGAACCACTCCAGCGATGTTGGCGTCGCTCCGGTCGAGTATTTTGAGTGACGTCTCGATGGCTTTGCGCGGGGTCTTCCGCCACTTCGTGACCAGCAGGACCGCGTCGGCATGCCGAGCGGCGATCCGGGTGTCGGCGAAGCCGAGCACCGGCTTCGCGTCGAGAATGACGACCTGGTACTCGCGCCGCAGACGCCGGAGGAGATTGGTCATCAAGTCGGACATGAGCAGATCCGGGGGCGCGTCCATGGACGGGATGAGCGGCAAGAAGAGCGCCCCCGTCCGCTCGTCCAAGACGATCGCTTCCTCGAGCGTGCAGTGGCCCTGCAGGACCTCGAGCAAGCCAACCCGCCCTGGGCCCAGCCGACCGCTGAGCGAGGCGCGCTGCTCGTCGCAGTCGATCAGGATCGTCTTATAGCCCTGCTGCGCGAGGCAGCCGGCCAGGCACGCGGAGGTCACGGTCTTGCCTTCGCCGGGAAGCGACGAGGTGACCGCCAGCACGCGGGGCAGCACGCCGCCTCCGAACTGGAGCAGCGAAGTCTGCAGGACCTTGAACGCCTCGGCGAAGGCCGATCGGGGTTTGGACGCGAGATAGGCGCTCGGAGAACCGCTGCGGCAGTCCGAGTATCGCAGTAGGGGCACCGATCCGAGGCAGCGCGCGCCCGTTTTCTCCTCGACATCCTCCGCCGTCGAAAGCCCTGGGCTGAACATCTCGGCCAGCATGGCGGCGGACACGCCGCCCATCAGCGCCACCAGTGCGCCCAGAGCGAGGTCCAGCTTCACGTTCGGCGAAGACGGGTTGGCCGGGACGCTGGCCCAGGACACCAGCTTGGCGTCCGGCGCCACCATACCTTCAAGGGCAGCGGTTTCCCGGTAGCGGTCCAGGAAGGTCTGGTAGACCGCCCGGGCCGCGTCGGCGTTTCGTTGCAGCTCGTTGAGGCCCACCGTCGCGCGGATGTTGCCCGCAAGCGTACCGCGCGCGGAGTTCAGGGTGCCTTCGACGGAAGCCAAGCGTTGCCGCGACACTTCAACCTTGGCTTCGAGGTTGGAGATGATCCGGCCGATCTCAGCGTGGATCTGCGCGTCCACGTCGGCGAGTTCCTGCTTGGCCTGCAGCAATTCAGGGTGTCGCGGGCCGTAGCGCGTTTCGAGATTGGCGTAGCGCGTGCTGATCGCCGCCCGGTGCTTGCGCAGCTCCAGCACGACTTCCGATCCCAGCGCATCGCCCAGACCGTCGCCGGACGCGCCCTGCGCCGGCTGGGCGCGCGCGGTCCGCAAGCGCGCCATGTCCTCCGCCAGCGCAGCGCGGGCGGCGGCGACTTGCTGGTTGTAGTTCGAGATTTCCGCATCGTTCAGCGGGGCGCCGGCGGATGAGAGGAGGTTGTTGGCGATCTTGTAGTTCTGAACGTCCGTTTCTGCCTGTTCCACTTCCTTGCGAAGACCGTCGAGGCGCCCGCTCACCCATACGTGCACCCGGCGCGTCGCATCGGCCTTCGTGTCCCAGTCCATCGAGAGGAAGTTGTTTGCATAGGCGTTGGCGATCTTGGCGGCCTTGGCCGGATCCGTGGAGGTGACGGAGATGGCGATGACGTAGGTTTGGCCCCTGCGCCGGATCTGCACGTGGTCGAGCAGGGCGCTGACCACCTTGTCGTTGCTCTCGACATCCTTGCCCGGACGAGGCGCGGGCTGCCCCGTGATCGCCGCGACCCACGTGCTCAGCCTGCTCGCCGATGACAGCTCGGGATTAAACTCCGGATCTTCGGCCAGCTTCAGCCTGCGCACGACGCGCGCCGCCAGTTTACGGGAGTGCAGCAGCGCCACCTGGGTGTCGACAATGTTGGCCTCCTGGGTGGAGCGGGCCAGGTCCTGCACCACCGGCTTGGCGTCGACGATCTGTTCGCCCCGGGCGTCGACGGCGATCTCCGCGTGCGCGGTGTACATCCGCTGATCCGACATCGTCTTCAGGACGAAGGCCGCAAAGATGAGCGTCGCGACGATCAGGAAGAGCCGTTCATGCCGGCGGAAGATCGCCAGCCAGCGCTGGGTGTCCAGCATTCCGCCGCCCTCGAACGGGGAGGCTCCGGCGCGCCATGGCTGAGGAGCGGCGCCGCTCCAGCCTCTCGTCGCGGTCGAAGGTACCTGCTCGGACTGCATGGCTCACCTTTCCGGCTCTCCGAACCAGAAGGATTACGCCCGGCGGATTTGAGAAACTCGTCAAACGATAATGCCGCATGCCGACGGCCTTGGGATTCGCCCTGATGTCGTGTGGTCGCGCCGACGCCGCTCATGGCGCCGCTTGCTGATCGAAGACGACAGTCAGGTCGGGAGGCGCCCATGCGCGTGGTGATGGTGGGGACGGGCTACGTCGGCCTGGTGAGCGGAGCCTGTTTCGCTGACTTCGGCCACGAGGTGACCTGCGTCGACAAGGACGCCGGCAAGATCGAGCGACTGAAGGGCGGCGGCATTCCGATCTTCGAGCCCGGCCTCGACAAGCTGGTCAGCGATAACGTGAGGGCCGGCCGGCTCTCGTTCACCACCGAGGCGGCCGAAGCCGTCGGCGCGGCGGACGCCGTGTTCATCGCCGTGGGGACGCCATCCCGGCGCGGCGATGGCCATGCCGACCTCTCTTACGTCTACGCCGCGGCCGAGGAGATCGCGGGGCTCATGGAGGGGTTCACGGTGGTGGTCACGAAGTCCACCGTGCCGGTGGGCACCGGCGACAACATCGAAGCCATCATCAGGCGCGTCCGTCCGGACGGACTGTTCGCGGTGGTCTCCAACCCGGAGTTCCTGCGCGAGGGCGCGGCTATCGAAGACTTCAAGCGGCCGGACCGAGTGGTCGTGGGCGCAGATGACCCGCGCGCCCAAGCGGTGATGCGCGAGCTCTACCGTCCGTTGTTCCTGAACGAGACGCCGATCCAGTTCACCGGCCGGCGAACCTCGGAGCTGATCAAGTATGCGGCCAACGCCTTCCTCGCGATGAAGATCACCTTCATCAACGAGATGGCCGATCTTTGCGAGGCGGTGGGCGCCGACGTCCAGCAGGTCGCCAGGGGGATGGGCCTCGACAAGCGCATCGGGACGAGATTCCTGCATGCCGGCCCGGGCTATGGCGGTTCATGCTTCCCGAAGGACACTTTGGCTTTGATCAAGACCGCGCGCGACTACGGGTCGCCGATCACGCTGGTGGAGACCACGGCCGAAGTAAACGAGACGCGCAAGAAGACGATGAGCCGGAAGATCATCGATGCGGCGCCGCACGGAAACCTGGCTGGCAAGACGGTCGGCGTGCTGGGCCTGACCTTCAAGCCGAACACAGACGACATGCGCGACGCGCCAAGCCTTGAGATCGTGCCGGCTCTCCAGGCCGCCGGCGCCGCCGTGAAGGCCTTCGACCCTGAGGGACATGAAGCGCGCCAGATGCTGCCGGGCGTCGGCTTCGAGGCCGATCCGTACGATGTCGCCCTGGGCGCCGACATGCTGGTGATCATCACCGAGTGGGACCAGTTCCGCGCGCTGGATCTCGATCGGATCAAGCAACTCATGAACGAACCGGTCATCTTCGACCTGCGCAACATCTACCAGCCGGAAGACGTCCGCTCGCGAGGTTTCCGCTATGTGAGTATCGGGCGCCCGGCCTAGCGCGTCGTCACGAACCCGGCTTGTGGTCGGGAGAACGCCTTCTGGTCTTCGGGGGCGGCGCTGGAGTCCGCCCACCCGACGCGTCGGCCGGCGCAATCATCAGCGCCAGGCCGGCATGCGAGCGTCCGCGTCAGCAGGCGCTGGGTGGCTTCATGTCCCGGCGTAGATGCGGGGGCGTTGGGGGCGGACCCGCGCCGCAGCGCCCACCGTGACGCTCTGCGGCAACTGGGATCCATGGACCATCAGCTCCAGAAGCTGGCCGTCGACCAGGGTGTCGATCCTGACGTCCGCGCCGCGCTTGCTCACCGCCCGGATCTCCGCGTGCAGGCCCCCGCTTCCGGGCGGTCCGAAATGGACTTCGTCGGGGCGGAAGAGGACCTCGACAGGGCCCTCGGGCGCGCCGAGCGGCGCCTCGGTCTCCCAGTCGCCGATGCGCATGCGGCCCGACGCCACGACCGCCGGCACCCGACACGCAGGGCCGAGGAAGTCGTACACGAAAGGGTTGGCCGGGTTTTCATACAGTTCGTTGGGCCTGCCGAGCTGCACGAGCTTGCCGTCCTTCAGGATCGCCACCCTGTCGGCGAGATCGAGCGCCTCCTCCTGATCGTGTGTCACGAAGACCGTGGTGACGCCGGCCTGGTCATGCAGATCGCGGAGCCATCGGCGAAGGTCGCGGCGGACCTGGGCGTCTAGGGCTCCGAAGGGTTCATCGAGCAACAGCAGCTTCGGCTGGATGGCCAGAGCCCGCGCCAGGGCCACGCGCTGCCGCTGGCCGCCGGAGAGTTGCGCCGGGAAGCGCGCGCCCAGGCCCTCCAGCCGCACGAGCTTCAGGAGGTTCTCGACCCGGTCGGCGATCTCCGCGCGGCTGGGGCGTTCCCGACGCGGGCGAACCGAAAGGCCGAAGGCGATGTTCTGGGCCACGGTCATGTGCCGGAAGAGCGCGTAGTGCTGGAACACCATGCCGACCCGCCGCTTGCGCACGGGCAGCGCCAGGAAGTCCTCGTCTTCGAACCGAACCTCCCCCTCATCCGGGATTTCCAGGCCGGCGAGCACCCGCAGGAGCGTCGTCTTACCGGAGCCCGATGGACCCAGCAGCGCCAGGAACTCCTTGTCGCGCGCCTGGAGCGAGACGTCGGTCAGCGCCGGGAACCGGCCGAACGCCTTCGACAGGCCGCGGATATCCAGGGCGGTCGCGGACCTAGTGGCGCCGGTTGGCGCCAAGCTCAGCGGAATGTCGCCACTCGAGGAACGTCTTGATGATGAGGGTGACGATCCCGAGTCCCGCAAGGATCGAGGCCGTGGCGAAGGCCCCAACGCTTTCATAGTCATTGTAGAGCACCTCAACATGAAGGGGCAGGGTGTTGGTCTGGCCCCGGATGTGGCCGGACACCACCGAGACGGCGCCGAACTCGCCCATGGCCCGCGCATTGCAGAGAAGAACGCCGTAGAGCAGCGCCCACTTGATGTTGGGCAGGGTGACCCGCCGAAACGTGGTGAAACCGCCGGCGCCCAGCGTGAGCGCTGCGGCCTCCTCGTCGGCTCCCTGATCCTGCATGAGCGGGATCAGCTCGCGCGCGACGAAGGGGAACGTGACCAGGAGGGTCGCGAGCACCAGTCCCGGCAGGGCGAAGATGATCTTGATGTCGCGCTCCGCGAACCACTCGCCGAAGACGCCCTGCAGTCCGAAGAGCAGCACCCAGACCAGTCCGGAGACCACGGGTGAGATGGAGAACGGCAGGTCGATGAGCGTCAGCAGCACGTTCTTTCCGCGAAACTCGAACCGGGCGATCAGCCAGGCCGCCGCGACGCCGAAAACCGCGTTCAGCGGCACCGCGATGGCGGCGACGGTCAGGGTGAGACGCAGGGCGGCCCGGGTGTCCGGTTCCGCCAGGCTGGCGAGGTACGGCGGCAAGCCCTCGCGGAACGCCTCGCGGAACACGACCGCGAGCGGCAGGATCACGAGCACCGTCATCACGAGGACCGAGGCGAGCACCATCAGACCCGCGAACCCGGGCATCCCGCTGGCGCGGACCTGAGCCGGAACGGCTGCGGCGGTCATCGGCGGCCCCGTCGCGCCATTGAGATCTGGATGGAGTTGATCGCAATCAGCGCGCCAGAGGAGATGACCAGCATGGCCAGTCCGATCGTCGCCGCGCCCGCAGCGTCATACTGCTCAAGCTTGATGACGATGAGCAGGGGCGCGATTTCGGTCTTCATCGGCAGGTTGCCCGCGATGAAGATCACCGAACCGTATTCGCCGACCGCCCGCGCGAACGCCAGCGTGACGCCGCTGATCAGCGCCGGCAGGATCGCCGGCAGCACGATGTGAACGCCGCGTTGAAGGTCGGTTGCGCCGAGGGTCTTGGCGGCCTCCTCGACGTCATGGTCGAGCTCCTGGAGCACGGGCTGGATGGAGCGCACCACGAACGGCAAACCGATGAAGACAAGCGCGATGAAGATGCCCAGGGGCGAATAGGCGGTCTTGATCCCGAGCTTGGCGAAGACCGCTCCCAGGGGGCCGTTCGTCGCGTAGATTGTGGTGAGCGCGATGCCGGCGACAGCCGTCGGCAGGGCGAAGGGGAGGTCCACGAGGGCGTCGAGGATCCGGCGCCCCGAGAACCTGTACCGGGTCAGCGTCCAGGCGATCAGCAGCCCTAGCGGAGCGTTGGTGAGCGCCGCGGCCAGTGACAGGCCGAACGACAGCTTCAAGGCCGCGGCCACCCGCGGCTCGGTCAGGGTGCTCACAACGCCGTCGAGGCCGAGTTCCCAGGGCCGGAGCGCCAGGGCCGTCAGCGGGATCAGAACGACCAGGCTGAGATAGACAAGCACGATCGCGGCGGAGAGGCCGAAGCCGGGGAGAATCGAGGGCTCTACCCACTGGGCCCGCGGCCCCGATCGGCGCGGTGTCGGGCGCGCTATGGGCGCGGCGTGAAGCCGGTCCATCACGCGGCCCTGTGGCTCTGGTCAGCAAAGCAAGGCGGGGCGGCCTTCGCAACGCGATCTTCCCGTGACCATGCCATCGAGGACCCCTCGTCCTGTGCAGCTAGCTGTCAGCACTTCGAGCAGGTTAGTCAGGATGGGCAGGCCGGGATCATCATTTGGTGTTCGTCATACCCGGTTGCGCAGCCGGGCGGACGGCCGCGTCGACAGGCTCTGCCGACTTCCCGGCGCGCTTGCTCGCACGCAGCAAGTCTTCTGACAGAATCGGGCATTTCGCGCCGCGCTAGGCTCGCATCGTCAGACTTTGATCGGCGAGGCTGCGTGACCCAGAACCCTCTGACCCACCTTCAACGCCTTGAAGCCGAGAGCATCCACATCATGCGTGAGGTGGCGGCCGAGTGCGAACGGCCGGTGATGCTGTATTCGATCGGCAAGGACTCGGCCGTGATGCTGCATCTGGCGGCCAAGGCCTTCTATCCCTCCAGACCGCCGTTTCCGCTGCTGCACGTGGACACGACCTGGAAGTTCCGGGCCATGTACGAGATGCGCGAGCGCATGGCCAAGGAGCTGGGCTTCGAGCTGCTGGTGCACAAAAACCCGGAGGCGTTGGCGCGCGGCATCAACCCCTTCGATCACGGCTCGGCGCTGCACACCGACGTCTGGAAGACCGAGGGGCTGAAGCAGGCGCTGGATAAGTACGGCTTCGATGCGGCCTTCGGGGGCGCGCGGCGCGACGAGGAGAAATCCCGCGCCAAGGAGCGGATCTTCTCGTTCCGCTCGGCCCAGCACCGTTGGGATCCCAAGAACCAGCGCCCCGAGCTGTGGAAGCTCTACAACGCCCGAAAGAAGCCGGGCGAGAGCATCCGGGTGTTCCCGATCTCGAATTGGACCGAGCTTGACGTCTGGCAATACATCCATCGGGAGACGATCCCGATCGTGCCGCTGTACTACGCGGCCGAGCGGCCGGTGGTGGAGCGCGACGGTGCGCTGATCATGGTCGATGACGAGCGCTTCCCCCTGCGCGACGGCGAGACGCCGGAGATGCGCTCGGTCCGATTCCGCACCCTGGGCTGCTACCCGCTGAGCGCTGCGGTCGAGAGCACCGCCGTCACCCTGCCCGAGATCATCCAGGAGATGCTGCTCACCACGACGTCCGAGCGCCAGGGGCGGGCCATCGACCACGACCAGGCCGCGTCGATGGAGAAGAAGAAGCAGGAGGGATACTTCTGATGGCCTCTCCGTTCGACATGCAGGTTCCCGACCTGGTCTCCCAGGACATCGAGGCCTACCTCCACCAGCATCAGCACAAGTCGCTGCTTCGCTTCCTGACCTGCGGCTCGGTGGACGACGGCAAGTCGACCCTGATCGGGCGGCTGCTCTACGACAGCAAGATGATCTTCGAGGACCAGCTCGCGGCCCTCGAAGCCGACTCCAAGAAGGTCGGCACGCAAGGCGGCGACATCGACTTCGCCCTCCTGGTCGACGGCCTCGCCGCCGAGCGCGAGCAGGGCATCACCATCGACGTCGCCTACCGCTTCTTCTCGACCGATCGGCGCAAGTTCATCGTCGCCGACACGCCCGGTCACGAGCAGTACACGCGCAACATGGTCACCGGCGCCTCCACCGCCGACGCCGCCGTGATCCTGATCGATGCGCGCAAGGGGGTGCTGACCCAGACGCGCCGGCACAGTTTTCTCGTCAGCCTGCTGGGCATCCGCCACGTGGTGCTGGCCATCAACAAGATGGACCTGGTCGGCTGGAGCCGGGAGACGTTCGATCGGATCGTCGCCCAGTATCGCGAGTTTGCGGAGCAGATCGGCATCCGCGACTTCACGGCGATCCCGATGTCGGCGCTGAAGGGCGACAACATCACGGAAGCTTCAGCGAACACCCCCTGGTACTCGGGCCCGCCGCTGATGCGTTGGCTGGAAGAGGCGCCGGTCGAGGACGACCTGCAGCAAAAGCCCTTCCGCATGCCGGTCCAGTGGGTGAACCGGGCGAACCAAGACTTCCGCGGCTTTTCCGGCCTCGTGGCTTCCGGCGTGATCCGGCCGGGGGACAGGGTGAGGGTGCTGCCTTCGGGCCGCGAAAGCGCCATCGACCGGATTGTCACCAGGGACGGCGACCTGCCCCGGGCTGTGGCCGGGCAGTCTGTCACCCTGACGCTCGCCGACGAGATCGACGTAAGCCGGGGCGACGTCCTGGCGGCAGCGGCAGAGTCCCCGGCGGTGGCCGACCAGTTCGAAGCCACCATCGTCTGGTTCGACGACGAACGGATGTTGCCTGGCCGGGCATACCTGTTGAAGCTGGGTGCGCAGACCGTCTCGGTGCAGATCGCCGAGCCCAAGTACAAGGTCAATGTGAACACCCTCGAGCAGCTGGCCACGAAACAGCTGGAGCTGAACGAGATCGGGGTGTGCAACCTCTCCACGGACGTGGCGATCGCCTTCGAACCCTATGCAGACAGCAAGGACCTTGGCGGCTTCATTCTGATCGACCGGCTGTCAAACCGCACGGTCGGTGCGGGCATGCTGCACTTCGCGCTGCGGCGCAGCCAGAACGTACACTGGCAGGCGTTGGACATCGACAAGACCGCCCGCGCCGCCGCCAAGGGGCAGCGGCCCGCGGTCGTGTGGTTCACCGGTCTGTCCGGCGCAGGCAAGTCGACCATCGCGAATCTCCTGGAAAAGCGCCTGCACACCGAGGGGCGGCACACCTACATCCTCGACGGCGACAACGTCCGTCACGGCCTGAACAAGGACCTCGGCTTCACCGATGTGGACCGGGTCGAGAACATCCGGCGGGTCACAGAGGTCGCCAGGCTGATGGCGGACGCCGGTCTTATCGTGCTGGTCTCGTTCATCTCGCCGTTCCGCGCGGAGCGACGCATGGCCCGAGAACTTCTGCCTGAGGGGGAGTTCGTGGAGGTGTTCGTGGATACGCCTCTCGCCGAGGCCGAGCGGCGCGACGTGAAAGGCCTCTACAAGAAGGCCCGCGCCGGCGAGCTGAAGAACTTCACGGGCGTGGATTCCCCTTATGAGGCGCCGGAAGCCCCCGAAATCCGCATCGACACGACCAAGCTGTCGCCCGAAGCCGCAGCGGACCTGATCGCGACCTGGCTGAAGCGCCGCTAGGCGTCATCGCACCGCAGCAGACGCCTAGCGCCGGCGGCTAGGAAGAGGCGAGGTCTTCGTCGGGGGGGGGGTCGTAGAAGGTGATTGCCGCCAGCTTCTCCCGATCACGGAGCGTCACCCACCGCCCCTTCAGTCGGATGTGGCCCGCGCGATTGAGCTCGCGCAGGGTGCGATTGATGTGCACCGCGCTAAGTCCCAGGGTGTCGGCGAGCGCCTCCTGTGTCAGGGGCATCTGGAAGGCGCCGTCCTTCACCAGCCCCACGGCGTCGAGCCGCTCGTGCAGCTCCAGGAAGAGATGGAGGAGCCTCTCTCGAGCGTTGAGCCGCCCTATGCGAACCATGTGATCCATGAGCCGCCTCTCAGTCCTCAGCGCATCCTCTCGGATCGCTTGCTGCTGGCGCTCCCAGCCGTCGACGTCGGTGAGCGCGGGGCTTAGCTTCTCCATCACCGTCAGTCGCGTAAGGGCCACAAACGCACGCCCCATGCGCTCGGCGCGCTCGTCCACGAGGAACGAGTCTCCAGGCAGCAGCAGCCCGAAGATCTGCCGCCGCCCGTCTGGCAGGGTCTGCATCTGCGACGCCCACCCCGAAGCGATGACGACCTGTTTGGCGCGAGCGCCAGGCTCGCATCGCAGCTGGGCGCCGGGCTCGATGCGCTTCAGCGCTCCTTGGGACCGGCGGGGAGAGGCCGCAGGCTCCTCCGCGTCTCTGAAGGTCCGGCGCTCGACAGTCTCACGCAGGGCGCGGGCCGCGGCGGGACCGCCCGGCGCTGCGGCGATCGGGACTGCTGATCCTGTGAGCGCGTCCTCCGCGGCGCGCCCGAGAAGCGGGTCGGCGCCCGCACGGCCATTGGTGGTGTTGAACGTCGGCATCGCATGCTCCTCGGACACGGGCGGGGTAATGCAACTCGTAGGGCGCGCTCGATCATGAGACGTGGGAGGTCCGGCCGATTGGCTGCCTGACCCGCAGTGAAGCACAGCTCGCGTAGGCCAGGGGAGGCGACGCGCGGGGATTTTACCGACAAATCATATGATTATCTTAGCCCAACTGGATCCCTTCAGGACGTTGACAACGTCGGGGGCCAACGCAATCTCGACCCAGAAGTATTGCGGGGACAAATTCAAATTGTCAGCGGCATTGTCCGCCTTCAAATCCTAGCTGTCCAGTAGGTGAAGAGGGCGTACCAACTCTTCATCAGGAGGGGCGTAAGGTGCAAAATCAAGAGTTCGCGGTCATGGAGTCGTCGCGTCAAGCTTCAGTGTTGGACGTGCGGAGCTCCGGGAAGATTTCATCGGTTGAGAGGGCCCGGGCCTTCTGGCAAAGGGTCGAGCGCTACGACTGCGGAGACGAACTCTGCAGCGAAGATCGCTCAGGATCGGACCGATGGCTGGTCATCGTCTCGGGTTGGGCTTGCGAATTGCGGATTCTGCCGGACGGACGCCGCCAGATCTTCGGCTTTCTGCTTCCCTGCGACACCATCGAAGCCCGAGCGACAACCGGCGGCGCATCTCACGGCGTCATGGCGCTTACCCGCCTAGAGGTTGTCAGTCCTTGCGGGCCGGGGACGGCAGAGGGCCTCGGCGAGGCGACGATGCTGCGTGCGCTGGAGGCCGAGGCCTTGCGTCGCGAGGATCGGTTCTACGACCAGCTGACCCGGATCGGTCGCCTTACGGCGAGGGAACGGATCATGCACCTCCTGCTGGAACTGTACTGCCGACTGGCCCGCGTGGGCCTCGTGAACGGCGACACGTTCAAGCTGCCCCTGACGCAGGAGATCTTCGCCGACGCGCTCGGGCTGAGCATCGCGCATATCAACCGCACGCTTAAGGAGCTGCGCAGGGAGGGGTTGGTCGTCATCCAATCGGGACGCGTAACCCTGCCGGACCGCGAGCGTCTTGCGGTCAAGGCCTGCTATCTCTCCGTGGACGGGGGACCGTTGGCCGTAAACGCAACGCCGCAGCGACCGGCCTATAGTCGCGCCGGCGTCGCACCGCGCCACATCGGCGGGGTGGGAGCCGGATAGCATTAGCTGAGACTTGGGGCGTAAGGCGTCGCTCCGCGACGCCGCCTGGCGGTGTTCACCCATGAGCGCGGGCGGCCGGACTTTGCTTTATGGTCGCGGCCATGGTTCTTGGGGCAAATCCGGCGCCGTGAGGCGAGGGGTCGTGGCGAACACCATCGCATCCCGCGCCGTCGCTTCGAGACTCCCAATCATCCCGGCGCGCTGCAAGATCGACGACAATCAGTGACTTTTCAGCCTTCCAGATTCTCGATTGCGCCGATGATGGACTGGACGGACCGGCATTGCCGCGTCCTGCACCGGACGCTGTCGGCCCGGGCGCTGCTGTATACGGAGATGCTGACGACGGGCGCCGTGCTGCACGGCGACCGGGCGCGGCTCCTGGCTTACGATCCCGTGGAGCACCCCGTGGCTCTGCAGCTGGGCGGATCAGACCCGACCGACCTTGCCGCCGCCGCCCGCATCGGCGAGGCCGAGGGCTATGACGAGATCAATCTGAACGTCGGCTGCCCGTCCGACCGGGTTCAGTCCGGCCGCTTCGGCGCCTGCCTGATGCGCGAGCCCGAGCTGGTCGCCGAGTGCATGGCGGTGATCGGGGCGGCCGTGAAAGTCCCGGCGACCGTGAAGTGCCGGATCGGCGTGGATGACCAGGAGCCGGAGGAAAGCCTCTTCACCCTGGTGGACCTGTGCGCCAAGGCCGGTGTCACGACCTTCGTGGTTCACGCGCGGAAGGCCTGGCTGCAGGGGCTCTCGCCGAAGGAGAACCGGGATATCCCGCCGCTGGACTACCCTCTGGTCTACCGGCTGAAGCGCGAGCGGCCGGACCTCACCATCGTCATCAACGGCGGCGTAGCCAGCCTGGAGGAAGCTGCGGCGCATCTCGAGCACGTCGACGGGGTCATGCTGGGACGCGCCGCCTACCACACGCCCGACCTGCTGGGCGATGTCGATGCGCGGATCTTCGGCGAGGGACGCCGCATGGACCCGTTCGAGGCGGTGGAGGCGTACAAGCCCTACATCGCGCGCGAGCTGGCGGCGGGGACGCACCTGGCGGCGATGACCCGTCACATGCTGGGCCTGTTCCACGGCGTGCCGGGCGCTCGCGCATGGCGGCGGATCCTGACGGTGGAGGGCGTGAAGCCCGGCGCCGGGCTGGAGGTGGTCGACCGGGCGCTCGAGGCGATCTCGGGGCTGCAGCAACAGCGCCTCGCGCGGCGCCTGGAATCAGGCGAGGCGGCCTAGTCCGCATCGATGCCTCAACCCGTGGCTCGGCGGCGCTAAAGACCGGCCTCGATCGCCAGCCGGATGGCGTCAGCGGACGTCGCGACCTGCAGCTGCTCGAGGAGCAGCGCGCGGTGCATCTTGACCGTCTTCTCGCTGAGCTTGAGTTCCCAGGCGATCTGCTTGTTGAGCAGCCCGCGCGCCATGAGCGCCAGGACTTGTCGACGCCGGGTCGGCAGGCGGCCAACGATCTCGGCGGCGCGGGTCTGCAGCGCGGTGAACGCACGCTCCGGCTCAGGTCCAAGATCGACCTGTGAACCGAGGAACCAGGCCACTCCGTCATCGCCGAGAAGGGGCGTGATCGTCACGCCGTTCCGGAAGGCTGCGCCGTCGCGCCGATAGTTGAGGACCTCGACCAACACTGGGCGATGCGAGGCGACAGCGTCGCGGATCGCCTGGGTCGCCGCGGGCTGGGTGCCCGGACCCGTCAGGAACCGGCAGTTGCGGCCGAGGATCTCGGCCTCGGTGTAGCCGGTGAGCGTACAGAAGGCGGCGTTGACCACCTCCAGCGGGTTGTCCGGCTTGCGCGGATTGCTGGCCACCATCGGCAGCGGGCTGGCCGCGATGGCGTCGATCAAGGCGTGCTCCGGCGTCGCCAAGGCTGGGTCGCGGCTCCCTAGGCTGAGGTCTACGGGCTTTGTACCGTATCTGGGAGCGCCGTCGCGCCCCTGTCGTTAGCTGAGCCGACAACCACAGGAGCGCGCCGATGGCCAACCTTTCCCTCAGCGACATCTCCGAGAAGATGCGCGAGATTGACTTCGCAGTCCTTTCGACCCGCACCGCAGGCGGCGAGATCGCCGGGCGGCCGATGAGCAACAACCGCCAGGTGGAGTACGACGGCGACAGCTACTTCTTCACCTTCGACGACACCGGCACGGTGAAGGACATCCGCAACGATCCGAACGTGGGCCTGAGCTATCAGGCGCGCTCCGGCTTCCTGAACATGGGCTCGTTCTTCATCACCATCGAAGGTCGCGCCGAGGTGATACGCGACCGTGAGGCGTTCGTCCGCCACTGGACGCCGGACCTCGACAAGTGGTTCGAGCAGGGCGTCGAGACGCCCGGTCTCGTGCTGGTCAAGGTGAAGGCGGAGCGGCTGCACTACTGGGACGGCCGCGATGAAGGCGATATCGCGCTGACCGGCGCCGAGACCGGCCCGGCCGCGGCCAGCCGTGACGAACGGTCCACACCCGCTGACCGGCCCTGAGCGCCGGAACGCCGGATCGATCCTTACCGTCTGGAGTTTGGCTTGCGGCCCGGTCGACATCGGCCGTCGCCGGACAGGCCCGCGAAGGAGAATTCCCATGACCGATACCGAAGCGAACGGCGGCCCGCTGCTGCAGGGCGTTGAGACGTCCGGCGGCGAAGGCGGCGATCCGAACAACCGCGACATCGGCGGCGTGCACGGCCGCGATCAGGGCGGCTCGGAAGAGGCGGGCCCGGACCGGGACGTCGGCGGCGTGCACGGGCGTGACAGCGGCGAAGAGGGCGCCGGCGAGCCTGGTCCCGATCGGGACGTGGGCGGGGCCCACGGCCGCGACCAACGTCAGCACTAGGCCGGCATGCGCGATGGCGCAGAGGCTTGGGCCTCACCCGATGCGCCTGCCGAGGGCGGAGCGGCGACGCCGCTCCGTTCCCCGACGCTGGCGGGCCTGCTGGGCGCCGACGCTCCTAACCTGATCGCGGCGCTCGGTCGCGACGCCTGGCGCGGCCGGATCGGCGGAGAGGGCGCTCGGGCGTTGTTCGACTGGCCGCGGCTGAATTCCGTCCTGGAGGAGCAGAGGTTCGACGCCTCACGGCTCTACCTGTCGGGGCCCGGCGCCGTTCGCGTGACGGACGCGAGCGGCCGCGTCAGATCGGCCGAGTTGATGGCGGCCGTGCGCGACGGCGCCACCCTCATCGTGAACGCCGCAAGCGAGGCGAGCGCGCCCCTGCGACGGCTCTGCGAGGGGCTAGCCGCGGAGTTCACCGCCTATTGCCAGGCCAACCTCTATGCCTGCTGGCGGGACACGCCCGGCTTCAACGTCCACTGGGACGACCACGACGTGCTGGTGGTGCAGGCCGAGGGGCGCAAGCGGTGGGATCTGTATGGTGTGACCCGGGAAGCGCCGATGCTGCAGCTGGATCCCGCCGACCATCTGCCGCCGCCTGAGCCGCGCGAGCAGATCGTCCTCCAGGCCGGGGACATCCTCTACCTGCCCCGGGGCTACTGGCATGCCGCCGTCGGGCTGGGTGAACCCAGCCTGCATCTCACCATCGGGCTCACGCGTCGGACCGGCGCCGACTTCCTGCGCTGGCTCGCGGATCAGCTTCTGACCGAGACGTGGGTTCGGCGCGATCTGCCGTTCGAGGCCGGCGACGGCGCGATGGCCGTGCGGTTCGCCGAGATCCTCAATGCCGCCTGCGATCAGCCGCTCGAGGCCCTGGCGGCGGCCTACCGCCGTCACGTCGAGGCGTCGCTGCCTGGGCGCGCGGCGCTATCGTTCCCCGCGATCGGCGGCGCCGAGACCCGATTGTCAGCTAGCGATGTGCTGGTCCTGGCGCCGGGTCCGGCGCGACTGGAGTCGGGGCCTGGCGGCGACGCCATCGTGCTGACGTGGAGAGGGGCCCGGTTCACGGTCTCCGCGCGGCTGCGGCCGGTGCTGGAACGGTTGCTTGCGGTGGGCGAGATCGACTTCGACGAGCTGTCCAAGGCGGCATCGAATGAACGCGCTGCCGACTTCGCCCGTGACATGATCGGACGCGGCGTTCTGCAGCTGAGGCCTGGCGGCGCCGGGCTCGACTAGCTCAGGGCTGCAGGAACAGCGCCTCGCGCGTCGCTTCGAAGCGGGCGAGGCGGCCCAGGTAGCTCATCCCGAGCAGCGAGGTGTCGAGACCCTTTTCAATCACCAGCGCGCCGACGTCGTCGAGGCGGGCGCCGTCGACTGAGACGGAGGAAAGGGTGACGGCGGCGGCGCGCGAGCGGCCGCCCGCGGTGGTCACGCGATGGGAATAGTCGAGGTCCTGCGGCCGGAAGCCGAGGCGCTCGGCGTCCTGCGGGGTCAGGGCGACCGCCGTGGCGCCGGTGTCGACGAGGAAGCGGACAGGCTCGCCGTTCACCTGACCCTCGGCCCAAAAGTGGCCGTCGGCGCCCTTGAGCACGGCGGCGGACGGCGAGGCTTCGATCGTCTCCAGGCGGAAGTCGGGGGCGGCGAGGCGGGCGACGCGCAGCGGAGCGGGGGCGAGCGCCAGCATGACACCGGCGCTGATCGCGGCGGAGCAACCCGCCACCACCGCCACCAGACTGTATCTCGCCAGGGTCGACACGCGGCCTGCGTCCATCACGACGGCCTTTCGGCCCATCCAGGCGGCGGAGCCTAGGCCTCGACCGTTTGCAAGCGGTGAACGGATGCGCGGCTCAGAGGAGGCCCAGCTTCTCGGGACGGATCAGGGCGCGGCGGTCGGGCAGTTCCGCCATGATGCGCTCGCGCTCGTCCGGCGTCAGGCGGGCCCAGGTGGCCACCTCGTTCAGGCGACGGTAGCAGCCGAGGCATAGGCCGCTCTCGCCGTCGACCACGCAGACCTTGATGCAGGGCGTCTTGATCGGGGCGGGCGGCTGGCTCATCCGGGGATAGCGTAGGTGACGTTGGCCTGAGCCGCCAGCCGGTCGGGGCTCTCGGTCCAGATGCGGATGTCGCAGACGGCCAGGCGACGGCCCAGCCGCAGCAGCTCGGCCTCTGCGGTGATGTCGCCGGGCTTCGCGCCCCGCAGGAAGCTGATGTTCAGCTGGGACGTGACCGCCATCAGCTGGTCTCCGATGTGGGACAGGACCAAGGCGTAGGCCGCGGTGTCGGCCAGGCTCATCAGCGTCGGGCCGGAGATGACGCCGCCGGGCCGCAGCAGCCCGTCGCGATAGGGCAGCACGACCCGGACGCGGCCGGGGTCAACGTCGCGGACGTGCGGGCCGGTCGACGAGACGCCTGGGAAGGCGACTTCGAGCAGGGCGTTCACGCCGGCGGCGTCCAGCTTGGGCTTGGTCATCATGTGACCGCTTCTTGCCTGACGGTCGCTTCATTACAAGAAGTTTATCGTCACATGTAACAACAAGTGTATCATTACTAAAGATTCATCCGTGAATACTCTTCATTGCAGCTTGTTCATTTGAGTTCAGGCGGGACGCGGAACAGATTTCACCCAGGTTCCCAGGGAGAAATCTCATGAAGTTCGCCGCCATCCTCATCGCCGCCGCCACCGTCGCCAGCACGGGCTCTGCCTTCGCCGCCGAGCGCGTCTCGGACATGGAGTATCTGAAGGCCAGCCGCTGCAAGGGCCTCGCCACCACCCTGACCGGCGTGGTCGACGCAGGCTCGATCGACTCGTACCTGAAGGCCGCCCGCAGCGCCCGCTCGCCGGCCGTCTTCGAGCGCGCCGAGAGCGAATTCGACAAGGCCCGCCGCGAAGCCCGCAGCGAAGACCGCAAGACCCGCCTGACGGCCGAACTGACCGGCCCGTGCTCGGCCTACCTCGGCGAGCCGGCCAGCGTCGCCAAGCGCTAATCTACTCCTGATCTAGCCAAGCCCCCTCGAGAGCGCGCCGCCGAAGACCCCGGCGGCGCGCTTTTGTCTTGCGTGCGGGCTCGCGGAACCGCACCTGAGCCGTAGGCTTTCTCCAAGGCCCCGCTCGGGGGCGGGCAAGGGCTGCGACGCATGACGATCTTCAAACCCGGTGAAACGTGCTGGCGCACGGCGGGCGCGGATCGCGTGGCGTTCCTGATCGACAACGAGGCCTATTTCACCGCCGCCTTCGAGGCGATGCAGAAGGCGCGCCGCTCGATCCTCCTACTGGGCTGGGGCTTTGACCCCCGGACGCGGCTGTTCCCCGACGGCTACGACGGCCCGAACGACCCGGATGAGGTCGGACGCATCCTGCTGCGCCTGTCGGAAGCGCGGCCCGATCTCGACATTCGCCTGCTGATCTGGAAATCGGCCCTGCCGGTGAGCGCCAGCCAGCAGTTCTTCCCGCACAAGGCGCGGAAGTGGTTCGAGAACACGAACATCAAGTTCCGCCTGGACGACCAGGTGCCGTTCGGCGCCTGCCATCACCAGAAGGTGCTGGTGATCGACGACCGCCTGGCCTTCTGCGGCGGCGGGGACATCTCGGTCGACCGCTGGGACACGCCCGGGCACCTGGAAGACGATCCGCGCCGGATCATGCCGGACCAGGACTATCACGCACCCCGTCACGAGGTGATGATGATGGTCGACGGCGAGGCCGCCCGGGCGCTCGGCGATCACTTCCGCGAGCGCTGGCGGCGGATGGAGGACGAGGAGCTGGCTCCGCCGCCCGACGCCGGCGGCGATCCCTGGCCCGACCACGTGCCGCCACACCTGATCGGCGCCGACGTGTCGATCGCCCGGACCGAGCCGGCCTGGAAGCAGTCCAAGACCGTCGCCGAGATCAAGGCCCTGACGCTGGCCGGCATCGCGCAGGCGCGGGACATCATCTACCTGGAGAACCAGTACTTCACATCGCCCCTCGTCACCGAGGCGCTGGCGGCGCGGCTGGGTGAGCCGGACGGCCCCGAGGTGGTGCTGATCACCACGGGGCAGTCGCCCAGCTGGTTTGACCAGCTAACCATGGATCACGCGCGCGGCGCCATGATCTGGCGGTTGCGGGCGGCCGACATCTTCGGTCGCTTCCGGGCCTTCTATCCGGAGACCTCGGGCGGCACGAAGATCATCGTCCACTCGAAGGTCAGCATCTTCGACGACCGCATCGTGCGGGTGGGCTCGGCCAACCTCAACAACCGGTCGTTCGGCTTCGACACCGAGATCGAGCTTGGCGTCGAATGCGAGGACGAGCGCGCCCGCCTGAACGTCTCGGCCCTGCGCGACCGCCTGGTGGGGCACTTCCTGGCGGTGACGGGCGATGCGGTGACCAAGGCCCGCGCCAGCCTGGGCGGCCTCGTGCCGGCGATCGACAGCCTGAACCGCCAAAACCGGCTGATCCCGCTGGACCCCTCCCGGCGGTCGGCGCTGGCCGAGTTCATCGCCGCCTACCACGTGGGCGACCCGACCGATGTTTCCGACAGCTGGCGGCTCGGCCGCCGGCGCGAGCGTCTGTTCGACGAGGCCCGCGCCCAGGCGGAGCGGCGGGCGGGCGGCTCGGTGGTCCGCTAGGCGACCTCGAAGTCCATCACCAGCGGCAGGTGGTCGGAGGCCACGCGTGTCAGCGGGTCGAAGGGCGCGAAGACGTGCTGCACCTCGATCCCCGGGCTCACGAACACATGGTCGATCCGCAGCACCGGCAGCGGCGATGGGAAGGTCGACGTCGGGGTCTTGCGGCGAGCCAGCCGGCGCGCGGCCTGCAACTTGGTTGTAAGGGTCCGATAGACGAGCGACGTGGCGGTGGCGTTGAAATCGCCCAACAGGATGGTCGGGAAGCGGCAGTCGGGGTGATCCAGCCAACCCTTCCCCGCCAGATGTGCGGCCTGGATCTGCTGCTCGCGCGGGACCAGCCCCAGGTGGGTGTTGATGATCTGTACGAGCTTGCCGTCGATTTCGACCTCGACCCACAGGGCGCCGCGCGGCTCGAGCGCCCGCATGCGGTCGTAGCCGGGCAGGGGGCCGACCTTCACAAGCCGCTCCGGATAGGCAGTGAGGATTGCGTCGCCGTAGCGCTCCTCCTCCACCGTGAAGGCCGGGTGGAAGTGGCTCGTCATCTTGAGCAATTCGGCGATTTCGTGCGCCTGGTCGGCGTAGTTGGTGCGCCGCCGGCCGACGTCGAGCTCCTGCAGCGCGACGATGTCGGGTTCGAGAGCGGCCAGGACGGCGGCGACGCGCGGGACGTCGAGGCGGCGGTCGTTCCCGACACAGCGATGAACGTTGTACGTGACGATGCGCGGCATGCGGCGGGAGGTCTGGCCGCGAACTGCGGCAAAGGCAAGGTTGCCAACCGCCAAGACCCCTGTTCAGTTGCGGCCGGGAGGATCTTCACGTGCCAGTTGCTTTCATTGCCGCCGCGCTGCTTCAGGGCGCGGCCGCCGCGCCGCCGCCGCGCCTGCCGAAGGATTTCGACATCCGCACCCATTGGCCGACCACGGCGCATCGCGCCGGCATCGAGGGGCGGACGATGGTGAAGTGTCAGGTGAAGCCCAACGGCGTGATGCACGGCTGCACGGCGATCAGTGAAACGCCTGTCGGATATGGCTTCGGCGCTGCGGCGGTACGGGCCTACGAGGGCGAGAAGCTGCAGCCCGGCGCGCCGGGGGCCGCGTTCCCGTCGACGGTTCGGCTGCCGCTGAACTTCACGCTGAAGGCCTATGGCCCGTCCATCCGCGTCGAGACCCACGATGGCTGGACGACCGTCCAGCAGCCCGACCGCTGGCGCGACTACTATCCAGGAAAGGCCCGCGGCGACGGCGTTGGCGGCGAGGTCGACGTGCGCTGCGCTGCCGGCGGTGACGGCAAGGTCGCTTGCGAGGTTCAGCGCGAAGAGCCGGCGGGCCACGGGTTCGGCGAGGCCGCCTTGAAGGTGCAGCGGATGCTGCTGCTGCAGCCGCCGCCGGGCGGGGCCAAGAGCACCGGCCGCGCCGTGCGCTTCACCGTCCACTTCAAGCCGAAGTAGAGCCTGGCCGCCTGCCAAACTAACCGCCGTTTACGTTGACGTTAGCGTCACCTTTTCAGGTGCGTGAGGCCCGCGTATAGGGTCGGCCGAAGCGGCTTCAAACGCTTGTAAGGGAGACGGCCATGAACCTCGACTTCACGCCCGAAGAGAACGCCTTCCGCGAAGAGGTTCGCGCCTTCATCCGTGACAACTATCCGGCCGAGCTGCGCAAGGCGCAGGACGAGGGCCGCCAGCTGACTAAGGAAGAGTATCTGCTCTGGCACAAGGTGCTGGCGAAGAAGGGCTGGGTCGCGCCGGGCTGGCCGAAGGAGCTGGGCGGCACGGGCTGGACGCCCACGCAGAAGTATATCTGGTCGGAAGAGACCGCGAAGGCCGACTGCCTGCCGATCCTGCCCTTCGGCATGTCGATGCTGGCGCCGGTGATCTACACGTTCGGCACTGACGAGCAGAAGAAGAAGTTCCTGCCGGACATCTACAACGGCGACATCTGGTGGTGCCAGGGCTACTCCGAGCCGGGCGCCGGCTCCGACCTCGCCAGCCTCAAGACCAAGGCCGAGCGGATCACCGCCGACGACGGCAAGGAATACTACATCGTCAACGGCCAGAAGACCTGGACCACGCTGGGCCAGTACGCCGACTGGGGCTTCTTCCTGGTGCGCACCGATCCCGACGCTAAGCCGCAGTCGGGCATCTCCTTCCTGCTCATCGACATGCAGACGCCGGGCATCGAGGTCCGCCGGATCACGACGCTGGAAGGCGGCCATGAGGTCAACGACGTCTTCCTCGACAATGTGAAGGTGCCGGTCGAGAACCGCATCTTCCACGAGAACCAGGGCTGGACCTGCGCCAAGGCGCTGCTGGCCCACGAGCGCACCGGCATCGCGGGCGTGGCGCGCTCCAAGCGCAACCTCGAGAAGCTGCGCAAGATCGCCAGCACCGAGACGTCGGACGCCGGCGGCTCGCTCATCGGCGACGCGTTCTTCCGCCGCAAGGTCGCCGAACTGGAGATCGACCTCACGGCCCTGGAGTTCACCGAGCTCCGCACCCTGGCCGGCGAGTCGAGCGGCAAGGGCCCCGGCCCGGAAAGCTCGATCCTCAAGATCAAGGGCACCGAGATCCAGCAGCGCCTGCAGGAGCTGGCGCTGGAGGCGGTGGGCCACTACGGCGCGCCGTTCCTGCGCGACCTGCGCGGCTCGAACCTGGGCGTCGGCCCCGAGTACGCCGACGGCCTGGCCGGCGAGTACTTCAATGGCCGCAAGACCTCGATCTACGGCGGGTCCAACGAGATCCAGCGCAACATCATCGCCAAGATGGTGCTGGGCCTCTAAGGCTCAGCTCCTTCCATTTCGCAGACACCCATATTTTCTGAGGAAGCGTCTCTCCGATGGATTTCAGCTTCACCGAAGAACAGTCGATGCTGCGCGACACGGTCGCGAGCTACCTGGCCGACAACTACGACTTCGACAAGCGCCGGGCCGCGCTCGCCAAGGAGCCGGGCTGGCGGCCGGACGTGTGGAAGGCGTTCGCCGAGGAGTTGGGCATCCTGGGCGCGCCGTTCTCGGAAGAGCTGGGCGGCCTGGGCGGCGGCCCGATCGAGAACATGGTCGTCATGGAGGAGCTGGGTAAGGCGCTGGTCGTCGAGCCCTACCTGCCGACGGTGGTGATCGGCGGCGGGTTCCTTAAGCACTCCGGCTACGCCGGCGCGGCCGACCTGATCGGCGGCATCATCGGCGGCCAGACCATCTTCGCCTTCGCCTACGCCGAGCCGCAAGGCCGCTACAACCTGGCGGACCTGAAGACCACGGCGAAGAAGGACGGCGCGGGTTATGTGCTGAACGGCCACAAGGCGGTGGTGATCGGCGCGCCCTACGCCACCCACTTCATCGTCACGGCGCGGACCGCCGGCGGCCAGCGCGACGCCCAGGGCGTCTCGGTGTTCGTGGTGGAGCGCGGCGCGGCCGGCGTCTCGACCCGCGACTATCCGACGGTGGACGGCTTCCTGGCCTCGGAAGTCTATTTCGAGAACGTGTCGCTGGGCGCCGACGCCCTGATCGGCCCGGCCGACAACGGCTTGCCGCTGGTGGAAAAGGTGGTCGACGAGGCGCTCGCCGCCACCTGCGCCGAGGCCTGCGGCGTGCTCCGCCGCCTCCAGGAAGGCACGGTCGAATACACCAAGCAGCGCAAGCAGTTCGGCGTGCCGATCAGCTCGTTCCAGGTGCTCCAGCACCGCATGGTCGACATGTTCATCAACCTCGAGCAGTCGATCTCGATGACCTACATGGCCACGATCAAGCTCTCGGACGATGCGGAGCGGTCGAAGGCCGCCTCGGCCGCCAAGGTGCAGATCGGCAAGGCCTGCAAGTTCGTGGGCGAGCAGGCGATCCAGCTGCACGGCGGCATGGGCATGACCGACGAGATGGCGATCGGCCACTACTTCAAGCGCGCCACGATGATCGCCAGCGCCTTCGGCTCGGTGGACCACCACCTAGCCCGCTACGAGTTCCTGAGCCTCGGCCAGGCAGCCTAGGCCTTGCAGCGGACCGCTCGCCGATGAGCGGTCCGTTACCTGCCGCGTAATCGACGGCGCTACCGCGCCCAGGCTTCTCTCCCGCCAACGCACGGGAGACATCAGCCATGAACCGCCGCCACATCCTGATTTCCGCCCTCGCCGCCGGCGCGGCGACGCAAGCCGCGACGCCGGCTGAGGCCGCTTCCGCGCGCCGCGTCCGGCAGATCGTCGCGCGGGACGGCACGCGGCTGCACCATCGCGACTTCGGCTCCGGGCCGCAGACCCTGGTCTTCACCTCCAGCTGGGCGCTGGACAGCCGGATGTGGGACTATCAGGTCGCCCACTTCGCCGGTCTCGGTTACCGCTGCATTGCCTGGGACCGGCGGGGCCATGGCCGGTCGGACGTGGCCGGCGCCGGTTACGACATGGACACGCTCGCCGACGATCTGGCGGCGGTGCTGGAGCAGCTTGATCTGCGCGACGTCATCCTCGTCGGCCACTCGATGGGCGGGGCCGAGACGGTGCATTACCTGGCGCGCCGCGGCGGCGCGCGGGTGCGGAAGGCGGCGCTGATCGCGCCGGTGGGTCCGTTCCTGCTGCAGACCGCGGACAATCCGTACGGCGCGCCGCGCGCGGTCTTCGAGGCCGTCTGGGCGCAATATGCCGCCGACTTCCCAAAGTGGGCCTACGAGAACCAGGCGGCGTTTTTCACGCCGGAGACCTCGCGGCCGCTGCAGGAGCAGCTGACGCGGCAGTTGCTGGAGGTCCCCGTGCCCGTCGCGATCGCCGCCCAGAAGGCGCTCATCACGACGGACCTGCGCGCCGATCTCCCGAAGATCGACCGACCCGTGCTGATCCTGCATGGCGACAGCGACGCCTCGGCGCCGCTGGCGGCGACCGGCGCGCGTTTCGCCGCCGGCATCCGGGGCGCGCAGCTGAAGGTCTATCCCGGCGCGCCGCACGGTATCTGGGTGACCCACCTGGCGCAGGTGAACCGGGACCTCGAGGCGTTCTTCCGCGGCTGAGGTTGCGGCGGGCAGCGGCGCGCCCTAACCGGAGACGATGTCACTCCGCGACTTCGGACTGTTGGTGCTCGTGTGCCTGCTCTGGGCCTCGAACAACATCATCTCGAAGTATGTGGTGAGCTACCTGGAAGCGCCGCCGCTGTTCTACGCCGTGGTGCGCTTTGCGGTGGTGGCGCTGGCGGTCTCGCCCTGGCTGTTCCCGATGCCCAGGCCCGCCTGGCGGATGATCGTCGTCTGCCTGCTGATGGGCGGCGGCAACTTCGCCCTGCTGTTCGTCGGACTGAAGATGACCACGCCGTCCGCGGCGGCGGTGGTGGGCCAGGTGGGCGTGCCGATCACCACGCTGCTCTCGGTGCTGATGCTGGGCGAGACGATCCGCTGGCGCCGCGCGCTGGGCATCCTGCTGACGCTCACCGGCGCCCTCGCGGTGATGTGGGACCCGCACGGCTTCGCACTGTCGACCGGGCTGATGTTCGTGGTCGCGTCCGCGTTCGCCGGTTCGCTGGGCGCGGTGATGATGAAGCAGATGGAGGGTGTGAAGCCGCTGCAGTTCCAGGCCTGGGTCGGCGCCTCGTCGGTGCTGCCGCTGGCGGTGCTGTCGGCGATCTTCGAGCCCGGTCAGGTGCAGGCGGGCCTCGACGCCGGCTGGCGGTTCTGGCTGGCGGCCATCTATTCCGCCCTGGTGGTCTCGGTCGGCGCTCACACGGCCTACTACGTGCTCATCCAGCGCTACGAGGCGACGCTGATCTCGCCGTTGACGCTGATGACGCCGCTGGCCACCATTGGCCTCGGCGTGGCGATCCTGGGCGATCCGTTCGGCCCCCGGATGGTCCTCGGTACGGCGCTGGCGCTGGCCGGCGTGCTGATCATCGCGCTCCGCCGTAACCAGGTGGCGCCTCTGCTGCTCGCCTTTTGGAATCGCTCGCAATGAACCTTATCGAGGCGCCGTCCTCCAACTTCGACGCCCGCACCGCGCCGCCGGACACGCTGATCATGCACTACACCGGCATGCAGACCGGCGAGGCGGCGCTGGCCCACCTTCGCACGCCTGAATCCAAGGTGTCGTGCCACTACCTCGTGGAGGAGGACGGGCGGATCTTCCGTCTCGTGCCTGAGGAGCGGCGCGCTTGGCATGCGGGCGTGTCGTTCTGGAAGGGCCAATCGGCGTTGAACGGGACCTCCATCGGCATCGAGATCGTCAATCCCGGCCATGAATGGGGCTATCGGCGGTTCCCCGAGGCGCAGATCGCCGCGGTGATCGCGCTGACCGCGGACATCCGCAGCCGCTGGATGATCGACGACGCCCGGATCGTCGGCCATTCCGACATCGCCCCCGACCGCAAGATCGATCCCGGTGAGTTGTTCCCCTGGAAGCGGCTGGCCGAAGCCGGCCACGGTCTCTGGGCCGAGGCCCCGCCAGCGCCGGGCGCGCCGATCGGCGAGGGCGAGGAGGGGGCGGCGGTATTCGCCCTGCAGGCAGGGCTCACCCGCCTAGGCTACAACCTGCCGCCGTCGGGCAAGTTCGACAAGGACACCACGACGGTGGTCAGCGCCTTCCAGCGTCACTGGCGGCCGGAGCGGTCCGACGGCGTGGCCGACGGCGAGACGCGGGCGCGCCTCATCGCCCTGCTGCGGCTGGCGGGCTGACGCGGCCGAGGTTGACCTTGGTGTCATCCGGTCCCAATTTCCGCGCGGATCAGATGGCCGGGCGGTCGCGGCTCCCACCATGCACTTGGCGGGGGTCGAGGAAAGTCCGGGCTCCACGACGGCATGGCGGCGGGTAACGCCCGCCGGGGGCGACCCCAGGGATAGCGCCACAGAAAGCAAACCTCCCCTGCATGCAGGGGGAAGGGTGAAAGGGTGGGGTAAGAGCCCACCGGGTCGCTGGTAACAGAGGCCGCATGGCAAGCCCCGCCAGGAGCAAGACCGAATAGGGATCCTGCGCCGGAGAAATCCGGCAGGGCCGTCGTCGGCCCGAGGGATCCGGGTTGGTCGCGAGAACCGTCCCGCGAGGGGCGGTCCAGAGGAATGATCGCCGCGCCCGCAAGGGCGGCACAGAACCCGGCTTACAGGCCGTCTGATCCATTCATCTCAGCAGCCTCTCCGCCGGTCACGGCTAGCTGAGCCGTAGGTTCAGTGTATGTTCTGTGGATAAGTAGAACTGGTTAACCATACTGACGTGCGACACCTTTGTTTTGGCCCCAAAGAGTCATCCAGAGTCATTGTATCCCAATTGATCCCATGATACCCCAATCAACGTCTCGCTAACCAAAAGCTGCGTTGGGGCGGCGTTGCTGGGTTAGGCGAGGGTGGCAGGGGACCTGGGGCGAGATGTTTCTCTCGACCTTCGAGAAGCAGTTGGACGCCAAGCGGCGCATCGTCGTGCCGCAGGAATTCCGTGCGCTCGCGGCCGGCCCCTTCGACGGCGTCTTCTGCTTCCCCTCCATCGAAGCCGACTGCATCGAAGGCGGCGGCAAGGCCCTGTTCGACCGCTACAACGGCGTCATCGAGGAGCTGGAGTTCGGCGATCCCCTGCGCTCGGCTCTGGAGACCTCGGTGCTGGGCGGCATGGCCCGCCTGTCCTTCGACACCGCAGGCCGCATCACCCTTCCTGAGAACCTCTGTCAGATGTTCGGCCTCACCGACTGGGTGACGATCGTCGGCATGGGCGACCGCTTCCAGATCTGGGAGCGAGAGGCCTTCAACGCCCACCGCGCCGCCCAGCGCGAGATGGCTCGCCAGGGTCTCGCCGAGCTGCGCGCCCAACAGCGCACCGCACGGCTCGGGGCCGGAGGCGCCGGATGACGCGCCCGCACGTCCCCGTCCTGCTCGCCGAGGTCGTGGACGCGCTTGCCCCTGCGTCCGGCCAGCAGATCGTCGACGGCACCTTCGGGGCCGGTGGCTATACCCGCGCCATCCTGGAGACCGGCGCCTCGGTGATCGCCTTCGACCGCGACCCCACGGTCAAGCGCTTCGCCGAGGACCTGCCGTCCGACCGCTTCCGCCTGGTGCAGGCCCGCTTCTCGGAGATCGCCGACGTCCTGGATGAAGGCTCGGTCGATGGCGTGGTGCTCGACATCGGCGTCTCGTCCATGCAGCTGGATCAGCCCGAGCGCGGCTTCTCATTCATGCAGGACGGGCCGCTGGACATGCGGATGGGCGATGCTGGGCCGACCGCCGCCGACCTGGTCAACACTGCCGACCCGACCGAGCTGGCGCGGATCTTCTTCGTCTATGGCGAGGAGCGGGAGAGCCGGCGCATCGCCCGCGCGATCGCCAAGCGCCGGGAGGAGCAGCTCTTCAGCCGCACGCTGGAGCTGGCCGAGTTCATCGAGAAGGCGCTGGGCGGCCGCCGCGGCGCGAAGATCCACCCGGCGACGCGGTCGTTCCAGGGCCTGCGGATCGCCGTGAACGAGGAGCTGGCCGAACTGGAAGCGGGCCTCGCCGCCGCCGAGCGCGTGCTGAAGCCGCAGGGCCGCCTCTGCGTCGTCACGTTCCATTCGTTGGAAGACAGAATCGTGAAGAGTTTCCTGCAGGTGCGAGCAGGTAGAACGCCAGCGGGATCGCGCCATGCGCCGCCGGTCGAAAAGACCGCGGCGCCGAGCTTCCAGCTCCTCTTCAACGGCGCCCGTGCGGCGTCGGAGGCGGAGACGGCGGCCAATCCCCGAGCCCGTTCGGCGAAGTTGAGAGCGGCCGTGCGCACCGAGGCGCCGGTCTGGAGGGATGCGGCATGAGCCTGCTGAGCCGGAGGATTCGCGGCTTCCGACTGGTGGACCTGGTCGGCGTCGGCCTGCTGATGATGATCATCCTGGGCGTGTACCTGGCCAAGACCATGGCCGGCCGCGAGCGCGCCGAGATCGCCACCATCGAGCGCCAGATCAAGGCCGAGAAGACCCGTATCCGCCTGCTGCAGGCCGAGGTCGCGCACCTGGAACAGCCGGGCCGCGTCGAGCGCCTGGCGGTGGGCTATCTGAAGATGGAGCCGGTCACGGCCGGCCGCGAGGCCACCGTCGACCAGATCCTCGATCTTGCCGCCAAGGGTCCGCCCAAGAAGGAGAAGGCGCCGTCGGTCGTGGCCGCCATGGTCAACGGCGGCGACGCGATTCCCGGCGTGCCGCCGCCCCCGCCGCCGGAAGCCATGCCGATGCGCGTCGCCGAGGCCGGTCGATGAGCCTGGGACAGTCCTCGCTGCGCGCCTCGCCGCTGTCGCGGTGGCTGTCCGAGCGCGTCTGGGGTCTGGAGCATGCCTTCGAGCGCGCGCGTGCGTCAGGCAAGGCCGAGGACGACACGCGCCTGCGCATCTTCTTCGTCCTGGCGCTGTTCTCGCTGGGCTTCATGACCCTGGCCATCGGGGCGACCCGCGCCGCGCTGTTCTCGGACGCTGGCCGGATCGACGGTCGCATCGCTCCGGCCGCCACGACGCGGGCCGACCTAGTCGACCGCAACGGCATGCTGCTGGCCGCCGATCTGCTGCACTACGGCCTCTACATCGACCCGCGCGAGATCTGGGAGCCGGAGGAGACCCGCCGCTCGCTGCTGGCCGCACTGCCGGCGCTGGACCCCAACCGCCTGGAGCGGGCGCTGCGCGGCAACCGCCGCATTTTCGTGCTGGGCGCCTTGACGCCGCAGGAGCGGAACGTCGTCCACGCGCTCGGCCTGCCGGGCGTCAGCTTCGAGCCGGAGCAGCGCCGCGTCTATCCGCTGGGCTCGTCGGCCGCGCACATCGTGGGCTTCGCCGACGCCGGCGGCGAGGGCATCTCGGGCGCGGAAGCCGCGCTCAACGAAGACATCCGCGCCGCGGCCGGCGGCCAGCTGCCGCTGTCCATCGACCTGCGCGTACAGGGCGCCCTCGAGGACGAGCTTTACAAGGCTGTCCACGAGTTCACGCCGAAGGGCGCCGTCGGCCTCGTCACCGACGTTCACACCGGCGAGATCCTGGGCATGGCCAGCTGGCCGGTGTTCGATCCCAACAACCCGGGCAAGGCCGGCGTCTATCCGCAGACCAACCGCGCCGCGGCGACGGTGTTCGAGATGGGATCGACCTTCAAGGCGTTCACCGTCGCCATCGGCCTCGACGCCGGCGTCGCCACGCCGACCACGATGTTCGACGCCACCGTGCCGTACAAGCTGGGCTATCGGACCATCAACGACTACCACGCCGCCCGGAAGGTGCTGAGCCTGGTCGAGGTGTTCCAGCACTCCTCCAACATCGGCACCGCGAAGCTGGCCGTGGGCATCGGCCCGCAGCGGATGGGCGACTACTTCAAGCGCCTGGGGCTGACCGAGCCCGCGCCCGTCGAGCTGATCGAGACCGCCCGGCCGCTGACGCCGAAGGTCTGGAACGAGGACGCGGTGGCCTCCACCTCGTTCGGCCATGGCATCAATGTGACCCCACTGGCGCTTGCCAGGGCCTACAACACCATCCTGAACGGCGGCCGCCTGATCCCGCTGACCATCCGGAAGAAGGAACCGGGGGCCGCCATCGAGGGTCAACGGGTGATGTCCGAGCGCACCTCGCTGCAGATGCTGTCGATCATGCGCGCCAATGTGGCGGGCGAGGCCGGCAGCGGCCGCTCGGCCAACATTCCGGGCCTGTCGGTGGGCGGCAAGACCGGCACCGGCGAGAAGTACGATCCGGCGATCCGCGGCTACAACCACCAGCGCCAGGTCTCGTCGTTCGCGGCCGTGTTCCCGACGGGCGGGCCGATCGAAGCCAAGCGCTATTTCGTGCTGGTCCTGCTGGACGAGCCGCGCGGCACCGCGCGGTCCGCTGGCTACGCCACCGGCGGCTGGGTGGCCGCGCCGGCGGCCGGCCGGGTGATCGAGCGCATCGCGCCGTTCCTTGGCGTTCAGCGCCAGCCCGAGATCCTCGACGCCGTCACGGGCCTCGCGCCCGCGGGGAACGGCCAATGATGCGCCTGTCCCAGATCGTGAAGCGTGGCGTCGAGGGCGACGCGGGGATCACCGGCGTCACCGCCGACAGCCGCAAGGTCAAGCCGGGCACGCTGTTCGCGGCCCTGCCGGGCACGAAGGTGGACGGCGCTAGCTTCGCCGCGGCCGCCGTTCAGGCCGGCGCCGCCGCGGTGATCGCCGAACGCGACCTGGGCCTTTCGGTCCCCACCATCGTCGCCAGGGATCCGCGCCGCGCCTACGCTCTGGCCGCCGCCGAATTCTTCAGGCGGCAGCCGCAGGTCTGCGTCGCCGTCACCGGCACCAACGGCAAGACCTCGGTCGCCAACTTCTGCCGCCAGATGTTCGCTCGCGCCGGCCGTACATCGGCCAGCATGGGCACCCTAGGTGTCACCGTCTCGCGCCCTGGCGGCGCGGTGGAGCAACTGACGCCGCCCGGCCTCACCACGCCCGACGCGGCGGACGTCGCCGAATGGCTGTCGAAGCTGGCGGGCATGGGCGTCAGCCACTTCGCCATGGAGGCCTCCTCGCATGGGGTCGACCAGCGCCGCCTCGACGGCGTGAAGCTGACCGCCGCCGGCTTCCTGAACCTGACGCAGGACCACCTCGACTATCACGGCACGATGGAAGCCTATCAGGCGGCCAAGCTGCGCCTGTTCGACACCCTGTTGCCGCGTGGCGGCACCGCGGTGCTGAACGCCGACAGCGACGCCTTCCCGGCCTTCGCCGCCTCGGCGGTGATCGCCGGCCAGTGGGTGATGACGGTCGGCGAGACCGGCCAGCACCTGAAGCTGGTAAAGCGCGAGCTGCTGCCGGAAGGCCAGCGCCTGCACATCCAGTGCGAAGGCCGCGCCTGGGACGTGCGCTTGCCGCTGGCCGGCGGTTTCCAGGCTTCGAACGCGCTGGTGGCGGCGGGTCTTTGCCGGGCGGCTGGTCTGACGCTGGAAGAGACCTTCGCCGGCCTCGAGGCGCTGGAAGGCGCGCCGGGCCGGCTGCAGCGCGTGGGCCAGGGCGCCCGAGGGGGCGAAGCCTATGTCGACTACGCCCACACCCCGGATGGGCTGGAGACGGTGCTGAGGGCGTTGCGCCCGCACGTCCGCGGCCGGCTGCTGGTGGTGTTCGGGGCCGGCGGCGACCGTGATCGCACGAAGCGGCCGATCATGGGCCGCATTGCAGGCCAGCTGGCCGATGTGGCGATCGTCACCGACGACAACCCGCGCTCGGAAGTCCCGGCGGCGATCCGCGCCGAGGTGATGGCCGGCTGCCCAGGCGCCAAGGACATCGGCGACCGCCGCGCGGCGATCCGCGAGGCTGTGGCCATGCTGCGCGACGGCGACATCCTGGTGGTGGCCGGTAAGGGCCATGAGCAGGGCCAGATCGTCGGCGGCGTGACCCATCCGTTCGACGACGTGGCCGAGACCGCCCGGGCGCTGGAGCTGGTCCATCATGGCTGAGCCCCTCTGGACCGCGGCCGAGATCGCTTCCGCGACGGGCGGTAAGGTTACCGCCGGCTTCGACGCGGCCGGCGTCTCGATCGACACCCGCAGCATCGAGAAGGGGGACCTGTTCGTCGCCCTGGCGGGCGTCCGCGACGGCCACGAGTTCGTCGCCCAGGCCATGGCGGCAGGCGCCGCGGGCGTGCTGGCCTCGCAGCCGGTGGACGCGCCGGCGGTGATCGTGCCCGACACCTTCAAGGCGCTGGAGCAGCTGGGGGTCGCCGCGCGCGAGCGGGCGCCGCAGGTGAAGCGCGGCGCCGTGACGGGTTCGGTCGGCAAGACGAGCGTCACCCAGGCGATCATGGCCGGCCTGACGCTGGCCGGCCCGGCCCACTCGTCGGTGAAGAGCTACAACAACCACATCGGCGTGCCGCTGACGCTGGCGCGCATGCCGCGCGGGACCGAACGCGCCGTGTTTGAGATCGGCATGAACCACGCCGACGAGATCCGGCCGTTGTCGCAGTTTGTGCGGCCGCAGGCCGTGGTGGTGACGACGGTCGGGCCGGTGCACACCGAGAACTTCCCGGACGGCGAGACCGGCGTAGCCCGCGCCAAGGCCGAGATCTTCGAAGGGCTGGAGCCCGGCGGAATCGCAGTGCTGAACGCCGACAACCGCTGGTTTGACCTGCTGAAGGCTGAGGCCGAGAAGGTGGGGGCCACGATCCGCACGTTCGGCGCGAGCGAGGGCTGCGACGCCCGCCTGATCGACTTCCAGGTTCCCGGTGGCCACGCCGTCGTGCAGGCGCGCCTGAACGGCAAGGCGATGGACTTCCCGATTCTCCAGACGGGCTTCCATTGGGGCCTGAACAGCATGGCCGTGCTGCTGATGCTGGAGGCGCTCGACGTCGACCTCAACGACAGCCTGGCGGCGCTGGGTTCGTTCGAGCCGCTGGCGGGCCGGGGCGCCGAGAAGACGATCGCCAAGGGCGCGGGCGCCTTCACGCTGATCGACGAAAGCTACAACGCCAACCCGATCTCAATGGCGTCCGCGATCAAGACGCTGGGAGCCCGTGAGGTCGAAGGCCGGCGGATCGTGGCGCTCACCGACATGCTCGAACTCGGGCCTGAAGCGCAGGCGTTCCACGCCGGCCTCGCCGAACCGCTGGAGGGTGCGGCGATCGACCTCGTCTTCTGCGCCGGCCCGCTGATGAAATCCCTCTGGGACGCCCTTCCGTCGACTCGGCGCGGCGGGTACGCCGAAACCGCTGCGGAGCTCGCTCCGCAGGTCGTCCAGGCCGCAGAGCCCGGCGACGTGGTGATGGTGAAAGGGTCGAACGGTTCGAAGGCGGGCGCGATTGCGGCCGCCCTGTCGGCGCTCGGCTCGGGAGAACAGGCCTGATGTTCTACTGGCTGTACGAACAGTTCGCGGCCTCGGGCTACGTCCCGATCCTCAACCTGCTGAAATACCAGACCTTCCGCACGGGCATGGCCATCTTCACGGCCCAGTTCATCGTGGTCGCGATGGGCTCGCGCTTCATCCGCTGGATGCAGGCCAAGCAGGGCAAGGGCCAGCCGATCCGCGCCGAAGGCATCGAGCGCCACGTCATCGAAAAGGCCGGCACGCCGACCATGGGCGGGGTGATGATCCTGGCGGGCCTGCTGGCCGGCACCCTGCTGTGGAGCGACCTCTCCAACGTCTATGTCTGGGCCGTGGTGCTGGTGACGGCCGGCTTCGGCATCCTGGGCTTCACCGACGACTATGCGAAGGTCACGCGGCAATCGACGGCCGGCGTCTCCGGCAAGCTGCGGCTCGTGCTGGAGTTCGGCATCGCCATGGCGGCGGTGGCCCTCATCATCCTGTTCGCCGACAAGCCCGCCGAGACGCCTGAGCTGCTGACCTCGGTGACCTTCCCGATCTTCAAACAGTTCTTCCTCGACCTCGACTGGTTCTACCTGCTGTTCGGCGCCTTCATCATCGTGGGCGCGGCGAACGCCGTGAACTTCACCGATGGCCTGGACGGCCTGGCCACGGTGCCGGTCATGATCGCCGCGGCGGCCTATGGCCTGATTGCCTACCTGGTCGGCAACTTCGTCTTCTCGAACTACCTGCAGCTCCACCACGTGCCGGGCGTGGGCGAGATCTCGGTCTTCTGCGGCGCCCTCATCGGCGCCGGCCTGGGCTTCCTCTGGTACAACGCCCCGCCGGCCAAGATCTTCATGGGCGACACCGGGTCGCTGGCCCTGGGCGGCGCCGTTGGCACGGTCGCCGTCGCCACGCGCCACGAGATCATCCTGGCGGTGATCGGCGGCCTGTTCGTGGCCGAGACCCTGTCGGTGATCATCCAGGTCGCCTGGTTCAAGCGGACCGGCCGGCGGATCTTCCTGATGGCCCCGATCCATCACCACTTCGAGAAGCTGGGCTGGTCGGAATCGACCGTGGTCATCCGCTTCTGGATCGTCGCCATCATGCTGGCCATGCTCGGCCTCGCCACCCTCAAGCTGCGCTAGGGAGGGTCGAGCAACCGCCATGATCCCGGTCCGCGGCTTCGAAGGCAGGACGGTCGCCGTGTTCGGCCTGGCCCGTACGGGCCTCGCCGCCGCGCGTGCGCTGGTCGCCGGCGGAGCCCAGGTGGCGCTGTGGGACGACAATCCCAAGTCGCGCGCCGCGGCCGAGGCGGAAGGCTTCGAGCTGACCGACCTGACCCGTGCCGACTGGAGCCAGTACGCGGCCGTGATGCTGTCGCCGGGCGTGCCGCTGACCCATCCGGCGCCGCACTGGACCGTCGAGCGGGCGCGCGAGGCCGGCGTGGAGATCGTCGGCGACATCGAGCTGTTCGCCCGGACCGTGAACGCCGCCCCCGAGCACAAGCGGCCGAAGATCGTCGCCATCACCGGCACGAACGGCAAGTCGACGACGACGGCCCTGATCGGCCACATCCTGGCCGAGGCTGGGCGCGACGTGCGCATCGGCGGCAACATCGGCTACGGCGTGCTGGGCCTCGAGGACATGCACGGCGGGGCCGTCTATGTGCTGGAGCTCTCGTCCTACCAGCTGGACCTGACGTCGAGCCTGCACGCCGACGTCACCGTCATCCTGAACATCTCGCCGGACCACCTCGAGCGGCACGGGACGATGGACAACTACGTCGCCGCCAAGCGCCGCATCCTGATGAACCAGGGCAAGGGCGACACCGCGGTCATCGGCGTGGACGACCCCTGGGGCCAGCGGATCTGCACCGAGATCACCGCCGCCAACCGCCGGACCATCGTGCCGATCTCGGCGTCGAAGGCGATGAGCCGCGGCGTCTATGCCCTCGACGGCCTGCTGTACGACGCCACCGGCGACCGGGCGCATGAAATGGCCGACCTGAAGCGGGCGCGGTCGCTGCCCGGCCGGCACAACTGGCAGAATGCGGCGGCCGCCTACGCCGCCGCCAAGGGCCTGGGCGTGCCCGGCGATGAAGCCGCCCAGCACCTCATGACCTTCCCCGGCCTGGCGCACCGCATGGAGACGGTGGCGACCCTGGGCCGCGTGCGCTTCGTCAACGACAGCAAGGCCACCAACGCCGATGCGGCGCGGCAGGCGATGTCGAGCTATCCGAAGTTCTTCTGGATCGCTGGCGGCCTCGCCAAGACCGGCGGCATCGACAGCCTGACCGACCTCTTCCCGCGCATCGAGAAGGCCTACCTCGTCGGCGAGGCCGCGCCGGCCTTCGCCCAGACCCTGAAGGGGCGGGCGACCGCCGTCGAGGCGGGCACGATCGAGGCTGCGGTCCAGCAGGCCTATGCCGACGCGCGCGCCAGCGGCCAGGAGGCGATCGTCCTGCTGTCGCCGGCGTGCGCCTCGTTCGACCAGTTCGCCGACTTCGAGCAGCGCGGCGAGGCCTTCCGGGCCGCCGTCCAACGCCTGGCCCAAGCGCAGGTCCCTGCCGCATGACGACCGTCAGCCAAGCTCACGCGTTCCCGCGCTCGGACCGCTCGCCGCTGGGCGTCTGGTGGTGGACCGTCGACCGCTGGATGCTGGGCGTCGTCGGCCTGCTGATCTTCATCGGCGTCCTGATGTCGTTCGCGGCCAGTCCCGCGGCGGCGTCGCGGATGAACCTGGGCGATCCCTTCCACTTCGCGGTCCGCCAGTGCGTGTTCGCGGTGGGGGCAACCGTGGTGCTGATCAGCATCTCGATGCTGGACGTGAAGAACATCCGCCGCGCGGCGTTCTTCATCTGGCTGGCGGCCATCGCGGTGATGATCGCGCTGCCGTTCATCGGCCACAACGCCAAGGGCGCGACCCGCTGGATCGAGTTCGGCGGCTTCACTTTCCAGCCGTCCGAATACATGAAGCCGGCGCTGATCATCCTGGTCGCCTGGATGTTCGCCGAAGGGCAGAAGGGGCAGGGCGTGCCCGGCGTGTCCATCGCCTTCGGCCTCTATGTGCTGTCGGTCGGCCTGCTGCTGATCCAGCCCGATGTCGGCCAGACGGTGCTGATCACCGTGGCCTTCGGGGCCGCGTTCTGGATGGCCGGGGTGCCGCTGTCCTGGGTGATGCTGCTGGGGGCGATGGCCGTGGCCGGCCTGTCTTCGACCTATTTCCTGTTCCCGCACGTGGCCAGTCGCGTCGACCGGTTCCTGAGCCCCGACAAGGCCGACACTCACCAGGTGGACCGCGCGGCCGAAGCCATCGCCGCCGGCGGCTTCTTCGGCCGCGGCCCGGGAGAGGGCGTCATGAAGCGCCACGTGCCCGACCTGCACACCGACTTCATCTATTCGGTGGGCGCCGAAGAGTACGGCCTCGTCTTCAGCCTGCTGCTGATCTCGCTGTTCGCCTTTGTGGTGATCCGCGGCCTCTATCGCTCGATGAAGCTCTCGGACCCGTTCGAGCAGGTGGCGGCGGCGGGGCTGTTCGTCCTGGTGGGCCAGCAGGCGATCATCAACACGGCGGTGAACCTGAACCTCATCCCGACCAAGGGCATGACGCTGCCCTTCATCAGCTACGGCGGCTCCTCGATGCTGGCCATGGGCCTAACGCTCGGCATGGCGCTGGCGCTGACCCGCCGGCGGCCCGGCGCCTACACCCCGACCGAGGGGCTCGCCAAGGCGGGCGCCTTCGCCTAAGCGTCCGCCAGCATGCGTAAGATCGCCGTCGTCGCCGCCGGAGGCACCGGAGGCCACCTGTTTCCCGCCCAGGCGCTGGCCGAGGCCCTGATCGCCCGCGGCTGGGGCATCGTACTCGCCTCCGACGAGCGGGTGGCGGGCCTGGCCCAGGACTTCCCCGCCGAACGGCGGATCGGCCTGTCCGCGGCCACCTACAAGCCGGGCGATCCCATCGGGATGATGCGGGCGGGCTTCGCGGTCATGCGCGGCGCCCTGCACGCGCGGGCCGCCTTCCGCGAGATCGGTCCGAACGTGGTGGTGGGCTTCGGCGGCTATCCGTCGGCCCCGGCGCTGGTGGCGGCCCTTCTGGATCGCCGGCCGACCGTGATCCACGAGCAGAATGCGGTGATGGGGCGGACCAACCGGATGCTGGCCAGCCACGTCACCACCGTGGCCTGCGCCTTCCCAACGCTGAAGAAGGCGCCGGAGAAGGTCGCCGCGCGCGCCATCGTGGTCGGCAATCCCGTGCGGCCGCCGATCCGGGCGCTCGCCGACGTGCCCTACGTGCCCCCCGAGCCGAACGGGCCGGTGCGCCTGCTGGTCACCGGCGGCAGCCAGGGCGCGCGCCTGCTGTCGGAGCTGGTGCCCGAAGCGGTGAAGGCCCTGCCCGAGGACCTGCGCAAGCGGCTGATCGTGCAGCAGCAGACGCGACCGGAATCCATGAACACGGCGCGCCGGGCCTACCGCGATGCGCTGGTGGACGCCGAGATCGCGCCGTTCTTCCGGGACATCGCCAGCCGCCTGCGCGACGCCCACCTCGTGATCGGCCGCGCCGGCGCAGGCACGGTCTGTGAGTTCGCCGTCGCCGGGAAGCCGTCGATCTTGGTGCCCCTGGCCATCGCGCTGGACGACGACCAGGGCCAGAACGCCAAGTTGCTGGCCGATGCCGGCGGGGCCGAAGTGGCGCGCGAGCATCAGCTCACCGTCGACAGCCTCGCCAATGCGCTAGAGAAGCTGCTGAACAACCCCGCCCGGCTGCAGCGCGCCGCCGACGCCGCCCGCTCGGTGGCCATCCCGGACGCCGCCGAACGCCTTGCAGACGTGGTCGAGCGCACCGCCCGCGGCGGGTAGCATTTGCTAGCGGGAGCGGTCGGCGGTAGCAGATCGCTATGAATCGCCGCCCCGTGCCCTTCGAAATCGGTCCCGTGCACTTCATCGGCATCGGGGGGATCGGCATGAGCGGCATCGCCGAGATCATGTTGCGCACCGGCTATCAGGTGCAGGGCTCGGACGCCAAGGCCAGCGCCAACACCGAGCGGCTGGAGAAGCTGGGCGCGAAGATCTTCATCGGCCACGACGCGGCCAACGTCGATGGGGCCTACGCCATCGTCTATTCGACCGCCGTGAAGCCGGACAATGCGGAGATGGTGGCGGGGCGTGAGAAGCGCCTGCCGCTGGTGCGCCGGGCCGAGATGCTGGCCGAGATCATGCGGCTGCAGTTCTCGGTGGCCGTGGGCGGCACGCACGGCAAGACGACGACGACCTCGATGGTCGCGACCCTGCTGGACGCCGGCGGTCTGGATCCGACGGTCGTCAACGGCGGCATCATCAACGCCTATGGGACCAATGCGAAGGTGGGCGCGGGCGACTGGATCGTGGTCGAGGCCGACGAGAGCGACGGGACGTTCCTGAAGCTGAAGTCGACGGCCGCCGTGGTCACCAACATCGACCCCGAGCACCTCGACCACTACGGCGACTTCGAAGCCGTGAAGAAGGCCTTCCAGGATTTCGTCGAGAACATCCCGTTCTACGGCTTCGCGGCGGTATGCACCGATCACCCGGAGGTCCAGGCGCTGACCGCGCGGGTGGAGAACCGCCGGCTGGTCACCTACGGCGTCAATCCGCAGGCCGAGGTGCGGGCGCACAACATCCGCATGGGGCCGGAGGGCGCCCGGTTCAGCGTGATGATCCAGCCGCGCGACGGCAGCTTCACGTCCTACGACGACCTGCTGCTGCCGATGGCGGGGCAGCACAATGTCCAGAACGCCCTGGCGGCGATCGCCGTCGCCCGCGAGCTGGGCGTCGGCCATGACGCGATCCGCAAAGGCCTCGCGGACTTCGGCGGGGTGAAGCGGCGCTTCACGACCACGGGCGTGGCGAACGGCGTGCGCATCGTCGACGACTATGGCCACCACCCGGTGGAGATCGCCTCGGTGCTGAAAGCGGCCCGGGCGGTCAGCGAGGGCAAGGTGATCGCCGTGGTCCAGCCCCACCGCTACACCCGCCTGCGCGACCTGTTCGACGACTTCTGCGCCTGCTTCAACGACGCCGATACGGTGGTGGTGGCTGACGTTTATCCGGCTGGCGAGCAACCGATTGAGGGCATCGACAAGGACGGCCTGGTCAGCGGCCTGCGGCGCTATGGGCATCGGCGCGTCGTGCCCCTGCCGGGGCCGGGCGAGCTGGCCAGGCTGGTGCGCGAAGAGGCGCAGAGCGGCGACCTCGTGGTGCTGCTGGGGGCAGGCGACATCACCAGCTGGGCCTACGCCCTGCCAGGCGAGCTGGAAGCGCTCGCATGAGCTGGAAGGACGCGCTGCCCGCGGTCCGCGGCAAGATCCTCCGGAACGAGCCGCTGGGGCCCTTCACCTGGTTCCGCGTCGGCGGGCCGGCCGACGTGATCTTCCTGCCCGAGGACGAGGACGACCTCGCGGCGTTCCTGAAGGGCCTGCCGGCGGATGTGCCGGTGACGGTGCTGGGCGTGGGATCCAACACCCTGGTTCGCGATGGCGGCGTCGACGGGGTGGTGATCCGCCTGGGCAAGGCGTTCGCCAAGGTGGAACCGCGCGGCGACAACCGCATCTATGCCGGCGCAGCGGCGCTGGACGCGATGGTAGCGCGCGAGGCGGGCAAGGCCGGGATCGCAGGCCTGGAGTTCTATCGCGGCGTGCCCGGCACGATCGGCGGCGCGCTGGTCATGAACGCCGGGTGCTACGGCTCCGAGACCAAGGACGTCCTGGTCGAGGCCTATGCGCTGACGCGGTCGGGCGAGCGGCTCACGCTGTCGAACGCCGAGCTTGAGTACAGCTACCGCAAGTCGGCGCGGGCGGCCGCGGAACAGCTGATCTTCCTGGGCGCGCTATACGAGGGGCGGGCGGACGAGCCGGCCGCCGTCGAGGCGCGGATGAGCGAGATCACCGCGCGGCGCGAGCAGACCCAGCCAATCCGCGAGAAGACCGGCGGCTCGACGTTCAAGAACCCGCCCGGCCATTCGTCGTGGAAGCTGGTCGACGAGGCCGGCTGGCGGGGCAAGCTGTTCGGCGGGGCGATGTTCTCGCCGCTGCACTCGAACTTCCTGATTAACACCGGCGAGGCCACGGCCGCCGATCTGGAAGGTCTGGGGGAGGCGGTTCGGGCGGACGTGAAGACCAAGTTCGGCGTCGAGCTGGACTGGGAGATCAAGCGTATCGGCCGACCCGCCAACGCATGATCCGATGCTGCCGCCAAGCTTTGGCAGCAGGCGGCCTTGACGGGAATCCTGGGACCGCGCACGCGAAGGCCATGCGTAACCTCGCCCTGATGACCGTAGCCGCCGCCAGCCTGCTGGCCGCCGCCGCGCCCGCCGCCGCTCAAGATCTCGCCGCCGGCGCCGCCGCGGTCCGCGACAAGGCCCTGAGCGACCAGACCGCCTGGAGCGTCGCGGAGTCGCTGACCACCGAGATCGGCCCCCGCATGGTGGGCTCGCCCGCCATGGACCGCGCCAAGGACTGGGCGGTTGAGACGTTCAAGGCGCACGGCTTCCAGAACGTGAAGGTCGAGACCTTCACCGCTCAAGGCTGGTTCCGCGGCGCCGAGAGCGCCGAAGTGACGGGCCCCTATCCGCACAAGCTGCATATCCTGGGGCTTGGACGTTCGTCCTCAACGCCGAAGGGCGGGCTGACCGCCGAGGTGGCGCTGTTCCGCACTTACGACGACCTGCTGGCCCAGCCGGAAGGCGCGCTGAAGGGCAAGATCGCCGTCGTCACCGGGGCGATGGCTCGGGCGCAGGACGGCGCGGGCTACGGGGCCGTCGGCGCCCAGCGTCGCAGCGGCGCGGCGGAAGCCGCCAAGCGCGGCGCCGTGGGCTATCTGGTCCGCTCGCTCTCGACCGACGACACCCGCCTGCCGCACACCGGCGGCTCGCTGCCAGGCGGCATCCCGGCGGCCGCGCTCTCGACGCCGGACGCCGAGCTGCTGGAGAACCTGGTGGCGCGCGGCAAGCCGGTGACGGTGAAGCTCGACATGACGTCGCGCTTCGATCCGAAGGTCCCGGCCTACAACATCTCGGCCGAGATCCCCGGGACCGATCCGAACGCCGGCGTGCTGATCGTCGGCGGGCACCTGGACAGCTGGGACCCGGGCACCGGAGCCGTCGACGACGCGGCCGGCATCGCCATCACGCTGGCGGCCGCCAAGCTGGCCGCTGCGCAGGGGCCGCTGAAGCGGACGATCCGGGTCGTGATGTGGGGATCGGAAGAGCAGGGCGGCTCCAGCGAGGCCTATCTCGCCGCGCACAAGGACGAGATCGGCAAGATGGTGGTTGTCGGCGAGAGCGACACCGGCGCGGGCCGCATCTGGCAGATCCGCCTGCCGACCGGCAGCCTTGACCATCCGGCGATGCGCGCGTTCCGGGGCGCCATCGCGCCGCTGAAGGTGATCGTCAGCCGCGAGGCGCCGCGGTTCGGCGGGGCCGACGTCGCAGGCCTGGTCTCGGCGGGCGCGCCGTTCGTCGAATTCGACCAGGACGCCAGCCGCTATTTCGACCTGCACCACTCGGCCGACGACACCCTGGACAAGATCGATCCGGCGGAGCTGTCGCAGAACGTCGCCGTCTGGGGCGCCTTCCTGCACGCCGCCGCCAACAGCGACATCGAGTTCCGGGCCGGCGCGGCGAAGTAGCCTGCCTGCGATGGAGGGCGCCCGCTCCGCTTGACCGGGCGTCCCCAGTCCTTCACCGGCTAGGCGTTCTCCAACTCCACGAGTCGCACATGGCCGCCCCGCTTTCCGGACATCACGTCGCCGTCCTTCTGGGCGGCATCTCCTCGGAGCGGGAGGTCAGCCTCGTCTCGGGCCGCGAATGCGCTGACGCGCTGGAACGGCTGGGCGCCAAAGTGAGCCGCGTCGACGCGGGCCGCGACGTGGCCGAGGTGCTGGCGAGGCTGAAGCCGGACGTGGTGTTCAACGCCCTGCACGGCGCCTGGGGCGAGGACGGCTGCGTCCAGGGCATCCTGGAGACGCTGCAGATCCCGTACAGCCACTGCGGCGTGCTGGCTTCGGCGCTGGCCATGGACAAGGCCAAGGCCAAGGCGGTGCTGGCCGCCGCCGGCGTCGTGGTGCCGGGCGGCGGCCTCTACAACCGCTTCGACGTGGCGCGCGACCACGTGATGCCGCCGCCCTATGTGGTGAAGGCGAACGCGGAGGGCTCATCTGTCGGCGTCTACATCGTCCGCGACCGCGCCAACCGGCCGCCGCAGGAGATCCTGGAGCCGTCCTGGACCTATGGCGAGGAGGTGATGGTGGAGCCGTTCATCCGCGGGATGGAGCTGGCGGTCGGCGTCATGGACGGCAAGGCCATGACGGTGACCGAAATTCTTACCGAGCGGGAGTTCTACGACTACGACGCGAAGTACGCCGAGGGCGGCTCGCAGCACATCGTGCCGGCCCGCATGCCCGAACATGCCTTTGAAAAGGCGAAGAAACTATCCGAGATGGCGCATGCCGCTCTTGGTTGTCGGGGGGTTACCCGATCGGACCTGCGTTATGACGACATTAACGACATTCTGGTCCTATTGGAGGTCAATACACAGCCCGGCATGACGCCCACTTCGCTCGTCCCCGAGCAGGCGGCGGCCCAGGGCGTGGATTTCGACCGGCTTGTGTTGTGGATCACGGAGGACGCCTATGCCCGCGGCGGATCGGGGAGCATCGCGAGTCGCAGCGACGCCCCGGCCCAAGGCAGCCCCTAAAGGGCAGGGTGGTCCCAAGCGCGCGCCCGCGAAAGGCGCAGCGCCGACCGCGTCGCGTCACGGCGCATCTCCCAAGCTGATCCTGCTGGCCGCGGCCGGCGTGCTGGTCGCCGCGGTCACCGCGACGCTGGCCACCGGCGGCCGGGGCGAGGCGCTGGCGAACAGCGTCACCGCCGCCGTGGACGGCCAGTTCGGCCAGGCCGGCTTCCGCCTGCAGGCGGTCCATGTGCAGGGCGCGTCGAAGATGGCGACGCCCGACATCGTCCGCGCCGCCGCCGTCCAAAAGGACCAGCCGCTGCTGGGCATGGACCTGAACGCGCTGCGCAGCCGGGTCGAACAGGTCGGCTGGGTGAAGGAAGCCAAGGTCGTGCGCCTGCTGCCGGACACCCTGGTGATCGCCGTGGAAGAGCGCCGCCAGTTGGCCGTGTGGCAGCACGGCGGCCGCACGGTCGTGATCGACGAAAAGGGCGCCGTGATCCCTGAGGCTGATCCGGCCCGCTTCCCGACACTTCCGCTGGTGGTGGGCGCGGGCGGTGCGCAGCATGCGGGCGAAATCCTGCCGGTGCTGGCTCAGCGGCCGAAGCTGATGCACCGCATGGAAGCCCTGGTGCGGGTCGACGACCGCCGCTGGGACCTGCGGCTGAAGGACGGATCCCTGATCCAGCTTCCGGCCGCCGGCGAGGAAGACGCGCTCGCCCAGCTGGAACAGCTCGACCTGCGCTCGCGGATCCTGGAGCTGGGCTTCGAGCGAATCGACCTGCGCAACCCCGACGTCGTGGCCGTCCGGCCGCGCGCCCCCATCGATCCCACCGCGCCTGGCGGCCTGGCCGCCGCCGGCGTGTAACGAAGAGAAGAAAAGCCCGCAGATGCTGAAGCTGCCGACCCGCCCCGAAGCCGCCGCCAAGGACAGCCGCGATGGTCTGAAGGCCGCGCTCGCGCCGCCGAAGGTGATCGCCGCCGTGGACCTGGGCGCGTCGAAGGTGACCTGCTTCATCATGAAGCCGGAGGGCGTGCGCAAGGCCGACCGGACCCTGACGACCTGCGGCGTGGGCTACGTTCAGTCGCGCGGCGTGCGGGGCGGCTCGATCGTCAATCTCGACGAGGCTTCGGAAGCCATCGCCCAGGCAGTGGAGCGGGCCGAGAACGTGGCCGGCGTGAACGTCCAGGGTGTGACCGTCGCCACGGCCGGCGGCCAACTGTCGTCGTCGCGCGTTGCCGGCCGCGTCTCGATCGGTGCGCGTCCGATCGCCGACAACGACCTCGTGCGCGCGATCCAGAATGCGCTCGCCCAGATCAAGCTTCCGGGTCGCCGCGCGGTCCATATCCTGCCAGTCGCCTGGTCGGTGGACGGGCAGGGCGGCGTGCGCGATCCGCGCGCCATGTTCGGCAAGACGCTGGGCGTCGAACTGCTGGTCGTCTCGGTCGCCGAGACCGTGTTCCAGACGCTGGGCGCCTGCGTCGAGCGCGCCCACCTGCAGCTCGAAGGGGTGGTCGCCGCGCCCTTCGTCTCGGCGCTGGCCGCCCTGGAAGAAGACGAGATGGACCTGGGCTCGGTCTGCATCGACATGGGCGGCGGCTCGACCTCAGCGGCGGTGTTCACCGGCGGCAGCCTGGTGCACGTCGAGACCGTGCCGGTCGGCGGCCAACACGTGACCCAGGACATCGCGCGCGGGCTGTCGACTTCGATCGCCGGCGCTGAGCGCATCAAGACCCTGCACGGCTCGGCCATCGCCTCGGCCAACGAGGACCGCGAGATGATCGAGGCGCCGCCGCGCGGCGACGATCCCGGCGCGGGTCCGGTCGTGGCGCCGCGCTCGCTGCTGAAGGGCATCATCGCCCCGCGGGTTGAAGAGACCCTCGAACTGCTCCGGGATCGCCTGAAGGCCTCGGGCGCGCCCGTGGAGCCGGGCGCGGGCCTGGTGCTGACCGGCGGCGCGAGCCAGCTGGCCGGCGTGCGCGAAGTCGCGGTCCGGGTGTTCGACCGGCCGGTCCGCCTGGGCCGTCCGCGCCGGGTTCCGCACCTGGCCGACGCCGCCTCCGGCCCGGCCTTTACGGCCGCCGCCGGCATCCTGCACCGCGCGGCCTTCGGCCCGCGCGAAGCCGTCTCGGCCAAATCGCTGACCTCTGCGAAGCTTCGCCGCGAGCCGCTGGACCCGCGCGCCAACCCGGTGGCCAAGGCGGCCGCCTGGCTACGCGAGAACCTCTAGTCAGACCTTAGGACGGAGCCGCTTCGCCCCTGGCGGTTTTCGCGATCGCTTCCGCAGCCTGGGCGATGAGGCTGGCCCTGGCCTCGGCGGTGGCCCCCTCGACTTCCCGCGTGACCGCGAACTGCCGAAGCGCAGAGCCGCTGGGCGTGGTGATACTGACCTTGACGGTCATGCGGGTCGTCTTCGCTCGCCCGGTCGCCGGGCGGTAGTCCGAGATCGTGAACACCAGGTTGGCGGCGGGCCCCTGGTTCGGCTGGACGAACTGCGAGCGCAGCGCCTGGGTCAGGGACTGAACGGAGCCGGACGGCGTCTTCACGCCGGATGCGGCCGAACCGCTCACGGTCTGGATGTTGATGCTCGCGGAGAAGGCCGGCGGCGCGGCGACGGGCGCCGGGGCGTCCTTGGGCAGGGTGGAACACGCGGAAAGCGCCGCGGCGACGGCCACGGTGGCGGCGATGGTCCTGAGCATCTCTGTCTCCGAGGCCCCCGCCCCAGATTCGAAACGAGCTTTACCACAGCGGGTTCCGGCGGCGCCTAGCCCTCCACCTCGATGAAGATCGGGTTGGCGTAGAACCAGAGATCGCTCCAGGGGTTCTCGCCGACGACATCGGCCGCGGGCTCCAGCTCCGACCCGTTCGTTCCACGGATGCGGACATAGCCGCTGCGGGTCACGTCCTTAAGCGTATAGGCCATGCTCAGGACCTCACCCTCGCGCGCCCAGTGGGAGGCGCCGAAGCGCGTCGCGACGCGCGCGGTGGGGTTCTTGTCGGCGCTGCGGTCGGCGACCGGGCCCGTGACGTCGCCGCGGATCAGGTCGATGCGGGCGACGCTGGGCGTGAAGCCGCCGAAGTTCTTGCCGGCCGGGTCGCGGACGCGGATGACGACGGTGACATCGGAGCCGCGAGCGACCTTCAGCGCGCCGCCGATCTCGGCCCGGCGCTTGCCGTCGGCCGTCTGAGCGGTGACCTCGACCTCCGAGACGAGGTCGCCGAGGGTCACGAAGACGCGCCCGTTGCGCAGGCCCTCCAGGACGTCGTCGTAGGTGCGGGTCGCCTTCACATAGGTCTTCGAGTACTCGCCCGGCCAGAAGTCGGCGCCGCCCTCGGTGTAGTGCCGGTGCGAATCCGAGGTGGAGGTGATCCACCAGCGGCGGCCTTCGCCTAGCATCGAGTCCCAGAAGCCGCCGAGGATCGCCGTCATCTGGTCGAAGCCGCCGAGGGTCGGCGAGCGCTTGTACGAGCCCCTGGCGCGGTGCTCCTCGTCAGCGGAGCCGATGGCCAGCAAGGGCCCGGCCTGGTGGCCCGGCGCGCCTTCCATGCCGACGGCGACGTTGGGCGCCGCGTCGTTCCAGGCGCGCAGTTCATGCGGGCTGACCTTGCCGTACTGGCCGATCCCGTCAGCGGTGCGGGACGGGTGGTTAGCGATGACCACCGGCGAGACGGGCAGGGCTTTCATGTGGGCGAGCGCGTCCAGCATGCGCTGCTCGGTGTCCCAGGCGGGATCAGCCGGCCAGGGTTCGCGACGGTTGTAGCCCTTCTCGATGCCGAACAGGGCGTCGCGCTCGGCCGGGCCCTTCGGGACGATAACGCTGGAGTGTTCAGCGCCGGGGGTGTCCAGCTCCATGCCGAAGAACAGGATCAGGCCCGGCGTCTCGCGCCTCGCCTGCAACACCTCGGGATAGGCGCGTTCGCGGTTCAGCTTGGAGTGGTTGGCACCGCCGTGGTCGGTCGCCGCCATCCAGGACAGGCCGTGCTGGGCCGCGCGTTTGGCATTGGTGCGGATGGTGTTGTTGGAATCCCCGCCGACGACTGGCTCGGGCGGCGAGGCGCCGTCCGGCGCTTCCTTCCAGTCGACGCTGAACCAGCTGTGGACGTGGTGGTCCCCCGCCAGCCACTTGCGCTTGGCCCGGTCCGCGCCGCTCGCCTTGGCGCCCGGCGCGGGCTGGAAGTGCTGGTGGCCGGGGTGGGCCGCCGCCGAGGAGGCGAGAAGGGCGGCGACCGCCGCGCCGATCAGGACCGCGTGGCGTCGCCGCATGTCTCGTGCTCCGCCTTAGAACGTCACGCGAGTGACGAGCTGGAAGACGGGACCCGCCTTCTCAGCTTCCAGTTCGTACTCGTCGTAGTCGCGGTCGATCTGGTCCTCGATGGTGTTGAACTTGTCGAAGGCCTCCCTCTTCTTGCCATCGAGCAGGTTCGAGCCGGTGAACCGAACCACGACGCGTTCGCCGAAGCGCTTCTCGACGAACGCCTCCAGATCGGCGCCGTAGGTCGTGCGGACCTCCTCGCCGATCAGCCGGTCCCTGGCGGGGCCTTGCTTGCGGTAGGTGGCGCCAAAGGCCGCGCCCCAGTCTGGCAGGTCCTGGATGAAGCCGGCGTTGAGCACGTACTTGGCCTGGCCGTTGAAGCGGCGGCTGCCGAAGACGTCGTCGATCTTGCTGTCCAGCAGCGAGTAGTTGAGGAACACGCCGGTGTTGGGCAGGCCCACGAAGTCCAGCGGCGTCGAGGCGTCGAATTCGACGCCGTAGACCTCGCCGTCGCCCACGTTGTCGGCCGTCAGCACGAACGACGTCAGCTCCTCGGCGGCCTCGGCCGGCGTCGCGCCGTCGTCGATGGCGTCTTCGTAGTTGTCCATAGCCTCCTCGGAGAAGTCGCCGGTGTTCACCAGCTCCTGGAGGTCCTTGATCTTCCGGTAGAAGACATTGACCCCGAGGACGCCGCGGCGTCCCACCCGGTGCTCGAAGCCGAGGTCTGCGCCCCAGGCCGTCTCGGGCTTCAGCAGCGGATTGCCGAAGAAGTCGTTGTCGCCGTACTCGCCATCCAGCAGCGCCGGCGACAGGAAGTTGAAGTTCGGGCGACGGACCGTGCGAGCGGCCGAGAAGGTGATCCGGTCGGCCTCCGTCAACGCATAGCGCAGGTTCAGCGACGGCAGGAGGAACTGGTAGTCGGTGTTGGTGCGCTGGTCCTCGTCGTCCACCGTCTCGTCGACGACCGTCACCTTGGTGGTCTCGTAGCGGAGCCCGGCCTCCCACGAGAGCGCCCCGGTGACGCCGGAGACCATCACGTAGGGATCGATGCGGCGTTCCTCGATCTGGTTCAGGCCGCCATCCACGGGCTCGTATGGATCGAAAGCGCCGGGGATCGGCGGGCGCGGCGCGGGCGGGTCGTCGAGCTCGATCTCAGTGTCGGTGTCGAAGATCGAGGTGTCGCGGTCCTTGTCGACATACTGGACACCGACCTCGAGCTTGCCGAACTCCAATGTGAATTCGTGGCTCAGCGCCGCCGAGAGCTCGGCGTCCTTGACGTTCGTCTGAGTGCGGGTGCTCTCGAAGACGTCGTCCTCCGGGAAGGGCAGGTCGTCGTCGTCGTAGGTGACCTCGTCCTCGAACTCGAACTGATCGTCGTCGAGGACGGCGTAGCCCAGCTTGAGGCTCGTCTCGCCGCCGAACGCCTTGGTCTTGAAGCGGCCGGCCAGCGACCAGTTGTCGGTCAGGATGTCGAGGTCGTTGACGTTGGTCGTCTGGATGGCGTCGTCCTCGAACGCGCCCTCGGCGTACTCGGTGGAGCGCTCGGCCTGCTGACGGTCGGTGCGCACGAACACGCCCGACAGGTCCAGCTCGCCGCCGAAAGCCTCGACGGTGTAGTCGGCGTTGAAGGAGTAGTCCGTGCCGTCACGGACGTCGGTCTGCACCTCGATGTTGTCCAGCTCGCCGCCGGGCTCGTCGTACCGCCAGCTGGTCTTTTCCTTCGGGTTGCGGCGGCCCTGTACGCTGGCCCCCACCAGCAGCCGGCCGGGTCCGACCTGGCCGCCCCAAACGCCGGCCACCGTGCCCTTGACCTTCTCGTCGTCGAGGCGAATGGCGCCGACCCTCAGATAGCCCCCGTCGAGCGCCAGGGCGTCACGCAGGACGATGTTGATCGCGCCGGCGACCGCGTCGCCCGAGCGATTGGCGGAGGAGGAGCGGACCACCTCGACGCGCTCGATGAGCTCGGCGGGGATGCGGTCGACAAAGAACGAGCGATCGACGCCAGCGCCCGGGACGCGTTCGCCGTTGATCAGGATCTGGGTGTAGCCGGGGTCGAGGCCGCGCATCCGCGCGCCATCCGATTCCAGCACGTCAGACAGGAACGTCACGCTAGGAACGCGCTTCAGCGCATCCCCGGCGGTCAGGGGCTCGAAGCGCTGGAAGTAGTCGAGGTCGTAGGAGAGGACCGGCTCGGGACCTTCCACCCGATTCCGGAAGGCGATCTCGCCCGTGACGATCAGCTCCTCGACGGTCGGCGCGTCGGCGCCTTCAGCGGCGACGGCGTCAGCAGCCTGGACCTGTGCGGCCGCCAGCAAAGAGATCGCGGACGCGACCGCGAACAGCGCGCGCTTGCTCATGTAGGCTATCCCCCAACTTGGCCGGTTGACCTTTGATCTCGGCCGCCTCTATTCGTGGCCGGACTTAGTTTTTGATGCAGATGGGGGCCAGTGATGTTTAGGCGTCGGATCAATGACAGTTTTATGTCAGTCGTCGCTGCATCATTACTTGTTTCTTCCTGTGCTTCATTCGAAGCGCAGTCGGACTCCCCGAAGATGACGGTCGGCCTGGGTACTCCGGTCCCGGCGGCTGCGGAAACGCCGCCTGTGGGGACAGCGGCCGCGGACGCCGCCGACGATCCCGCCATCTGGGTCGACCCGGCCAACCCGCAGCGCGGCGTGATTATCGGCACCGACAAGAAGTCGGGCCTCTATGTCTATGACCTGACCGGCCAGCAGCGGCAGTACGTGGCCGGCGGCCTGCCCAACAATGTCGACCTGCGCGAGGGCTTCCCGACGCCGTCAGGGCCACGTGTGCTGGTGGCGGCGTCGGATCGTGGCCGGCCGGGCGCCGGCGCAGCCCTGTTCCTGCTCGACCCCGCGACGCTGAAGCTCGATTTCTGGGCCGCCGTGCCGGTCGACCTGACCGAGCCCTATGGCCTGTGCTTGGCCAACCGCGGCGGGACCTTCCTGATGATCGTCAACGGCACCGATGGCCAGGTGCGCCAGCTGACGGTGGCGGCCGGCGCGGATGGCAAGCCCCAGGTCACCGAGGAGCGGCGCTTCTCCGTGCCGACCCAGCCGGAGGGCTGCGTCGCGGACGAGGCGGCCAACCGCCTCTACCTGGGGGAGGAGGGCGCCGGCATCTGGCGCTTCGACCTGGGTCCGGCGGCTGCGCCCGGCGTCCTGTTCGCCAAGGCGCCGTCCGCCGAACTGGTCCCCGACGTCGAAGGTCTGGCGCTGCTTAAGGACGGCGCGGCCACGTGGCTGATCGCATCCAGCCAGGGCGACAGCGCCTTCGCCGTCTATCGCGTGGACGGGCCTGAGCCGCAGTTCCGCGGCCGTTTCAGCGTCGTGGCGACCGGCGGCGTCGATGCCGTCACCGGCACCGACGGCGTCGCCGCCCTCGGCGGCCCGGTCGGCGCCTTCCCTGAAGGGCTCGTCGTCATGCAGGACGACGTGGACGAAGGTCCGGCCGGCGCGCGGCAGAACTTCAAGCTGGTCGACTGGCGCGCAGTGAAGGCAGCGCTTGGTCTCTGAATCGCCCTAGGTCTGAACGGCGCGGTAACCGGGCCTAACGCGCGCCTAACCGGCCGGGTCGGGGACGTGTCGCCGCAGCCTTGCCGCCGCGTCAGCTGAGTCCTTGAGGGACAAGCGGAATTTTCCCTGTGGCTAAGCTCGCCTCAAACGCGACTCGCGCTATGGGCTTAACCCTCGCTTAAGGATGTCGGTCGCCAAATAAACCCATCCTTAAACAAGGGTGCGTCTGGGCGGGCGGGTCGTCCGGGCGCTCTGACCGTATTTGGGAAGGACGCAGGGTCCATGGCCATTTCTCTCACCGCGCCGCGCGCCACGGAACTCAAGCCCCGGATCGTCGTGTTCGGCGTCGGCGGCGCGGGCGGCAACGCCGTCAACAACATGATCGAGGCGGGCCTGGAAGGCGTGGAGTTCGTGGTCGCGAACACCGACGCCCAGCAGCTGCAGTTCGCCAAGACCGACCGCCGCATCCAGCTCGGCGTTCAGGTGACGCAGGGCCTCGGCGCCGGCGCGCATCCGGAAGTCGGCATGAGCGCGGCCGAGGAGAGCATCCCGGAGATCGGCGAGCACCTCGACGGCGCCCACATGGTCTTCATCACCGCCGGCATGGGCGGCGGCACCGGCACCGGCGCGGCGCCGATCATCGCCAAGTGCGCGCGTGAGCGCGGCATCCTGACGGTCGGCGTGGTGACCAAGCCGTTCCACTTCGAAGGCCGTCATCGGATGCGCCTGGCGGACGCCGGCATCAACGAGCTGCAGCGCTACGTCGACACGCTCATCGTCATCCCGAACCAGAACCTGTTCCGTGTCGCCAACGAGCGGACGACCTTCGCCGAAGCGTTCGGCATGGCCGACCAGGTCCTGCATTCGGGCGTCCGCTCGATCACCGACCTGATGGTGCTGCCGGGCCTGATCAACCTCGACTTCGCCGACGTCCGCACGGTCATGACCGAGATGGGCAAGGCGATGATGGGCACGGGCGAAGCCACGGGCGACGACCGCGCCCTGATGGCCGCGCAGAACGCCATCCAGAACCCGCTGCTGGACGAGGTCTCGCTGAAGGGCGCCAAGGCCGTGCTGGTGAACGTCACCGGCGGCCTGGACATGACCCTGCTGGAAGTCGACGAGGCGGCCAACGCGATCTCGGAACAGGTCGACCCGGAAGCCAACATCATCTTCGGCGCGGCCTTCGATCCGACGCTGGACGGCAAGATCCGGGTGTCGGTGGTCGCCACCGGCATGGACGGCGCCTCGATCGCCTCGATCGAGCCCCGCGTCGAGCGCCGCTCGCTGACGGCCGAGCCGCTGCGCGCCACCGTCACCCCGAAGGCTCCCGAAGCCGAGCCGGCGATGGCCGCCGCCCAGGCCGCGCCGGAGCCGGCCGCCGAGCCCGCCTTCGAGATGGACGCCCGCGAGGAGGAGCAGCCGGACATCTTCGGCATGCCCGCCGCGGCCGAAATCGAACCTGCGCCGGCCCCGGTGGTCCGCACCTTCGAACCCGTCGCCCAGGCCGAGGACGAGGCGGAAGAGCCGCTGTTCGCCGAGCCGGCGTACGAGCCGCGCAAGCCGCGCGGCGGCTTCCTCAGCCTGTTCGGCGGACGTCCGCGCTACGACGCGCCGGCCCAGGCGGCGCCGCAGGCCCGCATGGACACCCGTCCGGCGGCCGGTCCGGTCGCCTCGGCCGCGCCCATGGGCGCGCCGGTCCGCGGCGGCGCTCAGCCGCTGGAAGTGCAGCAGATCGAGGAAGAGCCGGACACCGCCGAGGACCTTGAGATCCCGTCCTTCCTCCGCCGCCTGGCGAACTAAATCCGGCCACGTCGGTCCACTAAAACCGACGACGTCACACAAACGAGAAAGCAGGGAGCCTTGGCTCCCTGCTATTGTTTTGGCGTCCAACCGAACGGGAGGGCGGACAATGGCCTACACGAAGGTGATCTGGGTTTCCCCGCTGGCGGACGGCTGGACAGTGCGCTGCGCCGAGCTCGAGCCGCTGGTGTTCCGCTCCGGCCGACGCGCCGAAGAGCAGGCGAAGGCCCTAGCGCGATGTCTTTCCGACTTGGGCCGCGACGCCCAGGTGCGCATCCAGGACCGGTCCCTGAACCTCGTCGGCGCGCAGGACTTTCCGGCCGCCTGACGGCCTACGCACCGTCACGTATCCGAGACGGACTCGGGTCAAACCGATGCACGCCACAGGCGAAACATAGCGAAACAGCAAGTGTTTTGCTGCGCTGCATCGAAGCGTCCTATGCAGCAGTTGTGGGGCTTTAGCTCGGTCGTCCGCGACCGGACTGTTTGTGTTTGTGGAAGGTCCTCGGCTTTGTCCGCACCCGTGTTCCAGCACACCGTGAAGGCCCCGGCCCTGTTCGCCGGCGTGGGCGTCCACACCGGCGCCTACACCCGTGTGGCCGTGCGCCCCGCCGCCGCCGACGCCGGCGTCGTCTTCGTGCGCACCGACGTGACCGATCGCGACAACCGCGTGCCGGTTTCGGCCGAAGCCGTCTGCAAGACCCAGCTCGGCACCGTGATCGAGAACGCTGCGGGCGTCACCGTCTCGACTATCGAGCACCTGATGGCGGCCTTGGTGATGCTGGGCATCGACAACGCCGTGGTCGAGCTGGATGGGCCTGAGATGCCGATCATGGACGGCTCCAGCCTGCCGTTCCTGCGCGTCCTGGACCGCGCCGGCCGCCGCCAGCAGCAGGCCCCGCGCCGCTACATCGAGATCCTGGACACGGTCGAGGTCGTGGACGGCGACAAGCGCGCCGCGCTGAAGCCGGCCGACCGCTTCAAAGTCGCCTTCGAGATTCGCTTCGACAGCGCCGCCATCGGCACGCAGGCGGTCGACCTGATCATGGACGAGCAGGCGTTCCGCGACGAACTCGCCGACTGCCGCACCTTCGGCTTCCTGCACGAGGTCGAGGCCCTGCGCGCCATGGGTCTGGCGCGCGGCGGTTCGATGGAGAATGCGGTCGTCATCGACGGCGCCCGCGTGCTGAACCCGGAAGGCCTGCGCCGCCCCGACGAGTTCGTGCGTCACAAGGCGCTGGACGCCATCGGCGATCTGTTCGTGCTGGGCGCGCCGGTGCTCGGCCGTTTCGAAGGCGTCCTGGCCGGCCATGGCCTGAACAACGCCGTCGTCCGCGCGCTCATGGCCCGGCCGTCGGCCTGGCGTGTCCGCACCTTCGTCGAAGACCTCGCCGAAGCGGTCTGATCCGCTGCGACCGCACCGCCGTTTGCTCGCCACAGTCGGTGGTGTAGAAGCGACTCTCCGCGTGGGGGCGCGCGCGTTGGTCTTGAGGTGAAGGTGTCTTCGGTTCGAACTTCTACGCGAGTGGTCCTCGTCGCCGCCGCCTGCGCGCTCGCGCTGTCCGCCTGCGCCGGCCAGAAGAAGAAGCCTCGTCTGGTCTATGAGGAACGGCCGGTCGAGCTGCTGTACGCCACGGGCGCGAACCGCCTCGACCGCGGCCTATGGAACCAGGCGATCAACTACTTCCAGGAAGTGGAGCGTCAGCACCCGTATTCCGAGTGGTCGCGCCGCGCGATCCTGATGCAGGCCTACGCCCACTACGAGTCGAACGACTACGCCGAGGCGATCGGCGACGCCGACCGGTTCATTCAGCTGTACCCGGGCAATCCGGCGGCGGGCTACGCCCACTACATCAAGGCCATCTGCTACTTCGAACAGATCGTCGACGTTGGCCGCGACCAGGCGGCTACCGCGCAGGCGCTGGAAGCCCTGCGCACCGTCGTCCAGCGCTATCCGACGACGGAATACGCCCAGGACGCGCGCCTGAAGATCGACATGGTCAACGACCAACTGGCCGGCAAGGAAATGACCGTCGGCCGCTGGTACCTCCGCAATGGCGACACGCTCGCCGGCGTGAACCGCTTCAAGACCGTCGTCGACCGCTATCAGACCACGACCCACACGCCGGAAGCGCTGTACCGCCTGGTCGAGGGTTATCTGACGCTCGGCCTGCTGGATGAGGCCCGGAAGAACGGCGCCGTGCTCGGCTACAACTACCCGGGCGATCCCTGGTATCGCGACGCCTACCGCCTCCTGAACGACCGCGGCCTGCGCCCGGCGGTCGAGCCGACCAGCGGCGGCAAGCGGGGCCTGCTGCGCCTGCCGTTCCGCAAGGACAAGGGCCAGACGATCAAACCGCCGGGTCCTGACGCCGCTGTCCCGGCGACCTCAGCCGACGCCGCCGCAACCGCGGCGGAACCGAAGGCGAACTGAGCCCTTTCCGGGCGGCCTGATTCCGTACGATCCTGAGCTCGATGCTGATCGGCCTTCAGATCCGCGACGTCGTCCTGATCGAGGCCCTGGACCTGTCCATCGGGCCGGGGTTGACCGCGCTTACCGGTGAGACGGGCGCGGGCAAGTCGATCATCCTCGACGCCCTCGGCCTGGCGACGGGCATGCGCGCCGACAGCGGTCTCGTGCGCCGCGGCGCGCCGCAGGCTGTCGCCACCGCCGTCTTTGCCCCATCGCCTGAGCACGCCGTCTGGGACCTGCTGGAAGAGAAGGGCCTGTCCTACGCCCGTGACGAGGACCTGGTCCTGCGCCGCGCGCTCTCGGCCGACGGCCGCAGCCGAGCCTTCGTCAACGATCAGGCCACGGGCGTCGGCGTGCTGAAGGAAATCGGCGAGTTGCTGCTCGAGGTCCATGGGCAGCACGAGACCGTCGGCCTGCTGGATGCGCGCACCCACCGCCCGATGCTGGACGCCTTCGGCGGGCTGGAGCCGCTGGCCGCCGAGGTCGCGGCCCGGCACCGCGATTGGCGCAGTGCGCGGGACAAGGTCGATGCGCTGCGCGAAGACGTCACCCGCGCCGCCGCCGAGACCGAGGAACTGACCTTCCGGCTGTCGGAGCTCGACCGACTCGATCCCAAGGAAGGCGAGGAGACGGCCCTGGCCGAGGAGCGGGCCCTGCTGGGCTCGGCCGAGAAGGCGCTGGCCGACATCGCCGCGGCGCGCGAAGTGTTCGACGGCCTGTCGGCCAAGGTGGCGTCCGCCGTGCGGGCGCTGGAGCGGGCGCGCGAGAAGGCCATCACCGCAGGCGCCGCCGCCGAGAGCACGGCCGTCGCGCGCGTGACCCAGGCGTCCGAGGCCCTGGACCGGGTGCTGATCGAGGCCGGCGAGGCCGAGGCGGCCATCGACGCCGCCGCGAGCGCCTTCGACTTCGAGCCCGACCGGCTGGAGAAGGCCGAGGAGCGGCTGTTCGACCTGCGGGGCCTGGCGCGCAAGCTGAACGTGGCCGTGGAGGAGCTGCCGGTCCTGCGCGTACGGTTCGCCGAGCGGCTGCGGGCTGTGGAATCTTCCGAGGAGACACTGAAGGCGGCGGAAGCGGAGCTCGCCGCCGCGCGCACGCGGTACATGGAGGCCGCCGCCCGCCTCACCGACGGCCGGAAGACGGCCGGCGAGCGGCTGGCGTTGTCCGTCATGAGCGAGCTCGCGCCGCTGAAGCTGGAGAAGGCGCGGTTCCGCGTGGCGATCGAGCCGCTGCCGGAGGATCGCGCCGGGCCGACCGGCCTCGACCGCGTGGCCTTCGAGATCGCCACCAATCCAGGTGCGCCATTCGGCGACCTGGGCGCTATCGCCTCAGGCGGCGAGCTTGCCCGCTTCGCGCTGGCGCTCAAGGCGTCGCTGGCCGGTCGCGCGGCGGGGCCGCAGCCGCTGATGATCTTCGATGAGGTCGACCAGGGCGTTGGCGGCGCCGTGGCGGACGCCGTCGGGCTACGCCTGAAGAAATTGGCCGGGAACGCCCAGGTGCTGGTTGTCACCCACAGTCCGCAGGTCGCCGCCCGCGCCGAAGCCCACTGGCGCATCTCCAAGGCTGGCGATGCGGAGCGGATCCGGACCGTGGTCGAAGTGCTGCCTCCCGCCGACCGCGAGGAAGAGATCGCCCGCATGCTGGCCGGCGCCCAGATCACCGACGCCGCCCGCGCCGCCGCCCGCGCCCTGATCGGGGCCTGACGAGGCGGGCAGGGCAGGCTAGACCTTCCGCCGATGAAGCCGCCCGAGTCCCTCACCGAAGCCGAAGCCGTCGAGGAGCTGACGAGGCTCGCCGATGAGATCGCCCGGCACGACATCGCCTATCACCAGAACGACGATCCCGAGATCTCGGACGCCGAATACGACGCGCTGAAGCAGCGCAACTTGGCGATCGAGCAGCGCTTCCCGCATCTGCAGCGCGAGAATTCGCCCTCGCTGAAGGTCGGCGCGGCGCGGTCTGAGAAGTTCAAGGCCATCGAGCACGGCGTGCCGATGCTGAGCCTCGACAACGCCTTCGCCGACGATGAGGCGGTGGAGTTCGACGGCCGCATCCGTCGCTTCCTGCGGCTGACCTCGGACGAGACGGTGGGCTACACGGCCGAGCCGAAGATCGACGGCTTGTCGTGCTCGATCCTCTACCGGAAGGGCGAACTGGTGAGGGCCGCGACGCGCGGCGACGGCCGCGTGGGCGAAGACGTCACCGCCAACGTCCGCACCATCGGCGAGATCCCACACAAGCTGGCGGGCGAGGGTTGGCCCGACGAGATCGAGATCCGGGGGGAGGTCTACCTCGGCCATGAGGAATTCGCGGCGTTGAACGCGGCCGCCGCCGAGGCCGGGCAGAAGACCTATGCCAACCCGCGCAACGCCGCCGCCGGCTCCTTGCGCCAGATCGATCCGAAGATCACCGCGGCCCGGCCGCTCCGCTTCTTCGCCTATGCGTGGGGCTATCACTCCGACCCATTCGCGCAGACCCAGTGGGAGGCGCTGCAGAAGCTGAAGGCTTGGGGCTTCCAGACGACGCCGGAGAGCTGCCGGGTCGAGAACGCCCAAGGCCTGCTCGAAGCCTATGCGCGGATGGAGCAGGTGCGCCCGCACCTCGGCTACGACATCGACGGCGTGGTCTACAAGGTCGACCGGCTGGACTGGCAGCAGCGGCTGGGCTTCGTCAGCCGGGCGCCACGCTGGGGCGTAGCCCGCAAGTTCCCGGCCCAGCAGGCGCGCACCCTGCTGGATGCCATCGACATCCAGGTGGGCCGCACGGGGGCGATCACGCCGGTGGCGCGGCTGCATCCGGTGACGGTGGGCGGGGTCGTGGTGGTCAACGCGACCCTGCACAACGCCGACGAGATCGCGCGCAAGGATATCCGGGTCGGCGACACGGTGGTGCTGCAGCGGGCCGGCGACGTGATCCCGCAGATCGTCGAGGTGGTGCTGGACGAGCGGCCGAAGGACAGCGAGCCCTTCGCCTTCCCGACCCACTGCCCGTGCCCGCTGCGCACCGAGCTGGTGCGCGAGACGACGGCGTCGGGCGCAGAGACGGTGGTCCGCCGCTGCTCGGGCGAGTTCGCCTGCCCGTTCCAGAAGCTCGCCCACCTGCGCCATTTCGTGAGCCGAAGAGCCTTCGACATGGAGGGCCTGGGCGAGAAGCAACTGACCCAGTTCGCCGAGCTCGGCTGGCTGAACTCGCCGGCCGACATCTTCCGCCTGAAGGACCGGCGTGACGAGATCCTGGCCCTGGACCGCTTCGGCGAGACCAGCGTCACCAATCTGCTGACCAGTATCGAAGACCGGCGGAACATCGCGCTGGACCGCTTCATCTACGGCCTGGGCATCCGGCACATCGGCGAGACCACCTCGACGGCGCTCTCGCGACACTTCGAGACGGTCGAGCGATTCGTGGAGACCTCGAAACAGGCGGCCGAGCAGATGGCCGGGCCGCTCTACGCCGAGCTGTCGGACCTGGAGGGCCTGGGGCCGACGGCGGTCAGCGCGGTGCTGGACTTCGCGCGCGGCGGGCAGGGCCTGCTGGTCCCGCCTGACATGTCGCTGGACGGGCGGCTGAAGCTGGCGATCCCGCGGCTGAACGCGCGGGCCCGTGCGGCGCTGGAGGCCCGCTTCGGAGACTGGGCGAGCTTCGAGGCGGCGGCGCGGCAAGCCGCGTCCGAGACGCCGGGCGACGCCTTCCTGGACGTGGCTTCGGTGGACGCCGTGGGCGTCGTGGCCGCCCGCATGATCGCCGAGTTCTTCGCCGAAGAGCATAACCGCGCGCTGGTCGATGACCTCCTGGGCCAGCTGCAGGTGATCCCGGCCGAGCGGCCGAAGACCGATACCGCGGTGGCCGGCAAGACGGTGGTGTTCACCGGCAGCCTGGAGAAGCTGACCCGCGACGAAGCCAAGGCCCAGGCCGAACGGCTGGGGGCGAAGGTCTCGGGCTCGGTGTCGAAGAAGACCGACCTGGTCGTGGCCGGGCCCGGGGCCGGCTCGAAGCTGAAGGACGCCGAGAAGCACGGCGTGAAGGTATTGAGCGAAGACGAGTGGCTGGCCTTGGTGGGGCAGCCCTAGAGCGTCGCGGTGTCCAGGGGCGTGCGGATCGTGCAGCGGACGCCGCCCGGCTCATAGCGGACCGTCACCTCGCCGCGAAGCTCGGCGGCCAATCCCCGCTCCAGCAGGCGCGAGCCGAAGCCGCGGCGTTCTGGGGCGACGACTGTCGGCCCGCCGCTCTCGGCCCAGCTGAGCTCGAGCGTGGCGTCCGGAGTCGTCGCGATGCGCCAGTCCAGGCTCACCTGGCCGTCCGGCGTGCTGAGCGCGCCATACTTCAGGGCGTTGGTGCCGAGCTCATGGAAGGCCATAGACAGCGCCAGGGCCGTCTTCGGCTCCAGCCGGATCTCGGGACCTTCCAGCCGCACGCGGGCGCTGGCGCCGTCCAGGGCGCCCAGCACCCCCTCGGCGATGTCGGCGACGCCGACGCCTTCCCACTGCTCCCGGGTCAGGATGTCGTGGGCGGCGGCAAGCGCCGTGATGCGCTGCAGGAAGGCCTCGCGGGCGGCGGCAGGGGCTTCCGTGCCGCGCAGGCTCTGGACGGCGATCGCCTGCACCGTCGCCAGATTGTTCTTCACCCGGTGGTTCAGCTCCAGCACCATCAGCTTGAGGTGCTCCTCGCCAAGCTTCTGTTCGTGGATGTCCTCGGTCGTGCCGTACCAGCGGACGATCGCGCCGCGCTCGTTGCGCCGGGGATAGGCGCGGGAGCGGATCCAGCGGACCTCGCCGGTCGTGCGGCGCACGCGATGGACGATGTCGTAGGGCTCTCCCGTCGCGACGGAGCGGCCCCAGACCTCGAAGGTCCGCTGAACGTCGTCCGGATGCAGCGCGTCGGCGTAGGTGGAGCCGAGGCCGGTGGTGCCGGTCCAGTCCAGCCAGCGCTGCGCGACGCGGTCGAGCTGGCCGTCGGGCTGAGCGGTCCAGGCGACCTGGGGGTTCAGCTCGGCAGCGTGACGATAATCTTCCTCAGCCTCGCGCAGCTGGGCCTGGGCCTGGGCTCGCTCGGTGACGTCGGTGAGCGCCACGCTGGCTCCGCCGGCGCGGAGCGGCGTGATGCGCAGCTCGACCGTGCGGCCAGGGCGGAAGGCGGAGCCCGCCTCCATCTGCGTTCCGACGCCCCGCATGGCCCGGTCGCACGCGCGACCGAACTCGGTGTCGCGGCCAGCGGGCCAGATGTCCCAGATCGAGCGCCCCAACACCTCGGTGCGCGGAAAACCGAAAAACTCCTCGGCGGCGCGGTTGAACACCACGATGCGCCATTCGGGATCGACGGCGTAGAAGGCGTCGCTGACGCTTTCGATGAAGTCGTCGAGGCGGCCTTCGGGTGAGGCCGAACTTTCACCCCGCAACTGGCCGTCGTCGCTCACCCACGCGCTCCCACGAACCCCCGACACGCAACTAACGTCAGCGGCGCTTGCGCTTCAACTCCTCGCAGGCGTCGGGCTCCTGCGTCCACATGAGATGGGCGATCTTCCAGGCGCCTTCGACCTTGACCATGTCGAACGCATCGATGCCGCAGTGGGTTGTCTTCCCGTTGAGCCGGAATTCGTAGGGCGCCCAGACCACGGCGATGGGGCCGCGGCGCATGACGATGGGATCCCACATCCCCTCATAGAGGCCTGTCTGGGTGGCCACCCCGTCCATGAACGCGCGCCGTGTGCGACGCCCGAGCCGGGCGTCGCCCTCAGGACCGATCCGTTGCGCCGTCAGCATGGCGTCGGGGAGGAGGGTGGATTCCATAGCCGCGCGATCCTGCGATCCCAGGCCGTCGAAGAACCGCTGGACGGTCGCCAGGATCGCCGCCTCCTCGATGTCCTTCGGCGCCGCCTGGACGGGCGGGGCAAGGAGGGCAGCCGCCAGCGCCGCCACGAGCGTCTTCATCGTCGATCCCCCCGGGCGCCCACCGCCGTCAGACCGGCGCCGTCACCTCATCCAGCCACGCACGGACGTCGCCGTCCAGGAGAGGGCCGACAGTTTCGCGGACGCGGGCGTGATACGCATTGAACTGGTCGCGCTCTTCGGCGGTCAGCATCTCGGCCACGACCAGGCGGCGATCGATCGGCGCCAGCGTCAGGGTCTCGAAGCCCAGCATCGGTCGCTCGCCGCCCGCCACCTGGGCCGGCGCGGTGACGAACTGCAGGTTCTCGATGCGGATGCCGTACTCGCCCTCTTTGTAATAGCCGGGCTCGTTCGACAGGATCATGCCCGGCCGCAGCGCGACGGTGTTGCCCGCCTTGGCGATGCGCTGCGGGCCCTCGTGGACGCCCAGGTAGCTGCCGACCCCATGACCGGTGCCGTGGTCGTAGTCGAGGCCCGCCTGCCAGAGCGGGAAGCGGGCCAAGGCGTCCAGCTGGCTGCCGGTGGTGCCGACGGGGAAGCGCACGCGCGCCAGGGCCAGGTGCCCCTTCAGCACCAGGGTGAAGCGCTCGCGCATCTCCTGCGTCGGCTCGCCGATGGCGACGGTGCGGGTGACGTCGGTGGTGCCGTCCAGGTACTGGGCGCCGGAATCAACCAGCAGCAGGCTGCCCGCCTCCGAGCGCTTGTTGAGCCGGGCGGTCGGCCGGTAGTGCACGATGGCGCCGTTCGAGGCCGCGCCGGCGATAGTGTCGAAGGACAGGTCCTTCAGCGCGCCGGTGGCCTCGCGGAAGCCCTCCAGCTTGGTCACCACCTCGACCTCGTCCGGCGGGCTCACCTGGCCGTCCGTGGCCAGCCAATGGAGGAAGCGGGTGAGCGCCGCGCCGTCACGGATATGCGCCTGGCGGCTGCCCTCGATCTCCACGGCGTTCTTGCACGCGCGCGGCAGCGCGCAGGGATCTTCGCCGCGCACCACCTCGGCGCCGGCCGACTGCAGGGCCTCGAAGTACCAGGCGGAGGACTGGGCGGGATCGACCACGACCTTCCGACCCTTCAGCTCTGCCAACGCTTGAGGCAGGTCGTCGGGCGTCTCGAGGCGCACCTGGTTGCCGAGCCAGGCGGGCAGCTCGGGCGTCACCTTCTGCGGATCGAGGAAGAGGCGGGCCGAGCCGTCCTTGTTCACGATGGCCTGGCCCAGCGGCAGGGGCGAGCGGATGACGTCGCCGCCGCGCACGTTGAACAGCCAGGCGATGGAGGCCGGCGCCGTCAGCACCGCGGCATCGGCGCCCTTGCCGGCGACGATCTCGCCGATGCGGGCGCGCTTCGCGTTGGAGTCCTCGCCGGAATACTGGGCCGGATGCGGCACGACGGGGGCGACCGGCTGCGGCGGGCGGGCCTCGCCCCAGGCGGCGTCCAGCGGATTGGCCTCCACCGGCGTGAGCTCGGCGCCGGCCTTCGCGGCCGCGGCCTTCAGCCAGTGCAGGGCGTCGGGGCTGTGCAGGCGCGGGTCGTAGCCGATCTTTTGGCCACGGGCGGCGACGGTCTCGAGGTAGGCGGGCACGCCCCCCTCGACGAGGTCGCGGATCTCGAACACGCCCTGGTCGACCTGATCGCGGACCTGGAGGGTATAGCGGCCGTCGACGAAGATCGCCGCCTTGTCCTTGAGGATCACCGCGGCGCCGGCCGAGCCGGTAAAGCCGGACGCCCAGGCAAGCCGGTCGTTGGCCTCAGGCAGGTACTCGTTCTGGTGCTCGTCCTCGTGCGGCACGAGGAAGCCGTCGAGGCCCTGGTCCTGCATGGCCTTGCGGATCAAGGGGACGTGCTTGGAGCCGAAGCTGCGGTCGGTGGTCTCGTCGAAGGTCTGGCGCATGGGCGGCATGTAAGCCGTTCGGCGGCCACGGGCAAAGGGGCGGACGCCTCGCTATTATACCCGGACAAAATTGACGGAGAGCCTTGGCTCCGCTAGAGAGTGGCGATGGACAAGCCGAACCGCCGCCAGCTCGTGCGCGACTACAAGGAGAAGCGGACCGCCGCCGGGATCTACGCCCTGCGCTGCCCGGCGGCCGGGGCCGCGTGGGTCGGCGTCTCGAACAACATCGACGCCCAGGCGAACAGCGTGGCCTTCGTACTGCGGATGGGCACGCACCCGAACCGCGAGGTGCAGGCGACGCTGAAGACGCACGGCGGCGCGGCGTTCACCTATGAGGTGCTGGAGCGGATCGACGACCCCGACCTAACGCCGCTCGGCCTCTCGGACCTGCTCAAGCGCCGCGAGCGCCACTGGATCGAGGCGCTCGCGGGCGGGAAGCTGGCCTAGTTCGGGACCTCGTCGGCCGCATCCTGGGCGGCGTCGGACGCGGCGTTGGCGACGTCCTGCGTCTCCTCGGCGGCCGCCTGGGCAGCGTTCTCGGTGGCTGCGGCCGCGCCGGCGGCGGCGTCCTGCGCAGCTTGGGCCGCAGTCGCGGCGGCCTGCTGGGCAGACTCGCTGGAAGCGGCGATGGCGGCCTCAGCGCGGCCCTGTTCGCGGGCGGCCTGCAGGTCGGACGCCGTCCGATTGCTGTAGAGGAAGAAGACCGCAACGATGGCGACGATGGCCACCAGGGCCGCGACCCACCAGCCGGCCGCGCCGCCGCTGCTGCGACGGACCTCGACCGTGTGGGACGGTTCGGTTGTGACGGTGGTGCGCTCGTACTGTTCCGACATTTCGACGCTCCAAGCTTTGCCTTAAGCCCAGAAA